>Ga0307408_100000031_pt1 | contig 214210 bp, 182 predicted proteins | sample 322Cmetagenome_FD_202116 | JGI IMG/M metagenome (GOLD analysis project Ga0307408, IMG submission 202116) | Maize rhizosphere microbial communities from greenhouse at UC Davis, California, United States - 322HYB-C-3 | ecosystem: Host-associated > Plants > Roots > Rhizosphere > Soil | place...
CCATTCCGAACCCGGAAGTGAAACGCTTCAGCGCCAATGGTAGTGGGACGATAGGTCCTGTGAGAGTAGGTCGTCGCCAGGTATTTGCCCGGTTTCATCGAGTAAGATGAAACCGGGCTTTTTTTTGTGTCCGGATGGGATGGTGCCGGAAGCGCTCGAAAAACGCGGCCAAAGAACCGGGACATTCCTGTCCCGATTCACGTTGGAGAAGAACGGGACAGAAATGTCCCGACTCCTTGAGGCTCGCGCTGAGTTATTTTCAGACGCGCTCTTAGCATGAGTTCGTCCGATTCGCCTCAGACGAATCGCACCGCGTGCTTCTTTGAAAGCTTGAGCACGTCACCGGGCTTCAGATTCACGATGGCGACTGGGTCGGTGAGTTTTTCACCGTTCAGCTGGACGGAACCGGACGTGATGAACTGCTTGCGAAGTTCACCGTTGGATTTTTCCAAACCGAACGCGGTTTGAAACGCGTGGGCTGTGAGAGAGAGAACCGTGAGTTCGGAAGGAAGGCAGTCGACGGAGAGTTCGGGCAATTCAGCGGCGGCTAGATCTTTTTTGGAGAAACGCGTATCCCAGTCCGTACGGGCGGCGGCTCCTGCCTCGGCGTCGTGGTAACGGGCGGTCAGTTTCTCGGCGAGGGACTTTTTGGCATCCATCGGATGAGCCGATGGGTCGAGGGATTCGCCCAACAAAAGCTGATAGTAACGCGCCATCAAGGTGTCCGAGATGCTCATCAGCTTTCCGAACATTTCCTGAGGGGGCTCGTTGACTCCGACGTAGTTGCCGTAGGACTTGGACATCTTCTTCACGCCATCCAAGCCTTCCAGAAGCGGCACGAGCATGACAACCTGCTGAGGTTGGCCCTCTTCCTTCTGAAGATCGCGACCGACGAGGATGTTGAAAAGCTGGTCCGTGCCGCCGATTTCGACATCGGCCCGGATTTCGACCGAGTCCCAACCTTGCATGATCGGGTACTGGATTTCGTGCAAACGAACTTCCTGGGCGTTGGAGATGCGTTCGCGGAAATCCTCGCGCTGGAGCATTTGCTGGAGCGTGACGCGGGCGTTGAGGCGAAGGACGTCCTCGTAGGTCATCTTGCGAAACCAATCGCCGTTGTAGACGATCTCGGTCTTTTCGCGGTCGAGGATCTTGAACGCCTGATCCGTGTATGTTTGCGCGTTCACCAGTACTTCGTCGCGCGTGAGCGGCGGACGGGTGGCGGATCGACCGGAAGGGTCGCCGATGGTGGCGGTGAAATCGCCGATGAGCAGGACGGCTTGGTGGCCGAGCTGTTGGAACTGCCGAAGTTTCTCAAGCGCGACGGTGTGGCCGAAATGGATGTCCGGAGCGGTGGGATCGACGCCGAGCTTGATGCGCAGGGGGCGGCCGAGGCGGAGCTTCTCGAGAAGTTCCTTTTCCGAAAGGACCTTGGCGGTTCCGGCGGTGAGAAGCTGGAGCTGTTCTTCGGGCGTCACGCGCGGCGGTGTAAAGGAGGAGGAATCGGGAGTCCAGAATCGAACCGCGAATGGACGCGAATGGGCGCTAATTTCGTGAGAATCCATTCTTCATCGGCAGACGGGCTTCTCAGTTCGCCTTCGTGTGGAGTAAAAGGATGCGTGAAACCTCGTCCGACGCCTGGGGGCAATCGGGCACGCCATGGCCGCACGGGACAATGGCTTCGCTCTCGACTGGAAGCAGGTGGGACGACCAATAGGGGACGATGCCATCGGAGCTCTTCGGCGTGTTGTTTTTCCCGCGATCGCCGATGATCGAGTGCAGACGGAGATTCGGCCGAAACCGCGTGTGTTGGAGAGCTCGAATGGAGGGGTCGTTGGGCGAAAGGTTGTCGATGGCGGTGGGCAGCCGGCTCGGATCGGGCGAAAGCATCGAGCCGACGTTTCGCATGGTGACGTCGAGCAATTCGACCGTGAAGGTTTTGGGCAAGCGCACCAACCGGGACAGCCAGGTGAAAACGAAACGTTCGGCGAGGGGGCTGCCCTGATGCGGCACGGCGAGGAAAATAACCCGGTCGGGAAAGTCCAAGGGCTTGTAGAGCAAGCCGTTGCGAATCATGTCCCGGCCGTTCGTTGAGACGTTCAGTTGCTCGATCGGTTTCCTGAAAAAGCCATTGTAAAACGCGTTACCCGGATCGCTGACGCAGGTGCGGGTGATGAGGCCCCCCATCGAGTGAGCGACGATGACGGTTTTCCGCAGGTGGCCGCGGTCGCCGTGTTTGCGCGCGAATTCCGCCGCCGCGTTCATCTCGGAGCGAAATTTCGTCGCCGACAGGATCCACGGATTGCCCGTGGGGTAGTTGAAAAACCAGACCTGGTAGCGTTTCCGGAACCATTCCTGGCCCGCCAAGGCATTGATCATGTGCTTGAAAGCGGCTGGGCTGGAATTGATTCCGTGGATGAAAACGACCGGGATGCGATCGGGATCGTAGGTTTGACCGAAATACAGACCCGTTTCTTCGCTGAAGCGGTCCGGCAGCAGCACCTTGAGCACGTCGAAGTCGTCGAGGTCGGTCATCTGCCAGTAAAACGCGTGAGCGGCCGACCAATCGGCGGCGAGTTTGACGGCACGTCCGCCGAGCCGGGTTTCGTCGTGCTGCAACGGTGCGGCGAATTGCCAAACGGGTGTTCCTCCGCGGTCGAACCGCAGCAGCGCGGTGATGGTGAATGGCTGTCCCGTTGGCGGGGTGAGCGGTTCCCGTTTGTGGCCTTCCGACGCTTGGGCGTGCCAGCCGACGAGCGGCAGGCCGAGGCCCGGCGTGGTTTGGCGCGGCCCAAGGCGGTGGGTCTCCACCAGGCTCGCGGGGAACATCGTCTGGACTTCGGCGAGCTGGAGATCGTCCGGTCCGGCCGGCAGGATTCTCGTTCCGAGCGCCGCCGCGGCTTGGTCCCACGGGCGTTGCGGGCAGCGGAGTTGATCGAAGAGCTTCGCGACGGCGCGGTTGTAGCGGTCTCGGGCGCCCGGCCATTGGGAGCTTTGGGACGGATCTTCGAGGACCCGCCAGGTCGCGCGGGCTTCTTCCACCAAGGTGGCGGTCGTGATGCGGGATTCCCGCGGCAGACTGCGGCAACGCGGCGGGGAGGGCGTGCCGCATTGAGTCAGCGGCACAAGAGCCACGAGAGAAATCAGGAATCCAAGCCGCCGAAGCATGTGCTCGACCCTAACTGGTTGGAAACGTGGCGCAAATCCTGGATTGGACCGGATGAGGGAATTTCGGTGTGGGAAAAAGAGCGATTTTTCTCTTTCCAAACCGTCGGAGCAGGGCTACTTCTCCCGCCCGCCGATACAACGGTGGCCGTAGTTCAATGGTAGAGCCCCAGATTGTGATTCTGGTTGTTGCGGGTTCGAATCCCGTCGGTCACCCCACCTTTCCCATCGGGGTGCGTTAGCTGCCGGGCGGGGGAGGAGGCAACTTCCCAGCGACGTCATGCAGCCCCTTGAAAGCCGGATTGGCTATAAATTCCGCAATTCTTTTCTGTTAGCCGAGGCCCTCACCCATCCGAGCCTGGCTTACGAATCCCAGCGTCCGCACTTCGACAATCAGCGGCTCGAATTTTTGGGCGACGCCGTGCTGCAACTCATTCTCACGGAGGAACTTTTCAAAATGTTCCCCGATTTCCCGGAAGGGCACCTGACCAAGCTTCGGTCCCGTATCGTTTCCCGCCGGGCGCTCGCGCATTTCGCGATGAGCATTCATCTGGGCGATTACGTGCTGTTGGGCAAAGGTGAGGAGTCCACGGGTGGCCGCCGCCGGCTTTCCACGTTGGCCGACGCCTTCGAATCGCTCATCGGCGCGGTGTATCTGGATTCGGGTGTCGAAGCCGCGCGCACCATGGTGCTGCATTTGTTCCAGGCGGAAATCGGCGAACTCGCCGCCAGTCCGGAAGAGCGCAACCCGAAGGGGGAATTGCAGGAGTGCTTGCAAGCCATCCATCCGCAAGCGCCGGAGTATCGGATCATCGGCGAAAGCGGCCCCGACCATCGACGCGTGTTTCAAGCCGAAGTTTCCTGGCGCAATCAGGTGCTTGCGACCGGGAAGGGCAAGAGCAAGAAGGAAGCCGAGGCCCGTGCCGCCGCCGAGGCGTTGCGGGCACGGGTGTGGGAGAAGGGGTGAGAGGATTGGGGAATTTGAGATTTGAGATTTGAAATGAAGAAGCCCGGAAAGTTCCCGGGCTTTTTCGTGTCTGCGTGCCGCTGAGAAATTCAGCTCCGGAGCTTCGAGTAGGCGCGGAGGTAGCCCACGCATTGGGCGATGTCCGGGACCGAGTGGTCCCAGTTGTGTTCGTATTCGATGCTGACGTTTCCGGCGAACCCGTGTTTGCGGACTTCATCGAGGATCGCGGGCAAATGGATCACGCCGGTGCCGAATGGGCGGTCGTGGGTCCATTGCTGGATGGATTCGCGGTCCTTGAAATGAAACGACCGAACGCGTGGCGCGACCTTTTTGATCACTTCCAGGGGATCCAGTCCCGAACTCGCCCAATGGCCAATGTCGGCACAGAAACCGACGTTCTCGTGACGATCCTTCACCAAGTTCCACACGGTGTCGGGGTTCCAGAGCTTGGTGGGCTTCGGATGATTGTGGAAGCAGACCTTCACGTCGAATTCCTTGGCGAGCTTTTCCAAGGTGTCGATGGCCTCGCTCGATTCGGTGGTGATCCCGTAGAGTCCGAGGGCTTTCGCCATCTCGAACATTGGTCGCGCTTCTTTTTCGTTCTTGGCGACTTCCACCACGCCCATGTTCACGGGAGTGATGCCGTTCTTGGCGCAATGCTCGACCATGGAGGCATACACCGCGTCGCCCAACCCTGGCGCGATTTTCGTTTCGCCATGAGGTCCACCGAGTTGCTGGCCGTGAAAAATTTCCACTCCGCTGGCGCCGGCCGCGGCGGCTTTTTCCACCGCCTCCCACCAGGTGAACTTCCGGAACGACCAGCACTGCACGGCGATCGCGAATCCGGCTTGGGTCAACGCGGGTTGGGGGATCGGCTTGCCTTCCGAACGAATCGCAAGCAGGGCGGAAGTGGCGGGAATCATGGTCAACAAAGAGCGGCGTTTCATGAGTTTGGCTTTCTCTCGGCCAATTACGTGCAGGTTGCCAGCCGATCTTTCCGTGGCGCGAGAGTTTGACGCCTAACTTCTATCGAGGTAAGTCGAAGGTCATGAATGACGTGACGGAGGACGCATGGTTTTTTACCCGCAATGGCGAGCAACTCGGCCCGGTATCGTTGGCGGATTTGCGGACGAAAGCCTCGAATCGTGAGTTGGATCCGCGTCACGACATGGTGTGGTGCAGTGGAATGGCCGAATGGAAGCCCGCGGGAGAAATCGACGGTTTGTTCGAGCGACGGGAAACTCAGGCATCGCCCGTGGCCGCACAGGCGATGGCTCCCGCACCCAATCCTTACGAATCGAGCATCGATGAGACGTCCGAGTCTTTGCTGGCGCGAGAGGCCGATTGGCCGGGCGTGAAGCGATTCGGCTACATCGTCGGATCGATCGTGCTAGGGGTGCTTGCCGGGCTTTTGCCGGCGCTTCTTTTGCCGGTGATCAAGCCGACTTTGGGAGAGCCTAACACCGGTTGGGTGATGCTGGGTCTGCAAGTGCTGTTCCTCGGGCTGTTGCCGCTGATTTTGGCAGGCAAACGTTTCGCGAATCTCGGCATGACCGCGTGGTGGTTGCTGGGGATATGGGTGCCCTTCTTGAACTGGTGGCTCGGCTATCGTTTGTTCGCCTGCCCGCCCGGCTACGCCATGCATCGGAAAATGGATGGCGTGGGGATTTTCCTCGCGATCCTTTACTGGTTGTTCCTCGTCGCGGGCTTTGCCGTGATCGTGTTGTTGATTCTCGCGATGGCGGGCCTTGCGGTTTCGCCGGAGTTCCAGCAGCAGATCAAAGACGCGATGCAACAAGCAGCCGCTCGCCAGGCGAACTGATGTCCTTACCTAAAAGCGGAGTGTCGCTTTCCAAGCGGCGCTCCGTGGGCGAGGATGCGGGATGCCGAACGCCCTGATCGACGAGACGTCGCCCTACCTCCTTCAGCACGCTCACAATCCCGTCGAGTGGCTGCCATGGGGCGAGGCGGCGTTCGCACGGGCGAAGGCCGAAGGGAAGCCCGTGTTTCTCTCGATCGGCTATTCGACCTGTCACTGGTGCCACGTGATGGAGCGCGAAAGCTTCGAGGTGGAACGGGTGGCGGAGGTGATGAACCGGAACTTCATCAATGTGAAGGTGGACCGGGAGGAGCGGCCGGAAGTCGACGCGACTTACATGGCTTTCATCCAAGCGACCACCGGGCAAGGCGGCTGGCCGATGAGCGTGTGGCTCACACCGGAAGGCAAGCCGTTGGTGGGCGGCACGTATTTCCCACCGGAAGATCGCCACGGCCGGGCGGGATTCGTGACGCTCTGCGAGGAAATCGGCCGGCTGTGGCGCGAAGATCGGTCGCGATTGGAGACGAGCGCGGAAAACGTGATGACTCACCTCCGGCAGCAGGCGGCGGTCGAAGCGGTGCTGCACGGTTTGCCCGATAAAAAAGTCTTCGGCGATTTCATCGATCGCTGCGAAGCCATGTTCGATCCCGAGCTGGGTGGTTGGGGCGGCGCGCCGAAGTTTCCCCGGCCGGTCGTGCCGCGTTTGCTGCTGCAACTCGCCGATCGTTTCGGCAAGGACACCGACGAAGGCGGCGCGTGTTTGCAAATGGTCGAGTTCACCCTGCATGCAATGGCGGCGGGCGGCATGAACGACCAGCTCGGCGGCGGATTCCATCGCTATTCGGTCGATCGCCATTGGCACGTGCCGCATTACGAAAAGATGCTCTACGACCAAGGGCAGCTCGCCTTGCTCTATCTCGAAGTCTGGCAGGCGACTGGCGACGAGTCGTTTCGCGAAACGGCCGAGTCGATTTTCCGCTACGTCCTTGATGAAATGACCGACGCGGGCGGCGCGTTCCACGCGGCGGAAGATGCCGACAGTTTAACCACGGCCGATGCGACGGAGAAACGCGAGGGCGCTTACTGGACGTGGGAAGCGCGGGAAATTTCCGCGTTATTGCCCGCGCGCGACGCCGCCTTGTTCTCCGCCGCGTATGGCGTCGAGGCCAAGGGCAACGCGCGACCGGAAAGCGATCCCCATGGCGAACTCGCCGGGCAGAACACCCTTTACCGGGCGAAACATGCGAAGACTTTGGCCGAGCTGTTCGACATGCCGGTTGAGGAAGTCCGGGCGAGCCTCGACCAGTCGCGGGAAATCTTGTTCGAAGCGCGACGGAAACGTCCGGCACCGCATCGCGACGATAAAATCGTCACCGCCTGGAACGCGTTGATGATCGCGGCGTTCGCCCGGGGCGCCCGGTTGCTCGGGCGAGCCGACCTTTTGGACACCGCGAAACGGGCGCTCGATTTCCTGCGGGCGAATCTTTGGGACGGCGTTCGTTTGTTCCGAAGCTTCCGGGGCAAATCCAGCGGCGTGCCCGCGTTCGCCAGTGACTACGCGTGCCTGATTTCCGCGTTGATCGAATTGCACGCGCTCGAAAGTGTGGGCTCCCATCTCGACTGGGCACTCGAACTGCAAGCGCGCCTCGATGCGGAGCACTGGGACACGTCCCGCGGCGGTTACGTCACCAAAGCCGTGCTCTCGGGCGAACCGCTCTTGATTCTGCGCGAAGACTACGATGGCGCGGAACCGGCGGCGGGGCACGTCGCGGCGGAAAATTTGCTCAAGCTCGCCGTGCTGGTCGATCGCCCGGAATTCGCCACCCGCGCCGAAGCGATGATCCGCGCCGAAGCCAAGGTCGCGGCCACCCAGCCGTTCGCCGTGCCGGTTTTGCTCGGCACCTACGATTTACTCGATCGCGGCGTCCGGAAAATCGAAGTGCGAGGCGAATTGAAGCCGGATTTCGAAACCGTCCTCCGAACCACGTATCAGCCGCGCGCGGTTTTCATGCGCGGCGACGGGCCGGGCGAAGTGATCGTTTGCGATGGCAATGTTTGCCTGTCGCCGGTCCGGAGCGCGGCGCAATTTCCGGCGCGTTAACAGGCGGCCTCGGACATCCGCGGGCCGACGTTTCTTTTCCGAACTTTTGCTTTCGCGGAGGCGGCTCGCGGGGCATGACAAGCGGTCATGCCGCAGCGTGTCTTTCTCGGGTGGAGCCGGCCGTTCTTGCCATTGGCCATCGATTGGCTGTGGGAGCGTCGCGCCGAGTTGCCGGGGATGCTGGTGGTGGTGCCCACGGCCCAGGCTGGCCGGCGATTGCGCGAAGGGCTGGCGGAGCGTGGAGCCTGCCTGGCGCCACGGGTGGTGACGCCGGAGGAGTTTTTCCGAGTGACTCAAGAGGAATCCGTCGCGGCGGAAGCCGAGGAGCACCTGGCCTGGATTGAAACCTTGCGCGAACTCCCGTCGGGCGAAACGAACGCGTTGTTCCCGGTGGAGCCGGTCGAACGAAGTTTCGCCTGGGCGTCCGGAGTGGCGGAAGAACTGCGAAGGGTGCGCGACGAGTTGGAGGAAGCGGGCAAGACCTATGCCGATGTCGTCGATGCCAGTCCGGAAACGGATCGCTGGAACGAATTGGTCACGCTCGAACAGCGGGTGCTGGCGCGATTGGCGAGCTGGGGCAAAACCGACCGGGCGAAGGCAAAACGCCAGCGCGCCGAATCCTACGAGCCGCCTGCGGGAACGCGTCGCATCGTGATCGCGGCGGTGCCCGATCCGGTGCCGTTGACGGAAACCGCTTGGCGGATGTTGGAAGTCCGGGGATTTCCCATCGAAGTTTTGATCCATGCCCCTCAAGATGAGGCGGAGCATTTCGACCTTTGGGGGCGGCCCGACGACTCGACCCGCACTTGGACGAAGCGTCCGACGCCGGTGGGCCGGGAGCGGGTGCACCTGACCGCGAGCGCGCCGGAATTGGGTGCGGCGATCGTCCGGCAATGCGCGGGCAAACGCAGCGATGAGGTATCGATCGGCCTGTGCGATGCCGCGTTCGCTCCCGCGGTGGAAGCGGCGTTCGAACAAGCGGGTTGGAAAGCGTGGAACCCGGAAGGTCGCTTGGCCGGGACTTCGATGGCATTGTTATTGGCGAGCTTGGCCGCGTGGCTGAGGTTGCCGGACCGTTGGGATCGGGCTGCGGAAATTTTGCGTAACCCGTTGTTTGGTCAAGTGATCGGACGGACGGACTGGTTCCATGCGTTAAAGACGCTCGACGAACTCGAAGCCTGCCATTTGCCGGGTTCGCCCTCGCGGGTGCGAGACCTCATCGAGTGGAAGAAACGTGAGCGCGAAGAGGCGGGCAAACCGTCGACCGCGTGGGCGCAACTGCTCGGGGCGCTGGAATGGACGGAAGGCTGGCGGCGAAAATTTTCCAAAGGCGAAGTCGGCAAGGCACTGGCGGAGTGGGCGCACGCGATGCGGGCACAGGGCATCGACGATGGGTCCGAAGGCAAGTGGCTGGATCAACTTGAAGCGACCGCGGAAACCATCGCCGGTTTAGAGGCGCGAGGCTTACTAAAGGCGGCGGGCGATGCGCTCGATCTGACACTCGCGACCCTGGCTCCGCTCCGCACGGCGAGCGGCCGCGAAGACGCGGTGATCGATCTGTCGGGTTGGCTGGAGCTATCCTACGAACCGGCGGAGCACCTGGTTTTGGCCGGATTCCATGAAGGCTGCGTGCCGGATGGATCGCTCGATCATGGTTTTTTGCCCGATGCGGTGAAAACGAAACTCGGTCTGCGTGATGCGGCGGCTCGTTTCGCGCGTGACGCTTATTTGTTCCATGCCTTGGCGGCGAGCCGTCGCGTGGAAGTGGTCGTCGCGAAGGTCGATCCCCACGGCGAGCCACGCCGTCCGTCGCGCTTGCTGTTGATCACGCAAGGCGTGGAGTTGGCCGAGCGAGTGCGATCGGTGTTCGGTGAACTGGAGGGCGAGAACCGCCGGTTGGCCGGCTGGGATCGGGGCGAGTGGAAGCTCACGTTCGACGGAGAACCGCAGGGCTACTTCGATCATGGACGGATGCTTAGTCCGTCCGCCTTGAAAGATTATTTGCACTGCCCGTTCCGTTTTTACCTGAAACGCGTGTTGGGTTGGGAGCGGACGGATTGCGACAAGGTCGAGATGGATGCCTTGGACTTCGGCAATCTTTGCCACGGCGCATTGGAAGCGCTGGGCCGGGATTTGCCGGACAGCGAAGACGTCGGCGAAGTGAGGGACTTTCTCGTCGCGGAAATCGAGAAGGGCTTGCAGCGCTTCGGCTCGCCTCTGTCGTTGCCGTTGATGGTGCAACGCGAAACGGCCATCGCGCGTTTGAGCCGTTTCGCGGAAAAGGAAGTCGCCCATCGCCTCGAAGGCTGGAGGACGGTTCATGTGGAGTTGAGGATCGACGAGAACCGGCCGTGGGCGATCGACGGGCAGCCGGTGAAAATGCAGATCGACCGCATCGATTTCCATCAGAAGGAGGGCTGGCTGGTGCTCGACTACAAGAGTTCGGGTAAAGCAATCGCGCCGCAGAAGGCGCATCTTCACACCGCCGATGAGAACAAGCGGCGTCTGTATGGCGAACCGGTCGACCCGGGCAAAGGCCGGCCGCTCGCGTGGAAGAACCTCCAACTCCCGCTTTATGCCGCCTACGTCCAACGGCATCTGAACGGTGGCAAACCGGTGCGGGCCGCCTATGTGAACCTGCCGGTCGCGCTCAACGAGGTCGGGTTTTCGCCGTGGGAAAATTTCGATGAAGCGATGCTCGAGAGCGCCATGGACTGGGCGCGTGGCGCGGTTCAAGCGTTGCGTGGGAAAGTCCATTGGCCGCCGGTGGAACTGACCGGCGGAGAAGCCGCCTGGGATGAGTTCGCCGCATTGGCACCGGACGGCTTGGCGAACGCGGTGGACGGTTCGCTGATCGAATCGCTGAAGGCCATCGCTAAAACTTACGACGAAGAAAGGAGCGCGGCATGCGTCTGAACAGCCTCATGATCCGGGCCTCGGCGGGTTCGGGTAAAACGTTCCAGCTTTCCAACCGCTTTCTCGCGTTGCTCGCGGCGGGCGCGGAGCCGTCGTCGGTGATCGCGCTCACTTTCACCCGCAAGGCCGCGGGCGAGTTCGCCGACCGCATTCTTTCCCGTCTCGCGAAAGGCGCGCTCGATGAAGCGTCGGCTGCCGCGCTGGCGAAGGAGATTGGTGAAACGCTGGCGGGCAATTCGTCGGCCAAGATGCCGGGATTGTTCGCGGGCGAAAAGCAAGTGCCGCTCGACCTCGTGCGCTTTCAGGAACTGTTGGAAGGCTTGGTGGCGAACCTGCACCGGGTCGCGTTGAGCACGCTCGACAGCTTCTTCGTTCGCATCGCGAAACGCTTTCCGTACGAGCTCGGCCTCAGCCGGATGGATCTGCTCGAAGCCGACCAACTGAACGCAGAGAAGAAACAGATCCTTGCCCGCATTTTCCGCGAAGTGTCGGAATCTCAGAAGGAAGCGTTCCTGTGGGCGTTCAAACACGCCACGCATGGCAAAGAGGAAGTCCGGTTGTCGAAGCTGCTCGGTGGATTCCTCGACGATCATCACGAACGCTATCTCGGCGTGCGGGATCTGGGACGATGGGGCAATGTGGAGGATCTATGGGCGCACGGTTGCCCGTGGCCGATGGTGGGCGATTTCGCCGAAGTGGCCAAAGCCGTGAAGGATTTGCTCGCCACCGTGCGGATGGAAAACGGCAAGCCCGACGCACGCTGGCAAGCGGGTTGGGAAAAGGCGCTGGAATGGTTCGCGGCGTATGAACCCGGCGATGGCCGCGAGTTGCCCTCGGCGATCGAACGCGGATTGAAGCTGTTGCCCGATCTCGCACGCGGCTCGGCGGCGGATGTGTTTTACCGCAAGGAGCATTGGCTTGAAGGCCGTTTGGCGGAAGCGATGACCGGTCTGCTCGGTGGTTACCTACGAGCGGAAATCGAGATCCGGGGCAAACGCACGGAAGGCATCGCGGGGCTGCTTTTCGCTTACGAAACGCTTTACGAGTCCGGGGTGCGTCGTCGCGGACGGCTCGGCTTCGCCGACGTGACGCGCTTGCTCGCGGACGGTGGATTGAGTGAGCGGATTGGCGAGCGATTGGACGCGGCTTACCAACAATGGCTGCTCGACGAGTTTCAGGATACCAGCCGGATGCAATGGTCGGTGCTCGAAGGACTGGCCGACGAGGCGGTCACCGACGCGGCGGGCGAGCGGTCGCTGTTCGTGGTCGGCGACACCAAGCAAGGCATCTACGGCTGGCGTGGTGGCGAGCCTCGGTTGTTCGACGATTTATTGGCGCGTCCCGGTTGGAGCGAACGGTTGATCGAATGCGGCATGGAAACGTCGTGGCGTTCGTCGCAGGAGGTGCTCGATCTCGCGAATCTCGTCTGCGATCCGGCGGGCGAATCGATGATGTCGCGTTTTCCCCAAGCCGCGTTGGATCGCTGGAAGTTCGCCGAACACCAGGCAGCCAAGCGCGACGAACAACTGCCGGGCTACACCGTCGTGATCGATACCGGGGCGGAGGAGACGGAAGACGGCGAGTTGTCCGGCACTGAAAGCGCGTTGTGCGATCTGATGGCGGAGGTTCGCCCGATCGAACACGGCCTGAGTTGCGCGGTGCTGGTGCGGTCGAACAAACAAGCGCGCGCCTTGGTCGATTTGCTTCGGAAGGAATTTCCCGGGATGCCGGTGGAAATGGACGCCGAGATCGAACTGGCGAACGACAACCCACTCGGGGTGGCGTTGCTCGATTTATTCCGCTGGCTTGCGCATCCGTTGGACGATTACGCGCTCGGCCATGTCGCGCATTCGCCGTTGGGTCGAGTGCTGGAAGGTTTCGGCGAAACTTCCGCGCATCGTTGGCATGCTTGCCGGGAAAAGGTCACGCGCGACGGCATGGCGGGATTGCTGGCCGAGCTGTCCGCTGGATTGCGACGGAATGGAGTGCTGAACGAATTTCTCGAAGAACGTCTCGAAGGCGTTTCGCGGGCGGCTTTCGATTACGATGAAGGAGGCGATCGCGATTTTGATTCATGGATCGCGCGTTTGGAAAAACTGAAGCAGCGCGAGCATTCGTCTTCGGGCGCGGTGCAGGTGATGACGCTGCATAAGGCGAAGGGATTGGAGTTTGATTTGGTCGTGCTGCCTGATCTTGGCGGTGGAGCGTTTGACGATCCGTCGAAGGCGGGCATGCTGGAATTCAAGGATGCCGCCGGGCGAGTCGAGGTGATGCTGCTGCCCCCGAAGAGGGCGTTGTTGGAAGCGGATCCTGAACTGAAGGACCGTTTCGAAGCGTGGGCGGCGGATCAGTGTTACGAACGCTTTTGCAACCTGTACGTCGCGCTCACCCGGGCGAAGCACGCGACCTACGTGTTGCTGCCGAAAGCGCCGAAAACCGCCAGCTCGCAACGTCGCTTCGACCTCTGGTTGCGAGACGCGGTGGGCGACGAAGACGGCAAGGTGAGTTGGGCGGGAAGAGAATGGCATGCCTTGGCGGCATGCGGCGATGCGGAGTGGTTCAAGCGGGCGAGCAAGCCCCGTCAAACAGGTGAAGCGCCCGTCGAGGCGGTCACGTTGGGGCAGGCGGTGCCGCGTCGCCAGCGCACCACGCCATCGGGCACGAAGGCAACGAGTGCGATCACGCATTCGCCCGATGGCATGCGGTTTGGCCGCGCGGTGCACGCCGCGTTCGAGCGGGTCGGCTGGGTCGATGAAGAAATGCACGTTTTGCCGGAATCCGAAGCGGGCGATCTGGTGCGTTCCCTAATCGATGTGCCAACATTGCGGCCTTTGTTCGAACGTCGCGGACGAAAGGTGGAGCTCCTGCGCGAGCAGCCGGTTGAAGCGATTCTCGACGGCAAATGGCTCAGCGGCGTGTTGGACCGCCTGCATGTCATTCGTGACGCCGGGGGAAAGGTCGTGGCGTTGGAGGCGATTGATTTCAAAACCGACGCGGTGACGCATGCGGGCGAACTGGCCAAGCGTTATGCGACGCAGATGGAGGCATACCGCCGCGCACTCCAAGAAGCTTTCGACGTTTCCGCCGTGGAGTGTTTGCTGGTTTCCACCAAACACGGCTCGGTGGTTCGTTGTGGATAGCCCTCGACGTTGAAAAAATGAAATACATCGTTCGACGATTAAAGCTAGGAGAGGCCGACCTTTATCGAGCTGTCCGGCTGGAATCTCTGAGAGAGTCACCGGAGGCATTTCCCTCCACCTACGAGTCGGCTATAAGCAGGACTGACGACAGTTGGCAGGCGCAGGCTGACGCGTCGGCATCCGGAAGTGATCGAGCGACTTTTCTCGTTCTTGCCGATCGGCCGGTTGGTTTGGGCGCGCTCTACCGGGATCAGGATCGCCCGAATGAAGGGGAATTGATTCAAGTCTGGGTTTCACCTGAAGCCCGTGGCGGCAAAGTTGCGGCCGATTTGCTGAACACGATTTTCGATTGGGCCGCTTCCAACGGATTCGAAACGATCCGGGCGGAAGTCACGCGGAACAATTCGAGAGCGTTGCGATTCTACGAGAAGTGTGGATTCGTCAGGGCTGTTCCCGATCCTGCTTCAGGTGAACCGAGCTGCATGCTTACTAAAAGACTCCTGAGATGTCCGGCTTATGAGTGACTGCCCGTTCTGTGACATCGCCGCTGGAAAGCTGGCTACTTCGATCGTCTTGGAAACAGAGCACTTCATCTGCTTCGTTCCTTTGATTCAGGAGGTCCCGGGGCATACTGTCGTGGCCACCAAAGCGCACTATTCGAGCCTGTTGGACGCTCCACCGGAAATGGGCTCGCATCTTGTGGCCACCTGCCAGGCTCTTGCGAACAGGTTCCTTTCTACGACAGGCTCAGATGCCTTTAACCTCTTGAACGCGAACGGCAGCGCGGCACAGCAATCGGTGATGCACCTTCACGTTCACTTTTTGCCCCGCCGCGTCGACGATGGCATCGACGCGTGGCCTTCCTTGGGTTCTTCCAGTTGACCGTTCACTTCGCGGCCGGCGTCGGCGTTTGCTCGGGCGTGGGAGGACGGACGGCGTAAGGTTGTCCGCTGGCTCCGGTGGCGAACATGACCAATTTGACCGGCACGTTGCCCTGGTTCACGCCGTTGTGCATCACGTCGACGGTTTCGGCGTAGGCTTCGCCCGCCTTGAGAATCTTTGTTTCACCGCCGGCGATCTGAACATGCAGCTCGCCTTCGAGGATGTAGGCGAAGCAGGGCACCGGATGCTTGTGCCACCCGGTTTGCGCGCCAGGTGGAATTTCCACTCGGACGGCGGTGACTTCGGGCGAACCGGTGGGATAGACGATCGCCTTGCCCGCCGCATCGGTCTGCGTTTTCAGAAGCGGCGTAACGGCGATTTCCTTTTTGTAGGCTTCCGCGTCGGCGAAGGCGAACGAAGAGGAGGCTAACAGTCCGAGAACAATGGAACGCATGCTGGGCTCATGGCGTAATTTTCGCGGAATGGGAAGCTTGGGAGTGCTGCGATTTATCGCAGCTTTGTTGGGAAAAGCGCGTCGACACACAAAGCGGCGATAAATCGCACGCACTCCACATCACCTCATCAATGCGACGATCAGCGCGGCCACGGCCACGCCGCAGGCAAGCCATGCCACCGCCAGTGTTCGTTTGGCCCGTTGCATTTGCAACTGGGCCGCTTCGGCCTGGGCTTCCACGGACAACGCGATGGTCTGAACTTTCGTCGCCAGTTCTTCCAGTGCCTCCGCCGTGTGCAGCAGGTTGTCTTCGATCCTTTTTACCCGCTCGTCGGTTTTCACCGTCGACTGCTTGCCTGCGCCGATCGACTGAACGATGCCCGATGTCGCGCTGATGAGGCCGGGCAGGGCTTTGAGGATGGGGAGCAGTTGAAAGGCCATGGGCTAACTTGGCGCAAGATGGGTTCGGAGACAAACCCGGGCTCCAAGTTCTGATGCGACCTCAACGATTGGGCACCTTTGCCAACCAAGCGCGGATCTCCGCGACCACCTCGTCTTTTTTTCGGAAAACAAAGTGCCATGTCGGCGAGTCGGCAGCGACCCATTCGACTTGATCGTCTTTGACCGGCCGAAGGGAAAGGTGCCAGTTCGTTCCCACCCAGAAGTCTCCCTTTCTGGTCAGAAACGCCAGAAAGCGACCTTTCGAAAGCGTGCATTGGGCGCAAATGAAGGCTTCGTCGCCGTAAATCACAAACCGATCCGGAATGTCGCCTCGAATGCGCTCGACGACTCTCGCTTGCGCCTTTTTCCGATAGTACCCAGAGGGGGATGGGCTCTCCAAAGGATCGGAAGCCGCCACAGCTTCCGGTTCATCCAAGTCCACCAAGGCGATAACGTCCGCCTTTCGAGCCAACTCGGCAGGCGGCAAAAAGGCGGCTTTTCCCAACGTGGGTCCGGTCATGAAAAGCAAGAACGCGAGAATGGCAAAGCAACGAGCCATGGCTTTGAGAGTGGAGAGCGGTTGAGGAGCCATGATGTAATGACATCGCGGATGACTTGTCCCGCAACCGGAATCACAGGGTTAAGGGCGGCAGGAATGCCGTCCGCCCCCTTCATGCCGCTTGGAAAAGCGGCACACCTACGCGAACGCCCCATCGATCATCCGCCGGATGCCGAGGGGATTAGCCTCTTGCAGTTCGGGCGGCAGGCAGGCCTCGGGGAAGCCTTGCCACGCGACCGGACGGGTGAAGCGGTGAATCGACAGGGTGCCGACCGAGGTGCTGCGGCCGTCGGACGTCGCGGGGAACGGTCCGCCATGCACCATGCTGGAGCACACTTCGACGCCGGTCGGGAAACCGTTGAAAATGAGACGTCCGACCTTGCCTTGGAGCGCGGCGACCAGCGAGGCGTTGGCGGCAAGTTCCTCGGGCGTGCCGTGAATCGTGCCGGTCAGTTGGCCTTCGAGCTCGGGAATCGTGGCTTCTATTTCCGAAAGGCTGCCGCGCACGATCAACGCGGCCGGGCCGAACATTTCGCCACGGAGAAGGTCGGCTTCGAGGAAACGTCGCACCGACACGCTGAAGACGGCGGGCGAACCCTGGCCATTGCCCGCTTCGGTGCGGCTGCGGGCGATCGTTTCCACGCCTTCGATGTTCGCAACGGCCTCGGTGGCTTCTTCGTAGGCGCGGCAGATGCCCGCGTTGAGCATCGTGCCGGGCGCGCCGGCTTCGACGAGTTCGCGCAGTCGCGCGAGGAAGGCGTCGCCTTGGCCTGCGGGCAGGAACACGAGGCCGGGATTGGTGCAAAACTGTCCGACGCCCATCGTGAGCGAGCCGAAGAACGCTTCCGCCAGGGCAGCTTCGCCCTTGGCAAGCGCGCCGGGCAGGATGACGAGCGGATTGACCGAGCTCATTTCGGCGTAAACCGGGATCGGCTGTTCGCGACTGGCGGCGGCGGTCATGAGCGCGGTGCCACCGGTTCGGGAACCGGTGAAGCCGACCGCCTGGATCACCGGATGGCGGACGACGCTGACGCCCACGGTACGACCGCCCCCGTAGAGCAAGGAGAACACGCCCTCCGGCATGTTCGTCGCGCGGGCCGCACGGACGATGGCCGAACCGACCAGTTCGGCGACACCGGGATGCGATTGATGAGCGATCACCACCACCGGACAACCGGCGGCGAGGGCGGCGGCGGTGTCGCCACCGGCCACCGAGAAGGCGAGGGGGAAATTGCTCGCGCAGAAGACGGCGACCGGTCCGAGCGGGCGATGCATGGAACGGAGATCCGCTTTCGGCAGCGGTTGGCGATCCGGCTGACCTTTTTCAATCCGGGCGTCGACCCATGAACCTTCTTCGATCAACGCGGCGAACAAGCGGAGCTGGCCGGTGGTGCGGGCGGTTTCGCCGCGCAAGCGGGCTTCGGGCAACCCGGTTTCGAGCTGTCCGCGCTCGGCAAGATCCTCGGCGATGCCTTCGATTTCCGCGGCGATTGTCCGTAGAAACGCGCCGCGTTCCTTGCCGGACAAGGCGGAGTAAACGGGAAACGCCTGCCGGGTGAGTTCCACGGCTTGGTTCACTTCGGTGGTCGTCGCCGCGAGATAACCGGGCTCCAGGCGATCGCCGGAGGCGGGCTGGACCGCGTAGCCGGCGATGTCGCTGCCGGAGCCGCGTACGTAACCGATGAGAGACGAGCCGAAGAGTTTGGATTTCATGGAAAGACGGAAGACTTGAAGACGGAAGATACAAGAAAAGAGACGGGACTTGCGATGAGAAGCCTCAAGTCTTGCGTCTTAAGTCTTCCAGTCTTCAGTCTCGTCAGAGCGCCGGAGCCGTCGCGATGGCCTTTTCGATGATGGCGGTGGCGTCGGCGAGTTCCTTGCCCGCGAGTTCCAGGCGGGGCGGGCGAACGCGGTTGTTGCCGAGTTTGCCACCGGTCGCGAGCGTCTGCTGGAGTTTGATGAGCTGGACGAACTTCACCACCGTGTCCATGCGCAGCATTGGCAGCATCCAGGTGTAGATCGACATCGCTTCCTCGATTTTGCCGGAGGTGCCGAGATCCCAGAGCTTCACGTTGTGCTTTGGGAACGCGCCGCCGACGCCCGTGATCCAGAAGGTCGCGCCCATCGCCGCGCCTTCGAGCGCACAGTCATCGACGCCCACGCCGAGCGCGAGGCGATCGCCCAGCAATTCGCGGATGCCGGCGATGCGGCGGGCGTCGGTAGACGATTCCTTCACCGATTCGACGTTCGGCAGTTCGTCGGCGAGCTCCTTGATGTGGGCCGGGGTGAAGTCGGTCTTATAGGCGACCGGGTTGTTGTAAATGATGCAGGGCAGATCCGTGGCGGAGATCACCGCTTTCATGTGCGCCTTCATTTCACGCCAATCGGAGGCGTAAAGGTAAGGCGGGAGCACCATCAGGCCGCGGCAGCCGTTGTCTTTGGCGGCTTTCGCGAGGTCGACGGCTTCCTTGGTCGAAAGCGAGGCGATGCCCGGAATGATCGGCGCGCCGGGGACGGCGTCGACGTAGGTTTTTTGCAGCGCGACTTTTTCGTCGAAGGAAAGCGTGGAGCCTTCGCCGAGCGAGCCATGGCAGATGATGGCGGTGCAGCCGCTCTCGACGAGCCATTTGCCGTGCTCGGCCAGCAACGCGTGGTCGATGGTGAGGTCGGCGTTGAACTGCGTGAGAGTCGCGGGCATGACGCCCTTCCAGGTGATGCTCATGGGGATGATCGTAGGTTAGAGAGCGGACGGAATGCCGTGGCGGAACGGGTCGGTGGGGTCGAAATGGTAGGTCGATTCGCCCGTGATCCAGGCTCGCGCGGTGATGCGGGGAAGGACTTTGCCGCCGGGCAATTCCTCCACGGTGCCGGTGAACACGGTGTCGAGGATGCCGGCTTGCCGCCACACCTGGCCGGGGGCGAGTTTGCCCGCGGCATGCAGGCAGGCGAGTTTGGCGCTCGTGCCGGTACCGCATGGCGAACGATCGTAGGCCTTGCCCGGACAAAGAACGAAATTGCGGCTGTCGGAAATCGAAGGATCGCTCGGTGGCCCGAAGCTTTCGATGTGGTCGATTTCCATGTCCTTGTCGCCGGTGATCCCTTGATCGCGCAACGCGTTGCGCACGGCGACGGTGAACTCGGTGAGTTTGCCGAGGTGCGAAAAATTGACTGCCGGGCCTTGGCCTTCGATCAGGAAAAACCAGTTGCCGCCCCACGCGATGTCGCCGGTCACGGTGCCATATCCCGGAACTTCGACCGGAACACCGGCCGCTTTGCGATGGCTCGGCACGTTCGCGACGGTGATCGAGCGGTCGTCATTGACCCGGGCGACGACGATTCCCACCGGCGTGTCGATCCGATGTTCACCGGGGCCGATTTTTCCCAAATGCACCAGCGTGACCGCCAGTCCCACGGTGCCGTGGATGCACATGTTGAGCGTGCCGACGTTGTTGAAGAAGATCACCCCGCAGCAGCAATCCGGCTCGGAGGGTTCACAAAGCAGCGCTCCGACCATCGCATCGTGGCCGCGGGGTTCGTTGCAAACCGCCGACCGCAGCCAGTCGTGTTCCGCGGCGAACCGGTCAGCTTTTTCCCGCATCGTCCCATCGCCCAAATCCGGCACGCCCTCGACGACCACCCGGGTGGGCTCGCCTTCGGTGTGGGAGTCGATGACGCGAATGGGCGGCTGGCTCATGTTCCGCTGTGTTTTTACCATCGGGGTCTAGGCGAAACGACTAGCAGCGGCCTCCGAATCCGTATAGCTCTCCTAGTCTATTCTTTCCCAGACCCATGACACCCGCCGCGCGACTTCGTAAGAACTTCTTCGACTCCCTCGACGGGCTGCCGCCATTCGACAGCCTGTTCGATTCGGTGCCCGATATCGTCTTCTTCCTCAAGGACGCCCAAGGCCGGTATGTGGCGGTGAACCAAACGCTGGCCACGCGCTGTGGATTGCCCGGCAAGGAAGCGGCGATCGGTCTGACCGCGCAGGAGTTGTTCCCGCCGCCGCTTGGCGAAGGTTTCGCCACGCAGGACCAGGAGATCATCCAAACCGGTCACGGCATTCGCGATCACCTCGAACTTCACCTTTATCCCGGTGGCCGGCGCGGCTGGTGTCTCACCTTTAAGGAACCGGTATTGGGCAAAGACGGCCGCGTCGTCGGAGTGTGCGGCATTTCCCGGGATCTTCACGGTTCGCACGATTCGCAGGAAGATTACGCCGCGATGTCGAAGGCGATCGACTACATCCATAAGCATTTCGACGAACCGCTGCGTCTCCCTCAGCTCGCGGAAATGGCGGGGCTTTCCGTCTATCAATTCGACCAACGCATCCGCTCGCTCTTCCATGCCACCGCCGGGCAATATCTCGTGAAGGTGCGCATCGATGCCGCTTGCGAGCGCCTCGCCTCAAGCGACGAAGTGATCGCCCAGATCGCCCTCGCCTGCGGCTATTCGGATCAATCGTCGTTTTCCCGCCAGTTCAAACAGGCCGTCGGCATCAGCCCGTTGGCGTATCGGAAGAAGATGCGCGCTTGATCACCCGAACCGCCCCACCGCCATCCGTTCGATCGACCGGAACGGCGTTTCACCCGTGAGCAAATCGGCGACGAGCCGGCCGCTGACGGGACCGAGGCTGAGGCCCATCATCGCGTGACCGGTGGCGACGATGAGATTGGAGAAGCTGGGTAATTGGCCGAGGTAGGGAATGCCGTCGGGTGACACTGGGCGCAGGCCGGCCCAGGGTTTTACGCGGGCGAAATCGCTCTCCGAGAACTTCGGGAAATACGCGTGCACCGATTTCACGATGCCGCGAACACGGGCCGGATCGATCGAGAGATCAAGACCGCCGACCTCCATCGTGCCGGCAAAACGAAGGCTATCGCCCATCGGAGTGATCGCGACCTTCGCCTCGACGAAAATCGAACAGACTTCGGGCAATTCGGGCGGCGTCGGCAAGGTGAGCGAGTAGCCTTTGCCCGCTTGTAGCGGCAGCTTGAAACCCACTTGGCGCAGCAGACCCGGCGTCCATGAACCACCGGCGAGAACGAACTGGTCACCTTCAAAGCGACGCCCGCCGCCGGTAAGCGCCACGACCTTGCCGTCGCGTGTTTCGATCCGGTCGATTTCCGTCTCGCTGACAATTTCACCGCCGAGAGCAAGCACGCGACGTCGCATCGACGCCATGAAGCGCGCCGGATCGAGGTGACAGTCCTGCGGGAAATGCACCGCGCCGGCGATGTCCATCGTGACGCCCGGATCGAGTTTCGCGGCGGCCGCGGCATCGAGCACTTCGGCCCGCACGCCGATTTCACGCGCGGCGGCGGCGACTTCCGCTTCGCCATCCAGACCTTTGGCGGTTTTGCACAGCATGAGCATGCCGCGTTGCTTCAGACCGGTGTCTTCCTCCTCGTTCAGGTCGATGAACAAACGCCGGCTTTCGAGATTCAGGTCGCGCAGCAACTCTTGGGTTTGGGCGACGTGGCGCGGAGTCGAATGGCGGTAGAATTGCCATGCCCATTTCGCCAGCGCCGGATCCAGCCTGGGCCGGATGTAGAATGGGCTCTCGCGATTGAACATCCAGCGCAGGCCCTTGGAGATCATTCCGGGCGCGGCCAACGGAATGAAATGACTCGGCACGATCATGCCGGCGTTGCCCATCGAGCAATTGTCGCCGCCTGCCGGTTCGCGTTCGATCACGGTCACCGCCAGCCCGCGCTTCAAGGCGTAGTAAGCGGAGCACAATCCGATCACTCCGCCCCCGAGAATCACCACGCGGTTCTTGCCTTCAGTCACGGTGGAAGGATAGCCGGACGGGTCTTGCCGGAGTCGATAGCATTCGCTGGCGAAAGCGGAAAGTCGCCGCTCAGCTCCATCGCCAGCGTTCCGGTCGCCAGAGAAAACCGTTTCCTTCCGCAGTGATGTGTCCCACCCCGGCCAAGGCAGATGGAAACCGAAGCAGCGCGTACGTTTTTCCACGGCTTCCGCCCAGTATTTCTTCCGCGTCGCCACGGCAGTCACCGGATCATGATCGAAGGCGATGGTCCAATTCGGATCGGCGAACATCAGCAAGGGATGATGGGTCAGATCCATCAGGTGCAGTAACTCATCGTCGCCCGAACGGATGCGAAAACATGCGTGTCCATCGGTGTGTCCGGGGGCGGACTCGACCCGCACCAGGCCAAGCGCCACGCGGCCAGTTGACGGCCCGCTGTGGAAACCTCAGGGTCACCCATCATGCGGTTTGCCGTGAAACTCCTCCTGCTTGGCTTCGCGACGCTGTTGGCGGCCCATGCCGATCCAACGACTCTCAAAGTTTACCCGGAGAAAACCCGGCAGACGATCCAAGGCATGGGATGCGGCGCGATCTATTACGAAGGTCACATCACCAGCTTCGCAGCGCGGAACAACGAGAAGCTCCAACGGCAGCTATACGACGATCTGTTTTCCGAAGTCCGCACCGATTTTCTCCAGCTCATGATTCGCCCGGATCACGAACCGCAGAACGACAACGACGATCCTTACCTGCCGAAGTTCAAACCGGAGTGGTTCGACTACTGCAAAAACAACATCGCGATCTGTGAGGAGGCGAAGAAGCGTCAGCCGCAGATGAAGATTTACGCGACGCTCTATACGCCGCCCGCGTGGATGAAGACCAACAATGACGCCGGCGGAGGAGGCAAGGAGCGGGCGACGATCAAGCCCGGGGTGGAATTGGAACTGGCGGAATACTGTTGGGCGTTCCTCGCCTGGATGCAGCGGAACGGCCAACCGGTGCGCTTTCTCAGCATCGCGAACGAACCCGATTGGGGTCACACCCAGCCGGGTTATTGCCTGACTGCCGAATCGCACGCGGAGCTTTTCGCCACGGTTGCCCGCTATCTGGATGAGATGGAACGGCGTCATCCCGAGGTGCCGAAACCGATTCTGGTGGGTCCGAATGTGCTCAGCGCGAGGTCCGCTGCCGATCATTGGATCGCTCCACTCATGCGAGAAACGCCCAATGCGCTGGGGGTGGTGGGATCGCACGATTATGACCAGCGGGGCGACCGGTTGGAACGGCTGGTCAAAGCGGCCGGGGGCAAACCGGTCTGGGTGACCGAGTGGTGCGTGAACCGCGAGGATCGTTCGCCCGAGCTGTTATACTCCGCCACCAAATACTGGCTGGCCATGACTGAGGCCTTCAATAGCGGCGTTCACGCGTGGATGGCTTACGATTGGGCCTACCCTCCGCGGCAGGGCGGTGAAGCGTTGATCCATATCGATTGGGGAAACGCGTATACCCGCACGAAAATCTATTACGGCTTCAAGCAATGGTGCTCGGGTCTCGTTCCGGGAATGAAAAACGTCGCCATCGAACTCTCCGGTCCTTGCGCGAGCGACATCGGGAAACCCGGGGCGAAAGCCGCGGCGTTCGTTTCCGCCGATGGCCGGAAGCTCGTGGTTCACGTCGCCGCGTTTCAGGATCAATCGTGCGATTTTCAGATCGAGGTTCCTCAAGCGTTCGCAGGCCGTCCTGTCAAAAGACTGCGCACCTCGGCCGATGAAAACGCGGCGACTCTTCCCGATCTCATGTTCAAAGACGGCACCCTTACGGACCCGCTACCGCTGCGCAGCATGACCACTTATGTGATCGAGAAGTAGGCCGGCGTCTATTTCGCTGGAAGCGGTTCGTAAAACTCGGCTTCCACGATCTCCAAGGTGGCGTCCGAAATGCGGCCCGTCTCGGAGTCTTCGAGTTTCTTGCCGGTCACTTCGACCAGGCCGAAGCCGTCGCGTTCCTGCACGCCGCCGGTAAGTTCGATCCGCACCGAGGTTCCGCGCGTGGGTTTCACGGGCAAGGTGACATAGCCAAGGCTTGGCGGGGTAACTCCGGAGAAGGCTTCTTTGGCGTCGACGAGAATGCGTATCGGGTATCGTCGCGCCCGCCAGCCGCCGACTTTCAAGGTGACTTCACCCACCAGCGCCGGGCGGCCGAGTTCGAATTCGATCCAGCCGGTTTCCTGACGTTTGTCATTCTGCCAGCTTGTCTTCTCGTTGTCGTCGAACGCATGGGCTGCGGCACCGACGTTCGCGCCGGTCGTGGCGCGGGTGATCGGCACCGGCACACGCGTGGGTGTGATCGAATCGTGCTCCGGTGTCGGCCCGCGTGTCAGACGACCCGGCAAGTCTTGGCCAGGCAAGAAGGTGGAAACGCCGTTTTGCAGCGGAAAGGATTTCGTCGCCAACTCGATGCGTGCGGATTTCAAACCCGGGGTCGAGGCGTTGAGCGCGACGGTTCCCGCCTCGGGAGTTGAACGAAGGATGACGCGGTTGACTCCACATTCCACCGGCAGCGTGGTGGCAAGAATGCCGTTGTCCGGTGCTTGGGCGATACCGCCGCGCCATTCGGCGGGGCCAGTGAGGGAGAACGTCACCGGGTTCAGCGCGGTGGGGCAACGTCGACCTCGCGCGTCGATTGCTTCCACGTCGACAAGCGCCATGTCGGCTCCATCCGCTTTCCAACCACCGGAGCCTTCATGGGAGGTGAGGCGAAGGGCGACGGGTTCTCCCGCGGTTTCGAGCCGAGCTTCGCAGATTTGTTTCCCGCTCGCGGTGGTCCCGACGGCGCGGATTTTCCCTGGCTCAAAAGCAACGTCCTTCCACGTGAAGAGAAATTGGAGGCTGCGTTCGCCGAAGCCTTTGGATTGGCCGTTGATGAACAGCTCGACCTTCTCCGCCGAGGAAATGGCGTAGAGCGGCTTGCGCACGCCCGCTTCGTAGTTCCAGTGTCCGAGCAGATGCACGCGGGGCTTCTCCACGTCGACCCAGCCGTCCCACATGACTTGATGCGCAAAGAAACCGTCTTTCGGCAAACGCATCGCGTCCACTTCGCCACTGCGACGGTAGTTCTCCGCGCCGCGATGATGCGTGTTCGAGTCGGAGAAAACGATGTTCACCCCACCTGCGTTCACGCGTTCGCCCGTGCCCGGGCGCTCGCGCCAGTAGTCATACCAGCGAACGACGTTCTCGATCGCGTGCGAATTCTGGTTGCGGTTGTATTCCGGGGCGGGCTTGCCTTTGTGCGGCGGGCCGTCGCCATCCTTGTGAAACGGCGGCGACCAATCGTCCCAATATTTTCGTAGCCCTTCGTCGCGCGAATATTCCATCGCCCACACAGGGATGCGCGCGCTCTTGTTGATGTAGAGCATTTCGCCACCGTATTCGGCGACCGTGCTATCGAGCATTTCGCGGCTGCCGATCGCACGACCACCGTGGGGATCGTATTGATCGTGCAGGGCCTTCATTTCCGCCATGTGCGCTTCGCTGATTCCCGCGTTGCCGCATTCGTAGAAAAGGACGCTGGGGTTGTTCCGGTTGTAAACGATGGCGTCGCGCATCGCCTTCACGCGCGCGTTCCACCGCTCGCCCTCCACATCGCGTTCGGAATCGCCTGCGGGGAGCGCCTGCATCAGCCCGACGCGATCGCACGATTCCACGTCCTGCTTCCACGGGGTCACGTGCATCCAGCGCACAAGGTTCGCTCCGCTTTCGACCATCAGGCCATTGCTGAAATCGCTCATCCAGGCAGGCACGCAGGAACCAACGGCCGGCCATTCGTTGGTCGTACGTTGGGCGTAGCCTTTGAGTTGGATCACACGATCGTTGAGTTTCACCAAGCCTTGATCGAACTCCGTTTTGCGGAAACCCGTGCGGGTGGTGGCGACATCGACCGGCTTGCCGTTTTCGGAAAGCGTGGTCACGACGTCATAGAGATAGCCGTAGCCCCAGCTCCAGAAGTGAAGATCCTTCGCGGCGGCGCTCGAGCTCAGTGTCTCCGTTTGCCCGGGAGCCAGCGTGTGACGGCCGCCGTCGAGCTTCGTCACCACCTTGCCCTGCGGGTCGTGAATTTCAGCGGTGAACTGAAACTCGCGCGGCTTCGAGTCGTCGTTGCGAACCTGCGTTTCGACCCTGATTTTGGCGGTTCGTTTGGAAACATCGATGTCGCTCGCGTGGACGTAGGTGCCCGTCGTACCGAGATTCGAATAAAGCGGCAGCGTCTGATGGAGACGATCCGTGACGTGTAGATAGACGTTTTTGTTAATGCCGCCGTAGTTCGCGTAGAAGTTTTTGTCGTTCCATTGGAAGGGCGAATTCGTTTCCGGATCCCGGTAACGCCACGAGTTGTCGATGCGCGCCGCGAGCACGTTTTCTGCGCCGAACTTGATCTTGCTGGTCACGTCGAAGCCGAAGGCCGTCACGCCATTCGTGCTGCGACCGATCCATTCGCCGTTGAGGTAGAATTCGCCGCCTTGGCGGATGCCCTCGAATTCGAGGAAGACTTTGCAGTCCTTCGCGTCGGCGGGCAGAGAGAAACGCTTGCGGTACCACGCGATGCCGGCGGGTAGCTCGTCGATGCTTTTGCGAAAGGCCTCATCTTCATTCCAGGCGCGCGGCAAGGTGATCTTTTTCCAATCGTGATCGTTGAAATCGACCGCTTCCGCGCCGGGGGCGTCGCCGGCCAACAACAACCAGCCGGGGTTGAAGTTGTATTTCTCGCGAGGAGCCGCTTGGGCGTCGCCAACGGCGAGGGCAAGCGCAAGGAGAGTGATGCAACGGGAAAGCGTCATGGGTTTGATCGCCCGAAACGGACGGGATCGGTTTACGCAACGGCTCGGAACTCTATTTCACGGAGTTTGAAGGCGTTGGAGTGCCGCTTTCCAAGCGGCATGAAGGGGGCGGGCGGCATTCTGCCGCCTTGTCTGGACTGCGTTTTGGAAAACGCCGTGCCTGCGCATGCCGCTGGGCCAGCGGCACTCCATTGCGAAGCTGCCGCTGGAAACCGCGTCGGATTTGCGATTGGCTGATCTTATGGCCTTCATCCAAACCGCCCTTTTGAAGGGATTCTGCTTCTTCGCGTTGGTTTTCATCGTTCGTGCCGAAGGCCCGGCGGAGACATTACCCCTATGGCCCGCAGGCAAGGTCCCCGGGGCGCTTGGCACCGATCCGGTCAAAGACATTCCCACGTTGACGCCCTTTTGGCCCGAGGCGGCCCGATCGACCGGCGCGGCGATGATCGTGTGTCCCGGCGGTGGTTACCGCATGCTTGCGGATCATGAAGGCAAGACCTACGCCGCTTGGCTCGCCGAACGAGGCATCGCCGCGTTCGTGCTGAAATACCGTTTGGGCAGCAACGGCTACCGACACCCCGCGATGATGTACGACGTCCAGCGTGCCATTCGCTTGGTGCGTAGCCACGCCCCCGAGTGGAAAATCGATCCCAACCGCATCGGCGTCATGGGCTCGTCCGCGGGTGGACATCTCGCTTCCACCGCTCTCACTCATTTCGACGCGGGCAAAGCGGATGCGGAAGATCCGGTGGATCGCGTCAGCTCCTGTCCCGATCTCGGCGTTCTTTGCTATGCCGTGATCACAATGGGTGAGCACACGCACGAGGGCTCGAAGACAAACCTGCTGGGACTGGCTCCATCGCCGGAACGGGTCGAGCTGCTTTCCAACGAGCGGCAGGTGACGAAAGAAACACCACCCTGTTTCCTCTGGCACACCCGGGATGATCGTGCCGTATCCGTTCGCAATTCACTCGATTTCGCCGAGGCGTTGCTCCGTAGCGAAGTTCCGTATGAGCTTCACGTTTTTCAAAACGGCCCGCATGGCCTCGGCATGGGCGTCAAAGAATATACGCCCGGTCGCACCAACGAGTCCTCGCTTCACCCGTGGACTCAAAATCTACACGCGTGGTTGAAGGAGCAGCGGTTTGTGAAATGAGGCTCTGGGGCTGGGAATGTTACTTCTCCCGCTCCGGTGCGGTCATGAGGAAGGTCATGAGGTCCTTCACCTCCTGTTCGCTCAGCGCTTCGAGGAGGCCGGGCGGCATGAGTGAAGTGCTCATCGCTTTCATTTCGCGGATGTTGGATTTTTTCACCGTGGTCACGTGGCCGCCGGGCGAGGCGAACTTGAGCTCATCCGCGGTTTCCCCAACACGCGTGCCCATGGCGGTGCCGCCGTCAAGGAGCTCGACCTGATAGGCGACGGCGTCGGGATTGATCGACGCGTTGGGATTCCGAATGTCGCGAAGCAGGCTGGCGTAGTCGCGATGGACGGAGTTGCTGAGATCAGGCCCCACCACGCTCCCTTCGCCCTGGAACTGATGGCAGGTGAAGCAGGCGGCTTTGCCGTGATAAAGTTTACGGCCTCTCTCGTAGTTCCCGCCCGGCGATTTCGGGAATCGAAGACTTCGTTTCGGTCGTCCTGCAACTTCAAGAAAAGCCAGGTTTTTGCGAACAGCCAGTGCCGGTTTACCGAACGTTCCGAGATGTCTCGGCGACTTCCTTGTAAGTTTGCGGCGGAGGTTGCATGCTTGACCCGGTGATGAGGCTATGAGATTGGCTTTTTATATGGAGAAGTGTCGCAGGTGGTTCTTTGTGGTGTGCGGTTTGATCGGTGGATTGGGGTTTTGGGTTTCCGTGGCATCTTGGTTCGATTATAATAAAATGGTAAGTCTTCCGGGTTTGAATGCGGCACCGATTGGCAAGGCTGTTGCTAGGTATAAGTTGGAAAACGGGAAATATCCCGGGTCTCTTCAAGAGATGGTGCATTTGGGCTATTTGCCGGAAAGGGCTGCCTATTACGCGTCCTACTCAATAGACAAAAAGATTGATTCAAGAGTGCTTCGTTATTCGGATTGTGAGTTGGTGCTTGATTTTAATGCTCGGCCTTATCCGTTGGCAATTGTCCCTAAGGAGCATTTTGGGCGGTATCTTGTCCCGTCTTCTAAAAAGCGGGATGTTAGGGTTAGGTTGAACTTTTAGAACCAACTGGCCCGCATTGCGGATGAATGATTGATCAACCGAGTCGTTGATCTTTCACTTCTTTCCGACTCGGGCGCTTTCAAACTCCTTCCGCCACAGTCTCCCGATCGAATCTCTGCCGTGCGGCTTCGACGTCGGCGCCGTGTTGAAGCGTCCAGTCGAAGAGAGCCTGAAACGGCTCTTTCAAGGTCACTCCCAGCGGCGTGATGCTGTATTCGACGGCAACGGGGGAAACCGGGATGACGCGCCGGTCGATGATGCCGTTCCGCTCAAGACGTCGCAGCGCCTGGGTCAGCGCCTTCTGCGTGACCCCTTTCAACCGGCGCTTCAACGCATTGAAACGCATCGGTCCCGGACAAAGCGCTCCGAGAATCAGGATCGACCACTTATCGGCGAGCTGATCGAGGATCAGACGGCTGGCGTGTTCCGCGTTACTGAGAGGGCAATCGTGTTCCGACATGGAGGTGGTTTCTTTTGGGATACCTAGGCGAAATTAAGTGCCTAATTGACTCTAGGTATACATCGGATACTGTCGTTGGCAATGCCTTTTCCGCACGCGTGGAGAGGCGGCAATCGAGATCCAATTTTTCCGATCCATACCCATGACACCTGATTCCGTATCCGTCCTGTTCGAACCGTTGCGTGTGAAATCGCTGGAACTCAAGAATCGCATCGTGATGGCCCCGATGACGCGTTCATTCGCGCCGGAAGGCATCCCGGGCGAGCCTAATGCCGCTTACTATCGTCGCCGTGCTGAAGCCGAGGTCGGTCTGATCCTTTCAGAAGGCACCGTCGTCAACCGCCCCGCCTCGCGGAATGAACCCAATATCCCGTTCTTTCACGGCGAGGCCGCTCTGGCGGGTTGGAAGCAGGTGATCGATGGCGTCCACGCCGCGGGCGGCAAAATGGGGCCTCAGCTCTGGCATACGGGCGCGACGAAGAGCATGATGACTGACTGGGAGCCGGACGTTCCGGTGGAAAGCCCCTCCGGGCTCAATGCCCCGGGTCAGCCTCGTGGTAAGGCGATGACCGACGAGGACATCGCCGACACCATCGCGGCCTTCGCCCAAGCGGCCGCCGATGCCAAGCGGCTTGGCTTCGATACGATCGAGCTCCACGGCGCGCATGGTTATCTGATCGACCAGTTTTTCTGGGAAGGCACCAACCAACGCACCGACCCTTTCGGCGGCGCCACGATCAGGGAACGTTCCCGTTTCGCGGGAGAAGTCGTGAAAAGCGTGCGGCAGGCGGTGGGGCCGGATTTCCCCATCATCCTGCGGCTCAGCCATTTCAAGCAGCAGGATCTTGGCGCGCGTCTCGCCCGGAGGCCGGACGAGATGGCCGATTGGCTCCAGCCGCTAGCCGAGGCGGGTGTGGACGTGTTCCACTGCTCCCAGCGCCGTTTCTGGGAACCGGATTTCCCCGAGATCGATGGCAAAGATGGCCTGAACTTCGCCGGATGGGCCAAAAAGCTCACCGGTGCGGCCACCATCAGCGTCGGCTCCGTGGGCCTGTCGAGCGACATGGTCGCGGCCTTCAGCGGCGAAGGCTCGAACGCGACCAGCCTGGAACGTTTGATCGAGCGGATGGAACGCGGCGAGTTCGACCTGATCGCGGTCGGTCGCGCACTCCTCAGCGATCCGACGTGGGTGCGGAAAATCAAGAATGGCTGGCTGGATCAACTGAAGGACTTCCACCCGTCCTCATTGGCCGAACTCGTCTGAACCACTCACGGGTTATGCTGTAACCGCGAAAGCGCCCCGGCTGCGTTATCCGGTCGGCAAGGGTGTCTTCCTGAGCCGCCTGCGCCGGTTTGCTCCCGCCAGCGTTTTCGACCGAGGAACTCGCAAAGAATCCCAACTGGCCTGATCAAACATGAGAGCGCTCCTCTTCAAACGATATGGCGGACCGAAACACATCGCGTTCGCCGACATTCCCCGGCCCGTGCCCAAGCCGGATGCGGTGTGAGCGTCTGGATTCGAAACGTTGCGTCTGTTGCACCGGGTTGTTAAGCTTGAGTGTTCCACTAAATGAAGATCCGGACGCTTGCCAGAATGGCTTTGATGATGGTGTCGATCTCGCTTTTGGAATGCGTATCGCCGCCAAATGCGACGCAATTGATCGGCACATGGAAGATGGATGGCATAGAGCCGGGGGATTACTGCCTGCGCATTTACGCGGATGGACGCGTTGCCCAGTGGCCATCTTCACCGCATGGAGAGACCGCATGGACGCGATTGAGAGGCAACGTGGTGGAGTTCGGTCGAAGTCCTCCACTTAGTGATCCCCGCCTGACCATTCGCGGAACCAACCTCATCATGAGCGCTAACCCTGGGGTTGCGGAAAGGAGCTTTTCGCGAATCGTTCCCGACTTGGATCCACCTGCAAAGCCAGAGCAAACCGCCCGAGAATAATACCCCTGCCCGTCGCCCAATTTCCATAGTCTTCGGCAGCTGTCCCAACCTCATGAGCGCTCTCTCCCGCGCTGGTGGGCGCCTGCGCTCTTCGTTCGCTGAAAAATTGACAACCGATCTAGATTTGGTCGACCGCCGTCCATTCGGAGGACTGAGACATTCGACCGATCCACCGCGTCCACCACCATGCGGATAATCTCCAAATACTGGATTCGAGGGCTGCTTGTGCTGGGCGGAGGGCTGCTCTTCTACGCATTCCACTACGACACCTCGCAAGCAGGCGGCTTCAGTTGGGACGACCCGCCAGAATTGACTCAACCGTATTTGCCGCAGATTGCTGTGGCGGATCGGCTCTACCAAGTCGCATGGACCACCCTCGGGGTGGCTGCCGCGGGGATTCTCGTTCGGAGTATGATTCGCAAAGCACGAGCCGGGCAAGGCACGCCACCGAATCGGGTGTAGCTCCTTGCGTGGGAGCATTCTCATCCATTCAAGCTCGATTCGGCGCGTTTTAAGGTTTAACAAAGGGTATGAAAACCCGGCTAATCGCGCTTTTGCTGATCGGCTGCGCGCCGGTGATAGCGGAGCTCACTCCAGATCAAGCCGTGGCCAAGCGGAGTTTGGAGGAGACTGTGCAAATGGAGGAGTATCGCGGCAGCATCTTCGCCCAAGCAAAATTGGATGGGATCGATTATCGCCCAATTCTCAAACGAGCAGTCAATCTCGACAAGACGGCGCTCGTTTCCCTTTTCACGATGAAGTTCATGGGCGAAGGCGGCGATACCCATTGCGCCAACCTCCGGGACCTGATGCACCTTTGGGGAGACGCCAAATTTGCCGAGGTTCTCGTTTCGCAACCCAAGGAGGTTCGGGCTCTTGTCGTCAGTTCAATTGACTATACTTGTGCGGATTCCGATTGGATTCCGTATCCAAGGACCCTTGCCGCATCCCCTGAGAGCATCACGAAACGCCCCGAGGCCGGACAAGCCATCATGGCTAAAGACCAAGATTCGCCGAGTGGATTGATCGCCTCCGTGCTGGTCGAGTCCGGAAGCGGAGCTGGTAACGAAAACAAAGGAACCCCCAAATTCCTGTTAACGAATACCGGAAAGACGTCTATCCGGGTATGCGGCGACCACCAAATCTGGCGGCATGAGTCAGCATCGCAAACATTGCTGATCATCACATCGGAATCATTTAAGACTAATACGCCAACGGAGAAACAATTTAGGGAGAGTATTAAGGTTCTAGAGCCGGGAATGTCGTTTTCTATTAACCTTCCTTCAGGCATCTTAAACCAAGAGAAAGAGGTGCAGATCACGTACGAGGTCAGCGAAAATTTTGCCAAAAAATTCGATATCTGGCAGGGCAAACTTCAACTCAATTTCGGAAGCGGCCTTCATGAACCTTCTAAATAAAATTGGCTCCGCCGGATCGTTCGTGTGGCACGGACTCCGGTTCGAGATGGGTGCGAATCTATCGCGTTGTGCATCGCCACGGGTTCAGACTCTCGCAAGACTCAAGCGGTGCATTCTTCGTTAGCGTTTCGGATGGCCTCTAGCGTTTGATTATCAGAATGTCCTCTGCACCTCGGCTTTCTTGGTGGTTGATCGCGGGAGAGGTCTTTCTCCTCGCTGTGTTGAGTTCGCTTGGGGCGTGGCTCATGTTTTCCCTTTTGCCGGTTAGCGCCGCGGTAATCGTCTCCATCGCCGCTATCACCACATTCCCGTTTGTTCGTTGCCGTCTCAGAGCCTGGAATCACGTTCTCTACGTTTCAACGGCATGGTTTGCTCTCGGGATTTTTTGCTTGTTCCTCATCCAATGGCTGGGTCGTGAGCACTTTGAGTGGCTACTCGACTGGGGCTAATTCGATGATTCCTAACCATGCGTCTGGAGACAGTCGGATTCCAATGAACTACTACCACGAAACTCAGTTGGTGCGTCGATTTGTAGCGAATCAAACGGGAGATTTGGAATGGGATGATTTTATCTCCATCGTCACTGACGACGATAGCCTTAATGCCTTTAAAAATTATTGTTCCGATATGCAGCTGCTCTATCCAGCGGCCTCGGCCTATTGCAGCGAGCAGGGGTTTGAAAAGTTGCTGGAAGCCGCCGATTCCTTAGCTCAAGGCGGTGACGATTTCTTGCAATGGTTGAGACGGCAGGAGGCGTGAGCGAGGGGTACCTCGACATGCAGGTCGATGCGATCCAGCAACGGTCCGCTGATTCGCTGGCGATAGGATTCGATCCACCGGGTCGAACAACGCACTGGCGCTTCACGTCGCCGTAATAGCCGCACGGATACGGTTTGAGATCAGGGAGAGGGCCAGCATTAATAACCATACCGCGTTACCCTAGAGTTGGCGGGCGGTTGCCGACCGCAGGAACAATTCCCAGAAAATCTTGCCTAAAATGTTACCATGAGAGAACCGAAACAATGAGTGATCCAGCGCACCCCGATCCGCCCGTGAACCGCGAGGGCTGGTGGACGCGCGAGCACGCGCTCGTCGTTGTGCTTGTCGTCGCGACTGCGCTGCTGCTCTTCCTCTGCTGGCAGCTCATGCAGCCGCTCATGAGCCCGCTCGCGTGGGCGCTGGCGCTCGCCGTGGTCGGACATCCGCTGCACGGTTGGATTGCGCGCCGGATCGACAAGCCCGGCCTCGCCGCGGGCCTCGCGGTCGCCGCCATCGCGGTGATCATCGTCGCCCCGGTGATCTTCGTCGGAAACAGTATCGTCCGCGAAGCCGTCCCAGGCGTGAAAGTCATTCAGGCGGGCCTCGAAGACGGCAAATGGCGCGAGCAGTTGGCAAGCAGCCCGCGGTTCGGCAGTACTTTTTCCGCAATCGAAAAACACGCCAATCTCGGCAGCCAGCTTCAGGGCATGGCGACGGAAGCGGGCAAGCGCGTGACCCAAGTCGTGACCGGCTCCGCGTGGGCGCTCGTCGAGCTGCTGATCACGCTTTTCATACTCTTCTATTTGTTCCGCGACCGCCGCGAAGCGCTTGGCACGCTGCGCTCGCTGGTGCCGCTTTCCGAACGCGAGACCGACGAAGTTTTTACCCGCGTCTCCGACACCATCCACGCGACGATCTTCGGCACGCTCGTCGTCGCCGCAATCCAGGGCACGCTTGGCGGGTTGATGTTTTGGTGGCTCGGTCTGCCCGCGCCGGTCCTCTGGGGCGCGGTGATGGCGCTGCTCGCGATCATGCCGGTGCTTGGCGCATCCATCATCTGGCTTCCCGCCGCGATCTTTCTCGCTGTGAACGGGGAGTGGGGAAAAGCGGCGATCCTCACCGCGTGGGGCGGCGTTGTCGTCGCGCTCATCGACAACCTGCTTTACCCGATCCTCGTCGGAAAAGAGCTGCGCCTGCATACCGTGCCGGTTTTCTTCGCCATCGTCGGCGGCCTCGCGATCTTCGGCGCGGCAGGCCTGATCCTCGGTCCCGTCGTGCTCGCGCTCACCGATGCCATTTTGGAAATCTGGCGTCGCCGCACCTCGCACGGCCGCACTGCGGAAACGGCCACCGCCTGCAGCAATGTGGATGCGTCGAAATAAGAAACCGTGAGCGCGCGTCCGACGAACTGATTCCCGGAACATTGCGCGATCTCGTCAAAGGGCCGCCCGAGCTGCGGCGAGAACTTTTCGGGAGTGCCGACTAACGCCGATTTTTGTGTCGGGACGTCGCACCGCTTCGAAGCCGTTTACGCCGACCTCGCCTCACGCGAACAGATTCCGGTCGAGCGAGCGGTACTGGATCGCCTCCAGGATGTCTTGCCCGCGGATGCGCTCGCTGCCGCTAAGGTCGGCGAGGGTGCGGGCGACTTTGAGGATACGGTCGTGGGCGCGGGCGGAAAAGTTGAGCTGTTCCATCGCGTGTTCGAGATAACCGGTGCTTTCGGCGTCGAGCTGGCAATGGTCGCGAACCTGTCGCGCGCTCATGGAAGAGTTGGTCCGGCCGTTGCGACGGAATCGTTTCGTCTGCGTTTCCCGCGCGCCACGCACGCGCTCGCGAATCGTCGAGGAAGGTTCGCCGCTGGTCGTCGTCGCGGTGAGTTCCTTGAAATCGACCAAGGGCACCTCGACGTGCAGGTCGATGCGATCCAGCAACGGCCCGCTGATCCGCTGGCGATACGATTCGATCTGCCGGGTCGAGCAACGGCACTGCCGCTTCACGTCGCCGTAATAGCCGCAAGGGCATGGATTCATTGCCGCGACCAACATGAAGCGCGCGGGGAACGTGAGCGATCCGGCGGCGCGGGAAATGGTGACGTTGCCATCTTCCAGCGGTTGCCGCATCACTTCGAGCGTGGTGCGACGGAACTCGGGCAATTCGTCGAGAAACAGGACGCCGTGGTGCGCGAGCGACACTTCGCCCGGTCCGGGGTTGCTGCCGCCGCCTAACAATCCCGCGTCGGAAATGGTGTGGTGCGGCGAACGGAACGGTCGCGTGGTGAGAAACGCGCGTTTCGGATCGAGCATGCCGGTGATCGAGTGGATCTTCGTCGTTTCGATCGCTTCATCCTCGCTCATGTCCGGCAAGATGGTCGCCATGCGTTTCGCGAGCATCGATTTGCCCGTGCCGGGCGGACCGATCATCAGGAGGTTGTGACCTCCAGCGGCGGCGACTTCGAGCGCGCGCTTCACGTGGTGCTGGCCTTTCACTTCGTCGAAATCGATCTCGTAGCGGCGGTGCGATTCGAAAAACGCCCGGCGGTCGAGGGCGAACGGCGCGAGCGGTTCTTCGCCGCGCAAAAACCTCCACGCCTGATGCAGCGACCGGATGCCATAGACTTCGATGCCTTCGATCACCGCCGCTTCGGGCGCGTTCGCTTCGGGCACGAGCACGCGGGTGCGGCCGCAACGTTTCGCCTCCAACGCGATCGAAAGCGCGCCTTTCACCGGGCGAACGGCGCCATCGAGCGCGAGTTCGCCGACGATGCAGCAATCCTCGGCCGAGAGCGGTTCATTCTCACTGGCGGAAGCCATCGCAAGAGCGATCGGCAGGTCGAACGAAGGCCCTTCCTTTTTCAAATCCGCCGGGGCGAGATTTACCGTTTTAGTGCCATCGGCGAGATACAAGGCGGACGCGCTGATCGCGGAGATCACGCGTTGGGACGACTCCCGCACCGCCGCGTCCGGCAGGCCGACGATGATGACGAGGGGTTTTTCCGACCCGCGGACGTTGACCTCGACTTCGACTTCCCGGGCATCGACCCCGCGCAGGGCGGCGGCATATAGACGTGTGATCATGTGAACAGTTTGAGCATGCGGAAGATGGCGCGGGGTGCAAGTGGTAAGATGTTGGAATGATATGAATTGTCCGGAATGGCGGGCGATCCCGATGACGGCGCGAAAATTCTTCCAAGACAGCGGTTCTCCGCGTGTCTAGAGAGAAGACGCATGAAAACCTGGCTGCTTATTTTCGTGGGGATTTGGATGACGGGATTCGCCCACGCGCAAGACGTGGTGGCGCTTCGCAAGGAGCGCGACGCCCTCATCACGAAGGGCCGTTGGAAGGAAGCGCTGGATTTTTACCGGGAGAAATTGATCGATCAAAACGATCCACCCGCGGGCGACGATCTGGAAAAGGCCGTGTCCTGCGTGCGTCAGCTTTCGGCGTGGGGCGAGTTCGACGCGTTGGTCGAGCAGGCGGTCGAAAAGCATCCGCGACATCCCCGGGTCCTCGCGGAAGCCGGGGAGGCGTATCTTTCCATCCCGCACGGCGGTCGTTGGATCGCGGGCGAGTTCGAGCGCACCGGGTGGTATGGCTGGCGCGGCTGGCGCGGCTGGCGCGGAGAACGTGGGCGCGCCCAGATGGATGCGGATGGGGGCGAAAGGATCGACGTGAGCTGGCGCGATCGTTCGCAAGCGCTGCGGTTGTTCAAACGCGCGGTGGATCATTCGCCCGATGATGCGAGCCGGGCCTTGGCATGGAACGAGATGAGGTCGGCTTTGAATCGCGGTGGGAACGACGCCTGGAAGCTGCAGACGCTTACGCCGCTCGACGAACTTCCCGATTGGCGTGACGCCGGACCGGAAGGCGGCACCGAAGGCGCGCCGTGGGCCGGAGACGGCCCGGTGTTATACGACGTCCCGGTTTCGTGGGAGGGGGCGAAAAGCGACGGCGAGCGATGGCGGTTCGCGGCGAATGAACAAGGCCGGATCGATGCCCAATGGAAGGCGATGGCGATTCTGGAGCACGCGCGGTTTTCGGTGAGGCAGTTCGGTTCACAGACCTTGCGAAGCGGCGGCTGGTGGTCGCCATCCGATCCTGAAGCGGAAAAGGGAATCCTGGCGGTCGAGACTTTGGCCGAAGACGAAACTCTGGCCAAAACTTCCGCAGGCATCCGGCGGTTCAAATTGCCGGAGGATCAGCATTTCATCGCCCTTTACCGCTCGATTCTGGGCGATGCCGGGTTGGGCGCGATCGCGGGCGATGAGTTGGCCCAAGCTTACCTGAATCGCCGGCAATTCGATCTCGCACGCAAGGTTTTGGAGGAAACGCTGGCGAAGCATGGCGATACGTCGTCGAAAAGCCGTGCGGCGTTGCTGAAACAGATCACCGGCAATTGGGCGCGATTCCAACCGGTCGAGACGGTGGCCGCGGGAACCAAGCCGGTTCTGCCGCTGGAGTTCCGCAATGCGACTTCGGTGAAGCTGACCGCCGCGCCGATCCGCATGGAGAAGGTGCTCGCCGATGTGAAGGAGCACCTGAAGAGCAATCCTCATGAGGTGAACTATCAGCGCATCCAACCGGGTTCGATCGGGTGGCGGTTGGTGAACGAAAATCCGGGCCGTTATCTCGACCCGGTGGCGGCGACGTGGCGGCACGAGCTTAAGCCGGAGCCGAAGCATCGCGACACGCGTGCGGAGATTCCGATGCCGCTTGATCAGGCGGGGGCGTGGTGGGTGCGGGCGGATTTGGGCGATGGAAATACGATTTTCACCGTGGTTTGGATCGTCGACCAAGTGCTCGTGCGACGCGAAGTGGCGGGCAAACTCCAATGGTGGGTGGCCGATGCGGTCACCGGCGCGCCGGTCGAAGGCGCGAATCTCGAGTTCTTCGGCTACGACATCGTGTCGATCGACCGCAAGCTGCCGATCGGTCGCCGGCAGGAGGTGAAAACGAAGGAGTTCACCCGCGTCACGGATGCCGATGGCCGGACGCTCGTTGGCAAGAGAGATTGGGATGAGCGCTATCAATGGATGGCGGTGAGCCGGAAGGAGGGTAAAGCCCCCGCGTTCGTCGGGTTCGAACATTTCTACCCATATGGCATCGACGCTGAATCCAGTGTGCGGCGTGCTTCGTATGCCGTGACCGACCGCCCGCTCTACAAGGCGGGCGATACGTTGCACGCGAAATTCTGGCTGCGCGAGGTCGGTTACGGCGGTGTGAACGAAGGGAAGTTCGCCGGAAAAACGGGACGCGTCGTATTTACCAACGGCCGTGGCGAAGAGGTCATCAAGCTGGAGAACCAGAAGGCGGACGCCTTGGGCGGATTGGAAGTGCAAACGGTGCTCCCGAAAGACGCCGTGCTGGGCGAATGGAGCGTGCGTTTCGACGTGGGAAAACATCTGGCGGCATCGACGGGCTTTCGCGTCGAGGAGTATCGCAAGCCGGAATACGAAGTGACCGTCGAAGCACCGACCGAACCGGTGCGCTTGGGCGATTCGTTCACGGCCAAAGTGAAAGCGGCATATTTCCATGGCGCGCCGGTTCGCAAGGCGCAGGTCGAAATCACCGTGAAGCGCGGGATGGTTGACGAGCCCTGGTTTCCGATGGGGCGTTGGGATTGGCTCTACGGTCGCGGAACCTGGTGGAATGCGCCCGAAGCGTCATGGCATCCGGGTTGGAAAGTGTGGGGCTACTTGCCACCGTTGCCGCCGTGGTGGCCGCAGAATCGCTGGACGCCGGAGGAAGTGGTGTTGAAGCAAACGGTGGCCATCGGAGAAGACGGCACGGCTTCGGTGACGATCGATACGGCGTTGGCCAAAGCGATTCATGGCGATCTGGACGCGAAGTATTCGATCGAAGCTCGGGTGACCGATGCGTCGCGTCGCGAGGAAACGGCGAACGGCGAAGTGGTCGCGGCGCGGGAACCGTTCCGCGTGGTGGTTTGGCCGATGCGGGGCTACGCCAAACCGGGCGATGAAATCGAAGCGCGCGTGGCGGCTGCGACCTTATTGGGTAAACCGGTCGCGAAGGCGAAGGGAGAGTTGAAGTTGTTCAATGTATCGGTCGCGGAAGACGGTGCGGTGAAGGAGAACGAAGTTTCCTCGTGGCCGGTGACGACCGATGACGCGGGCGAACTCCGCCAGCGTTTCGCCGTGAAAGAAGCCGGGCAATATCGCCTCGCCGCGCAATTGGCGGCGGGTGATGGTCCGCTGGTCGAGGGCGCGACGATCTTGAACGTGTTCGGCGACAAAGCGGGCGGTGATTATCGCTTCGGCGGCGTCGAACTGGTCACCGACAAGCTCGAATACCAAGCGGGCGAAACGGCGAAGCTGCGGGTCAATAGTGATCGCCCGGAAGCGAACGTGTGGCTTTTCCTGCGGATTCAGGACGGCCCCGGTCGCGAGGCGAAGCGCATCGTGCTCGATGGCAAGAGCCGCGAGATCGATTTGCCGTTGACCCGCGCCGACATGCCGAACGTGTTCGTCGAAGCGGTGACGGTGCATGGCGGCAAGGTGCATCAGGCGGTGCGGCAGATTCTTTTGCCCCCGGAAAGCAAGATGTTGGAGGTCGCGCTGGAACCGGCGACGAAGCGGGTGAAGCCGCAGGAAAAGTCATCGCTCGCGGTGATCGTGCGCGATGCCGAGGGAAAACCGTTCGCGGGCACGGCGGTGCTGGCGATTTACGACAAATCGCTCGAAGCGATCACCGGTGGTTCGAACGTGGGTCCGATCCGAGATGCGTTCTGGAATTGGAAGCACGGTTATCCCGGCTACGGATTGCGGGATTCGCTACCGCAAGCGTCAGGTTCGTGGTCACGGCCGAAGGATAAGGAAATGGAAAGCCTGGGCGAATTCGGGGGGCGGACGAGGATGACGCTGGGGGCAAGAAGCAGTTGGGGAGGAAGCGGGGAAGCGGATCCATTTGCCGATAGCTCCGCGGTTCCAGCGTCGGCTGCGGTGCCGGCGAGAGAGGAAGCAGATCCGTTCGCGGACTCGGCGAAAATGCCGAAAGACAAGGCACCTGGTGCTCCGAACGCTCCGCCAATTCTCGTGCGCAAAGACTTCGCCGATCTCTTGAAATGGTCGGGCGAGGTGACGCTCGACGCCAACGGTCGCGCCGACGTGCCGCTGGAATTCCCCGACAACCTGACGACTTGGAAAGCGCGCGTCTGGGTGCTGGGCGATGGCACGCGGGTGGGCGAAGGTTCGGCGGAAATCGTGACGTCGAAGGACTTGCTGGTTCGCCTGCAAGCGCCGCGGTTTCTCGTCGAGAAAGACGAAGCGGTGTTGAGCGCGGTGGTGCATAACGATTACGACGCGCCGAAGACGGTGAAGGTGTCGCTCGAGCTCGAAGGCGGTACGGCGGAGTTGGTCTCGGGCGAGACGAAGGACGTCGAAATCGCGGCAAAGTGCGAAGCGCGTGTCGATTGGCGGGTGAAGGCGTTGCGCGAGGGTGACTTGAAAGTGCGCATGAAAGCGGAGGGCGCGGACGACGGCGACGCGATGGAGCAGACGCTGCCGGTGATCGTGCATGGGATGCTGCGTCAGGACGCGTGGAGCCGCGTGATCGAGCCAGGCAAAGGCGCCACGACGATCGCGGTCGAAGTGCCCGCGGAGCGTCGTCCGGATCAAACGAAGCTCACGGTGCGCTTTTCGCCAACGGTGGCCGGGGCGATCGTCGATGCGATTCCTTACCTTGCCGACTATCCTTACGGTTGCACCGAGCAAACGCTGAATCGTTTCGTGCCGGCGGTGATCGCGCAGAAGGTCGTGAAAGATCTCGGCGTGAATTTGGGCGAAATCCGCACCAAGCGGAATAATCTCAACCCGCAAGAGTTGGGCGACGCCCGGGATCGCGCGGCGCAGTGGAAGCGCTGGCAGCGCAATCCGGTGTTCGATGAGGACGAGATGGCGAAGATGGTCGAGAAGGGCGTCGAACGTCTCGCCGGGATGCAAAATTCCGACGGCGGTTGGGGATGGTTTTCCGGTTACGGCGAACAGTCCTATCCGCACACGACCGCGGTGGTGGTGCATGGTTTGCTCGTCGCGAAGGCGAACGGCGCGACGATTCCCGACGGCATGATTTCCCGTGGAGTCGCGTGGCTGGTGGGCAGCGAGAAGAAGGAAGTCGTGGCGTTGAAGCGCTATGCCGATCGCGTCGCGGCCGAGAAACGCGGCGAGAAGCCGAAGCCGTCGAAGCAATACGAGAAGGCCGATGCGGACGCGATGGATGCCTTCGTCCGCTACGTCCTCGGCGAGGCGGGCAAGGATGGCCCGGTGATGCTCGATTTCCTGTTCCGTGATCGTTTGCAACTGCCGGTGTATGGTGAATGCCTGCTCGGGCTGGAGTTGCACCGCAAAGGCGAGGCCGCGCGCCGCGACGAAGCGATGGCGACGATCGCTCAATTCCTGAAGCGCGATGAGGAAAACCAGACGAACTTCCTCGAACTGAAGAACCAGAGCTACTGGTGGTATTGGTATGGCAGCGAAGTCGAGGCGCACGCGTGGTATTTGAAACTGCTCGCCGCGGTGAAGCCGGATGCGCCGGAAACGCGCGGCTTGGTGAAATACCTCGTCAACAACCGCAAACACGCCAGCTACTGGAATTCGACGCGCGACACCGCTTTCGCGATCGAGGCGATTGCCGCTTATCTGAAGGCGAGTGGCGAAACCGCGCCGAAGATGGAAGTCGAGGTTTTGCTCGATGGCAAAAGCCTGCGGACCGTTTCCATCGACCGGGAGAATCTGTTCGCGTTCGATGGCACGGTGACGGTGGAAGGCAAGGCGCTGGAAGCGGGCAAACACCTCGTCGAACTGCGCCGCAAGGGCGAAGGTGCGTTGTATGCCAACGTGTATCTGGAGGTCTTCTCGCTGGAGGATTTCCTGCGGAAAGCGGGGCTGGAAGTGAAGGTCGAGCGTCACCTCTGGAAGCTCACGCCGCTGGACGAACAGACCGAAGTGCCCGACGCGAGTGGAAAGGTGGTGAAGCAACGGACCGAGAAGTTCCGTCGCGAACCGCTGAAGGACGGCGACACGGTGACGAGCGGCGAGCGGGTGGAGGTCGAGCTCGTGCTGGAGAGCAAGAACGACTACGAGTATCTGATTTTCTCCGATGGTAAACCGGCCGGCTTTGAGGCGGTCGACGCGCTCAGCGGCTACGTGCCGGGCGTGGTTTCCGCCTACATGGAGCCGCGCGACCAGTCGGTCGACTTCTTCCTCCGCGCCCTGCCGCGCGGTCGCAGCCAGGTGAGCTACCAACTCCGGGCGGAGGCGCCGGGGTATTTCCACGCCCTGCCGGCGACGGCGGAAGGAATGTATGCGCCGGAATTGCGGGGAAATTCCGATGAAATCCGCCTGAACGTGGGCGAATCGAAGGTTTCAGCCCCATCCGAAACCCGCTGAAATCCAGTAATTTTCCCTGAACTCGCAAGTTTGGGCTTGCGTACCTCCGCCCATCCGATATTCACCGCGCCCCGAATTATGGCTAAGAAGAGCTGGATCGCCCGCAACGCACGCAAAGCGCGCACTGTCGCCAAGTACTCCGACCTCCGTCAGAAGTTGAAGGCGGAGAAGGATTATGTTGGCCTCACGCTGCTTCCCCGCGACGCGAGCCCGACCCGCCTCGTCAACCGTTGCGAGTTCACCGGTCGTCGTCGCGCATTCATCCGCCGTTTCAAGCTTTCCCGTATCAGCTTCCGCGAATTGGCCAGTGCCGGTATGATCCCGGGCGTGACCAAGTCGAGCTGGTAAGCTGGCACGAGACGCGCTACTCTTTGACCCGGGACGGAAACTACCCGTCCCCGGGTCTTTCTCATGCCGATATACGAATACGTTTCCGAGTCCCCTGACGATCCCGAGCACTCGTGTCGCATCTGCGCGCGTGGCTTCGAACTTCGGCGTCCTGTGGACCGGGCACCTCTTGAGAAGTGCCCGTTGTGCAAACACCCGGTGAAAAAAGTGATTTCCCGGGTCAATACCCCGAAAGTCGCCAAGCCGTTGTCGGTCAGCGACGCCAAGTCCGCGGGTTTCACCGTGCTCCAACGTCGTGACAAAGGCGTTTACGAAAAACTCTAATGGGGATGTTCGCGCTTTCCGACTTTCTCATGCTGGCGTCCACCGGGGGTGAAGTGCCCACCGAAGGCATTTCTCTGGGCGCTTTCATTCTCTACTCGATCGGCATCGTTTTCTTCCTGCTGCTCAACGCGTTCTTCGTGGCGGCGGAATTCGCCATCGTGAAGGTTCGCCCGAGCCAGCTCGAGACCGAGTCGAAGGAGCATCCAACGCGGGCCGCAACGGCGATCCACGTGGTGAGCAACCTCGACGGCTACCTTTCCGCCAACCAACTGGGTATCACCATCGCCTCGCTGGCGCTGGGTTTCCTCGGCGAGCCGTTGGTGGAAGCGGTGGTCGCTCCCTTGCTGCTGAAAGCCGGCCTGCCGTTGCAAACGACCCTGTTGGGGCTGCCTATCAAGCCGGTGGCGTGGATTTCGTTCGTGCTTGCGATCGGTTCGTTCACCTTCCTGCACGTCGTCATCGGCGAGCTGTTGCCGAAGTCGATCGCGATCCGCAAAGCCGTGGCGACCACGCTGTTGCTAGCCGGGCCGCTGCATCTTTTCTACAGGTCGTTCCACTGGGCGATCCGCATCCTCAACGACACGGCCAACTGGCTGCTGAAGAAAGTTTTCCGCATCGACCCCGTGGCCGAGGGCGAGCACGTCCATTCCGCCGATGAACTCGCGCTGCTCGTCGCCGAAAGTGGTCGGGCGCAGGAGGTCACCGAGACGGAACGCGAAATCCTGATCAATGCGCTCGAACTCAATGAGCTGTGGGTGCGCGACGTCATGACTCCGCGTTCGCGGGTGATCGCGCTCGATGCCGACCAGTCGTTCGAAAAGGCGCTCGAGCTGGCGCAGCGGACCAAGCACACCCGTTTCCCGCTGATCAAGGGCCACCTCGACCACGCGATCGGGCTGATTCACATCAAGGACCTGCTGCGGCTCGTCAGCGAGCCGGATCCGGACCTCATGCGGATCAAGCGCGAGCTGAAGATCGTGCCGGACACGATGCCGCTCGATTCGCTGCTGAAGTTCTTCCTGCGCGAACACGTGCATCTCGCCCTGGCGGTCGATGAGTTCGGCACGCCGGTAGGCATCGTGTTCCTCGACAACGTGATCGAGGAACTCGTTGGCGACATTCAGGACGAGTTCGACAACGAGCGGGTCACGTTCAATCGGATCAGCGACGGCGAATTCGTCATCGAAGGTTCGATGACGCTGAACGACCTCGCGGGTCACGTCGAAGAGCTTTATCTCGAAAGCGGTGAAGTCACCACCGTCGGCGGCTACATCACCCAGCAGCTCGGTCGTTTCCCCGAGGTGGGCGAGTCGATCGAAATCCTCGGCTACGAGGCGAAGGTGACGAGCACGGATGGCCGCCGGGTGGGTCAGCTTCACTTCCGGAAGTTGCCCGAAGCAAACGGGCAAACGGGCGAATCGTCATCGACCGCCGAGAAGTCGAACCTTTCGAACGTCATCGGCAAGTGACGGTGAGAATCTGCGGCGCGTCCCGTCCATCCGGAAAGCGCCAGGGTTCCTCGAATTCGCCAATCGCTTCGAAGTGGCCGAAACCCGCTTCCACAAGCAGCCCATGAAGCTCACGGGGCGTGAACCAGCGCACGGTTTGTTGCGAAATGTGTTCCCGTAGAACATCGCCGGCAGGCGTGAGGATCGCGTGCCGGTGTTCGCGGTGAAGCAAACGTTTCGCCCGCTCCAAATAATGCCGCGTTTCGAGCACGGCGCGGTTGCCGTCCGGCAGGGCGCAGTCGAAATCGGGATACCATTCATGTTCGGGTAACTCGCCCTCGAGTTCCGCGTCGGGGCGAAACACCGTCAGATAAAGCCCGCCACCGGGCGAAAGGAGACGACGGAAATTCCGCAGCACCGCCGCCGGATCGGGCGCGAGTTGCAAGGTGAATGCGGGAACCAGCAGGGCGGAGTAAGGTTCCGCCGAAAAGGTGGTCATATCGCCCTGATGCAGCACGGCGTTTAAGCCGCGTTCGTCCGCCGTTTTTCGCGCCAGCGCCAGCATGTCGGGCGAAAGCTCAAGGCCTTCGACGTTGAAGCCTTTTTCCAGCAAGGGAAAAAGCAACCGCCCCGAGCCGCTGCCGACGTCGAGGGCGCGCCCCGGGTGGTGTTTCAAAAACGCTTCCATCCACGGCAGTTCCGCCGGTGGCCCTTCGGCGGCCCAGAAGACGTCGTGGAGTTCAGCTTCGAGGGAGAGATACATGGGAAGAAGTCCAAATGACTAAACCCTAATGATTAAAGGAGAAGGGCTAGGCGGCTGCGTGGTGCGGGTAGGAAAACCACGAAAGGCACGAAATGACACGAAAGGGATTCTGTTTCGTGAACTTTCGTGTCTTTCGCGGTTCTCCTTTGGTTTGCCCGACCGGGTGCCGATGGTTAGGAGGTGGTGATGCGCAATCGGTTTTATCAGGCGTGGGACGTGGAGCGTCGGACGGACGAGAGCGGCCGGGACGATCACCGGACGCCGTTTCAGATCGATCGCGACCGTGTGCTGCACACGCCGACGTTCCGCCGCATGCAGAGCAAGACGCAGGTGTTCTGGAGCGGGGAATACGACTTTTACCGTACGCGGCTGACGCATTCGCTGGAGGTTGCCCAGGTGGGAAAAGGGATTTGCCATTGGTTGAAGACGCGACCGGACGGCCCGTTGGGCGACGACTTCCATCTCGACGAAGATCTGGTGGAAGCGATCTGCCTTTCGCACGATCTCGGTCATCCGCCGTTCGGACACGCGGGCGAACGGACGTTGAATTTCCTTCTGCTGGATCACGGCGGCTTCGAAGGCAACGCGCAGACGCTGCGTCTCCTGGCCGACCGCATTTTCACCGCCCGGAAAACGGGGATGAACCCGACGCGGGCGTTCCTCGACGGCGTGCTCAAGTATAAGACGTTGTGGACGGAAATGAAAACGGCTCTCGGTCACGCGCCGGAACATCATTTCCTCTACGACGACCAGCACGGGCTGCTCGACTGGGCGGTCGGGGGTAACGACTTCCCGCTCGAACTGCCGCCGGGCGAAGCGCGCAACGGTTTCAAGTCGATCGAATGCCAGGTGATGGATTGGGCCGACGATACCGCCTATTCGCTCAACGATCTGTCCGATAGCGTGCGCGCCGGTTTTCTCACGGTCGGCAAGATCGAAGCGTGGGCGGAGAAGAACGGGCATCCGGTGGAAAAGGGCAGTTCACTCGGCGAATTGATCCGGGCGATCCGCCAGCGAAAGGTCGATCCCTTCGTCGGCAAGCAGATCGGCGTCTATCTGCGGGCAACGCGTTTGGAGCAGGATGTAAACTTCCTCAGTCACCTCAGCAATCGCTACCGTTACCGGCTGGAGATCGGTCCGGAGGCGCGGGCGGAGTCGAAGTTGTTCAAGAAGCTGGCCTTCGACGTCGTCTTCCTTTCGCCCGAACTGAAGCAACTCGAACACAAGGGAAGCTTCCTCCTGCGGCGGCTGTGGAGCACCTTGTTCACCCGCTATGCGGAAGGCGAAGCGATCGATGGCCAATATTTCGCGCTCCTGCCGCAGGAAACGGCCGAGGAAATCGAGCAAGCGGGTTCCCGTGATGAACGCGCGCGGCTGATCTGCGATTTCCTCGCCGACCAGACCGACGGCTCCGCCGCACGGATGTTCCAGCGCTTGTTCACGCCGGACTTCGGTTCGATCGGGGATTTGCTGGGGTAAGGGGAGACGTGCGATGCCGCCTGCTCATTTCAATCGCTTTTCCGGAGGGGGAAGGAATCTCATCCGATCCCTGCATTGAAACATGGCTTCCTCGCGGGTGATGAAATTTTGCCGCAGCAGCAGGTCGAGCGAATCGTCGATCGTGTGCATGCCTTCGCGGCTGCCGATTTCCATCAGGCCGACGAGTTGCTCGATTTTGCGGTCACGGATGCAGGCGCGGATGCCGTAGTTCACGCGCAACACTTCCGAGGCCAGCACGCGGCCGGCACCGTCGGCGCGCGGAAGCAATCGCTGACAGACGATGCCCTCGAGTACGTTGGCGAGTTGGGCGATGATCTGTTGTTGTTGGTCCGGCGGGAAAACGTCGACGAGGCGATCGATCGTTTGAGGAGCATCGAGGGTATGGAGGGTCGCCAGCACGAGGTGTCCGGTTTCCGCGGCCGTGAGGGCGATGCGGATCGTTTCGAGATCGCGCAATTCCGAGACCACGATGACATCGGGATCCTGACGGAGCGCTTGGCGCAGGGCGGTGGAGAAGGTTTTCGTGTCGCGACCGATCTCGCGTTGTTTGATCAGGCAAGCGCGGTGGGGAAGGACGAATTCAACCGGGTCTTCGACGGTGACGATCACGCCGGAGCGCGTTTCGGCGATGCGGTTGACCATCGCGGCGAGCGTGGTGGTTTTTCCCGCGCCGGTGATGCCGGTGACAAGGACAAGGCCGCGCCGGAGCTGACAGAACCATTCGATCGTGGGCGAATGCCCCAGTTGGGAAAGATCGGGGATTTCCGGAGGAATGTGACGGAAGGCGCCTTCGAGGTGGTTGCGGGCGTAGTGGATGTTGCCGCGGAACCGGCCGAGGCCCGCGATTTCCAGGGCGTAGTCGAGTTCCCAATCGGTTTCGAGTTTCGCGCGCTGGGTTTCGGTGAGCGTTGAGAAGATCAGCTTGCGCGAATCATCGGCTGACAGGGCGAACTCTTCGAGCTGCGCGAGCGAACCATGGATTCGTGCGGCCGGTGGAGAGCCGACGCTGAGATGCAGATCGGAGCCGCCGTTTTCGACGGTCATCCGGAGGTAATCTTCGATTTCGCGGAGCGGGGACATGGTTTTTTTCAGGAAATACCGCGGAGCGCGCGGTCGAAGTCGTGGGCGTTCGGAGCGGCGGCGCGGGCGGTCGAGGGATGGACGAGACCGTCGAGCACGGCTTCGCGGAGCGAATGGAGAAACGGGACGCTGCCGGGTGTGGCCGAGCGATTGAGGAAATCGCGCAGCGCCGTTTGGTTGCGGTCGCGGATCCACTGACGCGTGGCGGCTTCGTTTTCGAGATGCTCGACCGCGAGAAACAAGCCGCCGCCTTCCGCTGGAAGCAGGCGTTGGGAAAGCACGCCGACCAAATGATCGCCGAGCAACTGCAGCGCGGAGTCGCGTTGGTTTGGCGGGTAGAGATTGCCGAGGCGGTCGAGCGTTTCCGGCACGCCGGAGCTGTGCAGGGTGGCGAGCACGAGATGGCCGGTTTCCGCCGCGCGCAGGGCGATCAACGCGCTGTCTTCGTCGCGGATTTCCCCGAGGAAAATGATGTCCGGGCTCTGTCGCAGCGCGACACGCAGGGCGCCGGAGAAGGTGGCGGTGTCCTGACCGATCTCGCGTTGGGAAAAGTGGGAGAGATCGTTTTCGAAAAGGTATTCGATCGGGTCCTCGATGGTCACAATGTGTCGACGGTGGTGCCGGTTGATCCAATCGAGGCAGCTCGCGACGGTGGTCGATTTGCCCGAGCCGGCCGGGCCGCTGACGAGGATCAGGCCGCTGCGGTGGCCAAGCCAGTTGGCGAGCAATTCCGCCGGCAGGCCGAGTTCCTGGAAATCGGGGACGCTGCGTTTGATCGGACGGAGCACGGCACTGAGTTTGCCGAGCGATTTGAAGAGATTGACGCGGAGCCGGAAGCCGTCGGCGGCGGTCCAACTGACGTCGGTTTCCTGCACCTGCGCCGGGTCGGCCCCGCAGGCGGTCCAGAGTTCCGCGACCACGGCGCGATCCAGCGGCGCGGGTTCGAGCGGGACGATTTCGCCATGGATTCGCACGTTGGGCGCTTGGCCTTCGGCGAGAATCAGATCGGACGCTCCGGTTTCGAAAGCGCGTCGCACGAAATCGTCGGGAGAGGGCATGATTGGCCAGCCTAACCGGGATCGGACGGGAGGAAATGAGGAACTGGGAGCTTAACCGAAGATTTACATTCCTTAACGGGCGAAAAGTCTCTCGGGCTCCGGAGTTTCACCGGCCGCGTGCTTGACCCGGATGCTCGGGACTTGTTCGTTTGTGCAGCAAAATGAGCAAGCCCGTCGCCGAAACGAAACCGCTGATCGCGACGCCGCGCGAGGCGTTGAAGCGGCATTTCGGCTTTAACGGGTTTCTCGACGGCCAGGAAGAGGTCGTCTCGCAGATCGTAAGCGGTCGCGACGGTTTGGTCGTGATGCCGACCGGCGGCGGGAAGTCGCTTTGCTATCAACTCCCTGCCTTATGCTTCGGCGGTGTTACGCTGGTGATCTCGCCATTGATCGCGCTGATGAAGGACCAGGTCGACGCGCTGGTGGCGAAGGGCGTGGCGGCGACGATGATCAATTCGACCGTGCCGTGGGCCGAACAGAAGGAACGGCTCGACGGGATGCGCGACGGTCAGTGGAAGCTCGTGTATGTCGCGCCGGAGCGCTTCCGCGCGGAGAGTTTCCTCAATGCCTTGCGCGACGTGAACGTGTCGCTTTTCGCGGTCGATGAAGCGCACTGCCTGAGCCAATGGGGGCACGATTTCCGGCCGGATTATCTACGTCTCGGCAAGGTGCTCGACAAGATCGGCCGACCGCAATGTGTGGCGCTGACGGCTACCGCGACGCCAGTGGTGCGGGAGGACATCATGTCCGTGCTGAAACTTCGCGAGCCGTTCGAGACGGTCAGCGGTTTCTCCCGGCCGAACCTTTCGCTCGCGATCACGGCGGTGGACAAGGCGGCGCACAAGGACGACCGGATGCGGGCGGTGATCGCCGCGCACAAAACGGGCATCGTTTATTGTGCGACCCGGAAAAAAGTGGAGGCCGTTTCCGAAACGCTGGCGAGCTGGGGCATCCGCTGCGTGGCTTATCACGGCGGCATGAGCGATGCCGAGCGCGAGCGGACGCAGGATATTTTCATTCGCAAGCAAGCCGACGTGGCGGTCGCGACGAACGCCTTCGGCATGGGCATCGACCGCTCGGATGTGCGCTTCGTGATCCACTACGAAGTGCCCGGCAGCGTGGAGGCCTACTATCAGGAAGCCGGTCGCGCGGGCCGCGATGGCGAGCATGCGGTGTGCGAGTTGTTGTTCAACTACGCCGACACCCGGACGCAGGAGTTTTTCCTCGAAGGGGCGAATCCGACTCCAGCGATCATCCGCAGTGTCTATCAGTATTTGCTCAACGAAGCCGACCGGGAGTACGAGGTGCATCGCACGCTCGACGAGATCGCCGAGGGCGCGGACGTGAAGAATCCGATGTGCGTGGGCAGTGCGCTTTCGGCCTTGGTGAGGGCGGGCGTGATTGAACGTTTCGACGTGCAGGGCCGGCGCACGCGTGGCACGCGACTGACCAAGCCCGACGTGCTTGCCCGCGCGCTCCAGCTTGATGAAACCTCGATCGAGGAGAAGGACCGTCGCGACCGCGATAAGCTGAAGGCGATTGTCGAGCTGTGTTACTCGCGCGTCTGCCGTCAGCAATGGATTCTCCAGTATTTCGGTGAGGCGAACGCCGGCTGTTGCGGGACCTGCGACGTGTGCCGCGAATCCGGCGCCAGCGAAGCCCGGCCGCCGACGGCTGAGGAGGCACTTGTAGTCCGGAAAGCACTCAGCGGAGTCGCCCGCATGTCACGTCGCGGCCCGGACGGCTGGGAAGGCCGCTTCGGTCGCGGGCGAATCGTACAAATGCTCACCGGCAGTCGCTCGCAGGAAATCCTGAGCGCGGGTCTCGATCGCCTGAGCACCTACGGTTTGCTGAAAGAAAAGGGCGCGGGGTATTTGAACGGCTTGCTTCGCGCGTTGGGGGACGCCGGTTTGCTTGTCACGCAGACGGGCGAATTCCCGCTGCTGACTTTGACGCCGTTAGGCGAAGAGGCGATGCGAGGCGAGGGTGGTTACAAATTGGTCTGGCCGGAAAGTGACGGAGCGAGGTTGGAAACCGGGCTGAAAGAGCACGATTTCGACGGCGCGCTCTATTCGATGTTGCGCGATTTGCGGGCGAAGATCGCCAAGGAAGAAGACGCGCCGCCCTATGTGGTTTTCGGCAACAAGACGCTCGAAGCTTTCGTGCGATTCCGGCCGCGTTCAACCGACGAGGCCTTGCGAATCCCAGGCGTCGGCGTGGTGAAGGCGCAGCGTTATCTGGAGCCGTTTTTGCAGGCGATCGGCGCTTGGACGAAGCGGTCGCGCGGACGTTAGAGACGGGATTGCCGTTTGACTCCCGCCCGGCGAGTCGCAAAGGTTTCGGCGCATGTCCGCCGAGAAACACGTGCTCTTCGTTTGCACGGGAAACACCTGCCGTAGTCCGATGGCCGAAGGCCTGTTTCGCAAGGCCGTCGAAGGCCGCTCCGACTACGTGGTGAGTTCCGCCGGTACCTCGGCTTACCCGGGCGATTCCGCCGCGCGGGAAACGATCGCCGCGTTACGTCGCCGTGGTGTGGAGCTGGATGGATTTTCCAGTCGCTTGATTTCCAAGGAGATCATCCAGGAAGCGACGCATGTGTTCGCGATGACTCGGGGGCACTTGGCTCAGTTGGAAGCGCGCTTTCCGGAATTCACCGACAAATTTTACCTCACCTGCGAATTCGCGGACATCGCGGGCGAAGGCATCGGTGTGGACGTGCCCGATCCGATCGGCCAAGGCAAACGCGCCTACGAGCAAACCGCCGACGTGCTGGAGCAGGCGATTCCGGCGATCATCGCATACATCGACGGGACGACGAAAGCCCCCTAAATGACGACATCCTCTCTCCCCCCGCTTCGAAAAGTCCGCCGGCGCGTCATCAGGCGAAGCGGCAGAACGAGCGCGCCCCCCGCCTTTAGTTGGATTAAAGGAATGGCGATCTTCTGGTTACTCGCGGGCGTCTTTTTCTGGATAGGCCTCGTTGTATGGATCCTTATCAAGGGGAAGGCGGTCTCTTATCAGATGGAGGATACGGCGTTTCGAATGATCGTCTACGCCAGCTTTTTTGGCCTCCTCTACACCATCATCCCGATCGGGATGCTCAAAAGAAAGAAGTGGGGATTTTATGGCGGTCTGGCGCTTTCCGCCTTGTCGCTTCTGGGTTTTCCACTCGGAACCATTCTGGGCATTATCACGATCAAGGCGTTCGCGGATGCGAAATCGGCTTTCGGGGTGTGCTGAGCAAGGGGCCCAAAATAAACGGGCGAATCGAAGTCTTCGATCCGCCCGTGGAAACTTAGCCGCTTGACCGGCTTGCGAAGCCGCCTCGGCGAGGCGGCGCCACCTTTTAACTCAGATCATCCCGAGCTTCATTTTCCCTTCCTCGGAAATCATGTCCTGATTCCAGGCCGGATCCCAGACGAGTTCCACCCGGGCGTCATCGACTCCCTCGATGCTCATGATTTTCGCCTGCGCATCGGCGGCGATCACCGGGCCCATCCCACAACCGGGGGCGGTGAGGGTCATTTTCACGTTCACCACCGTCTTGTCGCCTTCCTTCTCGACGCCGCAGTCGTAGACTAGGCCGAGGTTGACGATGTCGACCGGGATTTCCGGGTCGTAGACGCCCTTGAGCTGCGCCCAGATCTGTTCTTCGAGCGGCGCGTCCTTCAGGCGAACGGCTTCTTGCTGTTTCTTGCGCTCCTCCTCCATGTCCACGCCGAGGGCGTCGGCGTCCTTGGCGGAAATGCGGGCGAGGCCCTGGGTCGTCGCGACCGTGTAGGTGCCGCCGAGCCGCTGGGTGATGTAAACCTCGGTCCCGGCCGGCAGCGTGATGGTGTCGCCGCTGGGGATCTGGATCGCGTCCACTTCGCGGGCGAGCAGGATCTGTTCGTGCATGGCGGGAGTAGAAGCGAGGTCCGCCGGAAGGGCAAGGCGGGAGGAGGCCAACTTGCCCGTGACAGTCGCCGCCGCGGCCGGTAGCATGGAGGTGCGATGTGGTTGTTCGTGAAAGAGCATTGGCGCGACGGGGTGGAAATTCTCATCCTCGCCATTTGCATTTATCAGATCTATCGCGCGTTCCGGGCGACCCGCGGGGCGCAGATTCTCGTGGGGCTGGGGTTGATCCTGGTGGTGCTGACCCTCGTTTCGCAGGTCTTCAAGTTCCAGGTGATCGGCTGGATCATCACGCGCGCGGCGGCCTTGTTGGCCTTCGCCTTGCTGGTGATTTTCCAACCCGAGCTCCGCAACGCCCTGGCCCGCTTGGGCAGCAGCAAGTGGTTTTCGTTTTCCAGCACGCGGCGGGTCGCCTTCCTCGAACGTTTCGCCGACGCCGTGATCGCTCTCTCGAAGAAGCGCATCGGGGCGATTTTCGCGATTCAACGGAGCATCAGTCTCAAGCCCCACCTCGAAACCGGCGTGTCCCTCGATGCGACGTTTTCGCCGGAGCTTGCGATGACGGTGTTTTTCCCGAAGTCGCCCTTACACGATGGCGGCATGATCATCGCTGACGACCGGGTCGCCGGCGCGGGATGTGTGTTCCCCGTGAGCCAGCGCGAGTTGAGCGATCGCTCGCTCGGCTTGCGCCACCGCGCGGCGATCGGTCTGAGCGAGGAGTCGGACGCGGTCGTGGTGGTGGTCAGCGAGGAAACCGGTAGTATTTCGATCTGCGTCGATGGCGAATTGCAGCGGAATTTGGGCGAGAAGCTCTTCCGCGAAAAACTTTCCGACATTTTCCTGCCAGACACCTCGAATGATGAAGAATCGCCTGACGAAAAATTGGATCGCGAAGATTCTGTGCCTACTGCTCGCGACCGCGATCTGGTTTCTGATTAGAGATCACCTGACTCAGAACGAGCAGGGACCTCCTCCCAAAGCGATTCCCGTCGCGGAACCGTGAGGGGGTTGATGGTTGAGAGTTGATGGTTGAGAGTGAAGAACGTGCGCGGTCGTCTCTTTTCTTTGGCTATCAACCATCAACCCTCAACGATCAACTAACCGCACGTGGTCGATGAGCCGGACCTCGCCGTAGAACGCGGCGGCGGCGAGCACGGCCGGGCGTTGAATCGTGTCGACCGGCTGGAGCGTTTCCTCGTCGACCACCGCGAGATAATCGAGCTTGAGAAACGGCGATTGTTCCAAGTGGGTGCGCGCGGAGTCCGCGACCGTTTTCGCCGAGTGTTCGCCGGCTTGGAACAATTCCCGGGCGGCCAATAAGGCGCGACGGATTCGTGGCGCGTCGGCGCGGTGCTCGGGCAGCAACCGGACATTACGTGACGACATCGCAAGTCCATCGGCTTCTCGAATCGTCGGGTGGGAAACGATTTCCACCGGCACGTCCAAATCGCGGACCATCCGGCGGATCACCGCGAGTTGTTGGAAGTCCTTTTCTCCAAATACCGCCGCCCCGGCACCGGAGAGGTTGAAAAGCTTGAGCACGACGGTGCAGACGCCATCGAAATGTCCGGGTCGGGTGGCTCCGCAGAGGTGTTGGGAAAGTGAAGATTCCGTCACCGTCACCGAGCGGTCGGGGAAGTAGATCGCCGCGGCTTGTGGGGTGAAGGCGAGGTCGACGCCGTCGTCGCGACAGGCCGAAAGATCGGCGTCCAGCGGTTGCGGATAGGCGGTGAGATCGCTGGCGCGGTCGAACTGGATGGGGTTGACGAAGATTGAGACGGCCACCGTGCCATGCGGGCCGGCGAGCTCGCGGGCGCGACGGACCAACGCGCGGTGACCTTCATGCAACGCTCCCATGGTGGGGACGAGCACCAGCGGACGCGGAGCCGAACGAGCGGCGGCTTGGAACGCGGCGGGATTTTCGATCACTTGCACGGGTTTCGGATGCCACCGCCGGGGGGAGGCGACGAGTCCAAAATCGCCGGAAAAATCACCGTTCATCCGACGTTGCGGCGTCGCGATGGACGTTGACGCTCTCCGGCTTTCCGTACATCGTCCTGCATCCATTCAGGATCAACCCCACTGACATCATGACTCTGATTCGCAAGTTCCTCGCGCTGGCCATGGCCCTGTCGCTCGCCGGCCCCGCTCTCGCCCAGGAAGGCAAGCTGAAGATCGCCACTGTCGACATGCAGCAGCTGTTCAAAGAGTACTATCGCACCAACGAGGAACAGAAGCAGATCAACATCGAGCGGGCGAAGATTCAGAAGGAGAACAACGACCGCCAGGTTCGCATCCGCGAGATCGACACCAACCTTCAAAACCTCCGCAAGCAGCTCGAGGACGCTTCGATTTCCGATTCCAAGAAGCAGACCCTTCTCAAGGACTGGCAGACCCAGCAGCAGGAAGGCACCGCCCTTGATCGTGAGCGCCGCGAGTTCCTTCAGCGCCGCAACCAGGCGCTGAGCGAAAAGATGGTCCAGCGCATGAAGGGTATCCTCGAGGAAATCCGCAAGCTCGTCGAAGAGCAGGCCAAGTCGGACAACTACGACTACGTGTTCGACAAATCCGGTCTCAGCACTTCGCAGGTGCCGTTCCTCCTCTACACCAAGGATGCCACCGATATCACCGCCGGCCTTTTGAAGACGCTCAACAAGAACGCGCCGAAAGAAAGCCTGCAGTCTGAAGGAGCCGCTCCGGACCTCAGCACCCCGGCTCCGGTGGGCGATCAGTAAGAGCCCGAGCTTTTTCTCAAGTGGCCTTCGCCCTTTCTCTCGCGGAGCTCGCCCGGTTGGTCGGTGGTGACATCGTCCGGGGCGAGCCCGAAAAAACCTTCGCAGGCATGGCGGCGCTCGACGCCGCCGGCCCGCAGGACATCAGTTTCCTTGGCAACGAGAAATACCGGCCCTTGTTTCAAGCCACCGCCGCCGGTGTGGTGATCGTGCCGCCGGGCGAAACCGGCGGACCGGAGGCGGTCTCGCTGATCGTGTCGGAAAATCCATCGCTGGCGTTCGCTTCGGTGGTCCGTCATTTCGCGGTAGCCGCCCGTCCGTTCACGCCCGGCGTGCATCCGCGGGCCTGGGTCGATCCTACGGCCAAGCTCGATCCTACCAAGGTTTGCGTGCATCCCGGCGCCGTGATCATGGCCGGTGTGACGGTGGGCGACGGTTGCGAAATCGGGCCGAACGCGGTAGTGGGCGAAGACGCCGTGATCGGCCGCGATTGCCGTCTGCATGCGAACGTTACCGTTCGCGAGCGATGCACCTTGGGCGATCGTGTGATTCTCCAGCCTGGCGCGGTAATCGGCTCGGATGGCTATGGCTACGAATTCGCCAACGGCCGCCACCTCAAGATCGATCAGGTCGGCATCGTCGAGGTTGGCGACGATGTGGAAATCGGCGCGAACACGACCGTCGATCGCGCCCGGTTCGGGAAGACCGTCGTGGGTGAAGGCAGCAAGATCGATAACCTCGTGCAGGTCGCGCACAATGTCGTGATCGGCAAACATTGCCTCGTCATTTCGCAGACGGGCATCGCAGGTAGTTCGCGCTTGGGGAACTACGTCACCGTGGCCGCTCAATCGGGGATCGCGGGTCACATATCCGTTGGCGACAAGGCGATTCTCGGCGCGCGCACCGGCGTTACGTCCAATCTCGAAGGCGGGATCACCTATCTGGGTTACCCCGCGGTGCCGTTCGCGCAGGAGCAAAAGATTCGCGCGCTCGTGCGTCGTTTACCGAAGCTGGTCGAGGATGTGCGCGCGTTGAAAAAGGGGGGCGTTTGAGGCAGGCGGAGCATTTCCGCATTGCGAATCACTCTTGTTTCGGAGTCTTTGATAAGCACATGAAAATTTCCGTTTGGTTGTTGGGATTGCTCGCTTTGGCATTGCCCGTGGTTTCTTGCGAAAAGCGCGAAGCGGCGTCCGCTACCGAGGTGTCCAGCGGCGGTAAACCTGATGCCGTTTCATCGTCCGAACCGGCCGCGCCCTCCCAAGCTGCAACGGCGGCGGTCAAGGCGGCGGGCGCGACGATCGACCTTCAGAAGGTCATGGCGGAAGCCAAGCCGTCCATCGAAGCGCGTCAGCGGATCGACGCCGCCCGGAACGAGGTGAAGGGCGAAATTGATGAACGCCGAAAGCGCATTCAAGCGATTGGCGAATCCGTCGCGGCTTCCGCCAAGCGTTTGCAGAACCCAGCGCTGACCACGCCGGAGCGGGAGACGCTCGTCAAAGAAGCGAACGCCAAGCGCTCGGAAGCCGCCGCTCTGGAAAAAGAACTCAAGGAGTTCGCCGAACGTCGGGACAAAGCGCTGAACGAAAAGACACGTGCCGAGCTGGGCAAAGTGATCCGCGACATTCATCAGCGCGCCAGCATGATCGCCAAAGCCGAAGGCTACGTATGGGTGATGGATCGCTCCGGAGAATCGCCCAACCGCGTGCCGGCGGTGGTTTATGTGAAGCCAAATCTTCCCGATCTCACGTCGGCCGTGATCCAAGCGATCAACGTGGAAGCAGCGAAGGCAACTCCCGCGAAGTGATCCGGCCATGAAACTGCTCTCTTGGAACGTCAATGGCATCCGGGCGGTGCTGGGAAAAGGCTTTGGCGAGTTCGTCGCGGCCCAGAAGCCGGACATCCTTTGTCTTCAGGAAACCAAGGCACGCCCGGAACAGGTGACCTTGCCGCTCGAGTTGGCCGGGTATCACGCGTTTTGGAACTCCGCCGAGAAACCGGGATATTCTGGCACGGCGGTTTTCAGTCGCGAGGCACCGCTCGACGTGACCTACGGACTGGGAATCGATGAGCACGACCGGGAAGGCCGCGTGGTCACGGTGGAATATCCCGATTTCTTTTTGGTGAACGTTTACACGCCGAACTCACAGGATGAACTGCGGCGTCTGCCGTACCGACTGGGTTGGGATGCTGCGTTTCGCCAGCACTTGCAGCAACACAGCCAACGCAAGCCGGTTATTTTTTGCGGCGACTTGAATGTCGCCCATCAGGAGATCGATCTCGCCCGGCCTCAGGCGAATCGCCGGAACGCGGGTTTCTCCGACGAGGAACGGGCGAGCTTCGGCGAATTGCTCGGCGCGGGTTTCACCGACAGCTACCGTCATTTTTACCCGGACAAATCCGGCGCTTATTCCTGGTGGTCCTATCGCGCCGGAGCGCGGGGCAAGAACATCGGCTGGCGGATCGATTACTTCGGTGTGGGCCAAGGATTCATGGATCGCGTCAAAGACGCCACCATCCTGCCGGATGTGCTCGGCTCCGACCACTGCCCGGTGGGGATCACGCTGGCTTGAGCTCTAAAAGAAACGGCGGAACCGCGAGAAGGGTTGAGAGTTTTTAGTTGAGAGTTGAGAGTTGAGAGACAGAGCTTTGCGCGACGCTTCTTCTCTTGCTCTCAACACTCAACCATCAACTCTCACCCCCTTTTCACACCTTCATCAATTCGGCCTCTTTCGAGGCCGTCAGCGCGTCCACTTCCTTCACGTATTTGTCGGTGAGCGTCTGGACTTCCTTTTCGAAATCCTTTTGCTCGTCCTCGGTGATGACGTTGTTCGCCTTCATCTTTTTGGCGGCGTCCATGCCTTCCTTGCGGGCGGAGCGAACGCGGACCTTGGCTTCTTCGGCGAGCTGCTTGACCAGCTTCACCATGTCGCGGCGGCGTTCCTCGGAGAGCTCGGGAATCGGCACGCGCAGCGAAGTGCCCGCGGCGGCCGGGTTGAGGCCGAGTTTCGATTCGCGAATCGCGCGTTCGATGTCCTGGATCGTCGAGGGGTCGAAGGCTTTCACTTCGAGCATGCGCGCGTCCGGGGTGCTGATGATCGCGAGGCCCTTGAGTTTCATCACGCTGTTGTAAGCGCGGACCTGCACGTCGATGTTTTCGATCAAGGCGGGCGTGGCCTTGCCCGTGCGCACGGTGGCGAATTCGTGGCCGAGATACTCGACCGCCTTGTTCATGGCGTCTTCGGTTTCGAGGATGGCGTCGTCCGGAGTCATAGGAAAATGGGAAGGATGCTGGAAAAGTAGGATCAGCCGCCGTTGACGATCGTGCCGATCGAGCCACCCGTCAGCGCGCGGGTGACGTTGCCGTTAGGGCCGAGATCGAAAATAACGATCGGAATGTGATTGTCCATGCACAGGCTGAACGCCGTGGCGTCCATCACCTTGAGTTGCTGGGTAAGGCATTCCTGGAAGGTGACGGTCTCGTAGCGCACGGCGGCGGGATTTTTCTTCGGGTCGGAATCGTAGACTCCGTCCACCATCGTCGCTTTGAAGATCACGTCCGCCCGCATCTCGCTGGCGCGCAGCGCGGCCGTGGTGTCGGTCGAAAAGAACGGGCTGCCGGTGCCGGCGGCGAAGATTACGACGAAGCCGTCTTCCAGATGACGCTCGGCTTTGCGGCGGATGAACGGCTCGGCGACGTTCTGCATTTCGATCGCCGATTGCACCACACAGCGAACGCCGTGGTGTTCGAGCGCGCTCTGCACGGCAAGAGCGTTCATCACGGTGGCGAGCATGCCGACGTAATCCGCGGTCGCGCGATCCATGCCGCGCGCGGAGGCGGAAGCGCCGCGCCAGAAATTGCCGCCGCCGACGACCACACCGAGTTGCAGACCGGTCGCCACCGCGTCACGGATTTCCACTGCGATCCGGTCCACGATTTCGGGCGAAATATTGTCGGTGGAACCCGGCTCGCGCAGGGCCTCGCCGCTGAGTTTGAGGATAGCGCGTTTAAAGGGGCGGGGGTCTCGGCTCGTGGAACTCATGCGTCTGGCGGATGAAAGCGAATCGGGCCGCCTTTTGGAAAGGGAATTCAATTCGCCGCTCCCGCCGCGACCGTGAACTTCGCGGAAAGATCCCTCAACGGGGCTTTGCCTTCTTCCGCGCCTTCGATCAGAAGCGTGACATTGAGATCGGCGGTCTGGATTTTCTGGTAGTCTTCGAGGGTTTTGCGCACCGCGACGATGGCCAGCTTGAGCACTTGGCGGGTGGTCAAATCCACCTCCTCGGGAATGGCGAGGTTCGAAATGTCCAACCGCACCCGCAATCCGCCTTCGATCAGCTCCGCCGAGAGTCCGATCCGGCACACCACCAGTAGGTTCGCCTCCGTCGTTTTGTAGTTCGGGTTATTGGTCGGGATTTTATGCGGGCTGCGGATCGACTCGACCAACACCTCGGGAAAGGCGCCCGTGAGAGCCATCGGCCTCGCCATCACGGTCGCCTGCAATGCTTCGCCCGTTTCCGCGATCACTTCGTCGACGTCGGTGCCGTGCAAGCTGAGCGGCTCGAAAACAGGCACCATCGTGATCGTCGTGGCGTGGGCAGTGGCGAAGAGAAAGGTCGCCAGGCAGGCCGGAAGAAGGGCTTTCATGGTGACACGTATCGCAGAGGGCGAAGGAGTTGGCGAGGGGAAAGGGGCGCCGCTTTGCCAAGCGGCATGATGAGGGCATGCCTCGTTCACCAGGCCCATTGGGAGGCACCTCGCCCAGTCATTCCGGCTGCCGAATCCAGTCTTCGCAGCTCACGCCCGGTATCCGGGAAAGGTGGCGCGAATTACCCGTGACGACTGTCGCTCGTAGCGCTCTCGCGATCGAGCCGATCCAAAGATCCGCATCGGGAATGAGTTTTCCTTCGGCTTGAAGCGATGCCTTGAAGGCTCCGAAAAATTGCGCGCCCATCAGACCGATGGGAATCACTTCCAAGGTACGGAGAAATTCCTGCGCCACCCGCCGGTTTTCGGCCGGCTTCTGCGACTTGGCCGCGCCGTAAAAGAGCTCGGAAGCGGTAATTTCCGTGGTGAGGACCGGCGCGTAAACTCTCCGTCGCCGGTCGATCACGCGACGATTGCCGCGCAGAATTTCCACACAGGTATCGGTATCGAGAAGATACATGAGAGGGGTGACTTACCAGGAAACGTCCACGTCACGCCCTGTCGAACGGTTGGCGTACAATGCTGCGAGTTCGTCTTCCAAGGAGAGATCGGATTGCCATTGGCCCGCGAGCTTTTTCCATGCGTCCGCCACTTCATCGGGTGATTCGGCCAAGCGGGTAATGGGTTCAGGAACCGGCTTCTCGAACGAGCGGCTCAAACGGTGGACAATCTCACCATTCAGGCTGCGATGGGATTGTTCAGCCGCGCGCTTCAAAGCTTGGCCGAGTTCGTCGGGTAAACCTTTGAGAGTGAGGTTCATGTGGATAAAAATCCCATGATGAAACCAAAATGCAACCGTTTTGGTTGCCCGGGTTACGAAGCCTCTTCTCCGAGAAATTGTTGAATGTCCTCCGCTGGAACTCGGGTGAAATACCGCCAATCTTGGAGGAAACGATACAAAATCAGGGAGCTGGCCATGGCGATCAATCGCCAGTCGCCCCGATGGTTCCACAAGGAGCCGACATCGAGCTGAATCCAATCAAAATCGATGCTCGCGCTAACACCCAAGACCATTGCGGCGCCAGACAAGAAATTGATCCAAAGCGGAACGTGAGCCGACTTGGCTTTTGCCGGCGCAGGCAAGGCAGCCCGACAAAACCCATAGCCAGCCAGTGGAAAGAGGATTCCCCACCACCAACCGGCGAACCAGAACGCCGCCCCCGCGACCAACATCGCCCATGAGAGGACGATGAGGATCGCGGATTTCCGGTGAAACAAGTTCACGACGTGTGCGCCTCGTCAGGAGCGGCCTTCGTGTCAACCGGCAGGAACAGAAGCTCCTCCGTTTCACCGCGACGGACGACCTGGACGGTGTCACCCGCCTTGATGTCGCCGCGAAGCAGGGCTTCGGCGAGCGGGTCTTCGAGGTAGCGTTCCACCGCGCGGCGCATCGGGCGCGCACCGTAGGATGGGTCGTAGCCCTTGACGATGAGCAGGTCGCGGGCGCTTTCGGTAAGCTCCATGACCATGTTCTTTTCCTTCAGGCGCTTGACCAGCTTGCTGACTTCGAGGTCCACGATCTGGGCGAGATCCTTCTTCTCCAGCATGTGGAAGACCACGAGGTCGTCGAGGCGGTTGAGGAACTCCGGTTTGAAGTAACGCTTCGACTCTTCGAGGATTTTCTCCTTCATGCCTTCGAAGTCGGCTTCGTCGGCGGTCATCGCGCCGAAACCGAGCGAGGTTTGGCGCTTGATCGTCGAGGCTCCGACGTTCGAGGTCAGAATGATGATCGTGTTGCGGAAGTCGATCTTGCGGCCGAGCGAGTCGGTCACCATGCCTTCTTCCAGAATCTGGAGCAGCAGGTTCATTACGTCCGGGTGCGCCTTCTCGACTTCGTCGAAAAGCACGACCGAATACGGACGACGGCGGACGGCTTCGGAAAGCTGGCCGCCTTCTTCATAACCGACGTAGCCGGGAGGCGATCCGATCAAGCGGCTGGAGGTGAATTTCTCCATATATTCCGACATGTCGATCTGGATGAGCGCTTCGGCGTCGCCGAACATGAACTCAGCCAAATTGCGAGCGAGGTAGGTTTTGCCCACGCCGGTCGGTCCGAGGAAAAGGAACGAACCGATCGGGCGGCGCGGATCCTTGAGGTCGGCGCGGGAGCGACGGAGCGCTTTGGAAATAGCCGCCACCGCTTCGTCCTGACCGATCACGCGGCCTTGAAGCTCGGATTCCATCTTGAGCAGCTTCTCGGCTTCCTTCTCCTCCATGCGGCGGAGCGGCACGCCGGTCCACTTCGAGACCACCGACATGATGTCGTCTTCCGTGACGGTCACGACGGTTTCCTCGGAGCTGGCGCGCCAGTTCTTGAGGGTCTCTTCGAGGTCCTTCTTGGCGTGTTTTTCCGAATCGCGCAGCGCGGCGGCCTTTTCGAAATCCTGCTCGCTAATCGCCGCCACCTTGTCGCGGTTGATCTGGTCGATGTTGGCTTCGAGTTGCTTGATCTCGGGCGGGCGGGTCATCTGGCCGATGCGGGCGCGGGCGCCGGCTTCGTCGAGCACGTCGATCGCCTTGTCGGGCAGATACCGGCCGGTCAGGTAGCGCGACGTCAGGCGCACCGAGGCTTCCACCGCTTCCGGGGTGAACTTGGCTTTATGGTGCGTCTCGTACTTTTCCTGCAGGCCCTGCATGATCCTGATGGCGTCGTCAACCGACGGTTCGTCCACCTTGACCTGTTGGAAACGTCGCTCGAGAGCGGCGTCCTTTTCGATGTACTTGCGGAATTCGTTCAGCGTGGTGGCGCCCACGACTTGCAACTCCGAGCGGGAAAGCGCGGGTTTGATGATGTTCGACGCATCCATCGCGCCTTCGGCCGAACCGGCGCCGACGATGGTGTGAAGCTCGTCGATGAAGAGGATGACGTTCTTCACCTTGCGGATCTCGTCCATCACCGCCTTGATGCGTTCCTCGAACTGGCCGCGGTATTTGGTGCCGGCGACCATGAGGGCGAGGTCGAGGGTGACGACTTTCTTGTCGCGAAGGATTTCCGGCACGTTGCCCGAGGCGATTTCCTGGGCGAGCCCTTCGACGATGGCGGTCTTGCCGACACCGGCTTCGCCGACGAGCACCGGGTTGTTCTTGGTGCGGCGGCAGAGGATTTGAATGACGCGTTCGATTTCCGATTCGCGGCCGATCACCGGATCGAGCTCGCCTTCGCGGGCGAGCTTCGTGAGGTCGCGACCGAACGCGCGGAGCGCCGGGGTTTTGCTCTTTCCGGCCGCGGCGGATTCCTGCTCGTGGCCTTCTTCCTTCGGACCTTCGTCTTCGAAAGCGCCTTCGTCTTCATCTTCCTCCTCGTCGTCGTCTTCTTCGTTTTCAGGCGAGAAGTTCGGGTCGATCTCCGCGAGGATTTCGTTGCGAGTGCGTTGGATGTCGACGTCGAGGCGCTTCAGCACGCGGGCGGCGACGCCTTCGCCTTCACGCAGCAGGCCGAGCAAAAGGTGCTCGGTGCCGACATAAGAATGATTGAGCGCTTTCGCTTCTTTGTTGGCGAGGGCGAGAACTTTCTTCACGCGGGGCGTGTAAGGGATGTTGCCCGGCGCCTTTTGCGGCGTGCCGGAGCCCACTTCCTTTTCGACCTCCATGCGAACGGTTTCCAGGTCGAGACCCATCCGTTCGAGCACGTTCACCGCGACTCCCTGGCCCAGTTTGATAAGGCCGAGCAAGAGGTGCTCGGTGCCGACATAAGAATGGTTGAAGCGATCCGCTTCCTTGCGCGCGAGCGCGAGAACCTGTTGAGCGCGTGGTGTGAAGTTGTTCATGCGTCACCGGAGGAACCGGGGGTGTTGGTCTGGTCCCCGTTTCTGGTTGTAGGACGAATATCAGGGGGGGAAAGGGAATGCAACCGGGAGCGAACGATTTCCGCGCGAATTGCATCGCGTTCTTCGGGCGAAAGTTTGCGTCCGCTGTGGAGCTGAAGATGCGCCGGCTGGATGTCCATGAGCAGCGCGTCGCAAAGCTGCATGGTGTCATGGCCGAAAAAGCCAAGATCCGAACCGAGGCGCAGGAGCGACAGGTGGGTCAGAGCTTCCTTAGAATCAATGATCCACGCATGGCGAAGCACGCCGTAGGCGCGGCCGATCTTGTCGGCGACCATGTCCGGATCGTCTTCCAGCAGCTTCACCCGGGCGTTGCGTTCGTGCTGGGCGACCTGGGCAATCACGCGTTCGAGGCGACGGATGATTGTGTCTTCGCTTTCGCCGAGAGTCGATTGATTGGAAATTTGGTAGAGGTTTCCAAGCGATTCGGTGCCTTCGCCGTAGAGTCCTCGCACGGCCAAGCCGATCTTGTTCACCGCTTGCAGGACCTGGCCGATCTGGTCGCTCAGCACGAGGCCGGGCAAATGCAGCATGGCCGAAGCGCGCAGGCCGGTGCCGAGATTGGTCGGGCAAGTCGTCAGATAGCCGAGTTGCGGATCGAAGGCGAATTCGAGCGATTGCTCCAATTCGTCGTCGAGCGCCGACAATCCCTCGTAGGCTTTGCGCAGTTCGAGGCCTGGGCGAATCGCCTGCATGCGCAGGTGATCCTCTTCGTTGAGCATCAAGCTGAACGTCTGCCGGCGTTCGATGACCGCGGCCGAACCATCGCCACGGGCGGCGTGCTCGCGGGAAATCAAGTGGCGTTCGACCAGCACCTGCTTCTGCACCGAATTGAGGCCTGCGAGTTCCTGCGAAAAGCCGTCCTTCATCGGGGCGAGCGCTTCCACCGCCGGACGCAGCACCTCCAGCGCGGCGCCGCGTTGATCGCGGGTCGCCCAACCGGGGAATGGCATGTGGCGGAGGTTGCGCGCGAGGCGAATGCGCGACGTGAGCACGACGCTGTTATCGGCATTCGCGCCGACCATCCAGTCGGCCGGATACTTGAGCAGCGTGGAAAAGCGCATCATGACAGAGAAAGGGGAGAGCGTAAGGAAGCCGAGGCTCCCCGGGGAAAATTCAGTTCTTGGATTCAGGAAGATATTCCAACTGTCGGATTTCGTCGCGCAGACCGGCGGCTTCCTCGTAGTTTTCCGAGTTCACCGCTTGATCCAGTCGCGAGCGAAGTTCTTCCAAACGTTGCGCGCGCACTTCGACTTCCATTTGCCCCTTCGGCACCTTGCCGACGTGGTTGGAGGTCTTGTGCATCCCGCGCAGGATGTTGCCGAGTTCGTCGCGGAACGTCTGATAGCACTCGCTGCAACCGAAGCGCCGGACGCGGCGCAGGTCATCGAGGGTGAAACCACAGGCCGGGCAACGTTTTCCGCCGCTCGCTTGGACCACGGCGGAGGCCGGAGCGGAGATGGACATCCCGGGTGGCGCTCCGAGCAGCATGTCCGCCAACGAAAATCCGGTCGGGTCGGTGACCCCGCGTTCCTTTGCGCACGCCTCGCACAGACAGACTTTCTTCATCTGCCCGTCAACGAGTTGCGTCAGGAAAACGGATGCTTTGTTTTCGCAGAAATTGCAGACCATGCCTGAAAGAAGCTAAAACCCCCTCGGACCGATGCGAAACGAAAACTTCATCGGCCGGAGGGGTTTTTGAAGAGCGCCGGAACCGTTCAGGCGACCGGGGTGCCGGTGGAGTTCGCCAGCTCGCGGAAGGCGGCGATGAAACGCGCGGTGATTTCGCCGGGTTTGCCATCGCCGATCGTGCGTCGGTCAAGCGAGACCACTGGAATCACTTCGGCGGCGGTGCCGGTGAGGAAGCACTCGTCGGCGATGTAGATGTCGTAGCGGGTCATCGCTTGTTCGCGGACCTCTACGCCCAGCTTGCCGGCGAGTTCCAGAATCACCGAGCGGGTGATGCCGTCGAGCGCGCCGTCGGAGATCCGCGGGGTGTAGATGACGCCGTTTTTCAGGACGAAAATGTTATCGCCGGTGCATTCGGCCACGTAGCCCTGCTCGTTGAGCATGATGGCTTCGAGCGCGTTGGCCTGGATCGCTTCCACCTTCGCCATGATGTTGTTGAGGTAGTTCAGCGACTTCACCTGCGGCATGAGCGCGGCCGGAGCCGGGCGACGGGTCGCGCACGTGATGAGCGCGAGGCCGTTGTCGTAGTGCTCCTGCGGGTAAAGTTGGATCGTCGAGGCGATGATGAACATGCTCGCCTTGGGGCAAAGGTAGGGATTCAAGCCGAGGCCGCCGACGCCACGGGTGACGACGAGGCGGATGTAGCCGTCCTTCAGGCCGTTCGCGGCGACCGTCTCCACGGTGGCGCGGACGACTTCCTCGAAAGTCCAAGGAATGTTCAGCACGATGGCACGGGCGGAGTCGAACAAGCGGCGGATGTGTTCGTCCAAACGAAACACGCGGCCGTTGTAGATGCGGATGCCTTCGAACACCCCGTCGCCGTAAAGAACACCGTGATCGAACACGGAGATCTTCGCTTCGGATTGATCCACCAATTCGCCGTCGAGCCAGATTTTCATGCGCAGGGCCGGGAGCGTAGGAATTGCGCGGGGGCTGGCAAGTAGAGTTACCAGTTTTCAGTTTTCAGTTTTCAGTTTCCAGCAAGATCCAGAGACGAGCCGCGCAACTGGGAACTGGGAACTGAAAACTGGCAACTTCCCTCACGCCATGATCGCGGCGGCGATTTCTTCCGCGCAGGCTTGGCCCCGAAGCGCGGCGACCAGCGCGAGGCCGAAATCGAGGGCCGTGCCCGCGCCGCGTGAGGTGATCAGGTGGCCGTCGATGATCACGCGTTCGTCAAACAGGGCGTAGGGCAATTCCTCCTTGGTGCTCGCGTGGGCGGTGTGCGGGCGATCGCCTAATATGCCGGCGTCTTTGAGCACAAGGGGCGCGCCACAGATCGCCGCGACCCGTTTGCCCGCGTGGTGGAAAATTTTCGCCAATGCCGCCGGTCGGCCGTCCGCACGAAGATTCGCGACGCCCGGGCCGCCGGGTAAAAACAAGGTGTCGTAGCTGTCCGGTAGCGTGTCGCTCAGCTTCACGTCGGCGATCAATTTCATGCCGCTGCGGCCGGTGACCTCGAGTTCGCCGAGCGAGGCGATGGTCACCTCGATTCCGGCCCGGCGGAGCAGGTCGATCGGAGTGACGGTTTCGATCTCCTCGAAACCATCGGTCAGCAGGCAAAGCACGCGCGAGGTCATGCCCGGCACGATGCCACGGAAGCTGCTAGGCTCAAGCGACGTTTGCTTTCTCCGCCCAGCGGAGTTTCGCCGGGGCGCTACGGGGATTGTTGTGGCGCTCTTCCGGGCTGGCGGTGATCACCCCGTCGCTGATCGACGAATAAAGGCCCTCGCGCAGCCCCGCTTGGAACGCCTTTTTCACCCGCCGGTCTTCGCCCGAGTGGAAGGTGAGGATCGCCACGCGACCGCCCGGTTTCAGACAGCCGGGCAGGGCGCGCAGGAAGGCGTCGAGGGCCGTGAACTCCTCGTTCACCGCGATCCGCACCGCTTGGAAGACGCGGCGAATCGTCAGATCGAGGGCTTCGGGCGAAAGCTTGGGCGAGGCCGCGCGGATCGCTACGGCGAACGCCAGCGTGCCGGGAAATTTCCTTCCAGCGAGGGCCTCGGCGAGCGCTTCCGCCCGGGGTTCGTCGGCGTTCAGAGCCAGCGCTTCGGCCAGTTTTTCCGGCTTCACCCGCTCCAGCCATTCGGAGGCGGAAAGTCCGCGTTCCGGGTTCATCCGCATGTCGAGCGGCCCGTCGGTTTTGAACGAAAAGCCGCGCGACGGGTCGTCGAATTGCATCGAGGAGCAACCGAGGTCGGCATAGATGAAATCGACGCCATCGAGTCCGCGTGTCGCCACGACTTTGGCGATTCCGGCGTAGTTCGAGCGGACGGCTTCGAAAGCCTCTTCCCCGTAACCCATTGCCCGCAAGCGGGCTTCGGTGCGCGGTTGTTCGATCGGGTCGATGTCCAAGCCGAACAATTTCCCGCCCGGCGAAATCTTTTCCAGGATCGCCGCCGAGTGGCCGCCGTGGCCGAGAGTGGCGTCGATGCCGGTCAGGCCGGACCGCAGGTTCAGGGCTTCGAGCGATTCCACGACCAGAATCGGCACATGGCTGCCGGCCGGGGTTTTGCCGGAGGCGAGGACTTTGGCGACGGTGTCCGGATACTTCTCCGGGGCGCGTTCCTTGTATTTGTCCTCGAAGCGACGCGGGTTCTTGCCGGAATAACGTTTGCGACGCGGCGGACGCGGGGTGTCGGCGGGGAAATCTTCGCTCACAGTTCCGAATACTTGCGGTTGTTGCCGCGGGCTTTTTCCACCGGATAGCGCGACTCGTTGTTCGCGATTTTCCGCTCCATCACTTCGCCCAGGTTCAGCCCGAGGTTGTCGGCCAGTTCGAACAACAGGATGGCGACATCCGCGATTTCCGAGGCGATTTCGTCGCGCTTCGCTTCGACCCGTCCGGCGATTTGGTCGTCTTGTTGCCACACGAAGTGCTGCATCAGCTCGCCCGCCTCCGCGGCGATGGCGACCGAAAGATCCTTGGGATTGTGGTAAACCCGCCAATCGCGGGCATCCACAAAGCGCTGGATGCGGTCGGTCAGCGCGGCAATCGAATCGGACATGCCTGGCTGTAGCAGATGCTTCCGGGTGGCGGAAGCCCGCTTTCCGGCCGTGCGCGTGGGGATTGGCTTCTTTGTCGGGCTTGTGCTTGCGCCTTGCCGAGTGTCCGGCGTATCCCGTCCATTGCTCCGAGTGAAGCGGGTTACAATCTTGGGCTGGTCGTGGATGATTTGGGCTCTCTCGTGTCTTTCCTCCTGCCAGCATAAAGCTCCTGCTGGCGATTACGATTTGGTCGCAGCTTCGGTTACCCCAAGACCTTCCAAGATCCACGTGGGAGATAAAGTTGTTCTTGGGCACTCCATTCGTAACGACGGGAAGGACGTCGTTCCTGGCGAGACCTACGAGATCGATCTGTATGTGGACGGAGCCCGGGTCGCGTTCGATCATGGTACAGTCGATAAGGGGCCTGGAGACGAATCCGACTACAGTATGCAAGCCGGTCACCATCATTGGCAGCCCACGAAACCGGGAAAATACCGGTATCGATTGATCGTCGACGAAGCCAATACCCTGCCCGAGACCAATGAAGCGAACAACATCCTGGAGGGTGATATTGAGGTTTTTCCCTGATTTCAATGAATGGAATCAAATCCGACCGTCGCCTTTCGTTCAGATTGCTGCGATCAATCACCCTCACTTGGGCGAGGAGTTCGCTCATGCCCATGACCTATGACAGCAAAACGCATCTTGCTCATCATTTTGACTCTGGCTTTCACTGGCACTTGCATGGCTCGCCTGGAGCTTCCACCCACCCAGAAGCCCATGATCGCCCTCGCCCGGGCTGGAGCAATTGGCGATAAGGCGATTCAGCAGAAACATCAGGGATTTTTCTGCATCGGTGCGCGCTTTGCGGTGCTGGGAGAAGCCCGGCAAGAATGGGAGCTCATTTATGCCAACGCGAAAGACGAACGGAAGTACGTCGTGATCGACGAAAAGGGGAGGGTAGAGGTGCTCGATTTCGCCAGGCCGCTGTAGGTCCCCGTTGCGATCTCGCGTGGATTTTGTGATGAATTTCAGAATGCGGCCGCGTATGGGATAGCCCTTATGCTTCGCACGCTTGCCCTCGCTTTGTTCGCCGTTTGTTCCTTCGCCCACGCGCAGGAAGGCAAATGGATCCCGCTGTTCAATGGCAAGGACCTCACCGGCTGGACGCCGAAGTTCAAGGGTTCCAAGCTGGGCGAGAATTTCAACAACACCTTCCGGGTGCAGGACGGGGCGATCACCGTTTCCTACGACAAATACGACCAGTGGGGCGGCCAGTTCGGCCACTTGTTCTATAAGGAGAAATTTTCGAACTACAAACTGCGGATCGAATACCGCTTCACCGGCGATCAGGTCAAAGGCGGACCGGGCTGGGCGTTTCGCAACAGCGGCGTGATGATCCACAGTGAATCGCCCGGGACGATGGGCGTCGACCAGGAGTTCCCGGCCTCCCTCGAAGTGCAGTTCCTCGGTGGCAAAAGCGACGGCAAGGAACGCGGTACGGGCAATCTTTGCACGCCCGGCACGAATGTGGTCATCGATGGCAAACTCGTTTCCGACCACACGGTGTCCGCGAAACCCCAGGTGACGATTGATGGGGACGCCTGGGTGACGATTGAAGTCGAGGTGCACGGCAACAAGGTCATCAAGCACTTCGTCAACGGCCAGCAGGTGCATGCCTATGAGCAGGCGCAGCTCGACGAACGCGATGGGCATGCGCAGGAGCTCATGAAAAAGGGCGCGCCGAAGATGATTTCGGAAGGCTACATCTGCCTCCAGGCCGAGACCCATCCGGTGCAATTCCGGAAGGTGGAGATCCAGAAGCTGGAGGAGTAGCCCGGAGTGCGGAAGCTTGCTTCCGCCAAAGAGCCCGGCGGAGCTTGCTCCGCGAGTGAGGAGTCGTTTCGCCGACGGCAAGCCGCCTCCGCTATGGGCTGGAGCAAGCTCCAGCAGTCCGGATGAACCGGTGCGGGAAGACCGGGCGGGTTTCGTGGCAGGTGGCGAGGTAATTGTCCCAATCCTTCAGCTTCGGAACGTCGCGCGGTTCGCCCCGGGCTTCGATTCGCTGTCGGCGTTCTTCGGGCGAGCACCAAACGAAGTGAACCTCCGCCTCGACGCCGAAGCGTTCCCGCAGCCGCTCGGGCCAATCGTTCGTGCCGCACTCACGCGTGAACGGCCCGGCGATCACCACCGGCACGTGCGGAAGATTCGCCCGGGCGAGGTCGAAGAGCGTTTCGTAAACGGCGTCGCGATACGCCTGCTTGTAGGCGGGCGAATCGCGGTCGTCGGGGTCGTGACCGGCCAAGGCGAGTCCCGCGCGGACCAGTCGCTCGGTCGCGAGGTCGCTATCGAGAAGGCACGCGCCGAGTTCCGCCGCCAGTTTGCGGGCGTGGGTGGTTTTGCCTGCGGCGGGTGGTCCGCAGACGAGGTGTAAGCGTGGGGAATCGCTCATTTTGAACCACGAATGGACACGAATGCTCACGAATGGAAGAGCGGGATGCGCCGGATTTTTTCGTTAACGCAACCTTCTTGCAAAAACGATTTCTCCGGGGCACCGTCCCGGCGTGCGCGGCTCGCCCTTTCTCCGGACCTTGCTGCTGGCTGGCGGGTTGCTGCTGGCCGGCTTGGTGTTGTGGCGGTTGACCCGTGAACCGCGCGAAACCGTTCGCCCGTTGGGACCGGAGCACGAACCGATCGCCACCGCGCCGGCGTGTGGCTTTGAACTGAAACTTTCCGCCCGTGCCGAATCGGTGGAACTGAAGAACCGCGAGGGCAGGGTGCTGTTCCAAACCGCTCAGACCGCCGGGCCGTTGCTCGGGAGATTCATGCCCGGCGTTGTCGATCCCGCGATTTTCGTCACGATCCGCTGGGCCGATTCGGGCGAAGGCAATCATTTCGCCAAGCTCACGTTGGAACCGCCGGGCAAACCGACCCGCGTGCGGTATTTTGAAGCCGCGGGGGATTTGGAAGACGTTTGGGAACTTTCCGCGAAATGACCGCTTCGCCTCACGACCATCACGATTGCTGCGCCCATCACGCTCATCATCACGAGCTGGTGATCGAGGGGCTGACGGTGCATTACCGCCGTGTGCTGGCGCTCGACCGCGTGTCGTTCGCGACGTCCTGCGGCAATCGCGTCGCCTTGATCGGACCGAACGGCGCGGGCAAAAGCACCCTGCTCAAAGCGATCGCCGGGCTCGTTCCGCGCAGCGCGGGCACGATCACCTGGCGGGGCACACCGGTGCGGCGGTGGTCGCGCGAGTTCGCCTATCTTCCGCAACGCGAGGACGTCGATTGGTCGTTTCCGATCACCGTTCGCGGCTTGGTGGAAATGGGGCGTTATCCGCAAACCGGTTGGTGGCGGAATTTTTCCGACGCCGACACCGCTGCCGTCGATCAGGCGCTCGATTCGCTGGCACTCAACCAGTTGCAGCACCGGCAGATCCGCGAACTCTCCGGCGGGCAGCAACAGCGGGCGTTCCTCGCGCGGGCGCTCGCACAGGAGGCGCATGTGCTTTTACTCGACGAACCTTTCACCGGCCTCGACCGCAACGCCTCGCGTTTGCTGGCCCAGCTCTTGGGCAAACTGTCCCATGAAGGCCGGTTGGTGATCGCCTCGCACCACCATCTCGAATCGACGGGCGATTTGTTCGACGAAGCGCTCGTGCTCAACACACGAGCGCTCGCCTTCGGTTCGCCCCAGGAAATCCTCACCGAGGCCTTGATCGACGAGGCGTTCGGCGAAACCACCCACGCTTCCTGACCACCGTGGAATTGCTCTCCAATCCGTTTTACCAACGCGCCCTCGCCGCGGCGGCCTTCATCGGTTTCACCAACGGCTTTTTCAGCGGTTTCGTCGTGTTGCGACGCGACGCGTTGTCGGTCAGTGCGTTGTCTCACACGATGCTGCCCGGCATTGCGCTCGGCATTCTCGCCACCGGCGCGCTGACCCAGTGGAACGCCTTTGCCGGCGCGTTGTTCGCGGCGTTGCTGGTCGGTCTCGGATCGGTGGCCGTTTCGCGGGGCAACCGGATCGCCCAAGGCACCGCGCTGGCCGTGCTTTACACCGCGTCGTTCGCGGTCGGCGTGGCGGTGCTGCCGTTGTTGAACACGCGCCAGCAGCTCGAAGACTGGCTGTTCGGGAATATCGTGGCGGTGGGGAATGCCGATCTCGCGATTTCCTTCGCGACCGGCACGATCATTCTGCTCACCACCAGCCTGCTGATGCGGCCCATTTTGCTGACCTTGTTTGAATCGAACGTCGCCGCGGCCCAAGGCGTGCCGGTGCGGATCATTCAATATCTGCTGTTCGGACTGCTCGTGTTGTCCCTGGTTTCGTCGCTGCAAGCCGTCGGCTGCGTGCTCTCGGTGGGCTTATTGGTAACGCCCGCGGCGACGGTCGCGCTGCTGACCGATCGGACGTCGGCCTTGTTCTGGGGCGGCGGGGCGATCGGCGCGATCGGTTCCGCCGGGGCGGTGCTGCTTTCGGCGGTCTTTGGGATTTCGCCCGGCCCGGCGATCGTGATCCTGCTCGGCGTGTTGTTCGTCGCGGCGTACTTTTTCAGCCCGCGGTATGGAGCTTTTACCCGGCGGCATTGAAAGATCGGACTGATTGGTCGGATCAGACGGATCAGACGGATCAGACGGATCAGACGGATCAGACGGATCAGACGGATCAGAAAAAAACTTTCCGCTGGCACGCGCCGGTGCCGCCTTTATCACTCCTTCAGAGATGATCACGCTGACCGAACGCGCCGCTCAGGAATTGCGCGCCATGCTCGAACAACGCGGAGCCGCGCCGGAGGTTGGGCTGCGCTTGGGGGTTCGTCGTGGCGGGTGCGCCGGCTGGCAATATGAAATGGGGTTCGCCCCGGCGGAAGAAGGCGATCTCATCGTCGAATCCCATGGCGCGAAGGTGATCGTCGCGGCCGACAGCGTGGAAAAACTCCGCGGTTGCGAGATCGACTTCTCCGACGCGCTGTCGGACGCCGGATTCAAGGTCAACAATCCGAACGCCGCGCGGTCCTGCGGCTGTGGCACATCTTTCGAAACGGCGGGCGATCCGTCGCCTGCCGTGGCGGACGGCGAAGCCTGCGGAAACGATTAAGCCGTGCCCCGCACACACGAAGAGCCGACGCCGTCGAAACCCGCCTATTTCTGGTGGGCGCTGGCGAACGCCATCGCGCTGTGCGTGGCGATCCTGAGTTGGGTGGTTTGCCTGCACGTGTTTCGGCATCCGGAGAATCCCCGGAATTACGAAATCCTGCGCAAGCTCCATCGCCTGCCCGAAATCAAACATCGCGAATTGCTCAACGCCCCGGCGGCCGAGTCGCTCGGACCGCGAGAGCTTTACCGGAAATTTTTCGGCCTCGACGATCGCCGGTTGAAAAAACTCAACGACGCGCTGGTCCGTAACTATCTGACGAATTTCGACAGACCCTTGCTGCTGAATTATCTCGAAGGGACCTACCGCGTCGAAGCGGTCCGGCCGCTTGAGAATCGTGACTTTATTCAGCCGGGTTTCGTGGTTCGGGCGAGGGCGATGGTGAAACCCGACGAGTTCACGCCGCCGGCACCCTATCCGGTGGTGATCGAGTATCTCTTCCCGACCGCCCATCAGGCCGCGTTCTCGTGGTTCAAGCCTGGCGATCTGTTAACCGTTTCCAAGACACCCAACTGCGCGGCGGTGTTGCACGTGGCCAAGGTTGTCGGAGGCGAAGAGCCAATGCTTTGCGTCACCGTCGTGCCGATCGTCTACGGCGCTTATCAGGTCGGCGGGAATCGTTCGTTCGAGATCGACGTGCCGGCAAAACTCCAGCCGGGCGATAAGTTTCCGCTGTTCCGGTGATCCAATGCGTTCGTCGCGCGAGAGGAATCAGCGTTTGGGCGATAGCATCTCGTCGCGGAACTCGTGTGGCGTCCGCGCGTAGGCGGCGGTGTCGCTCGCGGGAGGCGGAAGATCCGGTTGATCGCTCGCACAGGACGCCAGCAGGCAGGCGGCAAAAAGGAAGAGAAGGAGTTTCATGGCAATTTCGGACTGCGGCGAGGCATCGCCGCTTTTCGTCGATTGCGGAATATAACCGCGAAACTTCTGATAGACCGGCGATTTCTCGCCTTGGCTGAAAGCGGCGATGCCTCGCCGCATCCCAGAGTTCAAAACTCGCAATGCCCCGGCGTGCGGGCGAAGGGGATGACGTCGCGGATGTTCTGCATGCCGGTGACGAACATGAGCAGGCGCTCGAAGCCCATGCCGAAGCCCGCGTGCGGGACGCTGCCGTATTTCCGCAGGTCGGCGTACCAGCCGTAATCGTCGAGGGAAAGTCCGTGGCGTTCCATGTTGCCGAGCAGCACCTCGTGGCGTTCCTCACGCTGGCTGCCGCCGACGATTTCGCCGATACCGGGGACGAGCAGGTCCATCGCCGTGACCGTTTTGTCGTCGTCGTTGAGGCGCATGTAGAACGGTTTGATCTCCTTCGGGTAATTGAAAACCGTGACCGGCTTCTTGAAGTGCTCCTCGGTGAGCCAGCGCTCGTGCTCGCTCTGGAGGTTGAGGCCGTATTCAACGGGATACTCGAAGGTTTTCCCCGACTTCTTCAAAATCTCGACCGCCTCGGTGTAGGGCAGTCGTTCGAACGCGTGCTCCGCGACGAATTCGAGCCGTGGGCGAAGTCCTTTATCGACGAACTTCTCGAAGATCGAAAGGTCGCCGTCCTGGCCATCGAGGGCTTCTTTGACCAGATATTTCACCATCGCTTCGGCCAAATCCATGTCGCCCTGCAGGTCGCAGAAGGCCATTTCAGGTTCGATCATCCAGAACTCGGCGGCGTGGCGCGTGGTGTTCGAGTTTTCCGCCCGGAAGGTCGGGCCGAAGGTGTAAATATTGCCCAAGGCACACGCGAAGGTCTCGCCCTCGAGCTGACCGGAAACCGTGAGGTGGGCGGCTTTGCCGAAGAAATCGTCGGCGAAAGACTTCGCGCCGGGTTGGCTGGGATCGAGCGTGGTCACGCGGAACATTTCGCCCGCGCCCTCGCAGTCGCTCGCCGTGATGATCGGGGTGTGGATGTGGTGGAAGCCTCGCTCCTGAAAAAAACGATGCACGGCGTAGCTCATCCGGCTGCGGAGGCGGAACATCGCGCCGTAGAGATTCGTGCGCGGACGCAGGTGAGCGATCGAGCGCAGGAACTCGGGCGTGTGGCCCTTTTTCTGCAGCGGGAAATCTTCCGGCGCGGCGCCCAACAGGCGGATCGAGGTCGCCTGCACCTCCCACGCCTGGCCGCCGCCTTGGGACGCGACCAAACGCCCTTCGACCGCGACCGATGCGCCGGTGCTCATTTTCGCCAGATCTTCCGACCCCGGAATGCCGGAATCGGCGATCACCTGGAGATTGCCCAGGCACGAGCCATCGTTGAGTTCGAGGAAGGAAAAGGCCTTCGAATCGCGGCGGGTGCGCACCCAACCGGCCGCTTGAATGGATTCGTGTGGACCGGTGGCCGACAGAAGTTCGCGGATGGGAGTGCGCATGGCCCGATTGTCTAACCGGCCTCCCGGCACCCCGCAAGCACACCCGATTGGGGGTAGTCCTGGCGGAAAATTTGCTGGAAGGATCGGAATCCCTTCCGCGTATCTTGCGGCCTTGATGAAAGTCCGAACGATTCTCCTGAGTATTGCCGTGGCCTGCCCTCTGGTTCAGGCGGCGGAAAGCGAATGGAAACCCTCCAAGCCGCCCGGGCAGGTAGCTCCGCTGAAATTCCACGTGCCCGAGGGATTGGAAGTCACCGTTTGGGCTTCAACGCCACAGCTTTTCAATCCGACCAACTTCGATGTCGATGCCGCCGGGCGCATCTGGGTCGCCGAAGGGGTCAACTACCGCGGTCACAAAGGCCGTCGGCCCGAGGGCGATCGGATCGTCGTGCTGGAGGATAAGAACGGCGATGGGAAGGCCGATGAGTCCCACACGTTCGTGCAGGAAAAAGGTCTCATTTCACCGCTCGGCGTCGCCGTGTTCGACAACCGCGTGGTCGTTTCCCAGCCGCCGGATCTGATCGTCTACACCGATGTGAACCGGGACCTGAAGTTTGACCCGGCCGTCGACAAACGCGAGGTGCTGCTGACCGGATTCAACGCGATCAACCACGACCACTCGCTTCACTCCGTGGTCGGTGGTCCGGACGGCAAGTGGTACCTCAACTCGGGCAACTGCGGCGCTTTGTTCACCGATAAATCGGGCAAAACGTTCCGCTTGGGAGGCGACTACTATAAGGACGGCGGCGGCGTCTGGCCGGTCGATACGCGTCCGTTGGTCGGAAAGGCCAGCGACGACGGCCACGTGTGGACGCCCGGTTTTACCGCGCGCATGAATCCCGATGGCTCGAACGTGGAAATCGTCGGCCATGGCTACCGCAACAGCTTCGAGAACACGATCAACTCATTCGGCGAAGTCTTTCAAAACGACAACGACGATCCGCCCGCCTGCCGCACGTCCTATGTGCTCGAATACGGCTCGGCGGGTTATTTCACCCGCGAAGGCCGGTCCTACACGACGGTCAAACGCCCGAAGCAGGAGTTCGGCCGCGCCCATTGGCGGCAGGACGATCCGGGAACCTTCGACGTGGGCGATATTTACGGCGGCGGCTCGCCGTCGGGCATCGCGTTCTACGAGAACGGCGTGATGGGCAAAGCGTTCGCCGGCACGCTGTTGAGCTGCGAAACCGCCCGCAACGTCGTCTTCAGTTATCAGCCGGAAGCGAAGGGCGCGGGCTACAAACTGGAACGCAGCGATTTCTTCACCACCAACAAGACCGGCAAGTTCTTCGGCTCGGACTTCATGGGCGGCGGCATGGACAAGAGCGGGGGCGAGATGACGTTGTTCCGTCCCTCCGACGTCATGGTCGGAGCCGATGGCGCGTTGTATGTGGCCGACTGGTATGACCCGCGCGTCGGTGCGCACGCCGACATGGACGACACTTGCTCCGGCACCATTTACCGGATCGCGCCGAAAGGTTTCAAACCGGTCGTGCCCAAGGTGGATCTGAAAACGATCCCCGGTTCGATCGTCGCGCTGCGCAGCCCGGCGGTGAACGTCCGCTGGACGGGTTTCGACGCGTTGAAGTCGCATGGCCCGAAGGCGCTCGACGCGGTGCTCGCGCTCACGCAGGACTCCAATCCGTGGCTTGCGGCTCGCGGCGTCTGGCTGCTCCCGCATCTCGGCCCGAAGGGCCTGGAAGCTTGCGAAAAGCTGCTGGTCGCCAAGGACGAACGCACGCGTCTGGTAGCGTTCCGCGCCCTGCGCCGGACGCAGGCCGACATTCTTCCGTACGCGGACAAACTCAAAGCCGACTCTTCGGCCGCCGTTCGTCGCGACGTGGCGCTTTCGGTGCGGAATCTGCCTGCGGAAAGATCCGCGCCGATCCTCATCGCGGTGGCCAAGGGCTGGGATGGCGCCGATAAGAATTATCTCGAAGCGATCGGCCTCGGGGCGGCCAACCAGGAAAACGCCGTCTGGGCGGCGATGCGCGACGCGTTCGGCCAAACCGATCCGTTGAAGTGGACCGATGCCTTCGCCCGCCTGACTTGGCGCCTGTGGCCGTCGGATGCCGTGGCGGCGTTGAAAGCGCGCGCTTCGGCCGCGTCTCTGAATCAAACGCAACGCGCGTTCGCGGTGGAATCGCTTTCGTTCATCGATGACCGCTCTGCCGCGATGGCCGTGCTTGATCTGGCGGCTGAGGGTTCACCGGTCAAAGAGGAAGCCAGGTGGTGGGCTCTCACGCGGGCGAGAGGCGCTTGGGAGAAATTCGATCTGCGCGCCGAACTCAAGCAGCGCGGCATTTACGATCCGGACAAGATCGTGCTCACCGACGTCCGCGTTCCGCTCAAGCCGAAGTCCTTGAACTTCCAGCCCGAAGCGGTGTTGAAGCTGAAAGGCGACGCGACCCGTGGCAAGGCGGCCGCCATGCGTTGCACCATGTGCCACCAGATCAACGGCGTCGGCCCGCAATACGGCCCGGATTTGAAGGGCTGGGTTTCACGCCAAGGTCCGGCGATGGCGGCAATGGCGATCGTCGATCCCTCGGCGGAAATCGCCCACGGGTTCGAAGGCACGGCGATTCAGCTCAAAACCAACGAGTGGATCGACGGCCTCGTTCAATCCAGCGGCGATCCGATGATCGTCGTTTCCACCGGCGGCTTCATGCAGATCGTGCCGAAAGACCGGGTTAAATCGACCCGGCATATGGATCGCTCGTTGATGCTTTCCGCCGACCAGCTCGGACTCACGCCGCAGGATGTGGCCGACGTGATCGAGTGGCTGAAGACTTACTAAAAAAGCGCCCGCGTTCGAAGCGGGATAGAAAAAGCCGGGCGGTTCTGCCGCCCGGCTTTTTCGTTTAGTTTCGTTTAGACTGCTGCGATTCATCGCAGCTTTGTGTCTTAGAGCGTCTTCCCCAACAAAGCGGCGATGAATCGCCGCACTCCATATTCACGGCTCGCGCGACAGAGCAACCTCCGCATTCGGTGAGGGCTCCGCCGCCGCGCTGGCCTTGGGGGTCTCTTCAAGGAGCGAAGAGACGTTCAGATACGGCCCGGAACCGGTGGTGCGCCAGGCGACCAAGCCCTTTTCGTCGACGAGGAACGTGCCATGGGTGAGGCCGTTGCTCCGGCTGCAACCGTAGGCGGCGAAAGCCTGGCCATCCGGGTCGGAGAGGATAGGGAAGGGCGAAGGGGTCTTGGCCAAAGCCTCTTGGAGGACTTCCGGCTTATCGGAGGTAATGCCGATCACACGGATGCCTTTGGCTTTGAACTGCTCGTACAGCGCGGTGAATTCGGCGACCTGTTGCGAGCAGTGAAGGCAGCCGTGTCCCTTGAACAGGAAGACGACATGGCGCTGTCCCGCGAACTCGTTCTGGCTGCGGAGAGTTCCCGTCGCGTCCGGTTGGTTGAAAGCGGGAGCGGGAGTTCCGGGCGCCGGAATCGGTAAAGAAGGCAGGGCGGCCGTCGACGAAGGGGCCTTGGGATCCTTGATGTCGACGAGCTGCATCATGCCCTGATCCTCATGATCGAGAATGTGGCAGTGTTGGACGAAGGTGCCGATGAATTCGGTGTATTGGGTACGGAACTTCACCGTGCCGTTGTTGGGCACCCAGATCGTGTCGCGCCAGACGGGTCCGTCGGTCAGTTGTTCCACCTGCGGGCTGTTGGGATCGGTTGGATCCTTGGGACCCATGATGGAATAAACCTCGAAGGGATTCACGTGGATGTGGAACGGATGGCCGGTATTGATAGTGCCGCCGTTTTTGACGCTGACCGTCCATTCGTCGGTGTTGCCGAGCAGCAGCTCCTTGGCTTCATCCATGTTGAAGGACTCGCCGTCGATCGTGAACCGGACGTTGCCGTTGGCTGTCGGGAGAATGCCGTAAACCGCGGTTTGCTGCGCGTCGATCTTCGCATCCTTGAGAGTGGGCAGACGGAACTGCGCCATCGAGGAGTCCGTAGGCAACTTCATCGAGACCGGACTTCCGTCGACCACCACCCGCGCGACGTATTTCAGCGGTTCTCCTTCGCCGTTGATGCCGCTGGTGACCGCTTGGTCAACGAGGAGGTATTCACCGGGTTTGTCGGGAGCCTGCACGAGCACGTCGGAACGATAGCCGGGCAGGAGTTGGAGGACGTCCTTCTTGATCGACTTGCCGAGCGGCAGGCCGTCCACCGCGATTTCCTGTAACGGAATGCCGGGGCTGCTGCCGTCCATGGCGGTGAGTTGAAGATCGATTTGTTCCCGCTGGCCGCTGTCGACGATACGCCAGCGCTCGATCTGGCCCGGGTTCATGCGGATGACCGGAAGCTGCACGCCGTTGACCGTGGTGTAGCGACCGAGCGCTGCCCAATCGCCGGGGCCGAAGATGTAGCCGGCGAGCTTTTCCTCGATGATGCCTTCGGGGAAATTGAAAGTGACCGTGCCGCCGTTGCCGTCATCCAGCGTGTTCTGGTAGATGTAGGGAATCTGGTTGAGCACCATGACCCGCTCCTTCGCGGCCTTGATTTCGGGAACTTTGTCCAGGTCGCCTTCGATGATCAAAGCGCCCGACATGCCGCTTGCGACGTTCGCCGCGGTCGAACCGTGATGGTGCGCGTGATACCAAAAGGTGCCGCACGGGTGATCTTTCGGGATGACGATTTCGTAATCCTGCGAGGCGCCCGGGCCGATTTCGATGAGTACGTTGTCGCTGATGCCGTTCGGGGAAACGTGCAGGCCGTGGGTGTGAAGATTCGTGGTGTTGAAATCGTGAAGGGTGTTCATCGAGTCCTTCTTCCACGGCTGGGTCGGAAGATCGTTCTTCACGGTGATCCGCAGGGTGTCGCCGGGTTTGACGCGCAGCGTCGGACCCACCAGATGGCCGTTGTAGGAACGGAGATAAACGGGATCCTCGCCGATGAAATTCTTCGCGTAGGTGGCGACGAGCACGGCGGTAAGGACGCCGTCCTTCGAGCGGAGCTCCTCCGGGTCGGTGTAGCCGTTGAGGGTGCGGCGGGCGAGGGACTCGCGTTCCGGCGGCAACATTTTCATTTCCCGCTCCATCTTTTCGAGCTGGGGAAGAGTCATGTTCCGGAGCGGTTGCTTGAGCAGAGGCTTGGGTTGCACTTGGGTCGCCTGGGCTTCCACGTGCCGCTGCCACTTGTGGCTGAGCATTTTCCACGCCTTATCCATCTCGGCGCGCTCGGCCACGAAGTTCCGGCCGCCGTTGGGATCGTTCGGAGGAGGATTGGCGGTCTGCGCGCCCGCGTGAAGGATGGGCGTGAACAAGGCGGCCATCAGGAGGGACCGCCGGACATGAAAATGGGTATTTAGGGTCATCGGATTGGATGGGTTTTCGGGACGCGATTCCCGAAGTTTGTTGAGATAACAAATTCGCGGCCAATCCGATACTGTTAGATAATAAATTTGTCTACATGATATTTGTTCGTCACACGGCGGAGCGTTCGGTCGCACGCCAAGGGCTTTCCATGGGCGCGGGAATGGGAAAGGATGCACGCCATGGTCGACGAATCACCCGCGCTGAAACAAACCATCGGCCCGTGGCAGATCCTGTTCTACGGTCTCGGATCGATGCTCGGTGCCGGCATCTACGTGCTGATCGGCAAGGCGGCGGGGGTGTTGGGTAACGCCGTTTGGCTGGCGTTCATCGCTTCGATGGTCGCCGCCCTGCTGACCGGGTTGTCCTACGCCAGCGTCGGCAGCCGCTACCCGAAGGCCGGTGGCGCGGCCTACGTCACTCAATTGGCGTACCGGCGGGCGTGGCTGAGCTACGTGGTGGGCATCGCCGTGATGATGAGCGGGCTTACGTCGATGGCGACGGGGCTTCAGGCGATCGCGGAGAATTTGATCAAGGCGTTCCAATTCGCCCTGCCGGTGAAGCTGGTCGCGATCGGTGGTGCGCTCGTGCTCGGCGGCGTGATTTACCGCGGCATCCGCGAGAGCATGTGGGCGAACCTGTTCTGCACGCTCGTCGAAGTGGCCGGGTTGTTGTTCATCATCGCCGTCGGCGTGCGATTCTGGGGCGGGGTGGACTATCTGGAAGTGCCGCCCGCTCCGGACGGCGGGGTTGCGGGCGCGACTCTCGCCATCGTTCTCCAGGGTGCCGTGCTGACGTTCTTTTCGTTCATCGGCTTCGAGGACATCCTCAATGTCAGCGAGGAGGTGAAGAACCCGCGCCGGTCGGTGCCGTTCGGGCTGGTCGGGGCGATGATCGTGGGCACCGCGATTTACCTGGCGGTCGCGATCACCGCCGTTTCGGTGCTGCCGTGGAACCAACTCGCCGCCAGCCCGGCACCGTTGATGGAGGTGGCGAAACACGCCGCGCCATGGTTTCGCGGGATCGACTCGGTTTATCTGTTCATCACCCTGTTCTCGATCGGCAACACCGCGTTACTGAACTACCTGATGGGCTCCCGCCTGCTGTATGGCATGGCCGGCCAGCGGCTGCTGCCCGCGTTTCTCGGCAAGGTGCACCCGGTCCGCCGTACCCCGCACGTGGCGGTCGGCGTGCTGTTTCTCATCGTCAGCCTGCTGATTCTCGCGGGTGGAGTGAAGCAGTTGGCCGAGGCCACGGCACTGCTGCTGCTCAGCGTGTTCGTCGTGGTCAATGTGGCACTCGTCATCCTGAAACGTCGCCCCGGCGAGGAGAAGGGCGGCTTCGAGGTGCCGATGTTCGTGCCGGTGTTGGGCGCACTCGTCTGCGGCGTCCTGATCGTCAGCCGGGTCCATGGCGCGCTCACCAGCCCGGTGCCCGGCGTGCACGTCGCGCCGCTCGTCGCGGGCGGCATCATCGCCGCCGGCCTGATTCTCTACCGCTTGCTCAAACCGGCAGCGGAGTGACGCTTGGGTCGATCTGGAACTCACGGACGATTCGCCCGCCGATCAGATGCTCCGTAACGATCCGCTCCAACACCTCCGGCGTGCACGAGTGATACCAGACGCCCTCCGGGTAAACCACGGCGATGGGTCCCTGCAGGCAGACGCGCAGGCAATCGGCCTTTGTTCGCAAAACACCGGGTGCCGCCGCACCTAGCTCCGCGAGCCGGCGTTTGAGAAACTCCCACGATTCCGCTCCGGCAACGAGGTTACAGCATTTCGGCTTCGTCGGCGTGGCGCAGAGGAAGATGTGGCGCGTGGCCGAGCCGACTCCGGCGGCTTTAGCGGCGGTGAGGAGTTCGGGGTTCATAAGAGAGTATAGGCGAAAGCAGCCACCCATAGATGGAGCAAGAGAAGAGCGCCAAGCGTTAGGAAAAAGTTAGCGGCGCGCGACCTGCACAAACCGTGAAGAGAGAATTCCGCGTGAGGCCGAAATGGTCCGAGAACGAGAAGAGCCCACAGCAGAATGTAGGAACCCCAGAATAGAACGAGGGCGGCAGCATAGAAAAATCCAGAGAGAAGTCGAGAATGATGCCAAGTGAGTCGGTCGAGAAGGTCGCAGAAGCCGGCCGTTACCAACATGAGGATAGCAGCAAGGATGAACTGGTTAGTCTGAACGCGGGCGAGAGATTTCATGATGCTAGCTGTGCTCGGCAGCTGGGATGCTTTCATAAAGAAGGTGTCTATCAAGGGGCAGGCAAAATGGCACCGCTGGCCTCAATCGGAAGGCTTGGCGGCTTTGTCAGCGGCGATCTCTTTCTCGCGTTGAAGCAGTGCGGCAAGCTGGCCTTCCTTATGGGACTTCAAATCATCGAAGCTTCCATATGGAGTAAGCGGGACTTTTAACTCGGCGAAGATTCGGGCGAGAGCGATCAAATCGGATCGTTCGAAGGCGTGGTCAGTCGCGTTGAGTCGCCTCGATTCGGGGGCGATTTTCACCCGGTTGCAAGTGAAGCAAATCTCGATGCAACTGAGGTGTTTCCCCTCTTCGGAGTAGCAAATGATCGCATGGTGAGGGTCATAGCATTCCATCACCGGGAAACGGGATTGGCCTTCGATGACCGCTTTGTGAACCGCGGTAATTTGCTGTTGGGTCAATCGTGCTTGAGCTGTGGTGAGAGAAGCTAAAGAAGCCACGTCCACGTTCCCACCCGAACGCAGGATGCCGTGCGGGAGGCTCTCGCCATTGGTCGTAAATGGATCGTCAGGAGCAGGCCGGGAATCACGCGCATCCGGATCTCGTATTACGTAGGCGACACAGAATGACGCTTGGGTAGTGTGGCCGGGAAAGGGAAAAGGAAGGGGTTCTGCTGTAATTATTCCGGTAGTGATTAGCGAGAGGCTCAAGGCCAGCGAGCGAATGAGATTCATGGCATGTTACAGATACTAATTCGCAGAATGCCGGGCCGGCGCTTTAAGAAGCTTCCGCGATTCCGCTCGGGCGGTCGGGTTGCAACACTTCGGCTTTGTCGGCGTGGCGCAGAGGAAGAGGTGCCGGGTGGCGGTGCCGACGCCGGCGGCTTTCGCGGCGGTGAGGAGTTCGGAGTTCATGGGGTGGGTTGAAGAGGCGTGATCCCTCGCGCGAGCTTCTGCCGTTTGATCATTGAGGACAGCGTGGTCGGCTTCATCCCGAGTAAGGCGGCGGCACCGTCCGGGCCGTAAATTTTCCCGTTTGCTCTGGCGAGAGTCGACTCAATGATCGCGCGCTTTTTTGCCTCAAGTTCGTCGAGCGACAATGCCTCATCGACGGCGGATCCGGATTCCGCCGGAGTGAAGACGGTCGATCGCCGCGTCGCGTTGGTTTGCGGCAATTCGAAGCGCAGAAAACCGCCACGCGCGAGAATTACGGCGCGCTCAATCACGTTCTGAAGTTCGCGGATGTTGCCCGGCCAATCATAGGACCGGAGTTGTTGCGCGTGCGCTTTCGTCAGTCGAGGCGCCCGGACGCCGAGCCGTCGTGCGGACTGGCGAATGAAGTGAGCGGCAAGCGATTCGATATCCTCCAATCGCTCACGCAACGAGGGCAAATCGATCGGGAAAACGCTAAGGCGGTAATAAAGATCGAGCCGGAAACGCCCGGCTTTCGCCTCCGCCTGCAGGTCGCGGTTCGTGGCGGCGATGATTCGCACATTCACGCGACGCGTGCGCTCGTCGCCGACGCGTTCGAATTGGCCCTCTTGCAATACGCGCAACAATTTGCCCTGCAGCTCCAAGGGAATTTCGCCCACCTCATCGAGGAACAACGTGCCGCCGTCCGCGAGTTCGAAGCGACCGGTGCGATCCTTGATGGCGCCGGTGAACGCTCCGCGCACGTGACCGAAGAATTCGCTCTCGAAAAGTTCCTTTGGAATCGAAGCGCAGTTCACGCGCACCAGCGGTCGCGCTTTACGCGGGCTGAGTTCGTGGACCGCACGGGCGACAAGTTCCTTGCCCGTGCCCGATTCTCCCAACACCAACACGCCCGCTTCGGTCGGCGCGACCGTCGCGATCTGTGAAAGCACCTTCTTGAGGGCGAGGCTTTCGCCCACGATGTCACCAAAGCTCTCCCGCGCATCGGCCAGCAGGATTTCGTTTTCGCGCTCCAACGCTTTTTGTTTCTCAAGGCAGGACATCGCGGTCACGCGGCCGATGACCCGGCCTTCCTCGTTCCGAAAAGGAGTCGTCTTGATGCCCACCCATCGCAGTTCGCCCGATTTGGTTTTAATCTCCACTTCGACGAATTGCTCGGTTTCGGCCACCGGGTCTTGATTGCCGCATTCCGAAGTTTTCGCATCGGTTCCCGACACGAAAACGTCATACGGTGACTGACCGACGAGTTCTTCCGGTGTGTAGCCGGTCGTCTCTTGGATCAAATGGTTCGCATAAAGAATGCGCCATTGCGCGTCGGTGATCAGGACGCCTTCCGACAGACTCTCCAGCACCCGGCGATAGAATTCGCCGTTGTGATTCGGATCGTCGGCCAAATCGCCGCTGCCTGCCAAGGCAATCGGGGCGAAGTCGGGCAACACGGAGATGGGCATGGGCACGAATTTGCTCAAGGACGGACTTCTTTCAACAACGAAAACGCGTTGGGCGGCGACGAATCATCGTTGAAAACGCATTTTCGTTGGCTGTTGAAGGCTTTGTGATGTGTTGGGTTTTGAATTGTAAGTGCCTGATGTTGAGGGCGGAATCGGGCGGATGTGGCGGCTTTCGATTCGTTGGCACGCGCAATGCCTAAGAGGGGGCGAATCCTGAATTCACGATAAATCCATCCCAATCACTCCTCCTTTTGAATGTCAGTCCACGAGGTGAACGCTCCGCCAGCCGCAAACTGAGCGACGAGTATCTCAGTGCCTGGCAGGCCGCCCATCCCGGTGCCCGGGCCATCGTTCGCGATATCGGGGTGAATCCGCCGCCCGCGGTAAGCGAGGCGTGGATCGCCGGCGCTTTCAGTTCGCCGGATCAACGGACGGTGGCCATGAGGGAAGCGATCGGCGTTTCCGATATCTTCGTCGACGAGCTACTCGCGGCGACCGAGATCGTGATCGCGATGCCTCTTTACAACTTCAACATCCCGGCGGCGCTTAAGCTGTGGATCGATCAGGTATCGCGCGCCGGTCGTACGTTCTCGGTGGATGCCAATGGCTACAAGGGTTTGGTTCCCGCTCGGATTGCGAAAGTGCTCATCAGCAGCGGTGGTGATTTCCGCCCGGGCCAGTCGTTAGGGGCCATGAACTTCGCGGAGCCTTACCTGCGCGGAGTGTTTGGCTTTCTCGGCATCGAGCGCATCGAGTTCGTCTACGCGCCCAATCAATCGCGTGCCGAAGCCGATCGCGACGCGGCCTTGGCTGAAGCGGTGAAGGATGCCCGCGCCCTCGCCGCCGTTTAACTTCCGAGTTCCCAATAGCCACAATTAAAATCAAAGAAATTATTAAATGAAACTAGCCCTCTTCGGTGCCACCGGCCCCACGGGAAAATATCTCATCAACGAAGCCTTAAAACAGGGATACGACTTGTCCGTCTACACGCGGGACGCGAATAAGCTGAAAGAGTTTGAAGGACGAATCGAAGTGGTGATCGGTGATCTGAAAGATGCCGATGCCATAGGAAGGTGCGTGCAGGGCGCGGAAGCCGTGATCAGCGCGCTTGGCCCAAACAGCTTCAAGTCGAAGGAAGAGCGCCCGATCATGAAGGGGGTCAAAACCCTCATTTCGGCGATGAACCAGAACGGCGTGAAACGACTCATTCAAGTTTCGACGGCCAGTTATCGCGATCCCCAGGATGGCTTCGATCTCAAAACGCGTCTGTTTGTGGCACTGATCAAACTGATGTTGTTTCCCGCTTACGACGACATCAGATCAACCGGCGAATTGATCCGAAACTCCGGTTTGGATTGGACGTTGGTCAGGATTCCGAACCTCAAAAGCGCCCCCGCGGACGGGAAAATCAAAACAGGCCTCTATGGGAAGACAAAGCTATCCCTCTCTCTTTCCCGGGGCAATCTGGCGAAATTCCTAGTCGATCAGGTCGGCGATAGAAAATTCATTCGCGCGGCTCCGGCGATCGCCAACCATTGAAGCCCGGATCCGTTAAAACAAAAAGCCGCCCCGGTTTCCCGGGACGGCTTTTTGAATTCAGAGGCTTGGCGCTTGGAAAGCGCCGCCACGGTTACTTGCGCTTGGCGACTTTCTTCGCGGCCTTCTTGGCCACCTTTTTGGCAGGGGCCTTGGCGGCGACCTTCTTGGCGGCTTTCTTCGCGGCCGGCTTTTTGGCCGGAGCGGCGCCGAAGCCGTCTTCGATCGCGGCTTGGGCGGCGGCGAGGCGGGCGACCGGCACGCGGTAAGGCGAGCAGGACACGTAGGCGAGGCCGAGGTTGTGGCAGAACTTCACCGAGTCCGGGTCGCCACCGTGCTCACCGCAGATGCCGAGCTTGATGTCCGGGCGGGTGGTGCGGCCCTTGGCCACGGCGATTTCCATGAGCTGGCCGACGCCGGTGGCGTCGAGGGTCGCGAACGGGTTCTTCTTGAAGACTTCCGCTTCGGTGTAGGGCATGAGGAACGCGCCCATGTCGTCACGGCTGATGCCGAGCGCGGTCTGGGTGAGGTCGTTCGTGCCGAAGGAGAAGAACTCAGCGCCTTGAGCGATCTCGTCGGCGGTGAGGGCACCGCGCGGGACTTCGATCATGGTGCCGACATTGTAGTCGAACTTCACCTTCTTCTCGGCCATGACTTCCGCAGCGACGCGGTGGACGATTTCGGCCTGGAGGTCGAATTCCTTCTTGAAGCCGACGAGCGGGATCATGACTTCCGGCTTCACCTTGATCTTCTTCTTCGCCACGTCCGCGGCGGCTTCGAAGATGGCGCGAGCCTGCATCTCGGTGATTTCCGGATAGGCGACGCCGAGGCGGCAACCGCGGTGACCGAGCATCGGGTTGAACTCATGGAGTTCGGCGACGCGCTGGATGATGGTTTCCACCTTCATGCCGATCTTGTTCGCCAGATCGAGCTGCTGCTCCTTGGTGTGGGGCAGGAACTCGTGAAGCGGCGGGTCAAGGAGGCGGATGGTCGCCGGCAGGCCCTTGAGGGTCTGGAAGATGCCGGTGAAGTCTTCGCGTTGGAACGGGAGGAGCTTGGCGAGGGCGGCCTTGCGGGCTTCCACGTCGGTGGCGAGAATCATCTCGCGCATGGCGTCGATGCGGTCGCCTTCGAAGAACATGTGCTCGGTGCGGGTCAGGCCGATGCCTTGGGCGCCGAAGGCGAGGGCGATGCGGGTCTGCTCCGGCGTGTCGGCGTTGGTGCGGACGCCCAGCTTGGTGGACTGTTCGCACCACTTCATGAGCTGGAGGAAGTTTTTGAACTTCTCGGTCTTCTGGGCGGCCTTGTCGTTGCTGACGATGCCGGTGATGATTTCCGAAGGAGCGGTCTTGAGCTGGCCGCCGTAAACGGTGCCGGAGGTGCCGTCGATCGAGAGGTAGTCACCTTCGTTGAAGACCTCGCCGGAGGCTTTGACCGTGAGGTTTTCGTAGTCGATTTCCACGGCGGAGGCGCCGCAGACGCAAACCTTGCCCATCTGGCGGGCAACGAGAGCGGCGTGCGAGGAAACACCACCCTTGGCGGTGAGGATGCCTTCGGCGGCGATCATGCCGCGGAGGTCTTCCGGGCTGGTTTCGTTGCGGACGAGGAGGACCTTTTCACCGCGGGCTTCGGCCGCGGCGGCGCGGTCGGCGTTGAGGTAGATCTTGCCGGAAGCGGCGCCCGGGCCGGCCGGAAGACCGGTGGCGAGCACCTTGGCCTTCTTGACTTCGGCGGCGTCGAAAATCGGAGCGAGGAGTTGGTCGAGCTGTTCGGCCGGGTTGCGGAGAACGGCGGTCTTCCAGTCGATGAGCTTCTCCTTGAACATGTCCATGGAGAACTTCAGCGCGGCGGCGGCGGTGCGCTTGCCGTTACGGGTCTGAAGCATGAACAGCTTGCCTTCCTGGATGGTGAACTCGATGTCCTGGACGTCCTTGAAGTGCTTTTCAAGGATCTGGCGGACCTTCATGAGTTCCGAGTAGGACTTCGGCATCTGCTTCTTGAGCAGAGCGACCGGCTCGGGGGTGCGAACGCCGGCGACGACGTCTTCGCCCTGGGCGTTGATGAGGAACTCACCGTAGAATTCGTTCGCGCCGTTGGCCGGGTTACGGGTGAAGGCCACGCCGGAACCGGAGGTTTCACCGGTGTTGCCGTAGACCATCGCCTGCACGTTGACGGCCGTGCCCCACTCGGCGGGGATGTTGTACTTGCGGCGATAGACGATCGCGCGGTCGTTCATCCAGGAACCGAACACGGCGCCGGCGGCACCGCGGAGCTGGTCCCAGGGATCGTTCGGGAAACCTTTGCCGGTGCGCTCCTTGACGAGCGCCTTGAAGCGCTTGACGAGCTCCTGCTGGTCTTCAGCGGTGAGCTCGGAGTCGACGATGTCGGCGTGATACTTCTCGTGTTTGAATTCGTGGATGACGACTTCGAAAGGCTCGTGGTCTTCGTCCGCGCGCTTTTGCACGCCGAGCACGACGTCGCCGTACATCTGGATGAAACGGCGATAGCAGTCCCAGGCGAAGCGCTCGTTTTTGGTGGCGGAGGCGAGGGAGAGGACGGTCTGGTCGTTGAGACCGAGGTTGAGGATGGTGTCCATCATGCCCGGCATCGAGTCACGGGCACCCGAGCGGACGGCGACGAGAAGCGGCATGCCCTTGGCGTCGCCGAACTTGCAGCCCATGATCTTCTCCATGTTCTTCACGCCGGCTTCCATCTGGGCCTGAAGCACGGACGGATAGGTCTTCTTGTGGGCGTAGAAATAGGTGCAGACCTCCGTGGTGATGGTGAATCCGGGAGGCACCGGCAGACCGATGCGGGTCATTTCGGCGAGGTTCGCGCCTTTGCCGCCGAGAAGGGCCTTCATCGTGCCGTTGCCGTCAGCTTTGCCCGCGCCCCAGGTGTAGACGTACTTGGTCTTGGAGGAGGAAGCGGCGGCTTTCACCGGCTTGCTGGCGGTCTTTTTGGCAGCCGGTTTGGCGGCCTTCTTTTTCGTTGCCATGTGGTGGTAGATGTCGGGTTGTGAAACACGAGGCCGGGGAGGGCGGGAAACCGCTTTCCGGTCCGGCGCAAGGCGCGGGAGGCTAGCAACCGGCATCCCGGTGTCAATGAGTCAGTTGCGCGGAAAACGGGGCATCTCCATTTGGAGTGGAACAACCGCGAATCGGGCGAATCGGGCGAATAAGAAGGAAAATAAATGAGGAGGGCGGGAATGCAGGAACGGCAGGCGATTTTCTTCCTGAAATTCCTGGCTGTCGTGATTCAAAAAGATTCGCGGGATTCGTTCGATTCGCGGTTGAAAATTCCAGATGTGGATGGCCCTGGCGCGGTGTCATTCGGGCGACGACAAGCGCGATGTTGCGACAACGCTTCGAAGCGGTCATGTTAGGCGGACCATGGAGCCGGGGGAGGAAGTGAAATTGCGCAAGCGCCGTCGCTGGAAACGGTGGGCGATTCCTTTGGCGGTAGTTGTGCTGGCGGTGATCCTCGACGGGCCCGGTTGGCGCTGGTTGGCGGGCTGGGGCGCGGGGTATTATTTGCCGAAACTCGGACTCGAGGGTTCGGCGAAATTCGAAGGCCGTCTGAGCGGCGGCGAGATCCGCATCGCCGGCATGGAACTCAAGGGCGAAGGGGCGATCCAGCGGGTGGATCTGAACGAACTCGTGTTGCGTTACCGGCCCGGGCGGATCTGGCGCGGGGAGGTGCAATCGGTGTGGCTGCGCGGATTGCGGGCCGAAATCGATCTGGCGAAACCGTGGCCGGAGTTGATGCGGGACGCTCACCCGCAGTCGGATTTTTCCCTGCTGGGCGAACGCCTGCGCGAATACCGGCAAAAAGTCTTACCGGTCGATACGGACCTCGGCGACGTGCGGCTGGACATTTTCTCCGCCGGAAAACCGAAGGTCGTGCTCGCGCCGTCGTCGTTCCGTCACGAGGCGGGCGATAATCGTTTCCGCCTTTCCCTCGGTGGGATGGTGTTTCCCGGCGGTCGATCGCTTCCACCGCAGAACGCCGAATTGGTGTGGAACGAAAACGATCTCTCGCTCGAAGGGGTGAATCTCACGCCGGATTTCACTTTGCGAAATCTCAGCCTTCGCACGCCACAGGGCCAGCCGTTGGAGTTCGCGGGCGAGGCGAAGCTGAATCAGGCGCGGTTTCAAGCGGGGGGCACGCTTGGGCGGGCGACGGTCCGGTTGGTCGAAGGCGAACTGCTCACGAACGATGTGGTGGGCTTGTTCGAAATCCGGTTGCCGACCGACGGGCGATTGATCCGGTTCGAGTCGGAACTGACGAATCTCAAGGGCGGCTTGCTGACGGTGGACGGCCACATGCGGGCGAGCCTGCGGGAGCTGGCCTGGGAGGACTGGCGGGTGAGTGAGGCGGAGTTGGAAGGCGAACTGCGCGGGGAAATCGCGAAGGTTTGGGGCGATGTCTTGTATCTCGGCGAACGGGGGCATTTGACGACCGAGGCGAATCTGAACCGCGCGTTGAAATTCAAACCGCGCAAGACTTCGGCGACGTTTTCCGGCACCAACGCCGGGCCGGTGATCAGTCAGATGCGATCGCGTTGGATGAAGGAAATCCCCGCGATTCAATCGCCCGACGCAGCCCTGGAACTTTCCGCCAACGCGAACTACGACAACGGGAGAATCCTCGACGCGCAAGGCGTGGTGAAGTTGACGCCGGTCGATCCGGCCGTGCCCGTGCTGCATCTCGAAACGAAATGGTCGTGGACGGGTGGCTTTTTCAACGCGCTGTCCGCCGATGGTTCCCGCGCCGAAATGACCTTCGGCAAGCAACGATACCGAGGAAGCGCGAGCTTTCAGGAGTTCGAGTCGAACCGGGCGAATCGTTGGCTGGAGGTCTTCAACCTCGGCGTCGCGCCGAACATGGTCCTCACCGGTACTTGGGAGGGCGATGGCGAATACAAAGCGAAGCGGCATCGAGGGAACGCGGCGGTGGCGAAATTTCTCACGCCCGCGGAAGGCGGACCGCTGACCGTCAGTGGTGCGGTCAGTTACGACTGGCCGGTGGCGGTGGAGATCAAAGGCGTTTCCCTGCATCAAGGGACGCAGCGGATTCTCGCCAACGCGCGGCTGAAAGACGGCGTCATCACTCTTGAGGACCTGCAATGGACCGAGAGCGATGAAGTTCTGCTCACCGGCAAGGCGACGATTCCGGTGACGGAAAATCCGGGCGATTGGCGCGGCTTGCTGCGGCAGACGCGCCCGCTCGCCATCGAGATCGAATCGCGCGAACTCCCGCTCGCCCGGCTGCATCCGTTCCTGCCGGAAACCACGCGCTTTTCTCCCGATGCTCGCGGACAGCTCACGCTGCATGTTTCCGGCACGCCGGCGGAACCGCTGATTCAGGGGAAAGTGCTCGCCCGCGGCATCGGAGTCGAATCGATGCGCGGCGTGCCGAAGAGCGATCTCGATCTGAATTTCCGCACGGTGGAGGGAAATTTGGAGATCGCCGGGACCTTGCTCGCACCGGGGTATCCGGCGGCGATTTTAACGGCGAAGTTCCCGTTTCGCCCGGGTGTGTGGATCGAGCATCCGGAGTTGCTGGAGCAGGAAAAAATCGTGGCGGCGGCGCATCTGCCGAACCTCGAACTCGCCCGCTTCGCCGGACTCTTTCCCGGGGTGAAAACGCTAACCGGCCGGGTGAAGGGCGACCTCATGATCGGCGGCACGTTGGCGAAGCCGCAGCCGCTGGGTGAGGTCGAGTTGGCCGACGGCACGATCTTGTTCGACGACGAACTTTATCCGTTGGTCCGGGGTGTTTCGTTGAAGGCGCGGGCGACCCACGAGTTGGTCGAATTACAAAGCCTCACGGTCGATGCCGCTGGCGGCGCGCTGACCGGCAGCGGTAAAATGACTTTGGTCGATGGCAAAGCGGGCAACGTCGATCTCGTCGTGCGTGGCAACGCGCTGCCGCTCAAGCGCAACGAATCGATGATCGTGCGGGCGAACGCCGATCTCACCGTGCGCGGTCCGTGGGAGACGGCGACCGTCAGTGGCAACCTCGCCGTCGTGGACAGCCTTTATTACCGCGACATCGAGATCCTGCCGATCGGCGTGCCGTTCACCAAAGTCCGCAAACCCAAGCTGCCATCCATCGACGCCCGCATTCCGGCGGTGACCGCGACCGCGAATGTGCCCGAGCCGTTCCGCAGCTGGCGCTTGGAGGTGAAAGCGAAAACCGCGAACCGTTTCCTTATCCGGGGCAATTTCGCCCGAGGTTACGCCACCCTCGATCTCGACATCGGCGGCACTCTCGGTTCGCCCGCACCGCGCGGTCAGGCGGTCGTCAAAGATGTCGTCGCCCGTCTGCCGTTCAGCACGCTGGTGATCGATCACGGCACGATCGATTTCCACCCGGAAACTCCCTACGATCCAACGCTCAACATTCGTGGGACATCGCGCATCCGGCCCTACGAGGTGAACCTTTACCTCTATGGCCCGGTTTCCGATCCGCAGATTCTCACAACGTCCAACCCGCCGTTGCCGGATACCGAAATCATGACCTTGCTGGCGACCGGGACGACCACGCGCGGTATCGAGGATCCACAGGCCGCGCTCACGCGGACGGCGCAGTTGCTGATCGAAGAGCTCCGCCGCGGCCGCATCCGGAACACCCGCTGGCTTCAGCCCTTGTTAAAGATCCTCGATCACGTCGATTTCCAGATCGGCGAGGAAAACCCCTACAGCGGTGAGAAATACAACGCCGCGACCATCAACATCGGCGACCACTGGCTGATTAGCGCCGGGGTGAGTGACGAGGGGAATTCGCGCATCATGCTGATGTATCTCATTCGTTTCCGATGACTGCCGCTCGTCAGCTTTGGCTTTGCGCGTGCCTGCTGGCTTTGCCCGCGGCGGGGCAGGAGCAGTTTTTGGAAAGCCTCATTGGCGGCGAGCGCGATTTCGCTCAAGTCACCCAGGTGCGGATCACCGGGATGACGACGATTTCCGAAAGCAACGCGCTCGCTCTGATCGGCGATCGCCTGGAGCACGTCCGTCGCCAACCGCCATCGGCCTCGCGAGCGAGCGACGCCGCCTTCATGGCCGAGCGGCTTTTCCGCAGTCACGGTTTCAACGAAGCGGTGGTGACGTGGACGATCGCGGGGTCGGATACGATCCAACTCGTCGTGCGGGAAGGTCCGCGCCAGCAGTTGGGCGAAGTGACGATCGAAGGCGTCGATGCCGACACCGGGCGAAAACTCCGCAAGTTGTTCGAGTCGCCCGCGTCGAAACGCCGCGTTGCGCCGGGCGAACGGCCGCCGTTCCGCGAATCGGACATCGACGAAGGTCTGGAAATGATCCGCTCGGATTTCCAATCGCGCGGCTACTGGGCGGCCGAGGTGAAGCTGAAAGCCCGCTGGCGAAACTCGGAAACGGGTTTTCACGACATCGTCATCCACACGAATCCGGGGCCGGTTCATCAGATCGGTCAGGCGACGTTCTCGGGCGCGCGAGCCGGTGGCGAAGGCGCGGCCGCGGCGGCGGCCGAATACCTCGGGCGAACGGCGGACACCGCGGCGGTCAATGGCATGCGGGCGGCGGTCGAGGAATATTACCGGATGAACGGTTTCGTCGAAGCCGAGATCCGCATGACCAACACGTTGGCCGGAGGAAAATTTTTGGCGCATTTCGAAATCGTCGAAGGCGAACAATACACGCTCGGCCACGTCGACATCGAAGGTCTGCAGAAGACGAAGCCCTGGCGGATTCGTCAGCGCATGGAAGACCTCGAAGGGAAGATCCTCGACGGCACGGTTCTGGAAAAGCGGACGCGCCAGATGCTGGCGACCGGCGCGTTTTCCAACGTGCAACTCGAACACCACCGCGCGGGACCGGGCGTGATGGACGCCACGTTGCGCTTCGAAGAAGGCGAAGCGAGGGGCGTTTCGTTTTCGGCGGGAGCGGGGAACTACGAAGGCCCGATCTTCGGCGCGAATTACTACGATCGTAATTTCGCAGGTATGCTCTGGAACCTGAGCAGCGGCTTCGAGGTCAGCGCGCGTTCGTTTCTCGGCGAGGTCTCCTTGGCCGATCCCTGGCTATGGGGAACGGACGCCAGCGGTCTCGCCCGGCTCTACATGCTGACGCGAATGCACGAGGGCTATTCCACATGGAAGGCCGGTGGCGAACTCGGCGCGGATTATCCGGTCACCGATCACTACAAGCTCTCGTTGCGGGCGGGGATGGCATACGTGAATTCGAACGAGGAAGGTATTCCCAGCATGGCCATGGGCGAAACGGTCTATGCGAATCCTTACCTTCGATTCAATCAGCGGCTCGATTACCGCGACAGCGCGGTGTTGCCGACGCGCGGTTGGCATCTCGAAGCGCCGGTCGAAATCGGTGCGACGCTGGGAGAACTCACGAGCGCTTATGTGAAAACCGAAGTGCTCGCTTCCTGGCATCATCGCGTCGGCGCGAATGGCCAGTTCGCTCTCGGCGGCCGGGCGGGAATGCTGGTGGCGAGCGGCGACCAGTTCGATTTTCCCATCGATCTCCGCTTTTTCACGGGTGGACCGCGAAGCGTGCGAAGTTACCCCGAACGCGAACTCGGCCCGCATGCCAACGGCTATCCGATCGGTGGCGAAGCGTATTGGGTGGCGAACGCGGAATACGTTCATCCGATTTATGGCGGGCTGAAAGGCGTCGCGTTCGTCGATGCCGGTGGCTTGTCGCCGACCTGGGGCGACTTCGGTTTCTCCTCGCCGGACATCGCGATCGGTCTCGGCCTGCGGTTCAACTTGCCGGTGGGTCCGATACGCCTCGAATACGGACACAACATGACCCAGGACGAAGGCGAACCGAGCGGCACCTGGCAGTTCGCCATCGGCATCGCGTTTTGAAAATCGGGCTGGTTGCGATAGGCCCTTCGGGGAACTAGGATGTCCACTCACTTTCAAAACCATGATCCAAAAAGTCACTCCGTTCTTGTCGTTCGACGGTCATGCCGAGGAAGCCGCCCGGTTCTATGTCTCGCTCTTGCCGGACTCCCGGATTGACCATGTCATGCGGTCGTCGGTTGAAACGCCAGGCGGCCCGGTGGGGTCGGTTCTTCTCGTGGAATTCACCCTCGGAGGCACCCCGTACATCGCGCTCAACACCCCCGGATTCACCTTCACCGAGGCGGTTTCGTTCATGATCTCCTGCGAGGATCAGGCCGAAACCGACCGGCTATGGGCGGCGCTGACGGCGGATGGCGGCTCGGGAATCGCGTGCGGCTGGCTCAAGGACCGTTGGGGTGTGTTCTGGCAGGTGACGCCGACCCGGCTGATGGAGTTGATCAAGGACCCCGATCAGAACCGCGCCCGCCGGGCGATGGAAGCGATGATGACGATGGTGAAAATCGACATCGCCGCCGTAGAGCGTGCGGTGAATGGATGAGAGGAAAGAAAACTCGATGAAACGAAACGATCGTGCGGCCGGTGCCGTGATGGGTGCGTTGATCGGCGATGCGCTGGGTGTCGGCCCGCATTGGTATTACGACCTCGATGAGATGCGTCGCGACTATGGCGATTGGATCAACGGCTACACCGATCCGAAGCCGAATCGCTACCACGCGGGACTCAAGGCGGGACAACTTTCCCAAGCGGGCGTCATCACGACGATGCTGTTGCGCTCCGTCATGGACCGAAACGGCTACGACGAAGCCGACTTCTGTCGTCGCCTCGACGAGGAACTCTTTCCGAAGCTGGACGGCACGCCGGTGAACGGCCCGGGCGGCTACACCAGCCAGTCGATCCGCGAAGCATGGCGGCGGCGTGTGGAGCAAAACCGATCGTGGAACGAAACCGGCGGCCACGCCGACACCACCGAAGCCGCCGAGCGTGCGATCGTGCTGGCGGCGCGCTATGCGAATGAGCCTGCAAAAGTCGCGCAAACCGTTAGCGCCAACTGTCTGCTCACCCAGGCCGACGAAGCGATCGTCGCGATGACGACCGCTTATGGCTGTGTGCTGGCGCTACTCGTGCAGGGCGAAAAGCTTGATGCGGCGATTTCCGACAAGCTCATGGGCTTGGTGAAGAAGGGCGAGCTGCCCTTTCACGCCGTCACGAGCGACAAGCTCGGACCACCGAAACCCGGCGATGCTGATCCGCCGAGAGCCGGCCGCTTTTCCTCGCCGGACGCGTTACTGACGCCCTCCTACATGGCGGAAGCCGCGCACGATCCCGAGATTCGTATCGAGCCGGCGTGGAAAGTCTCGCTCGTTTATGGCATGCCCTGCGCGATCTACCATCAGCTCCCGGCCGCGTATTATCTTGCGGCCCGTTTCTCGGACGATTTCGAACAAGCGGTGCTTCACGCGATCAATGGTGGCGGGCAGAATCAGTCGCGCGCGATTCTCACTGGAGCGCTCGTCGGAGCGCAGGTCGGGCTCTCGGGAATTCCGCAACGATTGCTCGATGGGCTCGAAAATGCCGCGGAGCTGATCGCTTTGACGGAGCGACTCGGGGGGCGGGGAGGGTGATGGAGTATCAAGCGCGCCTCTCCCCGATTTGCGATGGCGAACGGCGGTCAGCGCTGCTAGCTTTGTCGGACGACGCTACTGGATTCCCATGGAAAAGACGGTCATTAAACGCTCGCTCAAGGACTTTCGGGAACGGGAAAATCCCTGGCGGAATCGCAGCCATGAGGAACGGCTCATCGCCATGGCGGTCATTTGCGGAACCACCCAAAACGATGGAGCGACTCAATCAGGATTTTCTCGAATTCACCGGATTACTCGCGGAGGAAAATGTTGAATACCTGATCGTCGGTGGTTACGCGGTCGGAGTTCACGGCTTTCCGCGCTACACGGGCGACATCGACTTCTTCGTCGCGGTTCATCCCGCCAACGCCTCGCGGTTGGTGCGGGTGTTCCAGCGTTTTGGATTCGGCGAACTCGGTTTAGCGGAATCCGATTTTTTGCAGGAAAATTTTGTGATCGAGATCGGACGCGAGCCTCGCAAGATCCAGGTGCTGACTGGTATCGACGGCGTGGAATTCGACGAATGTTATCGGAATCGGCTGGAGGTGGCTCATGGAGGGATGAGGTTGCCCTTCATCGGCAGGGAAGACCTCCTCCGCAACAAAGCTGCTTCCAATCGACCGAAGGATCAAATCGATCTAAGCGAGTTGAAGCGTCTCCAACGGGAGCAGGAAGGGAGTTGAAAGAGCCGGAGTGCCGCTTTCCAAGCGGCATATAAGGGGCTGGCGGTCTCCGGCCGCCTTATGGGACGGAAGAGGGCGGCAAGAATGCCGCCCGCCCCCTTCATGCCGCTTTGAAAGCGGCACTCCTCACGCACTCCTCACGCCGCCAATTCCACGCCGGCCACTTCGCGGGCGGCGTCGAGGATGGCGGCTTTTAGATCGGGATTCCGCACCGTCGAATTTTCGTCGACGAGTTTCAGCGAGGTGATGCCTTCGTCATACAAGCTGCCGAAGGGCACGCGGAGGAAGACCCGGTAAACGAGCAGCTGGCCGGAAATGCCGCCGCCGCCTTTGGTTTCGATCGCGTTGATGACGGGACGGAGTTTCATCGGACTGCTGGTGGAAGGCTTCTTCAGTTTGACTTTGATGGGAATGACGACCGGTCGGATCTCTTCCATCGCTGTCGCGAATCCAGGCATCCGGTCACCACCGAAACGAGTGATGAACACGGGTTTCTCGGAAGCTTGGGAAACCGGCATGAAGCCGATGCGGATGGAATAAATCTCAGCCACCGGTGCGGGTTGCGCGGGACTGGCTCGTTCCATCACCGGCGGTTGGGGCATTGATACGACGGACTCCGTTTTTTTCGCCGCCGGTTGCGTTCCGTTCCGCTTGGCGAGGAACTCTTTGAACGTGAGCGTCTGCTTGCGGATCAATCCGCAGGCTAGCAGCTCGTCGACTCCTTTCGCGGCAACGTCAGGCGACACGTTGCACGCGCTGACGAGTTCGGCCGTGGTGGCGGGTTTCGCGAGGGCGAAGGCGATGAGCCACAGTTCCTCGGAAAGGCTTTGCCCTTCGGCGAGGCGTTCGAAATCAGGGCTCTGAATGTAGGTTTCCTGACCGGATGTGTTCATGGCGATGGGATTCAGGGAGTGAGAGAAATCAGCAGGGCGCCGTTGAAAGCGCGCCACTGAAAAGGGACCTGGAAAATCAAAGGAGAAGCTGCGAGGTTGTCGGGGATCGAGGCGTTCGCGGTGGCGACCGCCGGTTTGACGGTGAGATGTTTTCCGAAATGCCAGCGCGCGTTCGAGGCGATCGTGCTGACGATTTCGCCAGCAAGATCCCGTCGCGTTTCTTCGTCACGGCTGGGTTCTTCCAATACGGAAAGCATCTCGTCGGCCAAGTCCGTGCCGAAAGTGATGGCGACCCATCCATGGACCGGACCTTCGACCGGAATGAAGCCGGTGAGCTTCGCGAGTTCCGGTTCGCCCAAGTCGATCGACGATTCGCCGAACTCCGGCGCGTCGCCGCTGAGCGTTTCGAAATAACGCTTCGCGAGCGGAGCGAACACCGCCAGATCTTCGGCGGAAAGGGAGGGAGCGGAGCTCATTCGGCGCTCCTTTCTTCCACTTTGACGAGAGACAGCAGCACACGCGACGAATGGCCCTGCCACTGGAAGGGCAGGATGTAGAGCGGTGCGTCGGGATCGGTTCGCATGGGTTCGTTCTCGCCGTCCAACAGCATCGGAGTGGAAATCATGAAGCTGCTGCCGAGTTCGTCGCGGACGTTGCCGGAGATCGTGTTGGTCATTTCGCCGACGAGTTCCGCGCACAATTGGTCGTCCGGTTCGGATTCGCCGAGCAACGGCAGGATCGCCTGCAGTTTGCCGCGTGGGGCGGTGTAGAAGACGTTGCCGCGGAACGCGCCGGAGATGCCGATGATGGCGGAAAAATCCATCGCCAGGTTCTCGCCCCTTTCGCCGAGAAACGGCGTGCCGAGTTGGACGGGCGTTTGCGTGAGGGTGTCGAAATACCCGGTCACGCTGCGGGCGAACGTTTTGAGAAGTTGTTCTTCCATTGGGTTGAGTGGTGGCGGCGGGAATTAATCGGTGAGGAGGTCGTCGAGCGCTTCCTCGAGGCTTTGAGCGGTGATGGGCTTCAGCAGGAATCCGCTGGCGCCCCGTTTCACCGCCTCGACCGCGGTGGCTTTGTCGGCCAGCGCCGAGACGACGAGAATCATCGCGCCGGGAGTGTGCCGCAGGATCAGTTCGATGGCGGTGAGGCCGTCCATTTCCGGCATCGTAATGTCCATGGTCACCACGTCGGGTAGGAAGTCTCTGAATTCCTGCACCGCGGTGCGCCCGTTGTTCGCCACGCGCACTTCCGTGAAGCGCGACCCCGCGAGCGTCCGTTCGATCGCCCGGCGCATGATGAGCGAGTCATCCACAATCAGTAGTTTCATGCGCAGAGAGGCAGATAGAGGCGGAACTCGCAGAAATCGCCTGCTTGGGTGTGGACTTCCAGGCAACCGCCGGCTTCGTCGACGACCTTGGCTTTCACGATGTCCAGGCCGACGCCACGACCGGAATGCATGTCGGCGGATTCCGTGGTGGAAAACCCGGGTTGGAAGAGGCAGTTGAGGATTTGTTGGGAATCGGGCTCGGGTAGATCGGTCAGAAGGCCGGCTTTCACCGCGCGCTCCTTTACCTTGTGGAGGTCGATGCCGTTGCCGTCGTCGCGGATGGCGATCCCCACGACTCCAGGAGCGGGCGCGGCGATGGCCTTGATGGAAAGCGTGGCCGCCGCCTCTTTGCCCGCGGCTTGGCGTGTGGCGGGCGCTTCGACGCCGTGGGCGAGCGAGTTGCGGCAGAGCTGGATCAGGCTGTCGCGCACCAGATCCTCGCGGCCCTGGGCAAACGCATGCAGCGCGTATTCGTCCAGTTCGATGCGGGCGGATTTTTCCAGGTCGCGGGCCGTGTCTTCCACCAACTTGCGCAGTTGCTCGCCAAGCGAGCTGCCGCGGGGTGCGCTACCGGTAGCCGCAGGCGAACCGCCCCGCAGTTCTCCCAGCTTGGCACGCAGATCGACCAAGTCCGCGAGGTCGGCGCGCAGGCCGGCTTGGGCGACCACGATCGAGAGGAAATCGTCGCCGGTGAGCACCGGGCGATCGAGTAGCTCCTTGAGTTTCGCTTCGAACTCATGGGCGTTCTTCTTGAAATAATCCAAGCCAATCAGCGCCGCGTTGCCTTTCAGGTTGTGCGCGCTGCGGAACACCGTTTGCAAACGCTCCTGCAGGATTTCCTGACGACCGCCGGCGAAGTCTTCCGCCCGCAAGGTGGAGTTGATCGTTTCCAGCTCCTGTTGGGCGAGGCCGACGAATTGTTCGAGGTCTTCCGTATCGACGTGCATGATGCCGAGCAGGATCTGGAACTGGCGCTCCTTGGTCTTTTCCGCTTCGCGCAGCTTGCGCTCGAGTTCGACCTGCGGGGTCACGTCGCGCACGGCGACGAACAAGCGGGTGACCTTACCCTCTTCGACGATGCGACGGAACGAGAAGCCGAGATAGCGGGTGAGGAAACCGCCGGTCGGGTTGGGAAAGTTGACCTCGATATCGGTCAATGGATTGACCTTCAGGACAGTCTTTTCCTTGCGGGAAGCGTCGAACAACAAGGCGAAGTAATCTTTCGTCGTGTTGTACATCTTCTCCGAAAGAAGGCGCTGGAAGATCCCATACAAGCTGATGCCGGCGATTTCCTCCTGACGGAAAATAGCGACCAGTTCCTTTGAATGCTGATCGCCGATGATGCCGTTTTCATCCACCAGCATGAGACCTTCCTGCACCGTGTCCATGATGAGGTCGGACTCGGCTTTCGCCGCGGTGAGCGCGGAAGTTTGCGTGTTGAGCTGGGAGAAGGTCGTTTCGAGCGTGGCCAGGGCGTCCTTCGCGCGCTTGCGCTGACGGGCGGAGCGATGGAAGAGATAAACGCCCGGGATCAGGAAGAAGCTGATCGTCGCCACGCCGATGAGGATGTTGCGCGGACCGGAAGCGGCGGACATCGCCGCGCGGGCGGTGACTTCCGTGCGGTTCGTCAGTTCGTTCATCAGGTCGAAAATCTGCACGTTGCGACCGCGGGCCATTTCGATCGCCGCGATGCGTTCGGCCTCGCTGGCTTTGCCGCCCGCGACTTGTTGCAGGCGATCGTAGAGCGGGAGCCACAAGGCCAGCGCGTCCTGCACGATACGGCGTTCTTCGTTGTCGGCCACCGCGGGGAGGAAGAACTCCTTGCCGTCGGTGCCGGGCACTTTCGTGCCTCGATCGAAACCGGTGAGCACCGAATTGAACACGCCGCTGAATTTTTTCAACTCGCCCAATGCCGCTTCGCTCGGCGCGTTCGCGGCGACGTCGCGTTCATAGGCCAGCAGCGCCTTGGTCATGCGCTGGCTCAACGCTCGCTGACGGCCGGCGAGGTTGATGCGCTTGTTGCTGATGTCGGTCGCTTGCGAGAGCTCCTTCGTGTAATGGAAGATGCCGTAAAGCGAGCCGGCCAGCACCGCGAGCAGCGTGAGATAGAGGGCCATCAGCCTCGGAGTGAAACGAGCCGCTTTCGCGATGGACGGAGCCGACTCTGGGATCAGGGATGAAGTGTCGGAGGACATTGCCTTCTTCCTAACACCTGCCGTGCCAACTTCGTCATGGCTCGCGGCCGAAACGATGAATCGTACACATCGACGCGGCCTTAATGGACTGTCGAATTCATGGGGCAATCTCGCCATGATTTTCATCCGATGGTCCGTGGAGATGTGAAAACCACGAATGGCCACGAATTTTCACGAATGGGGCTTATGCGGTTACTCTATTCTGATTCGTGTTTATTCGTGAAAATTCGTGGTTGGAAAAATTCTTCGGTTCCAGGTTCTTGCCGATTAAGGAACGCTCATGACGCCGTTGAAAGTTTTCACCGATCTCCTCGCCGGTCCCGTTTTGTTGGACGGGCTGCGCGAAGCGATTCGCCCGCACGAGTTGCTGCTGCCGGAGAAAACCGCGACATCGGTGTTATCCCAGGCTCCCGACGATCCGGCGATGGCCGAGGCGGACATCATTCTGGGGCAACCGAGCACCGCGGGCGTGTTGGCGTCGGAGAAACTGCGATGGGTTCAGGTTTCTTCGGCCGGTTACACGCGCTACGACACGCCGGAGTTCCGCAACGCGGCAACAGCGCGCGGGTTGATCGTGACGAACAGTTCCAGTGTGTACGACCAAGCCTGCGCCGAGCACGCGTTCGCCTTTCTTTTCGCCCAGGCGCGATTGCTGCCCCAGGCGTTGGCGACGCGTTGTCCGAACGGTTCGCGCGAATGGTGGGCGTTGCGGAGAGGGAGTCGGTTGTTGGAAGGGCAATCGCTGTTACTCGTCGGCTACGGGGCGATCGGCGAGCGGTTGGTGAAATTGCTCGCGCCTTTTAATATGCGGATCACCGCCATGCGTCGCGCGCCTCGTGGGGACGAAAGCGTTCCAACGGTTGGGTTAGACGAATTGCCCGTCGCGTTGGCGGAGGCGGATCACGTCATAAACATTTTGCCCGACAACGCGGAGTCGCGCGGGTTTTTCGATGCGGAACGATTCGCCCAGATGAAACGCGGCGCGGTATTTTATAATATCGGTCGCGGCACGACGGTGGACCAGCTCGCGTTAAACGATGCGCTGGCGGACCATCTCGCCGCCGCTTGGCTCGATGTCACCGACCCCGAGCCACTGCCGGAACATCATCCGCTGTGGCAACGCGACAATTGCCACATTACTCCGCACACCGCCGGCGGCTTCAAAGGCGAGACCGAGGCGTTGGTGGATCGGTTCATCGAGAACTTCGAGCGGTATTTAAAAGGCGAGGCGTTGCGGAATCGGGTGATGTGAAGCGTGATCTTTGCTCGTTTGCAGTGTAGAGCCACAAGTATCGCCTGCCCGGCGAGACGCGTAGAAAATCATGTTACCCGATCCCTATTCACCGCCGGTTACGCTTGAAGTTGTCGATTTGCCGACTCCGGAAGTGCCGCCCAAGATTCTGAAAAAGATCGAGAAGGCGTGGGGGATCGGGGTGATGGCGGGCTTTCTTCTCGGAGTGTCCACTCTGACGGCCTCCTCGAATCGACAGTGGTCCACCTACGCGATGTGGAATTGGGGGACGGTGTTGTTTGTTTTAGCGCTCACCTTTGGCGTCTATCGTAAGAGCCGGACTTGCGCGGTTTTGCTTCTAATCGCCTCCGTCTCCTGGATCGGTCTCATGATCTTGGCCGGCAAGACCACGGGGATGGTTCTGCTCGTTATTTTCACCTACTTCCAACTCCAAGGGGTCATCGGTATCTTTGCCTATCAGCGGTTTGTCAGCGCGCAGCTTCTCCAGAACAAAACGCGCAAGCTTGATGCATAGGACTCCGAGCGGTATTTGAAAAGGGAGGCGCTGAGGAACCGGCTGATTTGAGGCGGGGGCTCGTTTTTCCTCAATTTTTGCCGATTGCCAGAACAAGCCTAGCAGTCGAAGCTTCGCCCTATCTACGGCGCAAACGATGGAGCAGTCAGTCATTCCTCAACTACGCATCACGGATGCGCAGCGTAGCCTTGCCTTTTACGTCGGGGGATTGGGCTTCTCCGTCGACTGGGAACACCAGTTCGAACCGGGATACCCGCGTTTCATCCAGCTCACTCGGAGTGGTCAGACCCTCTTTCTCACGGAGCATGAAGGAGACTGCCAAACCGGCGGAGCGGTTTACTTCATTGTGCCGGATGTGGATGCGATCGCCCGGCAATTTCGAGCCAGTAGTCTTACCGAATTAGAAGAGCCGGCGCAAACAGCTTGGGGAACTCGGGAGATGAGTTTGCTAGATCCGGATGGAAACCGCCTCCGATTCGCTTCGCATCCTGAGGAGCCGGGTTGAGGGTTTGGAGTGCTGCGATTCATCGCAGCTTTGTTGGGACGACGGCTTGGAGAAGCAAAGCTGCGATCAATCGCAGCACTCCATATTCACTCCATCTCCGCCAACGCCACGTAGGCGCTTTCCTTTAGCTCCACCGGTTTGCGTTTCCGTACGAGCAACCAGCATTCGCGGGCGGTGCCGAGGACGATGACGGCGACGAAGATCAGGAACGTCGCGGTGATGACGACGTCGAGCTTCGCGTTGAAAAGGGCGTTTTTCGCGGCGGCGAGTGCTTTGCCTTCGAGTCCGGCGGCGATCTTCGCTTCCAAGGTTCGGATCGCCGGGAGGAAGCCCGCGGCGTTGGGCGAGAAAATCTTCATCCAACCGGCGGTGAAGGTGACGACGGTGAGGAAGGCCATCGGCGCGACGGTCACCCAGCAGTAACGCGCCTTGCCCATTTTAATGATCACCACGGTGCCGAGGCAGAAAGCGATGACGGCGAGCAATTGGTTCGCGATGCCAAAGATCGGCCACAGGCTTTTCGCGATGCCTTCCGGATCGATCGCGCCTTGATAGAGGAAAAAGCCCCAGGCGGAAACGAGCAGGAGGGTGGCGGTGACGTTGCCCAGCCAGGAGCGGGTATCCTTGAGTCGCGGGACGAACTGCCCGAGCAAATCCTGCAGGATGAACCGGCCGACCCGCGTGCCGGCGTCGAGGGTGGTCAGGATGAACAACGCCTCGAACATGATCGCGAAGTGATACCACAACGAAAGCGCGGTTTTACCGGGGATCACTTTGGCGAACATGTGGGCCATGCCAACGGCGAAGGTCGGCGCGCCGCCGGTTTTGCCGATGATGTGCGGTTCGCCGAGATCGGTCGCGAGTTGCTGCATTTCGGGCAAGGTCACGGCGTATTCCGGGCCGTAGGAATTGATCTTGGCAATCTGGGCGGCGACGGCGGTGGCGTCGTTCGGATTCACCGGCGAGTTGATCGCGAGGTATTGCCCCGGGGCGAGGGCGCAGGCGGCGATGATCGCCATGAGGGAAACGAGCATCTCCACGACCATCGAGCCGTAGCCGACGAGGCGGATGTCCCTTTCGCGACCGAGCAGCTTGGGCGTGGTGCCGGAGGAAATCAGCGCGTGGAAGCCGCTGACCGCGCCGCAGGCGATGGTGATGCAGACGAAGGGAAACACCGGGCCGGGGACGACGAAGCCGCCGCCTTTGACGAAAGGCGTGATCGCCGGCATGTGCAGCGGCGGGTGGAGCACGACGATGAACACGGCGAGAATCGCGACCGTGCCGAGTTTCATGAACGTGCTCAGGTAGTCGCGCGGCGCGAGCAAGAGCCAGACCGGCAGGACGGCGGCGGCGAAGCCGTAGATCATGATCGCCCAGGCGAGTTGCGTGGGTTCAAGCGTGAGCGCGGCGGTCCAGGCAGGTGGTAGGTATTTGCCGCCGACGACCGCGGCGAGCAGGCCGATCACGCCGAAGATCGAGGCGGCGGTGACGCCGACTTTGCCGCTTTTGATGGCGAGTCCCATGACCATCGCCAGCGGAATGGTGGCCGCGATGGTGAAGAGCCCCCACGGACTTTCGGCGAGCGCTTTCACGACGACCAAGCCGAGCACGGCGAGCAGGATGGTCATGATCGCGAGCAAACTGAGCATCGCGATAAAGCCGATGACGGGATTGAGCTCTTCCTTGAGCATTTGCCCGAGCGACTTGCCATCGCGTCGCATCGAAGCGAACAACACCACCGCGTCATGCACGCCGCCGCCGAGCGTGGCGCCGATGAGGATCCACAACGCACCGGGCAGATAGCCGAACTGCGCGGCGAGCACCGGGCCGACCAGCGGGCCGGGTCCGGCGATCGCGGCGAAGTGGTGGCCGAAGACGACCCATTTCGGGGTCGGCACGAAGTCCTTGCCATCGCTGCGGGTGACGGCGGCGGGCGCGCGTCGGTCGTCGATTGTGAGCACTTTCGCACACAGCCACGCGGCGTAGAAGCGATAGGAAACGGCGAACGCGCAAACCCCGGCGACGACGAGCCACAGCGCGTTGAGCGGTTCGCCCCGTTGAAACGCGGCGACGCCGACGGCTCCCGCTCCGGCCAAGGAGATCACGATCCAAACGAGCAATTTCAGAAAACGGTGCATGAGGCGGCGCGCACGATGCACAAATCAGGCCGTCGTAAGAACAGAAAATGCAACCTGAGTCAGGAGCCGAATGATCGTTTCTTTGTTTTGCGTGTGAGGAAATTAAAGTTTTCTTAACTTGTTGAAATATAGTGTGTTAAATCATTAAATCATTGCGTGAGTTAGGCGAATCTGTCATATGGTTTCCTCTTGGTATTCCGGTTTTCTTTTGAAGCCGGGTGCCCCTAACCCCCTGAAATCGGAAACGATTAAGAAGGATTGAATCGTGAAACATAGCCGGGAGTGCGAGTGCCTCCCGGAATCGGATGAACCCTGCATTTCCCCCCCCAAATGCACCTATACTCCACAACGAAGAGCTACATCGAGGCATTGGTAGCTCGCGGCGGCCCATGTGAGGCCGACGACGCCGGTTTCAATGAATGTCTCGAACGGCTTCGGCCGTTCGGGGCCGACACCTGGCCCACCGTATCCAAGCAGGATGTGCGAGGCTGGTTTGGCGATGCCCTCTCGGACGCCACGGTCCAAGGATTATCCCTGCGGAAACAGCGAGGTTATCCGGCGGATTACGAAGTGCTCGATCTGATTTACACGAGGCATGTGAGTCCGGACACGAGCTTGTCCAATTGGGACCGTTTTTATCAACGTCAGGCCGCGCCCAAGGCGGTCCGGAACCGGATGGAGTATTTCCACGGATTGCTCGACCGCCATTCCCGGCAACGGAGGCCTTTGAACGTGTTGAAGCTCGCCCACGGTCCCGGCCGCTGCGCGTTCGAGTGGTTCAACCGGAATCCCGAAGCGGAAGTGTTCGTGGACAGCGTCGATTCGGACGAGGAAGCCCTGGAGTATGCCTCGGTGTTGAACCGCCCCTTTTTGGACCGCGTCACGTTCATCCAATCCAAGGTCCTGCGTTTCCAACCGAAGAAGCAATACGACCTGATCTGGGCGCCGGGTGTGTTCGACAGCTTCAACGACGGATTGTTCGTCGCGATGATGATGCGTCTGCTGCCGGCCGTGGCGCCCGGTGGCGAGTTGGTGATCGGGAATTTTTCCGAACGCGATCCGAGCCGGGCCTACATGGAACTCGTCGGCGATTGGAACATCCATCATCGCAGCGCCGAACACCTGAGCCGGTTGGCGCGGGATGTCGGTGTGAGCGACGATTGTTTCCGGGTCGGGAGCGAACCGGAAGGGGTGGACTTGTTTTTACACGTCGCGAGTCAAAAACCCTGATGGCTCACCAGCCGCGACGGCCGGGCCCTGTTAACGACGAGCCAATTCGTCGAAGACGGGACCCGGCACATAGCGGATGACGATTTCCTCCCAGCCTTCCGGTCCGATCAGACCCTTGATCATGCTGGAGGAAACTTCCGCCATCTCGCGCGGCGGCATCAGGAAGATCGTGGTGATCTGCGGTGCCATGTCGGCGTTGATGTGACGCATCACGCGCTCGTACTCGTAGTCGTCCGACGAACGAATGCCGCGCAGGATCGAGTCCGCGCCCATCGTCGCCGCGTAGTCCACCAAGTAACGGTTGTCGAAATGGGTGATCGTCAGTCGTTCGCAGGAAGGCACCGACGCGCGCAGCAGTTCGATCCGCCGGTCGACCGAGAACGAATAGCTTTTGGAGGGATTGTTGCCGATCGCGACAATCAGGCGGTCGAAGAGTTCGAGTCCGCGTTCGATCATCCAGAGGTGACCATTGGTGGGAGGATCGAAGGAACCGGCGTAGACGGCGGTGCGCATGGGAGGAGAGTGAAGAGGGAAGAAACCAGAGTCCAGACAGAGGATGATGGTCAGAAGGCGGTGCCTTGATTGAGGGCGTGGACCGGCTCGCGGCCGGACGCCTCGAAAACGTAGGAATCGGCGAGCGTGCGGATGAGGTAGAGTTTCGCCCGGCCGACGGCTTCGGCGAGATCATGACCGAGAGCGAGATTCGCGGCGATGGCGGCGGAAAAGGTGCAGCCCGTGCCGTGCGAGCCGGGTAGATCGAAGCGTTCGCCGCTGAAGCGATGCGTTTTCCCGTGCGCGATGAGCAGGTCGGTGCAGTTGGGGCCGTCGAGATGGCCGCCTTTCAGGAGAAACGGCACGCCGAAGCGTTCGCTCAAACGTTGGCCGACGCGTTCGACGGCTTCGGCATCGGCGATCGGTTCGCCCGCGAGGGCTTCGGCTTCGGGCAAATTCGGCGTCACCAGCGCGGCGAGCGGCAGCAAGGCTTCCAACGCCGCGATCGCGTCGGGGTCGATCAAAGGCGTGCCGGTTGAGGCGATCATCACCGGGTCGATCACCAGCGGGATGCCGGGATGGCGGGCGAGCGTCGCTTTCACCGCGTCGATGTGCGCGGCGGAAAACAGCATGCCGGTTTTGATCGCGGCGACGGGGAAGGATTCGAGCAAGAGCGAGGCTTGGTCGGCCACGATTTCCGGGGGCACCGGATGGACGACGCGGACGACGTTGGCCGTTTCCGAAACGACGCACGTTACGGCGGTCAGGCCGTGGACGCCGAAGTGTTGGAACGTTTTGAGGTCGGCCTGAATGCCCGCGCCCGCGGAACAATCGGAGCCGGCGATCGTGAGGGCGACCGGTGGGGGCGCTTGCATGACGGAGATTTCGGCCGAGGGCTCACGCCGGCAAGACGGTTTTGGAATATTTGGGGGCGGGAGATTTCCCATCGTCTTTGCTTCTGTCATGTTCGCCGGATGAAACGCCGAACGTGGCTCAAGGCTCTTTTCTGCACCCCTTGGATCGTACCCGTGGTGTGCGACGCTACGGAGACGTCGTCCCGCATCAAGGTGCTGATCGTCGACGGTTTCGGAAATCACGACTGGCGGGGGGCGACCCGGCTGGTGAAAACGATCTTGGAATCGACCGGGCGGTTCGAGGTGTCCGTCGCTACCGCGCCGTCCCGGACGGACGATCCCGCGCATGCGACGTGGTTGCCGGCCTTCCAGGATTACGCAGTGGTGATGCAGACCTGCAATGATCTGACCGGTGCCGGGACGTTATGGCCGGGACCGGCGCGACAGGCCTTCGAGCGCTATGTTCGCGATGGAGGCGGCGTCTTCATTTTGCATTCGGCCAACAACGCGTTCGCGTCTTGGGAGGCGTATAACCGGATCATCGGTCTCGGGTGGAGGAAGCGTGATGCGGGAGAAGCGCTACGGGTTCGCGAGAACGGAACGATCGAACGGATTCCGGCCGGGCAAGGGAGCGCTACCGGGCATGCGGAACGGCAGGACCGGGTGGTTCACCGGTTGGGCGAACATCCGATTCACGCCGGTTTGCCACGGGCCTGGCGCACGCCTTTGCTGGAGGTGCTGACTTACGCCCGGGGTCCGGCGGAAAACGTCGACGTCATTTCCTGGGCGGAAGACCCGGCGGGGCAAGGCCGCTGGCCGGTGGAGTGGACGGTGCGCTACGGGAGCGGCCGGGTTTACGCTTCGTCCTTTGGTCATGCTTGGAGCGGGGAAGCCGAGCCAGTGAATTTCCGCTGTGTGGGGTTTCAGACGTTGCTCGTTCGTGCTCTGCAATGGTTGGCCGGGCGGCCGGCGGACTTTCCGGTGCCGACGGATTTTCCGGACGAGGAGCGTCTTTCCTTGCGGCCATTGGCTTTGGACCCGGCCTTGGAAGGCCTTCCGAAGCCTTGAATCCATCCTGTGGGGTTTTCACGCTTGGCAGAGCGCGGCGGAAGCGGAAAGAATGGCATCCCCCATGTCGGTAACTCTGCGCGAACTGCAAGGCCTCAACGTCAAGGTGGACGACGTGATCTACATGCCGAGCCTGGAAGCGCCGGAAGAGAAGCCGCATCCATTCGTCTACTTCATCTCGATTCGCAACCAATCGGGCGAACGGGTCACGATTCGTGGACGGAAATGGATCGTTCGGGAAGACGACGGCGAAGTGACCGTGGTGGAAGGCGAAGGAGTGGTCGGGCAAACGCCCGTGATCGAGCACGGCGAGGATTTTTCCTACAACAGCTATCACGTCGTCGCCCACAACGCCGTGGTCGAGGGCGCGTTCTTCGGCGAAACGGCGACGGGTGAGTGGGTGTTCGCCCGTATCCCGGCGTTCCGCTTGGAAGTGCCGGGTTGGGTGTGAGGGATTGCGATTGAAATTGAACCGTGGCGGCGGTTTCCAACCGCCAAGCCTCTTCAATGAAACCGTTCGTCGGCAGGCATTCCGAGCTTGCCGGATCTAACCGGACTCCCGGTTTTTTGGGATTTTTTTGAGAAAGAGGCTTGGCGGTTGGAAACCGCCGCCACCGTTCTCGATAGATTTAGGATTCTCCGATCAGAATTTCATCCATCCGCATGTCGTGCGGTTCAGGGAAGGTGTCCTCGACGAGTTGAAACGGAAACGCGATGCCGAGTTTGAGGGCGTTCGGCTGCGCTTGGGCGAGCAAGCGATCGTAAAAACCGCGACCGCGTCCGAGGCGTCCGCCTTGGGAGTCGAAGGCGAGGCCGGGGCAAAGGAAGGCGTCGATTTCCGTGACATCGACCACGGGCAAGGCGGGCGAAGGTTCGCGGATGCCGAACGCACCGGGCAGAAGATCGCGGGAGGGGTCGTCGACCGGATGGAGCCTCAGCAGAGTATTTTCCACCCGGGGAAAAATCCATTCGCGGTCGGGAAACTCCGCGAGCAACGGCAGCAGATCCGGTTCGCCCGGCAAGGCGGCGAAGGCGGAGAGCGTGCGGATTTCCGGGTGCGCGACCAACCAGCGCGAAACGGCTTCGCGCACGTTGGCGGAGTCGTGGGTGTGCTCGCGCAGCAGCCCGCGCATGCGAGTGCGAAGGGTGGCTTTGTTCGTGGGGATGGATTCGGGATTTGCCACTTGCCAAGCGTCGGGGTGCTTTGAAGCTTTAACCGTAATGACGAGAGCGTGGCAAGTGATGGCCGGAGTGATGCTGGTGGCGATGACGGCGGCGAGCGCCCAGGAAGCACCGGCGTTCACCTTCGAAGCTCCGAAGATTGCGCCCGGTTTGTGGAAGGACATCGACATGCTCGAAACCGAGCGCGAGGAATACGCGACGAATCTTGCGACCTGTGCGGGCAATCGCGTAGCGACGGCGAAGGCCTCCGCGCCTTCTTTGCAGGAAGCCAAGCGCCTGCTGGCGGTCTCGCTCCACCTTTCGCCCCGCAACCGCAAGGCGTTGGTGACGATTTTCCAACTGAGCAAAGGCTTGTTGCCTGAAATGACCGAGGGCGATTACAGCCCGCAGGTTTTCGCCCGTTTATTGCTGGCCCGCGGCCAATCGCTGGAAAAGCAGGCAAGCGCCGACAACCAATTGCTTGGCCGGGTGTTCATCGAGCTCGCCGCGCAGATCGATCCGAAGAACGAGGACGCGGTCTACGCAAGCGAGGTGAACCGCCTTGACCATGGCGCGGTCGATTGGAACGCGCTGATGACCAAGCCTTGACTGTGGCGGCGGTTTCCAACCGCCAAGCCCAGGATTTGTAATTTGTAAGAACGAGGCTTGGCGGTTGGAAACCGCCGCCACTGACTAGAATGGGAACTTCCCGCCGCCGAGGCCTTTGAAGCCTTTCATCATGTCGCCCATGCCTCCCATGCCGCCCATTTGCTTCATGAGGCCCTTCATTTTGCCGGGCGATTTCATCAGCTTACGCATTTCGCCGAACTGCTTGAGCAGCGTGTTCACTTCGGGAAGCGTCGTGCCCGAACCGTCGGCGATGCGCTGACGGCGACCGCCCTTGATGATTTCCGGACGGCGGCGTTCTTCCTTCGTCATGGAAAGCACGATCGCTTCCGTGCGCTTGAGCTTGCGGGTGTCGAACGCGCCCGAGGGGAGCTGTTTCTTGATCTTGTTGAAGCCGGGCAGCAGACCCATCAGCCCTTCGAGCGGGCCGAGGTTTTGCAGCATCTTCATTTGATCGAGGAAGTCGTTGAAATCGAACTTCCCTTCCTGCAGGCGCTGCATCGAACGCATCGCGTCCTGCTCGTTGATCTTGTCGGCGACTTGCTCGACCATGCCGACGATGTCGCCCATGCCGAGGATGCGGTCGGCCATGCGGTTCGGATGGAACTCGTACAACTGATCGAGCTTCTCGCCTTCGCCGCCGAACTTGATCGGTTTGCCCGTCACGGCGCGCATCGAAAGCGCCGCACCACCGCGGGCGTCGCCATCGAGCTTAGTGAGCACGATGCCGGTGATGCCGACGGCTTCGTCGAAATGCTTCGCCACGGAAACCGCCTGCTGGCCGGTGGCGGCGTCGGCGACGAGCAATGTTTCCTTCGGCTGAAGGAAGGCGTGCAGGCGCTTGAGTTCTTCGACGAGTTTTTCGTCGATCTCCTGGCGTCCGGCGGTGTCGAAAAGGATCACCGTGCCGTTTTGTTGCTCGGCCCAAACCAGCGCGTCCTTGGCGACTTTGATGACGTCCTTTTCGGAATGATCCGGCGTGTAAACCGGCACGTCGATTTGCTTCGCGAGCGTTGCGAGCTGGTCGATCGCCGCCGGGCGGTAAAGGTCGCAGGCGACGAGGAGCGGTCGACGGCCTTCCTTTTTCAAGCGGTTGGCCAGCTTGGCGGAAGTCGTCGTTTTGCCCGCGCCGTTCAGACCGCAAATGAGAATGCGGGCCGGCGGATTGAGATCGAGCGGGGCTTGGTCGCCGCCGAGCAGTCCGGCCAGTTCGTCGTGGAAGATTTTGACGATCTGCTCGCCCGGCTTGATCGACTTGAGCACTTCCGCGCCGAGCGCCTTGTCCTTCACGCGGGCGATGAAGTCCTTAGCGACGCTGAATTCCACGTCGGCCTCGAGCAAGGCGAGGCGGATCTCGCGGAGCGCGTCCGAGATGTTCTTTTCGGAAATGTGGCCGAGTCCGCGAAGTTTGCGGAAGGTATTGTCGAGGCTGTCGGCGAGACTGGAGAACATGGCAAAAGGGAATCAGGGGTTGGCGGGAGCCGGAGCGGAAGCGGGCGCTGGATTGAGAACGGGTGCCGTGGCGGGAGTCGGGGTTTCCGCCGGGATGACGGTGGGCAGGGTAGGAGCCGCGGGGGCCGCAGGCGCCGCCGGGGCGACGGGCGTGGCAGCGGTCGGAGGGACGTCGGCTTCGTGCCCCGCCGATTCGGTGCCTTCCGGCAGATACGAGTTGGCGAGATCGACGCGGAAGCTCCAGCGCAGCGGCACTTCGGCCGGTTTGTTCTGCGGCGTGGTTTTCCAGGTGATCGAAACCTGGCACGATGGCTGACGGAGTTTGCGATTCACCTGCCAGGAAAGCTGCTTGGTCGCCGGGTCGAAGGTCGCGGGCACTTCGCCGAAGCCGGAGACTTTCATCACCAGCGAGGCGGGATCGTAATCGGTGAGCGTGGACAGGTCGGCGCTGATTTTCGGGAGCCGGTTGTGAATGATCGTGCCCGCCTCGGGACTCACGGGATAAAGCGTCTTTTGCGGCGTGCTCGCTCCCGCGCCGACGACCGGGGCGCTCGCGCCATCGCGGAACGAGACGGCCATTTCGAACGGCTTCTCGTTGTTGCCGAGCACCATGTAGCGGGGAACGGTCAGGTTCGGCGTCGAGCGGCGCACCTTGCCGGCGACCACGGTGAACATCACGTGGTAGCCGAATTCGGTCGCGAGCGGGTACATTTCCTCGCAGTGATAGCCGCCGGGATAGGCGTAGGTGGTGACCGGGTAGGGGAACTTTCCTTCGAGGAAGCGCTTCGATTCGCCGATTTGATTACGGAGGAAGGCGTCGAACGCATCCGCGCCTTTCTTTTTCTCGCCCTTCACCACGCCGGGAAACGGATGGCTCACCGAGTGGCTGCCGATGCCGGCGCCGTGCCGCATCATTTCGCGGATCATGTCGCTGCTGAGCGACTTCCCGCCGACGTCGACGTAGTTCTTATATAAATAGAGGGCGAAGGGGAATCCGAACTCCTTCAGGATGGGGTAGGCGTCGGTGTAAACCGATTTCCAACCGTCATCGAGAGTGATGAGAACGCAGCGCTCGGGCAGTGTTTTTTCGCCGCGTTTCCAGGCGAGGAAATCCTCCAGCGAGATCACGGTGATGCCGAGCTGGCGGATGGTCTCCATCTGCTTGCGGAATTTCGACGGTTTCATCCGCATCTGCGTCTCGGGCTGGGCTTCCGAGAAATCGTGATAGCCGAGCACGGCCACGCGGGTGGAATCGTCCGGCACCGGCGACGGGGCGAGGGCGGGCGAGGGCGTGGCGGGAGCCGCCGGCTCTTGGGCGAAAGCCCAGGCGGTGGCGAAAAGGCTGGCTAGAAACACGCGGCGCAGCATGGCGGCGGGACTTTAGGAGCGGGAAAGTCGCTTGGAAAGGGGCAAACGCCATGGGCTCTCGTTGAAATCCCGAAGTTGTCGATTTCCCGGTTGACACCCCATGGGGTGATCCATAGATTGCGCGCCCCTTCGCCCGCAGGCATTGCCGGTTGCTCCCGCGGAGGCCTTTCACCGATTCGCCATGAAAACGTTTTCCGCCAAGCCGCACGAAGTCGAGCGCAAGTGGTATGTGATCGACGCCAAGGACAAGGTCCTGGGTCAGGTCGCCGTCGAGGCTGCCCGCCTTCTGCGCGGCAAGCACAAGCCGATTTTCACCTCCCACGTCGACACGGGCGATTTCGTCGTCGTGATCAACGCCGACCAGGTTCGCCTTACCGGCACGAAGGAAATCGACAAGATTTACACCCGTTTCTCCGGTTACGTTGGTGGCCAGAAGGTGGAAACCCCTCGCATGGTCCGCAAGCGCCGTCCGGTGCTTCTCGTTGAGCGCGCCGTCTGGGGCATGATTCCGAAGAATCGCCTCGGTCGCTCGCAGTTCACCAAGCTCAAGGTTTATGCCGGTGCCGAGCATCCGCACGAAGCCCAGCAGCCGGCCGTTTACGAAGTCGCCTAATTTTTCCCACTTCCCGACATGTCCGCCACCACCACTCACAGCGCCACCGGCCGCCGCAAGACCGCCGTTGCCCGCGTTTGGATGACCGAAGGCACCGGCCAGATCACCATCAACGGCCGCGCGTTCGAAGATTATCTCCCGACCGTCGAGCTTCAGAACGCCGTTCTCGCTCCGTTCCAAGCCGTCGCGCTGATCAACAAGTTCGACCTCCAAGTGGTCGTCAAAGGTGGCGGCACGCCGGCTCAGGCCATCGCCATCCGTCACGCGATTTCCCGCGCGCTCAACCAGTTCGACGTGGAAACCCGCAAGGTGATCAAGCCGCTTGGCTTCCTCACCCGCGACCCGCGCATGAAGGAACGCAAGAAGCCCGGTCGCCCAGGTGCCCGCAAGCGCTTCCAGTTCTCCAAGCGCTAAGCGATCCGCTTTCGAAAAAGCCGCATCCTTTTGGGATGCGGCTTTTTTGTTGGAGAAAGGACGCGTTTGCACAACCCGCGTTGTCACCAACGCGGCTACGAGAGAGGATTATTTCCCGCCCCAGCCGCCGCCGAGGGCTTTCGCCAAAGCCGCGAGCGAGATCCGTTGCTGGGCTTCGATCTGCGCGAGGGAAAGGCGGATTTGCAGGACGCTGCGGTCGAGATCCACCACTTCGAGATAGTTCGTCAGGCCTTTGTCGAAACGTTCCTGGCTGAGTGACCGGGTGTCGCGCGCGCTGGCGAGAGCGGCTTCGAGCGATCGCCGCGAACGGGCGAGACCGTTCAGATCGACGAGCGCGTCTTCGACTTCGCGCAAGGCGACGAGAAGCGTTTGCCGGTGGCCGGAGAGGGCTTCGTCGAAACGGCTACGGGAAGCCGAGAGGTTCGCCTTGTTCGCGCCGCCATCGAAAATCGGTGCGGCGAGATTCGCCCCGAGCGAGAGCACGCGGTTTTCCCAATCGAGGAAACGACGCACGTCGATCGACTCGAAGCCGGCCGATCCGCTCAGGCTGAGATTCGGGTAAAACGCCGCCATTGCCGCGCCGATGCGGGCGTTGGCCGCGCGCAGGCGTTGTTCGGAAGCGCGCACATCGGGGCGACGCGCGAGCACTTCGGCCGGCAAGCCCGGGCGAATCGACGGCAGTTTCGGCAAGGAACCGCGTCGCGAAACGCTGAAGCTCGATGGCGCGTTGCCGCACAACACGGCGAGCGCGTGTTCCGCCGCACCGCGCTGGCGTTGCACCGCGGCGAGATCGTGGTTGGCGAGTTCCAGTTCGGTGCGGGCGCGGCCGCTGGCGAGTCCGTCGGTCAGGCCGGCGTCCGCGCGGGATTTTTGCAGCTCGAGCGCTTGCTCGCGGCTTTTCAAGGTGTCGCGCAGCACGGTTTCCTGCGCATCGAGTCCGCGCAGCAGGAAATATTGCCGGGCGACTTCCGCAGCGATGCCGAGACGTTGGGCGTCGAGCACCGCTTCGTTCGCGGCAGCTTCGGCCGACGATGCTTCGAGCAGGCGTTTGTTTTTGCCCCAAAGATCGAGGTCGTAGGCGAGGTTGAACGTGCTTCGGTAGCGCTGCCGTTCGAGTTCGATCGCGATACCGGGAGGCAAATTCGCCCCGATGGCATCTTGCGAAAGACGGGAAATCCCGGCTTCACCCGTGAGATCGAGCGTGGGAAACAGGCGGGCGCGGTCGAGGCCGATCAAGGCGCGCGACGTATCGAGGCGCGATTTGGCGGCGGCCAGGTCGTTGTTCGCGGCGAGCGCGCGATCGACCAAACGGTTCAGTTCCGAATCGCCGAACAACCGCCACCACGCGTCGGGCAGGCTGGCGTTCGGAGTCGCCCGGCCTTCTTTCCATGTGTCGCCGGCTCCGGTTTCCACGCGGTGGAAATTCGGGCCGAGCTTGCAGGAAGGCAGCGTGAGAGCGGCGATGGAGAGAATCGGAAGAAGCGATTTCATGAAAGGGTGGAGAAGAGGCTTGGCGCTTGGAAAGCGCCGCCACGGTTAGCGCTCCGGCGCTTCGATGAAGACGTCCACTTGCTGGCCGACGTAGAGAGGTGGGTTCTCGGGGCGATCGAGCGAATAGATCACTTGTAACACGCGGGTGTCCACACGTTCCGTGCTGGCTCCGGTGAGGGAAACTTTGGGGATGATGTAGGGTTCCACGCGAACGAAATGGAGCGGAAAGGTTACGGACGGATCGCCTTTCAGATAGGCTTTGGCCGCTTGGCCCGCGCGAATACGGGTGGCGTTTTGTTCGTCGATGTCGGCGCGGACCTGAAGCCTGCCGGTTTCGCCGACGATCATGGCCGGCGATTTAGGTGAAGTGGCGGCGTATTCGCCCGCGCGGACGTTCACCTGCAGGATCGTTCCGTCGCGTGGCGCGCGGACGGTAAGGCGGGCGATGAGCAGGGCGATGCGTTGCAGTGAGGATTCGGTCGCGGCGAGCTGGGCTTTGGCGGCTTCCAACTGCGCGCGGGCTACGGCGACTTCCTGCTTCCGGTTGTCCAACTCTTCACGGCTGATCGCGCGTGGGTCGCCGACCGATTCCCAGCGGGCGAATTGTGCTTCGAGTTTCGCGAGCTGGGCTTGGCTGACGGAAATCTGCGCGCGCGCGATCTCCTGCTGGGCGCGGGCCGCGAGTTCTTCCGCGCGGAGGTCGCGGTCATCGAGAAGGAAAAGCGGCTGATCCTTTTTCACCGCGTCGTTCACTTTGACGCGGACGTCGGTGACCAAACCGGGAACCGGCACGCCCACGGCGACATTTTCGCTGAGCGCTTCCAGAATGCCGGTTGCCGCGACGGCATGGGTGAAGGGTTTTTGCGGTGGTGGCACCGGTGGTTCGCCCGGAGGAGGCATTTCCTTGTCAGCCTGGGCGTTGTAGAGCCGGACGATCATCACCACGCCGAGGAGGGCCAGCAACAGGCTGGCGAGACGGAGGAATTTGGAAAACATTAGGATCTGAAATTTGAGATTTGAAATTAGGTAAGAGATCTCGGGTTCGGTTCTCTGTTTTTCTCACTGGCCCCTGGCCCCTGGCCCCTGACCTCTGGCCACTCAATGGGCGGTTTCATGTTCGAAATGGGGTGGCACGGGGTGGGCTTGTTCGTGCACTTCGATGATTTCGCCGTCGTCCATGCGGGCGATCCGGTCGGCGTAGGAAAAGATGCGGCTGTCGTGAGTGACGATGATCACCGCGCGGCCCGGAGCGCGGGCGACACCCCGGAAGAGCTCCAGCACGATTTCCCCGTTCTGGGCGTCGAGCGCCGCGGTCGGTTCGTCGCAGATGACGAGCGGCGGTTCGTGGACGAGCGCACGGGCGATCGCCACGCGTTGCTGCTGGCCGCCGGAGAGTTTGCCCGGGCGGTCTTTCCAGCGGTCGCCAAGGCCGACGGACTCGAGCACCGCGCGGGCGCGTTTGATCGCCGCGCGATTGGAAACGCCTTGGATGAGCAACGGAACGCTGACGTTTTCCGCCAGATTGAGCGTCGGGATCAGGTTGAACTGTTGGAAAATGAAGCCGATGTGCTTCGCTCGGAAGTCGGTGAGCGCGCCGCCGGACATGCGATGCAGCGGCTGGCCGAAGACTTCGATTTCGCCGCCCTCCACGCTCAATGTCCCGGCGATCGCGCTGAGCAGCGTCGTTTTCCCGCAGCCGGACGGACCGACGAGCATGAGAATTTCGCCCGTGCGCGCTTCGAGATCGACGTGCTTGAGCACATGCAGCCGGTTGTTGCCGGAACCGAAACTTTTCTCGACCTTCCGGACGGAAACGACGGGTCGGTGGGTTGGTGCGGGATCGGGCATCAGGCGCGGAACACTTGGGCGGGTTCGTAAAGGCTGAGACGGACGATTCCCATCAACGCGGCCAGCATGCAGATGAACTGGATCACCCCGAAGGCCACGACCGGGATGATCCACGGCATGTAAAACGGCGGCTGTTGTTTTTCCAACGCGGTCCAGCCGAAGCCGGAGGTCGCGAGCAAACCGAGGCCGAAGCCGATCAGGCCGACGGTGAAAGCTTGCGTGAGGAGCATCAGGCTGAGCCGGAAATTCGACATGCCCATCGCCTTCAACGCCCCGAGGTGCTTGAGATTGTCCAACACGAAGGCGTAGAAGGTCTGGCAGGAGATGGCCACGCCGACGATGAAACCAATGATCACGGTGGTGCCGAAGGAAATCGGGATGCCGGTGTTCTTCACATACCACCAGACCGTCGCGTGGGAGAAGTCGCGCGGGTCTTTGCCGAATTGCCCCACGATGTAGGCCTTGAGGCCGGTTTGTTTTTCGATGTCGGCGGCGGCTTGGGTGGGCGAAACGCCATCGACCGGCATGGCCATCACGGCGGAAAGCATTTTCCGCGAGGCCGGCGTGTATTGCAGGGCACGTTCGTAAGTGGTCCAGACGTAAGGGCCGCCGGTGAAGGAACGCATGGCCGCGCAAATGCCTACGACCCGCGCTTCGATGTCGTTAATTTCGAAACGATCGCCGAGTTTGATCGGATGGTCTTTGTCGACCGAGAGGCGCTCGATCGCGAGTTCGTCGATGATCACCGTGTTCGGCAGCCGGAGGTCTTCGATCCGCCCTTCTAGCATGCGCGCGGGAGCGCCGGCGAACGAGGAGGCGTCGATGCCGACCAGTTGGATCGTCTGATAACTGCCGTCTTCCAATCGCGCGCGCTGGATGCCGGAGTAGAGCGGCATCGCCCATTTCACCGCGGAAACCGAACGCACCCGGGCGACATCGGTATCGCGCAGGGGATTCGTTTCGTTGATCTGCTCGACGCGTTCTTCGACGACGTAGATCGGCGCGGCGACGTTACGGAGAGTCGCGGTGGTCCAGCGCATCAGTCCGCAGAAAACCGACGCCTGTTGGACGATGAGGAACGTCGCGAAAAACAAGCCGGCCACCAGCATGAGGTACTTGGCGGTGTCGCCAAACAGCATCTTGAGCGCGAGGCCGAACATCGGAGGAATCCTAACGACTAAATCCTAATTTCCAAACGAAGAGGAGGAAGGTGATGCGAAAGAGTTTTAGCCGCAAAAATGCGCAAAAATCGCAAAAGCTGACAGAACCGGCTCTTCGATCAAATGAGCGTGAGTCGTTCCTCTTCGTTTAAAAATGAGAGTTAGCATTCGGGGGATTCTCTTCCTTTTGCGATTTTTGCGCGTTTTTGCGGCTAAATCATTTTCCACAAACGTGTGTCCGCGAAGGAGCATGGCGTCTCCTTCGCGGTCCGGCTCGCGGTGACTTACTCCATACTGTGCAGGCCGACCACGTTGCCTTCGGGGTCTTTGAAGATCGCGATGAAACCGTGCGGGGAGATGTCGATGCGGTCTTTGATGACGGTGCCGCCGGCTTGCGGGATGCGGGAAATTACGCCGTGGAGATCGCCTTCGACATTCAGATAGACCAGCGTGCCACCGGCACCGGGCGAGTGGCCGTCGAATTGGGTAAGCGCGCCGCCGATGCCCTTGCCTTCGCTGTGGGGGAAGATCGCCATCTTGCAGCAGTCCATCGAGCCGGGCTGAAGCTTGGCGTTGAGAATCGTTTCGTAAAAACGGGTGGCTTTGGTGAGGTCGTTCGTGAAGATCTCGAACCAGTTGATCGCGTTTTCTTTCATAATGGATGGATGAGGTTTCGCCCGTTCATCGGGGCGACACGCGCACTCCACCACGCCCCGCTGACAACCCTATGTCAGCAGCCTTTCAAACGAGCGCGAAATCCTCCGCGTAACGCGCCGCGACCGCTTGAGCGGCTTCCCGCATGGAATCGCGCAGTTCCGGCGGTTCGAGCGCTTCCACCTTCAGGCCGAAACCTAACAGCCACTCCGCCAACCACGGGATCGAGTAACTCAGCAGCTCCAGTTTCACCCGGCCGTCCGGCTGCGTTTGCTGGGAAACGGGCGTGCTTGGCAGTTCAGCCCGGAAGCGTTCGAGCGCTTCTCGCTCCACGATCACGGTCGCGGGAGTGAGCTCGCGGTTTTCGATGCATTCCCGCAGAAACTCTTTCACCGAGAAATCCGCGTGGCCTTCGTAGCGCTCGTCGAGCACTTCCCAGGAGGCCAGACGGTCGAGCCGGAAGTCGCGGAAGTCCCGTCGCAACCGGCACCAAGCGATGAGATGCCAGCGGCGCGAATAGTAGACGAGCCCGAGAGGTTCAACCACGCGGCCGGTGATCGTACCCCTGCTGGCGGCGTCGTAGTGAATCGCCAAGCAATTCCGTCGCACAATCGCGTCCTGGACCGGCATCAGGGACTCGCCTTTTTCCTCTCCGCCCGGTCGACGGAACCACACGCTCACCGCGCCGTTCAGGCGATGCAGGTAGTCCCTTTTTTCCTGCGGCAAAACGGAGCGCACCTTCAGCAAGGCGGAACGTAAGGACTGTTTGAGCGAATCGTCGGCGATCTGTTCCGTCACCTCGCCGCTCATGAAAAGGGCCGCCGCTTCGTCCTCGGTGAACATCACCGGCGGCATGTGATAGCCGCGCATCAGGCTGTAGCCGACGCCCGCCTCGGCGATGATGGGCACGCCGGCTTCGCCCAGCGCGGCCAAGTCGCGATAGACCGTGCGCACACTGATTTCGAAGTGCGCCGCGATCTGTTCCGCCGTGATGACCCGCTGGCCTTGCAGCAACAGGATCATCCCGGTGAGGCGGTCGATGCGGTTCATGACCCGGCGATTCGCCTGCTTCAGGCGCGTTCGAGGATTTCCACTTCGTAGCCGTCGGGATCGGTGACGAAGGCCATCTTTCGCCCGCCGGTGGTGAATTTTTCCCGCCACGCGGACGGCCAGACGTCGAGGCCCGCCTGTTCGAGGCCGTCGCAGTAGTCGACGATGTCCGGCACGCCGAGGGCGGTATGCATGAGGTCCTCCGGGCAGGTGGCGGTGTAATCGGGCGAATGGCAGAGTTCGAGGAAGACATCGTTTCCTTCGAGTCCGAGGAAGGCGAGCTTGTTGCCCTGGGGCGAGTCCTTGCGGTCGGTCAGGTCGTAGCCGAGCTTCTGATAGAAGTCGATCGAGCGGTCGAGGTCCTTGACGCGGATGCGGGTGTGGAGAAAGCGGATCATCGGCGCACACTGTGGGCGCGACCGGGCGATTTGCCAAACTCCCCGCGCGGCGATTCCGAAATTTTCCGCGTTGTTGGATCGGACATGGCAACCGCCGTCAGCCATGGTAGGGTGGGATTGTCATGAAAACCATCGTCGCCGCTTTGGATTTCTCGAACGCCACACCGCTCGTGTTGGCCACCGCGAGCAGCTTGGCCAAGGTTTACGGGGCTACACTGCACCTGCTTCACGTGATCGAGGCGGAGCCGACCTACACCGCCTACGGGTTCACGCCGGACGAATTTCCCGCGATTCATACGTTTCAGGAAGAATCGAGAAAACGCGCGGCGGCGAAGCTCGACGAAACGCTGGCGACGGTTTCCAGCGACGTCCCGAACGCGGTGACGAAGTTGACGGAAGGCACTCCGTTGCACGCGGTGTTGGATTATGTGAAGGAAACCGGGGCCGATCTGGTTGTCCTCGGCTCGCATGGCCACGGCGCGGTCGCGGCGCTTTTGCTCGGCAGCGTGGCGGAGGGTTTGGTGCGAAAAGCGGTGGTGCCGACGCTGGTCGTGCCGTGTCCCCATAAAGAATAAGGCGGACGCGCTTTGCCGCCCGGCGCTTGCGGCGATGAGGTCGGGAGGCTAGGGAAGGGCATGGCCCGCTCTTTCAGCCTGTTGCTCGCTCGGCGTTATCTCAACCCGCGGCGCGCCCTGCTTTCGTCGTTCACCATCATTTCCCTGATCGGCGTGCTGTTGGGCGTCTTGGTGCTGGTGGTGGTGATGGCGGTTTACGCGGGCCTTGAGCGTCAGGTGAAGGATCGCCTGCTCGGCTTCACGCCGCACATCTTGTTGCGCTACGAACCGATGGAGAACGAGCCGCTCGATTGGCGGAAGACGGCGGAATCGTTGAAAGGACGCTTCGGCATCGAGTCGGCCACCGCGTCGATCAGCGACAACGTGATCCTTGATGTCGGGACTTTTCAGAAACCGGTGTTTTTCCAAGGCGTCGACACCGAAGACCCCGCGCAAGTGAAGGGCGTGGAGCAAATGCTCGACCGCAAGAATTTCCCGGACTCCAGCGCCGAAATGAAACTGGAGGACCGCGTGGTGATTTCCTCGGCCGTGGCCGAACAATATAAACTGCGGATCGGGGATACCGTGCGGCTGTACTCGACGCGGAATTTCGAAAAGGTGCTGGACGCCTATAAAAGCACCGAAAAACCGCCGGTACGGGAAAGCTACGCGCCGCAGTTGAAGCATGTCCGGGAGCTGTTGGACAAGGGCTGGAAAAATCAGGTCGGCCGTTGGGCGATCGCGATCGATTCGCTGCGTGAGGCCTACGACGCGCTCAATGAACTGCGTTACGAGCGGATTCGTGAGCCCGAGCGCAAGATGATCGAAGCGGCGATGGTCGCGATGGAGGCGGGCGAAAAGGACGAAGCGGCCGACGTTTATCGTTTCGATGCCGAATCGAAGTCGGCGATCGGCTCGGCCTTGGCGGAACTCGATAAAACCGATGTCGAGAAAATGGACGGCGAGATCCTCAAAGGCCTGAAGGAAATTGTGCTGCCGAAAGAGGCGAAAGTGATCGGGATTTGTCAGTCGTCGAAAATGACGATAACGCCCGATATTTTCATGCCCCTGCCTTTGGCGCAGACGCTCAGCGGCTTGGGCGATTCGGTACAGGGAATCGCCCTGCGGTTGGACGACCCTTACCGGGCGGGTGAAGTGGCACCGCAGGTGTTGGCCGCGCTGGGTCCGGATTGGAAAGCGTTCGCTTGGATGGAACAACCCGAGATCGAGAGGTTCTTCGGGATGATCAACCAGCAGCGCGTAATGATGTATTTCGTGTTGTCTTTCATCGTACTCATTTCAGCGTTCTCGATGATGGCCGTGATGTTCACGGTTACGATTCAGAAACGGCGGGAAATCGGCGTCATGAAGGCACTGGGTGCCTCGCCCGGGCAAATCGTGCGGGTGTTCCTCTACCAAGGCATGATCCTCGGGGTGTTCGGGGCGCTGCTCGGTTGGGGGCTGGGACGGGTGGTCATCCACTTCCGCGGGCCCATTCAGGAGCTACTGCGGGCGTTGAATTTCGATCCATTCGACGCGTCATTCACCGGTTTCGGTGTGCTGCCAGCCCACAACGATCCGGTCGAGCAAGCAGTGATCGCGCTCGCCGCGTTCGTCCTCTGCTCGCTCGCCGCGCTGGTGCCTGCCGCGATGGCCGCCCGCAGCGACGCGGCGAAATCGCTGCGCAACTTGTGAGGCTGGATTTTCACGTGAAATCTTCGCCCGAAGGCGGACTTTGCCGTTGACCCTCCGGGGAGGATCTGGTTCTTTTTTCGCAAGTGAGACGCAGTCTCAATAAACGATCAAGTTGTCCCGCCGGATGCAATCCCTTCTTCAAGTCCTGAACATCGGAACCCTTGCGACCTGGTTGAGCGTCACCGGGGCGAGCACGGTCGCGGTGCTGGTGCCCTATGGGGAAAAACCCGCGCCGGTGCAGGAGCGGGATCTGGACATCTCGATGGGCGAGGTGATCGACCTCGACGCGCCTTCCGAGGCGGCGGCGGGTTCGGCCGCGCCTGGCGAAACGACGGAAGAGACCGAGCCGGCCGAGACGATTCCCAAACCGGTCGAGGAAGTCGCGCCCTTGCCAGAGTTGGCGGAGGTCGCGCCGCTGCCGGACGTGCCGGATTTGCCTGAGCCAAAGGCTGACGATTTGAAATCCGAGTTGCCGAAACCGCAGACGAAAGCGACTCCGGCTCGCAAGGCGGTGACTGCGGCGACCACCAAGGCAGGTGCTTCCAGCGGCACTCCGGGAGCAACCGGTGCGGGTAAAGGCACTGGCAATGGAACGGCGACTGGAAGTGGTTCTGGTGATGCCGGAGCTGGTCGGGATCGAATTTCGAAAGGCAAAAGGCCCACTCCCCCATATCCCGAAGAGTGTCGCCGCAACAATCAAGAAGGTCGTGTAGGCGTAACATTCACCATCGATGAAAATGGGAATGTGGTCAGCGTCAAAGTGACCAAGAAGAGTCCCTATCCGGCGATGGACCAGTCGGCGGTGGATGGCGTCTATCGTTGGAAGTTTCCTCCGGGTCCTCGCGCCAGTTTCTCCCAAACGGTCACTTTCGATCTCAAGTAATCCATGCTATCCGCCAATATTGTCGTCAAAACCTTCATTCACGGCGGCTGGGTCATGTGGCCCATCCTCGTGACTTTCTTCCTCGCCCTTTGCGTTCTGTTGGAGCGCGCGTTGTGGTGGCTGAATCTCAAGCGTTCCATTCGTTCCTCGCTGCATGAACCCGCCCGCGATTCCCTCGGCACCGGGCGATTCGATGAAACGTGGAAGCTGGTGGAAAATTCCAACGATCCGTTTTTCGTCAACCTGCGCGATGGCATGACGCACGCCCACACCTCGATGCTGGCGGCGATGCAACTGCACGCGTCGCAGTTGATCGAGAAAGCGGAAGCCCGCCAATGGGTGCTGGGCACGATCATCACGCTCGCCCCGCTGCTCGGTTTGCTCGGCACGGTGGTCGGCATCATGGGTTCGTTCAGCTCGATCGGCGACGACGCCTTGGCTGTCTCCAGAGTTTCCGGCGGCATCGGTGAGGCACTCATCGCGACCGCCTGTGGTCTGGCGATCGCGATTTCCTGTCTGCTGCCGTTCAACTACTTCCGTAAACGCGTTTCCGTTCTTCGTGGCGACCTCGAGCGCTGGATCAACCACGCCGAGTTGCTCGTTCAAAACGCGAAGGCTCACGGCCACGATCTGGAAGTCTTCGCCGCGAAACGCCATCTTCCCCACTGACCTCCGATGCCGGTCAAACTGTCAGGCGGTTCCGCCGATCATGAGGAAGAAGCGCGGATCGAGATCGTTCCGCTGATCGACATCATGTTCTTCCTGCTCGCCAGCTTCATGCTCGTGAGCCTGAGCATGACGCAGATCCATCGGGTGAACGTGAAGCTGCCGAAAGCCGCCTCGGCCGTGCGGGATGCGAAGTCGCCAGCGATCCATCTCGCGATCGATGCCAATGGCGTGATCACCTGGGATCAGGCGATCGTCACGCCGACGGAAATCACTGACCGCCTCAAAGCCTTGCCGCCGAACGAGGACACCCGCGTGCTGATCGCCGCGGACGAAGAAGCAAGACACAAGCAGGTGCTTGCCGTGCTCGACGCCGCGAAGGCCGCCAAGGTCGAGAAAGTTGGATTCGAAACGAAAGCCACGCAGCCGTGAACGCCCGCTTGTTTTCCATCATCAACGCCATCGGCTGCGTGCTTCTGGTCGGCTTCATCTTCGTCCAATGGCTCGGTGGCACGAAACTCGAAGACGAGTTGCAAGCCGCGCGTCGCCAGGCGGCGGAAGAAAGCAAAGCCCGCTCGGAAGCGGAAAAGCGCGCCGCGAACCTCACCTCGGACATCGATGGCTTGAAGGCGTCGATCGATTCGATCCGTCGCGCCGCCGAGGAACAAGTTCAGGAAACCAAAGCCCAGGCCGGGCAAGCGGAAGCCTTGCACACCAATCTCGTGCACGCGCAGGAGCAGATGAAGCTCATGGAAGAGGCGATCAAAGCGCGCGACGAAGCGCTGAAGGTGCGCGACGAGAAGCTGAAGGAATACGGCGACGCTCTCACGGCCACGCGCAAGCGCCTCGACGAAGCCATCGCCAAGCTCAAGGAAGCGGCGAAGCAGTAGTCGCGTACGGAGTGCCGCTTTCCAAGCGGCATGTGCAGGCTCGGCGTTTTCCAAAACGCCGCTTCGGTTAGGCGGCATGATGCCGCCGGGCCACCTCATGCCGCTTGGAAAGCGGCACTCCGTTCGCCTTATTCCGTCACCAAATCCAAATACGCCTCGATTTCCTCCGCAGGATTGTGGGCGCGCATCAGGCTTTCGCCGATGAGCACGGCGTTCGCCCCGGCATTAAGCGCGCGTTGGGCGTCGGCCGGCGTTTTGATGCCGCTCTCGGAAACGAGTAGTACTTCGTCCGGCACTTCATCGGCGAGCGCTTCGGTCGTCGCGAGATCGATTTCGAAGGTCTTCAGGTTGCGGTTGTTGATGCCGATCAAATCCGCGCCGAGATCGAGCGCACGTTCCATTTCCCGCAGGTCATGCACTTCGACCAAGACGTCGAGCTGAAGGGACTTCGCTTCGTCGTAAAGTTTCCGCAGTAGATCGTCGTCGAGCGCGGCGACGATCAGGAGGATGGCGTCCGCGCCGGAGACCACCGCTTCGTGGATCTGCACGGGATGAATGGTAAAGTCCTTCCGTAGCAAGGGAGCGCCGGAGAACTTCGAAATCTGGGTGAGGTAGCTCAGCGAGCCTTGGAAGTATTTCTCGTCGGTGAGAATCGAGAGGCACGACGCGCCGCCATCGAGGTAGCGTTTCGCCTGTCGCACCGGATCGAACGACGGATCGATCAAGCCAACCGAGGGCGATGCCTTCTTTACCTCCGCGATCACACCCAAGCGATTCGGGCCGCGATCGAGCGCGGCGCGAAATCCACCGAAATCGTTGCGTTGCAAGGCGCCGGCACGCAGATGGGCGGCGCGGGGCAGGAGGACTTCGACTTCCTGATGCTTGGTGGCGATGATTTCGGCGAGCTTGTCGGACATGAGCTGCGCGAAGGAAAACGCAGTTGCCGCCGTTGGACACGGCTTTTTTTGCGAGGTTTTCGATCGTGGGGGCGGGAAAAATCAGGCGAATCGAACGAAAAAGGATTGCGCAGGATCGTCGGACATGTAGAAAGCGCGCACGCGTTTTCGCGACGCGGGCGTAGCTCAGTGGTAGAGCGCCACCTTGCCAAGGTGGATGTCGTGAGTTCGAATCTCATCGCCCGCTCCATCTCGAAATTCGTCAAAAAATGCGGGCGTAGCTCAGTGGTAGAGCGCCACCTTGCCAAGGTGGATGTCGTGAGTTCGAATCTCATCGCCCGCTCCATTTTTCCCCGTCAGGCCGCTGCTCCCAGCGGCCTTTTTCGTGTTCGGGCGGATCGTTTCGCCGGAGTTGCCGACGTGGAGACTGGCGTGTTTACGAATCGCCCTCGGCGACTTTGGAAGAATACCGCTCCGAATCGGACTCCATGTCCAACGGATAGGCGCGGGCTGCGCGGTTCAAGGCATCCACCGCCCAGGCGGTGATGGTCAGGCCCCGGCCCATCGCGGCGCGGTTGTAGCGTTCGAACGTGGGCGGATCGACTTGCAGCACCAGGTTTTGAAGCGCGTTGCCCGTGTGCTCGCCCATCAATTGTTCAATGATGCGCAGGGCCTTGTGCGGGATGGCGCGCGGTGAGGAAAGCCAGTTGTCCACGGTCCGCTTGCCGACGCCACACGCTTGGGCGAGCCAGTTTCGATCGCGTCCGTTTTCCCGGAGCCACTCCTTGATCGCTTCTTTGTCCCTTGGCACGGCCGATTCTACCTAACGCAAAAGGGGGTAAAACACTTTTTCATCATCTATGCGTTTCTGATGTTGATATCTGCATCAAAATGATGCAACAACGGTGCATGTCAGATGAGGCGAGGCTGCCGGTGATTTCGTGGAATGACTTGTCTCCCGCGGCCCGCGAATGGCTGAGGGCGACCGCCGCCGCGGAGGGCAAGGCATTGTTGCAGGTTCTGGCGGAAGTGTTGGAAGCGCAGGCGGGACGGGAAGGTTCAGGCTTGTCGTTTGATGCCGATGGAAAAAACAAAGCTGTTTGATCAATCATGGAATCTTATTCGAAAGAGCCGGTCGTCCTGATGAAAAGATGGAGGACGAGTTTCTATGGGTTGTGCCGGTTCGAGGGATGTCTGCGTATTGGAAATTATGTCTGCGACGCGTTGACCGAAGAAGACGCCCGTCAGGCCGGGCTACGGCGGGCGCGGCTGGAGTTGTTCGGCGTGCGGATGTTGGAGGATCCGGCCGAGGAAAAGGAGGTCGCTTCATAAGCGCGTGCGGAACTTTTTTGTGTCCTTTCCGTTCGTCCGCGTGCTGGACTCCCCGCATGTTCGTTTGGTCGAAACTTTCCGCCTCGAAGTGGATGGATGCTTGGGAAGAACGCTTCACCGGGAATCCGAACGTCGCGATTGAAATCATCAAAGGCGGCAAATCGGTCCGGGTGCAGGTGTATTGCGAAAAGGAAAAGGAAGCGAAGGCCATCGCCGAGCAGTTCGGTGGTTCGATTCGCCCGCTTGCGAAGGACTGGCATAAAGCCGAAGTTCCTCTGCCGCGCCCGATCAAGGTGCGCGACGCGTTTCTCGTAACGGGCGAAAGCCGCCCGAAGGAACTGGCAAAGATCCGGGCCGAATATTCCGATCGCGAGGTGATTTCCATTCCACCGGAAATGGCCTTCGGCACCGGCGACCACGCCACGACCTCGACGTGTTTGCGAATGCTCGTGGATGTCGCCCGCGAACGGAAAGGAACCGAATGGACGGTCGCCGACCTCGGCACCGGTACCGGTTTGCTCGCCATCGCCGCGCGCAAGCTCGGTTCGGGGCCGGCGTTCGCCTGCGATTTCGATCCCTTCGCCGTGAAAATCACCGCCGACAATCTGGAGCGTAACGGCGTCGATGGCGTGGAGGTGAAGGAACAGGACGTCCTGAAGTGGAAGCCGCGCAAAAAAGGTTACGACGTGGTGCTGGCGAACATTTTCTCCACCGTGCTGATCCAGGCGTGGCCGGTGATCGCCCGTTCGATCGCGCCAGGCGGCGATTTGATCGTTTCCGGCATCCTCGCCAGCCAGGCGTGGGACGTTTTCACCGCCGCCGCGTCCAATGGGATTGGTTTCACCAAGGTCGTCCGCAAAGGAAAATGGGTGACCGCGCGTGGTGGAAGGATGATTGATTTGGAGGGGAAGGTTTGAGAGAGCGTCTTCGCGTTTCTGTAGTCATTCCATCATGCAACACGTTCTGATTATCCACGAGGTCGCGGACTATCCCGCTTGGAAGACGATTTTCGATCACGCCGCCGGCATTCGGAGAGCCGCCGGCGAACGCTCTTATCAGGTTCTCAAGTATCAGGACGATCCAAACCGGATTGTTCATTTCTCGGTTTGGACCTCCATTCAGGATGCCAAGAGCTTTTTCGAGTCGCCGAAACTCGTCAAAATCCGGGAAGAGGCAGGAGTGAAGTCGCCTGACTTCATTTACCTCGAGCAACTCGAAGCGGGAACTCTGTGAGCTGGCGCGATCCCCGGCATTGCCGCCGGGAGTAGCCGGGTTGGTGACAACCCGGGCGGGGAAGAGCGGCGAAGTCGCCAGCGTGCATTCGTTCTCGCGGCGATTGGGTGCGGTGGGGAGGCGGGTGTTGACCGAACCCGCGTTGTCACCGACGCGGCTACGCCTTTCCTCCGCCTTGCGTGATCGCGTAGGCTGGCTCACAGTCCGCGCCATGTGGAGCCCCGTGCGCGAATTTGAAGACATCCGTTTCGAGACGACGGAAAAAGGCCAGATCGCCAAGATCACGATCAATCGTCCGGAAGTGCGCAACGCCTTCCGCCCGCAGACGGTGAAGGAATTGCTCGTCGCGCTGGAAATGGCGCACGAAGACCCGCAGGTCGGGGTGATCATCCTGACCGGCGAAGGCCCGGACGCGTTTTGCTCCGGTGGCGACCAGAAGGTGCGCGGTCACGCGGGCTACATCGGCGCGGATGGCATTCCGCGGCTCAACATTCTCGACGTGCAGAAAAAGATCCGTGGCTTGCCGAAACCGGTGGTCGCGATGGTCGCGGGCTACGCGATCGGCGGCGGCCACGTGCTTCACGTCGTCTGCGACCTGACGATCGCGGCGGACAACGCGAAATTCGGTCAGACCGGCCCGAAGGTCGGCAGTTTCGACGGCGGTCTCGGTTCGAGCTATCTCGCACGCATCGTCGGCCAGAAGAAGGCCCGAGAAATCTGGTACCTATGCCGCCAATACGACGCCCAGCAGGCGCTCGACATGGGTTTGGTCAACACGGTCGTGCCGCTCGCCGAGCTGGAAAAGGAAACGCTCAAGTGGTGCCGCGAAATGCTCGAGCACTCGCCGCTTGCCTTGCGCTGCTTGAAGGCGTCGCTCAACGCCGATTGCGACGGGCAGATGGGCCTGCTCGATCTCGCGGGCAACGCGACCATGCTCTATTACATGAGCGAAGAGGCGAAAGAGGGGAAACAAGCCTTCGTCGAAAAGCGGAAGCCGGACTTTTCCAAGTTCCCCCGAGTGCCTTGATGGAGTGGTCAGGGGCCAGGTGCCAGTGGTCAGGGAAGAGCCCGATCAGGTGTGCATGGCCCTGAACTTCATGCTGACTATCCAATGAGTAAGGCAAAATCCGTCATTCTCGCGGCCCGACCGAAGACCCTGCCCGCGGCGGTGGTGCCGGTTTGGGCGGGTTGCGTGCTGGCTTGGAAACTGACCGGCTTGTTCGACGGCTGGCTCGCGTTCTTCACCTTGGCGGGCGCGATGTGCATTCAGATCGCGACGAACTTTTTCAACGACGCGATCGACGCGGGCAAAGGGGCGGATACGGAAAAACGGCTCGGCCCGGTGCGGGTGACTTCGAGCGGCCTGATGTCGCGTCGCGCAGTGATGGCTTGGGCGGCGGCGTTTCTGGCGCTGGCGTTCGGTTGTGGCGTACCGTTGTTCCTGGCACGAGGTTGGCCGATGCTGGCGATCGGCGTGCCGTCGTTGTTCCTCGCCTACGGCTACACCGGCGGGCCGTGGCCGCTGGCGTATCGCGGCTTGGGCGAAGCGTTCGTGATCCTGTTTTTCGGCTTTGTCGCCGTCTGCGGCACGGTGTTCGTGCAGACCGGCGCCTGGCCGAAGGAAGCGTTTTTGCTCGGCGGGCAGATCGGTTTGCTCTCCGCGGTGCTGATTTCCATCAACAACCTGCGCGACCGGGAAGAGGATGCGACGACGGGCAAACGAACGCTCGCGGTGCGTTTCGGGCGGAATTTCGCCATCGCGACGATCTGGCTGGAACTGAAGGCTGCGGCCTTCCTCGGACTTGGATGGTTCGCCTTTGGTCAGCCCTTGCTGGTCATCGCTAGCGCTCCGGTGCTATTACTCGGGCTGCGGATTCTTTTTGGCATTTTCCTGACTCCGCCTGGTCCCGGATACAACCGCTTGCTTGCGGTCGCCGGTTTGCAACTCTTGTTCTTCGCCGCGGCCTTCCACGCCGCGGCGGCCTTCGCCCGATGAGTGACGAACTTTTCTTGCCCGAAACTCCGGCGGCTCCTTCGGGCGTCTGGATTTCCCATTACCGGTTGAAAAGCCACAGCCGCCTCAACGCATTGTCGGCGCGACGGGAAATCGATGGCGTGCTGGTGCGTATCGGAAACGGTTACGGCTGTCTCCAGCCCTGGCCGGAACTGGGCGATCCGACGTTGAAAAAATGCCTCGAAGACCTCGCCGGCCCGCGTTCTCGGTCGCTCGTGCGTCGCACGGTGCGCTGCGCGGAAATGGACGGCGTGGCGCGGGAGAACGAAGTTTCCCTTTTCGAGGAAATGGAAGTTCCGGAAAGCCACGCGACGCTCACGGTGGACGACCACGCCGACGTCGTCAGGGCGGTGGAGGCCGGATTTAAGATGATCAAGCTGAAGGGGGGGCGCGATCTGGAACGTCTCGCCGAGTTTTTCGATGACATGGCGGGTGAGTTTCCTTCCGTGCGTTGGAGACTGGATTTCAACGAGACCTGCGAGGCGGCAGCGATCACCGGATTTCTTAACTCGATTCCCAAAGAGCTGCGCCGGCGAATCGATTTCCTCGAAGATCCTTGCCCGTATGCCGAGTCCACGTGGTCCACGCTCAAGCAAACGACCGGCGTGCGTTTAGCGGTCGACCGCGAAGCCGCGCCGATTTGCTCGGCCGCGCAGGTGATGGTGCTGAAACCGGCGCTCGACGAACCCTGGTTGCTGGCCGAAGCGGCGGCGAACCGCGGCCAGCAGGTGGTGGTGACGAGTTATATGGATCACCCGCTCGGTCAGGCCTTCGCCGCGTGGGAAGCCGCGCGCCTCGGATTGACGTTCCGCGGCTTGCTCGGCGTTTGTGGGCTGCAAACGCATCATTTGTTCCAGCCCGACGCGTTCAACGAAATGCTCGGTGGTTGGTCGCCGCATTTCCAATCTCCCGGTGGCACCGGTCTCGGATTCGACGATCTTTTGGATGCCTTGCCATGGACGCGACTCGCCTGACCGACCCCGGATTCTGGACCGACCCGATGCCCCTCTCGTGGGGCGATACGGATTTCAATCTGTGGTGCGAAAACCAGGACGCGTTGCAAGGACACGTGCTTTTTCAGACGTCCGGTTCCTCCGGCGCGCCGAAATGGATCGCCCTGTCGAAGAACGCGTTGCTGCTCTCCGCGATGGCGGTGAACCGGCATCTGGAGGTGGAGCCGGAGGATGTCTGGGGACTGGCCTTGCCGCTGCGGCATGTCGGAGGATTCGGCGTCGTCGCCCGGGCCTTCGAAGGCGCGTGCCGGCTCGCGGTTTATCCCGGTAAATGGCAGGCGGTGGCGTTCACGGGTTGGGTCGAGCGTGAAGGCGTGACGCTTACGTCGATGGTGCCGACTCAAGTTTACGATTTCGTGACGGCGGAATTACGATGCCCGTCGAGTTTGCGCGCGGTGGTCGTCGGTGGCGGACGGCTTGATGAAACGCTCGGCCAGCAAGCGCGCGATCTCGGCTGGCCGGTTTTGGCGAGCTACGGCATGACCGAGTCCGGTTCGCAGGTCGCCACGCAATCGCTGGAGCAACTACACCTGCCGTACGAATCGTTTCCTTTGCCATTACTGCCGATTTGGAAAGTGAAAGCGGATGATGAGGAACGCTTGTCGATTTCCGGTCCGGCTTTATTCAGCGGACAAGTCACGGGTGAAGCGGACGCTTGGACTTACGAGCCGCGCGAAAGCGAATGGCATCGAACCGGCGATCGCGGAAGGGTGGGGGAGAGCGGCATTACCATCCTCGGTCGCGCGGATTCGTTGCTGAAAATTCTGGGCGAGCTGGTGGATCCGCAGCAAATCGAACACGATTTGATCGAAGCGGGCGGACCGTTTCCGGAAGGTTCCTTCGCGGTGGCGGCGGTACCGGCGAACCGCACCGGTCACGTGTTGGTGCCCGTGTTTTCCGGCACGGTGGATCGCGCGCAAGTCGAGGCCGCGGTGGAAGCCTACAATGCCGTGGCTCCCGGCTTCCGGCGCTTGTTGCCGCCGATGTTTGTCGAGACATTGCCGCGTTCCGAGCTGGGCAAGATCCGGCGGGGTGATTTGGCCGAATTGGCCCTGCGAGGCATTTCTGGGTTGTCATCTCCCGACAGCCAGTGATACTTGCGATATCTTGAGTAAAAGGTTGCTCAGAGTGCCGTCCTTGGACGGTTTGGCGATGACCGGCGGCGGGCCGGGACATCCCTCCCCGTTACCCGCCATATGGACCAACCCTTAGATTGCCATGATCCACCGCGCCGACGACTCGCAAGTCCGACTGTTCGAAGATCTCACTCAAACCGGAGGCGGCAGTCGCAAGCGATCGTCGGGAAATCAGGCCAGAGCGGTGGATTTCGGATTCAAGGCACCTTCGCAAATCGTGAAGAACTTCGTGCTCGATACGAATGTTCTGCTGCACGACCCGTCTTGCCTTGAGCGATTCAAGGACAACCACTTGTGCGTTCTCGCCGATGTCTTGTCTGAGCTCGATCGCTTCAAGTCCGAGCAGACCGAACGCGGCGCCAACGCCCGCAGAGTGCATCGTCGCCTCACGGAAATGTTTTCCTGCACCAAGAGGGTTACGCAGGGCGTTGCCACCGAAGGAGGTGGAACGGTTCGCCTCGTGATCTACGATCCGGCGAGTTGCCCGAAGAATTCCGATGAACTGAATCGCTTCCACCGGATCTTTCCCGATCGCGAGCGAGTCGATCATCGCATCCTTGCCGCATGTCTGCTGCTGATGGAACACAACAGCGCGCCGGTCGTGCTGGTGACGAAGGACATCAACATGCAGCTCAAGGCCCGGTCGGTGGGCATCGAGTGCGAGGATTATCTCAACGACAAGGTCGACGTGCGCGATGTTTCGAACTACGAGACTCGTCGGATTGAAGTGGACGCCAACGAGTTGCAACGCTTCGCCAGCACCGGGGAAATTCTTCTCGATCCCCAGCGATTCCTTGGCGTCGCCACGAACGAATACGTGCTGCTTGGGGCGGGCGAACGTCAGACGATTCCCGCGCGCCTTGGTGCGGGTGGCCAATTCGTCCGCCTTAATTTGCCAGAGTGCTTGAAAATTCCGGACGGCCAATCGCTCAAGCCGATGAACCTCGGCCAACGTTGCCTGATCGACGCTCTTCTCAACCCGGACATTTCCCTCGTCACTTGCTACGGTCACGCGGGGACTGGCAAGACGCTCGTGGCGGTCGCCGCCGGTCTGCACGAGATGTTCAATCGCAAATACAACGGGCTGACGGTCAGTCGCCCGGTGGTCGCGATGGGCGATCAGCTCGGCTATTTGCCCGGTTCGCTCGACGAAAAAATGCGGCCGTGGTTGCAACCGATCCACGACGCGCTGGATCTTCTGATGCGTCCGGAAACACCGCTCGGTCCACGCCGGAAGCAGCAAAAGAAAGACTCGCCCGATTCCGGAGCGAAGAAGCCTTATGAAGTGCTGATGGAGCAGGGGATTCTCGAAATCGAAGCCCTCTGCTACATCCGTGGCCGCTCGATTCCGAACCGCTTCTTCATTCTCGACGAAGCCCAACAGCTCACGCCGCAGGAGGCGAAAACCATCGTCACCCGCATGTCCCGTGGCTCGAAGCTGGTGCTCGTCGGCGATCCTGCCCAGATCGACAATCCCTACGTGGACAGTCGTAGCAACGGCCTCGTTTACACTCGCAACCGTCTGCGCGGCCAAGCCTTCGCCGCTCACGTCGCTCTTAATCGCGGCGAGCGTTCCGAACTGGCGGAAGCGGGCGCGCAGTTGATGTGAACTCGTTGGCGCGGCTCCGGAAATCATGGTTTCCGGGGCTGCGTTTCGAAGCCGCGTTGACAGTTGAATGAAGCCCGGATTAGCGTGCGCGTAATGAAGTTCGCCCGATGGATCGTGCTGGCCGGTGTGGCGGTCGCGGTTGCGGGCTGTGGCTGGCGCAGCGAAAACGACTGGAAAGGGGCGATCGCCCATCAGACGAACCACCTCGGCTACCGGAATTGGATCGTCGTGTGCGAGGCGTCATTTCCCGCGCAGAATCGTCCCGGTGTTCGTCAAGTCACCGCCCCGGTGGAGATACCCGAAGCCGTTGACTACGTGTTGCAAACCTTGGAGCAAACCGAGCATGTGCGCCCGCGGATCTATCTGCCGCGCGAATTGCGCTACGTGGAAAACGATTACGCTCCCGGGATCGACGAACTCCGCAAACGTTTGACGAAGTCTCTGCACGGCCACGAGCCGACGGAGCTCGACCAGGCTGCCTTGTTGACCTTGCTGCAGGACGCGAACCGCGATTTCCAGGTGCTGGTGATCCGGACACCCAGCGCGATGCCCTATTCCAGCGTGTTTCTCGAACTCCAACCCGGCTACTGGGACGCGGAATCGGAAAAACGGCTGCGGGAGCAGATCGAGCGGGCACGTACGAACAGGCTGGCGCGGCCGCTGTGAGGCGGGCATGCTGCGCGCGTGAGCCGGAAGGACGAAGAAATCAAGCAGGAGCGCGAGAGCGCGTGGGTGGGAGACGCCGTGCTCGCGCTCTTCGCCCGCGAGTGGGTGTTGCGCGAGCGGAACAGCATGGATGGCGAATGGTTCACCCGGTTGACTTCCAATGACTTCCTGAGCGCTTTCGGCAATCCGACACGGGTCGAGGCTTCGATCGGGAAAGTGTATCGGGAGCAGGGTCTGGCTGCCGCGTTCAACTTCATCGAGACGGAAATGGTGCCCTTGTTCCGCAAGCGGATCGCCAAATCGGCTTGAGGACCGGGCTCAGATGCGCGGTTTGCCGGGGCCGCTCAGTTTCCAAACCGGACCGTCAGGCTCGAAAACCGGGCCGGGTTGGGCGACCGAGGGAACCTGATCATCCAACCGGAAGAGCGGGAGGATGGGGGAGCCTTCGGGAGTTTTCCGGTAGGTTGCGCCTTCTTCCTCAATCAGCAGGTAGCCGAAAAAGTATCCGCCGGGGGCTTCACTGAGCAGGATTTCGATCGGATACTCGCCGTCTTCTTTCGCCTCGAACCACGGTCCGACGGCCAAGCCACCGAGATCGCGGCGATGCCACGGGCTCAGGGTGTCGTAGCGATGGATCGTGACGGGTTCGGGCATGATGAAGTCTTTGCGAACCCGATCCCATTCCTTGTCCGCTCGAGGCGAGTTGATCAGTTTCGCTTGTTGCCCGGCGAGCCGGATGTCGGCGGTGACCGAATCGTAGCCGAAGTCGAACACGGTTTTGCCGTTGAATCGAACGGCGAGGAAATCATCTCCCGCGCCGACGAAACGGAATCTACCGCTTTTCGGTGGCTTGACGGTGCCGCGATAAACGACCACCCAGCGTGAACCGGGGATGTTTTCCTGACCGAATGCCTTGGGCGCGGCGTCGGCATTCATGGCCGGGAGAAAAATCTTCGTCTGATAGAGCTTTTGCCCGGCTTGGAAATAATCGTCGAGCAGGCGTTCGTTCCATCCGCGCTTCACGAACTGATGAAGGATGCCGCGCAGTTGGACGGTGATTTGATTCCAATCCGTCTTCTCGCCCAAGCTGGTGGTTTGGTGACGTTTGTCCTGCTTGAGATCGTAAAAGGTGCCGGTCAGGGCGTTCGCCGAAGGCTCCGTTCGCCCGAAGACGGGAATCTTCGTATCGCCGGTGCCGGTCAGACCTGGCTTCAAGCCATTGCCTGGATTGAGCCCGTTGCCCTTGTCCGGAGTTTTCCCAAGCCCTGATCCAATCAAGGTGCCGCTCGTGAGGTTGGGCAAGGCGACCGCGCTGGATTCGGATGGAGGAAGCGTGATGGGAGCAACGCCTGCTGAAGTGATTTTTGCCACGGCCATTGGCACCGCGCGCTTGGATGGCGAATTCTTCAGCGAGGGAGCCGCGTTTCCGCCTCTACCGCTGGGTTCGATGTCGGGCGGTGGTGTTTTGGGCTGCGGGATCACCTGAATGATCAGAACCAACCCCACCGCCAGAATCACCCCGTGAATGATCAGAGAGAGGGATAAGGACCCGCCGCCAAGTTTCCGCCAAAACGATGTTTTAGTCGTGGTCGCGTGTGGATGGAAATCGTGATGATAAACGTCGAGGTTGGCCGGTGAGGGATCGGTAGGGTTCATAATCGTTCCAATAGATAGGAGTCGGAACGACGGGCTTTCTTAGCTGATTTGTTGATGTTGGTGCGTTTTTATGAAGACGAAAAAGCCGAGCTCCTCGCGGAGTCCGGCTTTTTGAACGGGATAAGTTTTGGTCTTGGTTAGATGCTCATCTTGCCGCGGCCGCTGCTCAATTTCCACACCGGGCCGTTCGGGTCGAAGGGTGGTCCGGGCTGGGTGATGGCAGGAGGATTGTTATCCAAGCGGAAGAGCGGAAGAATCGGCGAGCCGGTGGAATCTTTTTGGTATTGAGCACCGACTTCTTCAATCAGGAGATACCCGAAGAAGAATCCGCCCGGGGTTTCGCCAATCAGAATTTCGATCGGATAACTGGTGCCTTCCCTAGCTTCGAATTCCAATCCCACCGCCAGGCCGAAAATATCGGATGAGTGTCTCGCATGAAGGCCGCTATAGCGATAAATCTGCATCGGCTCGGGCATGGTGACGTCTTTGCGCGCGTGATCCCAATCACGATCTTCTCTCGCGGGTTTCTCCAGTTTTTGTCTATTATGGAAAAGGCTCACATTGCCGGTGGCCGATTCGTAACCGTAGTCGAAAACGTTTTTGCCGGCGAAGCGTACTGCCAGCACGTCGTCACCCGCGCCGACGAAACGATACTTGCCGGTCTTGGGTGGCATCACGCTACCGCGATACACCACGACCCAGCGCGAGCCGGGAATATTGTCTTGTCCGAATGCCTTGGGAGCGGCGTCGGCTTCCATGCTCGGCATGAAAATCTTCGTTTGATAGAGTTTCTGCGGAGCTTGGAAATATTCGGAGAGCTGGCGCTCGTTCCAGCCGCGCTTGGTGAAGTCAGAGACGATGTTGCGGTATTTTTCCTGAATTTCGCCCCAGCCGGTTTCCTGTCCGATCGGAGTGGGACGGTTGTTCTTGGTTTGCTTCAGGTCATAGAAGGTGCCGATCAACGCGTTGTTCGCCGGTTCCAGCATCCCGAACGGGTTCATTTTGCCCGTGCCGCCGCCCATGCCCGGTCCAGTTCCCGCGCCAAACCCCGTGCCGGTGCCGGTGCCCCGGCCGCCGCCCGAGCCGCTGCCGCCCAGACCGCCGGAAATCGCGCCGCCGGAAAGACTCGGCAGGGCCGAGATGTCGGCGGACTCCGGTTCGGGCAGAGTGAAGCTGCTGACAGCGTCCTTGGCGGCGACACGCGGCGCGGTGCTGCTCATCGCCTTGCGCTGCTTGGTCTTCACCTTGTTGTTGGCGCTCGGGTCACCGCCACCACCGCCCGAAGGCATGAAATCCACCGGCAATGGCTTGGGTGGAGGGATGACCTGGATGATCAAAATCAAGCCGACGGCCAAGATGATGCCGTGGATGATCAGCGAGATTGAAAGCGAGCCGCCACCCAGTTTGCGCCAGAACGACGGCTTCGGCCGGTCGTCTGGATGCGGGTGGTAATCATGGTGATAAACGGGGAGTTCACCAGGTGGGTCTTCGGGGTTTTGCATGGCGTCTTCCGGTAAGATGCGCGAAAGCTGAGTTTCTTGGGAAATTTTTCACACGAACGGAAAAAAATCCACCGCCCCGAAAGATTGCTTACGTCGCCGAATACGCAAAAACGCCGCGGGGAATCCCTCGCGGCGTTGGTTTGCCCGAAATTTAGGCGGGTTCGTTAAATGCTCATCTTGCTGCGGTTCGCGGTGAGCTGCCAAACCGGACCGTTCGGGTCGAATGGCGGGCCTTCGCCTTCGGCCGGTGGCTTGGAGTCGAGGCGGAACACCGGCAGGATCGGCGTGCCATTCTTGTCCTTCTGATAGGTGGCTCCGATTTCCTCGATCATGAGATAGGCGGCGAAAAGTCCGCCGGGGATTTCGCTGATGAGGATTTCGATCGGATAGTCCGTGCCGGCGTTGGCTTCGAATTCGGGGCCGACGGCAAGGCCGCCTAGGTCCTTGATCACGCGCGGGGAACCCTGCGGGCGGATTTCCAGCGGGCTAGGCATCGTCAGATCCCGGCGAAGGCGTTTCCAATCGCGGTCGCTGTCGTCCTTCAGCTTGCCGAGGTTGCCGTGCAGCTTGATGTTCGCGGTGGCCGACTCGTAGCCGTAATCGAACACCATCTTGCCGGCGAAGCGGATGGCCAGCACGTCGTCGCCCGCGCCGACAAAGCGGTATTTGCCGGTCTTCGGCGGGCGAACCGCGCCCCGGTAAACCACGACCCAGCGGCTGCCCTGCACTTCCTTTTCGCAGTTGAAGGCTTTGGGTGCCTCGTTGGCCTCCATGCTCGGCATGAAAACCTTGGTTTGGTACAGCTTCTGCGGCGCCTGGTAGAACTTGGCCAGCTCGCGTTCGTTCCAGCCGCGTTTGACGAAGTCGTGCAGGATTTCGCGCGACTTATCCACGATGTCGTTAAACGCCGTGGCTTCGCCGACGTTCGTGGGCCGTTTGTTGCGGTCTTGTTTCAGGTCGTAAAAGGTGCCGACCAAGGCGTTGTTCGCGGGCTCCAGCATGCCGAACGGGTTCATTTTTCCCGTGCCGTTGCCCAAGCCAATCCCCGCGCCGGTACCGAAACCCTGTCCCGTGCCGGTGCCCTTGCCGCCGCCCGTGCCGCTGCCGCCCATACCGCCCGAGATCGAGCCGCTGGAAAGATTCGGCAACGACGAAATGTCGGACGAATCCGGCTCCGGGAGGGAAAACCCGTTGGAGACATCCTTGGCGGCGACGCGCGGAGCGGTGCTGCTCATCGCCTTGCGCTGCTTGGTTTTGACCTTGTTGTTGGCGCTCGGATCACCGCCGCCACCGCTCGAAGGCATGAAGTCGACCGGCGGTTTCTTGGGCGGGGGGATGACCTGGATGATCAAGATCAAGCCGACGGCCAAGATGACGCCGTGGATGATGAGCGAGATCGAAAGCGAGCCGCCGCCAAGTTTGCGCCAGAACGATGGCTTGGGCCGGTCGTCGGGCTGCGCCTGATAGCCATGGTGATAAACCGGGAGCTCACCGGCTGGATCTTCTTGGGGATTTTGCATGAAGAGTTTTTTCGGCGAAGAGGGGAAGGAAAGGGATTTTGTGTCCGCGTGGGATCGACGGAATGAAGCCTACTTTTTGAGGCGATTTTCCGAACGCGCCAAATCCCCGACGCTTACCGTGGAAAATAGGGGGAAAGGTTTTAGTCGTTGCCTGATAATCAAGGAATGCTAAAGAATTGGGCGAGGGCGCGGGGGAGGCTCTGTGGAAGGCTTTTTCCAACACGCGCCGGCATTTTTTCGCATTTTTCAGAATCGTGTCGAAGCGCTTGAAGGTCGTGATTGCGTGTGGCGGTACCGGGGGGCACCTGTTCCCGGGGATCGCGGTGGCGGAGACGCTCGAAGCCAAGGGGCATGAAGTGTTGTTGTTGATCTCCAAGAAGAGCGTCGATCGCGAGGCCTCGGCGAAATACGGCGGTCTGCGCTTCGAGACGGTCGAGGCGGTCGCCAAGCCGAAAACGCTGTCGCTCAAGATGTTGCCCTTCCTGTGGCGACTGTGGAAAACCGCCGGTCGTTGCCGGAAATTGCTGAAGGACTTTGGCGCTGACGTCGTGTTGGGCATGGGCGGCTTCACCTCGTTGCCGCCGGTTTACGCGGGCCATCAACTGGGGCTGAAAACGTTCGTGCATGATTCGAACGCCCGGCCGGGACGGGCGAATGTGCTGACGAGCCGGTTTTGTACGGAAGTTTTCCTGGGGGTGGAGGCCGCGAGGCCATTTTTCGCCGGACGGGAAACCGTGGTCACGGGCACGCCGGTGCGAAAGGAAATGGCGGTGCTGCCGTCCCGGGCGGAGGGTGCCGCGGCTTTTGGACTCGATCCTTCCTGGCCAGTTCTGTTGGTGATGGGCGGCAGCCAAGGGGCGAAACGTCTCAACGAATTGGCGGCGGAATGCGCGCCGCTCTTGGGGCAAGGAATTCAGGTCCTGCACATCGCGGGGACGATTGATTTTGAACGAGTCAAAGCCGCCACGAGCGACCGGGCGAATTACCACGTCGTTGGCTTCTGCGATCAAATGGCGCTCGCCTATGCGGCGTCCGATTTGATCGTCGCGCGCTCCGGGGCTTCCAGCCTGACGGAGATCGCGCACGCCGGGTTGCCGTCGATTCTGGTGCCGTTCCCGTATGCGGCGGACGATCATCAGACGAAAAACGCGGAGGTTTTCGCCCAAGCCGGGGCGGGGGAGTTGGTTCAGGAACGCGACCTCGACGCGGGAAAATTAGCTCAGTTGGCGACTGGCATTCTGACTGACTTGCAAACGCGCCAGCGCATGGCACAAGCCGCTCGCGCGCTCGACACTCCGGAAGCCGCCAACCGGATTTGCGACGCGATCGAAGCCACCTTTCTCGTGCCATGAACGAACTTTCCCAGCGTCTGACCGACCGCGCGAACCCGCTCCGCATTCATTTGATCGGCGTGGCGGGGTCGGGCATGAGCGGTCTCGCGCTCCTTTTGCTTGGCATGGGCCACCGCGTCAGCGGCTCGGACAAGGTCACCACCGCGGAAACCGAGCGCATGCAAGGCGTCGGGCTGGAGTTTTCCTCCCCGCACACGGCGGAAGCGGTGAAGGACGCGGACGTCGTGGTGTATTCTTCGGCGATTCGCCCGGAAAACCCGGCCTACGCGGCGGCGGCGAAAGCGGGGATCAGGTTGCTGCGTCGCGCCGAATGCCTCGCCGCGATCCTCCACACGCGCAAAGGCATCGTCATTTCCGGCACTCACGGGAAAACGACCACCTCGTCGATGACCGCGCACATTTTGCGCGAAGCGGGTCTTCAGCCGAGCCATTACGTCGGCGCGGAAATCCCGATCCTTGGGTCGAACGCCCGCTGGTCCGAGGAGGGCGAATTCATGGTCGCGGAAGGCGACGAAAGCGATGGCACGCTCGCGCTGTATCGGCCGGAGCACGCCGTGATCCTCAACATCGAAGCCGAGCACTTGGATTTCTATCGCGACCTCGATCACATCCGCGAGATCTTCACAACGCTGGCGAATCAGACGGTCGGACGGGTCGTGTATTGCAAGGAAGACCCGGTTGCCGCGGAATTGTGCGCGGGACGGGAAAACGCCGTCTCATACGGCTGGTCGGACGCCGATTACGTCGCCGCCGATCTTCGCGAATTGCGTGGCGCGAGCGCGTTCACCGTGGTGCGGAACGGCTCCACGCTGGGCAGCGTGGAGCTCGGGATTCCCGGCCGCCACAACGTGCTCAACGCCCTGGCGGCGATCGCTTTGGCCGACGGTTGCGGCGCGGATTTCATCAAAGTTTCCCGTGCCTTGGCGACCTTCGCCGGGGCGAAGCGTCGTTTCGAAACGAAGTTCCTCTCGAAGCACTTCCGGATCGTCGACGACTACGGCCACCATCCGTCGGAACTGGCGGCGACGCTGCAAACCGCGCGTTCGCTCAATCCCGGGCGGATCGTCGTGTTGTTCCAGCCGCACCGCTACACCCGCACTCAGGCCTTGGCCGACGATTTCGGCAAGGCGTTGCAAGCGGCGGATCTGGTGTTCGTCACCGACATTTACCCGGCCAGCGAGCCGCCGATTCCGGGCGTCACTTGTGAAACGATCGCCGACGCGATGAAGCGCTATGGCGACGTGAAAGTGGTCACCGTGCCGGATCTCGCGACCGCGCATCACGCGGTCGGCAACGCCCTCGAAGAAGGCGATCTGCTCATCACGCTCGGCGCGGGCAACGTCCATGAAGCGGGCACCCGCATCGCCGGCGATCTCAAGCGCCTGGAGGAAATGACCGCCCTCGCGCCGCACGGCGATATCGCGGCGAAGCTTTACGAGCCGATGAAGCGCCACACGACGATGCTTGTGGGAGGACCGGCGCAGTATTGGTTGGAGCCGAAGACTTTCGAAGCGTTCGCCGCGCTGGTGAACTACTGCCGCGAGCGTAACATTGCCACGCGTGTGATTGGTCGCGGTTCGAATCTATTGGTGCGCGACGGCGGGATTCGTGGCGCGGTGATTCATCCGGCGGGTGGCGCGTTTTCTGAGGTCTCGGTCAAAGACGGCCTTGTCACCGCGGGTGCCGGTGTGCGTTTGAAGAAGCTCGCCAGCACCGCGGGCGACGCGGGCATCGGCGGGCTCGAATGGATGGAAGGCATTCCCGGCAACGTCGGCGGCGCGCTTCGGATGAACGCCGGAGCGATGGGCAAGGAGACGTTCGACCAGGTCGTCAGCGTCACCACGCTCGACGAAGATGGCGAAATCCGCACCCGCACGCGCGACGAGATCGTCGCCGATTACCGAAACGTGCCGTCATTGCGACGGAACTTCGCGCTGCAAGCCGTGTTCCAAGGCGAATCCGATCACGCGGAGAGCATCAAGGAACGCTGGGACACCTCGCGGGCGAAACGCCGGGCCACCCAACCGGTTGCGGCGAGCGCGGGTTGCGTGTTCAAAAATCCCGAAGTCATTCCCGCCGGAAAACTCGTCGATGAGCTTGGCTTGAAAGGCTCGTCGTTTGGCAAAGCCGCCGTTTCCGACATCCACGGCAACTTCATCGTCAACAAGGGCGGCGCGCCCGCCGGAGACGTGATCGGCTTGATCGAACGCATCCGTGCCGAAGCGCGTGCCAGTCGCGGCGTCGAGCTCGACACCGAAGTGAAGATTCTCGGCGAAGACGAATTCACCTTCTGATTTTCAGATTATGATCGATCCCAATCTCCTCATCGCCGTCCTGATGGGCGGTCCCGGTTCCGAGCGCGAAGTCTCGCTGGCGTCGGGCAAAGCCGTGCTCAAAGCCTTGAAGGAAAGCGGCCTGACCGCCGTGGGCGTGGATGTGCATGAGGCGGATGTCCATTTGCCCGCGGGCACCGGACTCGCCTTCAATGTGATTCACGGCACCTTCGGCGAAGACGGCCAACTGCAGGAGCTGTTGGATAAGAAGGGCGTGCCCTACACCGGCGCGGGCGCGGCGAGCAGCCGGCTGGCGTTCGACAAGAATCTCGCGAAAGCGAAGTTCGTCGCCGCGGGTGTGCCGACGCCGAAGTCGGAAATCGTCGATGTTTCCAAAGGCGCGAAGCTTCCGCAGATGCCCGTGCCGTTCGTGGTGAAGGCGCCGCGCGAAGGCTCGAGCGTCGGCGTTTACATCGTGCGCGACGAAGAAGCCGCGATGCCAGCGATGGAAGCGGCCGCGAAATACGGCAACGACATTTTGGTCGAGCAATTCGTCGAAGGCAAAGAGCTGACCGTCGGCATTTTCAATGACCAGCCGTTCCCGGTCGTTCACATCGCGCCGAAGGGCGGGGTCTATGACATGGCGACGAAGTATCCTTGGCTCAGCGGCGGAGTGGGCAGCGACTATTATTGTCCGGCCGATCTCGATCCGGAAACGACGCGTCGCGTGCAGGAAGCCGCTCTGGCGGCGCATCGCGCGCTGGGTGTCGAAGTTTATTCGCGCGTCGATGTGCTGTTGGACGCGGATCTCCAACCGTTCGTGTTGGAAGCGAACACGATTCCGGGTATGACAGAAACGAGCCTGCTGCCAAAGGCCGCCGCCGCCGCCGGAATCGGTTTCGCCGACCTTTGCATCCGCATCGCCGAACTTTCCCTGAGTCTTCGTTCCTAACCACCGAAGCCATGTTCAACAAACGCCGCACCAGCCAAGCCCGCCAGCACTCGCGCATGAAGCGCCTCGAAGTGCGGGTGATTTCGCCTCGCATCGCGTGGTTCGGCTGTTTGCGAGCCTTGCGCAAGGGCGCGAAGCTGGCCGTGGTGCTGGCGTTGGCCGGCGTGGCGGGGTGGGGCGCATGGCTCGGCGTGCAACGGGCGCTGCTCGATAACCCGGAGTTCCGCCTGCAAGTCATCGACTTGAATCCGAACGACGCTCTCGACGAACGCGAGCTGGTCGCCTTCACCGGCCTCGACGTTCAAGCGAACCTTTTCAAAATCGACACCGCCAAGATCCGTGAACGTTTGCTCGAGCGGGCCGAGCTTTCCGGCGCCGCCGTTGAGCGTCATTTGCCCGGCACGTTGATCGTGCGGGTGACCGCTCGTCAGCCAGTGGCGTGGATCGCTCTCGCCGATGCTCCGGTTTCGCGAAATCCGGGAGAGCTGGTGGTCGATGCCGGCGGCGTCGCGTTTCCCTGCGCGGCCCGTCAATGGGAAGCGGCCCGGCAACTGCCGGTGATTCGTTTGCCGAAACGCGAGGGCGAACCGTTGGTCGCCGGCCAAACCGTGCGCCAGCCGGAACTCGCCCGTTGTGTGCGTTTGCTCACCGCGGTCTGCGGCACCGATCCGTCGTCGGCCCGCGCCATCGAAAGCATCGCGCAAGCGAACGCCTGGTCGTTGGATCTGACCACGCGGACTGGTACGGTAGCAACGTTCGGATTGGACGACCATGACCGGCAAGTCGCCGATTTGGCCGCCGCTCTCGATCACGCGTCGCGACAAGGCTACTCGATCGCGACGATCAATTTGATTCCGCAGCGCAACATTCCGATCACCACCCGCACCGAGACGGTCACGCCGCGCGCGACGCCGGTGAGCGAACCGGCTCCAGTCGAGCGCCGCGAAGACCGACGCTCGCAGGATTTGAAAGCGATCCTCAATCGCGGCTGACTTCACCTTTCCCGTTTTCCGCTCCAGCGCCATGGCACGTTCGAAAATTCACGTCGGTCTCGAAATCGGAACCAGCAAGACCTGCATGGTCGTCGGCGAAGTGAAGTCCGACGGCTCGGTGAAAATCCTCGGCGTCGGGCTGGCGAAATCCTCCGGTGTCCGTAAAGGCGAAGTCTTCGATTTCCCGCAAGCCCGTGCCTGCGTGAAGGACGCGTTGGTCAAAGCCGAAGACGCCAGCGACGTGGAGATTGGCAGCGTGTTTCTTTCCGTCACCGGTTCGCACGTTCAGGGCGTGAACAATCTCGGCACGTTCCGGCTGCCGGACGGCCAGCAGCAGGTGGAACCTGAGCACGTGGAAGAGGCGAAGGATATCGCCCGCGAAATCGCGATTCCGCCCGATCATGTTTCCCTGCACAGCATCATCCGCCAATACCGGCTGGATGGCATGGAGCACGGCACCAGCCCGGTTGGCTTGTTCGGCAAAACGGTCGAAGCGGATTTCCATGTGGTTCACGGCATCGGCACCCGCATCCAGAACAGCATCAAGTGCGTGCGGGAAATGCCGCTCGATGTGGATGACGTCGTCTTCGCGCCGATTGCGGTCGCGCAGGTGGCGTTGACTCGCGATGCCCGTGAACGCGGCGCGCTGGTGGTCGACATCGGCGGTGGCACGACCGATTACGCACTCTATCTCGATGGGGCGATCGCGGCGTCCGGGTGCATTCCGGTCGGCGGCGATCACGTCACCAACGACATCCATCTCGTCACCGGCCTGCCATTTTCCAAAGCGGAGAATCTCAAGGTCAAGGAAGGCGATGCCTCCAACGATCCGGCCCGGTCGGTCGGATCGATCAAGGTGGTCGACGAAAAAGGCTTCGCGGAAGCCGAGGTGCGTCGTCAGGTGCTCAACGAAGTCATCCGCCAGCGATTGGAGGAAACGTTGCAGTTGGTGAAGAAGCGTTTGCCCGAGGGTGCGATCGCGAAAATCGGCACCGGTGTGTTTCTTTCCGGCGGCACGAGTTTGATGCGTGGCTTCGGCGAACTCGCCTACGACGTCTTCGGTCGCGACATCTATCGACCTGAGCCGCCGGAGATCAGCGGCGTGCAGGCGAATTTCCGCGACCCTCAATACACCACGGCGCTCGGCCTGATCCGCTACGCGCAAATCCTCGACGCGGAGCGCACGTCGCGTCCCGGCGTCATTTCCCGCCTTGGCCGCGCGCTTTGGCCATTCGGCCGATAATTTTCACAAGCTCATCCCATGATCGCTTATTCCCACGAACCGCAGACCACCATTCCCACCAGTTCGGTCAAAATCGTCGGCCTCGGCGGTGCCGGCGTGAACATGCTCGAACGCATCGCGCTTGAAGGCCTCGAAGGCGCGGAGTTGCTGGCGCTCAACACCGACGTCCGGAAGTTGTCCCACTGCGTTGCGAACGAAAAGATCCAGCTCGGCCGGAATCTGACCAAAGGCCTCGGTTCGGGCGGCGATCCGGATCTCGGCCAGCAAGCGGTCCGCGAGGCGGAAAACGAAATCCGCGCCTCGTTGAAGGGCCGTCGAATCGTTTTCGTGTGCGCGGGTCTTGGCGGCGGCACCGGTTCGGGGGCCGCTCCGATCGTCACTCGCATCGCCCGTGAAGAAGGCGCGTTCGTGGTGGTCTTCGCCACCATGCCGTTCGGCTTCGAAGGCCGGCGACGTCAGGAGCAGGCCCAAACGGCGCTCAACGAGTTGGCGGTGCTGTCGAACGCCCTGGTCACCTTCGACAACAACCGCATGGGCGAGTTGGTTCTCGCGAAGCAAGGCATCCACGAAGCTTTCGCCGCCGCCGACCGGATGATCTCCGAATCGATCAAAGCGGTGATTCGGTTGGTCGTGCGACCTGGCCTCATCAACATCGGCCTCGACGATTTGATGAGCGCGCTGCGCACGACGCGTTCGCGTTGTTTGTTCGGCTCCGGAATCGCCGATGGCCCGGATCGCGCGAGCAAGGCGCTGCGCAACGCGCTCGCCAGCCCGCTCCTCGATCAGGGCGCGCTATTGAAAGACGCGCAAACCGTGCTGGTGCATCTCAGCGGGGGCGAGAGCCTGACGCTTTTCGAAATCGAGTTGCTCATGCAAGGGCTGCGCAAATTCGTCCCGGAAAAGGCGCACGTGCTATTCGGTGCGGCGGTCGATCCGACGATGGGCGATAGCTTGAGCGTCACGTTGATCAGCGCTTTGCCGGAAGATCGCCTTACGACCGCCACTCAAGCCGACCTGTTGGCTCAACCGATCGCGGAGCAACCGTTCATGGAGCCGACCGATGGTTTCGCCGCCATCGAAGAGGAGCCGGAACCGGTCGCCGAAGAAATCGCTCTGGAGCCGGTGGCGGAATCATCGCTCGCGAATTCCGCCGCAGAGGACGAGCCGGAACCCGCGACGGCAACGTTCGTCTGGGTCCCCAAGTCCGATCCGGCGTTGGTGGAAACTCCTTCGCCTTCAGAACTTGAGCCGGAAGCGTTCACCCCTGAACCGCTCGAGCTCGATCATGCGGAACCGGAGTGGTTGCAAGAAGGCGAAGACGCTTTGAAGGAAGCCGCGCCCGAAGTGATTGCCGCGGCGGAAGAGCCCGAGCCAGCGGGAGTGTCGGCCAGCGAGGGTCCGACGCTCAAACTGCGGGCCAAAACCGGCACGCCGTCGTCCGAGTTGTCGCTCGACGGAGGTCCGCGCGGTCGGTTCGAAGGAGAGTCTCCCAATGTCGTCGACGGCGAGGATCTCGACTTGCCGCCGTTCCTCCGCAAGAGGCGCTGATTTCAGCGTCGCCAGATCAGAGCCCGTTCGTCGGTCGCGAGTTCGCGCCAGCGACCGGGCTCAAGTTTTTCCAAGACCAGACATCCGATCGCAACGCGGACCAGGCGCAGCGTCGGGAAACCCACGGCGGCGGTCATGCGGCGGACCTGCCGGTTTTTGCCTTCGACTAAGGTGAGCTCAAGCCAAGCGGTCGGAATGTTTTTCCGAAAGCGCACCGGTGGATCGCGAGGAGGCAAATCCGGCGGCAGTTCCAGCAAGCGGGCGTCACAGGGCAAGGTTCGGTGCCCTTTCAAATCGATGCCGCCACGCCGGAGCTTTTGCAAGGCGGTTTCCGTTGGGACGTGCTCCACCTCAGCGAGATACGTTCTCGGATGGGCCGATGAAGGATCCAGCAGCCGGTGATTGAGCCCGGCCTCATCGGACAACAGGAGCAGCCCTTCCGAATCGAGATCCAATCGGCCAAGCGGATAAACGCCGGGCGGAAATCCGAAGTCGGCGAGCGTTCGTTGCCCCGGCTGATCGGGCGTGAATTGGCACAGCACCCCGTAGGGTTTGAAGAACGCCAGCAACATGCGGCGGATGGTCGGTAAAACGCATCCGATTGCCAGCTTCGAAGGCGGGCGCCTCCATTTGGTTTGTTACGCTGCGGCGACCTACGGGGAAAATTTTTAGCCGCAAAAGGCACAAAATCGCAAAAAGTTGAAATGATTTCGCCTCTGGTTCTTCCTTTTCGTTTAGGAATTAGGATTTTGTCTTTGCGTCCTCTTGCGCCTTCTTGCGGCTAAAAACTCATCGCATCCATCCGCACTTGTTTCCTTGAATGAGATGCCTGGCCTCAAAGGCGGCTCTGAAAAATCGACGGCCCCGTCGATTTGACCCGACGGGGCCGTCGTCCCCAAAGAAAAACGCTCTCTCCAGGGCGGTAAATTTTTCCCCCGCTCCCTTTGACCGCGTCGGCCGTATCCTATCATTAAACCGAGTACGGGGGATTCGTGGAGTTACTTGCGTATTCTTCCGTAGGTATCGATTGACAGAGGAGGAAGACAGGCGCAGAAAGTAAGAGAATGCTTGGGGAATCTTTCTTCGTTTTGGGGCGTGAATTGGCCTCCGCGGGTGGATTCGAGCGGATCGCGGAGCTGCTGACGAATGAGTTGTGCAAGCAAAGCGGGGCGGTCGATATCACCATCTTCGAATTGGGCGAAGACTTCCGCGTCATCCGGGTAATCGGCGAAGGCTTGGTCGCGCAACGACTCAGAACCCGCCCGGAGCAACTCAACGATTGGGCGAGTGAGACTCCCGACGAATCCTACGTGCTTGAATCGGAAGCGGATCGATCAAGCCGCCTGCTTGACCGCGCGAAACAAATGGGAGCTTCCGACTTTCTCAACGCGAGTCTGATTCGGGGTAAATACCGTTCCGCCTGGGTCGGGGCTTGGCGGGTGGAAGGGACTTTCAATCAGGACGAGCGGGAGAGATTCCAAACCGCGATGCTGATCGCCGGTTCGGCGTTGAAGCGGATCGAAGTGCAACGTTTCGATCAGCGCGCGCTGGAAAACATCATGCACGTCCGGCGCGAAAAGTACTGCGTGTTTTTACTGAGGAACGGTCGGGTCGTTCCTTTCAATCCCACCTCGGTCGCTTATGCCGACACGTTTTGGGCGAAGGACGATGTGGAGTTCACGCTTTCCGAGTCTTCCACCCGCGCGCTCAATTCGGCGATTTCAAAAGCGTGGTCGAGTCCGGTGGACCCCCATTGGATCACCGTGGAAATCGACCTGGGCGGCGGCATGGTCAGGGTCGGTGCCCTGATTCGTCCAGATGGCGGGGTGTTGATCATGTTCGCGCCGCCGGCCCGTCAATCCGTCCAGCCGCAAGGGACCGTGCCGATGCTGACTCGCCGTCAGTGCGACATCATGGACTGGATCGCCGAAGGCAAAACCAGCGCCGAAGTCGCGATCATTCTCGAGATCAGTCCGCGCACGGTGGAGAAGCACCTCGAAGCGATTTTCCAGCGCTTCGGCGTGGAAAACCGGGTGGCCGCCGTGCGGAGTTACCTCGAAGCGAAGGGCAGTTTGCCGGTGAATTGAGGCGCTTACCGCTTCAGGAAGGTGGCCGCGAGGATACCGATCAACCCGAGGACGATGATGAGTATGAACACGCCGAGCACGATCCACACGACGATGGAGGTCTTGGGTTTGACGTGAGGCGTCGCGGCGATGACGGATTGGTAGTCGGTCGAAAAGACGGTCGCGCCTTTCTTGGAGAGCAGATAACCGAGGACGAGCGCGTTGATGAGGGTGCCGATGGGAAAAGCCAGTAGGCCGAGGGTTGCAAGGATCGTCGCTGCCCACCGGCTCCAGGGGCGGAATTTGCGAACCCCAAGTCCCAGGGCCAGTTGGAGGAGTCCCAAGGCAAGCAGTCCCCCGCCCATCGCCGAGCCCGCATCCTTGGTCGGCTCAGAGATCATGAAAAGGCCTCCGGGAATCATGAAAATGCCTCCGAGGAGATAGAGGGCGCCGAGCGTTTTGATCGATGCCTCGTGGTTGATATGCTCCCGTCTGATCGCTTCGTGATCGACTGAACCCGAAAGAGGCGGAGGAATGGGCGAGGTGGTCGACGCGAGATAGGGATTCGTATCCATTGGGGCGCGCGAAAGTTAGGCTCAATAGCCTAGCCAAGGCGACATCCATTTCTCCGCTTCTTCGACCGTCATGCCTTTGCGACGGGCGTAATCCTCGATCTGATCCTTCTGCAGCTCGGAGATCATGAAATAATGGCTCTCGGGGTGCGAGAAGTAGAGGCCGCAAACCGCCGCGCCGGGGTGCATCGCACAACTCTCCGTAAGCTCGACGCCGGTCGCGCGTTCGGCATCGAGTAGGTCGAAAAGAATCGGCTTCTCGGTGTGGTCGGGCTGCGCGGGATAACCCGGTGCGGGACGGATGCCGCGGTAGTTTTCCTTGATGAGTTGCTCGTTCGTGAAGTCGCCAGGTTTTTCGTAACCCCACGAAACGCGTGCTCGGAAGTGCAACATCTCGGCGAAGGCTTCCGCGAAGCGGTCGGCGATCGCCTTGGTCATGATCGATTGATAAGGATCGTTCGCCTCATCGAATGCGCGGGCGAATTCCTCCGCGCCGTGGATGCCGACGACGAACGCGCCCATGTAGTCGGAGCGCGAAGCGGACACAGGCGCGACGTAATCGCTGAGCGCTTCGTTCGGCTTGCCGGTGTCCTTTTTGATCTGCTGGCGGAGTGTGTGGAAACGCGTGCGCTCGGTGTCGCGCGTCTCGTCGTTCCAGATGATGACGTCGTCACCGTCGGCGTTCGCCGGGAAGAAGCCGAACTCGCCGCGGGCGGTGAAGCGTTGTTCGCTGATGATGCGCTCCATCAACTCCAGCGCGTCCGCGTGAAGTTTGTGAGCCTGCTCGACGACTTCCGGATTCGACGATTGGAAGCGTTGCTCGTCCATTTTCCAAACGCCGCGCAATTCCCACGAGTGGAAGAACGGCGTCCAGTCGATGTAGTTCGAAAGCTCGCGCAGCGAGATCGGGATCGTCGCGCCATCGGTGAACCCGGCTTCGTAATCTCCCGGCTGGCCGCAGATGAACGGGGCGTCGGCGGTGCTTTCGAAACTCCGTCTGCCGAGAAACGACGGCGTGGCAATATCGACGCTCGCCCAATCCGTGTGTCGGGCGTTCGCCCGCGCTGCTTCAAGGGAGATCACCGGTTTCTTCGGGCCGTCGGCATATTGCTTGCGCAATTTTTCATGCTTCGCGTTGTTTTCCGCGACGAACGGCGCGCGCTGGTCTTCGGACAGCAACGCGGTGGTCACGGGCACCGAACGCGAGGCATCGAGCACGTGGACGACCGGCGCGCTGTAATGCTGGGCGATCTTGATCGCGGTGTGCGCCGGGCTGGTGGTCGCGCCGCCGATGAGCAGCGGGATGCCGCGCTCGGCGAAGCCGCGTTTTTCCATCTCCTTGGCGACGTGGATCATTTCGTCGAGCGACGGCGTGATCAGGCCGGACAGGCCGACGACGTCGGCGCCGATTTCGACGGCTTTATCCAGAATCTTGTCGCACGGCACCATCACGCCCATGTCGGTGACCTCGTAGCCGTTGCACGCGAGCACCACGCCGACGATGTTCTTGCCGATGTCGTGGACGTCGCCCTTCACGGTGGCGATGAGGAAACGACCGGCCGAGCGAGCGCGTTCGGCGCGGCGCAGGACTTCCTCGTGGGAAAGGTCGGGAAACTCCGCCTGGATGCGGGCGATGTCGCCGGCGAGCATCGATTCCTTTTCCTTCTCCATGTAAGGCTGAAGGTAGGCGACGGACTTTTTCATCACGCGCGCGGATTTCACCACCTGCGGGAGGAACATTTTGCCCGCGCCGAAGAGGTCGCCGACCACGCCCATGCCATCCATCAGCGGGCCTTCGATCACGCTGAGCGGCTTGCCGTATTTCTTGAGAGCCTCGGCGGTGTCCTCGTCGACGAACTTGTCGATGCCTTTGAGCAGCGCGTGTTCGAGCCGTTTCTCAACCGTGGTCTCACGCCAGGAAAGGTCTTCCTCGATCTTCTTCGCCGTGCCGCCTTTGCCTTTGAACTGCTCGGCGAACTCAAGCATCCGCTCGGTGGCGTCGGGACGACGGTTCAACAGGACGTCCTCGACGTGTTCGAGCATGTCCTTCGGGATCTCGTCGTACACTTCGAGCATGCCCGCGTTGACGATGCCCATGTCCATGCCCGCTTTGCCGGCGTGATAGAGGAAGGCGGCGTGCATCGCCTCGCGCACCGGATTGTTGCCGCGGAACGAGAAGGAAATATTCGAGACGCCGCCCGACACGCGCGCGCCGGGGAGGTTTTGTTTGATCCAGCGCGTCGCGTTGATGAAGTCGACGGCGTAGTTGTTGTGCTCCTCGATGCCGGTACCGACGGTGAGGATGTTCGGGTCGAAAATGATGTCGTCGCCCGCGAAGCCCACCTCGTCGACGAGGATGCGATAGGCCCGTTCGCAAATGCGGATCTTCTCCTCGTAAGTCGCGGCCTGACCGTTCTCATCGAAGGCCATCACCACGGCCGCGGCGCCGTATTTCAGGATCGTGCGGGCGTGGCTTTTGAAGACTTCTTCGCCTTCCTTGAGCGAGATCGAATTGACGATGCCCTTGCCCTGCAGGCCCTTGAGGCCTTGTTCGAGGATCTCCCACTTCGAGGAGTCCACCATGATCGGCACCTTGGCGATGTCGGGCTCGGCGGCGACGAGGTTGAGGAAACGCTCCATCATCGCCTTGCCGTCGATCAGGCCGTCGTCGAAGCAGATGTCGATGATGTTGGCGCCGTTCTCGACCTGCTGGCGGGCGACCGCGACCGCTTCTTCGAGTTTGTTTTCGCGAACGAGCTTCGCGAACTTCGGCGAACCGGCGACGTTCGTACGCTCGCCGATCATCAGGAAACCGGTGTTCTCGTCGGCGGTGAACGGCTGTGAACCGGAAAGGCGCAGGGCGTGTTTCGGTTCGGGTAAAACGCGTGGCGCGTGACGCTCCACGGCTTTGGCGATCGCCGCGACGTGCTCGGGGGTATTGCCGCAGCAACCGCCCGCCATGTTCAGCAAACCGGCCGAGGCGAATTCGTTGAGCCAGTGGCCCATATCCCCGGGCTCGAGGTCGAAACCAGTCGGCGAAAGCGGGTTCGGCAGACCGGCGTTCGGGTAGCAGGAAATGTAGGCGTTGGACTTCTCGGAAAGTTCTTCCAGGAACGGCTTCATCAGGTCCGGTCCCAGCGAGCAATTCAGGCCGACGGCGAGAGGCTTGGACGAAGCGACCGCGTTCCACAACGCTTCGCCGGTTTGGCCCGAGATCATCGTTTCGCCTCCGCGACCGACGGCGGCGGAGACGATCAAGGGCAGGTGAATGCCCTGTTTTTCGAAGACCTCCTGCGCGGCGACCAGGGCGGCCTTGGCGTTGAGCGAGTCGAAGATCGTCTCGACCATCAGGATGTCCGCGCCGCCTTCGATGAGGGCACGGATCTGGTGAATGTAGGCCGCTTTCACCTGATCGAAGGTGACCACGCGGAAACCCGGATCTTCGGCGTCGGGCGAAATGTTCAGCGACACGGTGAGCGGCCCGATCGCCCCGGCGACGTAGCGCTTGCGACCGGTGTCGGAGCCGATGTTGTCGGCCCACTTCCGGCAGAGCTTCACCGACTCGACGTTCATTTCCCACGCCAGGTCGTTGAGGAAGGAGTTCTCGAGGATCTTCTGGAAGAACTCGGGGTCTTTTCGCCCGCCGTGCTCGCGAGGATCTTCGACGAAGAACTCGCTCTGGGCGATGCCGGTGGCGGAGAAGGTGTTGGTTTCGCAGATGTCTGAACCCGCCTCGTAGAAGCGCTTGTGGATGTCCGCGATCACGTCCGGGCGGGTGATCGAGAGGATGTCGCCGTTGTTGAGCAGGTCCTTGTCGTTTTTCGCGAAACGTTCGCCCCGGGCGTCCGCTTCGCTCAGGCCATAGCCGCGGATGGTCGTGCCCATCGCGCCGTCGAGGACGAGAATGCGGTCACGCATCGCGCGGCGGAGTTCAGCGGTGGGATCGAGGATGGCCATGGCGGGCGGCAATGTAAGGGCGTAAAACCGGCCAGCAAGAGACAAATCGTCGTATCCGGATATGATGATTTGAAGTCTGGCGACTCAGGCGCCGCTGAAAGGGAGAACCACGAAAATTCACGAAATCTCACGAAAATTCTGCTTTCGTGCCCTTTCGTGTTTTTCGTGGTTACCCCGCTTCACGGTTTTTCCGGGTTAAACGTTTAGTGCGTAAGGTTTGCGCGGCGGGCGAAACCGGCGTATGGGCGGGCCGCGCCATGTCTTCCTTGCTTCCCGACCTGACCGTTTTGAAAGCCGGCACCGGTGTGCTGACGAAATCCTGCGACGGCACGCTTGATCGCGCCGCGCTGGTGCATTTCGTCGCCGGGATCGCGGGGCTGATCGATCGCGGCCAGCGTTGCCTGCTCGTTTCTTCCGGCGCGGTGGGCTCGGGCGTTTCCGCGCTCGGGCTGGCGGCTTATCCGTCGGACACCGCCACCCGCCAGGCCTGCGCCGCCGTCGGCCAAGCGCGGCTGATGCACGTTTACGGCAGCCTGTTTTCGAATTTCGACATCACCGTCGCGCAAGTCCTGCTCACCGCCGCTGACCTCGCGACGCCCGAGCGCGCCGCTTACGTCTCCGACACCTTGAGCCGGCTTCTGGTCGAAAAACGCATCCTGCCGATCATCAACGAGAACGACTCGGTCGCCGTTGAGGAGCTGAAGTTCGGCGACAACGACATGCTTTCCGCCCGCGTTTCCATTCTCGCCGGGGCGAAACGGTTGATCCTGCTCACCAGCGTGGACGGTTTGCTCGATCCAGTGAGCAACGAAGTCGTCCCGGTGGTCGAGGACATCGAAACGGTCTTCGGCCACGTTCGCGACGATCGCGGCAAGTTTTCCATCGGCGGCATGGCGTCGAAACTTCAAGCCGTCCGCCTCGCGGTGGAAAACGGCATCGAAACGCACATCGCCCACGGCCGTCATCCCGAGCGTTTCGCGTCGATCCTCGACGGCCATGGCCTGTCGACCCGCTTCGTACCGAAGATTCCCGCCTGATCCTCTTCGTTTCGAATTTAGGATTTAAGATTTAGGATTTCCTTCTCCCGTGTCCCTCACCGAAACCATTCACCAGATGGGCCGACAGGCCCGGGCCGCCGCGCACAAGCTGTCGCAGCTTTCCTCCGACGAGAAAAACGCGATCCTCCGCGCGATGGCGACGGAGCTGCGCGCCCGCACGCCGGAATTGCTCGCCGCCAACGCGCTCGACCTCGAAGCGGGCAAGGCGAAAGGGCTGTCGAACGCGATGCTCGATCGTCTGAAGCTCGACGAATCCCGCGTCGAAGCGATGGCCGCCGGCATCGATCAGGTCGCGACGCTGCCCGATCCGGTCGGCCAGGTGATGGAAACTTGGACGCGCCCGAACGGCATCCGCATCGAGCAGGTGCGCGTGCCCATCGGTACCATCGGCATCATTTACGAAAGCCGTCCGAACGTCACTGCCGACGCCGGGGTGCTGTGTTTCAAGACCGGTAACGCCACCATTCTGCGCGGCGGGAGCGAGGCGATCCACTCGAACCAGGCCATCGCCGCGGCGCTACAAGCCGGGGGCGAACGTGCCGGTTTGCCCGAGCATGCCGTGCAGCTCATTCCGTTCACCGATCGCGAGAGCGTCGCCGTGCTCGCCGGGATGGATAAGTGGCTCGACCTCATCATTCCGCGCGGCGGCAAGGGCCTGATCGAAACCGTCGTCTCGCTCGCCCGCATGCCCGTCATCAAACACTACGACGGCATCTGTCACCTTTACATCGATCCCAAGGCCGACCTCGACATGGGCGTGCGCCTGACGGTCGATTCGAAGACGCACAAACCCGGTGTTTGCAACGCATTGGAAACCTTGCTCGTGCATGAGGTGATCGCTCCCGCGTTCTTGCCCGCCGTGGCGAAAGCGCTGCGGGCGAAAGGCGTGGAATTGCGTGGTTGCGAAAAGACCCGGGCGATTTTGCCCGATGTCACGCCCGCGACCGAAGAGGACTGGAGCACCGAATACCTCGACTTGATCCTTTCGATCAAAGTTGTCGGTTCACAGGAAGAAGCGGTCGACCACATCAACGAGTACGGTTCGCACCATAGCGACTGCATCGTCACCGCGGATACCGAGGCGGCGGAACGTTTCCTGCGGTCGGTCGATTCCGCCTGCGTCTTCCACAACGCCTCAACCCGCTTCAACGACGGAGGCGAATTCGGCTTCGGCGCGGAAATCGGCATCTCCACCGACAAGCTCCACGCCCGCGGCCCGATGGGTCTGCGCGAGCTGACGAGCTATCAGTACCGCATCCGCGGCGAAGGCCAGACGCGGGGGTGAGGAGTGCCGCCTGCGAGGCGGCATGTGCGGGCGCGGCGTTTTCCAAAACGCCTGTCCATCTCGGCGGCAAGCCGCCCGAGCCCTTTGGCTGGAGCAAGCTCCAGCACTCCGGGGCTAATTAAGGATTCGCCGGCGCGACTTCCTGCGGGGCCGGTTTCTTGAACCATTCGTCCATCAACGATTTGCCCGTGGCTTTCTGGTGACGGATCGAGAAACCGATCAGGAAGGCCAGCACGACGACGATCAGGCCGATCAGCCACCAAATCCCGCTGCCACCGCCGGTGGTGATGACGACCGGCTCCTCGTCCTCTTCCATGGTCGCCACCGGGATGCCGGTGAGTTCGGAAATTTCCTCCTCAGAGAGCTGGAAGTCGAAGGCCACGTCCCCGATCAGCACGGTGGTGCCCGGTTCCAGCGGAACCGACATCCGCCGTTCGCCATCGAGTTTCAGACCGTTGGTGGAACCCAAATCGCGCAACTCGTAGCCGTCGTCGTTGCGGATCATTTCGGCGTGCTTGAGCGAAACCGAGCCGGAATCGATCACGATGTCATTGTCCGCGCCACGGCCCAGGCTGACCCGACGGCGGGAGAGGTCGAAGCGGTAAGGCTGGGGCGTGCCGTCGGGAATGGTGATCAGGACTCGTGGCATGGGTCTTTGGGTTGGCCGGACTTTTAAGGGGAATGTGTTTCCGGTGCACGGAAAATGTGGGTCACTCAAAGGGTTCCGGCTTTCCCATTTGCCAAGTGGCGTTCCCTTTGCTCCATTGCTGGCCAGTTATGGCCAATCCGACGAACGTTCTCGCCAGCGGCATCGAAATCACCGGTTCGATCCGCTTTTCCAACGACATGATCATCGACGGCAAAATCGAGGGTGAAATCACCTCGGATAAGGGCCGCGTGACCATCGGTGAAAACGCCTTCGTGAAGGGCGACGTCGCCGCCGGCGAAGTGAAGGTTTACGGCAAGGTCGAGGGCAAGATCACCTCCCAGCGCTGCGAACTGAAGGACAAGTCGAAGATCGTCGGTGACATCAAGTCGAAGGTCTTCTCGATGGAAGAAGGCGCCCAGCTTTCCGGTCGCACGGAAATCGGCGGCTGAGAAACCGAACATTTTTGAGAAAAGGCGGCTCCAAGGCGGGGCCGCCTTTTTTGTGGAGTTGAGCCTCTGTGGGTGCCTTGAGCGTCGCTTGGTCAGTGAGCCTTTGAGTGGTCAGGTGCCAGGGGCCAGTGGTCAGGGAAAGAGTTCCGTTCAGGTGACTGGGACCGCGGACTTCAGTCCGCTTCTTCCCGCTGCGAAAATGTCGAAGCAAAAAGTGTCACCGATGCGCTGACTGCGTCGTCCCTCTTCTTCTCTTCACTGGCCCCCGGCCCCTGACCCCTGGCCACTCCAAGGCTCACCGGCCATCCGACGCCCCAGGCATCTACAGAAACTCAACTCCCCAGAATCCGTCGCTGGGTGGCTTCGTCCACCGGTGCGCAGAAACGGTAGCCGTCGCCGTGGGGGGCGAGCGTTTGGGCGAAGGCCTCCCGTTCGCCCGCCGTCGCGAACTCCAAGCCGATCAGCGCACGACCGATCCGTTCGCCCGATTGGCGGTAGTTGAAATAGCAAAAACTCGCTCGGCCCCGGATGATCTTGTCGAGGAAGTCGTGGAGCGCGCCACGGCGTTCGTAGAAGTCGAGGCGGAGGAACAGGGGGAAAGTCAGTAGCTCGCCATGCAACGGGATGGCGCGGAATCCGACGTCCACCGCGCCGCTCATGTCTTCCCACGCGTAACCGCCAGCGGCCAGGCGACCGGGCAGCGCGGCGAGTTGTTCCTCGTCGTCCGACGTCACCGTGAAAACCGGCCACGCTTCGTTCGCGTGGTATTTGCCGTATTGGAAATCGGCGATGTTCAGGCCGTCGAAACAACCGTCGAGCAATTCGAGCATTGTGCCCGGCCGCTCGGGAATCTTCACCCGCAGCGTGCGACTGGCGGTCGCCGACGCGCCTTCCGATTGAGCGATCAACCCGAGTTGGAGGAAATCCACGTTCGCGCCCGTGACCACCACCAGCACGCGTTTGCCGGCGAGGGCTTCGCGATGTTTCAACACGGCGGCGAGCCCCAGCGCGCCCGACGGTTCGGAAACACAGCGCAGGGTTTCCCAGAGCACTCGGATCGCCCGGCTGACCTCGGCGTTGCTGACGGTTTCGACGCGATCGAGCGTTTCCCGGCAGACTTGGAAGGGGATCTCGCCCGCTTTTCGCACCGCGGTGCCGTCGCAGAAGATGTCGACCTGCTCGAGCTGCACCGGTTCGCCTGCTTCGAGCGCGGCTTTCATTGAGGCTTGGCCTTCGCCTTCGACGCCGATCAACTCGATCTCCGGCCAATACGTTTTCAGCCAGCAGGAAACGCCCGCCGCCATGCCGCCGCCCCCGATTTGTAGGAACGCGGCGTCGAAGGGGCCATGACCGGAAAGCACGACTTCATCGGCCAGCGTGCCTTGCCCGGCGATCACTTGCAGGTCGTCGTAAGCGTGAACGTACACGGCACCGGTCGCCAGTTCGTCGGCACGCGCTTCGGCGACCGCTTCGTCATAGCTGTCGCCGGCCAGGCGTATTTCCACGCGGTCGCCGCCGAGCTGTCGCACCGCCTCTTGTTTCACCCGAGGCGTCGAGCGAGGCATGTAAATGCGGGCGGAAATCCCGAGCCGGGCGGCCGCCAGCGCGACGCCTTGGGCGTGGTTGCCCGCCGAAGCCGTGACCACGCCGCGCGCCGCTTCTTCGGGCGAAAGCACCGCCATGCGGTTGCACGCGCCTCGCCACTTGTAGGCTTTGATCGGCGAAAGATCCTCGCGCTTCACCCAGATTTCCGGTCCGGGGCCAGGCAAAACGATCCGCTCCAGCGGGGTGGGCGAACCGAAGCGATACACCCGCTCCCGGGCGAAAAGCAGTTCCTGCCTCAGCCTTCGATCGAGCGGCAATGCGTCGCGTTGCATGGCCTTGGTTTCCGCGATGCAAGGCCCCGGCGCAAGCGTGGCGAAAACGTCGCTTGTCATAACGGAAAATGTCGTTACGTTGATTTTCGTCATGACCGACGCCGTTTCCTTCACCCGTGCGCTGGGCGATCCGACCCGCTGGCGGATTCTTCGCCTGGTGCGGGAGGATGCGCTGTGCGTGTGCGAACTGGCCGACATCCTCGGCATGCCGCAGTCGTCGGTTTCCAGCCACGTCCAAATCATCCGCAAAGCCGGACTGCTCGAGAGCGAGCGCTGCGAAAAGTGGACCTATTTCCGCCTTTCCGCCGAAGCCCGCGAACTTGTCGAAGCGATCGCCCGCACCTTCGACGACACCGCGACGACCGAAGCACGCGCCGATCGGGCGAAGGCGATGCAGCGTCTTGCCCGTCGCGAGCAAAGCTGCTGTCCCGGCCCGAAAGTTCTCGCGAAGTCCCTTTCCCATTCCCACACGCCATGACTCTTGCCGAATTCAAAGCCTTGCTCGCCGGCCATCCGGAACGCGTGTTCCGGCTGAGTTTGCCCGACGGTTCGCCGGTGCCGGTGTCCTTCCACATCACCGAAGTGGGGCGGTTGCAGAAAACGTTCCTCGATTGCGGCGGGAAGTTGCGCGAATCGACGACCTGCCAGCTTCAGGTGTGGGTCGGCGAGGACTACGACCACCGGATTGAAACCCGGAAAATGGCCGCGATTCTCGACAAGGCTGCGGCGATTTTGCCCGACGAATCGGTTCCATTGGAAATCGAATACGAGGACCGTGTGATTTCCCAATACACCGTCGAAAGCCACGACGTACTCGCTGACGCCGTGGTGCTTCGGCTCGCCCACAAACACACCGAATGCCTCGCGCCGGAACTGTGCGGCTTGCCGTCGATCGGCCGTTTGCCCGCGTTGCCGGGGAAATCGGGCTGCGGTCCCACCGGATGCTGCTGACCATGAAACGCCTCCTCGCGGAATTTCTGGGAACGTTCGCCCTCGTGTTCGCGGGGACGGGCGCGATCGTCATCAATCAAGTCGCGGGCGGAGCGATCGGTCACGCGGGCATTGCCCTGACGTTTGGACTGATCGTCTTGGCGATGATTTACACCTTCGGCGACGTCAGCGGCGCGCATTTCAATCCGGCGGTGACGGTTGGATTCGCCGTCGCGAAACGCTTCGGCTGGAATGAAGTGCCGGGTTACGTCGTCGTGCAACTCGCCGGAGCGTTCGCCGCAAGCGGCTTGCTCAAGTTTCTCTTTCCCGCTTCCGCCACGCTTGGCGCAACCGTGCCGTCTGGTCCAGTGAGTCAAAGCTTCGTGCTTGAAGTCGTCCTGACCGCGCTGCTGATGCTGGTGATTCTCAGCGTTTCCACCGGGGCGAAGGAAAAAGGCGTCACTGCGGGCATCGCCATCGGGGCGGTCATCGCGCTCGAAGCCATGTTCGCCGGTCCCATTTGTGGCGCGTCGATGAATCCCGCTCGTTCGCTCGCCCCCGCCATCGTCAGCGGACAACTCCAACACCTCTGGCTCTATCCGGTCGCCACCATTCTCGGAGCTCTGATCGCCGTGCCGTTGTGCATCGGCGTGCGTGAGCGGGGATGCTGCGGAGGAGGTTGTTAAACAAGGAGCAGGGACATTCCTGTCCCGTTTTTCCCGTTGAACGGGACAGGAATGTCCCGACTCCCTTAAAATTCTCATGACCACACCCTTGATCCTCGTTCTCTGCACCGGCAATTCGTGCCGGTCCCACCTCGCCGAAGGCATTCTCCGCGCCGCGCTGGGCGATCGTTACCGCGTGGCGAGCGCCGGTTCCAAGCCCGCCGGTTACGTCCATCCGCTGGCGATTCGCGCGTTGGACGAAATCGGTCTCGATATTTCGACCCACCATTCGAAGCACCTCGACGAGTTTCTCGATCAGGATGTGGAAACGGTCATCACCGTCTGCGGTAACGCCGATCAAGTTTGCCCGATGTTTCCCGGACAAATGAACCGCCACCATTTCCCCTTCGATGATCCGGCGCACGCCGAAGGCACGGAGGAAGAACAAATGGCGGTGTTCCGCCGGGTGCGCGATGAAATCCGCTGCGTGTTCGAAGCCTACGCCGCCGGGCGTATCGACGAATCGAAGAGATAATCCGGCCCAATCATTCAGCACCATGAAAGAGAAAGTGCTATTCGTCTGCGTTCATAACAGCGCTCGCAGCCAGATGGCGGAAGCGCTTCTCAATCATCATTGCCCGGAAGACTTCTTCGCGGAAAGCGGGGGCCTTGAGCCAGGGGAGTTGAATCCCCTGGCGGTCGAAGCGATGGGAGAAATCGGGATCGATATCGCCGGTCGGCCGACGAAGTCCGTTTTCGAATTATTCCAAAGCGGTCGCCTTTATTCCCATGTGATCGCACTTTGTGATGAAGAAGCGTCAGAGCGCTGCCCGATCTTTCCCGGCTTCGTTCAACGCCACTCCTGGAGCTTTGAGAACCCTCAAACTTCGGGGAATTCCCCCGAAGAGCGAATTTCACGGATGCGGTTGGTTCGCGATCAAATCCAACAACGGATCCTGGCTTGGTGCGCCGAACGTTGCGTCAGCGCACCGAATAACCGGTGAGATCGGCCTGAAACAACGAGTCGGCGAGCTTCGCGTTGAGGCGGACGTTGGAGAAAATCGTGCGGATGCGCGATTTATCCTTCAGCTCCAACTCGAAGGCACGGAGCTCGTTGCGAGCCGGGTCGATGTCGAGGAAGAGCCACGGCACGTTCGCTCGCAGACGACGGTCCTTCGGTTGCAGCGTGTATTGATGGATGCCGGAGGAAACGCGCGACTCGATGATCTCGAACGTTTCACGAAAGGCCTCCGCGCTGGCGAGAGCCCGGCCACCGAGCAGGGAATATTGCCGCGCTTCGGGCGAATCGGCGTCGACGCGGGTGGCGCGTTTTTCGGCGACTTGCATCAAGGTCATCGTTTCGCCGTTGGAAACGGCGAGCGTTTGCGGCGGATTGCCCAGCTCCCAGCGGAGCTTCGCCGGGCGGGCGAGAGAAACGTGTCCGGGCGTGGTGACCGGAGCCTTGAGCGCGGGCAGTTTTCGTTCCTGGATGAAATCGGCGTCGACCGTCGCGATCGATGGCTGCCGTTTCAGCCACGCGTCGAGCGCGGCCGTGTCCGGCGCGGCGGTGGAAAGAACGGGCAACAAGGCGGCCAAGGCGAGCATGCGCATGTGGAGAAGCTGGGATTTAAGAGCTCAAATCTCAAATTTCAAATTTCCATGGCTGCCGCGGGAGTTTCCGGGCCTGATTCGCGAAAGAGAGGCGCTGCTTGCTATACGTGTATAGCGGTGCTATACGTTTTTCATGCTCGCCATCCGACTCGACGCCGAGACCGAGAAGCGCTTGGAAGATTTGGCCAAAAAGACCGGTCGCACCAAGACTTTCTACGCTCGTGAGGCGATCCTCGAACATCTGGACGATCTCGAGGACATTTACCTGGCTTCGGAGCGTTTGCGTCGCCCGGCCAAGACTTATTCGGCCGAAGAAGTGAAGCATGAGTTGGGTCTATAAGTTCGACCGGCGGGCGCTGAAGGAACTCCAGAAGCTCGGCAAGCAGGACCAGCGCGAGATCATCGCGTACCTCGACGAGCGCGTTGCGGGTGAAGAGGATCCCCGTCGTTTTGGCAAAGGGTTGAAAGCGGACTTGGCAGGGCTTTGGCGTTACAGGGTCGGAGACTTCCGTATTCTCTGCCAGATCCACGATGGAGAATTGCTCGTGTTGGTGGTCGCCGTCGGACACCGCAGGAATATTTACGGATGACGATTCCCGCGACTTGCCGCTGCGGGACTTTCCGGGCTTGATTCGCGGCGATGTGGCGTCGGATCGGAATCGTCTTGCTGGTGCTGGGAATTATCGTCTCGGCGCTCGGGTTATTCCGGCTGCGTTTCGACACCGACATTCTCTCGATGCTGCCGGGCGAATTGCCCGAAGTGAAAGGCTTGAAGGCGTTCCAGCAATCGTTCGCCCGCGAGGACGAACTGGTGATGCTGATCGAGGGTGGTGAGCAGGACGAAGGCACGCTTTCCACGGCGGCCGAATCTTTGGCGAAACAGTTGGAGCGCGACGGGGTGGCGAAACGCGCCCGCTGGCAGCCGAGGTGGAAAGACGATCCGCAGGGGCTTTCCGAGCTGTTAGCCTATCTGTGGCTCAATGGCGACGCGGCGTCGGCGAAGCACCTCACGGAAAAGCTTTCGCCCGGAAAGTCGGCCGAAACGATCCAGTCGGCGATGGCTCGGGTCGCGACCGCGATGGAAGGCCGAGACATGGTGATGCAGGCGCACGATCCCTTCGGCTTTCTCGATCAGCCCGCGGTGCAAGCGCTGGCTTCGTCGGTGGAGCAGGGGAGCGAAGCCTTCGAAAGCGCCGATGGCCGGGCGCATTTGATTTTCGTCGATGCTCCTTCGCACGTTCGTGGCTACCAGGCGGCGGGCGAATGGCTCGACCGGGTTCGCGCGTCGATCGCGACGTGGCAAGCGGGCGAGGGCAAAGGGTTGACCGTGCGCATGACCGGCGAACCGGCGTTCGCCGCGGAAATCGGCGGAGCGATGGAAAAAGACCTGAGCGGTTCGATCGGCATCACCCTTGGACTGATCGCGCTGTTGTTCTGGTGGATGCAACGGCGCTTGTCGTTGCTCGTGGGGCTGACCGGCATTCTCGTGCTGGTGTTCGCCGTGGCGCTCGGGTTGGCGGGTTGGTTTTACGGGAAACTCAGCATCATGGCGCTGAGCTCGGCGGAAATCCTCATCGGCCTCGCGACCGACTACGGCCTGGTGATTTGCCAGGAAGCGAAACTCGTCGGCCATAATCGCAAGGCATTGCTGCGGGCGAGCGCCCGGCCGGTGCTCTGTGGAGCGCTGACGACGACGGTGGTGTTTCTCGCACTCAACCTTGGCGGATTTCCCGGCATGGCGCAGCTCGGCAGCATCGTGGCGTTCGGCTTGGCCGCCGCTGGCGTGATGATGGTGACGCTGTATTTGCCCTTCGTGGCGAAGTTCGGGGTGAACCGCGTGACGCCGGAAGACGAGGCGCGCTGGTTGCCGCGAAAGAAAGTCTCATGGGCGATCACCGGCGGCTTGCTCGCGGCGGCGATCGCGTTGCTCGCGTGGCTCGGTTTGCCCGGGGCGAACTTCGATTCGAAGATCGTTCGCCCGCGTCACAGCGACGCGATGGAATCGTTGGAGCGCGTGGAGGAAAAGTTTCCCGCGTGGAATCCTCATGCGTTGCGTTTGGTGGTGGAAGCGCCCGACGACGCGACGATGCTCAAGCGGCTGGCGGAAGCGCGTCAGCGGTTCGACCGGGCGAAAGGCGAAGGCTCGGTGGAAGACTTCGGGCTGCCGGAAGGCTGGTGGCCGGATCCGGCGGCGCAGGCGGCGAATCGAGAGTCGCTCACGGCCTTGGTCGACGGTCGCGAGCGCTTGCTGCGGGAAGCCGACCAAGCCGGGTTCTCGGAAGAAGGCGTGGCGCTCGGCAAATCGGTGCTGGAGGCGCTCGAAACGATGCTGCGCAAACCCGGTGTGGCGTTTCCCGAATCCGAAGCAGCTCGTGAAGTGATGCGCTTGTTCCTCGTCCGCCACGAAGCCGGCGGCGGTTTGGTGCTCGGTTCGGCGGTGCCGGCGGCGGGGATGGATTTGAACCAAGGCGGCTACGAAAAGCTGCGCTCGCTCAGTGGCGATGGCATTTGGCTGAGCGGTTGGGAACTCTTCAAGCCCGCGCTGGCCGGTCTGGTGGATGCGGATTTGGTGCGCATGCTTGTGCCGATGGGCCTGCTCCTGATCGGCATGATGGGGGTGATTTTCCGACGCGTCCGCGACGTGGGTCTCGCGCTTTTCACGATGGTCGTCAGCACCGTGCTGTTGCTCGCATTGATGCGGGTGTTCGGGATGAAGTGGAACTTCGTCAATCTGATGGCGACCCCGTTGTTGCTCGGCACGGGCATCGACTATGCCATCCATGTCACGCTCACCCTGCGCCGCACCGGCGGATGTTTCAAAGAGCTCTGGAACGGCACGGGCAAGGCCCTGCTGTTCTGTGCGGCGTCGAATATCATCGGCTTCGGCTCGCTGTGTTTCTCTTCAAGCGAAGCGATGACCAGCCTCGGCGGCGTCGCGGTGATCGGCATTCTGCTCAGCATGGCCGTTTCGTTGTTCCTCCTGCCGGGATGGAGTTTGAAGAGGGAAAAGGAACCGCAGATGAACGCGGATGGACGCGGATGTTGAAGAAATTCGCCGAACTGTTTTATCCTCTTCCTTCACGTTTATCTGCGTTCATCTGCGGTTCCCAATGATCGAATCCCCACCCGCTTCAAAACCGTCCGGTTTCTTCCGGCGGCTGGGGGTGTTCGGCGACTTGCCGTCGCGGTTTCTCCGTCACTCGATGCGGGGCGCGCCGTGGTTTCTGGAGCCGGTGTTGATCGCGGGGTGGACGACGCTGTTTTTCGCGATCGCGAAACGCCAGCGCCAAGCGGTCGCGTCGAACCTGCGCGCCTTGCATCCGCATTGGGGCGGGTTGCGGGCTTCGGGGGGCGCATGGCGGGTGTTCTGGACCTTCGCCTGCACTTACGTCGACGCCTTACGGTGCGAAACCGGAACCGGCGCGGTCGATTGGGCGATCGAGGGACAGCAGGCGTTCGATGACCTCGCCCGGCGAAAAGAAGGCTGCCTGATTCTCACCGCCCACATGGGCAATTATGATCTCGCCGCGCCGTTGTTTTCGTCGCGCTTCGGGCGAACGCTCTACGCGGTGCGCGCGCCCGAACGTCAGCCGGAAATGCAGGCGATCCGCGAAGCCGAATTGCGGCGCAAGGAAGCCGAATACCCGCAGTTCCGCACGCTCTACAACACCAGTGACAACCACCTCGGTATCGTGCTGGCGAACCTGCTGACGGAGGGAAACATCGTCGCCGTGCAGGGCGACCGTGTGGTGTTCGACGTTTCGCCCATGGAAGTGGCGTTCGAGGACGGTCTCGTGATGCGGTTGCCGAAAGGTCCGCTTTACCTCGCCCGGGCGACGGGGGTGGCGTGCTTTCCCCTGTTCATCGTGCGCGACGGCTGGCGGCGCTACCGGGTGAAGGTGTTTCCCGCGCTCGAATTGCCACCGCGAAAGCGGGGCGAAGATCCCGAAGCGGCGAAAATTTGGGCCGCTGCGGTGCTCGAAGTCGTCCGCGCGCACTGGCCGCAGTGGTTTGTGTTCGAGCCGATGCTGCGACGGGACTAACGTTCCTTTTCTTTTTTCCGAAATCTGCGATTCTCACCCTTTATGAACGGGAAACTCCCCCTGCTCGCTCTCTGGTTCGCGCTCGCGAACGTGGTTTTCGCCGCGCCGGAAGTCGCTCCTCCCAGCCCGGCCCGGTTGCCGATGACCACGGTGTTCCAAGGCGAATCGAAGTTTCACGCGATCGTTGCCAAGGCGGAGCGCGAGAACTGGCGCGCGCTGCCGCTCGGCGCGCGGACGATCCGGGTGGCGCGGGAGCTGGTCGGCACGCCCTACAAGAATTTCACCCTCGAAGTCGACGACCGGATCGAATCGCCCGTGGTCAATCTGGCGGCGATGGATTGCTGGACGTATTACGAGAACGCCTTGGCGATCGCCCGGATGCTCCGCTACAAGCCCGCGCCGTACAAGCCGGAGGACATGCTCCACATGATCGAGCTCGAGCGCTATCGCGGCGGTCGCTGCACCGGCGGTTATCTGAGCCGGATGCATCACCTCGAGGAAGTTTTCAACGACAACCAGCGCCGGGGTTTCGCGACGAATATCACCTCGCGCTTGCCCGGTGCGGAGCGGATCAACCGCACGATCCGCGAAATGACCGTGCAGTGGCAGAGTTACCGCTATCTCCGCTGCAATCCGTCGCTGCTGACGCCGATGGCGAGCATCGAAGCGCAGGTTTCCCGGCTGCCGGTTTACCACGTGCCGAAATCCAAGGTGCGCGCGGCGGAAGCCTACCTCGCCGACGGCGATATTTGCGCGATCACCAGCAAGGGCGACGGCGGTTACACGTCGCACGTCGGCTTGATCGTGCGGGTGAATGGCCGGGCTTATTTCACCCATGCCACCTCGGACAGCAGCAAAGGCCGGAGGGTCGTGATCGATCGCCCGATCACCGATTACGTCAACGACGCCTCGAAGCACGCGGGCATCATCATTTGCCGCCCGATGGATTTGCCGCAATCGCCCTTGTGGCAGAAGAATCTCGCTGGCGACGGCACGGTTCCGAAGGCCGGAGGCTCTTGAGCTTTTTCCGCCTTTGAGTGGCCAGTGGTCAGGGGCCGGTGGCCAGGGTGAAGAGTTCCGTTCGCAATAACTGGGAGCGCGGACTTCAGTCCGCCTTTTTCGCTCACGACATGGCGGCTTCCTGAACGATCTCGGGGTGTCTGGCGGCGATTTTAAGCAAGGTCCGCGCGGCCCCGCTGGGTTCGGAAGTTCCCTGCTCCCACTTCCGCAGAGTGGCGAGGGAGATGCCTAGCATCGAGGCGAACGCCGATTGAGTGACGTTGATCTCCCGGCGAATTTTTGCCGTCTCCGTCTTGGCCTTCCACTCGCGGGCTTGATGCCGTCGATAGGATTCCGGGTCGATCTGCTTCCGTTCGATGGTGCCATCCGCGCGTTTAGTCACCTTCCACACGCGACCGGCCGCGAGTTTGCCACGGTCCATGGAACGGGCTTCGCGCTCCAGCGCTTCGATTTCCTGCTTTTTCATGGCTCGAGTTCGGTAAGGATTTTCGCGATTTCGGCTGGGGAGAGATTGGCTTGCCTGGATTTCTCGTAGATGCGGCAGAACTGGATCTTTTCGGGAGAAACGTACCAGTAGTAGATGACCCGGGAGCCGCCGCGTTTGCCCTTGCCCCCGCTGGCGATCCGGATTTTGCGCAGTCCCTTGGAGCCGGGAATCAAATCGCCGGCGTCAGGTTGCTCCAATAGCTGATCTTGCAGTGCGAAGTAATCGTCTTCAGCGAGGATGGCTTGCACCGCTTTGCTGAAGGCGACTGATTCGCTGAAAATCATCCGAGTGAAAGTGACCTTATTGGATATATTTCGCAAGCGAGAAAGTGACCAAGAGGGATACTTTTGTTCTGCTTTTCCCTGACCACTAACTTGGCCACTCAGTCCGCTCTTCGCTGATCACCGCTCACTCAGCACTTCTTCCGCCAAATGCCGGATGCAGTGCTGCGACCACGTTTCCAGCCGCTCGAACATCGGACCCGAAAGTTCGTCGAGCGGGGAAAAGCCGAGCTCCGAAAGCGCGTCTTCGCGGGAGGCGACGACGTCGTGGTCGAGGTCGATCAAATGCACGATGCCGAGGTGGACCTGGCCGACCGGATTGGAATCGTCGTTGAGCAGGGCGATCACCCGCTCCTCGTAGCCGCCGGGCAGGTGAAGTTCTTCCTCGATCTCGCGCTCGACCGCCGCCTGGTAAGCGCGCGGACCGGTTTTGCCTTCGCCGGTGTCGATCGGGTTCACATGGCCGCCGACGCCGACGGAAATCTTCGCGTGCAACCGGTTTTCGCCGCCGGACTTGCCGCGGGTGTAGTGGAGAATGCGGTCACCGTGGCGGAACACGCAGTAGGGGATGAGCTGCTTGTGGGTCGGATCATCCTCGGCTTCGGCGCGATCCATGAAGAAATGGTTCGCCGGATCGAGCAGGCGTTCCATTGCGGACTCGATGCCTTCGGTCCGGATTCCATGGAAATCCCCGATTTCCTCAAGCAGCGCGCGCGGCACCACCAGAACTTGCTCGCCAGCGTATTTCGACATGCGGGGAGGGTGGAGGAGAGGGGGACGGGTGGGGAGGGAAAAATGCGAGATGTGGGCGGAGCTCGCATCCTCCTCGCCAATCGCTCCACCTACCATCCCGCCCAAGCGCTCAGCCCTCTGATGTCGATTCTGAAAAATCGGTTTCCAGCTGGCGTTCCAGCATTTTCACATCCTTTAAAATCGCTTCGGTGAGGCTTTCTCCCTTCAAGTCACGATGGGCACTGAGTTCGTGCCGGAGCGTTGACATGTTCAGGCGAGGTATGACTTCGTCGAGGAAGCCCCGTTGTTGAATTGCCCGAAGCCTCTCGGATGCCCCTGGTTCGGCGGAGGTCTCCAACAGATCGAGCGTTCGCTTTATGAAATAGAAGATTGGTGACCAGTTTATCCACTGTGGGTAAGAAGTCGGCTTTTTCCGTTGAATTAGAAACACCCAGTCATTGCGTTGAAGCCAGAATCGCTTCTTCCGGCCGTCTATTGCCGAACGCAATTGACCCGATGCTTCCATTTCGTTGAGTGTCTGCTGCACCGTTTTGGAAAAGTATCCTGTGGCCCCAGCAATCGCTGAGGGAGTCCCCCATTCGTGGGTCAACAGCCACGCCATGATCTCGGCACGTGCATTCACCCCGAAAAGGGCGCGCAACATAAAGATCAGATTCGCCGGGCGGTTTGGCGACGGGGCCGCGCAATCACCCCTCGGTTTCCAATCCGAACGTAGCAAACCGAAGCGCCGAAACCGCGGATCCGGATTGCCTAATATTGGGACGGTGGTTTCGTTTTTAGATATGAACAATGGCTCTTCATTGTCATCTTTGAATAAGGGCCATTTTTCTCGCAGACTATTCCATTTTCGTAAAGCTGACTGCTCCGACAGCACCTCGGCGAAAGCGCTCAGTACCCGTTCGTCTGCATTCGGCCATTGGCCCCATAAGCTTTTCAGACGTTGCAAGTTGATCCATCGTCCGTGGTCGTGTAGCCAGTCGAGCGAGAGGTCGCAAAGACGGGCGTCGTATCGACTGAAGGTGGTAGTGATCAAAATTAGTGCTTCAGGATCGATCACTAGGTTTCCCTGTGAAGCCCGGTTGCCCGGGACGCCCAGTGAGGTCCATTGGCGCCACAGAAATCCGATCAACTGGTCAAGCAGCTTATCCCTGAAACTTTTTTGTAAGTGTGTCATGGCCTAGATAGCTCAATAGGTCTGGCAATTGACTGCGATGAGTCAGGCCGGGGAAGGCGTTAATCGTCCATTTTAACGCTTTCTCCGTTTCCAGTAGATCGGGTGCGAGCGCCTTTAAATCCTCAAAATCTCGCGACTCCGACCGGTTCAATGCTGCGTAAATCTTAAGCAAAATTTGTCCATCCCGGCCCACGAAACTTACTCGCAGCCAGCCTCCGTATTCGTGCGTCTCCAAATCGGTCCAAAACGAATGCGGCAATAGGTCGTAATCTGGGAAATGGAACGACGCGGAACTGTTTAGCCAGTTCGCTGGGAGATCCAATTCCTGAGCTACTTTACTTGCCGCATCTGCCAAAAGATGCGGAAGCGGATGTGCCCGATGAACTTCCAAGTCCCAGTCTCTCTGAGCCAACACGTCTACATCCTGCGTGGCCCGGGAAATCACCTTTCGGGCTAGCAAGCCCGACCCACCGCAAACGACTAGGTGAAAGAACTCCTTTTTCTCTTCAGCTAGCAACTCCCCCAAAAGGCTCAAGGCTTCTTGCAAGCGTTGAATGTCTAAATCCATGGCTGCATAAATATCCTTTTTGGATGTTTATGCAATCCCTTTCCTTTCGGCGTTAGTGCTCAAGCTTCAGCTTCTTGAGCTTCGGTTCGATGATGAAGCGGCAGTAGCCGTCCTTGTTTTTGTTCAGGAAGTAGTAGTCCTGATGGTAATTCTCGGCGGGCCAAAAGGTGGTGGCGGGGACGATCTGGGTGACGATCGGATCTTCGAAATCCTTCTGCGCGGATTTCTTCGCGGCTTCAGCGACGGCCTTCTGCGCGTCCGAGTGGTAGAAAATCGCCGAGCGGTATTGGGTGCCGACGTCGTTGCCCTGGCGGTTGAGAGTGGTCGGGTCGTGGAGTTTCCAGAACCAGCCGAGCAGGGTGTTGTAGCTGAGCTTTTTCGGGTCGAAGACGATCTGGACGACTTCGGCGTGGCCGGTGTCGGTTTCGCAGACTTGCTGGTATGTCGGCTTCTCGACCTCGCCGCCCATGTAGCCGGAGGTGACGGAGTCGACGCCGGGGATTTGCTTGAAGACGGCTTCGACGCACCAGAAGCAGCCCGCGCCGAATGTCGCGGTTTCGTGGCCTGCGGGGACTTGCGGCATCGGGGCGGGGGCTTGGTCGTTCATGGTGGCTTTTTTCTCCGGTTCACACGAAGCAAGCGCGGGCAGGGCGAAAAGCAAGGCCAGGAGCGATCGGCGGTTCATACCGGTAAGATGCACGACGTCGGAATTTGTTCCCTGAAATCATTCGGAAGAATTTGAACCGCGGATGGACGCAGATGAACGCGGATAAGAGGAGGCTGATTTTCAACTCTTTCTTTATCTGCGTTCATTCACGTTTATCTGCGGTTTCCTAAATTCAATTTCCGGTTAGAAAGAAGCATGAGCGCGGCGGTTTCGATCGAGTATCTGCGGAAAGTTTACGGCGGCGGCTTCGAGGCGCTGCGGGGCATTTCGCTGGAAGTGCCGCAAGGCAAGGTCTTCGGGCTGCTGGGGCCGAATGGCGCGGGCAAGAGCACCTTGGTGAAATCGTTGCTGACCATTTTGCGGCCGACCGCTTGCCGGGGCGAATTGCTGGGCAAACCGATCGGCCATCGCGCGACGTTGGCGAAGGTCGGCTATTTGCCCGAGCACGCGCGCTTTCCCGAATATCTCACCGGCCGGCAGGTGGTGGAATTTTCCGCAGGCTTGGCAAGCGTTCCCGCGGCGGTGACGAAGCGACGGGCGGGCGAATGCCTGGAGCGCGTGGGGATGTCGGCTTGGGCGAACAAGCGGGTCGGGGCCTATTCGAAGGGCATGAAGCAGCGGATCGGTCTGGCGCAGGCTCTCGTGAACGATCCCGAGCTGTTGTTTCTCGACGAACCGACCGACGGTGTGGATCCGGAAGGCCGGATCGAAATCCGCAAGCTCATCGAGTCGATGCGGGCGGAGGGCAAGACGGTGTTCGTGAACAGTCACTTGCTGGCCGAGGTCGAGCAGGTGGCCGACGAGGTGGCGATTTTGGCCAAAGGGAAAATCGTTGCCAGCGGGTCGATGGCCGAGCTGACCCGTCGGGGCCATCGTTATGAATTGCGGACGGAAGGCCCGGTGCCACTGGCATTGCGAGATGGATTCGCCCGGAATGGCTGGGAAGTGGCGGGCGACCGGCTGGTGCTCGAAGCGGAGTCGGCGGCCACCGTGCAGCCGGCGATCGACGCGTTGCGCGAGGCGAAAGTTGTCATCCGGGAAGTGAAGGAGTTGCGGCGGTCGCTTGAGGAACTGTTCCTCGAAGCGGTGAAATCGAACGGAAACGGAGGTGAAGCGTGAGAGTGTTTTGGACGTTATTGGTCGATTCGCTGCGCCTGCTGCGGGCGAGGGCGTTGTTTTGGATCACGCTGACGATTTCCGCGCTGGCGGCGGTGATTTATCTGTCGATCGGTTTCACGCCGACGGGCTTCTCGATGCTGTTCGGTGCCGCGGAGATCGAGAGTCCGGTGCTACGGGCGGGCACGCCGGCCGCCGAGTTGTTCTACCTCGGCTTGTTCAGTAAGTTCATCGTCGGCATCTGGCTGTCGTGGGTGGCGATCGGGCTGGCGATCATTTCCTGCGCGCCGGTGTTTCCCGATTTCATGGCCGAGGGCTCGATCGGCATCCCATTGTCCAAGCCGGTTTCTCGCCTGAAATTGTTTCTCTATAAATACATCGGCAGCCTGTTGTTCGTCGTGCTGCAGGTCGGGTTGTTCTGCGCGATCGTGTTCTTCGCCGTGCGCTGGCGGGTGGGGACTTGGAACCCGAGCGTATTCTGGGCGGTGCCGCTGGTGACGCTGGTGTTCAGCTATCTCTATTCCGTCGTCGTCCTGGTGGCGGTGAAAACCCGCTCGGTCCTGCCCGCGATCCTGGCGGGGATTTTGATCTGGTTCGCCTCATGGGTCGGGCAAAAGGGCGAGGAGATTCTTTACAAGGTCGCCTATCTGGACACGCCGGGCGAGGTGATCTCCACAGGCGAAAACGACAACGTCCGCCAGTGGCACCAACGCAGCGTGTGGTTGATGGCGTGCCTGCCGAAAACGGGCGAAACGGTGAACCTGATGGATCGGCACGTGGTGGTCGGCGGGAAAACCGGATTTTCCAACAGCGGATTCATCAAAATTCTGATGGGCATGGAGTCGACGCCCGAGGAATCCGTCGACCAGGCGATCGCCCGCCACTCGACGCTCTATATCCTTGGCACTTCGTTGATTTTCGAGGCGGTGATGCTCGGTTTGGCGGCGTGGATTTTCTGCCGGAGGGATTTCTAACGAGGTCAATCGGGGATTTCGCCTTCCGGTGAAAGATTTGCCCGGCTCGCTGCGGTGGTCCCGGATTGACAGCGGGCAGGCATCCATCGTCGGATTGGGAACACCTTATGTCACCCCAACCCATCCGGTTCGCCGCCCTGCTAGGGGTTCTCGCGGCCAGCGGTATCGCCAGCGCGCAGACTTGGATTCGCCGGGACGTCGATTTTTCTTCGATCGAAGCTTATGCCAAGGAGCTGGCTTCCCAACCCTACCGTGTGCCGGACCGCGAAGCCTTGCCCGGTTGGATGAAGTCGCTGAGCTACGACCAATACCGCGACATCCGGTTCCGGGGCGATCAGGCGTTGTGGAATCAGGACGAGCTGCCGTTCCGCGCGATGTTTTTCCATCCGGGCTATTTGTTCCGCGAACCGGTCCGCATCCACGAATACACCTCCAGCCATACGCAGGAGGTGCGGTTCACCCCGGCGTTCTTCGAATACGGCGATCTGGTGAAAGGCACGATCGGCGACGTGCCGCCGGACGCGGGTTTCGCGGGCGTCCGCCTGCATGCACAGCTCAACAAGCCGGGGATTTTCGATGAATTGGCGGTTTTCCAGGGCGCGAGCTACTGGCGCGCGTTGGGCAAAGGCCAGCGCTACGGGATTTCGGCGCGCGGAGTGGCGGTGGACACCGGCACCGATGGCGCGGAGGAGTTCCCGAATTTCCGCGAGTTCTGGCTGAAGAAGCCGGAAAAGGACAGCAACGCGGTGAAGATGTTCGCGCTACTCGATGGTCCCTCCGTGACTGGTGTGTATGCGCTGACCGTACAGCCGGGCGAAGACACGACCGTCAACGTGAAGGCGGTGCTTTTCCCGCGCAAGGCGATGAAGCGTTTCGGCATCGCGCCGATGTCGAGTATGTTCTGGTTCGGGGAAAATTCCCGCCGGCGCTTCGACGACTTCCGCCCGGAAGTCCATGACTCGGACGGTTTGATGATCAAGAGTTCCACGGGCGAACGGATCTGGCGTCCGCTGGCCAACGACACCGGCCGTTTGGAGACGAATTTCTTCCGCATGGAAAAACTGGAGGGCTTCGGTCTGCTCCAGCGCGATCGCCGGTTCGAGGCGTACGAAGACGGCGAAGCAGCCTACGATTTGCGGCCTTCGCTGTGGATCGAGCCAACCAACGACTGGGGTTCCGGCCACGTGATGCTGATGGAAATCCCGACCGGCAACGAGCTGGCCGACAACATCGTGGCGATGTGGGTGCCGGAAAAAACACCCCAGCCGGGCGACCGCCTTGAGTTTTCCTATCGCCAAAAGTGGACGTCTTCACCCGATCCGGCGCAGTCCGGCGCCTACGTGATCGCCACCCGCACCGGCCTGCACGATTGGCAGCCTGAGCAGCGCACGTATGCCGTCGAGTTTTCCGGCATTCCGGAAGACCGCTTGAAAGAGGGCGAAACGCCCGAGGCAATCGTGGAGATCACCGGCGATGGCGCCCAGAAGGCGAAGATCCAGGGCATCGCCGTGCAACCGCTGCCGGGCAAACGCTGGCGCGCGGGTTTTCAAGTGGTGCCGACGGCGCAAGATGGCAAGCTTTCCGACATCGGACCGATCGAGCTGCGAGTTTCACTCAAGCACGGCACCGACTACCTCACTGAAACATGGGTCAACCGGATCATTCCCTAGCCGCTCTTCGGCCGCTCGAAGAGGGCGAGCTATTGGAGTGGGAGGAAGCCTACGTGGCGGTCGAAGCCTACCTCGGCTCGCTGCGTCTGCGCAATCGCCTGCTCGTCGCCGACCTGGTGCGCGGCATCCTTTGGCGCGCGTCGTCGCGTCACGCCCAGGACCGCACGCTTTCGCCCCGGCAACTCGCGATGGAGGAAACCCACCGCGAGATTTCCGATTGGACGAAGCAGGTGCTGGCTGAGGAGCTTGAGCACAATCGCCTCGCCGCGCGTGGTCGCCTCGCCTTGCTCCTGACGGACATGCCGGGCAAGTGGCAGTCCGTTTTCCTCACGCCCGAACCGTGGCCGCCTGCTTTCTCCGAGGCCATGCGCAAGGCCTACCTGAGCGCCGGTCCGCAGTTCGCCGCGCTCACCATGACGCCGCGACCGCTCGAATTGAACGCCCTCGGCACCGGTGCGGCCCAGTGGTGGGAGATCATGGACCGCCGCCCGGTGGTCCGGAAAATCTTCCTCGGTCTGGTGGTCGCCCTGATCCTCGGCCTCATCTACTTCATCTTCCTGCCTGAGAAAATTTTCCATTGATGGAAACACTTCCGCCCACCGAACCCGATTGCGGGCCGCCGACCGACACGCGTTCTTATGTGGGACGCATTCACGCCCGTATCCGGCGGATCGCCTTCTTCGGCTTGGTCTTCGTGCTGAACCTGCTGGCGACGCTCTGGCTGACCGACTTCTTCTGGCGGCTTGGTTTCCACAAGGCGCACGGATTGATCCTCGCGCTATTCTTCATCCTCAACGGTCTGCTCACGTTGGGGGCGATGCACGCGCTCGCGGGTGTGTGGGATTGGATGAAAGGCCGCCGCCGGGCGATCTGCATCACCGACATTGTCAAAGGTCAGGAAGGTCCGTTGAAACAGCGCCACGTGGTGGTGATGCCGGTGTATAACGAAGACATCGTCAAAGTCTGCGCGCGCGTCGAAGCGATCCATCGCTCGATCGAAGCCACCGGCCAGCTCAAGTCGTTCGATTTCTTCATCCTCAGCGACACGACGAATCTCGATTGCTGGGTCGAGGAAGAGGTGGCGTGGACGAATCTTTGCCGCCGTCTCGATGGCTTCGGCCGGATTTACTATCGCCGCCGTCGCAAGAACGAGAACCGCAAGGCGGGCAATATCGGCGAATTCGTCCGCAATTGGGGCGGCCATTACGATTCGATGGTCGTGCTCGACGCCGACAGCCTGATGGATGGCGGCGACATCGTGAAAATGGCGCGCACGATGGAAATGTATCCGCGGCTCGGCATTCTCCAGACGCCGCCGAAGTTGATCCGCGGCGGTTCGGTTTTCACCCGGATGCAGCAGTTCGCGATGCGCCTGTATGGGCCGCTTTTCATTCGCGGACTGAATTACTGGCAGCTTAATGCGGGCAGCTACTGGGGACATAACGCGATCATCCGCGTGCGACCGTTCTCGGAATTCTGCGAACTGCCCGCGCTGCCGGGTCGCGAGCCGTTCGGCGGGCGAATCCTCAGTCACGACTTCGTCGAAGCCGCCCTGATGGTGCGCGAAGGCTGGGAAGTCTGGCTCGCGTGGGACATCGCCGGCACCTACGAGGAAGCGCCGCCGACCTTGGTCGATCACCTCAAGCGCGACCGCCGCTGGTGCCAAGGCAACCTCCAGCACCTTTGGCTGATCTTCGCCCGCAAGTTTCCGTTGCCTTCGCGCGCGCATCTCTTCATGGGCATCATGGCCTACCTCGGTAGCCCGCTGTGGTTCCTATTCCTGCTCTTCAACACCTGGCTCGCTTGGGACCGGGTGGACAGCGGCCTCAGTTCGCTGCCGTTCCTGGGATATGTCGGCGAGTGGTTCGGCATCGAGCGTATCACGCAAGCGCTCTTGCTCACCGGTTGGGTGGCGCTGCTGTTGTTCCTGCCGAAAATCCTCGCCCTCATCGGCGCGGTTTTGCACGGCCCGACCCGTCGTTCGTTCGGCGGCGGCATCGCCTTGATCGCCGGGGTGACGCTGGAATTGTTCCTCTCGATGCTGCTCGCGCCGTGCATCATGTTTTTCCACACACTGATGATCTTCGGCATGATTCTCGGTCGCTCGGTGAGCTGGGGGAATCAGACGCGCGAGACCGACGGCACCGGTTGGCAGGAAGCTTTTGTGATGCATGGTCCGGCGATGCTCGCCGGAATCGCGTGGACGGCCTTGGCCCTTTCGATCGGTAAAGCGTTCACGTTGTGGATGAGCCCGATCCTTCTCGGCATGCTGGTGGCGGTGCCGATGTCGGTGCTGACCAGTCGCGTCCGCTACGGCAAGGCGCTGCGCGAACAGAACATCTTCGCTATCCCGGAGGAGCTGAATCCGCCGGAGATCATGAAGCTCGCCGACGCCGCGCACGCCGCAGTCGATCCGGCGTTGACTGCGTTGGCGCCCGGACGTGAAGGCATTATCGCCGCAGTGGTCGATCCCTACGTCAACGGCGTCCACGTTTCACTGCTCGATCCCGCCGATCCGGTGGAAGACCACGGCGAACTGGCCGAACGGATGCTGAAGGAAGGTTTCGGCGCGTTGAAGAAGGAGGAGCTGACAAACTTGCTCTATCACGGACCCTCGATGCTCACCATGCATCGCGCGGTGTGGTCGCGACCTTTCGAAGCGCTGCACTTTTCCTGGGGCCGCGCGGTGGAAAGCTATCGCGGGCGAACGGAGCCGGACGCGGTTTGACCGGGCGGTTTATTCGATCGTCGCGAGTGGCTCGGGCAAACTCCCGGCGACTCCGGCGAGACGCGGGTTGCCTTCCCAGGCTTCCCGTTGCCCCACGATTCGCCCGGCCATTTTCACGAGCAGCGTTTTCACGTCGCCGGTTTCCGGGCGCAGCATGCGGAGACGGTCTCTCTCGGCTTCGGGCGTGAACACCCACGAAAAGGTCGGCCGGGCGTCGACGCTGCGTTTCTTGGTATTCCATTCGCGCATTTCGCCGAAGCGAAGGTCCGCGATCCACACGCCGTTGGCCGTCGGGCGGGCGATCCACCAGTCGTCGGAGAAACGTTGCAGGATCTTGCCTTCGCGCGTGTCGGCCATCGGGGCGAAGGCTTCCTTGTGGCGTTCGACCACGGTCCATTTCACGGGAGTGGAAGGCAGTTCGAAGATCGAACGATAGCCGATCCAGAACTCGTCGCCGCGGTCCACGACCGACCGCCAGAGCAGGATGTTGAAGGGCGTGGGCACTTCCATGCGTCGCTCGAATTTCGCACCGCGACGGGCGAGGTCGGCGTCGAATCCGTGGGAAACCAGTGCCTTCGCGCAAAGGCTGAGCGCCACGTAACCCGTGCTCAAACCAAGCCCCCACGCGCCAATTTTCCGGCGTTTTGGGTCGGTTTTTTTACGGAACGCCAGCCAAACCAGCGCGACCAAAAGCGGCAGCGTGTAACCGAGGTCGATGATGAACAGGTTGTTGAAGGCGACCCGTTTCAGCGGGAACGGGTAAAACACGTCGGTGCCGTAAGCCGTGAAGCAATCGATCAACACGTGCGTGCTCCAGGCCAGGAAGACGAACCAGCCGGCGCGGGCGCGGGTGATTTTATCCTTCTTCCAGAGTTTCGCCAGCCACGGGGCGAGGGCGAACGAGGCGACGGTCATCAACAGCAACGAATGGCTCAGTCCGCGGTGCACGGCCAGTTCACCCGCGGTGTCGAGCAACGGGGCGGTCAGCGCGTCGAGGTCCGGCAACGTGCCAAACAACGCGCCCCAGGCGAGCGCGCGGTTGCCGAGTTTCTTCCCGAGCAGCGCCTCCCCGACCGCCGCTCCCAGCGCGGCCTGCGTGATCGAATCCATGGGCAAAGCGGTCTACGGGGGAAACATCCGCGTCAATCGTCTAAAAAATCGAACCACGAAAAATCACGAAAGACACGAAAGGTTTCGCCTCAGGACTTTCGTGAAATTTCGTGTGTTTTCGTGGTTTTTGCCCGCTCGCGATGTTCGATTCGGCCAAACGCTTGACCCCCGCCGGGGTGGCCCGTACCTGTTTCCCCATGAATCCGCTCTACGAAGGCAAGGCGAAGCGTCTCTGGGCAACCGAGAACCCGAACGTCCTCCGCATGGAATTCAAGAACGACGCCACCGCCTTCAACGGCGAGAAGAAGGCCCAGTTCGAAAACAAGGGCCGCCTCAATAACGCGATCAGCACCCTGATCTACGGTTTCCTCGAAAAAGAAGGCGTGCCGACGCATTTCGTCCGCCAGATCGACGAAACGAACGTCGAAGTGAAGAAGGTCGAGATCCTGATGGTCGAGGTGATCATCCGCAACCTTTCCGCCGGCAGCTTCTGCAAGCGCACCGGCCTCGAAGAAGGCATCGCGTTTTCCCAGCCGATCGTCGAATTCTGCATCAAGAGCGACGAGTTGGGCGATCCGCTGGTCAACGACGACTACATCCGGGAACTGAAGCTCGCCTCGGCCGAGGACCTCGCGTTCCTGCGCGAAGCGGCGCTGAAGGTGAACCGCATCCTGATCGATTTCTTCGCCAAGTGCGGCCTCAAGCTGGTCGACTTCAAACTCGAATTCGGCCGCCTTGCCGAAGACCCGAGTAAGATTGTCCTCGCCGACGAGATCAGCCCGGACGGCTGCCGCCTGTGGGATCTCAAGACCGGCGAGAAGATGGACAAGGACCGCTTCCGCCGCGACCTCGGCAACGTCATGGAGGCGTACGCCGAAGTGCTGGAGCGCGTGAAGGAAGCGACCGCTTAAGACGTTTCCATTTTTCGATTAGGCACCGCGAATCCAACGAATCCAGCGAATCAAAAGAGATTCGTGAGATTCGCCCGATTCGCGGTGCCTTCTTTTATTGGGTCCGCAATCCCGCCGGACCGAGTACTAGATCGTCGCCCGTAAACGGCATCTTGTCCGGCCCCGCCGAACGAAGCTCGATCCGTCGCCAGCCTTCGGGGTGGACGATGAGGGGGGTGTCCCAGCGGTCGCGCAGCAAACCGTCGGGCGAAAAGACCTCATGGCCGGGGTGAACGAAGACCGTGCGGTTCGGGTTTTCGCCCCGGAGCGCGGCGGCGAGGTCGGCATTGCCGCCGATGGGATTCCGGCTCGCGTCTTTGATAACCGAAAAGTAACCGGTCAGCACGCGATGGAGTTTCCGCAGGTCCTCGATTGGCGGCGTGGCGGGATCGGCGTAGCCTTCGAGCAAGCGTTCCGGTGCCGTCGGTTCGGACGGTCGCACGATCGGCTGGCTGTAAGTCGCTACTGGAGCGGGCGAAACGACCTGTGAACTGGGGCGGAGCCATCGCCACATGACGAGCGCCAGCACGGCGAGCAAACCGGCCGCTATGATCCATCGCTTCATACGTCAGGCGAGGAAGCCGACCGGATTCGCGATGCTGGCTGGATCGTAGAAGCTGCGGATGTTCGGCAGGACCTGATCCATGTCGCCGCTGGTGACGCCGAACCATCTCAGCAGTTCGCAGAAGTATTCGTCGGTCGAGAGTTTCGGGAAAATCCGTCCGCCCCGGCCGATGTCGTCGGGGCCGTCGATGGTGAGCGATGGAAATCCTCCGCGAATCACGCCGCCTTGCACCGGCCCGCCGAAGACAAGCTGATTGCCCGACCAGGCGTGGTCGGTTCCCTGGCCGTTCGAGCGCAGCGTTCGACCGAAGTCCGAGCAGGTGAAGGTGATCACGTCGTTCGCCAGACCGAGCGCTTCGAGCGATTTCTGATAGGCGTAAAGCGCGCCGTCGAGAATCTGCAGCATCCCGCGCTGCGTGTTCAGAAGCTCCGCGTGATGGTCCCAGCCGCCGTATTCGACGAAGATCGTCTGGCGGGCGAGTTTGAGCTGGGTGCGGATGGCGAGCGTTTTGACGGCGGCGCGGAGTTGTTGGGAAAGCCAGTGGTTGGGGAAACCCGCGGCGTTGAGCACGGCTTCCACATCTTGTCCGTTGAGCGAGCCGGGCGAATCGAAATACTGTTGGAACTCCTGTCCGCGTTCGATGCTGTTGGACGTGATGCGGCCGTGGGTGCGTTGGAAAAGATTGCGGTAGTGGTCTTCGAGCGGGCTGGCGATCGTATCGCGCAACGCCTCTTCTTTCGCCTGATGGATCGCCGTGTCGCTGCCCATGCCGGTGAACGTGAGCGCGCCGCCCGGATTGATGACGAATTGCCCTTCGCTGCGACCGATCTGGAACGCCGAATTTCCCGCGAGCGAGAAATTCATCGGCATGTAGTAACCGGCGGTTTGCTCGGTGTTCATCGCCGAGTGGATCACGTCGGCCGCGCGACCGCCCCAACCGGACAACACGGACATGCCTTGCGGCACGGACGTTTGCCACTGCTCGATTTGGTCGCGATGGGAAAACAGCGCCTTGGGCAACGCGATGTTGCCGTTGAGGTAGGATTGCTTGTCGGGGATCGGTTCGATCAACGTCCCGACGTTGGCAAGCAAGGCAAGGCGGCGTTTCGAGGTGTCGCCGTCGAGGCCGTTGAACATCTCCGCCAAGCGCGTGCAGGCGGGGTTGAGGCCGTAGCTGCGACCGAGCGAATCGGTGAAATTCAGCGGCAGAAGCTGGTCGCGCGGGATCGCGAGGTTCGAGCGCGACGCGGCGTATTCGTCATAACCGCCGGGCGAATCGCGCGGGATGAGCACGTTGAAGGTGTCGCATCCGCCGGAAAGGAACACGCAGACGAGGGCCTTGCGCGTCGTGCCGGTGCCCGCCTGGGCGGCCGCGTGATTGGCCATCGTCAGGTTGAGCAGGGTCGAAAGGATCGAAGTTGAACCGATCGCGGCGCAACTGGCTTCTCCGAGGAATTGGCGGCGGGAACGCATGGGCTTTGAAGGAGAAAGGTTCGAAAAGGATTAGTGCTGGATCGCTCCTTCCGGGCAGACCATCGCCAGCCAGATGGCGAGGGCGGTGCGGTCGTGTGCGGTAAGGTTGGGATTGGCGAGCTGGGTGAGAAGGATGGAGCGGGTGCGGGCGGTCATGTTGCCGGCGCAGACGAGCAGGTTGACGCGGTCGACCAAGGCTTCGGGCGTGTCCGCCACGAGCAAGGAGCCGCGATAGTCGAGCGGGTAGCTCAACGACCAGGACGAGCGGAAACCGGCGTGCAGGTAATCGAGCAACAGGTTCGGCAGCGCGACCGCGGTGTAAGAGTTGACGATTTGCAGGCCGGGGCTGACGAAGCCGCCGTTGCGGATTTCGCCGGGCGATTGATAGACGGGCGTGTAGAAATTGAACACGCTGGGCGAATTCATCGGCTCTTGCGAACTGTAGGCGTAGTAGTTGTCCTGCCAGTTCCACCAGACGAAGTCAGGGTGCGTTTGGGCGAGACGGAACAGTCGACCGAGGTGCATCGTCCGCACGACCGGCTCGCGCATTTTCCCGAACGTGGGCGAAAGCGGCGCTTGCCGGGCTTCCGGATCGAGCAGGATCGCTTTCACCACCGCGCCGAGGTTGCCGCGCACGCCGTGGCCGTCGTCGACGAAGACGTCCTGCACGCGACGGATATATTCCGGCGATGGGTTGTCGGTGACGAGGAATTGGATGAGCTGCTTGCTGACGAACACCGGCGTGTTCGGATGCTGGAAAATCGCGTCGATCGCATCGCGAACGTCCTGAATGCCATTCGCCGCGCTTTCCTCACGCTCCGGAAGAATCACGCCGTTGAGCAGCACCTTTCGCCCAAAGTCGTGATGCTCGGCATACATGACCATCGGCTTGGTGTAGTCGTCCTCGTTCCAGCCGCCGCCTTCCCAACCGTAGGGCGCATCGAAATATAGGCCGGTGAAGACGCGGGCCATTTCGGTGATGTCATCGTTGTCGTAGGTGGGAATCGGTTCGCCCTGGCCGTCGAGTTTTTGCGAGCCGTCGGGGTTGAGTTCCCACAGGCCGATGGCGAAAAGCTGCATCACCTCGCGCGCATAGTTTTCATCCGGATAACGCGGGATCGACGGATCGGCCTTTTGGTTGCCGACGTGACTGAGATACCAGCCCATCACCGGGTGAAAGGAGACGTCCGTGAGCAAATCGCGGTAGTTGCCCAGCGCGTGGCGGACGAGCGTGTCGTAGTAATGCGCCATCGCCTCGGGTTTTTCCTCGAGCTGGGCGTCGCGACGGGAAGTCACGAGAATTTGGGAAAGGGCGAAGGCGACGCGCTGGCGAAGTTGGTCGGCGGCGCCGACGGCGTTGCGGGCGAACGGCGTGGTGACGTTGTTGCCGTGTACGAACTCGTCGAGTTCGTTGAAGTTGTAGGTTCGGTCGGCACGCGGTCCGGCGGCGTCGGCTTTGATTTGCCGGATGTAAGGACGCAAGTATGAGGGCGGCAGTTGAAGCTGGGCGTCGATCCAGGCTTCGTAGCCCGATTGACGGACGGCCTCGATATCCTCCGCCACGGGACCGAAGGTGGCTTGCATGAGGAAACGGGAAGCCTGCGCGGGCGAAGGCGAACCGCTGGTTTCGCTGCCGGGCGTGCCGCCGTTGGCTGTGGAGCCGGTCATTTTTTGATAGAGTGCCGCGGCGTCGCCGGACAGAGATTGTCCGTTCGCCCGCACGACCGATTGCCCGAGCGAATTGGCCGAGGTGGTGGACGATTCCAGCACGTTCACCTCGGTCCAGTCTTCGACGCCATCGCCGTCGGTATCGAGCGGGGAAACCTTCGTGCGGTAGAAGCGCTTCGGATCGCCCGAGGTGCGGAAGTTCGTCACGCGCGATTGCCGCACGCCGCCGGATGCGGTGGGCGTCGTCAGGCCGGTCGCCGCCTCCCAGCCGCCCAGCGCGGTGCTGGTTTCGATCGTGTAGGTTTTGTAAGGCAGATCGGTCCACGACAACTGGAGATCATCGCCCAACGGTGAAGCGCTGAGTTCGAGTTTCGAACGAGCATCGTCGGGGTCGGTTCCGGCAGCGCTTTCCTGCGCGTTGCTCATGCCGTCGTGATCGTCATCGGCCGCGGCGTTGCGCGCGCGACCGCCGCTCCACAGCAGCCAGCCGTCGGAGAGGCCGTCGTTGTCGAGATCGCCGATCGTTCCGGCGAAAAAGAATCCGGCGGGAAACGAAGCACTGGAAAGGGGATCGGTGCCTTGCAGGCGTTCGATCCCGTCATTCGCACCATCGCCATCCGAGTCGGCGGATCGCGGATCGGTTCCGGCGAGCCATTCGTCGCGATTGTTCACGCCGTCGCCATCGGCATCCTGCGCGGCATCGGCGGCGTTCGAAGTCGAAAAGGCGTGCGTGCTTTCCCAGTCGTCGGGCATTCCATCCTGGTCGGTATCGACGGTGCCCACCGCGGCGGAAGTCACGAAAACGTCCACACCGGGTTCGCAGCGGAAGCGCATGACGTTCGGCGTTTCCTCGTCGTCCATCCAGGTCGCAGTGCCGTTATCGAGTGCGGCCGAAGCAGCCACGCCGTCGGTTTGCGTCCAAGTGACGAGGGTCACGGGCGCATTGGGATTCGCCACGTTCTTCAGCGTGAACACCAACGTCCACAGGTTCTGGCTGGCGCTGCGGGTGGCGGTGAATTCCAGCGCGAGTGGATCGGAATCGTCGGCCGGGCCATAACCACTGAAACCCACGAGCGCCGAGCGGTCGGTGGGAAAGTCGTTCCAATCGCTGTTCCAGAAACCGCTGCTGGTGGAGGAGGTTCGGTGAAATGCCTCGGGTCCGCAGCGGAACCGCCAGGTGAGGCGACCGTTCAGATAGCGAAGACCGATGCCGATCTGGCCTTCCCATCCGGTGCCGGTGGGGGCGACGACCGCTTCCGTAAGCATCGTCTCGTTGTCCTCCAATGCTCCGAGCATCGCCTGGTCGTGATTCCAACGCACGCGGAACGGGTTCACTTGCCAGCTCCAAGTACGGGACGCGGCGTTCCAGCTCGGAACGGGCGGAGGAACGCTGGCGGCGTTCTTCGGGTCGGATCCGGCGTTGCGTTCGACGGGATCGGAAAAGCCGTCCGAATCGCTGTCCGTGAGATTGGCGAACGATGGGAAAATCGCGGCGAAGACTTCGTCGCCATCGGTCAGACCATCTCCGTCCGTGTCCGGCACGAGCGGATTGGCGTTGGCGGCGGCTTCCTGGCCGTCGGGCAAACCGTCGTGGTCGGTGTCGCGTGCGTGGAGATCGGTGCCGGAGGAAATTTCCGTGGCATTGGAAATTCCGTCGACATCGGCATCGGCGGTGGCGTCCGCGACAGCGGGGTTCAGGTGGTGCTCGATTTCGACGATGTCCTTGAGTCCGTCGCCATCCGAATCGGTGACGCTGTCGAGAATCTGGAAGCCATGAATCGCGACGTGACTGCCGCCAAGTTGTTCGACGCTGACCGATTGGCTGGAGCCGGTCAGGTTGCGAAAGCGCACGAAGTTCGCCGGGTTCGCGGTTGCCTGAGAGGTCGCGGTCGCTTCTTTCCAGCCGACGAACGGAGCGCCCGAAGCGGAAGTGAAATAACGTCGCGTCGCCGTGTCCGGGCCAAGTTGCACGGAACCTTCGCGCCCGGGGGAGGCATCGCCGAGATAGACGACCAGATCGTAACCGCCGAACGGGATGCCCGTGAGCGTGAACGTCGCCGGGATGCTCGACGACGTGTAGATCATGCCAGTGAGCAGTTTTTCGTCGGAACCGCCCTGATGGGCACCGTCGGTCGCGGCCCGGAACGACCAGCTCGCCGCTGCGGTGGTGGCTTGCCCCCGATGGTTTTTCAGGCTCGAAAACGATCCGGTCAGTGCCGCGGACGAGGGAGGCCAATCCGGCATCGGCGCGCTGACGTTCCAACCGGGCAAACGCAGCCAGCCGGCAGGTTCGCCCGCTTTCAACGCCGCCGCGAGCCGTGTTTCGCTGAGAAATTGCAGGCCGATCGCTCCGGGAAAATCGAACGGCTTCGATGCGGCGGAAAGCGGGTTGGTGCCTTGTTCGAGTTCGATGTTGTCGGGCGAACCGTCCGCGTCGCTATCGGCCAGCGAGGGATTGGAGGTGGTTTCCGCACCGTCCGAAAGGCCGTCTCCGTCGCTGTCCGGATTGAGCGGATCGGTCGTCGTTTCCTGCGCGTCGGTCAGACCGTCGTTGTCGCTGTCGGGATCGGTCGGATTCGTGCCGCGCTGGAACTCCTGGAGGTGGGTCAGGCCGTCGTCATCGGGATCGAGCGCTGCGTCATTCAGATTGGCATCGGAGAGCGCGTAGGTTTCCTCGAACCATTGCGGCATGCCGTCGCCGTCACTATCCGCCAAACCATCGGAGTCGGCTTCCAGCTTCAGGTAATCGAACTGGATGTAGCCGCCTGCGGAACCGCCGGTGCGTTCGACCTGCAGGATGTTTTCGCCCGCCACCGCGTTCACGGAAGCAGCGGAAAAACTGAACACGAGTTTCGTGTCGTAGGTGATGGCATTCCGGACTCCAACGGTCTGGCCGTTGAACTTTACCGTGACGTCGTGGCTATGAAAACCGGCCAGCGAGCCGTTGATCCATGCGCCGCCGCCGATCAGGTCAATCGTGGCTCGCAGTCGTGAACTGGCTGCGGCTTGGCTGACGGTGAGAGGAAAGTGGAGGCGTTTCCTCGGATCGCCCGAAGTCACCGCGCGTTCGAAATTCTCGATGGCCTCATCCGTCGCACGCGTGCCGATGGGCGAGGGATAGTTGCCCGCGAAGTAATAATCGTCGTCCTTTGTGGTGGCGGAACCCGGTGCGACGTTCGCGCCGAAGCTTTCCTGGCTGAAGGGCGAGGTGGCATCGTCGTCGGTGCCCAATTGCCAAAGCGGATCGTAACCCGCCGCGTTCGCGACGGCCGAGGCGAAGAGCAAGAACCAGGGAACGGGATTTCGCACCATGAGGAAGGCGGGCTTGTGCAATATCTTGAGATCCAAAGCAATGCCACATCTTGTGCCTCCGAGCGAATGGAAGCTGGATGCCGCTTGCAAACCACTTGCGGCGAGGCGGAGGAAATGGATTAGTTTGGAAACCCCGAGGCGGCGTTTCGTCGTGTTTTCTGCCAAGTCTTTCCCGCGATGAAAAAGAAACCCCTGTTCACCCGGCAACGCGCTCTCATCGCGTTGGGCGTTCTTTTGGCGGCGGGAGGAATCTGGCTCGGCACGCGGCATCGTCCCGCGCCCGCCTCGGAAGGAGTCGGACAGGCCGTGACCCAACCCGCGGCGCGCGCGGAGTGGGACACCGATCGTCCGTTGAAAATTTTGCCGGTGCTGGCGGAAAAGCCGAGTAAGGAGGAATTAAGTGAGGAAGCGCTCAAACGCGCGTCCAAAGATCCGGAAGAAGCGGTCGTTTGGGCTCATTCCCTGGCCGAACCGGCCGATCGCGAAACCGCGTTGCTCGCGGTGGCTTCCGAAAGGGTGCGCGAGAATCCCCGGCACGCGTTGGAATTGGGCCTTGAATTGCCCGTATCGGAGGCGCGCGACGAATTGCTCGAACGCGCGACCCGCGAATGGGCCGGTCAGGATCCTCACGCGGCGGTCGAGTGGGCGAAAACGTTGCCCGAAAGCACCCTTCGCCAGCGGCTGATCGGCGGAGCGGTGTTGGAATGGAGCCAGACCGAACCTCGTGAAGCCGCCGCACTGGCGCTCGACACCCTCGACGCGGGCCGGCCGTTGGAGAACCTCATCGTCGGGATCGTCCAACGCTGGGTGCAAACCGAACCCGACGAAGCATCCGCGTGGGTGGCTGAGTTTCCCGAAGGTCCGCTCAAGGACGCCGCCGAAGCCAACCTCGCCGCGATCAAAGCCGCCCGCGCGGCGCAGGCGGAGGAGCGTGTGGAGTAGCCGTTTGCGTATACGCGAGATCTTTAAGGAAGATCTTGGCCCGCATTTTGGAGCTTCTGCACGGCTTCAGCGACCAGAGGGGCGTTGCTGAGTAAGCCAGCCATGGTCAGCTTTCCATCCTTGAACTGTTGATACCAGCGTTTACGGCACCTCACCACCTTGGTTCCGTTGCGGAGCTTGAGCTTGTTCAAGTTGAACTCCGCTTTGGTCACCAAGTCCGCTGGGACCCGCGCAGTCATGACCAGTTGCATCGACGGTAACAGCACCTCGAACCATCCGTCCTGCACTACGAAGGGGTCCAGTACCTTGTCGTCGTGGTTGCGCTTCGACCCGTTCACCGAGCCTGCGATGAAACGGTAGTTGCTCCACTCGTAGCTCAGGTCGGGCCTGTTTTTCCTGGAAAGGAAATGCTCCACGTTACCCTCGGCGATCCACATCGCCCACCAGCCGCAGCGCTGGTGAAAGGCCGTGGCGAGATCGTCTTCGTATTGAGCCCAGTAGTTGGGGAACTGCGAAGTCTTCGGGTTTTCACCTGCAAGCCGTTTGTCAACCAGCCAAGCATTTCCCTTTTGCCGACACTCTGTGTCAAAACTTGCGGGCTCGGGGATGGGGTTCGCGACCGGGATCATGAGGGCTTCTTCACGAGGTCAAAATAAGGTTTCCACAGCGGCCAGAATTCGTCGTCGCCTCCCAATGCTTTCCGCAAGTTCTCTTCGATCCAGTCCGCCACCTCCCATGGCGCAGCCGAGGGCTCGGGAAACTCGCCCATGAAAGCGTTCGCTTCATCGATCGCCTTCTGTGCCTCCACAGGGTAGCTGCTCGGCAGGTCGAAGGAATCAGACTCCAGCCAATGCTCCGCCGCGCCCAGTTTCGCGAAGGGGATGCACTCAAACTCCACCTTGCCGTCTTCCAGATCGAAATCAAAAAGCCGGTCGGTCTCGTTGTTCCAAAGATATTCGACCGATCCGGTAACCAGCGGCGAGTGGGTAGTCGCGATGATTTGCACGGAGTCCACTTCATCTTTCATCAACAGCGACCGCACGACTTCGTGCAGCGCTGGGAGAAAGACTCGTTGCCACTTCGGATGCAAGTGAGCTTCCACTTCATCGAACAGCAATGTCATCCGCCGGACCGGTTCTTCACGACGCGCTGCACATGCAATCCGGTGCTCCTGCCAAGCCCACACCAGCAAGTAAGCCAGCGCCAGCACGCGCCTCATGCCCGAAGCGGCCAGTGTTACCGGTACCCTACCATAGGGCATGATCAACGTTGGGATTTCCGTCGCGCTCCGGCCAACACGGGTGCCTTCGCCAATCTGTAGCGTCTCCGCTTCGCCCGCCGAAATCCGCTTTAAGACTTTTTGAAGCGTCGAGAAGGCTTTATTGCCTTTCAGACGCCAATTTTCCACGTCCCGCAACAAACCATTGCAGACGATATCTTCGGGGCGGACGGCACCACGTGGCAAACCATTCCAGAGTTCGTCTTTGTCGAATTGAAAGGCTCTGGAACGGACGGTTTGCTCAGTTTCTTCTACCCAATAATGCCGGGTGGGATCCCAAATAGAAAATCCTCCATCAATTCGGGCGTAAACGACAATTCCAGCCATCGGTGGCCTGCCTCGCGTTCTTCCCTTCCACGCCTGAGAAGGGAAGTCGAATTCGGCCACCCCTTTGACCTCGTCACCGGCTTTACCCCGAACCGAATACCGGAGCGCTGGTGGATCGTTCTTCCGCGTTTCTGGTTCGGGATGGAACTCCTTCTCGTCCGCCCAAGTTCGGGTTAACGCATACCAGCACGCGTCCAAGAGGAAGGTCTTACCAAGGCCGTTGTCGCCGGTGATGAGGTTCAGACGTTCTCCGAACTCCGCTTCAAGGTCCGGAGCGGGGCCGATCTGGTGAAGCTGGAGGGTGGTGAGCATCGGATGGCTGGGAAAGTATCGGTTTAGCCGCAGCAATGTCACGCCGCGAGACTTGGTTCGTTACCGACGGTTGAATAAAAAAACGGCGACTCCATGAGGAATCGCCGTTTTCGATAGAAGATAGAGCGAGCTGAAGTTGACCGAGGAGAGCAGAGGGAATCAGTCGGTCCATCCTTTCAGTATTCGCGGTCCGTTCAGAGGAAGTATTCCACGCCCGCTTTGAACAGCGGCTGATACTTTTCGCCGGGGATGTTGCGGGCGACGTCGAGGCCGCGTCGTTCGGTGTGACCCATTTTACCGAAGACCCGGCCGCAGGGGCTGGAAATGCCTTCGATGGCGAACATCGAGCCGTTCGGATTGATCGCGATGTCCATCGAAGGCACGCCGTTTTCGTCGCAATACTGCGTCGCGATCTGGCCGTTGGCCGCTAGCTGCGCGATCACTTCGGGCGAGGCGAGGAATTTGCCTTCACCGTGCGAGAGCGGGATCGTGTGGACGTCGCCGACCTTGCTGTGGGCGAGCCACGGCGAGAGCGTGCTGCTGACGCGGGTGTGGGAGTAGCAGGAAATGTGGCGGCCAATGTCGTTGAAAGTGAGCGTCGGCGCGTCGGCGGCGGGCTCGCGGATTTCGCCGTAAGGGACGAGACCGGTTTTGATGATCGCTTGGAAGCCGTTGCAGACACCGAGGATCAGGCCGTCGCGGTTCTTGATCAGATCCATCACGGCGTCGGCCACGCGCGGGTTGCGCAGGATGGTGGCGATGAATTTGCCCGAGCCGTCGGGTTCGTCGCCCGCGCTAAACCCGCCGGGGAACATGAGGATCTGCGACTCGCGGATCTTGTCGGCGAATTCCTTGAGCGATTCCTCGACGTGTTTCGCGGTGAGGTTGCGGAAGACGAAGATCTCCGCGTCGCCGCCGGCGTGGCGGAAGGCGCGGGCGGAATCGTATTCGCTGTTCGTGCCGGGGAAGGCGGGAACGAGGACTTTGGGAATTCGGAGTGCGGAATTCGGAATGCGGAATGGAGACGGCTTCGCCGAAGAGGTGAACGTCGTGACCTCCGGATGGGCGGGCTCGGTTTGGGTCGGGTAAACCGGCTCCAGCGTGCCGGTCCAGGCGGCGAGGAGTTCGTCGATCGTGTGGGATTCGCCCGGCAGCTTGAGCACCGGCTCGGCGAGGGTGACGCCGATTTCCTGCGCTTCGAGTTCGGCCGGAAGCGGTTCGGTGTGCTCGACGAGGAACGAAACGAGGCGCTCGCGACGGAGGTCTTCGACGTTGCCTTCGAAGCCGATGCGGTTGCCGAAGGTCATCTTCGCGAGCGCGACGGCGAGGCCGACGTGGCCCGGGGCGTGGATCGAGAGGATTCGGCCTTCCGCGTTGAGCTGATGAAGCCGTTCGGCGGCTTGCTTGAGCTTGGCGAAGTCCGGCAGGTGATCGGCGTCGCGCGGGATTTCCAACAGCGAAACGCGGCTGCCCGCGGCTTTGAACTCGGGCGAAAGGGCGCGCGAGGCTTTGCCCGGAGCGAGAGCGAAGGAAACGAGCGTCGGCGGAACGTCGAGATCGTTGAACGAACCCGACATCGAGTCCTTGCCGCCGATCGCCGCGAGGCGGAGCTGCTGTTGGACGTGCAGCGCGCCGAGCAAGGCCGAGAACGGCAGACCCCAGCGGGTGGCGTCGGTGCCGAGTTTCGGGAAGTATTCCTGCAAGGTCAGGCGAACATCGGAGAGGCGCGCGCCGGCGGCGACCGCTTTGCAGACTGATTCGGTAACGGCGTAGGCCGCGCCGTGGAAGGGCGACCATGCGGAGAGGTGGGGATTGAAACCCCAGCTCATGAACGTGCAGACGTCGGTTTCGCCATCGAGCAACGGCAGCTTCGCGGCCATTGCGTCGGGCGGTGTGAGCTGGTGCTTGCCACCGAACGGCCACAGCACCGTGGCCGCGCCGACCGAGGAATCGAAACGCTCGCCCAGGCCCTTTTGTGAGCAAGCATTGAGATCGGCGAGGGCTTCGAGCGTGTTCTCGAAACGCGGGATCGCGTAAGCGAATTCGCCTTCCGGGGCTTTGACGTGAACCTTGGCAGTTTGCTGGACGCCGTTGGTGTCGAGGAAGTCGCGGGAAAGGTCGACGATCGTTTTGCCGCGCCAGGTCATGCGCAGGCGGCCGGTATCGGTGACGTTGGCGACGTGGACGCACTCGAGGTTTTCCCGGTCGGCCTCGTGGATGAAGTAGGCGATTTCCGAGGGATCGACGCAAACGGCCATGCGCTCCTGCGATTCGGAAATGGCAAGCTCGGTGCCGTCGAGGCCGTCGTATTTCTTCGGAACGGCATCCAGATCAATGTCGAGGGACGGTGCGATTTCGCCAATGGCAACCGATACCCCCCCCGCGCCGAAGTCGTTGCAGATTTTGATTTTGCGGGTGAGTTCCGGATTGCGGAACAAGCGCTGGATCTTGCGCTCAGTCGGAGCGTCGCCTTTCTGGACTTCGGCGGAATTTTCCAACGCGGTGTCGGTGTGTTCTTTCGAGGAACCGGTTGCGCCGCCGACGCCATCGCGTCCGGTGCGGCCACCGATCAGCAGGATCGCGTCGCCCGGAGCGGGCGAACCGCGGAACACCTGTGAACGCGGCGCGGCGGAGACCACGGCGCCGATTTCCATACGTTTGGCGACGTAGCCCGGGTGGTAAACTTCCGCGACCTGGCCGGTGGCGAGGCCGATCTGGTTGCCGTAGGACGAATAACCATGTGCGGCGACCTGGCAGATCTTCTTCTGCGGCAGTTTGCCCGGCAGGGTTTCGGAGAATGGCGTGAGCGGGTTGCCCGCGCCGGTGACGCGCATCGCCTGATACACGAACGAGCGGCCGGAAAGCGGGTCGCGGATCGCGCCGCCGAGGCAGGTCGCCGCGCCCCCGAACGGTTCGATTTCCGTCGGGTGGTTGTGCGTCTCGTTCTTGAACATCACGAGCCACTCTTCCAATTGTGGATTGCGGATTGCGGATTGCGGATTGGAAGAGTCCTGCGGATAGCAGATCTCGACGGGCACGACGATGGAGGCGGCGTTGACCTCTTCGGAAACTTCGAGGTTATCGAGTTCGCCGGTCTTTTTCAGTTCCTTCATGCCCATCAGCGCGATGTCCATGAGGGTGACCGGGCGGGTCGAGGCAGGGCCGTAAACCTTTTCGCGGCTGGCGAAATACGCCTGCCAGGCGCGCTCGACCGGGGCGGTGCCTTCGTCGAACGCGGCTTCTTCGATCCGGGTGAGAAACGTGGTGTGACGGCAGTGGTCGGACCAATAAGTGTCCAACATCTTGATTTCCGTCAGGCTCGGGTCGCGCTGTTCGTCGTCGCGGAAGTATTCCTGGCAGAACGCGAGGTCGGCATTGGACATCGCGAGACCGAGTTCCTTGCGCAGCGTGGCGAGCGCTTCGGCGTCCTTGCGGGTGAAGCCGGTAAGGATCGCAACGTCGGCGGGCGGGTGGATCTTCGGTTGAAGCGAGTCCGGAAGATCAAGCGAGGCCTCGTGCGAGTCGACCGCGTTGATGACGAAGGTCTTGACGCGATCCAGGTCGCCGTGGCTCAGCGAGCCACGCAGCGCGATCACTTTCGCGGAGGCGACCAGCGGGCGGTCCTTGCCGGTGAGAATCTGCACGCATTGGGCGGCCGAATCGGCGCGCTGGTCGAACTGACCCGGCAGGAATTCCACCGCGAAGGCGGTTTGTTCTTCGTCCAAAACCAGCTCGGAGGAAACGACATCCACCTGCGGTTCGGAGAGGATCCGGCGGACGGCGTCGTCGAATTCCGACCCGGAAAGGCCGTCTACGTCGTAGCGCTGGATCACGCGGACGTTTTCAAGACCGTGCAGGGAGAGCGATTCGCGGAGGTCGTGCAGCAGGTGACGGGCCTCGGCGTTGAATTCGGTCTTCTTCTCGACGAAAATGCGGTTCATGGGACGGGGAAAGGCCGCACGGCCTTTGGAAGCGAGGGATGCTAAGAGCCTGAGGGGGGAGGGCAAGGCGGAATCCCACGCCGATTCGGCCGTTTTAGGCGCGAAATCGAGAAAATCACGGTTTCGTCCTTGACCCCCCAAGAGGCGGTGGCTATCTCCGCCGCCCCACGAACGTACCACGAACCTTTATGGCCAACGCTCAAGTCATTCTCCGCGAAAAAATCGAAGGTCTCGGCGTCGAAGCCGACGTCGTCAAGGTGCGTGCCGGTTACGCCCGCAATTTCCTGATCCCGCAAGGCAAGGCCTTCGAGGCGAACAAGTCGAACTTGCGCCATCTCGAAGCTCTCAAGAGTGCCCGCGCCCAGCGCGAAGGTCAGGAGCTTGTTGAAGCCCAGGAACTCGCCACCAAGATCTCCAAGCTGAAGCCGAAGTTCACCCTTTCGACCGGTCAAGGCGGCAAGGCGTTCGGCTCCGTCACCAACATCGACATCCACAAGGAACTCGAAGCCGCAGGCATCAAGATCGACCGCCACGCGATCGAACTCGACAAGCCGGTCAAGAAGTCCGGCAAGACCGAGGTGTCCGTGAAAGTGCATCCGCAAGTTACCGCGACCCTCGTCATCACCGTCGAAGCCGGTGAGGAAGAGGAAGGCTAAAAGCTTCCTGCTAGTTTTCACTAAATGCCCCGTTTGCCTAGGCGAACGGGGCTTTTTTGTTTGGATAGCCGAATCATCCGCCTGAGTGGAATGCCGCCAGGGCTGGTTATTTCGTTTGGGCTTTTTGTCGAGAGTACGGCTGTTGGGGGTTAGTTAGAGCTTAAGGTGGTTGGCTGCTTTATCGGGTCTTGGAGGGATCGCGTTATAATCATGTATCCCTCTTAAAATAAGTGGGTTGAGATTAAAATTCGGAACAGCTTTTGGTTGGAATAGGTCAGTTTTTCGGACTTTTTGATGTGATCGAAAGATTTAAGCGCCGAAGAAATGGCCAGAAAGAACTTGTCTCGGATTAGGGTTTTTTCATATCTAACGCGACCCTTGGAAAACGGGTCGTTCTGTTTGTATAGCTAACCAAACAATCGCAGATTGCCATGAAACCTAAATTCCGTCGTTTTACGCGCAGATTTCGCCGAATTCCCTTCCGGGGATTGCCGGCGTTAATCATTTTTTCCGCCGCCTCTCTAAGCCCTGTTGACGCCGCGGTGGTACCTACCGATGCCGCAGGCAACTACACCGTGGTGGCCGTTGAGGCCAATACCATTCTAGGGCTTGGCGGCGCTGCCAATGTGATCACCGTTCCTCTCGGGACGGCCTTGCTGGGGGATGCGGGCGCCCTTGATGGCATTCAGATCATTTCCCAGGGCGTTGGACCGGTCTATACCGTTAACAATGCGGGAACGATCAGTGTGACAGGGGGCGGCCAAGCGGTGGAGTCCTTGGTGTTGCCCGTAAACATCACGAACTCGGGCGTGGTGACCAATACGCTGGGTGATTTGATCGTCATCGGTGGCGGTAGCACGGTGACGAACAGCGGTCTCTTGTCCGGGGAAAATCACGCGATTTCCATCAGCGGAAATGGCACGGTCACCAATACAGGGACGATCGTTGGGGATAATGATATCGGCGGAGTTGGCGATGGTGTGCTCGCCACTGGTGATTTGGCACTGACCAACTCGGGAACCATTGTCAGCGGATTCCATGGGGTTAACGCGGGTGGTGCGTTGGTGACGATAACCAACAATGGAGGATCGATTATTGGTACCGACCCCGCTTCCTCGGTTGCTTTCGGTATTCAAGCCCTGGGTTCCGCAGGTTTCAGCGTAATCGTGAACGACGCCGGGCTTATTTCTGGAGACTCCAGTGGTATCAGCGCAGGCAGCCTTAACGGGATCATCAACATCAATGGCGGTGTGATTTCCTCCACCGATGCCGGAGGTGGTGATGCGATCGAGCTAACTGGAACACTCGGCGCTCTAACCAATGGTGCCGGCTCGACGATCACGGCCAGCGTGACCACCGGAGGATCGGGTTTGTTCATTGGTGGCAACCTCGGAAACGGACTCACTCTCAATTCCGTCAACGTAGGCACTATTGTTTCGGGCTCGGGTGCCGGTGCTGACGGCATCCACGTCAGCGGTTCCCTGATTGCGGGACATAATCTCATCAATACTGGCCTCATCGATGGCAGTCTGGGGGATGATGGTGTCGATATCGGCACCCTTTCCGGCACGCTCGACAACCAGGCAACCATCGTTGGTGCCAACAACGGCGTGGAAATCGACACGGCCACCGTGGGCGGCACGATTCTCAACTCCGGAACGATCGCCGGTTTGGCGCTTCACGGCATCGAGGCTGGTGATAACGTCACCATTTCGAACACCAATACGATCACCGGCAATGTCGACGGCGTGAACGCCGATGACGATGCCACGATCACGAACACCGGATCCATCAGCGGCACGACCGGGAATGGCGTCACCGCGCAGGATGACCTTACTTTGACGAACACGGGCGGCACGATCAGCGGAGCTGTCACCGGGGTTTCCGCGAACGAAAGCGCCATCATCACCAATACGGGCACCATCAGCGGTGCCGATGAAGACGGTATCGCCGCCGATGACGAACTCACTCTGACGAACAGCGGCACCATCGTGGGCGACGATAACGGCGTCCAAGCCTTGGATGAGGCGATGATCACCAACTCGGGCGTCATCAGCGGTGCGAATGGAAATGGGGTGGACGCCGCCAACGAGCTTACGCTCACCAACGCCGGCACGATCGCCGGCGATGACGACGGTGTTTCCGCCGACGACAGCGCGATCATCACCAACACGGGATTGATCCTGGGTATCACCGATGACGGTATCGAAACGGACGACACTCTTGCGCTGACGAACTCAGGGACGGTGTCCGGTGCCAACAACGGCGTGGAAGTGGATCAAGACGCCACGATCACCAACCAGGCGGGCGGCGTCATCAGCGGCTCGGGTGGAGATGGTATCCTCGCAACTCTCGACCTGACCGTGACCAACGACGGCACGATCGTCGGCAGTGACGACGGCATCGATACCGGTGCCAACGCGTCGATCGATAACAACGTTACGGGCGTGATCGCAGGCTCGGCCGGCGACGGCATTTTCGCCGGGGCGCTTCTCAGCCTCACGAACGATGGCACGGTTTCCGGTGCTGCCAACGGTGTTCAGACCGGGGACAGCGCCACGATCGACAACAGCGCCACGGGCACGATCGCCGGCAGTGGCGGCGATGGTGTCCAGGCGGGCAACTTGCTCGATCTCTCGAATGCTGGAGTCATCGCGGGTTCGGTCAATGGCATCGAGACCGGAGATTCCGCGATCATCGATAACCTCGCGGGAGGAGTCATCTCCGGCAGTGGCGGAGACGGCGTTCAGGCAGGCAATCTGCTGGACCTCTCGAACGCCGGAACCATCGCGGGCTCCGTTAACGGCATCGAAACCGGAACTTCCGCGATCATCGATAACCTCGCGGGAGGGATCATCTCCGGCGGTGGTGGCGACGGTGTTCAAGCGGGCAACTTGCTTGATCTCTCGAACGCCAACGTGATCGCCGGTTCGGTGAACGGCGTGGAAGCCGGCGACACCGCGGTCATCGATAACTTCGCGGGCGCGTCCATCACCGGCACCAGCGGTGACGGTGTGCTGGCGGGCAATGCGCTCGACCTTGCCAACGATGGCTCGATCGCCGGCGGCGACGACGGCGTGGACGCGCTCAATTCGGCGGTGATCGTCAACACTGCCACGGGAAGCATCTCGGGCACTGACGAAGGCATCGACGCGGCCGATTTCCTCGATTTGAACAACTCCGGGACGATCACCGGTGGGGATGAGGGCGTGGAAGCGGGCAATTCCGCAACCGTGCTCAACCAATTGGGGGGATCGATCACCGGCACGGGTGGCGACGGCTTGGATGTCGGCGATTCCTTGAGCTTGACCAATAATGGCACGATCAACGGTGCGGGTGGCGATGGCGTGGACGCCGCGAACAGCGCGACCATCACCAACAACAACTCGATTGTCGGCGGCTCCGGTGACGGCATCGAAGCCGATTCCTTCTTGGTTCTCACCAACAACGCGACCATTTCCGGCAACGACGATGGCGTGGACGCGGGTTTCGGTGCGACGATCACGAACAACGCGTTCGCTTCCATCACGGGTGCGGACGACGGTATCGACGCGGACGATTCGCTGATCCTCACCAACAGCGGCACCATCACCGGAAACGGAGATGACGGTGTGGATGCGGGCGACGACGCGACCATCGTCAACAACGCCGGTGCGACCATCACGGGTGTGGGCGACGACGGTATCGACGCGGGCGACGATCTCACGCTGACGAACAGCGGCACGATTACCGGTGACGACGATGGTGTCGAAGCCGGGGAAAGCTCCGTGGTGACGAACGTCTTCGGCGCGGTCATTACCGGCATGAACGGTGATGGTGTCGACTTCGACGGTGCGATCGGGTCCGTCCTGAACAACACCGGCACTGTTAACGGCTTCATCCTCGCCAACCCGCTGGTGTTCGGCACGGGTATCGACGGCAGCAGTGGCGATGACGTCTTCAACCTGAACGACGGTTCGGTCATCAACGGCGATGTGCTCGGCGATGGTGGCGTTGATACGATCAACTTCAGCGGTGGCCTGACCTCGGCGTTTGGGTTCCCCGACACCACCGAGAACATCATTCACGGCGATGTCTTCGACGTGGAGTTCATCAACAAGACCGGTGCCGGCTTCGCTGTGATTGGCGATGGCGGTCTCGACTACGATGGCAACACGATCACCGACCCGCTTGTTACGGTTGAATCCGACCTGATCACCGTCACCTCCGGTGGTCTGATCATCAACGGCAACGTCATCGGGACCGACGGTGTGAGCACCTCCACTATCAACGTGGCGGGCGGCGCCGAACTGGACGGCACGGGAACGTGGACCGCGAACGTGAACCTCGCCGATACTTCGATCTTCAGCGCTGGCGCGACCGCGATCAGCCTGACCTCGCAGAGTGGTCCGATCACGCCGGAAGACGCGGTCGGTTCGTTGACGATCCTCGGAACGGTCACGGATGCCGTCGCCTTCCGTTGGGACGTCAATCCGCAAACGCCGATCAACAACGGCGTGAACAGCGACTTGGTGACCGCGAACACCTACGTGATCAACAGCATGGATCTGCACATTTCGCCCACCAACCTGGACGAAACGATCACGAATGGCGTTTACACCATCATCGCCACCAACAATCCCGTCGATATCTCCGGCATCGAAGAGGTGGGTGTTCAGTTCAACACCACCGTCGAAGACCAATTCGGTTTCCAGGGCAGCGAGATCTTGAACAATCTCGACGACCTTAACACCAACACCGTTTTGGGCAGCTTCTTCGCCACCGTCACCACATCAGGCGACGGCACCGACGTACTGTTGGAAATCCAACATGACTTCGAAGGTCTGCCAGGCCTGACCGCGACTCAGAGCGCGATCGGGGCGGTCTTCGACGTCGAATCGGACAATCCGGATCCGGACATCCAGGACTTCCTCGCCGCGCTCGATTACTCGAGCCTTGAAGAAGTCCAGGCGGTGCTCCAAGCGCTCGATCCGTCGGCCCAGCTCGGCATGGTGGCCTCGATCATTAACAGCAACTATCGCGTCAATCGCATGGTTCAGAACCACCTGTTCGACCTGCGTGTGTGCGACGAGCCGATGATGATCGCGCCTTCCGGCTCGAAGGACGCCAAGGACGCCAAAGGTGTCATGGCGCCACAACAGCCGGCCTCTCCGTCCCATCGTTACGGCGTCTGGGGTAGCTTGTCCTACGACTGGCAGGACCTCGAAGGTTCGGATGACGTTTCCGACTTCGACGGTAACGTTGGTGCGTTCACCGCTGGCTTCGACTGGCGCGTGAATCCGACGCTGGCGTTCGGCATCTTGCTCGATGGTTCGAAAGCCGACCTCGATCACGGTTCCGGCGACACGGACATCGATAGCCTCCGCGTGGCGGTTTACGGCACCTGGGGCGCTTGCACCGGCTGGTATTCCGACTTCCTCGTCGGATACGGCAAACACGATCTGGATACCGACCGCGATACGATCTTCGGCAGCGTCGACAGCTCCTCGGATGCGGACAGCCTCCAAGCGTTGTGGACCGTCGGATACACCTTCGCTTCGGGCAACCTGAAGCATGGTCCGTTCGGTGGCTTCGAATATCAAAGAGTTGATGCCGATGGCTTCGAGGAAGACGGCGACATCCTCGACGACGTTCCAGTCTCGGTGGACGACTACGAGGTGGATTCGCTCCGCGCCCTCATCGGCTATCGCGTCAACACGACCTACGGCAAATTCCGTCCGTATGCGTCGATCGCTTACGCTCATGAGTTCGGCGACGATGAGATCTCGGCCAACGCGAGCCTTGGCGGCATCTTCGATGGCGCTTCGTTCCGCGTGACCGGACCGGACTTGTCTTCGGCGATCCTGCTGTCCGCCGGCACCGGCTTCAGCATCAACGAATCGCTCACGCTCGATGTCGGCTACCGGGGTGAAATCTCGGTCTGCGACGACGGCGTCGACAGCCATGGTGGTTCGATCGGCCTGAATTGGACCTTCTGATCTGATCAAAAGGCATCATGTTTGGAGAGCCTCGGGGAAACCCGGGGCTCTCTTCTTTTGTCCGTTCAGCGCTTGGCTTTCGGCGTGCGGAGAAACTTCTCCACCTGCGCGAGCGGGCGCGTGTTGAGAATGTCTTCGCGCGAAAGCCAGCCTTTGCGGGCGAGGCGGATGCCGAAATGAAGGTAATGTAGCTGATCGCCTGAGTGCGCGTCCGGGTTGATCGAGCAGAGCACGCCCTTGTCCTTGGCGCGTTTCCACCAACGCCAGTCCATGTCGAGCCGGTAGGGATTGCAGTTCAACTCGATGATCGTGCGGGTCTCCGCGGCGCAATCGATGATCTTGGAATGATTCACCGCGTAGCCTTCCCGTCGAAGCAAGAGGCGACCGGTGAGATGGCCGAGCATGGTGACGTGTTCGTTTTCCATCGCCCGGCAGAGCCGCCGGGTCATTTCGTCTTCGGATAAATTGAAGACGTTATGCACCGAAGCGACGCAGTAATCGAGACGGGCAAGGGTTTCGTCTCCGAAATCGAGCGAGCCATCCTTGAGAATATCCACTTCGGAGCCGGCGAAGAGTTTGAACCGGTCGAAACTTGTGTTGAGTTGATGGATCGTTTCGATCTGGGCGAAGAGACGTTCTTCGTCGAGGCCGCGAGCTTGAAACGACGACTTCGAGTGATCGGCGATGCCGAGATACTGGAGCCCTAGTTCCTGGGCGGCCTCCGCCATTTCCTCCAAACGATTACGGCCGTCGGAGGCGGTGGTGTGGTTGTGGAACGTGCCACGCAGGTTTTCAAGTTCGACGAGCTTGGGCAGATCGCCCGTTTCGGCCGCTTCGATTTCGCCGCGATTTTCTCGCAATTCCGGGGCGATGAAGCGGAGACCGAGCGCACGATAAATGTCCGGCTCCTCGTGGATTTCCGGCGGCGCGGGAGATTTTTCGTCGACGGGAGTAAGGCCGTATTCGTTGAGCGACCAGCCGTGTTTCAACGCCCGCTGGCGAATGGCGACGTTGTGCTCCTTCGAGCCACTGAAATACTGCAGAGCGAAGGGAAACTCGGCGTTGGAAACCGCGCGGAGATCGCATTGCAAGCCGTTGTGCAGCCGGACCGATGCTTTAGTGTCGCCTTTGGCGATGATCGATTCGACCGGCGGAAACGTCGTGAAATAACGGCAAAGCTCGGCCGGCTGCTTTGTCGCGACGAGGAAATCGAGGTCGTTGACGATTTCCTTCGCCCGCCGGAACGAACCGCACACGGCCACGCGCGACGCGGCCGGATGATCGCGGAGCGCTTCGAGGATGTCATCGACCAGCGAGGTGATGTCGCCCAACAGGAAGCGGGAGGCGAATTGCTCGCGTTGGGAGAGTCCGTCGAGAATCTTCTGCTGGGTTTTCGCACCGAAGCCCGGTAAGGCGGCCACTTTTCCCGCTTCGCAGGCGGCGCGGAGATCCGCGATGGACCCGACTCCGAGGGTTTCGTTCAGCGCCTTGATCTTCTTTGGACCGAGGCCTTGAACCTCGAACAATTCGAACAAGCCCTCGGGAAATTCCGCGCGAAGTTTCTCGTGAAACTCGAGCTTACCCGTGCTGGCAAGTTCGTGCAGCTTGTCGCGCAACGCTTCGCCCAAGCCTTTGATGCCCTCGAGCTGGTTGTCGCGGGCGAGCGCGACGATGTCGCCATCGAAGCCACTGACGATTTCCGCGCCTTGTCGATAAGCGCGAATTTTAAAGGGATTCTCGCCCTTCAACTCCAGCAGCAGGGCGATTTCTTCCAGGACATCGGCGAGGGCTTCGCGGGTCATGTAAAGCGAAGAGAGAAACCACGAATGGCCACGAATAGACACGAATCAGAACTGTGGCTGGAACGTTTGCCCTGGCTCGGGGAAATCCAATTCGTGAACATTCGTGGCAATTCGTGGTTAAAAATGGGAGTTAGAGTCCCGGAATGCCCAGTCCGCCGGTGAGCTTCTTCATCTCCGCGGCGGCGGTTTCTTTGCCCTTGTTGACGGCTTCCTGAACGCCTTTCAGCACCAGGTCTTCGAGGAACTCGACATCGGAAGGATCGACGACCGACGGGTCGATCTTGATCGAATGGACATCACCGGCGCAGCTTGCGATGACGGTCACTTTGCCGCCGCCGACGCTGGCTTCGACCGTGCGTTGGGCGAGTTCTTCTTGCTTCGCGGCGAGCCCGGCCTGCATCTGCTGGGCCTGCTTCATCAGTTTCTGGATATTCATGAGGAGTTGATGGTTGGGTGGTTGATAGTTGATGGTGAAGATTTCCGGTCGTGAATCGGTGGCGAAAGGGCTCTTCCTATCAACCATCGACTCCAAACCATCAACCTCTTCATCCCACTACCTTGCCTTCGAGGATGACGAGCGCCTGCTCGATCAGAGGATCGCGATAGAAGGAATCGTCGGCAGCCGGTTTGGGTTCCTTCGCGGGCGACGCTTGCTTGGCCGGTTCGGGCGATGTTTGGGCCGGTGCCGGCGCTTCCCACGGCGGCGGTTCGCTGACCTCGGGAGCGGATTCGATCAAGGACGCCAGACGGCTGGTGATCGGATCGCCCGGTTTTTTCAGGGGCGGGGGTGGCGGAGAAACCGGTTGTGGCTCGGGCTCGGGCGCCACTTCCACCGCAAGCGGTTGAGGTTCGGAGACTTTCGGGATCTCGAAAGCGGGGGCGGGAGCAGCCGGGGTAGCGGGCGCTTCGCCCAACAGATCCGCGCCCCGGCTGAGGGTTTTGATGACGTCGGAAAGCCGGACTTCACCCAGCACCTGGATCGCTTTAATCAAGCCGAGCTCGAAATGCAGTCGGCGATTTGTCGACCACTTCATGCGGCCTTCGGTTTCCGCGAAGACATCGATGGCAGAAAGCAGGCGGTCGGGCGGATAGGCATCGGCAGAGGCGACGAGCGATTTCCAGAGGTCGGCCGGGATTCCATCGCCATCGGCGGAGGGATCAAGCTTGGCGACCAGCAAGGCACGCAACGCGCCGATGAGTTCGCCGAGCAACTGGGAAAGTTCGCGACCGGATTCGGCTTCCTTCTGAATCAGAGAAAGCGCGGCGGGCGTGTCGCGGGCAAGCAGCGCGGTGGCGAGTTGGGCGACTTTTTCCCGCGAGGTGAAACCGAACACGTCGAGAACGTTCGCCTCGGTGATGTGATCGCCGCAGAAAGCCACGAGCTGATCGAGCATCGACTGGGCATCGCGCATGCCACCGTCGGCTCCTTTGGCGATTGCCCACGCGGCGGCGTCGTCGAGACCGACGTTCTCGTTGCTGGCGATGTGCAGCAGATGCTTGGCGATCAGTTCCGTGGGGATCGGACGAAGGTCGAAGCGCTGGCAGCGGGAAAGAATGGTCGGGAGAATCTTGTTCGCCTCGGTGGTGGCGAAGATGAACTTCACGTGCGGCGGCGGTTCTTCGAGCGTCTTCAGCAGGGCGTTGAACGCCGCGTTGCTGAGCATGTGGACCTCGTCGATGTAGTAGATTTTGAACTGCCCGCGAGCCGGGGCGAAACGGACGGTTTCGCGCAGTTCGCGGACCTGTTCGACGCCGTTGTTCGACGCACCGTCGATTTCCAAAACGTCCAGCGATCGGCCTTCCGCGATTTCAACGCAGACGTCTTCGTTCGGGTCGAAATCGACTTTCGGTCCGCCGGTGCAATTGAGGGCTTTGGCGAGAATGCGGGCGGTCGAGGTCTTCCCCGTGCCGCGAGGGCCGACGAAGAGATAGGCGTGGGCGAGGCGTTTTTGTTCGATCGCGTTGCGCAGCGTCCGCACGACGTGGTCCTGACCGAGGACATCGTCGAATGTTTTCGGGCGGTATTTGCGGGCGAAGACCTGATAGCTCACGCGCCGAAGGTAGGAGGGCTTTCGGCGTTTGTCAGTTTTCAGTTTCCGGGGCGGAGTGATTTCCGTTTTTCGCTGAAAATGAATCAGTCGTGGAATTCGGGGCGCCTTGGTTCGCGGGAAATGCGTTTTCTTGCGCGATCCATTGATCGACGGGAGTTGCTGGCCACGTTGTGGCTGTTACCTTTTCCGCCGTCATGTCCGCCGAAAGCCCGGAATCTCCCGTCAACCCGCAGAAGTCCCGTAAAACCCGTCGACGCAGGCGCGCTGTGTGGCCGGTGGCGGTGCTACTCACTTTCCTGGCGATCGGGACCGGCCTGTTGTTCACGCCGGTGCCGGGAAAGATCAAACGCGGGCTGCGCGAGATCTTCGCCCCTAAGCGAGTGGTGGTGAAAAACGTCGATGAGGAAGATCTGCGGCGTCAGATCGAATCTCGTTTGCGATCGGAGATGGAAACCGAGTACGCGCGAGAACTGGATGCGGTGAAGCGCTCGGCGGACGCGTCGGTGAAGGCGGCGCGCGATCAGTCGCAAGGCGCTCAAGAATCGGAGTTGCCGGAGGATTTCAGTGCGACGACGGGGGGCGACGTTCGCAAGCTGCGCTCGGGCATTCCATTCAAAACGGAAGTGAAGATCGACAAGGGCGCGTTCGCTTCGAAGGAGCGGGTGAGCGATGACAGCTATACTGCGGAATACACTCTGCACGTCCGTTTGCCGTCGCCGGCGAAGACGCTTCCCGAACTGGAAGGCTCCAATCCCAAACTCGGCGCGATTTTACCGGGTCTCGGACCGATGTTGGAAAAGGCGGAGATTTCCGGTTGGTACTGGAAACTCTACGACGATAAGACCGCCCGCCTGAAACGCGATGCCACGGCGCTCAACGAGCTGCTGACGAAGCACAATCTCTACGACTGCGAAACGATCCTCAATTTGCGCGGGAGCAACGGCCGCAAGGTATTTCTCCTCCAGGCGGAGATGGATGTCGTGGCCGATGGCTCCGATGGCGACCGCTTGCCCGCGATGCCGGAGGAAATCGTGAATTCGCCGAACTATCAGCCGTTTACCAGTTACGGCTGGCCGAAGCGAGGGACGACGCCGAATCCGATAGTCGCGGGATGGGAGCGACGGATTTCCGCGGGCGAAAAGGAACTCGCCAACCGGGCAACGGCCGCGGATCGCAAGAAGTGGCTGAAGGACCGGCTCAATTTCCTCAAGCGCGGCGTGGCCGATTTGAAATCCCGCTCGTTCCTGATTGCCGAGTACGATCCCTTCATCGTGATCCCGGTGAACATCCTCGCGGCGGCGAATGACCCCTTCGCCCCGAAGGTTGGCGATTTCGCCATCGTAGTTCATGGCGATCGCGTGTTGCCCGCGGTGGTGGGTGATGGCGGTCCCACGTTCAAGGTGGGGGAGGCCTCGCTGCGGATCGCCCGCGAACTCAACTCCAAAGCCACGCCTTACAACCGGCCGGTTTCCGATTTGAAAGTGACCTATCTGGTGTTTCCCGGCAGTCGCGACTCCGAACGCACCCCACCGGACTACGGCGTATGGCGTGGCAAATGCGAGGCGTTGCTTCAGGAGATCGGCGGCTTGGGTGCGGGTTACTCGATTCACACTTGGGCGGACTTGCTACCCAAACCGGAACCGGCTCCCGTGGTACCCGCTTCGACGCCGTCCGCGCCCCCCGCGACCGAGGCTTCCACGCCGGTCTCCGAACCGGCCGCTCCCGTTCAGGAAACGGTACCCGCTTCGCCTTGATCTAAAAAACGACTGCCGGCCGGGGCAGTAGCGCTCCCACATGGGGGGCGCTCCCGCACGAGGCGAGAAGGTTGCTGCCACCGGTCGGCTCCCGTCATTTCCCCCCCGGGCTGACAGGATCTTTCCTTGTCAGGCAGGTAGGTAGGCCCGCTGGGTGTTATCCATCTCGTCCGGGCGGGTTGTCCTGGCCTGGGGGAATGAAGCTTACATCGGTGACCGGTGGAATCTCCTCGGGCCCTCCCCCACCCGGTGGGATGATCTCAGGGATGCCGGGAGGCACGCCTGGAGGGAGATCCAAAGGATTCGGTGAAATCGCCGAGGCGACCTCCGCGACTTTCGCATCCTTGGCATCTTTATCGCTGCCGCCGCTACCGCCCGCGGGATCGAGCTTTGCCAGGAGGGCTTGGATTTCGACCAAGGCATCCGGCATCACGGCCATCGCGCACTGCGCGGCCAGACGCATCGACTCCGGTTGGGCCAACGCGGCCGCTTCCACGATCCTAGCCGTCACCGGCACATCGGCCGAGCTCGCTTCGATCGCGATCTTCACGATTTCGCAGACATCCTTCGGGTGACCTGCCGCCTCCTCCGCGACGATCGCCACCACCTCCGCAGGGTTGCGACTGATCTTGTCTTGAAGATATCGCAACCAGCGGAGATGACCCGGGCTATCTTTCGTGATAGCTTCGGAGGGCTGGGGGGAGGAGTTCAAAGAAACCGGGAGCGCTCGGAAAACCCGGGGGGAACCGGTTTTGGCCAGTTGGTTTTCCGAAGGCTCGGTAGGTTGCCGGGAAGGGCTTGAAGAATCTGCCGCTCGCTGATTCACGTTCCACCATGCGGGAGCCGAGTCGTAATTTGGCTCACCGAGGAGCGACTGGACTTGGGCGAACGTATAAACGTCCGGCAATTCTCCAGGGATGGTTTTGATGTCCGTGACATCAAGCGAGCGGCTAAGTCCTGGTTTTTCGTATGCCGACAGGTAGGCTGTCGATCCGTTGAAGGCCAGGGCCAGCACGCAGCAGAGGCGTGTGGTGTGTTTCATTTGGGGGGGAGGAATGAAAACAGGTATTTCTAGCACATTTCATAACACAAAGGCAATGCTTTCTTTGTCTTTTCGCCCCCGCGAGAGGATTGTATTTTATAATACGGAAAGGGTTACTATGCCCTGATTTAAAGGTTTTTCCGCCGCTCCGGGTCCCGGCCTTGGCTAAGCGTTTGTTAGGGGCTGGCTGGCATAATTAAGCGCGACTTAATTTCCCGAGCTGGAAGGTGATCGATATTTTAATTGGAGCGATCCTCCCAATGTTTTTGTGGCTTGTGGGCGCTAGATTGGAAAAGCCCGGACTCGGAAGCGCTCCTATTCCGCGCTTTCTAACAGCTTTCGGCGGCGTTCCTCGAACAAGGCCCGGACGATCACGACGAGTACCATTAGGCAAACCGCGGTCACCGTTGATTCAAGCAGCGGACGCAAGTCCTCGCTGCGATCGCCTCCTAGGTATCTAAGCAACGACGGAAGGTTGCCGAGGCCCCGAGCGAAACCTAACAACGCGACCGCGCCTCCCGCGAGCAAGCCGTGCCATTTCCATCGCAAGGAAAACAACCCGCTGATCGCCAGACCGCCGCCGAGTTGCAATGCGCCTAACAGGAAGCTGAATCCGCGGTTGTGATCGAGTACGCGAGTGGCGGTGAAACCAAGCGCGAGCACCATGGCGGCGCCGAGAAACAGCAGGAAACGCATGGCGGGAGCATTGGTTTGCCCGGCCCCCGGTCAATCCCGAAGAAACGCGACGGGTCCTTGGCATTGACAGATCGGACGCGGCGGGCGTGCTTTCCCCTATGAATCGGATGGTTTGGTGCGACGGCCGGGTGATTCCGGCGAACGAATTGCGGGTTTCTCCCTTCGATCGCGGGCTGACGCTTGGGCTTGGGTTGTTCGAAACGATCCTCGCCATCGATGGCCGGCCGGTGTTTCTCGACCGCCATTTGGCGCGCCATGCGGACGGTTGCCGCCGTTTCGGATGGCCGGAGTTGACCGCGGAAACGATTCGCCCGGCGATTCGCGACCTTCTAGCCGCCAATGGCTTGGAGCAGGGACGAGCTCGAATCAGGCTTTTCCAAACAGGGGGCGAAGGTCCGCTAGAGGATCCGGTCGTGGGCTCGGAGGCCAGGTTGGTGATGACAGCAGCGGAAGTTTCAAACGGACCGGCATCGATTTCACTGATGCTTTCGCCCTGGATCCGCAACGAACGTTCGGCGTTGACGGGTTTGAAAGCGGCTTCCTATGCGGAAAATTTGCTCGCGCTCTCGGCGACGCGAAAGGCCGGTTTCGACGAGCCCTTGTTTCTCAATTCACGCGGCGAAATTTGCGAAACGGCGACCGCTAATGTTTTCATCGTCAAGGACAGGCGCGTCTTCACCCCGCCGCTCGCGTCCGGCTGCTTGCCGGGGGTGACGCGGCGCTGGCTATTGGAATTTACCGGAGCCAAAGCCGAGGAATGCGTCCTTTTGCCCGGCGATTTTGAGGCCGCCGACGAGTGGTTCCTCACTTCGGCCGTGCGGGGCGTGATTCCAGTGGGCCGCTGGGAAGAAAAGACAAGGGAATGCCCGGGCGAACGGACTCTTTTTTTCCAACAAGCTTGGGAAAGCGCCGTGATCCGGTCCGCGAACGAGGACTTATAAAAGCAAAAACGCCGCCGGAATCCGGTGGCGTTTTTGTGTATCGGGGGGAGTTATCGGGGGGAGAGATTAAATCCGGCGACGGCGGAGAAGGAGCAATGCTCCGGCCAAGCCAAGGGTGGCCGCCGCGGGTTCCGGAATCGGGATGTTTTCCGGTCCATCGCCAACATAGGTGTCGCTGCCTTCGCCTTCTGCGCCAAGGCTTTGCATATGATAGGCGACTTTAAATTCGGACAAATCGATGCTGTCGCCGATAGGATTGTTGGTGGTGGCGATAAATCCTGCGGCCTCGCCATCATCAACGCGGTTGGCGCTGTCGCTGGCGTCAAAACTGAAAGCCACGTTGAAGGAGCCAACTCCTGGAGGGTTGGGCGGTTGTCCGCCAACGACATAGGAGACCGTTCCAGTCGAGTCGGCCGCCGAGAAGGCGATGCTTGAGAAGAGACCTCCATCATCTTGGAAATAGATGGAATCGATCGCTGCGCTGCTATCGCCGCTTCCATTAATTGCCTGGAAAAGCAAATGGGTGCTATCGACTGAATAAACATCCAGCACCAGGCCGGTTAAGTTGGCTTCGTTGCCGGTAGCGTTTGTAAGCGTGATTGAGGTTAAAAACGTCGCGCCGGACGAAATGCCAGCGCCGGCAATAAGTGCCAAGAGGGTAACTTTAGTTACGGAGGCACAAGTTGGTACGATACGACCAAGGGGGGTAGTCGCTTTCATTTTCTGGGGGGG
>Ga0307408_100000032_pt1 | contig 213693 bp, 191 predicted proteins | sample 322Cmetagenome_FD_202116 | JGI IMG/M metagenome (GOLD analysis project Ga0307408, IMG submission 202116) | Maize rhizosphere microbial communities from greenhouse at UC Davis, California, United States - 322HYB-C-3 | ecosystem: Host-associated > Plants > Roots > Rhizosphere > Soil | place...
ACCCCTATGAAAACGAATCCCCTCACGTTCCTGACCTGGGCCTGGCTTTCTTCGACGGCATGCGTTCCGATGATTTTGGCGGACGGCCCATCGCCGCAGCCCGGCGCTCCGGCGCTCAATCGGGCCCAAGGCGGGATCGCCTCCGCGAGCAGTGAGCTGTCTTCATCTCGGAGAAGCGAAGTTGGGGCGAGCGCGTTCGACGGGAGCAGCGACACCAAGTGGTTCAACGTTCCCGATGGACGTGATCGTGCCACCCCGGCCTATCAAACCGCCTGGCTCCAGTATCAGTTCGGCCACGGGGAACGCTGGGTTGTCACCGAATACAGGATCACGAGCGCGAACGACGCGCCAGTGCGCGATCCCATGGACTGGGAGTTGCAGGGCTCCAACGACGGTCTCGCCTGGGTGGTTCTGGATACGCGTTCCAATCAGAAATTCGAACGTCGCCGGACCGCCAAAACCTACACGGTCGCCAACACCGTGGCCTATGCCTACTATCGGCTGAACATCACCGCAAGCGGCAGGAGGGGCGACGGCATCCAGCTGGCGGAACTGGAATTAATGGCCGCTTCGGGAGCTTCCGTTCCCACGGGGCTGACCGCCAAGGCGGTGCAATCCGGCGCCGCGCTTTCGTGGGAGGCCGCTTTGGGAGCGACCTACTATCGGGTGCGACGGGCGACGACCCCGGGCGGTCCCTATGGCGAGATCGCCGCGCGGGTGGAGAGGCCGGGCTACACGGACACGTCGGTCAAGGGCGGCGGATCTTTTCATTACGTGGTCGAGGCGGTTGGCAACGCCGGCGTGAGCCTGCCCTCGAACGAGGCGAGCGTGGTCGTGGTCGAGGTTCCGGCGGGGGTAACTGCGACGCCGGGACGGGATCAGGTTTCCTTGCGCTGGAACCCGATCGAGGGCGCCGCGACCTACAGCTTGAGGCGGGCGACGGACGAAGCCGGTCCCTATGCGCTGGTCTCGGCCAACATCCTAAAACCGGTCTGCACGGACACCGCGTTGGCGGGCGGTCTTGCGTATTATTATACTGTGACGGCGACAAAGGGTGGGCACGAGAGCGTCGATTCCCCTCCGGTCAAAGTGATCCTGCCGCCGGCCACGCCCGGCAACTTGACGCTGTCCCTTGAAAAGAAACGCCTCGTCGCGAGCTGGGCCGCATCGCCGGGAGCGGCGAGCTATGCGCTCAAGCGCGCGACCAGCGACGAGGGACCGTATCGTGTGGTGGCGTCGGGCATCACCGAGACCACGTTGACGGATACGGACCTGAGCAGCGGTCGGACTTATTTCTACGTGGTGTCCGCCACGAACGCGGGCGGTGATAGCCTCGCCTCGGAGCCGGCGAGCATCCGGGTGCCGGGCCTGTTCCAGCGATAGGCTTGCCGACCGGGGACGGCGACCCCGGCCGTTGCATTTGCCGAAAGCGGACGCGCCTTACCGGGCGATCAGCTTCAGGAACTCTTCGTTGTTCTTCGTCTTCGAGAGACGCGCGATCATCGTGTCGGTCGCTTCTTCGATCTTCTGGGCGACGAGCGCGCGGCGGAAGAAGTGGATGGCGTCGAGCTTCTTGGCGTCGATGAGCAACTCTTCTTTGCGCGTGCCGGAGGACTGGATGTTCATCGCGGGCCAGAGGCGCATCTCGGCGCATTTACGGTCGAGAACCAGGTCGCTGTTGCCGGTGCCTTTGAACTCTTGGAAGATCACATCGTCCATGCGGCTGCCGGTCTCGACGAGCACGGAGGCCACGATGGTGAGCGAGCCACCTTCCTCGACGTTGCGGGCGGCGGCGAAGAGCTGGCGGGGTTTTTCGAGGGCGCGCACATCGAGACCGCCGGAACCGGTGCGACCCGAGTTCTTCAAGGTGTTGTGGGCGCGGGCGAGACGGGTGATCGAATCGATGAAGAGCACGACGTGGCGACCGGTCTCGACGAGGCGCTTGGCGCGCTCGATGGCCATGTCGGCGATGCGCACGTGGCTGTCCACGTTTTCATCGTTGGAGGAAGCCCAGATTTCGGCGGGCACGCTGCGGCGGAAGTCGGTGACTTCCTCGGGGCGTTCGTCCACGAGGAGAATCATCACGTGGCACTCGGGGTGGTTTTGGAGGACGCCCAGAGCCATGTCGCGGAGGAGGGTGGTCTTGCCGGTGCGGGGCGGTGCGACGATGAGGCCGCGGGTGCCTTTGCCGATGGGGCAGAAGAGATCAACAGCGCGGGTGGTCATGCGACCGTCCTTGAGCTCCATTTTGAGCTGTTGGTCGGGCGACATGCTGGTGAGCGCGGTGAAGTCCATCTTGGCCTTGCGGTCTTCGATGCTCATGCCGTCAACCGTCTCGACGAACTTCATCTTGGGGTTCGGGAAGCGGCCTTCGGCGGGCCAGGCGGTGCCGGTGATGTGGCTGCCTTGGCGGAGCTTAAAGCGGCGGATGAGCTCCTTGGGGACAAACGTGTCCGAGGGCCGGCGTTTGCCGTAGCGCGAGAGGTCAAGCAACTGGCCGTTGCCGCCCTTTTGAACGTCGATATCAAGGACGCCTTGAACCTGAATCACATTTTCCGGGCGCTCCACGACTTGGGGAGCAGCGACAGCGGTGGCGGCAGGCGCGGAATTGGCAACAGGAGCGGTCTCCGACGGAGCGATGTCGGAGGGCGGTTGGACAGGGTTATTAGCCATGAATATAAAATGGTGTAGTGTGACCTAGGCGGACGCTTGACGCTGCAAACGAGGGGCGAAATAAGGGCTTGAGCATCACGTAGCGATAGCCGCGTGCTTACGAAAATCCCCTAAAAAGCCTCTAACGTGTCAGACCAAAAGAATACCTCACTAACCCGTCAGAAACGGATTTTTAAGCCTTCGGCCGAGTTTCAACGTCAAGCCAATCTCGGGAGTCTTGCCTCGTATAAGAAGCTCTATGCCGAGTCTGTCAACTCCCCAGAAAAGTTCTGGGGACGGCAAGCCAAGGAGTTACTTGTCTGGCGCAAGCCGTTTACGAGCGTCCTTAAGTGGAAGGCGCCTCATGCCAAGTGGTTTGGTGGCGGCAAGCTCAATGTCGCCGAGAACTGCCTTGATTGTCATCTCGGCACCGCGCGCGAGAACAAGGCGGCGATCATTTTCGAGGGTGAACCGGGCGATGTGCGCACGATCACCTATAAACAGCTCTCGATGCACGTCGCCCGTCTGGCGCATGTGTTTGAGAACATGGGCATCACCGCCGGCGACCGCGTGGCGATCTACCTGCCGATGGTGCCCGAGGCCATCGTTGCCATGCTGGCCTGCGCCCGCATCGGCGCGGTGCACACGGTCATCTTCGGTGGCTTCAGCTCCGAGGCCATCAAAGACCGTATCAACGATTGCAAAGCCAAGCTGATCATCACCGCCGACGGCGGCTGGCGTCGCGGCAAGGTCGTCGAACTCAAGTCCGCCGTGGACCGCGCCCTCGATGGCACGCCCAGCGTGCAATCGGTCATCGTGCTCAAGCGCACCGATTCGCCCGTCAACATGGTCGAAGGCCGCGACGTGTGGTGGCACGATGCCTGGAAGGGCGGCCCGAATCAGCACAAAGCCAAGGCCTTCGACAGCGAGCACCCGCTCTTCATTCTCTACACCTCGGGCTCCACCGGAAAACCCAAGGGCGTGCTCCACACCAGCGCGGGCTACCTGCTCGGTGCGAAGATGACTTCGCATTACGTTTTCGATCTCAAGGAAAACGACCGTTACTTCTGCTCGGCTGATATCGGCTGGATCACCGGCCACAGTTATGTCGTTTACGGCCTGCTCGCCAACGGCTCGACGGTGTTCCTCTACGAAGGCGCGCCCAATCAGCCCGAGCCCGACCGGTTCTGGCACATGATCGACCGTCACGCGATTACGATCCTCTACACGGCGCCGACCGCGATCCGCGCGTTCATGCGTTGGGGTGACAACTACGTCCTCAAGCACCGTCTCGATTCGCTGCGCCTGCTGGGCTCGGTCGGCGAACCGATCAGTCCCGAGGCGTGGCTGTGGTATCACAGGCTGATCGGCAAGGGTAAGTGTCCGATCGTGGACACGTGGTGGCAGACCGAGACCGGAGCCATCATGATCGCCCCGCTGCCCGGAGCGGTGGACCTGAAGCCCGGCTCCGCCAGCCTACCGTTTTTCGGCGTGGTTCCGAAGATCGTGGACGAGAAGGGCAAGGAAGTGCCCCGTGGCACCGATGGCAAAATGATCATCACCAAACCCTGGCCTTCCATGCTCCGCACGCTCTGGGGGGACGACGAGCGCTACCAAAAAACCTACTTCGGCGACTACCCGGGACTCTATTTCACGGGCGACGGCGCGAAGCAGGACAAAGACGGCTATTTCTGGATCTCGGGCCGGGTGGATGACGTGCTCAACATTTCCGGCCATCGCATCGGCACCGCCGAAGTCGAAGCCGCATTGGCCACCCATCCGGCCGTGGCCGAGGCCGCCGCCGTGGGCCGTCCCGACGACCTCAAGGGCCAGGCCCTCGTGGTGTTCGTATCGCTTAAGACGGGTGTGACGACCAGCGATGCGTTGAAGGAAGAACTACGACTGCACATCGGTCGTGAGATCGGGGCATTCGCGAAGCCCGATGTGGTGCGCATCGCGGCAGGTCTGCCGAAGACGCGCTCCGGGAAAATCATGCGCCGCATCCTCAAGGAAATCGCCGCCGGTCGCGAAGTGAAAGGCGACACGACGACGCTTGAAGATTTCTCCGTGATCGCCGCGCTGCAGGCAGAGGATTAAAGTAGCACAGGCTTCCAGCCTGCATTGCATCCCAGCAGACCACATGAGGCCCGACGTGTAGTCGGGCCGTCATGCCTTTTTTCGGGCAAGGGATTCCCCCCAGTGGCACTGGGTGATCTATGGGGAAAAACCCCGTAATACGCCGGGTGTAAAATAATCGTCAATAGGCATAGGCTGACTGCAACCCAAACGTGCCATGATCCATGACATCCATGCAGAAAACTCGGCGGGCGAATTACGGCGGGTGCTGGCGGTGATCGCCGCGCGGTCGGAACAAGCGGAGGAAATTTCCGCGCAATTTGCCAAGCAAGGCGAGTTGGTGGAGACGCTCTGGTATCCGGACTCCCGGCAACTCTTGGCGGAAAAAGGGACGCCGCGCTTCGAGGCCGTGATTCTCTTCACATCGGAGGACGAGGTGGCGACCGATGCCGATGAATCCGTGCTGCGCGATGCGCTGATCGGCACGCCGCTTTATCGGGTGGGGTAGTGCGTGGGCATGCGCTGATAATTGTGAGCGGCCACTTTAGCGACTGAAGGCACCGCGGTGTGCGACCGGGCCATTCATTTGGTTGGCGTGATGACCGGCGCCCCGGTGGCGACGCCGGTGGGCGCGGCTGCTCCCGCTGTCTCGCCAGCCTGAGTATCTTCCACATACCAAGGAATCGTGATCAACGCGATGCGCGGGCCGCCTTTCAGCAGGAGCAGGGCTTTGAGCAAAGTCAGGCGATGGCGGACGAGAAAATGCCACCAGCGGCGTTCCACCAGCTCGGGAATCATCACGGCGATGATACGATCAGGATGCGCTTTCCCCAGCTCTTTCAACACCGTGAGCAAGGGACCGAAAAACTCCCGATACGGCGAACGCACCACCCTCAGTCGCGGCGGCGTGCGGCCGGCGGCGCGAGCAGGCGCCTCCACCCATTCCGCCCAACAGCGTCCGAGATCCTCTGTTTTCATCTCCTCGGCGATGATCTGCAGGGCATGCACCTCGCTCGAAAGCGAATTCGCGAAACGCAACGCCTTCCGTGAAACCTGATCCATCCGCTTCATCGGAATAACGATCAAAGGCGGTGGTGCCGGCGTGAAGTCGAGGGGGCCTTCCGTGTCGGTTTCTCCGCCCAGTTGCTCGTGATAGCGGCGGATGCGCGTAAAGACGATGATGAGAAACGGCACGACCAACACCGTGATCCACGCGCCCTCCGCAAACTTCGCCACGATGATGATGGCCAACGCCGCGCCCGTGGCCAACGCGCCGGCTGCGTTGAGGGCAAGGGATCGTTTTGCCCCCGGTTCGCGGCTCCGCTTCCAGTGCAGCACCATCCCCAACTGGGAAAGCGTGAAAGCCAAAAAGGCACCAACGGCGAAGAGCGGAATCAGACGATCCGTCACCCCCTCGAACACGACCAGCAGCAACGCGGCGCAGAGTGTCAGCAAACCGATGCCGAAGGAGTAAACGAGCCGGCTGCCGCGATGGGCAAATTCCGCCGGCAAATATTCGTCTTGGGCGAGCACGCGGCAGACGCGAGGGAAGTCCGCAAAACTCGTGTTGGCCGAGAGCGCGAGCACGGCGAGCACCGATGCCATCGTGAAATGATAAAACATCCCCCGTCCGGCGACGGCGGAGACAAGTTGAGAGATCACGCTTTGATAACCGACTTCGCCCGGCGGCACCGCCCCGACATGGTAGAAGCGGGCGAGCAAGCCGATGCCGATCAGGAGTAGCGCGAGGAGGGTAGTGATCGCGCCCAGCGTAAGTTTGGCATGCCTGATCGTGGGAGGGCGGAAAATGGGCACCGCGTTGCTCACCGCCTCGATGCCGGTGAGCGCGGTGCAACCGCTGGAAAACGCGCGCAGGAAAAGCCACAGGCTTAGCGCCTGCACGGTCGCGCCGGTCGCGGGTATTTCGGGCGGCGGCGAGATTGGGACCGGTTGGCCGTCTGCCAGGATGATTTTTACGAGGCCGAGCACAATCGTGCCGCCGAGGCAGAGCACGAACGCGTAGGTCGGCAGCATGAAAACCAGCCCTGCACTGCGGACGCCGCGCAGGTTGATAATCGTGAGCAACGCGAGGATGACGAGGCAGAGCGGCAGGGTATGCGGTAGCAACCTTGGGACGACGGACACCAGAGCCCCCACACCGGCCGAGATGGCTACGGTGACGTTGAGGATATAGTCGATGGCAAGGGCACTCGCCGCGAGGAGCCCGGCCGGGCGCCCCAGATTCTCCTTCGCGACAGTAAAGGAGCCGCCTCCGTGCGGATACGCCGGGATCGTTTGCCGGTAGGACACGAAGACCGTGAGCAGCACCGCCACGATGCAGAGCGTGACAATCGGCACATGGCCCGACGCGGCCAAGGTGCCCAAAGGCAGCAGAATCGTCAGCGCCGCCTCCGGACCATAGGAAGCCGAGGCGAGCGCATCCAGACCGAGGACGGGCACCCCGGCCCACACGCCCACCTGTTCATCCTGCTCCTCCTCCGAGCGGAGGGGCTTCCCCAGCAACCATTCACGGAGCGTCATTAAAATCATCGTAGTCCTGGCGGTGGCAAATGAAACGGCCTGCGGGTCTGATTCGCTCCCGAATCAAAGCCCGGAGATTTCCCCACCCTCAATTGGCGCCATCGAGCGCTCTTGGTGAAGGTGAACGTCCGAACGACGTTCCGCCATGCGCCATGTAGATGCTGAATGATCGGTCGTTTTTCAGCATGGCGTCGAGGTCGCCGGTAAAGCTGTTGATGTTGTTCCTGCGATGACGTCCGCCCCGGACGTCGAACCACGTCGGGTAGAATTCGCCGTTCATGAGCGGAAACCCTTACCGATGCCCATGGCCTTCGCCATCTTCAGGCGGTGACGCCAGTATTCTGGAGGAATGCGGGCGAAGTGCATTTCGCCGCAACGGATGACGAACTTGTTTCCGTCGAGGAGGAATTGCTCCGGCCCGATCTCGAACGTGTGTTTCGCGCCGGGGCTGTTTGAGGCCGGCTGGAGCGGCGCTGGCGGTGAGCGCCAACGCAATCGCAGCGGTTAAACACGCAAAGGCGCGACGCGGAGAAAACTGAAAATACATGGGGATCGGGGAACTCACGCCGGGGTGGCGTAAAAAAAGAAATGGCCCGTTTCGCCCGAGCGAAAGGGGGGACGATCAAGCGGCGCGGGCGACGCCGGTCATGAGGCGAAGGACGGCGTCCTGAGTCGCCTCGGCCCGGGAGAGTTCGCCGACGAAATGACCTTCGCGCATCACCAGGATGCGGGTCGAGAGGTTGATGACTTCGGGCAACTCGGAGGAAATCAAGATGACCGCGAGGCCTTGACGGGCGAGTTCATCGATCAACTCGTGGATCGCGGCCTTGGCGCCGACATCCACGCCGCGCGTGGGCTCGTCAACGATGAGCACGCGACCACCGCGCGCCAGCCACTTGGCGAGAACGATCTTCTGTTGGTTGCCGCCGCTGAGCGACGACACGGGGGCATCGAGCGACGCGGCCTTGACCTTGAGGCGCGTGAAGTAGTCGGACGCCATGGCTTTTTCCTTCGTGCGGTCGAGCAACACGCGCAGGCGGTGGAGACGATCAAGAAGGGCCATGCTGACGTTGGCGCGACAGGGCATGCCGAGCACGCAGCCCTGGCGTTTGCGGTCTTCGGGCACGAGGCCGACGCCCGCTTGGAGGGATGACTTCACCGAGCCGAGGTGGAGTTTTTTCCCGTCGATGGCGACCGTGCCGGTGGCGCGGGTATCGAGGCCGAAGATCGCTTGGGCGATCTCGCTGCGACCGGAGCCCACCAAACCTGCGAAGCCCAGGATTTCGCCGGCGCGGACTTCAAAGTTGATGTTGGAGAACTTGCCGGGGGAGGCGAGGTCGCGCACGTCGAGGACAACCTTGCCGGCGGGGCCTTCGAGATGCTGGGGGAAATAGTCGGCGACGCTGCGGCCGATCATCATTTGCACGACGGCCTCGTGGTTCATTTCCGTCTTGGGAAGGGTGCCGACGTAACGGCCATCCCGCAGAATGCTGATCCGGTCGCAGAGACGGAACAGCTCGGGCATGCGATGCGAGACGTAGATGAGCGTCATGCCGCGCGCCTTGAGGTTTTCGATGAGGAGAAAAAGGGCGTCGGCCTCGGGCGCGGAGAGGGAACTGGTGGGCTCGTCGAAAACGAGGATGCGCGGGTTGGTTCCGACGGCGGAGGCGATCTGCACGACCTGCTCTTGGGCGGTCGAGAGTTCGCGCATCGGGCGGGTGACATCGAGAGTGACGCCGATGGCGGCGAGCAGTTCGTTGGCCCGCTGGTTCATCGCGGCGTGGTCGATCAGCAGGCCGCCGGCGCGGCGCGGGTAGCGGCCGAGGCAGAGGTTTTCGGCGACACTGAGGTCGGGACAGAAGGCGAGCTCTTGGTGAACCATGGCCACGCCTGCATCGAGCGCTGCGCGGGGGGAGTGGAAGCGGTGTGGCGTGCCGTCGATGACGAGTTCGCCTGAATCCTGCTTGTGAATGCCGGCGAGGACCTTGCCGAGAGTGGACTTCCCGGCGCCGTTTTCACCCATGAGACCGTGGCATTCGCCGCGCGCGATTCCGAGTGTCACTTCGGAGAGGGCGGTGACGCCGCCGAAGGTCTTGGTGATGGAACTGAATTGGATGAAATCGGCGTTGGCGGACATGGGTGGACTAAAACTGAGGAGTCGAAAGGAGGAGTTTTTTAACCACGAAACACACGAAATACACGAAAGGGGCGGACTGCGTAGAGTGGGAGAAAAACCAATCCAGTTTGTCACCCATTAAGTGACAAACTGGATTGGGGTTGGAGGTGTCTTGCAGGCTTACTTGGCGAGCCACTTTTCCCAGTTCTTGCCGAATTCTTCGACGTTGGCCTTGGTGACTTGGGTGAGCGGGTCGATCACGCGAGCGGAGTCTGGGGACTTTCCGTTGATGATCTTTTCCATGAGGATCTCGACGGACTTGTAGCCCCAGCCGTAGCAATCCTGGGCGAAGAGGGTATCGACATGTCCGCTACGGAGGTAATTGAGCTGGGCGGGGAGTGCGTCGCAGGAGACGACCTTGATGGAGCCGGGGGCCCACTTGAGGGCGTCGGCGGTGAAGAGCGGCCAGCCGCCGATGAAGGCCCAGCCTTGGATTCCGGGGTTGGCGTTCTGAGCGGAAGCGACGGCTTCGGCGGATTTCTCGGGGGTCTCGACATGGTAGAACACGCCGGGATCGTTGAGCTTCATGTTGGGATACTTGGCGAGCGCGTCCTTGGCGCCGGCGACGCGGGCCTGGAGGTTGGGGGCGCTTTGATTGCCGGCAATCATGGCGATCGTGCCTTTTTCACCCATGACGCGGGCGAGTTCGTTGACGATGCGAGCGCCGGCATCGCGGTCGTCGGTGCCGTAGTAGGCGAAGCGCTTGCTCTCAGGTGCGTCGGAATCGAAGCACATGACCGGAATGCCCTTGGAGACAGCCTTGTCGATGGCCGGGGTGACGGTGTTGGCCTCGGAGCAGGAGAGGGCGATGCCATCGGCGCCGCGGCGGGTGAGGGCCTCAACGGCCTCGGCCTGCTTGGTGGCGTCTTCGTCGTTGGGGGTGCGGATTTCGAGTTCGATCTTCACGCCGTATTTGGCGCCGAGCTCCTTGGCGGCGTCACGGGCACCGGCATGGGCGGCTTGGAACACGTCGTTGGTCTGGCTCTTGCCGAGGAAGCCGATGAGGACGGTGCGGGCGGCGGGAGCGCCGTCGGCGGTGGGTTCGGCTTTTTTGGGGCAGCCGGTGAGGGCGAGGAGTGCGGCGGCGGCAAAGCCGGCGGACACGAGGAGATGACGGGTGGTTTTCATGGGGAGAAAAGGGGGATCGTTCTCGTTCTCTTACTCGTTATCGTTCGTCAGGGGTTCTGGGGCGAAGGTTGAAGGCGGAGTTCGGAGGAGAACGAGAATGAGGACGAGAAAGAGAACGATGGGGTTAGCGGGCGGAGAGGCGGCGTTGACGCAGGTAGAGGCTCAGACGGTCGAGCGACACGGCGACGACGATGGCGAGGCCGATGATGATGAGGCGGTATTCTTGCGGCAGGCGGAGAATAAGGATGCCGTTTTCGATCAATGCGATCACCAACGTGCCGAGGAGCGCGCCCAGTGCCGTGCCGCGTCCGCCGATGAGGCTGGCTCCGCCGACGACGGCGGCGGCGATCACGGTGAGTTCATAACCCGTCGCGGTGCTGGTGGAGGCGGTGCCGAAGCGACCGAGCGAAACCATGCCGGCGAGTCCGGCGGCGAGTCCCGAAAGGGCATAGGTGCGGAGTTTGATGGCTTGGACGCGCAAACCGCTAAAGCGGGCGGCTTCTTCGTTGCCACCGACGGCGTAGGTCTCGCGACCGGCGATCATGAAGTGAAGGTAAAGCCAGCCGAGGGCGGCGCAGATGAGCATGATGACGAGTGGCATCGGCTGGAGGTTGAACACTTCGATGCGCATGAAGTCGGTCGTGAAGGCGGTGGGCAGGCGCTTGCCGGCGGCCGGGAGGGTTTTCTCCGCAGGGAGCACGTTGGCGAGTCCGCGGAAAATACTCATCGTGCCCAGCGTGACAATGAAGGGGTGAAGGTTGAGGCCGACGATGAGCGCGCCGTTGATCAGGCCGCACACCAAGCCGATGACGAGCGGGACGAGAAAGGCGATGGGGAGAACCTGCCACGCGGTGGCGGTGGTGGGCAGGGTTTGCAGGGCGGCGGCGCCGCCGAGGGCGGAGAGCGCCATGATCGAGCCGACCGAAATGTCGATGCCACCCGTGATGATCACGATGGTGAGGCCCACCGCCATGATGGCGTAATACGACATCGGTGTGGCCACGCCATCGACGAGGTTGTCGAAATTGAGGAAGGCGTTGGGCCGGCCGGGTGCGGCGTCGTGCCAGCCATAGATGGCCAGGATGATGCCGAGCACGATGACGACGAGGGCGAGACCTCCTTCTTGCGCCAAGGACTTACGGGCGGGTTTGGGTGAAGCAGCGGGAGACGACATGGGAATGGGAGTGGAAATGGACATGGTGTTCAGAGAAGGCCGCGACCGTTGGTCAAGGATTCGCCGATATCGCCGCAGCCAGGACGGCGAGACGTTCGTCGTCGCGGCGGATGAGGTTTTTCACGACTTCTCCGGAGACCGGAAAAACGCGACCGTGGCTGGCGAGGGGGGGCATGGCGAGTTGGTCGGTGATTTCGGTCCAGGTTTTAAGGTCGGTGGACCGGGACACGTCGTAGCGGTTCCTTTGGAAGTAGTCGTAGTAGAGATGATAAGCGTTGCCGACCTTGCAGATGGACGGACCCTCGATGGTCGTGTCGATCATGATTGAAGACGCGTATCCCGGTGTCTGGCCTTTCCAATCGGCACTGGCCATCACACTGGTGGCGAGTGCGAATAAAAGAATGGCGATGGGGCGGACGAGGGGCATGGGAGGAAAAGCTCTTAGAAGCGAAGGATCAGGGTTAAACCCGACAGATTATTTTCACGGCCCGATGAGCCGAGGGAGTGGATTGATGGGCAACCGAGCTGACATCGTCGGAAGTCTGCCAAAGGGGTTTGATCGTGCCGGATCAGGGCGTGGGCTTCTTGTAGGCGGATTCGAGTCTCTTGTATTCGGCGGCGGTGACGGGGAGCACCGAGCCGTGGCGGAAGCGGTGAGGGAAAGTGAAACCCTCGGCGGGCGTGAATTGTCCGCCGGCCAGATCGTGGGTGATGAACGGCTGGTAGCCCTTGCCCTTTGAATAGTAGTCGAGAATGAGGCACCACGTGGCGGGTTTTCCGCCCGAGGCGGGTTCGACCAGATAACACTCGGGGCCTTCGTAACCAGTCATCTTATTAAGTGAAAAACCGGGAACGTCCCGCCAGGGGCCCATGAGCTTGTCGCTGACCTCCTGGGTGATGACTTTGAACTTCTCGTCTTTGGTGAATCGGTGGTAACGGCCATCGGCACGAACGATGGTGGTATCGATGACCGAGGTGTTTTTTTCGATATAGATGAAGGGCTTTCCGAACGTTTTGAAATCCTTGGTGCGGGCGGCCCAGATGCGGTGCTTGGCAAAGTTGTCGGACTTGTTGGTGGAGGCCCAGAACACGAGATAATCGTGGGACTCTTCATCGTAAACGGCTTCGGGTGCCCAAGTGCAGCCGGCGTCTTCGGGAGCCACGGGCACGAGGCGGGGTTCGGACCATTTAACGAGATCCTTGGACTCCCAAACAACGAGTGAACGACTGCCTGCGCGGACCGCGCGGCTCCAGCTGCGGTTCAGGTTGATCGAGAGATCGGTGGCGATCAGGTAAAAGGTTTTCCCATCATGGGCACGCACCAGATAGGGGTCGCGCACGCCTTTTTCACCGAGCGTGCTGACCAAGACCGGCTCGGCGCCGTTGAGCGCCTCCCATCGACGGCCATCGTTGCTCAGGGAAAAATAAATCTGCTCGGTCAGAGGGGTTTGTTCGCCCTTGAAGGTGACGAACATAAAACCGCCATCGTTGGCGACCGCGTCAGAGACGGTGATGAGACTGGAAAGAAGGCAGACACAGACGGTGAGTAAGGAGGCACGTCTCATGTATGAATAATCGGGGGCATTAAAGGGGTGGAGAACACGTTCGCAGGGAATCGCAGTTGTCGTGAATACAGCAGGGTTTGGCGGCCAAATCCGACACAAATATCCGATTTATTTGCGAGATTCACGGCCAACCTTCGCTGCGAGGGTGGTTTCCACCTCGCGAGAAGGACATAAACGAAGCTCCAATCATACCAATAGCCATTGCCGCTGCAGTTGCGCGTCGGGCAGGTTCAACGCCGCGTCAAAGAGCGCTTTTTCGATTTCCTTGGAGGCGTCGGCCATGCTCGTCGTCTCGAGGGCCTGCGTCGACGAGGACGATCCGGTCGTCGGGCCGGAGCGTCCTTAGCGTGCGAAGGCGTTCCACTCGAACAAGGCGATGGCCGAGCCCTTCACGTCTTCCGGGAAGACGAGGCGAAGGTGGCGGGCGGAAACTTTTTTCTCGATGATGATGGGCGAGCCGATCACCGGGTCGCGGGTGTAATCGGCCACCGGATACCAGCGGGCGCCGTCATCGGAGGCTTCGACTTTGAAACGATATTTTTTCCATGCGTATTCCAGTCGCAGCTCCTGGCGGGCGATGGTTTTCTTCGATCCAAGGTCGAGTTGCAGCCAGGCGCCGGCGGCATCGTTGGCGGCGGCCCAGCGTGTGGCATAGTTGTTGTCGCTGACGAGGTCGGCGCCGGAGAACTCGTTGCGCTGACTGGAGGCGGTGGCGATGGCGGCGAGCGGAGCCTGGGCGGAGAGGCGGCCCTGGACGAGCGAAGGGCCTTCGTGAGTGGGAACGATTTTGGCGATCAGGCCGTCGGGCGTGAAGGTGAGTTCGTCCACGCACGTCTGGCGTCCGATGAACTTCCGGTCGAAGGGGATGCTGTGGCGGTGGTAGAGGATGTAGGCTTTGCCGTTGTTGCGAAACAGCGCGTGGTGGCCGGGGGCGACGACGTTCAGGGCCTTGTCGGTCACGAGCATAGGGCTGTTGCTCGCCTCGGTGAAGGGGCCGAAGGGCGTGTCGCCGATCGCGTAATGGACGCGGTAGCTTTCCTGCGTGGTGATGCCTTGGGAGTAGGTGAGGTAGTAGCGGCCGCCCTGCTTGATCATGACGGGGCCTTCGAAGTAGTTGGCGGGCGTCACATCGTGCACCTCGCCGGCGAAGCTCATCATGTCGGGGTTGAGCTTCACGACCCAGCACTTGCCGTTTTTCCAGTTCAAACCGGAGCCCCAGTAGAGGTAGGCGGAGCCGTCGTCGTCGATGAAGGCCTCGGCGTCGATCATATGGTAACCGGGGCGGAAATTCCGGTTGATGAGGGGCTTGTCGCCGAGGAGGTTTTTCCACGGACCGAGGGGGCTCTCAGCCGCCCCGACCCAGACCTCGTTGCCCACGGAGACATACATGTAGAACTTGCCGTCCCGCGCTTGAACGACCGAAGGAGCCCAGACGGCGGCGCTGCCGCTGGTAGGGCTTTTGCAGAGTTTTTTGGTCGGCCAATTGAGCGCGCAGAAGGTCCAGTTCTTGAAATCCGTCGATTCCCAGCAGCCGAGCGTTTCATCACCCCACGGGTCGAGCGTGGCGTAGATATAGTGTTTGCCCTGATAAGAAAGAATCGAGGGATCCGCATAATATCCGGGCAGGATGGGGTTGGCAGAGTTGGCTGCGTATCCGGAAAGCTGGGCGTGAGAACGCGCGGAGAAAAGGAATGCGCAGGTGAGCGCGGCGATGAAGAAGAACGAGCGGGGCATTCAGGGACGGGGGTAAATGCGATGTAATTAGAGTGTCGGGTAGTGAACCTGTAAAACAGCAAAGCGGACGCAACGTCAGATCGCGTCGGCTTGGCGAAAGCTGCAAGCATCGGAATGCCCCGGGAATGCTCCTAAACAAGCACCGGATATTTTTTGATAGGCCTCAGGCATGGCGTGATAAGCAGGGGGCGGATTCACGCTTACTGCTGGAGGAAAAAAGGCATGCGTAATTTGCCGGGGCACCGAGGCCAGGGGAAGTCCCAGTATTTGGGCTCAGGCGGTCACTCTGGATTACCCGTTTTTTCCCGCGTAAAATAGAGGATGAGACGTCCAAGCATGGGCAGCGGAAAACGAACTTTGCTTGTGGTGATTGCGTTGCTGGCAGCGATTTTACCGAGAGCTCAGGATCTAAAAAACAACGCGGAACCGAGAGCAGATCAGGTTCCTGGTAATGAAGGGAAAACGGATGAAAAAGCAGAGGCGGACGATAATTATGGTGATCCCGTCTGGCTGGACGAAGTCGTGGTCACCGCCACCGTCAGCCCCCTGATCAGGCTCAGATCCAGTCTTTCCGGCAGTGTGGTGTATTCCGGCCAGATCCATCAATCGGTGCCGAGCAGCGCCGCCGACATTGTTCGCAACATCCCCGGTGTTCTTTCGCAGGCCTCCGGCGGCGAGGGTAATGCCAACATTACCATGCGCGGACTGCCGCAGACCGGCGGCGCGAAACTCGTGCAACTCCATGAAGATGGCCTGCCGGTGTTGGAATTCGGCGACATGCCGTTTGCCACCGCCGACACGTTTCTCCGGGCGGACTACAACGTGGATCGGGTGGAGGTGGTTCGCGGCGGTGCGGCCGCCACCTTCGCCAGCAATTCTCCCGGAGGCGTGATCAACTTCATCACCAAGACCGGCGAGGTCTCGGGCGGAAACATCGGCTTTTCGCGCGGTTTGGACTTCGACCAGAACCGGCTGGATTTCGATTACGGCCGGCCGCTCAACGACGACTGGCGCTTCCACGTAGGCGGATTTTATCGGGAGGGCGAAGGTCCTCGCTCGGTCGGCTACACGGCCGAAAAGGGCGGCCAGCTCAAGGGCAACGTCACGCGTTCATTCGAGAAGGGTTTCATCCGCCTCAATTTTAAACTGCTGGAGGACCGCGCGCCGGTCTATCTGCCGGTGCCCGTTTCCATCGCCGGGACCAATTCGGACCCGGATGTGGATTCTCTTCCCGGCTTCGACGTCCTCAATGGCGCGATGCAGTCGCGCTACTTTCGGCGTGACGTATCGGTTGATCAATACGGACAGCGCGTCGTCACGGACATAGCCGACGGCTATCATTCCAAGAACCAGTCCTTCGGCGGCGAACTCGAGTTCAGGCCCGCGGAGGGGTGGAAGATCCAGGACAAGTTCCGCATCGCCAAGACCTCCGGTCTCTTCGTCGGTCCTTATCCCGCGCAAGTTGCCCCGGCCTCCGACCTCGCGACGGATATCGGCGGTCCCGGCGCCACGTTGCGTTACGCGAGCGGTCCGCGCGCCGGTCAGCCGGTCACCGATCCCGACGCCTTGAACGGCAACGGCCTGGCCATCCGCACGCACCTGTTCAACACCGAGCTCAACAACCTCGACAACATCTCCAACGACCTGAAGGCCACGCGCACCTTCGACTTCGCGGGCGGCACCACCGGCGTGACGGTGGGCTATTACAAGTCTCGCCAAACCATCAACCAGGACTGGCATTGGAACACCTACCTGCAGGACGTGAGAGGCGAGGATTCCGTGTTGCTGGACGTGGTGGACGCAGGCGGCAACGTCGTCACGCAGAATGGCCTCGTCGCGTATGGCGCGCCGTTTTGGGGCATCAATCTGACGCGCTCCTTGGACGTGGACTACGACACGGATGCGCCGCATCTGGCCGTGAATTGGGAAGAGGGCCGGCTCAACCTCGACGCCAGTGTTCGTTACGACATCGCCAGCGCGTCCGGCAGTTATGCAACCGCCGCCGGCACGGTGCCCTTCGACGTGAATGGCGACGGGGTGATCGAGGGGCCGGAACAGGCCGTGCCGATCGTCGATCAAAACGCCCGGCAGCCGGTGGATTACACCGTCCGTTACTTCTCCTACTCGATGGGCGCGAATTATATGCTCACAAAGAACCTGGCCGTGTTCGGTCGTATCGGCGAAGGCGGTCGCGCCAACGCCGATCGCCTGCTTTTTGGCGGCGGGGTGTTGCCGGACGGGAGCGTCGATGAGCGGGTGGCGGTGAACAAAGTGCGGCAGGTCGAAGGCGGTCTGAAGTGGCAAGGGGGCCGCGCCCGCGTGCTCGCCACGCTTTTTTATACCACCACGACGTTCACGGATCAAAACATCACCTCGGTGACGGAGCGCTTTGCCGATCGCAGCTTCGAAGCCAAGGGCCTCGAACTGCAGTTCGACTATAAATTTCAGAACGGCTTCAGTGTTTATGGCGGACTCACTTATGCCATCTCCGAGGTGACGGAGGATCAGCGTGATCCGGCCAACGTGGGCGCAGAACAAAACCCGCGCCTCACCTATCAATATACGATGGCCTACGATCAGGAGAAGTTTGGCGTCGGTTTGAACTTTATCGGCGTCACCGATTCCCCGGCTCGCGGCGGCGGCATTTCCATCCCGGGATTCACCCAAGTGAACGCCTTCGCGTCCTTTAAACTGAACCAGCGGCTTACGCTGTCGTTCCTGGGCGGAAACATCTTCAACACGATCGGGCTGACGGAAGTGCCCAACAACGCCGCCGGCATCACGCCGACGGGTGTGAACACGGGGCGCTCCATCAACGGGCGCACCCTCCTGGCGGTGCTGAAGTATTCGTTCTAGCCGGTTTCACCCGCACCATGCGCCTTTTCCTCGGAATCACCGCCATCAACCGTCTCGCTCTCATCTGCTTGTCCATCGTCGTCGGCGGCGGATGTGCGGGCAGGGTTGGCGCCCAGCCGGCGGGAATCGAGGAGGACCGGGATGCGAACGATTCCCCGCCTCATCTGATCAGCGTGTGGACGCACGATGCCTCCACCACGCCTGAGTTCGGCGTGATCAAGCGGGCGGCGGAAACCTTCAATCGCCAGCAATCGACCTATAAAGTCGAGGTCTTCCCTTTTTATATGCAAAACTACGACGAGCGCCTTCGCAATGCCGCGGCCACCGGCACGCTGCCGTCCCTGCTGGAACTCGACGGGCCCTTTTTGTATGCGTTCGCCTGGCCTGGTTACCTGCGGCCGATCGACCCATTCGTCCCGCCGGAGTTGCTCAAGGATCTGCTGCCGTCGATCATTGCCCAAGGCACTTACGAAGGCCGGCTTTATAGCCTGGCCCAGTTCGACTCCGGACTCGCCATGTGGGGTGATCGTCGTCGCCTGGCGGCCGCAGGCGTGCGCATTCCCACGATAAGGAACCCGTGGACCCTCGACGAATTCGAGCAGGCCCTGGCCAGGCTGGCGGCGCGCGGCGATGTCGAATACCCCCTGAGTATGACGCTCTACGCCATCGGCGGCGGGGAGTTCTACTCCTACGCTTATGCGCCGATTTTGCAGGGCTTCGGCGGCGACTTGATCGACCGTCGGGATTATCGCCGGGCCACGGGGGTGCTCGACGGCCCGCGGTCGGTCGCGGCGATGAAACGCTTTCAATCCTGGTTTACCAAAGGCTGGACCCGCCCCGTTTTCGACCGGGAGGATGATTTTGAAAAAGGCCGGACCGCCCTCACCTGGGGGGGCCACTGGAAATATCGGGATTATCGGAACGCGTTGGGCGACGACCTCGTCCTGATACCGTTGCCCGACTTTGGACAGGGCATAAAAACCGGCATGGGCTCCTGGAGTTGGGGCATATCGAGCACGTGCCGCCATCCCGCCGGGGCTTGGGCGTTTCTCGCCCACCTCATGTCCGTGGATGCGATCCTCGATATCACGAACATCAACGGCGCGGTGCCCGCCCGCTACTCGGCGCTGGCCCGGTCGCCGCTGTATGGCGCCGAGGGACCGCTGGCGCTTTTCGCGGAGCAGCTTGCCGCCGGCCACGGGGTGCCGCGACCGGCCACGCCGGCTTACTACACCCTGCGAAAAGAGTTTAACCAGGCCATCCTCTCCATCGTCGCCGGCGGCGACGTGCAGGCCGCCCTCAACGCCGCCGCAAGGAGGTTCGACGAGGACATCGCCCGGCACCGGGGCTATCCGTCTCCCTGAGGCGCGGATCATGCATGAAAATGGGCATCAAGAAAAAGATCCTGCTCGTTCTGGCGGGCAGCCTGGTGCTGACGACCGCGCTGCATGTGCTGCTCGCCTCGTATTTCACCGATCGGCAAAACGAAAAGGCCGCCTTCGCCGCCCTGGATCGCGATTTGGTCGCCTGGCGAAACGAATTGCAGGACCTCACCCTGCAATTGCGAGAAAGGGCGCTGGCCACGGTGGGCGATTCGGTGGTTTTGAACCAGTTGGCCGAACTCACCGAACTCCAATTCACGCTGGATGACTCGGCCGACCTGCGCGGATCGCGGGAGACGGCCAAGACCCTCGCCTACATCAAGTCGGTTTCGATCAATCGCCTTCGCCTCGCCTTGCGCACCAGCGGCTTTTCGAGCGTGGCCGTCCACACCGATGGCAAATTGAGCCACTATGTTTCCACATCCGAAGCCGGCATGAGCGTGCTGCGACAAGAGGACGGACGGCCCGTGTGGCTCAGGAGCCCGGTGGATTCCCTTGGCAACCTGCCCACTCAAAGCTGGCCGGCCTGGGACGAGGGCCGGCCGCCCCCGCTTCCCGCCCCGCCGGATTTGCGGCAGCCCACCGTTTCCTTCGCGTTCCCCGAGCCGGAATACTCGATCATCCAGATCGCGATTCCCGTTCAAGGCACCATCGGTGAAATCTTCACCGACTCCCTCTACCAACAACGAAAGACGCGCTTTCTGTCCGGCCTGTCGATCGCCGGCCCGGCCCCGGCCCGACCGGATAATCCCCCTCTCTCCAAACCCCCCGCCACCTTTTGCGTGGTGGTTTTTCGCAAACGCCTCGATCGCCAGGTCCTGGAGCAAGTGGCCGATCAAACCGGCAAGCTGCCCGTGCTGCTCTCTCCGGACGGACGCCACCGGCAGCAGATCTCCGACCTGGTTTTTATTTCGGACGACTTGTTGCGAAAAACACAGGAGCTTTCGCCGAACCCGCCCGACCCGGCCCTGCGGCAAATCGTGGCCACCACGGGCGGGGGCTCCTTTTACGCCGCCCTGCGACCTTGGATTTTCGAAGGACAACCCGGGTTGATACTCGGTCTGGCCTCGTCGCGAGACATCACCTTGGAAAATATCCGGCAAACCGTGTCGGCCATTTTGCTGGTGACCGGCTTGATCCTTCTCCTGAGCCTAGTCTTGGGCGGGTTTCTGGTGGGCCGCCTGATCGACCCCGTCGTCGCGCTCACGGCTGCGGTGAAAAGCATCGGCCTCAAGAGCCGGTCGGGCGGGGTCTCCACGCCCATCGGTCGGACCGCGCTCGAAAATCTCCACCCCATCCGCGTCAAGGCGTCCGGCGAAATCGGCGATCTGGCCGACGCTTTCAATGTGATGATCACCGAACTGCGGCAGACGCTCGAAACCCTGGAGCAACGCGTGCAGGATCGAACCGCCGAACTGCGCCAGCAGACGCGCTACCTGCGGACCCTCATCGACACGCTGCCGTTGCTCGCGTGGTTCAAGGATACGCAAAGCCGTTACCTGGCCGCCAATCAGGCGCTCGCCGATGCCTGTGGATGCACGACGGAGGCCATGGTGGGCCGGTCGGACTTGGAGCTGTGGCCGCATCACCTGGCGGAAGTCTACCGGGCCGACGACGCGGAGGTGATGGCGTCGCGCCAACGCAAGACCGTGGAAGAAACCGTGGAGGACGCGAAAGGCACCTATTGGGTGGAAACCTACAAAGCTCCCGTGGTGGACGAGGACGGCACGGTGCTGGGCACCGTGGGCGTCGCGCGCGACATCAGTGTGCGCAAGGCGGCCGAGGCCGCCCGGGAAGCCGCGCTCGCCGAGGCCGAGCGGCTGGCCCGCGTGCGCAGCGAGTTCCTCGCGCAGATGAGCCACGAGCTGCGCACGCCGCTGAACGGCATCCTCGGTTACGCCCAGATTTTGCGGCGCGACAAAACGCTGGGCGAGAGGCCGCTTGCCGGACTCGGCATCATCCAGCAAAGCGGCGAACACCTGCTCACCCTCATCAACGACATCCTGGATTTCGCCAAGGTCGAAGCCGGCAAACTGGAGCTTATTCCGGGCGACATCCAACTGGCGAAGTTCCTGCGCGTCATCGGCAACATCATCAACGTAAAGGCGGAGCAAAAAGACCTGATCTTCACCTTGGATGCCACTCCGGATCTGCCGGAAGGAATCCGCGCCGATGAAAAACGGCTCCGGCAGGTTTTGCTGAATTTGTTGTCCAATGCCGTGAAGTTCACCGACCGCGGGCGGGTGACGTTGAAGGTGCGCACCGTGTCGCCGACGCGGCTGCGCTTCGAGGTCCAGGACACCGGTGTCGGTATCCACCCGGACCAGTTGAAAAAGCTCTTTATGCCCTTCGAACAGGGGGGCAGCCCCCAGCAGCGCGCGGGGGGGACCGGCTTGGGCCTGGCGATCAGCCGGCAATTGGTGCGGATGATGGGCGACGACATCCGCGTCGAAAGTCAGCTCGGACAAGGCAGCACCTTCTGGTTCGAGCTGGAGGCGCCGGTGATCGTGCCCGGGTGGGAATCGCCCGCGACGGAAGGCCTCGTCACCGGCTACGTTGGGCCGCGCAAGCGCGTGTTTGTGGTGGACGATCTGGCGGAGAACCGCGCCGTGTTGATGACGATGCTGGGCCAGCTTGGCTTCGACATGGTCGAGGCCGTGAACGGGCGCGACGGTCTGGAAAAGGCCCATGAACTGCACCCGGATCTAATCCTGATGGACATCGTCATGCCCGAGATGGGCGGACTGGAGGCCATTCGCGCGCTTCGCCAATCGCCGGATTCCAAGGACGTGCCCATCATCGCGGTGTCGGCCAGCGCCTCCGATGTCGATACGAGGGACTGCCTGAGCGCCGGTGCGAATACCTTTCTCGCCAAGCCTATCGTCATGGCCCGCTTGTGCGATGAGATCGAACCCCTTTTGAAACTCACTTGGACCTACGAAACCCCCAAGGCGATTGCTTTGACCGAAGCCGCCGATACGAGGCCGCTGGTGCCTCCGCCGGCGCACGAAATGAAAGTGTTGCATCGTCTGGCCCGAAGGGGGCGCATGCACGATATTCTGCAATGGACCGACCACGCGGCCGGCCTTGACGCGTGTTACCAACCGTTCGTCAACCGGGTGCGCGTTTTGGCGAAGGCCTATCAATCCAAGGCGATCCGCAGCTTTGTTGAGCTGCACATGAAGGACGAGCAGGTGTGACCCCCGCATCCTGTTTCAGGCGAAACGGATTTACCAAATCTCCCAAAAGGAGACCGGGGATTTTCCTACGCGACTTCGGTGCGCTCTGATCACCGCATAAATTTTCAACCTTAGCCTTCTATAGAAATACTATACATAATTACGCTACCCCGTGAACGGTGGTAATGCTATTAATTATCTTAGAGGTCCTCTTGTGGATTACCGACGTTGGCACGTATAGACTGTCCGATTGCCAAGCGGGAGTATGCGACCTTTCAGCGGATATCGATTTATCCCCACTACATCCGACTGGCCTATGGAGTATATTGACCATGAAAGCCTTGGCTAAAACACTAGGCTGGTTGGCGATGACAGGATTGTTGTCTGGGAGTCTGCCGAAAGCCCAGGATGCAACAGGAGAGGGGGCCTCGAGTCCGCCCGTCAGCGAAACACCGGCGAAGAGTGGCCCAACCAACGAAAAGCCTAACCCCGACGAAACCACAGAGCCCCAGCCACTCGCTGATGAAATCGTCGTGCTCCCGCCGTTTTATGTGACGGCCAGCGCCGACGATAACCGCTATACTCCGCCCGAGGCCATCTCCGGCGGGCGCGTGCGCACCGAGACCTTCGAGTCCCCGCAAAGTATTTCCGTCGTTTCGGGAAAACTCCTGGAGGACGTCGCCGCCACGCGCATTCTCGATGCCGTGAAATACGTGGCAGGTGTCACGGAGTCCACGATCCCCAACGGGCTCGACCGAATCACCATCCGCGGCTTCCAGACCTCTGCCCGCACGCTCGACGGGATCACCACGGTTTCGCAGAGCAACCTGGACCCGATGCTCATTGAACGACTGGAGATCGTCAAGGGACCCAATGCCATCCTTGCTCCTGCGGGCGTGCCTGGAGGCACGATCAACGCGGTCTCCAAAAAGCCCCTCTTTGTCGACCAAGGAAGCATAGCGGCCGAAGCCGGACTCTTCGACTCGCAACGGCTGGAGCTCGATGTGAACCGTGTCATCGGCCCGGAGCAGAAACTTGCCGTCCGCCTCCTCGCCGTGGAGCAGCATACCGACGATTGGTGGGGCCTGCCGAAAGACCTGCGCATCCTGGCGCCCATGTTCACCTACCGTTTTTCTCCGACGACCCAGTTCACTTGGCAGACCCATTACATCGATTGGAAAATCGAGAACTACAACGGCATCGCCATCGATCCCACCGCCGGCACGACCAACGAGGCCAAGCTTTACCAAGGAATCCCGCGCGACCTGAACATCTACGGCCCGGACAGCGTTCGCAATGATGGCCGTGTGGAAAACACCTACCTGTTCACGACCCAGTTCGGCGAATCGCTCTCCCTTCGTCTGCTGGGCCGGCACAGCAACGTGTTCAACGAGGACTTCGCCTCCACGGTCCTGGCAGGCTCGACCGCTTCGCCCGAGCTTAACTCGGCCGTGGTCAACCCCAACTCGTTCGACCCGCTGACCGGCAACTACACGCCCGGCGTCGTTTATGACCCCACTCCCCCCTACGCCGCCAGTCCGGTCAATATTTCCCGCACCTACAACCGCAGTGGTCAGACTGCCGACATCAGCCGATTGAAGTATGACCAACAGGTGGATCTGTTGCACGTGTTCGATGGCGGGCCCTCGTTCAAGGCCGAGACCCTCCTCGGCGGCGCCTACAGCTACACGGACGAAACGGACGTCCGGCACGCGCTCACGGCGCCGCCGGTCACCTTGGAAAACTTCGTCTATTCGCCCGACGTCGTCGGCGCCCGCTCGCGTGATCAAGTCGCCACCAACCAAACCTGGCAGGTCTATCTCAGCGAACGTCTGACCCTGCTCAACGACCGTCTCATCCTCAACGGCGGCTACTCGTGGAACCGTTTTGATCTCGAAACCGACGACCGGCTGACCGGCCTGGTGTCCCGCGCCGACCCGGAGGCCCATCTCGTCAATGGCGGTCTCGTGGTGAAGCCGGTGCGCGCGGTCGCGCTGTTCTACGGCTACTCGGAGAATGCCGCGCCGCTTCCCGCCCCCAACATCGCCGCCGGCGACCCGCCCCTTCAGGAAGGCAAGCAGCATGAAGGCGGTGTTCGCGTCCAAATGTTTGGCAACCGGCTCCGGGCCACCGCCAGCTACTTCGACGTGAGACAGAACAACGTCTCGGTCGCCAATCCCGGAAACTTCGCCTTCCCGCCGCCGGTCCCCTCTCTGCCGAGCATTCTCTCCAACCGCGTCGCCCAAGGCTACGAATTCGAATTGCAGGGCTCCGTGACCGAAAACCTCTCCATCATCGCGGCCTATACCGATTACGAAAACCGCAATCCCTTCGGGCAGGAATTCCGTGGCAACGCCGAGCGTGCCTGGTCGGCATTTATCCACTACGCTTGGCCCAAAGACTCGGCGCTGCGCGGCCTGTCGGTGGGCCTGGGCGTCGACTACCTGAGCAAGCGCCCGGGCGACGACGCCACCGGTTTCACCCCGGCCGGCGTGCCGCGCAAGCCGAGTTTCTACCTGCCCTCGCGCACGCTGACCAACCTCGTCATCGGCTACGACTTCGCCAAATCTTGGCGCGTGCAGGTCAACGTGGACAACCTGTTCGACGAAGACTACCTCGCCGCCAGTCTCGCTCGCGGCGTCGTCTGGCCCGGCACCCCGCTCAATGTGAAAGTCCGACTGACGTATAAGTTCTGATGGTTTCCGGCCCGCCCCTTTCTCCGCGGGCGGTCGCCGATTCACTCCGATCGACGCGTGTGATCGACCGGAGCCAAGGAGCCATGAACCCAAAGCTGATATCGCTGGTCTCGGCAGGAGTGTTGTTGCCCCTCATGTTTGCAGCCTGCGGACCGGAGAAAAAACCGGTCGAGGCGCAGCCTGAGCCGGCGTCGCCGCCATCGTTGTCTTCGAGCGGTGTTTACCGGGAGGCTGCGCAGTTGGCCGGATGGGTGGCGGCGGGCCGATTGCCAGGGATCGAGCAGCGCCTGCCCATGAATCCAATGCTCATCCAGCCCGAAAAGCGGATCGGCGTCTATGGTGGCACGTGGCATCTCGCGATGGTCGGGACCGACCTGCTGCTTATGCGACGGGTGATGGGCAGCGAAGGGCTCGTCTGCTGGGACAAGGCATGGACCCGGGTCATCCCGAATGTCGCCCAATCCTTCGAAGCCAGTCCGGATGCGAGGACCTTCACCTTTAATCTGCGCGAAGGCATGAAATGGTCCGACGGACACCCCTTTACCGCGAACGACATCGTGTTCTGGTTCGAGGCGATCTATCTCAAAGACGAGCTCCACTACCTGTTGGACCCATGGATCAACCTCGGCAAAGGCGCGTTGAAGGTCGAGAAGCGGGACGACTACACCGTGGTTTTCCACTTTGCCCAACCCCAAGGACTCTTCCTCCAGCACTTGGCCACCCTGCGCGGGATATTTCCAACGAGTTATCCGCGCCACTATCTCGCGCAATTTCACGAGGACTATAACCCTGATATCGACAAGCTCATCGCCAAGGAGGGGGTCAAGGACTGGGTCGAGTTGTTCAAGAAAAAGACGCGACAGGAGCGGAACGGAAATCACTTCAGCACGATCCCGGAATTCCCCGTGCTGTATGCGTGGATGTTGGAGCCGGGCTCTTTCGATGCCGACGGCAAGCCCGCCCCGGTCGTCACCGCCGTCCGCAATCCCTTCTACTGGAAGATTGATCCTGAGTATCACCAGCTGCCCTACATCGACCGTTTGGAATTCAAGGTGCTGGGAAGTCCCGCCGACTTCCTGCCTCTCATCCAAGCCGGCGGGATCGACATGCAGGACCGCAGCATCCCGGTGGAGGCTGCGTTGCCGGAAAATCAGGCCAAGGGCGGGTATGGCCTCTACAAGCTTGTTTCGAGCTTCTCCAACTACATGGCGATCTCGTTCAACGAGACCCACGTCGATCCGGTCAAGCGGCAGATTTTTCGAAACAAGGATTTCCGCATCGGCCTGTCCCACGCCATCAATCGAGAGGCGATCATTCGAGCCGCAGGGCTCGACGCCGAACCCGCGCAGGCGGCCCCTCTGCCCGGGACGCCTTTCTACAATGAGCGCATGGCCACCCAATATCTGGAATATGATGTGAAGCTGGCCAATGAATACCTGGATCGCGCCGGTTACAGCCGTCGCGATGCCGACGGGTTCCGCCTAGGCCCGGATGGCCGGCGCATCCGTTTCACCCTGCTCGTCCAAACGCCCGTTTACGCCGGGGAGTTCCACATTCACCAGTCGATGATCCAGACCGATTGGAAAGCGGTGGGCATCGACATGGCGATTGAAACGGCCCCCCGGGCTGTCGCCCAGAATCGTTGGGACAACAACGACTATGACGTGACCGCGTTTACCGGCGCCGGCGGATACGACGCGGTCATTTCTCCGCGTCATTATGTGCCGGTCGAGTCCAGTTATTCTCACCAAGGCATGCTCTGGTTCAATTGGTATAACGATCCGCATTCCCCCCAGGCCGAGGAGCCGCCGGCTCCGGTCAAAGAAGCCATCGCGCTCTATCGTCAAGTGAACCAAACCGCCGATCCCGAAAGACAAAACGCGCTGATGAGTCGGATCATCGCCATGGCCGCCGACCAGTTCCACGTGATCGGGATACATCGGATGCCGGTGAGTTACGGCGTCCTGAAATCCGATTTTCATAACGTGCCCGCGCTCATGTTCTCGTCGGCAAACTACCCCCATCCGGGGCCGACCAATCCCTGCCAATATTTTATCCAATCACCGGGAAGTCCCCCGGAGACGAACGGAGGCGTCGAGCGATGAACCCGGCGCGCGACTCGGTCATCCACTCCCTGGCGTTCAAGATCGGGACGATGGTGGTCCTTGCCGAAATTGTCATTTCGGTCCTCACCGGAGTTTTCTATATCCGAAACTTCAACGCGGAGGTCGATCAGCTGATCACGAAAAACGTGCTGCGGCCAGCCGCGCTTATGAACAGCGGCCTGCTGAGCCTTGACGTGGTCACCGATGAGCGGCGCATGCGCGATCTGGTCGGCGAAGAATTGATCAGCGCCTATGTCATCGGGATTAACGGCAATATCTTCTATGCCCTGCAAAAAGCGCATACGGGGCGTGCCGCCAGCAGTGTTCCGCAGATCGACATGCGCCTTTTGACCCCGGGCCTGACCAGTCCGCGGGTGACGGAAGGCGGGCGTCCGAGCCATGTCGTCGCCGTGGCTCCTTTGTTCGCGACGGACGGCCGCAGCGTGCGTTTTTTTGTCTATATCGAGGCCTCGACGGCGGCGGCCATGGCACGGAAGGCCAATATAGTCCGGCTGTTTCTGATCGGCTCGCTGGCGATCGTATCGTTAACGTCCGTCGTTATCCTGTTGGCGTTCAACCGTTCGATTCTCAACCCGCTGCAACATATCGTCAGGGCCTTTCAGCGGGTGGAGACCGGCGATTTGTCCCCGCAGCAACTGACCAAATCGGTCTCACGGGATGAATTGGGCGATCTGACGCGGGCGTTCCATCACATGACGGCGCAGTTGAGGCAGATATTGGAGACGCTGCGTCGGGAACGTGATCTTGTCGCCCGCATCATGGAGTGCAGTCCGGTGGGCATCACCATGGTGAACCGGGAAGGGCGAATCACCTTTGCCAACGCTCGGGCCGAGCAGCTGTTGGGGTTGCCCAGGGACGAGATCACCGGACGCGCTTTTAACGCTCCCGAGTGGCACATCACGGATTATGAGGGCAATCCCGTCCCGGATGAGGACCTTCCTTTCCGTCAAGTGATGCGCTTGAAGCAGCCGGTGAACGATATTCTCCAGGCCATCGAGTGGTCTGGCGGGCGGCGGGTGTTGCTCTCCATCAACGGCACCATGCTGTTGGACGAATCGAGCCAGGTGGACGGGGTCGTGCTCACCATGGAGGACATCACCGCTCGAATGCAGGCGGAGGAACAAATCCGCACGATGAACCAGGAACTCGAACAACGGGTCCGGGATCGCACCGCGGAGCTGCGCCAGCAGACGCGTTACCTGCGGACGCTCATCGACACATTGCCCCTGCTGGCGTGGTTCAAGGATACGCAATGCCGTTACCTCGCCGCCAACCAATCGCTCGCCGAGGCCTGCGGACGCACTCCGGACGAGATGGTGGGCAAATCGGATCTGGAGGTCTGGCCGCGCGAACGGGCGGAAGCCTACCGGGCCGACGACGCCCAGGTGATGGCCACGCGCCAGCGCAAGACCGTGGAAGAAACCGTGGTGGACGCCCGAGGCACCTATTGGGTGGAGACCGACAAGGCGCCGGTGATGGACGAGGACGGCACGGTGCTTGGAACGGTGGGAGTCGCACGCGACATCAGCGCTCGCAAGGCGGCGGAAGCGGCCCGCGAAGCCGCCTTGGCCGAGGCGGAGCGTCTGGCCCGCGTGCGCAGCGAATTCCTCGCGCAGATGAGCCACGAACTGCGCACGCCGCTGAACGGAATTTTGGGCTACGCCCAGATTCTACAGCGCGACAAAACCCTCGGTGAACGACCGCTGGTCGGACTCGGCATCATCCAGAAAAGCGGCGAGCACCTGCTGACGCTCATCAACGACATCCTCGATTTTGCCAAGGTCGAAGCTGGCAAGCTGGAACTCTTCCCGACGGACATCCCGCTGGCGGCGTTTTTGCGCGTGATCGACAACATCATCCGCGTAAAGGCGGAGCAGAAGGATCTGATTTTCACCGTGGAGACGGACCCGGATCTGCCGCAAGGAATCCGGGCCGATGAAAAACGGCTCCGGCAAGTTCTGCTCAATTTGTTGGCCAACGCGGTGAAGTTCACCGAGCGAGGGCAGGTGACCTTGCGGGTGCGCGCCGTGTCGCCCACGCGGCTCCGTTTCGACGTTCAGGATACCGGTGTCGGTATCGCCCCGGATCAGTTGAAGAACCTCTTCCTGCCTTTCGAGCAGGCGGGCAGCGCCCAGCAGCGCGCGGGCGGCACCGGCCTGGGCCTGGCGATCAGCCGTCAATTGGTGCGGATGATGGGGGGCGACATCCACGTCGAGAGCCGGCCCGGCGTTGGCAGCACCTTTTGGTTCGAGCTGGAGGCCCCGGTGGTGGTGGCCGAGTGGGAAGCGCCTGTTGCGGAAGGACTGGTCAACGGCTACCTCGGGCCGCGCAAGCGTGTCCTGATCGTGGATGACTTGGCGGAAAACCGGGCGGTCATGGCGGCCATGCTGGGCCAAGTTGGCTTTGACTTGGTCGAGGCCGCGAACGGGCGGGAAGGGTTGGAAAAAGCCCAGGCCCTGCACCCGGATTTGATCCTGATGGATATCGTCATGCCCGAAATGGGAGGACTGGAAGCCACCCGCCGGATTCGCCAATCGCCGATTCTGAAGGACGTGCCCATCATCGCGGTTTCCGCCAGCGCCACCGATCACGATGCCAAAGACTGCTTGATGGCGGGCGTGAATGTGTTCCTGCCCAAGCCCGTTGTCATGACCCGCTTGTTGGACGAAATACGGCAACTCCTAAAACTCACATGGACATACGAGCCGGTGGCGGAGACCGCGTTGCCCGAACCCGGCGACACGGGGCCGCTGATCGCGCCGCCCCCGGATGCCATGGAAGTGCTGCATCGTCTGGCGCGAAGAGGGCGCATGCACGATATTCTGGACTGGACCGATCAAGCGACCGGTCTCGATGCCCGATACCAACCGTTCGTCAACCGTCTCCGAGTCTTGGCCAAGGCTTATCAATCCAAGGCGATCCTCGGGTTGGTTGAACAGCACATGAAAGAAAAACCGTCACGATGAATACCTCCACGGAGTTACACGAGAAGAGTCGCAGTCCCAGCGTGGGCGCGCACACCCTGTTGATGATCGACGACACGCCGGCCAATCTGGCGGTGGTGGTGGAAGGTTTGGAGACGCATGGCTTCTCCGTGGTCATCGCGCAGGACGGTGAAGAGGGGTTGGAGCGCGCCCGCTTCGTCCAGCCCGACCTCGTCCTTCTTGATGTGATGATGCCCGGACTGGACGGCTTCGAGGTTTGCCGACGGTTGAAGGCTCAGCCGGAGACCCGGGAGATTCCGGTGATTTTCATGACTTCGCTGACGGACGTCGCGGACAAGGTGACCGGCTTTCGCGTGGGCGCCGTGGACTACGTCACCAAGCCGTTGCAAATCGACGAGGTGATCGCGCGGGTGACCACCCATCTCACCGTGACCGCCGAGCGCAAGGAGGCGCTGCATCAACTGCATTTGTTGACCTACGCACTGGACAAGGTCGGCGAGGTCATCCTGTTGATGGAGGAGTCATCGCCCCGATTTATTTACGCGAACGAGGGCGCCACCCGCATCCTGGGTTATGAGCGTGAGGAGCTGACGGGGGGCATGAGCTTGGCCGACATCGATCCAACTTGGTCGCCGGAGAGCTGGACAACCTTCCGCAATGAAGCGCGTGCGAAGGGCACGATGACCTTTGAAACCCTTCGCCGCACCAAGGACGGGCGGATCTTCCCGGTCGAGGTGACGGGGAGCAGTTTCAAATTTGGCGACCAAGTTTACCACTTGGCGATTTGCCGGGACATTTCCGAGCGCAAGCACGCGGAGGAGGAAATCCGTGCGTTGAACGCCGGTCTGGAGCAACGCGTGCGGGAACGCACCGCCCAGCTGGAAGTGGCCAACAAGGAACTGGAATCGTTCAGTTATTCCGTGTCCCACGATTTGCGGGCTCCGTTGCGCAGCATCGACGGGTTTAGCCGGATGCTGATGGAAGACTGTCTGGACAAGCTTGATGAAAACTCACGGATCGGCCTGCAGCGTATTTACTCGGCCAGTCAGCGCATGGGCCAGTTGATCGACGACATCCTGAACCTCGCGCGCGTTTCCCAAGGCCAGTTGCGGTTTCAACCGGTTGACCTCAGCCGCATGGCCAATGGCGTGGCCGAAGTTTTAACGAAGGCCGAGCCCGGGCGAAAAATCGAGTTCGTCATCGCGCCCAACCTGAAGGCGAGCGGCGATCCGAATCTGCTGCAGATCACGATCGAGAATCTCTTCGGCAACGCGGTCAAATTCTCCGGCCGGCAGCCGGTCGCCCGGATAGAGTTTGGGCAGATGCTGTGCGATGGCGCTCCCACGTATTACGTGCGTGATAACGGCGTGGGCTTTGATCTGTCCTATGCGGGAAAACTTTTCGGCGCGTTCCAACGGTTGCATACGCAAGCCGAGTTTCCCGGCACGGGCATCGGGCTCGCCACTGTTCAGCGAATCATCCATCGGCACGGCGGCGAGATCCGGGCCGAGAGCAAGCCGAACCAAGGCGCGACTTTTTATTTCACCCTGCCGGCGGTCGGATGATGCGTCACGCGGGTTGCTCAGATCAGACCGGCCTCGCGAAAACTGTAGTAGCCCAGACCGCCGGGATCGGAGGACGGTTGTCCGAGGATGACGTGGTCAACGAGCGCGATGTCCACCGTCTGGCTGGCTTCGCGGATCTGGCGCGTCATTTTGATGTCCGCCGAACTCGGCGTCGGATCGCCCGAGGGGTGGTTGTGCGCGCACAGGATCGCCGAGGCGGATTCCCTGATGGCTTCGCGAAACACTTCGCGCGGGTGGGCCAGGGTGTTGTTGGCGGTGCCCGAGGTGATCTCGATGCACTTTATCAGGCGGTTCTTGCGATTGAGGCAGAGCACCCAGAATTTTTCGACGAGCAGGCCGTGCGCGAGGGGACGGAAAAACTCGGCGGCTTTGTCCGCGCCATCGATAAGAGGAGTCTGCGGCGCGGCTTGAGCGAGGACGCGGCGGGCAACCTCCATCACGGTGATGAGCTGGAGAGCCTTGATGCGGCCGATGCCCTTGAGTTTTTTGAAATCGGTCTCGCGCCAGTTGATCAGGCCGGCAAGTGAGCCGGCTTCGGAGATCAGGCGATTGGAAAGAGTGAGCACATCGTGACCCTTGGTGCCGCTGCGGAGAAGCATGGCGAGGAGTTCGCTGTCGCTGAGCACGGCGGCGCCGTGTTTTTGAAGACGCTCCTGCGGACGGTCTCCGGCGGCGAGAGTGTGGAGGCGGTTCGGCGTCGTGCTCACGCGGCGCGGGTGGAGGGTTCGATTTTGGGCGAGCGAGCTTCCTTGTCGGCGATCGCGGTGATGTGACGTTGAAAATCCGGATCCTCGCCTTCGAGGAGGTTGGGCAGGGTTTGGCGGAAATCGCTTCGCCGGCACCAATAGCGCATGTAGTCCTCCCACGTTTGCCAGAGGCGGGCGGTCTGTCGGGACATCTCCTCTTCGTAAACGAGGATGTAGGCGCGCTCGAAGATCGCGATGAGGATTTCGAAGAGAACATCGCGCCGCTCGATCTGCTCGGGATTAAACGGGGCGGTGGGCTCGGCCTGGGTCATCAGGCGCAGGTCGGCGTTGTCGAGGACGAGGCGGAGAAACTTGGCGTATTCATCGGAGAGCTGGAGGTAGAGCTCCTCGTCGTCGTTGATGCGTTCCTTTCGCTGTTCCTTGAGGAAGACCCAGATGGCGAAGGGCAAACCGAAGATCGTGACGAGGTAACTCAGGGCCTCGAGTATTTCCAGGTTCGTCATGCAAACAACATGACGATGAGGGCCGCAGGTGGTCAAACGAGTGTTTTGAGACGGAGGTGTTTTTATCTGGTTCGTTTTTGGGCACAAAAATGCCGGCCCTTGTCGAGGGGCCGGCGAACTGTCGGGAACCGAGCGCTTGGCTCAGTAGATTTTCACGTAGGCGTTGCGGCGGAGACGCTCGATCCAGCGTTGCTCGGCTTCCTGGGCCATCTGGTTGACGAGGATGCGCTCGATCTGTTCGCGCACATCGGCGAGGGGTTGGATGCCGGCGAATTTACGATCCTGAACGTAGAGGATGTAAACGGCTTCCGGGGCGAGGATCGGCTCGGTGGCCTGGCCTTTTTCAAGAAGGAAGAGGGGCTTGCTGAACTCGGGTTTGAGGTCAGCGCGCGGCTGCCAGCCCCAGTCGCCGCCCTTGGAGCGTTTGGAGTCTTGGCTGAGTTCGCGGGCGAGGTCTTCGAATTTCTCCCCGGCTTTGAAACGGGCGAGGACCTTGTTGGCGCGTTCGAGGAGGGACTCATCGGACTCACCGGACGCGCGGGTGAGGGAGAGAAGACGCATGTTGACCTGATCGTCCTGGAAGAAGCGCTCCTTGTTCTCGTTGTAGAAAGCTTCGACGCGGGCAGGGCTGACGATGTTCTGATTCTTGCGCTGCTGGCTGCGCATGTAGTCATAGATCATGTCGTCTTCGACCTTCATCCGGTAGTCACGGTAGGTGAGACCGCTGTTGCGAAGGTAGGCGAGGAACTTGGCGCGATCTCCGCTGAAACGGCGGATCTGTTCCTCGGCGATGGCGTTGTTGATGTAGCTCTCGGGAACCTTCCGCTTTTCGTCCTTCTTGAATTCCTTAACGATGAGGATGCGGTCGATCATTTCCTGGATGAGTTCATCCTGGAGGGCTTCAAGACGCTCGTTGAACTCCTTCTCGTTGCGAGCGGCGCGTTGGACGGACGCAATACGAGGGGCGATTTCGCGTCGAAGGTCATCGACGGTGATGACCTTGTCTTCGGCGACGGCGACCACGCCATTGGCGAAGCGAAGAGCGAGGTTGTCGGGGGCCTTCTCGGTGACCGCAGGCGCTGGCACAGGAGCTTGGGCTGACCCGACTAGCGGAAGAAGGGCGGTGAAGGAGCCGAGAAGGCAGAGACGGCGGAACGTCATGAGTTTGGCAAAGTGTGCAGGAAGCAGAGTAAAATTTCGTTAAACGTAGGTGCGGAGTGAGTGCGGTCAACCGTGGAAACCACTCCGACCCGAACTGGGCCGGTGACGCCGGCCAGTGGATGGCTCTGCTGGATGTGGTCCGAGCCCTCCGATACGCGCGAAGCTGATTGCCAGAGCCAGTTCATGGTAAGATTAACTTCGGGTAATTGAGACAAAAATGAGAGTTTACTTCATGGGGATCTGCGGAACGGCGATGGGCAATGCGGCGCTGCTGGCGCGTGCGGCCGGACATGAAGTTCTGGGGGCCGATACCGGGGTTTATCCGCCCATGAGCACGGTGCTTGCGGACGCCGGGATCATGTTGCACGAGGGCTATGACCCGGTGCGGCTGGCCAAACTTGCGCCTGATCTCGTCGTGATCGGCAACGCGATGTCACGTGGGAATCCCGAGGTGGAGTGGTTGCTCGATACGCGGGCGTTGCCGTTCACGTCGCTGCCCGCGTTGCTCAACGACACGGTTCTTAAAACGCGCAAAAACATCGTCGTGTGCGGCACGCATGGAAAGACGACGACCACGTCGCTCACCGCGTTTTTGCTGCGCGAGAACGGGCGCGATCCGGGATTCCTCATCGGTGGCGTTCCGCTTGATCCGCCGGTGGGCAACCATCTTGGCGCGGCGGGTGATCCCTTTGTGATCGAGGGCGACGAGTATGACAGCGCGTTTTTCGACAAGCGCTCCAAGTTTATTCACTACGCGCCGCATGTCGCGGTGTTGAACAACCTGGAGTTCGATCACGCCGATATCTTCCGCGATCTGGCCGACGTGCAGCGGACGTTTTCGCACCTCACGCGCATCGTGCCGCGCAACGGTTTCATCGTTATGAACGGGGACGACGAGAACCTGCGTGCTCTCGGGCCGCTGGCGTGGACACGCGTGGTGAGGGTTGGCACGGGCGAGGGCAATGACGTGCGCATCGTCGATTTTTCGGAGACGCCGGCGGGTGTGAGTTTCCGGTTGGTGTGGAGCGGCGTCGAGTGGGGCGCGGTGTCGTGGACGATTCCCGGCATCTACAACGTGCGCAACGCGGCCATGGCCGCGACGGCGGCGGCGCTCGCAATCCATCCCGGAGAGCCGACGCGGCTTTCGCTGGCTCCGCTGGCGCGGTTTCGTGGTGTGAAACGCCGGCAGGAGGTCCTCGTGAGCACGCCGGCGCTCACGGTGATCGAGGATTTCGGGCATCACCCGACGGCGCTGGCCGAGACGTTAAGATCCTTTCGCAACCGGTTTCCCGGCGCGGTGCTCACGGCCGTATTTGAGCCGCGCAGCAACACGGCGCGCACCAATACGCTGCAGGCCGGCTTTATGGCGGCGCTCGCCTTGGCCGATGAAGTCTACCTGGGAGCGGTGAATCGCGCGGACAAGTTGAAGGCCGATGAAAGATTCAACACCGAGGCGGTGATCGCGCACTTGGAAGCGCACGGCGTGCGGGCGACGAGCGCCCCGACGAATGCGGAACTGCTGGAGAAACTTGCGTCGTCCTTACCGACGGCGTCGGACACTCCCCGGCTGGTGGTATTCTTTAGCAACGGCAGCTTCGATGGCATCATTGCAAAGTATGCCGCGGTCGCGCGCGGCTGAAACCCATGCGGGGGCAGGGAGGCGGTCGTTTGCCCGCGAGTGGTTCTCTTGTGCGGACGCCGACGGCAGCCTGGTCTGCCGATATGCCCGGGCCATCTCGCGGGAACGCCTCAGGCGATACCATTCGAACTCGACGCCAAAGTGGATGGTTCGAACGACTTCATCCAGCGTGAAGCCGCGTTTTTCGAAGAAGGGCCGGGCGATGCGGCTCACCTCGGTGTGCATGTCGATCACTCCGGCGGAAAAGGCGTGGGACTCCAAGGCATCGTAGAGTTGGGTGCCCAAGCCTTTTTTATGGGTGTCGCCCGTCGTATAAAGGAACGCGAAGCAATTTCGCGGGTGAAGTTGTCCGAAGGCGTAAATGGTCCCGTCTTCTTCCATCACGAGGGTGTAGCCTCGGGTGAGTCGATATCCAAAATCCAGTTCATCGGTCGGGTAGCGGCTCCACGCGGCGATTTGCTCGGGACTGTAGGCGATGGGACCGATCCGCCGGACGGCGTCCCGGTAAACCTTAACGACCGATGGCGTGTCTGACAGTTTGAAGGGTCTGATTTTCATGGGGTATGAAGGTGGACCTGCTGTCTCCGAGGGGCGCGCCGTGCGACGCGCTTGTTTGATCGTAACTACTCCAACTTGCAGGGAAGGGTGAGGGTGAAGAGGCTGCCTCCGTTCGCACGGTTGCGATGGGCGATGGTGCCGCCCATGTGTTCGGCGATGCGCCTGGTGAGGGGCAATCCCATGCCAAGGCCGTCATGGCTGCGATGTGATCGGACGTCACCGGGGCTGAAGAGTTCGTAAAGGCGCGTCAACTGCGGCTCCTGTATGCCGGGACCGGTGTCGCGGATCTCAGCCACAAACCAGCAGTTGTCGCGGACACTGAGACGAACGTCCACTTGGCCGCGAGCGGTGAACTTGACCGCGTTTTCGACCAAGCAGGTCATGGCTTGACGCAACTCGACGGTTTCCCCGTGGAACCAGACGGCCGGCGGACAGAGGTTTTCACATTGGAAGGAAACGCCCTTGGATTTGGCCTGAACCGCGTGGGGCAAGACAGCTTGTTCGACGAGCTCGTGCATTCGGGTGCGGTGGAACGTCGCGCAGGGGACTGTATCAATTTCCAGATACAACAGGATGCGTCCGAACAGCCGGGTGAGCCGTTCGGATGATTCGGCGATGAGCGAGCCCATCTCGACCAGTTCGGGATCGGTGGAGAGTTCGATCACGGAGGCGACACCGAGGATGCCGTTGAGCGGGGTGTTGAGTTCATGACTCACGCAGCGGAGGAAGTCGGTCTTGGCGAGGCTCGCGGCTTCCGCACGATGAAGGGCGACCTCCAGCTTGCCTTTGGCTCCCTCCAGCTCGGCCGTGCGCAGTTGCACGCGGGACTCCAAGTCATTTAACAATTTCTTGTTTTCCTCCGACAGCGTCCATTTGCGGCAAAGGGTCTGGGCGAGTTGCTGGACCTCCGCAGGATCGAAGGGTTTTTTCAGAATGAGTAGGCCGTCGCTCTTTTTGAAGCGCTGGGATATGTCCGCGAAACTGTAGTCGGAGTAAGCCGTGCAGAGCACGACCTGCAAGGAGGGGTCGATCTCGCGGAGGCGCATGGCCGTTTCGATGCCGTCGATGCCCGGAGGCATGCGCACATCGAGAAACACCATCGCGAAGGGCCGGCCTTCGGCGCGGGCGCGGGTGACCGCCTGGATGGCGTCTTCGCCTTGCATGACGGCTTCCAGTTGAAAGGGCGTTTGGCTGCCCGTGGCGGGGAGCGTGAGGTGAGGGGCGAAATCCGCCATGCCCTCCACGGAGATGACCAAGGATGTCCGGGGCGTGAGAATCTTGCGGTAATCCTCGTGGATATCGGGCAGGTCGTCGGCGATCAGGATGCGATGGTTGTCAGCGATCATAGGGCGTTGGGCGGACGACTGGGGAGGGTGAGCGTGAACGTGGCGCCTTGGCCGGGGCCCGGGCTGTGAACCTGCAGGCTTCCGCCCATGAGGCGGGCGGTGTTGGCCGAATTGTGGAGCCCGAAGCCATGTCCTTGTTTTTTGGTGGTGAACCCGTAGGAGAAAATTGCAACTAATTGGTCGGAGGCAATTCCGTTTCCGTTGTCGGTGACGGAAATCGAAACATATCCGTCGTTCGCGGGGGCGATGCGGATCGAGATTTTTTTTGCCGACGGGTCCGCCTCCTCCATGGATTCGTGGGCGTTGGCGATGAGGTTGATCAGGATCTGAACGACGGAGCTGCGATCGGCGTAGGCCTTGGTCGGACGAGTGGCGGGGTGTTCGATATTCAGGTCGATGCTCATCGCTTCCGCTTTGCTGAGCAGCAGGGCGTCTTTCACCGCTTCGTTGAGGTCGAAGGACTCGCTGAGCGTGGCGGTCTTGGCGAGGGATTGCTGGCGGGAGACAATGTCTTTGAGGTGAATCACCCCGGTGCGGAGAGAGGCGAGTTCGCGGGTGGCCTCCTCGATCTGCTGGACGATGAGCCGTGTGAGCGAGGCGGCGAAGTTAAGCACGCCCGGGCCGACAGGATGGGCGGAAAACACGACGGCGGCGTTTTCCGGTGGAGTGGTGAAAAAGTCACGCAAGGTGACGGCGGCGACGCGGGATTGTTCGTGGATCTGGGTGCAAAGGAGTTCGGTGGAGACGTTGATGCTGTTGAGGGCGTTGCCGATGTTGTGGAGCACCCCGGTCGCGACCTCGGCTATGCCCGCCTCGCGGGAGAGGCGCATCATCTCGCGGTTGTTCTCCCGCAGGCGCTGTTCGGCGGCTTCGCGCTCCACGACCTCTTTGCGGAGTGCCTTGAGCTGGCGGGAGAGCACTTCGCTTTTCTCCCCCAGTTCCGCGTCACGTCGGTCGATCTCCGCCATCATGGTATTGAACGCCTGGGCCAGTTCGCGGATCTCGAGGGGGCCGTTCAACGGAACTCGGGCGGCGTAATTCTGGCTGGTGGTCACATCCCCGGCTGTGTTGGCGAGCGACTGAAGCGGGGTGGCGACGGCCCGGTGAAAGCGCGCGGCGAGCAGAGCGGCGATCGCACCTGCCAGCCCGATGGCTCCGGCATAGACGGATACCCAGGTCACGATCGTGGTGCGGAGTTCCGCCGGATAGCGGCTGAGCACGAGGAGCCGACCGTAGTTTTCGCCCTTGTAGGAGACCGGCTCCTGTATGGAGGAGAACCCGTCGCTTAGCGCGGCGTCGGGCGGAGTGGGCGGAGTATTGCCGTAGGTGACGAGACGGACGCCGTCCTTGGTGTAGAGCGCGGCGGCGGTGATCGAGGGGGCGTTTACAAGCGAGGCGAGCAGTTCGGCGGCGGCGGCTTTGTCGTTGAAGGCGAGCGCGGCGGAGGCGTTGGTCGCAATGATGCGGGTGGTGGCTTGGAATGACTGGCTGAGCTTGGCCTTGAACTGGCTGATGTGATTAAGCAGCAGCACGGTTCCCACCGGCACGAGCACCGCGAGGCAGATGAGCGCCGCGAAGAACATGATCTGACGATGAATGGAATTGACCCGTTTCATCAGCGTGGAGGGGCGGCAGGGGTGGCCCCGGTGCGGACGACCCTCGCGAGAGCGAGCAAGCGGGAACTCAACTTGAGCCCGGCCGCCTCGGCCGCGTCGGCCGAGATTTCAAAGTGCAGGTTTTTTCCTTCCGTATAAAAATTTATGATACCGCCTTGTTTCAGAAAATTGTTCAGCAAGGAGACGGTCAGCACCGGCTTGCCTTTGACGGCCTGCAGCCACTCGCCCGTGGAGACGGGGACTGCATCTGCGCGGGAGGGGGAGGGGTTGATGTAGATCAAGTGGCATTGAATCGCATCGGACGGTACGACGAGTCGGAGAATGCGCACCTTGCGACCGTGGAGGAGCTTTCCATCGGTGCTTTTCCACAGATAGTCCTCCAGTTCACGGCTGCCGGCGACGCCGATGACCAGCGGGGTGTCCGTCTCGCCGACGGAGTCGGCGGGCCACTCGGTAAAGCGGATGAAGTTGACCAGATAGGCGGCCTTGACCGCGTCGACCGAATAGGCCTCCGGCGCGGGCTCGGCGGGAAGGCCGGACGTGAGGAGGCCGGTTGCCATCAGTGCAAAACAGAGGAGCCGGCGCCAGCTCATGGTGCAACCGGAGGCCATTAGAATTCCATCGTTGCGCGGGCGACGACCGAGCGCGGGGCCGATTGAATCTGTCCCGTCTGGGTCGAGTCCGCCCAGCGGGTTCCTGAGAGGTTGTAGACGGAGAGGCTCAAGTCCCAGCGGCCCCCGACCCGGATGGCCCGGAGGGTGAAATTTTCGGTCAGGTAGTCGCCTAGGGAATCACCGTTGATATCGGTGCGGTTGCCCACGTATTGGACTTCAAGGGAGGCGCGTAACCACTTCTCGTAAATGGGGGCGGAAGCGTTGAGCTTGAACAGGGCGCGGGGGGCATCGACGACGGTTTGGCCGCTGGCATCGTCGGACTCCTGATAGGTTCCGCTGCCTCGCAGCTGGATGTTGGACGGAAAATACGCGGTGAGGCCGGCCTCTACTCCGCGGGTGGTGATCTGCTGGGCGTTGATGGCGTTGCCGGCGAGGTCGTAGATGATAAGGTCGCTCGACTTGGTGTGGTAGAGGTGGGCATCGGCCTGCCAGATGGCGTTGAATTTATGGTTGGCGACGAATTCCCAGCTCACGTTGGTTTCAGGCTGCAGGTTGGGTCCGGCCAGAAGCTCCCCTGGGTTGGGAACGCGAAATGCCTCGCCGTAGAGCAGCTTGAAGGTCGTGGAATGAGTCGCGTTCCAGATCAACCCGGCACGAGGCGTGAGGCGTTCTTCGCCGGTGCTGTAAGTATCGTAACGCACACCGGTGGACAACCAGAAGTTGCGGCCCAGGTTCCAGTCAAACTGGAGGAAGGGGCTGACGTATCGGGAGTCCATCGATATGGTGGATGAATTGGTTGGATCCACGAGGTCGTCGCGGGCGACATCTTGAATGAGATTCTCCTGATACTCGAAGCCGGCGATCATGACGTGTTCGTTGCCGAAGGTCTGCTGCCAGCGCGTTTCGTAATTTAATGAAAGCGACTTCGAGTGGAGATGTTGTTGATTGAAGGAGAGGAAGACCGGTGAGAACAGCGCATCGTAGGAGTAATAATCGATCGAAACCGAACAGGAGAGGGTGGCGTCGGCGTTGGGGTGGCCGGTGGCCCGGACGAGCGCATAGGCGCGTTCGTCGGTGGCCTCGGAAGGATCGGTCTGGTTGGTGAAGTAAACCTGGGGGAGCACCTCCTTGAACCGCTTCATGTAAGCGGCTTCAAACTCGAGCCATTTCCATGAGGCGTTGCCGTAAGCGCTCTGATGATGCATGCTGTCGCGGTCGTGGGCGACGGTATCGGTGAGCCCGGTGTTGTCGCGCCAGCTCTGCGGCAGATCGAAATCCTCCTCTCCGTTTGACCACCATTCCGTGGCCGAGATCGTGTATTCGACGCCGTTGCTTGTGCGGTTGCCCATGGTGACGCGGCCTTTGGCGCTGGGTTCCGATCCCAAGGCGAGCGAGGCTGCTCCAGAGTCGAAGTCGCGGCCCTTTTTTGGGATGATGTTGATGGCGCCGTAGAACGCGCTGCTGCCGTAAAGCGAGGAACTGGGGCCGTGAATGATTTCGATGCGGTCAACGAGGCTGAGATCCAGGATAAAATCGGTGCCGATGGATCCTTGCTGGAAGATGGAGTCGTTGATGCGGTGACCGTTGACGAGAACAAGCGTGCGGGAGTTGTAGTCGTAAGGACGGGTGAAACCGCGGTTGCCGATATAATCGTAGAAGCGGTCGCTGTTGATGAAAATGCCCGGGGCGCTGCGCAAAGCATCAGCCACGGTGGTCCAGCCATAGTTGTTGATATCCTCGGCGGTGAGCACGGTCACGCTGGCGGGCGCTCGCTGGATGTTTTGTTCGTATTTGGATGCGCCGGTCACAAATTCCACGGGCAGTTGCATGAGCTGCTCCAAGGGGATGTTGTCGAGCGCATCGGGGTTGGAGTCCGGCAGCGGGGTGAGTTGAGCGTTTATCCGATCTGTGGATACGATGGCAAAAGCATAGAGCAGGCAGGTTCGGATAAAAAAATGGCGCATGGGGTAGGAGCTTTGGGGCTAGGCCGGGGGGCAGTTGGCGGGGAAGCCGGTGACCACCGGGAGTTCAGTGGTGGATGCGAGCGTGTCACTTAGTATCTCAATGCGCAGCGGTTTCGTGAGGTAATGGTCCATGCCGGCATCGAGGCATTTGGTGCGCGTGCCAATCATCGCGTTGGCGGTCACCGCAATGATCGGCACGCGGCGGGTGTTCCCGCCGGCCTTTTCCATGGCACGGATTTCACGGGTGGTCGCGAATCCGTCGAGTTCGGGCATCTCGCAGTCCATGAGCACTGCGTGATAGTGGCGGCGGGGAAACAAGGCGATGGCCTCCTTGCCATTGACGGCCACGTCGAAGGTGTAGCCGAGTTTGCCGAGCATGAGGGAGGACAGACGGAGATTCGCGGTGTTGTCATCGACGAGGAGGACGTGGCCGGACTTGCCTGGAGACACATGGGGCTCGGACGGCCTGACGATAGCAGGTGGAGCCGGGGCGGGCAGGGGGGCTTCGTGTCGTGGTGCGGGCACCAAGATCGTAAATGTGGTTCCGTGATCCAGTTTGCTTTCGACGGTGAGGGTCCCGCCCATGAGCTGGATCAGTTTGCGCGAGATGACCAAGCCAAGGCCGGTGCCTCCATATTTGCGGCTGATGGAAACGTCGGCCTGAGTGAATTCTTGGAACAGGGTGGCGAGCGTGTCAGGAGGGATGCCGATGCCCGTGTCGATGACGTCGCAACGCAAGATGCCGTTTTTCCATTCCATGCGCAGGGTCACGCCGCCCTTCCGGGTGAATTTGATGGCATTGTGGAGGAGGTTGATCAGCACCTGCCGGAATCGGGTGGGATCGCCGATAACGTGGATGTCGCCGGCTTGGTTTTCGATGGTGAACACCAGTTTTTTCGCGGCAGTTCCGGGTTTGAGCATGCCGGCGACGTCTTCAACGATCTCAGCCAGCGAAAAGGGGATGGACTCGAGCTTCGTCTGGTTGGCTTCGATTTTGGAGAGATCGAGGATGTTGTTCAGAAGGGTGATGAGGGCCGCGCCAGATTTCCGAAGCGTGACCGTGAATTCCCTCTGTTCTTCGGTGAGCTGAGTGTCGAGCAACAGATCGCCAAAGCCTAGGATGCTGGTCATCGGCGTGCGCAATTCGTGGCTGAGGTGAGCCAGAAACTCATTTTTGGCTCGGTTAGCCTGTTCGGCGGCTTCCTTGGTCCGGACGAGCTCCTTTTCGAGTTCGGTGCGTTGGTTTATCTCGGCACGCATAAGGGTCACGAGCACGGAGATGGAGACGAGGCTGAGAACAGCCATACCCGCGATCAATAAACCGGCCGCCCGCGCATCGAGAATATCGGCAAACCAAATGCCCGCGAATGTGAACACGCCGCTCATAACAAAAACAAATAACGGGAGACGCAGTCCGGGCCGTTTGTGTTTTATAACACGTGCGCCGAAACACATGATCGCGGCGATCAAGATGAGATAAACAACCACATCAATTCGATCGCTAAGGAACGTGACGGAATTCATAGGGTAGTCAGCCTGGGACAGGGACATACAATCCGCGACGATGGTCGAATACAAGACGCGCCATCAATGCGTTGCGGCAGGAGAGTTTTCGGCTGCTACCAAATAGTTGCGTTAGCTTCTAATGCATAAGATACTTATGACTTCTACTGGGTGAGTATGTCTAAGGATTAAACCCTATGAGAGTGGCGGAAAAATGAGTGTCAGCTGTTTTAGGCGGGCGGCGAACGCATCATCATCCAAAACGGGGCTCGCCTGCTGTGCATCGAAGGAGACCGGAAGATCGATCCATGATTTGCAGCCGCTCATCATGGGCGTGATCGGAAGCGTGACTGGCCGGTGCAGTCGGTGAACCCGAATCACCATGCAGTGTAGACCAGGCGGGCGGCTCCAATCGAATTTTTCGCGGATGGTGGTTTCAGTCCAGAAATGAAACGTGTTCAGACCGGCGACATCTTCCCATCGTTCGATAAATCGGTGCCGCACGATGTCGGCGAAGTAATGGAGCGTGAGCGTGGTCGTCGAATCCACGGATGGAGACACGCCGAACTTCGCGGCCGATGGTTTGGTCTTCTCGCGTTGGGCGTGGAAGTGCGTCGGGAAAAGCCAGAAACGACCGGCGTGTGCGGCATCGAAACCGCCCAAGCCTTCCGCGATCCCGCCTTTGCGGAGAATGAGCACCTGTTCGCCGGAGCCGAGGGCCTCGACAATGACCTGCCATTCTTTGAACGCGGGAAACATGGTCCGTTGCTGGGAAAAGAAAAACCGCAGCGGTGAGGCTGCGGTTTTAAAGAGATCGGAGGTAACGCCGGTTACTTCTTCGCCTTGGAGGCGGGCTTCTTGGCGGCAGCGGCGGCTTCCTTCTTGCGTTTGTGGTAGGCGATGCGGCGCTTCTTCTTGATGTGTTTGTTGGATTGTTGGCCCATAGGTGTTGAAAGATGAGTTGGTGACCTTGCGGGAAGCAGGCGGGTGGAGTCAAGCGTCGTGGTTGGCCTCGTCGGGCGGCTCGGACGGATCGGAAACGAGCGGGGTCATCTCGCTGGCGCGCCGGCCATCGTGCACCAGCGAGTAAAGCGGGACGGGCGGGTCTTTATCGAGGCGCTTGACCAGCGCGGGTGCGATGCGCTTGGGCAGCTCCAGTTCATGCAGGCCGGTGGCGTCGCAGGCGAGAAAGCGGGCGTAGGGCTTGAAAACCTCGGCGCGTCCGAGCAAGCGGGCGGCGGGTGTGCCGACGGTCGTGAATGTCGCGGTGTCGGCGCGATCCAGCACGAGACAACTGTAGGCTTGGCTGCGCAGGTCGATGCCGGCGCGGTGGGAGAAGCGCACCCACTCGGAGTGGTTTTGGATGCCCGTCGGAGGTGGCGCGAAGAAGTGGCACCAGTCGCGTTCATGGGTGGCTTGGAAAAGTGGGCAGGATTCGTGGTGCGTGCAGGGGGCGACGATGCGGTGGCCGGCGCGCAATTGGTCGCGCACGGCGGCCAGCGCGCGACTGTCGGCGTGCGTGCCGGGCTCGATCCAGATCACCGCGGTGGCGCGTGCAATGAGTCCGAGAAGATGCGCGCGTGCATCGGAGGGCAATTCGTTGAGCACGTGGCTGACGACCAGCAAGCCGATGGGTTGGCCGGTATCTGCAAATTCGGAGACCGGGAGCGCGGGAAACGTTTCGCGGGCGCGGGTGGCGGCGAAGGTGCGGGCGAGCGGTGAATGGTCCCACACGGCGAGTGCTGAAAACGTCCCTGCGCCGAAGGCCGCGAGCGCCCGCCGGCCGGCGACCCCGCTGCCACAGCCCCAATCGAGCAACAGTCCGTCGGAGGGGGGGCGCCATCCGCGACGAGCGAGTTCGTCCAAGAGCGCGTCCCATTTCCAGCCGATGCGTTCGGCGTAGGTGAGATCGTAACTGGCGAGGTCGGAAAGCGATTGCCAATAAGGACCATCGGCGGCGGCGCCGGAAAGAAAACCGGCGCGGAGGCGGTCCAACGCGGCCCAGTCGAGTTGCTCCCAGTTCATGCGGTAGTGGTGGTGAGTGGCAAAATTTGGTCCTAATGATTTGAGGGTTTACCCTCGGGGTCAAAGCGCATGAGTTGAAATAACTTTTTTTGCCCCGTTTTCGACTCATGAGCTTCTCTCGTTTTTTCCAAGGATTATGCGCAATGGTGCTCGTTATCACGAGTGTGTCCGCGCAGGACGCCTTGGAGATCATCGAGTCGGCCGCCAAGGTTTATGGCGATGCCACCGCGTATTCCGCGCAGGTGGAAAGTCGGACGATCACCTTGGCCTTCTCGTCCGCTCCAACGGGACAGACACCGCAACATGAGGTGCTGGGCACCCAATATCGCCGTCTGCAATTAAAAATCCGCCGTCCCAATGATTACCTGTTGGGCTCTCAAACCTATGGCGACGGATCGTTTGGTCAGACCCATGCGAACTGGTCATATCTAGCCCGCAGCGAGGGGACTCCTCCCAAACGGGGTGTTTTTATCGGAGGAAAATTTTCGATTCGCGACGTGGCGGCGGAGCAGTTTCCGCCGCTGGTTAATTCACGGTTGGGCGCCCGGGTCGCGGAGGATCTGGTGCTCCGGCATTTTCAATTAAAGGCGAGCGAAGGGCAGCCGACCGCCGGGACGCCCGGGCTGATCGAGCCTTCGGTGATCGGACAGGAAACCGGGGGGCATCCTACCTATCGCATCATTGCCAACACCAGTGACGGCTATCCCATCATGATCTGGATCGAGAAGAATACGTTCCTGATCGTGCGCACGATCGTGCAGCGTCCGCCAATGCAGCGTCCCTCCAAAAAGACTCTTGGAGTGTCCGCCGTGTCCGGCGCCACTTCCGATTCCGGCGGGGGCGGCGTGACCGTCGTGGAAACCTTGTATAAGAACCAACAATTAAGCCCCAAGTTCACGCAGGCCGACTTCGTAATCCCTCAGCCAACTCCCCTGGATCGTGCGAATGCGGAGCAGCTGGGATTCATCGATGTCGCCGAGTTGGTGAAGCTGGCCGATGTCGGGCCCATCGACGCCGCCAATCCAACGGCCCCCGGCGAGACTCCTCCGGCTGAAGAGGCACCCGCAGCCGATGAACAGTCCAAATCGTCCGCGGCCACGGAAAACCAAGCCCTGTCTTACGAGCAGATGTCGGGAATCGTATTGATTGATGGCGATGGCGGCACCGCCACCGGTTTCATGACGAAGATTCGCGACGTGGATTTCGTGGTGACGAATCAGCATGTGTTGGTCGGAAACAAAAAACTCACGCTCAAGACGCTTCGCGGCGAAGAGATTCCCATCATGGGTATTTTCGGGGCGACGGGATGCGATATCGCGATCATCCGGATCGCCAAAGGACACGGAGAGCTGCGGCTCGCGACCGATGTTTTTCAATCGAGCAAGATCGGCGACAAGGTCGTCGTGGTGGGGAATCGCCGGGGTGGTGGCGTGGCCACTCAAACCACGGGAAACATCAAGGGAGTGGGCCCTAGTTTGATTGAGGTGGACGCGAATTTTCAGCCGGGAAATAGCGGCAGTCCCATCATGAACCTGAGAACCAATGAGGTGATCGGCGTGGCCACTTATTCGGCGACTCGCCGGGTGGAGGTCGAGGAGCCCTCGGCGCGAGCGAATGCCGGTGCCGCACCCAAGAGTGACACGGTTGAAAAGCGTTGGTTTGGCTACCGCCTGGACAGTGTTTCGAAATGGGAAGCAATCGATTTGGCCAGGTTGAATGTCCAAGCCGATCGCATCGATAAATTCCGCGAGACGTCCGAAGCGCTGGTGGCGGTCATCAAGTTTGACTTCAAAACCGCCCGCCAGCATCCGCGGTTCACCGCGATTCTCGATAATTTTGAAACCCGCTATCGTGCTGCGAGCACCAACAGCGTGGCCGCCGCCGGAGAGGTGAAGGATTTGTTCCGCATTATTCGCACCATCTCGGAGGATGGTGTGCGTGATCTCACCACGGGCGATTATTATGACTATTACCGCACGTGCCAATATTGGGAGAATAGCATCACGGCCCAGCTCGATTATCGAAAGGAAATCGTGGATATCCTCAAAAAATACGAAGCCAACTCCAGCCTCTACGTGTCGCGTATGCGCAATGGCGGTTGAGCGGACTTGATCGGCTCACGTTGCTTTACAGCGTGAAGCCGAGGTGTTCAGCCAAGCGCTGGTGGCGGATGCCGTAGAACGCGGCAAAGGCGCGAATGCGATCGGCAAGGGCGGTATCGGTGTCGCGGGGACGGCCGGCCTTGATCGCGGTGATCATCAGGTTCTTCGCGGTGTGTTCCGTGGAAATGAACTCAAACACCTTGGTGCGATAACCCGCCCATTCGAGAAGCATGGCGCGCAAGGCATCGGTCACGAACTCGGCCTGGCGTTCTTGGAAAATCCCGTGACGAAGCGCATCGGAGAGAACGGCGGGCGCGGTGAGTTGCGGACGCAGTTCTTTTTGGCAGCAGGGAGATGCGACTAGCAGGCGCGCTCCGGCGGCGAGGCCTTTGGCCAGGGCGTCGTCGGTCGCGGTGTCGCAGGCGTGGAGCGCGACCAGCACATCGACATGGTCGAGCGTCGTGGAGGCGATGTCGCCTGCGGCGAAACGCAGGTGCGGGGCGAGCCCGTGGTCCCGAGCGAGGGTGTTGCAGAGCGCGACCAACTCGGGGCGAAACTCGATGCCGGTGACCTCGGCGCGAGTGCCGAGGTGGGCGGCGAGGGCAAAGGTGAGGTATCCTTTTCCGCAGCCCATGTCGGCGATGCGGATGGGGGGAGTGGCGCAGACTTCCAGTCTGCCCTCAGGCGAGGGAGGCAGGCTGGAAGCCTGCGCTACTTGTCCGGTCAGGCCGGCTTCGGCCAAAAGTTGAGCGAGCAGTTCGGTGAACTTTTGGATCTGGCGAAACTTGTGCGCCATGCTTTCGCGCGGAAGTCCACGGTCGTTGGTGACGCCAAGGGCGCGGAGCCAGGGGGCGTCGCCTGCGATGAGGTGGGCCTTGGCGCGGTCGTGTCCATCGGCGACGGGCGTGGGCGCGACCGAGGCGGTTTTTACGGAGATCCGTGCCGTGCCGTCGGCACGGGTTTCAAACTGGGCGTTTTGCGCCGGCGTGAACAGGTGCGCGTCGAGGAAGTCACCGCCGATGAGCGGCTCGATCAGCGCGAGCGCCTCGGCAGGCGGGTGGTTTTTCGTGATGTCGCGGGTGGCGTGACGCCACAGGAACGAGAGGTGAGGACCGGCTTTGAGCGCGACCGGGCGGACGAAGAGATTGTTGAGGGTTGCATCGGCGCCGCGGTGTTTCCCGAGCGTAAGTTTCACGAGCGTGCCATCGTGGACGGCGGAGGTCAGGAGGGCGATGAAGCGGGTGCGGGCGTCGGGAGCGGACATGGTTTGAAAGTAGCGCAGGCTTCCAGCCTGCTGATGGCAAGGAGGCAGACTGGAAGTCTGCGCCACTTTACGGCAGATAGTCGGTGGTCATCGCTTGATCGACGGTGACCTTGCCCTTGGGGAGGATGGCGAGTTCTTCGAGCTGGTTGATCTGCGTTTGGAAACGTTCGCGGGTGATGCGACCGGTGTTGGCGGGACCGCCTTCGGGGCCGCGGCCGGTGACAAGTTTTTCGTCGATGATCATCTGGCGGGAGAAGAGCATGAATTCGTCGGTGTTGTTGGCGTTGGCGGCCTTCATGAGCGCATGGGCGGGCGCGGGGTCGTTGGCGAGGTAGTCGTTCCAGCCTTGGATGTAGGCCTTCACGAAGGCACGGGCCTCGGCGGGGTGGGCGGCAAGCCACGTTTTGTTGGTGGCGAGCACGGCATAGGCATCAAAGCCTGCATCCCACGCGTAGAGAAAACGGGGCATCTGGCCACCCGCCTTGATGATGTGGTAGGGCTCGGCGATGTAGTAGCCCTGCTGGATGAGGTCCTTGCTGGCGACGAAGTTTGCGACGGAGTAGTTTTGGGGGATCAGCTTAAAATCGATGCCGTATTTCTTTTTCAGATACGGAAGGAAGGCCCACTCGGGACGGGCCATCACGGTCTTACCGTTCAACTCTTCGAAGCGGGTGACGGGGTTGTCGGCGTGCAGCATGAACACCGACGGGTCGTTCTGGAAGACGGCGGCGATCTGCGTGACCGGGATGTCCTGGGCGATGGCGAGCAGGGTGTTGGTGCTGTCGGCCTGGCCGATATGCACCTGGCCCGTGGCAAGCTTCTGCATGACGAGGGCATTGGGGCCCCCCGGGATGATCTGCACGTCGAGGCCGGCGGCTTTGAAAAAGCCCTTGGCCTGCGCTTGGTAGAATCCGCCGTGTTCGGGCTCGGCGACCCAGTCGAGCTGAACGATGATCTTGGTAAGGACGGGCTCCGGGGCGGGTGTTGGTGCGCTGACGGGAGAGGGGGCGGCGGTGGTGACGGACTCGGGGGCTTTTTTTCCGCAGGCGGCGAGGGTCAGGCAGACGGCGAGAGAAGCGAGCAGGGGGGCGAGGCGGGTCGTCATGAAAGCGATTGGATTTCTCGAAGCTTGTAAGATGAAATCAGAGTTTGGGTAACGGGGAAATGGTTGAGATTAAGCACGCGTTCATCGAGGCGACTCACGGGCATGATGCCGAGCAGGGCATTGGTTACGAATATCTCGCTGGCGTGATGCAGGTCGGAGGTGGTGAGCAAGGTTTCGCGGGCTCGGTCTGGTCCGAGGAAGGCGAGCACCTCGGCACGGGCGATGCCTGGCAGCGGGCCGCTGGCAAGCGGCGGAGTGAAGACCATGCCGTCGCGCACGGCAAAAATGTTGGTCGTCGCTCCCTCGATCACGATGCCGGCCGGGGTGATGAAAAGGGCTTCGTCGAATCCGGTGGCCAACGCGGCGCGTTTGGCGCGGATATTGGCGAGGTAGTTGAGAGTCTTGTAGGCGGTGAGGACTCCGGTGCGTTCGCCAGTGAAGACGGTTTTCAATCGGAAACCGCGGGTGTAGGCTTCGGCGGGATAGGGGTTGGCCTTGGTGGTGATGAGTTCGCTGGTGGCGTCACCGTTGTTGAAGAGCACGATCTTGGCGGAGCCGTCGGACAAGGCGTTGGCCGTGATCACGCGGTGCAACCGGTCGCGGAGGGAGGGCAGATCGATGGCGCAATCCAGATCCAGCGTGTGGGCGCTGGCGGTCAGCCGGGCGTGGTGCTGCGCGAGAAAGGCGGGGCGCCCTCCCAGGATCTTCACGGTTTCAAAAATGCCGTGGCCGTAGAGAAAGCCTTCACTCGTGGCCGGAACCGTCGCAGAAGCGGCGGGCAGAAGCGTGCCGTCCAGGAGGACTTGGGAAGTGGGGATCATGGGAATCGTTCTTCGTTCTCTTACTCTTTCTCGTTCTCCTCGGATCGGCAAATCGAGAACGAGAAAGAGTAAGAGAACGAGGACGATCAAGGATGTGTCAGCGCCTCGTGCATGGCGCGGCCCTTATCGAGCGTTTCCTGGTATTCGGCGGCGGGATCGGAGTCCCACACGATGCCGCCGCCGACGTGGTAATAGGCGTGGCCGTTCACACACGTGATGGTGCGGATGGCGATGTTGAGGTCGGCGTTGCCATCAAAACCGATGTAGCCGATCGCGCCGGTGTAGAGGTGGCGGCGATGGGGTTCGAGTTCGTCGATGATTTCCATCGAGCGGATTTTGGGGGCGCCGGTGATGGAGCCGCCTGGAAACGAGGCGCGCAGACAATCGATGACGTCGAGGCCTTCGCGTAATTTTCCGGAGACGGTGGCGACGAGGTGGTGGACGGTCGGATGAGACTCGAGTTGCCAGAGTTTTTCGACCTGCACGGAGCCGAATTCACATACGCGGCCGAGATCGTTGCGTTCGAGGTCCACGATCATGAGCAACTCGGCGCGGTCCTTTTCACTGGCGAGCAGTTCGGCGGCAAGGCGGGCATCGTCGACCGGGTCGGAGGAACGCGGACGAGTGCCTTTGATCGGACGCGTTTCAACACGACGGTCGCGGAGTGTGATGAAGCGCTCGGGCGAACTGCTGACCACCTGCACCGGGCCGAAGGACAGATAGCTGGCGAACGGAGCGGGACTGCGAGCACGGAGACGTTGATAAAGCGCGTAGGGTTCGCAGGGCAGCGACGTTTCGAAGCGCTGGGTGAGGTTCACTTGGTAAACATCACCGGATGCGATGTAGGCCTTGATGCGGGCGATGGCATCCGAGTAAGTCCGGGCGGTGAAATTGGAAACCGGCGGTTGCGAACACGATTCCGGCATCCGGTAACCTATTGGGTTACCCGATGTTGGTGACGTGAGGAGGGTCTTAAGGCGGGCGAGGAGGGTTGCGGCGGGGGAGGTTGCGACCGGGTTGGCGACCAGCCACGAGCGCGCCGTGGCATGCTCGTGGGCGATGACGGCGTCGTAGAACGCGATCTCGCAATCGGGGATTTCCGGCAGGTCGTCGGGGCGCGTGCGCGTGATCTTTTCGAGTTGGCTGCAGAGTTCGTAGCTGAAGAAACCGACCGCTCCACCTGTGAAAGGCAGCACGGGTGGAGTTGCGCCCAAACCGAATTTGTCACCTATTAAGTGACAAATTGGGTTTGGGCGTTGGTAACGTTTGAGGAGGGCTTGCAGCTCGACGAGGGCGCTGCCTGGGTGGGTTTCGGTGAGACCGTCCTGGGTGAGGGTGACGAGTCCGTTTCTGGCCTGGAAGATGAGAAACGGATCGAATCCGATAAATGAATACGCACCGAGGCCTTCGGAGGAGATACCGCTATCGAGGAGGAATGCGTGCTCGCGATGCCGGACGGTGGAGAAGAATTCGTGCGGCGGGTTGGGCAACGTGATTTCTTCGAGGAGGACTGGCGGGCCGAGTGTGAGATCGGGGCGAGACTCGACGCCGGTGCTATCAACGCGGGCGAGGTGCGTGCGGACCGGATCGCCATTGATAATCAGGTCGGGCGCGAGCTCGGCGAGGGGGGCGAGGACGAAGGCGCGTTCGTGGAGTCGCGGATGCGGGAGTGTGAGGCGTTCGTCATGGAACGCGTGATCGCCCACCCACAGCACGTCGAGGTCGATGGTGCGCGGGCCCCAGCGTTCGCGGCGGATGCGACCGAGGTGGTGTTCGATCGCGAGGCAGTGATCGAGCAGGGCATGCGGCGTGAGGGTAGTCTCCAGCTCGACGACGAGGTTGAGGAAATCGGGCTGGTCGGCGATGCCGACGGCCTTGGTTTCGTAAACAGGCGAGACGCGCGCGATACGAACCTCGGGCGTGGCGGCTAGACGGGTGAGCGCCTCGGCGAGAAGGGCGCGGCGATCACCGAGGTTACCGCCCAGTCCGAGGTAGGCTGTCTGCACGCGATTTGCTGGTTTCGACGGCGACATGGTCGAGAATGCCGGCGATGGGGACCGAAGGTTTTTTGATGGTGATCTCCACCTTGTCCACGATAGGGCAGGCGGCGAGCACACGGTCGATGACGTGGTTGGCGAGCGCCTCGATGAGTTTGAAACGATCCTTTTCGACGGTTTCGCGGCAGATCGCGTAAACCGTGGTGTAGTCGACAGTCGCATCCAGGTGGTCGGTCGCAGCGGCCTTGGCGATGTCGAGCGTGAGGACGAGGTCGATCACGAAGCGCTGGCCGAGGGTGTTCTCCTCGGGAAGGTCTCCGTGGTATCCGTAGAATACCATGGTGGAAAGGGTGATGCGGCCGGTCATTGGTGAACGGAAAGGAGAACGAGAATGAGTAAGAGAACGAGAACGATTTAACAGGCTTAACCGACCGTGCGTATGGCGGCGGCCATGAGAGCGGCGCGGTGATTGGCAAGGACGTCGTGGACGCGGTGGAATTGCACGCCTTGGGAAACGGCCAGTGCGGTGATGGCGAGGGTGCCTTCAAGGCGTTCGTCGGGCGGGAGGTCGAGGACGTGGCTGATGACGGTTTTGCGCGAGGCGCCGAGGAGGAGCGGATGTCCGAGTGCATGCAGGTCCGAGAGGCGGGCGAGGATTGCCAGGTTTTGTGGCTGGGTTTTCGCGAAGCCGATGCCGGGATCGAGGATGATGCGGGCGGGATCAATGCCGGCGGCAGTGGCGAGCGCGAGGCTGCGGAGGAGAAAGGTTTTTATGTTTTCGATGACATCGCCCGGAGCGGTGCGGAACTCCGGGTCGTTGTGCATGAGGATCGCGGCGGCGCCGTGGCGGGCGATCACCCCGGCCATGGCGGGGTCGCGTTGAAGTCCGTGAACGTCGTTGACGATGTGCGCACCGGCGGCGAGCGCGGCGTCGGCGACGGCGGCGTGGTAGGTGTCGATTGAGAGCGGCGCGGCGACGTGGCGCACGAGTTCTTTGATGACCGGAACGACGCGGCGAATCTCTTCGTCGGGACCGACCTCGACGTAGCCGGGGCGGGTGGATTGTCCGCCGATATCAATGACCGACGCGCCTTCGGCGACCAGCAGGCGGGCGTGGGAGACCGCGGCGGGAATGGAATAATGCTGGCCGCCGTCGAAGAAGGAATCGTCGGTGACATTAAGAATTCCGACGATGTGCGGTGTGCCATCCAGGATGAGACGGCGGTCGCGGCAAAGGAGTTCGCGGGCAGGGGGCGTCATTAGGAGTCTTTGGGTTGGTAGGCGTCGTGCCAACGGTGAAGGGCGAGCCAGCTTAACCAGATGACCGTGCCGGCAAACACGAATCCTAGCAGGCAGCTGACGATGGCGGTCGCGAAGAGGGCGGGGATTTGAAACTGCGCGCTATAGATGACGGCGAGGAAACCGAGTCCGCCTTCGCCACCGCCGGAGTTGCCGGCGAAGATGTCACCCGAAATTGCGCCGATCGGCGCGAGCGCGGCGGCGATCCGCAGACCGGTGAAGAAATAAGGCAACGCGGCCGGAATGCGTAGATAGAGGATTTGTTGCACGCGGCTCGCACGCCCCATCCGGAAAAGATCGAGGAGATTCCGGTCGGTGGACACGAGGCCTTGCGTGGTGTTCACCACGAGGGGAAAAAAGCTGATGAGAAACGTGATCACGACGACGCTCTTTAATCCGGGGCCGACCCATAGAATAAGAATGGGGGCGAGAACGATGATCGGCGTGAGCTGGAGCGCCATGAGCCACGGGTAAAGTCCGGCACGAACGAGCGGCGAGAGGGAAAGCGTGAGGCCGAGGATGACGCTGCCGATGACGGCGGCCGCGAAACCAAGAAGCGCCCCAAGGGCGGTGCTGGCGGTGGCGGAGGCGAGTTGCGGCGCTTTTTCAACGAAGGCGCGGGCAACGGCGTCCGGAGCCGGTAGGAGGAAACGCTGGCTTTCTGGCAGTATCCAAACACGCACGATGCACCACGCGGCAAGGAGTGACAAGCCGGTGAGAACGGGGAGCGCGAGGATGAGAATGCGACGGTTCATGTTGAGGCGATACGCAGCAGGCGGGATATCTCGGCCACACGTCGGTGAAACGCCGGATCGTCACGGGTCGCGATGTTGCGCGGGAAGGGCAGATCAACGGGCAAGTCGTGGGCGATGCGTCCGGAGGCGAGGATTACGATTCGCGTCGAAAGGAACACGGCTTCGGCGACGGAATGGGTGACGAAGAAGGCGGTCCAGCGTTGGCGCTCGCGCAGGACGAGGAGTTCTTCGTTGAGGTGTTCACGGGTGAGTTCGTCGAGCGCGCCGAATGGTTCGTCGAGAAGGAGCAACGATGGTTCTAGCGTGAGTGCGCGGGCGAGGGAGACGCGCATTTTTTCACCGCCGGAGAGCTGGCGCGGGTAACGGTCGGCGAGGTGGTTGATGCGCGCGAGGATGAGGAGTTGCGACGCGAGTGTTCGACGGTCGGCGGGCGGGATGCCGCGGAGCTTAAGGAGCAGCTCGGCGTTGTGCTGAACGGTCAGCCACGGGAGCAGGGTGGAGTCTTGAAAGATGAAGGCGCGCTCGGCCGGCGTGGTGTCGGCGGGTTGCCCATCGATGAGAACCCGGCCGGCGGTGGGCAGGGCGAGACCGGCGAGGAGTCGAAGAAGGGTAGATTTGCCGCAGCCGCTGGAGCCGATGAGGCTGACGAATTCCCCGCGTTGGACACGGAGGGATAGTCCGTTGAGCACGGGCGGACGAGCGGAGTCGGCACCGAATTGTTTGGTGACGGACTGAAGTTCGACGATGGGTTGCGAGACGCTCATGCTGAGGCGATTGCGAAGCATGAGCCGTGACGGAGCGCGAGCAAGCTCGCGGCCTACTTCAGCCGGGCGAGGGCCTCGATGGCTTCGGGCAAGGTCGGCTCAAGGGTGAGCGCGGCTTGGTATTCACGGCGAGCATCGGCGGGACGGTGGGCTTTTTCCGCGATCATACCCAATCGGTAACGGGCTCCGGCGTGGTCGGGTTCCTCGATTCGCGGGGTGAGTTCGAGGCAGCGCCGCAAGGCGGCTTCGCCGCGAGCAAGTTCGCGGCCGGTTTCGGAGGCGATGCGGCCGAGGGTGTAGAGCGCGAGATAGCTGTCGGGGTGGTCGCGCAGGAAGTTTTCACAGGCAATGAGCGCCTCGTCGTAGCGTTTCTCCGAGCAAAGCGTGTTGGCTCGAATGACGGTGCCGCGCGTGGGGTCGCGTTTGGTGATCTCGTCGATGTGGGCGTAGGCTTTTTCAAAACTGCCGCCGGCAAAACCGGGAGCCCGTGTGTAAAATTGCACCAAACCCTCACGATAACCGACGATGTCGGGGGCGAGTTTCACGGCTTGTTCGAGTGCGGCGCGTCCGCGACGCGCGAAGCCGATGGCTCGAAACGTGGTGCCCATCTCAGTAGCGCGCAGCAGGCTGGCGCTGCCGTAGTCGGCGAGGATTTCGTGATTTGTCGGCGCGAGTTCGGCGGCTTTGGCCAGCGTTGAGGCAGCGGCTTCGCGTCGCTGCATCTTGAGTTCGGATTGCCCCAGATACCACAAGGCGCGCACGTTTTTCGGATCGCGGGCGACGATTTCGGCGAGCAGCTGACGGGCCTCTGGGACGCGTTTGGCGTCGAAGAGGGAAATGGCGGACTTGAGCTCGGGCAAGTCCTCGGCGCGGGCGGGAACGGAGGGGAGAACGAGAAAGAGTAAGAGAACGAGAAAGAGTGGACGGACTGAAGTCATTCGAAACGAAGGGCGTCGATGGGGTCGAGCTGGGCGGCTTTGTGAGCCGGGTAGAAGCCGAAACCGATGCCGACCGCGCCGGAGAAGATGAAGGCAACGATGACCGCACTGGTTGAAACAAGCACGGGCCAGCCGTTGAAATGGGAAACCAGTTGCGACGAACCGACGCCGACGAGGATGCCGAGCGTGCCACCCATGAGACTGAGGACCATCGCTTCGATGAGAAACTGGAGGCGGATGTCGCGGTCGTGGGCGCCGATGGCGAGGCGGATGCCGATCTCGCGGGTGCGTTCGGTGACCGACACGAGCATGATGTTCATGATGCCGATGCCGCCCACGATGAGGGAGACACCGGCGATGGCTCCCAAAAGGGCGGTCATGGTGCGAGAGGTGGCGGTGGCGGTTTCGGCGAGTTCGAGCTGGTTCCGCACCGTGAAGTCGGGGTCGCGTCCATCACGGCGTTGCTGGAGCAGGTCGGTAATCTCTTGCTGGATACGCGGCATCTGGTCCTGGGTGGCGGCCTGGATAAGGATGGAGTTGAGGTTGGTGCGTCGTGAGACACGGCGCATGGCGCTCGTGTAGGGAATGATCACGGCGTCGTCCTGGTCGTTGCCGAAGTAGTTGAAACCTTTGCGCTTCAGGATGCCGGTAATCTTGAAGGGGATATTGCGGATGCGGAGGCTCTGTCCGACGGGATCGGAACCGGGGAAGAGCTGGTCAGCGATCGTCTGGCCTATGACGGCGACTTTGGCGGCGCTGCGAACCTCGGCTTCCGTAAACATGACGCCGTCGGCGAGGTCCCAGGCTCGGATGGAGGGGAACTCGGGGGATTCGCCGTAGATGGTGGTGTTCCAGTTGAGCCCGTTGGCGAGGACCTGCTGGCGGTCACGCACCTCGGGGCTGATGGCGACCACCCCGGAAATTTCGTTTTGAATGGCCTGGGCGTCCTCAGGGGTGAGGGAGCTGGCGGAACCCCAGCCGCCACGCGCGCCGCCCGAGGTGAAGTTTCCGGGAAAAACAGTGACAACGTTCTGGCCGAGGTTGGCGATGGAGGCCTCGACTTGGGATTTGGCGCCGTTGCCGATGCTGACCATGGCGATCACGGCGCCGACACCGATGATCATGCCGAGGGCGGTGAGCACCGAGCGCATCTTGTTACGACGAAGCGCGCGGAGGGCGATGATGGTGGTGGCGACGATACGCATCGGAACGGTTAAAGTGTGCGGACGCCGGGGATGAATGACCAATGTCCAATGTCCAATGACCAATGGGCGGAGCGCTGGCTGTGATGTTTCGTGGCAATGGTCATTGCGTCATTGGTCACTGGTCATTCCGTCGCCGTGGCGGCGACGGTGAGTTTTGCGGCGGTTTCGGCGGCGACGATCTTCTGCATTTCGACAGCGGAGATTGAGCGGTCCTTCACCAGTTCGTCGCGGACCACCAAGCCGTCGCGAACGATGAGGTTGCGTTTGCAGTAGTGGGCGATGTCGAGCTCGTGGGTGACCATCACGATGGTGATGCCCTCGTCGTTGAGCTTTTGAAAAACGCCCATGACCTCGATGGAGGTCTTGGTATCGAGGTTGCCGGTGGGCTCGTCGGCGAGGATGACCTGCGGGTTGTTGACCAGGGCGCGGGCGATGGCGACGCGTTGTTGTTGTCCGCCGGAAAGCTGATTGGGCAGGTGGTCGTGGCGTTTGGCCAGACCGACAATCTCCAAGGCGTGCATCGCGCGGTCGCGCATTTCCCGGGCGGAAACGCGGCGAGGGGCGTAGAGCATGGGCAACTCGACATTTTCCAGCGCGGTCGTGCGGGAGAGGAGATTGAAGCCTTGGAAAACGAAGCCGATTTTTTGATTACGGATGTCGGCGCGTTGATTGCGACCGAGACCGGAGACGTTGATGCCGTCGAGTTGGTAGGAACCGCTGGTCGGCCGGTCGAGGCAGCCGAGCGTGTTCATGAGCGTCGATTTTCCGGAACCGGACGCGCCCATGATCGCGATGAACTCTCCTTTGTGGATATCAAGGGAGATGCCGCGCACGGCGTGGACCAGAACCTCGCCGTTGACGTAGGTTTTTCGGATGTCCGTCAGTTTGATGATGGGCTCCATGACAGGCGCGCAAGCGATCAGCGACGGCCGCCGCCACCGAAGGGATTGGGCGTGGAGGCATTGCCGGCGGTGGCCCCCGTGGCGCCCGGTTGATACGCGCTGGTGATGATGGCGTCGCCTTCTTCGAGGCCTTCGATGATTTCGGTGGCGCTGCCGTCGGTGATACCGGTCTTTATGGTCACGGGAACGACCTTGGGATTGGTGGGCGTGCCGCCGAGTTTGTAGACGGTGCGGGTAACGATGCCACCGTTTTCATCTTCGCTGCTGCGAGTGAGGCGGGCAGGGAGCTCGAGCTTGCGCTCTTTCGCGAGTTGGATGAGACGGGCGCGCACTTCGGGGGCGAGGCGACGGGAGTTGGGATTGGCACCGGCTTCAGTCATGAGCTGTTGGACTTGTTCGCGGGTGGCCGGCTTGGGGGAGTCGGCGGCCAGCTTGGGGGCGGGCAGCAGGTTCTCGGGGATGCGAACGCGGAGGGCGCTGTTGGCGATGCGGAGGACGTCTTCCTTGCGCGCGGTCACAATGGAGACGTTGGCCGTCATGCCGGGCTTGAGCTTCAAGTCTTCGTTATGCACGTCGATGATGGTGACGTAGGTGACGACGTTTTGAACGACGACAGGAGAGTTGCGGATTTGGGAGACTTTGCCGCGGAATTGACGGTTTGGGTAGGTGTCGACCGTGAAGTTGACCGCTTGTCCGACCTCGACGGACCCAATGTCGCCTTCGGCCACGTCGGCCTCGATCTGCATCTTGGTGAGGTCGGCGGCGATGGAGAAGAGCTTGGGGGCGTTAAGACTGGCGGCGACGGTTTTGCCGACTTCGGCGAGGCGATCCATCACAATGCCGTCGATGGGGGCGTAGAGGTTGCAGCGGGCGAGATCCACTTCGGCGGTTTGGACGGAGGCTTGTTGGATCTGCAATTGGGCCTCGGCTTGGGTGAGCTGGGCTTCGGCTTGGTCGAGCTCTTGTTGGGAAACGAGTTCTTGGGCACGAAGCGAGCGGGTGCGCTCGGTGTTGAGTTTGACCAGATTGTGATTCGCGCGGGTGTTGGCGAGTTGGGCCCGGGAGGAGCTAAGGCGAACTTCGTAGGTGGCGGGATCGATGCGGGCGAGAAGGTCGCCCTTTTTCACCTGTGAGTTGAAATCCACAAGCACCTCTTTGATGAGGCCGGAAATCTGGGAGCTGATCTCGACGGTGGTGACCGGTTGAAGGTCGCCGGTCGCGGTGACGGACTGGACGATGTCGCTACGGGAAATGCTGGCCGTGATGAACTCCGCCGGGGGCAGCGCGGTGCGCTTGGAGTAATAATAATATCCGCCGCCAATCGCCGCGATAACGATCAGGATGAGCCGGAGTTTGGGAGAGCCGAGTTTGGCCATGATTGAAGTGGGATCGGTAAAATGCCAGAGACCGGACGCAGAAATGGGCGCGGGAAGCCAAAAGTAGTTCCCCTCGCGGTGCGTGATGCAACGCAGGAATCCGCCTAGACGGAAAAAGACCGGGAATGTTACGAACGAGAGCGGAAATAAAATCCGCTGACGAACATCAAGCCCCTCGCGGGAAGGCAACCGCCAAGGCCGCGGCTACGTTGGCCGGAACGAAATGGGAGATATCCCCGCCATAACGTGCGACCTGTTTCACGAGCGAGGAGCTGGTGTAGCTGAACTGCTCGTGAGGCATGACGAAGAGGGTTTCGATCTGCGGCTTTAGGTGGCGGTTCATCAGCGCCATGTTGAACTCGAACTCGAAGTCGGAAAGCGCGCGCAGTCCGCGGATGATGGCATCGGCTTTTTGGCTGATTGCGAAATCGACCAGCAGTCCATCGAAAATCGTGGCGGTCACGTGCGGGTATTTGGCGAGATTGGCCTGAACGAGTTCGAGGCGTTGCTCGGGCGAGAATACCGGGCCTTTGCCGGGGTTGCGGGCGATGGCGACGGTGATGCGATCAAAGAGCTTGGCCGCGCGGTCGAGCACATCGAGGTGACCGTTGGTGAGAGGATCAAACGTGCCGGGATAAATGCAGTGACGCATGAGCTTCATCATCATCGGAGTGGCGCGTCTCGGGGCGAGAACCAAATCGTTTCGTTTACGGGGTTGCCTTTGCGCGGGGGCCTCACTGTCTTCGGCGCAACCCTCCGCCTGCCAACATGAACCTGCCCAACATCATCACCCTCTCGCGCATTCCGCTGATGTTTTTGGTGGTTTGGCTGATGTATCAGCAGTGGACGGGAGCGGCCACGCTGGCGTTCTGGTTGTTCATCATCGCGGCGGTTGGCGATTGGCTGGATGGCTACATCGCCCGCAAGCAGAAGCTCATCTCGACCTTTGGTAAGTTCATGGATGCGTTGACGGACAAGATTTTCGTCGTGGGCATCATGATCGCGTTGGTAGGGCAGGGAATCGTGCCAATTTATTTGGTGCTGATCGTGCTCTGCCGTGAGTTTCTGATCTCGGGCATGCGCATGATGGCGGCGGCCAAGGGCGTGGTGGTCGCGGCCGAGCGGGGTGGAAAAACCAAGACACTCACCCAGCTCATCGCGGTCGGGTTTTTGTTGTTCGTGCCCATGCTGCAAATCGACATCGCGGGGTGGCTGGCGTTTGATTTTTCGCCTTATGGTCGTGTAATCCAGTATGGGGGATTTTGGCTGTTTATTCTCGGGGTATATTTCACCGTGAAGTCGGGTTGGGATTATTTGGTGAAGTATCGCGGGGTGGTTTTTGACGAGCAGACATGAACGCGATGAAGCAGCCGATCTGGCCGCGGTTCCTGCCGACGTCGTGGGTGGTTTCGTGCGCGACACTGGGTCCCGTGGGCCGTGTGCGCAAAGCTCCGGGCACGTGGGGTTCCGTCGCGGGTCTCTTGTATTTCATCACCCTGTTCGCCGGGCGAATTGGCGACGTGGGGCTGGTGCTCTTCAGTATCGCCGGGGCTTATTTCTCGGTGGCGATGTGTGGCGAAGCCGAGTTCCGACTGGGAGAACGTGATCCGGGCAAGGTTGTTCTGGATGAGTTCGTGGCGATGCCGTTGTGCTTTATCGGTTGGGAACGCTTCGTAAACGTCGCGCCCAACTGGGCGGTGTTCCTGGCGGGCTTCGCGTTGTTCCGGCTATTTGATATCGCGAAGCCGTTTGGCATTAAAAAACTGCAGGATCTGCCCGGCGGTTGGGGCGTGACGCTCGATGACACCGCGGCGGCGTTGGCGGCATGCGCGACGATGCATGCGGCGCATTTTGCCTGGGTGCGTTGGGGCGTTTAAGGCAGCGGCTCCAGGTTTTCGAGGGCCATGCGGATGTGCAGGCCTTGCTGGAGAACATCCATGGCGACGATCACGCCTTGGGGATTGGCGGGATCATCAACAACACCTTCAATGCCCCAGAGTGGCCCGCTGGTCACGCGCACGCGGGTGCCGCGTTGAATGAGCGGGCGCAGCGTGAGTTCGAGTCCCGAGGCCACGATGGTGCGCACGGCTTCCATTTGGCGAAGAAACAAACCTTCGTCCCCGACTGGAATCACGCGGGCGAGCAAGTCCTGCTGGTAGATGCGGGCCTTGTTTTCGATGACGATCTGCGCGAACACATAACCGGGAAAGAGCGGCTTGGTGAACCGCTTGGTTTGCTTGCCGTAGCGCTTCACGCTTTCGACGAGCGGCAAGTAGTGCTCAACACCTTCGGCGATGAGCAAGGTATCAAACTTCTTTTCGCAACGGGGTTTGGTGTGACACACGAACCACCGTGCCTCGCCGGGGACGGAGGAAGGTTTCACCGCTTCAGAAGAAAGCGAACCGCGGCGAAGTAACCTTCCAGGCCGAGTCCGCTGATGACGGCGAGCGACACGGGCGCGGTGAGCGACGTGTGGCGGAATTCCTCGCGCTTGTAGATGTTGGAAATGTGAACCTCCACCGTGGGCAGGTGCGCGCCGGCGAGCGCGTCACGAAGGGCGACGCTCGTGTGGGTGAGGGCGGCGCCGTTGATCACGATGCCGTCGAACTTCGCGTCGGCGAGGGCGGCGATCTTGTCGATCAGGGCGCCTTCGTGATTGGACTGAAAAAAATCGAGCGCCGTGGTGGCGCCAAACTCCGCGCGCAGGGACGCCTCCAAATCGGCGAGCGTCGTGTGGCCGTAGATTTCGGGCTCGCGTTTGCCGAGGCGGTCGAGATTCGGGCCGTTGAGGATGGCGATTTTCTTCATGGGGATCGGGCGCACTGTTGGGAACTTACGGAGGAAATCAAAGCGGATTGTCGGTCGCGATGAACTCCCAGGGCAGGTTGAACTTTGCGGCGAGTTCGGCGGCGAGGGCTTTCACGCCGTGCACCTCGGTCGCGTAGTGTCCGCAAAGATAGAGGTTGAGGCCCTGTTCCTGCGCGGTGTTGAACCACTCCTCGCGCAACTCGCCCGTCACGAGTGTGTCGACGCCGGCGGGCAAAAGCTCGGGGATGGCGCTGTTGCCGCTGCCGCTGCAAAACGCGACGGACGTCGGCGCGGTTGAACCGTATTCGATGGCGATGACGCGGCCGTAGAGTTGTTCCAGTTGGGAGCGCAACGCGGAGCGCGGGCCGGAGCGGGAGGCGATGCGCCCGATGGCTTCGCCGTCGCGCACGAGAAACGGACGGTCGGGTGTGAGGCCGAGCTGGCGGGCGAGGAGAGCGTTGTTGCCCAGCTCCGGGTGTCCGTCGAGCGGCAGGTGATTGCTATAAAGGGCGCAATCGCCGCGCACCAATGTGGCGATGCGATCATAAACCGGGCCGGTGATCGGACGGGGCATGTCCCAATACATGCCGTGGTGGACGATCAGGAAATCCACGCCGGCCGCCACCGCTTGTTTAAACGGAACAACGCCCGCATCCACGGCGGCGCCGATCCGGGTGACCCGACCGCTATTGGTCAGTTGGAGGCCGTTGAAGGCGCCGGGCGCGTCCTTGTAGGCGGAGCGACGGGTGCGTTCATCGCAGTAGGTGACGAGGTCTTGCAGCGTGGCCATGCCGGTTGATGAAGGCGTGGATTGGGAGTGGCAATTTTCAAAACGCGGGCTACCGATTGCGCTCATGAGCGAAACGAGCTCCGCGGTCGATTTGATCGCCCAAGCCACCCAACAGTTTACCGAACGCCCTTCGTGGGATGACTATTTCATGGCCACCGCCGTGTTGATCTCCACGCGCTCTCCCTGCGAACGCCTTCATGTGGGGTGCGTGATTGTGAGCGGGGGCGACCGGCAAAATCGCCTGATTGCCGCCGGCTACAACGGCTTTCTACCGGGCACGCCGCATGTTTCTCGTCTGCGCGAAGGACGCGAGCAGGCCACCGTTCACGCGGAGCAAAACGCCATCGCCGATGCCGCCCGCCGCGGCAGTTCGGTCGAGGGTGGAGTGGCCTACGTGACCCATTATCCGTGCATCAATTGCGCGAAAATCCTCGCCGCCTCCGGCATCGCCGAGATTCGTTATCGTGATGACTACAACAACGATTTGCTGGTTGGCCCGTTGCTGGCCGATGCCAACGTGAAAGTCGTGAAACTTTAAGCCGTCACCTGCTGTCGTTCCTCGCAGATGTCCACCCGACATACCGATTCCTCCGCCGTGCTTGGCGGTTCTTTGCTGCTGGCACATCCCTCCCTGCGCGAAGAGACCTTTAAACACACCGTCATCCTGATCGCCTCGCATGATAGCGAGGGGGCCATGGGGGTTGTTATCAATCGCCCTCTCGGCAAGTCATTGGGCGAACTCAATTCCGAGTTCGGTATGGGCGCGTTGGCAAATATCCCGCTGTTTGCCGGTGGCCCGGTGCAGCCTACACAGGTGATTCTCTGTGTGTGGCGTCCCCATCCCGAGCAGGATGGTTTTCAACTCATGTTCGGCATCGACCCTCAAAAGGCCGAAGAGTTGATGAACGAAGAGGGGGTGCACATGAGGGCATTCCTCGGCTACGCCGGCTGGACGAGCGGGCAACTCGAAGACGAATTGCGCCGCGATACGTGGGTGGTGAGTCCGTTGGTTGCCGATTTGCTGGAGGACGCGCCGACCGATCAACTGTGGCGCGACTTGCTCGGGCAGATTAACGACGATTGGAAACTGCTCGCGAACGAACCCGAGGACCCGAGTCTGAACTGAGCGAAAATCCGCGCTTAAACGGACCAATATTTCCGTTGACAGAGGCGCTCGCGACCGGTGTTTTCGTCAACTTTATGAAAGTTGTTTCCTCCATTAAATCCGCGAAGAAGCGTCACCCTGCTTGCCAGGTCGTCCGCCGCAAAGGCCGCATCTACGTCATCAACAAGGTCGAGCCGCGCTACAAGGCCCGCCAAGGTTAATCCTTAACTCCCTCTTTAATAACGTGAAAGCTGAAGGCCATCCCGTTCTCAACAACGTTTGCTACCTCGATGTTTCGAGCGGCAAGCGCTTCCTCACCAAGTCCACGATGAAGTCCGCCCGCAAGGAAGTCATTGATGGCGTCGAACACTTCGTCGTTCTCCGTGACGTGACCTCCGATTCGCACCCCGCCTACACCGGCGAGAAGCGCATCGTCGACACCGCCGGCCGCGTCGAGAAGTTCACCTCGAAGTTCAAGCGTGGTGCCGCCAAGGCCAAGTAAGCCTGAGCGACCCTCAAACGATTTAAGCCCGCCCTGCAAAGGCGGGCTTTTTTGTGCCCGAGAATGGCGCCACAGACCGCCTTACTCTTTCGGTGCGGGCGCAGGCGTATCGGCGAGATTGAATAACCGGGTGCGCCGTGCGCCAGTGCGGCCTTGCGGAGGGACGCGATCCGCCGGGGCGCTATAGGGACTGCGCCGATAACCGGCGCGGGCCGGGTCGCGGGCACAGCGTAGCTGGTAGTCTTGCATGCGCGCGAAGAGCCCGAGCAGTTGTTCGGGCAGTGGATACTGATCGAGGCCCGAGCGCTCCAGAGCGATGAGTAGTTCGTGTGATGCTTCGAGTGTCGAAAGGCATCCGTCGACCGGTTGCTGTTTGATCACATAGCGGCTGGGAGCCGATGGCGTGAACATCAGTCGCGGCAGACGCTGGAGCGACGGACTTAGGCGAAGGATTTTTTTGGCCAGTGCCCAGGTCGCATCAATGAGGAACACCACCAGCCGGCGATCACCGAGGTCGGCGGGGTGAAGGTCGCCTTTGGAGAGGTTGCGCGCGCCCGCGCTCGGATAGACGAGCATCGTCAGATTGCCCGGATCGGCGATCAACTCCTGCACGCGTTCGTTGAGGTCGAACTCGACGCCCATCTGAATTTCACTGTTGGCCAGACAGAGATGGGTCAGGCGACCGGTGCCGGCTTTCTCCTGTTTGAATTCCTTCGGATGCATCAGGAAGACGAAATGCGTGCGCGTCGCCATCGCTGAGATGGAAGGGCACCAGCAAATCGATTTCGGCCAGAAGCACCGGTAACACGTTTCGCGGCTCATGCCGGAGACTCAGGCCGGGACGGGCGGCGGCTTCAACCCAACGCTTATAAAAATGTGGGGACCTGATTGCAGTCACTTGGAGTGCCAAGTCTCTTGGGATTCCGTGCTTGTGGAAGTAGAGCCTGTTCGGGAGGCAAATCATAAAATTAGCTGATAAATTGGCCGCCGTAGCGCTCTGAATACATGACAAGAAATGCATAGAAGTGGCCTGACTCCGGCTGTTACGTCTGCTGTTTCTCACTTTTACATGAAGCAAGGACGTAATAAAAAAGAGGTGGATTTGGTATTCGTGGGTGCGGGGGTGATGAGCACCACGCTGGCCACGCTGCTCAAAGAGCTGCAGCCCGACCTGACGATTGAGATCGTCGAGGCTTTGGAGATGGTCGCGGGTGAGAGTTCCAACCCTTGGAACAACGCGGGCACCGGGCACGCCGCATTATGTGAACTCAATTACACGCCCGAAAAGCCGGATGGCTCGGTGGACATCTCGAAGGCGATTCAAATCAACGAGGCTTTCGAGGTCTCCAAACAATTCTGGGCATCGCTGGTCGAGCGCCGCCGGCTGCCCGCACCGCACAGTTTTATCGCACCGGTGCCGCATCTAAGTTTTGTGCGCGGCAAGGACGTCTCCTTCTTGCGGGCACGTTATCAGGCGTTGTCGGCTCACGCGCTGTTTGCCGGCATGGAATACACGGAGGATCGCGCCAAGATCTCCACCTGGGCGCCGCTGGTGATGGCGGGTCGTGATCCTGCCGAACCGGTGGCGGCCACGCGCGCCGAGGAAGGCACCGATGTGAATTTCGGCGCATTGACCCAAGGCATGCTTGAATCGTTGAGCAAACAGCCCGGCGTGAGCGTTCACCTCGGTGAACGTGTGACCGACATCGCGCGCCGCACCGATGGCCGCTGGAAACTCACGGTCGAAGGCCGCGAAGGTAAGCGGAAGGTGCTCGCTCGTTTCGCGTTTCTTGGCGCGGGCGGCGGCGCACTGCCGTTGCTCCAGAAATCGGGCATTCCCGAAGGACGTGGTTTCGGTGGATTTCCCGTCAGCGGTCAATGGCTGCGCTGCGACAACCCCGAGGTCGTCGCGGCTCATCAGGCCAAGGTCTATGGCAAAGCCTCCGTGGGCGCGCCTCCCATGTCGGTCCCGCATCTCGACACGCGTGTGGTGGATGGGAAGAAATCGCTGCTTTTTGGGCCTTACGCGGGTTTCTCCACGAAGTTTCTCAAAGCCGGTTCGTTCCTCGATCTGCCTGCCTCGATCAAGCCGAGCAATCTTGGCCCCATGCTGGCCGTGGCCCGCGACAACGTGGATCTCACCAAGTATCTCATCGGCCAAGTCATTCAATCAGCGGATCAACGCTTCGAGGCGTTGAAGGACTATTTCCCTGAGGCGAAGCCTGAGGATTGGCGCCTCGAAATTGCCGGCCAACGCGTGCAGATCATCAAGAAGGATGCGAAACGCGGAGGCGTGCTCCAGTTTGGCACCGAGGTGGTTGCGGCTGCGGATGGTTCGATTGCCGCCTTGCTGGGGGCTTCGCCTGGCGCATCCACGGCGGTTTCCATCATGCTGGGTCTCATCCAGCGCTGCTTCCCGGAGCAGAGCAAAACCGCCGCGTGGCAGAATAAACTTCGGGAGCTGATTCCGTCGTATGGTGCATCGCTGGCGCAGGACACGGCGTTGCTCACGAAGGTGCGCAGTCACGCCAATCGGGTTTTGGCCTTGGACGGTCTCCGGGTGGATTCGGTTTCGCGCTAAGCGGGTTGCGGTGACTCGAAGTTGTGGCACCCTGACGGAAAACCCCGCCCCGTCATGGTCGCCATCAATCTTCGCTATGTAGCCGAACTTGCCGGACCGGGTAGGTTGGGTTTTGTCGCCACCAACGGTCTCCAAGACTACCTCGTGATCGAGGGTGAGCTTGAGGATGAATATCGCCGGCGCATCAACGAGGGGTGGCGTGTGGCGGAAGTCCGCCCGATTTGTCGGAGTATCAATCCGAAGCTCATTCACACGCATCCCGATCTGCTGAAGGCGCGGGCATTTTCCTACTCGCTGGTCATCCTTGAGCACCCGGCGCTCGCGGCGCGTGAAGCGGCGGAGGCGGCGTTGGCCGAAAAGCGTGCGGAGGCCGACGTGGCGAGTCGGTGACGTTTAAGCCGTCACGGTTTCCAACGAACACCCGTCTGCATCGGCGGAGGGTGTTTCACAGTTGGGGCGGGCGATGACACCGGGGTAGGGCTCATCGGCAAAGATCTTCTGCGGCTCGGCCAGCAGGTGACGATCACACACCGCAAAGAGTTGAGTCTCGGTTTCGGTGCGACGCATGTCGTGCAGAAACGCTCCGGTGCCGTCCACGCTTTGGCCGACGAAGTTGAGGTATTTCTTCATCTTGTTGACGTGGTCGCGCTCGGGCAGGCCGGCGTGATCCGTCGCATGATACAGTCGTGCGATGTAGTCGCGCACCTCGGCGAGCGTGACCGGTGTCACGGCATGTCCGGCAAACGCCTCGCGGCACTGGCGGAAAATCCATGGGTTGCGGATCGCGTGGCGTCCGATCATGACGCCGGCGGCTTTCGTCTGTGCGAGCACGCGGACGGCGGTCGCAGCGGAAGTGACGTTGCCGTTGGCCAGCACGGGGCACTTTACCCGCTCCACGGCCCGCGCGATGTAGTCATAGTGGACTTCGCTCCGATACATCTCCTTCACGGTGCGGCCATGCAGGCTGAGCAGATCGACGTCGTGTTTGTTGATCAAATCCAGGATGCGCTCGAAGTGGATGGTATCTTCAAAGCCGATACGCATCTTGACCGTGAAAAGGCCGGTGACGGTTTGGCGAAGGACGCCGAGAATTTCGTCGATTTTCGCAGGATCACGAAGCAGGCCGCCGCCGACGTTTTTCTTATAAACCTTGGGCGCGGGGCAGCCCATGTTGAGATCGATGCCGGCGACGGGGTGGCGCAGGAGTTCGATTGCCGAACGTGCCAAGTGATGAAGATCTTCACCGATGAGCTGAGCGAAGACAGGGCGGCCCGTGGTGTTTTCGTCGATGGAGCGAAGGATGTGTTTCTCCAGTTTCGACTGGGCGTGCACCCGGAAAAACTCGGTGAAGAAATAATCGGGAGCGCCGTAGTGGGCCATCACGCTCATGAACGCCAGATCGGTGACGTCTTGCATGGGCGCGAGCGCGGTCAGCGGGCCCGGTGTGACGGGGGGCGGGAGGGTTGAGTGGGCGGACACGTTTGCGGTGAAAAAGATTAAGGAGTCCGGGGCCCGCTCGTTTAAGTTGAAAGTTTAAGTTGAAGGACGGATTCCGAACTTAATCTTAAACTCTCAACTTAATCGGACCTGGCCCAAGCCAAGTCTTACTTGTCGTCGTCCTCTTCTTCGGAACCCTCGGTCTCATCACTTTGCTGGCGGAGAACGCGTTCGAGGATTTCGGTCATGTCTTCGACCGTGTCGTAAACCTTGCGGGCGACGAAGAGCGGGCGCTGGTGCTGGAGCGCGAGCACGGTCGAGTCGCTGGGGCGGGCGTCGAGTTCGACGATCTTTTTGCCCAGTTCGTTTTCCATGCGGAGCAAGATCCGGGCGAAAAACGTGCCCTCGTTGACATCGTTGATCACGACATGGTCGATGCTGGCGCCCAGACCGGTGAGGATATGGCCGATCAAATCGTGGGTGAGGGGGCGTTCTTTTTTGACGCCGTCGAGGGTCATCTGGATGGCGTTGCCGACCGAGTGATCGACGTAGATGACGAACGTCTTGTTGTCGTCGCCGAGGAACACGGCGCAGCCATTGGAGGTGGGCATCACTCCTTTGACAATCACGGGCACGACATCGTTTTTCATGAACAGAACGTGGGCAGGGGATGCCGAGGGCGCAAGTGGCTGTTTACTCGAAGCCGAGAAGGTGAATGCCCCAAGATTTTGCCTGTGCGATGACTGCGGGCTTATCGAGCAGGATCACGCGACCGGTTTCGAGCGCGGCGGCTTTCAGACCTGCTTCACGCATGGTTTCGAGGGTCTTTAAACCGAAGCAGGGAACGTCAAAACGGTAGTCTTGGCGGGCTTTCACGGTTTTGATGTAGAGCGCCTCGTCGGTCTTGAACTCGCCCGCACGGCGGATCATGGCGTCGGTGCCTTCGAACGCTTCGACTGCTAGGACGGTGCCTTTGCGCACCACGCAACCTTGGCCAATGTCGAGCCGGGCGCACTCGCGGGCGATCTGGATTCCATGGGCAACGTAATCCTCATCGATGGGAAAGCTGCGTCCTGTCATGCAGCCAGATGCGGCGAGTTGGTCGTCCAGGAAGCTGCGGGCATCGAGCAAATGGATGCCGAGCGCTTCGATCTCTTTGGCAATCGCGCCGAAAATGGTTTCGGCGTTACGGCGCTTCAGCGACATGAGAATGCGCGCGGCTTTTAGATCGGGGTGCAGTCCTTTGAAAAGCCGGCGTGGGGTTATTTGCCCGGCCATAATGGCGTAGCCGGCGCCGTAGTCTTTGAGCGTGGACAGCATCTTGCCGAGTTGACCGACCTGAATCACGCGACGTTCGGAAACAGGGAAGGACTCGATCAGATCCGGGCGGGTTTCCTCGTCGAAAGCGATCAAGCGGATCGGCACGCCGGCACGACGAATCGCTTGAGCGACCAGAACCGGGTAAATGCCTTGGCCAGCGATGAGTGCGACGGGGCGGGCTGGGTCAAAGTGGGCGGGGAGGAAGGCGGAGATCACGGCGAAATGACCAATGTCCAATGACCAATGACCAATGACAAGTCTGGTCGCCAGGCACCGCCGGGCGGAATGACCAATGGCGGGTGATTGTTGTTATGATCGGCTGTCCATTGGTCATTGGACATTGGGAATTGGTCATTCCGCGCCGCGGGTGCGGCGCCGGGTCAGTCCTGCGTGCCGTAGTATTTTTTATAGCTCCGGTAATAGCGGTAGTTGGAATAGTATTCGATGCGGCGCGGAGACAGTCCGTTCAGGACGACACCCAGCAACTCGTTTTTGCCCGAGCGAAGGGCTTTGATATAAAGGCGAATGTGCTTACGAAATGCGCGATTGAAACGGCAGACGTAGATCACTTCATCCACGCGTTCAGCGATCAGCAGTGAATCGGTCACCGCACCCAAGGGAGGCGAGTCTACGACGATCAGATCGTAGTGTTTTTTAAGCTTTTCCAGCAATTGTCCAAACGCCGGACTTTCGAGCAATTGAGTAGGGGTTTTGGAGCGTCCACCCGAGCTGAGGAGCGAGAGGTTTTCCCCGATTGGGGCGATGCCGAGGTGTTGATTGGACGGCAGGTTGCCATCGAGGACGGCACCGTTTTCAAACCAGGTGATAAGCCCGGATTCGTTGGGGCGCTCAAAATGACGGTGCATCATCGGCCGGCGAAGATCGCAGTCTATCAAGAGGACTGATTTCCCATGCCGGGCAAAGCTGCCGGCAAGATTACTGGAAATGAGAGTCTTGCCCTCACCGGGAATCGTGCTGGTGATGAGAATCGACTTGGGGAAATCCAGCTTGGAGTGGATTTTGACCGAGCTATATACACCAAGGAACGGCTCCACGCCCGGTGTGTTTTTGTTTTCAAGGACGAGTCGATATTTCTCGGAATCCTTGAGAGATGAAAGATCCGGGATGATGCCGAGCAGGTTGGCGCCAATGAAATGTTCAATATCCCACGCGCTCTTGATGCGGTCATCAATAAAGCTCAGGCCGATTGCCACACCGAAAAAAACAAGCAGGCCAACGCCAATTGCGGTGCGGGTGATGCGGCCCAAGTCGGGTGTGTAAGGAGAAAAGGAGGGCTGTGCGGCGTCGAGGGGGCGGACGGGGATCTTTTCGAGATACTTGCTCGTGGTGGCCTGGGTAAGACGATCAAGGATTTGCGAGTAGTTGTTTTTGGCAACCTGCGCCTGGTTCTCCAGACTACGATATTCAATGGAGAGGTCTCGAAGCCGGAGCTGTTCTTTTTCTTGAGCGGCGTATTCCTGCTCGAGGGTTTTCTCGTTGGCCAAGGCGCGCTCTAAATTTGTTTTAAGATCAGCGATGGCTAATTTGATGGCCGTGTTGAGTTGTTCTTCGGCAACGCTGATGGCGTTGACGATATTGATCATCTTAGGATGGCGATCAAGGTAGCGCTCCGCCAGCAGGGACTGGTCCCGCTTGAGCACTTCGAGTTGCTTGCTGATATCGGGCACGGAGCCGTAGTTGGCGATGGAGGTGATCTCGATCAGGTTGCGTTTCTCGGCACGGTAACGTTCGACCAGGGTGAATTGCTCCTCAATGGCCAGCCGTTCCAGCCGGGCGGACTGTAGGGCGGCGTTTACGGACGTAAGCCGGGCTTGGGCGATATTGGTGCTATTGTCCAGCGACACCAAATTCTGGGATCGCATGTAATCTTGCAGGCGCTGCTCGGCGATGCGGGCCTCTTCCATGAGCTGGCCGGATCGATCCCGCAGATATTTCACGGCGTAGTCGTGTCCGCCGCTGACATTTTCCAAGAGGCTTTGGATGAATTGATCGATGTAGCGGTTGGCGAGAAGGGCTGCGGCTTCGGGATCGCGATGCGCAATGCTGATACTGATCAAAAAGGTGCTTCGGATGGACTGGACCGACATCGTGCCCATATCAAGGCCGGTGGGCGGTGTGGCTCCTGCAGGGAGATCTTTGAGGTAGGGGCGCTGAAGAATCTGTCGTTCTTGCGGCGTGAGGGATTCCTGAACGCGATTACGCATCTTGGAGCTGGCGATCACCTGAAGATAGGTGTTGAGTTCGATGTCGCTGTTAATCCCGGTATCGACGACTTCCTGACTCGTTACGACCTTTTCGGGTTTCTCAATCTGCAGGGTGGCCACGCTCCGATAAAGCGGCACGGCGCGAGATTGATAATACGCCATGCCGATCGAGATGATCAGGGCAAGCGGCAGGGCGATCCACAGGCGTTCACGAAGAATGACGTAGTAGTCGCGCAACGTGCGACGTTCGACAATCTCGTCTTCCCGTCCGGCAACTTTGGGGGGGGGCGATAGCTTTGGAACCGCGGACATGGGTGATTTAAATGATGCGCTCGGGGACGAAGACGATGTCTCCGGGTTCAAGCATGAGTGAGTTATCGTTGATATTCGCCCGGTCTTTTCCCTTTAGAAGGCTGTCCACGTCGATGGTGAAGACCTGTTTCTTACCATCGGGTGTTACGCGGGTGATATTCACGGCTGTTCCCTTGGCGGTATCGGTGAAGCCGCCGGCGCGGGTGACCAGTTCAAGGACCGTCATGGAGGTTTCGATAGGCAGCGGGTAACGACCTGGCGAACGGATCTGGCCTTGGATGGAAACTTCGCGCGGGGCATACGCCTCGACGTTGATCGTGACTTGGGGGGTTCGCAGATAACGCCCATCGCGATAGGCGGCTTCCACGGCTTTCTGGGCGTCACTGACCGTCAGTCCGGCCACCAATACTTCGCCGACCAAGGGAAGGTTGATTTTCCCTTTTGCATCCACCCGCGACATGGTGCGCAGATCTTCCTCTTGGTATATATCGATGCGCAACAGGTCGGTGAGGGTGATCTTATAGGCGAGGACCGACTGCTTGGTGGAGGCTGGTGTTTTTGATTCGGCGTGAAGAAAATGAGTTGTCAGGCCCAGCAAACACAGGAGGAAGAGTGGAATTCGCAGAGTCATATGATGGCTTACCAGCGAGAGCTTAAGCTCAGGGTGATCGTATTGCGATTAAAGCTTGAGGTGGACTGGTTGGACCAATTTTGGAAGTAGCTGTAGGTAAGGGATGCTTGGAAATGTTCGTTCAACCTATAACTAACTCCTAAACTACCGGTTACATAGTAATCGGATCGGCCTGCATCGGTTCCATTGAGGAAGTCCGAGTAACCTGAGCCGAAGCCACAGTAGATAGACCAGTGATTGCGGATGGCGTATTGGGCATCAAGATTAAAGGTCAGGTTATCGACGCTGGATTCCGTGGCTGTGGTGCTGAAGTCTTTTCCGACCGTGCCAGTTATGCTCAGGCGCTTGCTGACCCCCCACGTTGCGGAAACGGTCGCAGTGGTGCTGCCAAAGGTCTGGCCGGACGCACCTTCTTCGCGTATTTGGTATCCGATCCGGGCATTGCCTTTAAGTTTTGAGAGAATTTTGCCTGAAACACCCGCTGTGAACGCGTGATCGATTGATTGATTGTTGGCTGATGTGTCGCTTTGTCGGATTCGATAGCCGGCGACAAGATCTCGCTCGGAGGTGTAGCTGTAGAATAGGTCCAAGCTGGCGGATTGCGTGGTCAGGTCGGCAAAGTTGCTTGAGCCTTCAGTGTAATCGAGAAGGCCGAAGCCGAATGAGCCGGCAACGTTGTAACGATCTATGACCGGATATTTCCAATTCAGGCCTGCGTTGTAATTCCACGAAACGGTGCGTTGATTGACCGTCGTATCCGCCTTGCTTTGCCGGCTGGCGGACAGCGTGGCGGATCCAGTCGTGCGCCCGGAATCTTTTACGAGTTCCAAGTTAAGGGTGGGATCGGAAAAGCTCTCCGAGGCATTCGTGGTGAAGTCACCGCGAGTCCAAGAGAGTTGGCCGTTCACCCCGATCATGCCGGCGTTTCGTAGATACTCCAGCATGAGTGTGCTCGTCGTGATCGTGTCACCTTCTGCATCCGCTGCCGCGAAGATGTTCGAATCGTATCCGACAGCCATGGTTCCGGTGACGAATATTTTGTCCCGACCTTCGTTGAACTTAAGCAGTGCGAAGGCGGTCGAGGATGACAGTTGAAGGCCTGCGGTGAACACCAAGCTCGTGCGCCAAAAAATCCTAAAGACCATGGTATAAAGATACGATCAGCAGGATAAACCTACTGAATGACGGTCCTGATAATTTGGAAGGGACTGACGGTGTTCGGTCCGGGAATCGTTCCTGGCAAAACTTCCACCGGCACAAGAACGTCCTCGGTGGCTTCTGGCTCGCTGAAAATATCCTCGGCGGCCGCATTTTTATTTTTACGCTCCGCCGTATCGAAATAGACGGTGCGTCGCGCCATGCAGGCCATCGCGGTTTTTTCTCCGACCGCTTTCATATCCTCCGGCGGAATGGGCTGAACTTGGATCGTGGCGGGCAGTGCGGCGGAACGCCGGGTGATGATCGCTTGTTGCCCGGCTTTGATTGATTGTCCACCTGGGTTCTGACCTCCGCTTACGGTTGCATCACCTTCGAGAACTGAAACCACGGTTTGGTTATCGTTGGATTCCATGGCGATTTTACCGCCCCTGAATGATATGTTCGCGTGACGCGTGCGGTAATTCATGGTGCTTCCGGCCACGAGTTTACTGGTGCACACACCTATTCCACCGCGGGGTATAACGGCCTTGGTTTTGGAAATAGATGGTTCCGTCTCCAAATCAGTGCGGTTGGGGCTGAAGGGCTCTTGCTGGAACTGCTCTACTTCCACGCGGGTGTCAGGATCGAAGGAAATACCGGTTCCATTGGACAGAACGATGGCATTTCTGGAATCAGGTTTTGTTTCTACCACGACGCCTTCGGCCGAGTGAACGGATTTCTTGGTAAGATCTTCGATTTTATCCCCAGTGTTGATCGATGAAACGCCTTCGACATCGGCCACGAAGAGCTTACTCGTTGGCTTCTTTCGTTTGCCCTCTTCTGCCTGGGCGGTCGAACACACTGCAATGAGAGAGACCGCAACAAAAAAGACCGTGACGATCTTGTGGTGATAGCAGGTAAGTAGCTTCATGGCTCTATTAACAGGTTCGACCGGTCGGTATGTTGACGGCTTCTCGGGGGCGTTTTCACCTTCGGACAAACCGGCTTAGTTGGCTGGGTATAATACCCTATATGGGTGGCGTGGTCTGAATTTTACTCAATAACAATATTAAGGATTTTTCCCGGGACGAAGACAACACGCTTGATGGTTTTCCCATTTAAGAACGGGGCGCTGTCTGAATGGGCTTGGGCGAGTTTTAATACCTCATCTTGTTGTTTTCCAGGAGCTAGAGATAGCTCTGCTCGTTTTTTCCCGTTTACCTGAACAATCACTTTTTGTTCGGTGCTCACGAGCTTGGCGGGATCAAACTTGGGCCAGGAGGCTTGTTGAACCGAGGTTGTCTCTCCCAAGCGTGACCAGAGCTCTTCAGTGATGTGCGGCGCGAGGGGGGCGAGAACTTGGATGAATTGCTTCACGGTAGCCCGGCTGACGCGTTCGGTTTTTTGAAGCGCGTTGACGAAAATCATCATCTGGGAAATCGCGGTGTTGAAGCGCAGGGCCTCGATGTCGTCGCCGACCTTCTTGATGGTTTCGTGGAGGAGTTTGATCAGATCGGCGGAATCGACGGACGCGTCGTCTACGATCTTCGGGTTCACTTCGCCTTCGCGACCGATGCATTCGCGCCAGACTTTTTGCAGGAAGCGGTGAACGCCTTCGATGCCGTTCGGATTCCACGGCTTCATGGCTTCGAGCGGTCCGAGGAACATCAGGTAAAGGCGCAGCGTGTCCGTGCCGTGGGTGGCGATGATGTCGTCGGGGTTGACAGTGTTGCCGCGGCTCTTGGACATCTTTTCGCCGTCCTCGCCGAGGATGATTCCTTGGTGAAAGAGCTTGGTGAACGGCTCGGTTTGCGGGACAACACCGAGGTCGAAAAGGACCTTGTGCCAGAAACGCGCGTAGAGCAGGTGCAGCACGGCGTGCTCGGCGCCGCCGACATAGAGATCGGGGACACCCCAGTAATTGAGCAGCTTCGGGTCGGCGAAGACCTGGTCGTTTTTCGGATCGAGAAAACGCAGGTAATACCAGCAGGAGCCAGCCCACTGCGGCATGGTGTTGGTCTCGCGGCGGCCGCGAATCCACGCCGCGCCGTCAGGGCGGGGTTGGGACGCGGGGACTGCTTCGCCGGTGGTCGAGTTGACCCAGATTTCGAGCCACTCGGTGACGTTGGCGAGCGGGCTTTCGCCGTTACCGCTCGGAAGGTAGGATTGCACTTCAGGCAATGTGAGCGGGAGGGCGGTGGCGGGTAGCGGGAGAGCGAACCACGTCGAGCCGGTGGCGGTGTCATGGTAGGTGACGGGCTCGGGAGGAAGATCGGCGGCGCGCACCGCGGCGGCGGCGCGGTAGTCGGCCTCGGTCACCCATACGATGGGGAACGGTTCGCCCCAGTAGCGTTGGCGGGAGAACAGCCAGTCGCGCAGTTTGTAGTTAACCGTGGCCTTGCCGCGACCCTTGGCGGCGAGGTCGGCGGTGAGCTTTTTCTTCGCCTCGGCCCAAGGCAGGCCGGTGTAGTCTTCGGAGTGAACGAGTTTGCCGTCGCCCGTGTAGGGGAGCTTGGCGGAGCCGTGTCCGTTGGAGGCGTTTTCGTGATGATCGGGTTCGATCACTTGGATGACGGGCAACTGATATTGTTGCGCGAATTCGTAGTCGCGTTCGTCGTGCGCGGGCACGGCCATGATGGCGCCCGTGCCGTAACCCATGAGCACGTAATCGGCGACCCAGATGGGCAGGCGCGCTCCGTTGGCGGGATTGATGGCGAAGGAGCCGGTGAAGACGCCGCTCTTGTCTTTCGCGAGATCGGTGCGCTCGAGGTCGCTCTTGCCGGCGGTCTTCTTCTTGTAGGCTTCGACGGCGTCGCGTTGGGCGGGCGTGGTGATGCCGTTGAGGAGCGGGTGTTCGGGCGCGATCACCATGTAGGTCGCACCGAAAAGCGTGTCGGGGCGGGTCGTGAAAACCTTTAAATCGCCGAGGTGTTCTTGCTCCAGTTTGAAGAGGAGCTCGGCGCCTTCGCTGCGGCCGATCCAGGCCTCCTGCATGCGCTTGGTGGAGTCGGGCCAGTCCACATCCTTCAAGTCGGTGAGCAGGCGCTCGGCGTAGGCGGTGATGCGGAGCACCCATTGGCGAAGATTGCGGCGTTCAACCGGGAAGCCGCCGACCTCAGATTTGCCATCAACGACCTCTTCGTTGGCAAGCACGGTTCGGAGTTCGGGGCACCACCACACCGGGCGCTCATCGACGTAGGCCAGGCCTTTTTTGAAGAGCTGGAGGAAGATCCACTGCGTCCACTTGAAGTATTTCGGGTCGGTCGTGTCGACCTCGCGCTCCCAGTCGTAGGAAAAGCCGAGGGCTTTGATCTGACGACGGAAGTTGGTGATGTTGTTCTGCGTGTTCGACGCGGGGTGCGTGCCGGTCTTCACTGCGTGCTGTTCGGCGGGAAGGCCGAAAGCGTCCCACCCGATGGGATGGAGAACGTTGAAACCTTTCGCGCGCTTGTAGCGGGCGATGATGTCCGTGGCGGTGTAGCCTTCCGGATGGCCGATGTGCAGACCCGCCCCGGACGGGTAGGGGAACATGTCGAGCACGTAGTATTTCGGCTTCGACGTGTCGTTCTCGGTGCGGAAGGAGCGATTGTCTTCCCAGAAGGTTTGCCAATGTGGCTCGATCTTGAGAAACTCGTAGTCTTTGCAATGCGTTGCCATCGGATGAAACCCGCCACCGTGAAGGAATCCCCCACGTCGTCAATCACTCGAAAAATCGCGGCGTTAACCGTGGTTTTTCTGATCTCGGCGCTGGCGGTGGATGCCGCGGTTTCCCGGGGCTTTAATCACTTGCTGGATGCCGTCGTGCGCATCGACGTGCGCGAGGAGTCGTTTGAGACGGGAGCCCGGCGCTTCACGGCGGGGATCGGCTCGGGGGTGATCGTATCGGCTGACGGGTTGATTTTAACCAACGCCCATGTCGCCAGTCCGCGCGCGGTGGAGTTGTCGGTCACGTTGGCCAGTCTTGAGCGGGTAAACGCCACCTTGGTCGGCTGGGATCACTGGACCGACCTGGCACTTTTGCGCATTGATCTGGCTGAGGTGAAGCGGCGCGGGCTCGCCTTCACGTATGCTCAATTTGCCGATTCGGAGGACTTGTTTCCGGGGCAGACTGTTTACGCGGTCGGCACGCCGCATGGGCTCACTCGCACGGTGACGCGCGGCATCATTTCAAATAATCGCCGATACTTCGCCGACAACCGGGGCGTGAAAGGCTACGAAACCGGTCTTTTTAATACTTGGCTGCAAACCGATGCCGCCATCAACCCCGGCAACTCCGGCGGGCCCCTCGTCAACGAGAAGGGGCATGTCGTGGGCATCAATTCACGCGGTTATCTGGGGGCCGACAATCTCGCCTTCGCCATCCCGGCCAACATCGCCAAGCGCGTGGTCGCCGGTTTGTCCGCCAATGGCAGCATCACGCGCAGCTATATTGGCATCGTGCCGGGGGCGTTGCTGGACTTGGAAGGGTTTTATTCGCTCAAGCAAAACACCGGCTTGCTCATCAATAGCGTCGATCCTGGTTCGCCAGCCGCCCGGGCCGGACTGCGCGGCGGCGACATCGTGCTCTCGATCAACGGCACGCCTGCCGACGGACGTTTTCCTGAACAACTGCCGCCCATTCTTAACATCATCGCCAGCCTGCCCGTGGGTTCGACGGTCAAGCTGGTCGTTAAACGTGGCGAGCAGACGCTCACCCCGGTAATCGTCACGGAAAAACTCGAAAGCCGTCAGGGCGAGGAATGGGCATTTGAGAAATGGGGCCTCACGGTGCGCAAAGTCTCGCGCGCCTATGCCCGTGAAAACCAACTCGACGACGACACCGGCTTGTTGGTCATCGGCGTCCAGCCGGGGTTTCCCGCCGCGGTCGCCGGTCTGGGTCGCGGTGACATCATCACCAAGATCAATCAGGAACGAGTGATCTCCCTGGATGTCGCCAAGACGCAGCATGCCGCATTTGTTGCGAAACCCGCACCGACCCTCGTCGAGGCGGAAACCGACCGTCGCGTGTCCCTCTATATTCTCAAGCCATGATGAACCCGTTTCGTTTGTCCCGTCGCGCCTGTTGTTGGCTGCTCCCGATCATATTGATCGCGAGTGCTGGGCTGCGCGCCGATCTGCCCGGGCTTTTCAAGGAGCGGGTGAAATCGGTGGTCGCTGTGGAGTTTTTTACCGAGAGCGAACTCGACCGCCGGCCCACGGTCGTCTTCGCGTTGGTGGCGGATAACGCCGGCACGCTCGTGCTGCCCCCTCAAGCCATCAATAACTACACCCAGCCATCCAAGCTGAAGGATTTTCGCGTTTACCTGCCGGGCAGGGCCGTGAGCGAGTATTCGACTGGCGAATACCTGGGGCAGGATCCGCTGAGCAACTGGCACTTTGTTCGCGTCGAGGAAAAGCTGCGCGCCAGCCTGGTTCCGGTAACTGCATTCGCGGCCAAGCCCGCGTCTAAGGAGCCCGCCTTGGGCGAGGATTTCTGGGGCATCGGACTGCGCGGCAAAGACGAGGACTTCGCTCCCTATCTCATGGCTAGCCGCATCTCCCTTGTGCAGTCGTTGCCGGAGCGCACGGCGATCGCGTTGGCCGAAGTGGCCTCCCCTGGTCTCCCGGTGTTTGACAACGAAGGTGCGTTTGCTGGCGTCGCCGTGGGTGGTTTTGGGCAAACTTTTATCCAGTATTCACGCAACGATCGTGGTCTGCCGGTCATGCTGCTCAACATGGAAGAAAGCAGCGTGTTTCAACTCGCTGCGGATATCACGCCTTGGCTCACGCGTGTTCCGGCCAACGTTTCGGGCCGCCCGATCAGCTGGCTGGGAGCCTACGGTTTGCAGCCGATGGACCCGGAGGTCGCGTCCTTCCTTAAACTCGGCGACCAGTCTGGCTGCGTTGTGAGCGAGGTGCTGGAGGGCAGCCCGGCGGAGGCCGCGGGTTTAAAAAACCGTGACATCATTCTGGCGCTCGACGGACGGGCGTTGCCTCGGTTCAAGCCCGACCGGGTCGTGGTGGCTTATCTGGATCGCGAACTTGCCCTGCGCAAACCCGGCGACGTGGTTTCGCTCACGGTGTTGCGTGGCACCGAGCGGGTGGAGATCAAGGCGACACTGGCCGAGCAACCCCGGTTGTTGCGCGAGGCGGATCGCACCTATTTTGAGAAGCTTGGGTTTACCGCGCGGGAGTTTGTTTATGGCGATGGCATCGTTCGTCGCGTGAAACTCGCCGGACACAAAGGCGTGGTTGCACAATTCGTCAAAAACAGCGGTCCGGCCGGCACTGCGGGACTGCGCCCTGACGATTGGATTCTTGAGATCGACGGCACCGAGGTGAAAACCTATGCCAAGGCAATGCAAAAGCTGGCTGCGATCGAGGCTGATACCACGCGCAGCGAGTTTGTGTTACTCACAAGTCGTGGCGGTGAAACGGCCGTGTTACGCGTTAAACTTAAGTAATCTCTATGTTTACTGGCATCGTTGAAGAAACCGGCACGGTCGTCGCCTTTACCCAAGGCTCCAATGCGTGGAAGCTCCAGCTCGCGGCCGATGTCGCGTTGCAGGATGTCGCCTTGGGCGACAGCATCGCCGTGAATGGCTGCTGTCTCACGGTCACGCAGTTCGATGCACGCTACGCCTGGTTCGATGTATTGGAGGAGACACGGCGTCTTACCAATCTATCAACGCTGGCGGCGGGCACGGCGGTGAACTTGGAGCGTGCTCTGCGCTTTGGGGGCAAGATCGGCGGACACTTTGTCACCGGACATGTGGACGGGCAGGGCGTGATCGAGGTTTTCGAGCCGCGTGGCGCGGATCATTATCTGCGAGTCAAGGCGTCGGCTGGCCAGGGACGTTACCTGATTCACAAGGGCAGCATCACGATCGATGGTATCTCGCTCACCGTGGCGGAAGTCAGCGGCGACACGTTCGCGGTCTGGATTATCCCTACGACCATTCAGGTGACAAACCTGCGTGAAAAACAGGCGGGATCAGTGGTTAATTTGGAGTTCGACTTGCTGGGTAAGTATGTCGAGAAGCTGGCCCTCCCTCACCGGAGCTAATTCTTCATGCGCGCCGCGCTCACCGCACTGACCGATGAACTCAAACGCCTGAAATCCACAGGCGTCATGTCGCTGCCAGTGTCCGAGGGAAGCCTCGCGGCATTGCGCAAGGTAATCGCGTCACGGGCGCCGGCTTCAGCGGAGCGAAAGGCGGATTCGATTGCACGCGAAACGGCTGAATCGGCGCAGGCAAAGTCCGCCGCTACGCGTTCTCTCGAAACTACGGCTCCCGCTCGTTCGCAATCTGCCGCCGCTCCCAAGCCAAAGGCGGAACCCGTTTCGACGCTTCCGCCGGCCCCGGTGGTTACGTTGCCGGCCGGTGACAAGGCAGCGCGCTGGGCATGGTTGCGTGACTTGGTGCTCAACCATCCGGTGTGCATCGCCAATGTCCGCCCCGGTAAGCAAGTCGTGTTGGGCGTGGGTTCGCTGGATGCGAAAATCATGTTTGTCGGCGAAGCCCCGGGCGCGGAGGAAGAGCTGCGAGGCGAACCGTTTGTCGGTCCTGCCGGACAGTTGCTCACCAAGATGATTCTCGCGATGGGCGTGAAACGCGAAGACGTCTACATCGGTAATATCATGAACTGGCGTCCGCAGATCCCGACCGTCGGCGGCGTGGAGCAGGTGGGTAATCGCGAGCCGACGCCCGAGGAGATGGCGTTTTGCATGCCGTTTCTTCGTGCACAGATTGAAATCGTAAATCCCGACCTGATCGTGGCGGTCGGTGCCACCGCTGCGAAAGGCCTGCTCGGCGCGGGCACGTTCAAGACGCTCGGTGACGTGCGAGGCCAGTGGAAGCAGTTTTCCGGTAAACCGGTCATCGTGACCTATCATCCCAGCTATCTTTTGCGTCAGGAAGCCGCCGGTCCGGTGGCCGCGCGCAAGGCTAAACGTGCAACCTGGGAAGATTTACTTAAGGTCATGGAGCGCGCCGGATTGACGATCTCGGAGAAACAACGTGGATATTTCTTAGACAAATGAAACGACTCCTTTTGCTGGGACTCACCCTGACCGCAATCAGCACCGCAGTGGTGCGGGCGAGTGATGTGCCCTTTGATTTCGAAGTATTGCAGTATCGTGCAAAGACGCTTGCCGCGAATCCTTATGCCGACCGACCGAGTCGCGTGCCCGAGTCGCTGCGCAGGCTCAGTTACGACCAATATCGTGACGTGCGTTTCAACCCAAATTCGTCGTGGTGGCGTCGTGAACGTCTGCCGTTTCAGCTCCAGTTTTTCCACCCCGGTTTCATCTACAATCGGACGGTTCAGTTGTCCGAGGTGCAAGGCGGCAAGGTCGATCCCATCCGCTACGACAAGGATCTCTTCAACTTTGGCGCAAACCGTGATCTCGGCGCGATCCCGGAAGACATGGGTTTCACGGGATTTCGCATTCACCACCCGCTAAATAATCAGGAGTATTTCGATGAACTCGCGGTGTTTCAGGGGGCGAGCTACTTCCGCGCGTTGGGACAGGGCATGCGTTACGGTTTGTCCGCGCGTGGTCTGGCACTCAACACCGGCGAGCCGGGTGGCGAGGAGTTCCCTGTTTTTGAGGAATTCTGGGTCGAGCGTCCGACTAACAAATCCGGTCGCATCACCGTTTACGCGTTAATGGACAGTCCGAGTGTCACGGGGGCGTTCCGCTTCATCATTACACCGGGGCCTTCGACGGTGATGGAGGTCAAGAGCGCGATCTACCGCCGTAAAGATGTCGCCCTCTTCGGGGTTGCTCCGCTTACCAGCATGTTCTGGTTTGGCGAGACCACCTCGAATAGCTACAGCGACTTGCGCCCCGAGGTGCATGACTCCGACGGTCTTCTCATGCAGCGAGGCAATGGCGAGTGGCTCTTGCGCCCCCTGACCAATCCCAAGTCGATTCGCGTATCGGCGTTTTCCGACGAAAACCCGAAGGGCTTCGGCTTGGTGCAACGTGATCGAAAATTTGAATCCTACGAGGACTTGGAGGCTCATTATCACGAGCGCCCCAGTGTCTGGGTGGAGCCGATGGGTTCATGGGGTGAGGGCGACGTGCGCTTGGTCGAACTGCCCACGCCCGACGAAACCCAGGACAATATCGTCGCCTTCTGGGTGCCCAAGAAACTGCCTGCCCTGAACGATTCCCTGAACCTCGAATACAAGCTTCACTGGTTTATTGAAGGCAAGGGTGGGCGCACGCCTCCCGCGGGCTACGTCACGGCCACTCGTATCGGTCGGTCCGCTACGCATGAGCCGGAGCTGGTGCGCTTCTGGGTTGATTTCACCGGCAACTATCTGGCGAAGCAGAAAATGACGCCCGACATCGCTGCGAGTGTTTCGGTTGGCGATGGTGCCAAGTTGGTTCATCAAAGTCTTGAAAAGAACCCCTTCAATGGCACATGGCGCGTCGCTTTCGCCCTCAAGCCTGATGGCAGTGGCCGCCCGGTGGAACTCCGTTGCTTCCTCAAGAAGCCGCCCCATATTCTGACGGAAACATGGAGCTACCTGTGGAATCCGTAGAGGCGCAGCTTGCGACTTTTCGTCCTCGCACAGGGACGATGGAGGCTTGGAATGCGGCCTATGTGCGCACCGAGGATTATTTGCGTGCGCATCGCATCCACAACCGCCTGCACCAAAGCCGTCTGATCCAAACAGTGTTGGAACGGGCGGCGAATCGTCATGCCGTGAACCCGGCGTTGGAGCCCACCACGCTCGCGGCCGAAGAGATGGAGTTGATGATGGACGAGTGGTTCGCCGAGCTGCTCGGTGCGAAGAATCTTCCGCATGATCGCATCGCCATCGAGGGGCGGGTTGCCTTGTTGTTGTGTGAGGGTCCGCAAAAGTGGCCGTATGCCTTTCTCGATTCGCGGACGGTGCCCGATGAATTTACCGCGGCCATGCGCGCCAGTTCGATCAAGGCCGGACCCGACATGACCGTGTCGAGCATGGTGCCGCGCGAGATCGACCTTGGTCCTATCACCGAGGCGGCCGGCGAAACGCTCGAACGCATGGAGAAATGGCCGTTGCTGCGGCTCGCGCTTCTCTGGGCTTTGTTTCTCGGGGCGCTCTTCGGTATTTTTTACGTGACCCGCTAAACGCGAATGAACTCCCCCCGGACCACCGTCCACCAATTCATCCTGCCCGAACGCCTGCGCCGGCGTCGCGCCCTGTTTTACTCCACGATTTTTCTGCTCACGAGCGTGGCCACTTGGTTCATGGCGGATTTGCTGTGGCGTGACGGCGGCATCAACGGCCTCGAGTGGGTGTTGCTCGTGCTGTTCGTTATTCTCTTTGCACAGATCGCGGTGGGTTTTACCACCGCGCTGCTTGGTTTTTACGTGATCAACCGAGGTGGTGATCGTCAGCGCATCACCCGGACCGTTGATTGGAATGAGGATGTGCCGCTCGCGAGCACGGCGATCGTGATGCCGGTTTTCAACGAAGACGTAAGCCGAGTCTTCGAAGGGCTGCGCGTCATTTATCGCTCGTTGGAGGCGACCGGGAAAATCCAGCATTTCGATTTCTTCATCCTGAGCGATTCCAACAAGCCCAACCAATGGATTCAGGAGGAGATCGCCTGGACCGAGTTGTGCAAACAGGTGAATGGTCTGGGCCGCATCTTCTATCGAAAGCGCCGCCAGCAGATTAATAAGAAGGCTGGCAACGTGGCGGACTTCCTCCGTCGTTGGGGCAAGCGCTACCGCTACATGGTCGTGTTGGACGCCGACTCGATCATGACCGGCGACGCCATCGTGAAGCTGGTCGCGATGATGGAAAAAAATCCTCAGGCCGGTCTGATCCAGACCGCTCCGCGGTTGATTTATGGAGAGTCGCTCTACGCGCGGATGCAGCAATTCGCCAACCGGCTCTACAGCCCGATTTTTTTGGCGGGCCTCAATTATTGGCAGCAGCAGGACGGTAATTACTGGGGGCATAACGCGATCATTCGCGTGCAGCCATTCATCGAGCATTGCGCACTTCCCGACCTGCCCGGCAGCGAGCCGTTTGGCGGGCGTATTTTGTCCCACGATTTCGTCGAGGCCGCGCTCATGCGCAAGGCCGGCTGGCATGTATGGTTGGCCCACGACATTGATGGCACCTATGAGGAAGGGCCGCCCTCGCTTATCGACAGCGCCAAGCGCGACCGCCGTTGGTGTCAGGGGAACATGCAACACGCCTGGCTGGTGACAGCGCGAGGCTTCCGGCCGGCCAATCGGTTCCACCTGTTGATGGGAGTGATGGCGTATGTGTCGTGTCCGCTCTGGTTGCTGTTTCTCGTGCTAAGCACGATTCATGTGTTTAATCAGGTGCTGTCACCCACGACGGGGAGTCTCGCGTATGAGGAATATACAAGAGTCCTTGGGCATCTCATCGAGATTCCCGAGGCGCTGGGGCTTTTCTTGTTTACGATGCTGCTGCTGTTTCTCCCAAAGATCATCAGCGTGATCACGGTGCTCCAGCGATCTGATGACACGGTTCGTTTTGGCGGGCGTGGCTCGTTGGTGGTATCAGCCGCCTCGGAGATCTTGCTGTCTGCCTTGCTCGCTCCTGTGCACATGTTTTTTAACAGCAAGTTCGTGTTCTTCACGTTGCTTGGCCAAGGCGTTTCCTGGGTGACGCAACGCCGCGGAGCGGAGGATGGCACCGATTGGCGAGAGGCGATCATCACGCATGGCGGCCAGACCTGCTTCGGGCTCGTTTGGGGCGTGTCGTCATTTATTCTTTTGCCCGCGTTTTTCTGGTGGTTGAGCCCGGTGTTGGCGGGACTGGTCCTGTCGATTCCCGTCTCGATCATTTTGAGCAAGGGCTCGCTCGGTTCACATGCGCGACGGATCGGTATTTTTTTGACGCCGGAGGAAGTTGAACCTCCTCATGAACTCGGTCGCCTTACGCAGAATCTCGCGGCGTGCTACAAGCTCATGCGACCGATCGAGGCGTTGCGCAACGATTACGGCCTCTTGCAAGCGGTGCTGGACCCCTACATCAACGCGGTGCACGTCGCGATGTTGCGTCAGCGCCGTCCGAGCGATGAATCGAGGGATTGGTTTTCACTGCTTCGCCACCGCTTGTTGAGCGAAGGCCCGGGGCAACTCACCAATAAAGAAAAACTGGCGCTGTTGCTCGACGCCGAGTCGATGATTTGGTTGCACGAGGAGTTATGGAAGCAACCCAGTTCGGCACTGGCGGAATGGTGGCGTCTTGCCATGCGCCAATACAACGTGCTGACGGCAACACCCATCACCGCTCTCTATCGTTAAAAACAAAAAACGGGCACGTGGGGTTTCCCCCGGTCGTGCCCGATCCATCGTTTGATCGTTTGGTCTGACGATTTAGGCAGCGTTATTGAGGTGTCGCTGGAGTCGCGTTGGAGGCGGGAATGACCCCATAGGTATGCATTTCCTTGAGGATGCCGCCGATGTAGGGGATGAGCTGTTTTTTGCGACTGACCACGCCGGGCATATCGAAAATCTCATCCTTTTGGACCGAGGGATAGCTGATGCGATCAATGAACTCGGCTTCGCCTTTGACGAGGAGCAGCGAGTTTTGCGTGTTGATGTCGGTGACGAGCACACAGGCGAAAAGGAGGGACTCGTCTTCGCGTAGTTGCTTAAGCGCCTTCGCCAGATCACGTGAGTGCTGCCAGAAGTTGGCAAAGCCAAGCTCCTCGATCTGCGAAACGGCGAAACGGACACCGTCTTCCTCGTAGATCTTAAAGTCGGAGCGGATGACTTTGTCCGGGGGGTTGGCCAGAATGACGGAACCGGAGCTGAAGATCTCGTTGGCGAGCTCGCGGGAGTTGACCGATGCAATTTTGGACAACCATGCCAGAATGGTGCCGTCTTTTTCAGTCGTGGTGGGACTGTTGAGATGAAGCGTGTCGGAGATGATGCCGCTCATCATGATGCCTGCGATATCGGGCGAGGGGACCAAGCCTTCGCGGCGGAAGAGGTCGGCGATGATGGTGCAGGTTGATCCCACCGGCTCGTTGATGAACAGAATGGGTTGTTGGGTGTTCAGCGAGCCGAGGCGGTGGTGATCGATGATTTCGGCGATGGTGACCTGGTCGGCGCCAGTCACGGCCTGGCTCATTTCGTTATGATCGACGAGCACGAGGCGGGTTTTCACCGGCTTCAAAACATCGGTCTTGGTGAGAATGCCCTGTAGCTTGCCTTCGTCGTTGACGACCATGTAGGCGGCGACGGTTGAGGTGGCCAGTTTCTTGCGAAGATCGCTCAGGCGAATGTCGGCGCTGAGGGAGGCAAACTTTCGGTCAACCAGGCGTTCGATCGTCGTGGCACTGCGAATGACCCAAGCCGTGGTGGCGGAGTCATAAGGGCTCACCATTAACGATACTCCATTTTGTTTGGCCGCTTGGATGATTTCGTCTTCGACCGGTAGATTGCCGGTCACGACCAAGGCGCGCACACCCAGGTGGATCGAGCGTAATTGGATATCGCTGCGGTCACCGACGATGATGATGGTTTTTTCCATCGGAACGCCTTCGCCACTGGAGACCTTGCCGAAGGATTTTACATCCATGGCGCCGACGCGAACGAACAGGTCTTCGGCAAGATCGGCGTTGGCCACGTGAACAATGCGGGCTTTGAGCGCGCGGACGATATGGGTGAGGCTGGTGAACACCTTCCGCATTTCGCGGGGTTCGCGCATGTGAGGCACGAAGAAGCTGCCGAGTTGGAAGATGGACACGGAGCCGATCACCCGTTGGTCACTCGTGACGACGGGAAGAATGCGGACGTCGTGTTGATCAATGAGTTCAAGTGCTTCCGCACAGGTGGCAAATTCACAGATGGAAACAACGTCGCGAACCATGACGTCGCGCACGCGTGGCGTGACATCACTCAGGTAGATGGGCAGCGGCTGGTGGAAACGCGCGAGAATGGTGTCGATGCGGGCATTCGAGTTGCCGCAGCGCGCTGGGGCATAGCCGATCTCGCCCTTGGCTTCCTTCAGTGAGGCGTAAGCGATGGCCGCGCAGATCGCGTCGGCATCGGGATTTTTGTGGCCAATGATGTAGGTCGGAGTCGCGGACATTAGAAGATGTGGGGCTAAACAAAACAGCCCGACCATAGGTCGGGCTGTTTGTCTAAAGCAAGTCGAGTGGATGATAAAAATTAAGCGCCGGCTGGGCTGAGGGCACCCAAATCTCCACCGTTATTATCTTGTTCCAAAAATTTCACTGAGGTCTTTGTGCTTCTGACTGTCCTTTTGATATCGTTGGTCGTCGTCCCATCGGACTCAATGAGCTCTCCGGTGGTTTCCGATGCGCCAAGATTCTTATAAAAGGTTACGTGGCCACCGATGTAGACGATGTGACCGCCATCAGTTTTATATGTCCCGGTGGTCGCGCTCCATTTCCCGTCGGCCGAACTGGCGATTCCGCGGGTGTAAGCAATCGGGGTCGTGGCTGAGTAATTGGTGTTCAGGCCAACAACATAGCCGAATGCTAAATTTGCAGCTTTGAACTCGGTGGTCAGGTCAGTTTTTGCCGGCAGCAATATGTTGGATACTGCGACGTTGGCAGCCTCCAAAGAAGTTGTGTCATCGGCCTTCGAAATCCACATGGAACCCGCCTCCAAGCCGCCGTTAACCGCCAAAGCTCCGGCTACAAGCTCGACAGTTGCCGCTGTGCCGCCCGTGAGGTTTTGGCCGAATGACGTGCCGGCTCCTGCAAGAGAATTGGATGGAAGCTGGTCTTTGCTGGACTGGGCAAAGATAAGGGATGCTTGGCCGATCTGGCGAAGATTGGACGCATCGGCGGTGCGGCGGGCGGTCTGCTGCACTTTTCCGACGGTGGGAATGATGATGGATGCAAGAATACCGATGATCGCGATAACGGTCAGAAGTTCGATCAGGGTGAAGCCTGCGTGGGGACGACGGGTGGTTTTAATCATGGGGAAAGAGTATGAAGGGTAATTGCGGGGGTATGACAAAGAGTTGTCTTCAGGGTTCGCCAACTCAAGAAGAAAGTCCCTCGGAGGCTGGACAAAATCGATCACCATTTCCTACGCTGTCGGTGAATGAAAATTTACCTGGATGGAAAGTTTGTCGATGAGTCCGAAGCCAAGGTCTCCGTGTTCGATCACGGTCTGCTTTATGGAGATGGCGTGTTTGAGGGCATTCGTCTCTATCAAGGTAACGTTTTCCGTTTGGAGGAGCATTTGGAGCGGCTCGAATACTCGGCCAAAGCCCTTTTGTTGAAGATGCCTTGGTCGCGTAAGGAGATATCCGACGCCACGTTGGAAACTTGCCGCCAGAATGGTCTCACCGATGGCTACATCCGTCTTGTGGTCACTCGCGGGGTGGGGGATTTGGGGCTTTCGCCTTGGCTGTGTCCGAAGCCCTCGATTTTCATCATCGCAAGCAAGATCGCGCTGTATCCCCCTGAACATTACACGAGCGGCCTCTCCATCGTCACGGTGGCGACTCGCCGCATCAATTCGGCCGCTCTGCCTCCCGCCGTCAAATCACTCAATTATCTCAACAACATCCTTGCCAAAATCGAGGCGCGCCAGGCTGGGGCGCTTGAGGCGATCATGCTTAATGACCAAGGGTATGTGGCGGAATGCACGGGTGATAATATCTTTATCGTTCATAAGGGAGTTATCTTCACCCCGAGTGCTTCCCAAGGGGCGCTCAAGGGTATCACCCGCTCGGCGATTCTGGATATTGCCCTCGAATTGGGCATTCCGCTCAAAGAAGTCGATCTTACCCGCTACGATGTGTGGAATGCGGATGAGTGTTTCCTGACGGGCACCGCCGCCGAAGTCATTCCCGTCGTGAAGCTCGATGGTCGCGAGATCGGCGACGCCAAGCCGGGCGCGATTACCCAACGCGTGCTGGAAGCCTTCCGTCGTCGCGTGCTGGTCGAGGGCACTCGCCTTTGATCGGGAAGTTCTCCCTCTGCCGTCGGTTCTTCCCGGTTGATGAAAACGGGCCGTTTTCGCTCGCCCATCCTGGGCGAGCTGCGCCGTTCCGTCCCATGCATCCGCCGGGTTCCTCCCCGCCTTGTTTTCTGATGCCTTGCTTTGTCTCCCGTTCACGGGTTGGCATGGTCACTGCAAAGAATAATGGTCGAATCTTCCCTAAATTTCTTGTGCGCGGAGTCGAACTTTCCGTCTGACGTGTTAATCTATTTCCATGGCTAGTCCCCTTAAATGTGATCTTTGCACTAACCCCGCCACCGTGCACCTCACGCAAATCGTGAATAACAAGGTGCATAAAGTGGATCTGTGCGAGTCGTGCGCCCAAGCCAAGGGCGTGACCGATCCCAGCGGGTTTTCGCTGGCTGATTTGCTGCTCAAGGCATCTCTCAACCCCGAAATGCCCGCCTCGGCTGTCCGCTGCGAACAGTGTGGATTCACGCAGAATGATTTCAAAAAGCATGGCCGTTTTGGGTGTCCCCAGTGTTACGCCACGTTCTCCAGCTTGATTGAACCGATGCTCGACAACATGCACAAGGGCACGGCCCACGCCGGCAAGGTTCCCGAAAAGGCCCTTGAGCGTAAATCCCTCCACGACCGCCTCGGCGAGCTTGAGTCCAACCTTGAGGATGCGGTCAAAGCCGAACGCTACGAAGACGCCGCCCGTTTCCGCGATGAAATCAACCAGCTCAAACAAGCCTTCGAGCAACCCAAGTCGGCGCGCTAAGCCCATGACCATTGCTTCACTCCTGTCCACGCCGTCCGAGCTGACCGACACCGCGAGCAGCAAGTCCGCGATCGTGTTGATGACGCGCATCCGGCTGGCGAGGAACTTGGCGGGCAAATCTTTTCCGGGCTGGGCCCGCGAGCAGCAACGCACGGAAGTGCTTGAGGTTTGTCGCGAAGCCTTGCTTGCAACCGCGCCGATGAAGCGCAGTGCGAACGCCGCCGTTTCCGAACTCACGGATCTGGAAAAACAGATGCTCGTCGAGCGCCACCTGATTTCCCGCGAGCTGAGTGGCTCAGCCCCGGGTTCCGGCGTGGTGATCAACAAGGATCAGACGGTCTCCGTGATGATCAACGAGGAGGATCATCTGCGCATTCAGGTGCTTCGCGCCGGCTTCCAATTGAAGAAAGCCTGGAGTGTCATCAACGCGCTCGATTCCGAGCTCGAGGGACGTCTCGACTACGCGTTTTCGTCGAGTCTTGGTTACCTGACCGCCTGCCCGACCAACCTGGGCACCGGGCTTCGCGCTTCGGCCATGATGCATCTGCCCGCACTGGTGATCGCCGGGCAAATGGAAAAAGTGGTCCGGGCCGTGAACCAGCTGGGAATGGTGGTTCGGGGACTGTTCGGCGAAGGCTCGGATGCGAGCGGCAGTATTTTTCAGATTTCCAATCAGACCACCTTGGGTGAATCCGAGGAGGCCATCATCAAGCGTCTCGGCAGCGTGCTCGAATCCATCATCGAGCATGAACTCAATGCCCGCGCCAAATTGCTGGAAGCCGACGCGACGAAACTGTTCGATAAGATTGGTCGTGCTTACGGAATTTTGCAGAACAGTCATCAGCTCACCTCCACCGAGGCGATGAACCTGCTTTCATTGCTCCGATTGGGCATCGATCTGTTGGTGTTTCCCGAGGAGACTCGCGCCATTATCGACCGCCTTTTGATCGAGGCTCAGCCGGGTCATATTCAAAGCACCGCCAAGCACGATCTTGAGTCCAACCAGCGAGATGTTCTTCGCGCGGAACGGCTGCGCACGGAGTTTGCTACGTTTGCAAAACCAAATTTCACGATCAACGGTCAGAACTAACCCTTACCCACGCCTATGGAACCGATGAACAACTTTACGCCGCGCGCCCAGCAAGTGCTGGCCTTGGCTCGCAAGGAGGCCGACCGCTTCCACCACAATTACGTCGGCACCGAGCATATTCTCCTAGGTTTGATCAAGCTTGGGCAGGGCGTGGCTGTAAGCGTTCTCCAAAAGATGGGTCTCGACCTTGAGACCGTCCGCAATGCGGTCGAAAAACAGGTCGGCACCGGCCAAGAAACCAAGACCCAGGGCAGCATTCCCTACACGCCGCGTGTGAAGAAGGTCCTTGCTCTCGCCGGCAAGGAAGCAAAAGCGCTTAATCACTCCTATGTCGGCACGGAGCATATCCTGCTCGGTCTCCTCCGCGAAGGTGAAGGCGTGGCCGCCCGCGTCCTCAAGTCCCTCGACATCGACATCGAGCGCACGCGCAACGAAATCCTCCGCGAACTCGATCCCCAGTTCTCTGGTGGCGAGGGTGGCGGCGGAGGCGAGGAAGCGTCTGCCAGCCCTCAGCGTGGCAGCGCCGGAGCCGGTGCCGGTTCCGAAGAAAGCGGCAAGAAGGAAGTCAAAACGCCCGCGCTCAAGGCCTTTGGTCGCGACCTCACCGAGCTGGCCCGCAAGGGCGAACTCGACCCGGTTGTTGGTCGTAAGAACGAGATTCGCCGTGTGGTGCAGATCCTCTGCCGCCGCACCAAGAACAACCCCGTCCTCATCGGTGAGGCCGGGGTTGGCAAGACCGCCATCGCCGAGGGGCTCGCCCAGGAAATCGCCAGCGGCATCGTGCCCGAGATTCTCTTGGACAAAAAGGTCATCACCCTCGACCTCGCCCTCATGGTCGCGGGCACCAAATACCGCGGCCAATTCGAAGAGCGCATCAAGGCCGTGATGGATGAGATCAAGCGCGCCAAAAACGTCATCATTTTCATCGATGAGATGCACACCATCGTGGGCGCCGGCGCCGCTGAAGGTGCGATGGACGCGTCCAATATCTTCAAGCCCGCCCTTAGCCGCGGCGAACTCCAGTGCATCGGCGCGACCACCCTCAACGAATACCGCAAGTATATCGAAAAGGACTCCGCTCTCGATCGCCGCTTCCAATCCGTGAAGGTCGAACCGCCGTCCGTTGAAGACACGGTCACCATCCTGAAGGGCATTCGTCCGAAGTATGAGGATCACCACAAGGCCATCTTCACCGACAAGTCTCTCGAAACCGCCGCGAAGCTTTCCGACCGTTACATCACCGGACGTTTCCTGCCCGACAAGGCCATCGACGTGATGGATGAAGCCGGCTCGCGCGCCCGCATCTCTTCACTCAGCCGCCCGAACAACATCGAAGACCTCTCCAAGGAAATCGAGCAGGTCTGCGCTCAAAAAGAAGAAGCCATCGCGAAGCAGCACTTCGAAGAGGCCGCCAAATACCGCGATACCGAGAAGCAGCTCCGCACCAAGCAGGAGCAGGCCACGGAGGCGTGGAAAAAGGCTCGCGAGGAGCAGCGCATCACCATCGACGAAGATCTCATGATGCAGGTCGTCGCCGACTGGACCGGTATTCCGCTTTCCCGCATGGAAAAGAAGGAGAGCGAGAAGCTGCTCGGCTTGGAAAAAGAAATCCAGCGCGCCGTGATTGGCCAAGACATCGCCGCGAGCGCCATCGCCCGCGCGCTCCGCCGTTCGCGCGCCGATCTCAAGGATCCCCGCCGTCCGATCGGTTCGTTCCTCTTCGTCGGTCCGACGGGCGTCGGCAAGACCGAGACCGCCAAGCAGCTTGCCGTGCAGATGTTCGGCAACCAAGAGGCGCTCATCCAAATCGACATGAGCGAATACATGGAGAAATTCGCCGTCTCGCGCATGGTCGGTTCGCCTCCTGGCTACGTCGGCTATGACGAAGGTGGCCAGCTCACCGAGGCGGTTCGCCGCAAGCCTTACGCCGTGATCCTTTTTGACGAAATCGAGAAGGCCCATCCGGACGTGCTGCAGATTCTCCTGCAGATCCTCGAGGACGGACGCCTTACCGATTCACTCGGTCGCGTGGTGGATTTCCGAAACACGATTATCATCATGACATCGAACGTCGGTGCGCAGCTCTTGCAGCGCCAGACCTCGATGGGCTTCGCCGCCGCCGCAGCGAGCTTCAGCGATTCCGAAAAGATGCGTGAAAAGGTGCTCGAAGAGGCGAAGCGCATCTTCAAGCCCGAGTTCCTGAATCGTATCTCCGATATCGTGTTCTTCCGCCCGTTGGAGAAGATTGACCTCGTCAAGATCGTTGACCTCGAAGTCACCAAGTTCGCCAAGCGTCTCACCGATCGCAAAATCGAGCTGGAGTTCTCCGAGGACGCCAAGCTGCTGCTCATCGACAAGGGTTACGACGAGAAATACGGCGCGCGTCCGCTGCGTCGCGCGGTCGAGCACTACCTCGAAGATCCTCTCGCCGAGGCAATCCTGCGTGGCGACGTCAAGGATGGCGAAGCCGTGTTGGTGGTGCGAAACGGCGATAAGCTTGAGTTCAAACAGAAGAATCCGAGCCAGCCGTCGCCTGACACGAACGTCGCTTCATAAGCGCAACGCTTTTTGGCGTTTCCCGCCCCGCAGCCCGAAAGGTCTGCGGGGCGTTTTTTTTGGCTCGTTGTCCCCCGTCAGGTATTCACACGCTCGGTCATGCAGCTATTCCCCCTGCGTTTTCGGTGGTCCTTGGCTTTTTTTCTGCTCGCCGTGCAGGCCAAGGCTGATCCGACGGCCTTGTTGCCCGATGACTGGTTCACGCGTGCACCCACGGCGGAACGCATCAAGGCGGTTCAAGCGGCGGCGGAGTCCGATGGATTGACACCGGTGTCCGTGCGGCTGTTTGCGGGGGCGATCCGGGCTTATGAACTGCGCCAAGAGGAGGCGGCTTCGGCTTGGTATCTCATTGCGCGTTGGTGTGAATTGCTTGGGCAATCTCAAGCCAAGTCCGGTCGACTCTGGCTCGAAACGATTCACAAGGCGGGAGGCCTGCATGCAGGCGTCGATCAGGCGCGTATTTTTGCGCTGCCGAATGAGCCGATCTCTCGTCTGCTCACCGCCGAGTCGGTCGGCTGGCTCTTGGTTAATCGGGAGTTTTCGGCGACGTTTTTCGACTTGGTCACGCCTCTCGATTGTCTGCCGCAGGTGATCGCAAACCTGCAGACTCTTCGCGAGGCGGATGAGCGTGGCTTTGGCGCTTACACGCAACTCGCGCTGGCCATCGCCCTTGTTTACGACGCACCGCCGCCGCCGTATTGGCCGCACTGGCAGGTGTCGGCTGAGGCGTTGCCGCGCAGGCTTCCTTCGCCGCAATCAGCGTTCAAGTTTTTGGTGGATGCGGATAAGGCGGGAGCGACGCTGCACAAACTCGGAACGCTTTCGGCGGCCGAATTGAGATTCGCGGTGGATTTTTCCGCGCCATTTCCCGAGCTCGCGTGGGCGCAACGTTCGGTGAAGTTCGCGTTGCCTGATCTGGTGAAAAGTTACGAGGCCGTGCGCTATCGGACGGATCGAATCGAGGCGAAGGATTACATGTGGCCGGGTGTGCGTTATGCTCTGCCGGAAATCTACAAGGAGGGAGGAATCTGCGTGGACCAGGCCTACTTCGCGACCCAGTCGGGAAAGGCGAGGGGAGTGCCCACCTTGTTGTTTTCCGGGGCGGGGCGGGATGGGCGGCATGCGTGGTTTGGATATCTCGGGTCAGCGCAAAAGTGGGTGTTGGATGCCGGTCGCTACGCGGAGCAGCGCTACGTCACGGGCGTGGCCTGCGATCCGCAGACGTGGGCGCAGCTGTCGGATCATGAATTGAGTTTCCTGAGTGAAGGGTTTCGTCGTTTGCTTCCTTATCGTCAGTCGAGGCAGCACCAGGTTTTTGCCGATATGTATTTACGGCTGGGCCAGAAATCCGCCGCTGCCGCCGCCGCCCGGAAGGCGGTCAACTACGAGCGGCGCAATGTTGATGCTTGGGAATTGTTGATCGCCGCGAGCGCTGAAGCGCCGGCACGGGCGAGCGAGGCGCTGTTGCGCGAGGCGGCTCAGGCGATGCAGCGATATCCGGATTTGAACGCGCGTTTCATACGTGAGCTTGCGTCGAGTCTTCGTGGACGCGGAGAGGTGAGCGCGGCGGAGTTTGAGGAGCGGTCTTTGGTGCGACGCGGGCAGAGCGGTGGCCGCAGCGACATGGGTGTCGATCAAGCCGTCGCGATGATGGAGGCTGCAAAGCCTGCCGATCAGATGCGCGTTTATAAGCAGGTTCTGCAGCAATATGCGCGAGACGCGGGCATCGATTTTTATGATCGAGTGACGCGGCCATTGTTTACGCAAATGATCAAAGGCAATCGCCGTGGCGAAGCCTTGCAGCTGATCGCGCAGACTCGCGCCGTGCTTAAGCCGGAGCGGGACAGTCAGCTTGATCGCGAGATGACGGAACTGACCGAAAGCGCCAAGTAATCAGTCGCCGTTGTTTACGGCGACCGACAAAAACGCGGCCAGCGCGGGATCGAGATCGGGTGTCGTCTTCCATCCAATCACCAGTCTGCTCTCCGGGCCGGGGCCTTCGAGCGGGCGGAAGACCACCTCTGAAGGCAATTGTTGCGCCTCTGATGGACACATGAACGTGGCGCCGATGCCTGCGCGAACAAAGCCGATGCCGTTCGCGCGCGGCCACACCTCTTCGGCGATGCGTGGGGTAACGCCTGCACGCGCGAAGGCCGCCAGTATGCGGTCGTAGAAGCCGGGGTTGTAGGCGCGGGGGAAGAGCACGAAAGGCGTCGCTGTGAGATCGCGAAGCTGGAGCGACGACTTGGTCGCCAGCGCGTGATCGGAAGGAAGCAGCACGCCATTTTTTTCGCGGAGCAGGAGTTTCGTTTTTAAGCCCGGTGTCGCGGTTGCCTCGGGATGGAAAAAGCCGCAGGCCAACTCCCCGTTTTGCAGCGCCGTCAGTTGTGCCGATGTGGGTGACTCGTTGAGTTCGAGGCGTATTCCAGGAAACTTCTTATGAAATTCGCGCAGGATGGCCGGTAGCACGGTGGCCATCGCCAGACCGGTGAATCCGGCTTTGATGTGTCCGCTGCCGGCTTCGGCCAGCGCCTGCAATTCAGCGGGAATTTTTGTCAGTGTGCGCAGAATCGGCTCCACCCGTTCGGCCAGCGAGCGACCGGCGGCAGTGAGCTCGACCTTGCGACGAGACCGCACGAAAAGCGATGTGCCCAAGGCGGATTCCAGCTGTGCAATTTGCCGGCTCAGAGCGGGTTGGGCTATGGCCAAGGCTTCGGCTGCCTTGCGAAAATGCAGCTGTCTGGCCACTTCCCGAAAGTAAACGAGGTGGCGTAACTCATAATCAAACTGATACTCACGAGGCATCACAGGTGACTGAACAAGTATTTCTCAGGTATGCAAGGATCTGGTAATCTCAGCGTCTTGTTTTGACCACGGGAGCCCTCTCTCGAAAACCTCGACCAACCCTGCACATGGCTAAATCACTCTTTCAAAAAGTCTGGGACGCGCACTCCGTCCGCAAGCTGGCCAACGGCCAGACCCAGCTCCTCATTGGCACGCACCTCATTCACGAGGTCACCTCGCCCCAAGCCTTCGGCATGTTGCGCGATCTCGGCCTGAAGGTCGCCTATCCGCACCGCACGTTTGCGACCGTGGACCACATTGTCCCGACCGACCAGCTCGTCGAGCCCTATGCCGATCCTCTCGCGCAGGCCATGATGGACGAGCTACGCAAAAACTGCGCCGAGAACAACGTCACCTTCTTCGACCGCGCCAGCGGCAAGCAGGGCGTCGTTCACATCGTCGGTCCCGAGCAGGGCATCACCCAGCCCGGCACCACCATCGCCTGCGGCGACTCGCACACCTCCACCCACGGCGCGTTCGGCGCGATCGCGTTCGGCATCGGCACCTCGCAGGTGCGCGACGTGCTCGCCACGCAGACCATGGCCCTCGGCGCCCTCAAGGTCCGCCGCATCGAGGTCAACGGCAAGCTGCGCCCCGGCGTTTACGCCAAGGATGTCATTCTCCACATCATCCGCCTCACCGGCGTGAACGGCGGCACTGGCTTCGCCTACGAATACGCGGGCAGCACCTTCGACGCCTTCACCATGGAAGAGCGCATGACCGTGTGTAACATGTCCATCGAGGGCGGCGCGCGCGTCGGCTACGTCAACCCGGACCAGACCACCTTCGACTACCTCAAGGGCCGTCCCTATTCGCCGAAGGGCGCCGCTTGGGACGCCGCCGTCGAGCGCTGGAAGTCCTTCGCCTCCGACGCCGACGCGACCTACGATGACGTCATGAAGATCGACGCCGCCGACATCGCGCCGACCGTCACTTGGGGCATCAATCCCGGCCAGGGCATCTCCATCAACGAGAACATCCCCAGCCCGGAGACCGCCACGTCCGCCGACGAAAAGGCCGGCATCATCGAGGCGCTCGAATACATGAAGCTCCCCGCGGGCGCCCCGATCAAGGGCACCAAGATCAACGTCGCCTTCCTTGGCTCCTGCACCAACGGCCGTCTCTCCGACTTCCGTGAGGTCGCAAAATACATCAAGGGCAAGAAGGTTGCTCCGGGCGTGAAGGCCATCGCCGTCCCCGGTTCCCAGATCGTCGCGCTCCAGTGCGAGAAAGAAGGCATCGACAAGGTTCTCTCCGAGGCCGGCTTCGAATGGCGCGGCGCGGGCTGCTCCATGTGCCTCGCGATGAATCCCGACAAGCTCGTCGGCGACCAGCTCTGCGCCTCGTCGTCCAACCGCAACTTTAAGGGCCGCCAAGGCTCCATCACCGGTCGCACCGTGTTGATGAGCCCCGTCATGGTCGCCGCCGCCGCCGTCACCGGCGCGGTCGCCGACGCCCGCGAAGTCTTCGCCGTCAACTGACGTCAAAGACCGTTGAAGAGGGAAGTTGAAGTTCAAGTTCCGAACATGCGAACACGCCCGACTTCCCTCCTTAAACATAAACTTCCGACTTAAACTTTTTTAAAATGTCTCTCGCAAAAATCACCTCCGTCACCGGTCGCGCGGTCAACGTCCCCGGCAACGACATCGACACCGACCGCATCATTCCCGCGCGCTTCATGAAGTGCGTGACCTTCGACGGTCTCGGCGAATTCGTCTTCTTCGACGTCCGTCACGACCCGCAGGGCAACAAGATCGACCACCCGATCGACCGCCCCGAGCACAAGGGCGCGACCATCCTTCTTTCCGGCGCGAACTTCGGCTGCGGCTCCTCCCGCGAGCACGCCCCGCAAGCCATCTCGAAGGCCGGCTTCAAGGCCATCATCGCCGAAAACTTCGCCGAGATCTTCTTCGGCAACAGCACCACGCTCGGCATGCCCTGCGTGACCGCCAGCCGCGAAGATATCGCCAAGATCGCCGCCGCCGTCGAAGCCAACCCGCAGACCGAGGTCACCATCGACCTCGTGAAGCTGGAAGCCCGCTTCGCCGGCCAGACCGTGAAGATCGCCCAGCGCGAGACCGCTCGCGACGCCCTCGTCAACGGTCGCTGGGACGCCATCGGTGAACTCATCGACGGCCTGCCCGACGTGAAGGCCACCGCCGCCAAGCTGCCTTACATGGCCGCCTGATCGGTCGATCAAATCACCGCTCAATAGCAAGCCCCGCACGCTCCATGCGTCGCGGGCCTTTTTTTGCACGTAGGGACCGCGCTCGCGCGGCCCGTTGAACGAACACGGAGGTTTTGTCGCAAAAGGCGCAAGAAGGCGCAAAAACGGATACTGTAGTCCGCCTGCTCGCAGGCGCTCCTTTTCTGTCGGGACTTCAGGAGCGATCCGCCCCGGTCTCGGGATGACGGGCACCGTGCAGGATGCTCAGAAATTGGATGGCATCGGCGGTGATGCGATATCGGATCAAAAACGGGAATCGGTCGAGTTGCAGGCGACGAACACCACCACTGCGTTCCGGCCAACGTTGCGGGGAGGCCATGATGATTTCGACGGCAGCCTCGGCATTCGCGATGAAGTCGCGGCCCAGACCATCGCTTTGCTGCTCATAGTAGCGAGCGGCTGAAATCAAGTCGGTCTCGAATTCCGGATGATACCAACGGGTCATCCAAGCGAGGCGCGGGCGTTGTTGAAGACCTCGGCGTGTGACTTGGGTTGGACCTGACCGGACTCGAGTTCGTGTGCACGGGAAAGCGCCTGGATGTCGGCCAGCGCCTCGTCATTGCCCCCGAGGCTTTTCCAGAGTGCTGCAGTCACCCCCAGGCGTTCGCGCTCGGAGAGATGGAGCGCAGCCTCGGTGATTTGCTGGAGGGAAAGGACCATGGTTGAAAGTTGGCTGGAGACGACGAAGGGGTCAATCCGTCGCTGTCACTCGACTGGGTGTGCGGGCTTTGAAACGAGGTAAGCAAGCCTACGCCCGCCGCCACAAGTTCCCGCATTTCTCCGCTGCCATCGAAGCAGCGAGCGAGCTGCTGGTGAAGTAAGCGAAAACTAGCAACTAGCGGCCTTGTATCTTGAGCAATGAAGGACTGGTTGCGGCTTCCGAGAATGGGCAATTAGCTCGTCGGAGGAAGCCGCAACCAGTCCGGGGTGAGCGGCCAACTTTCCCAAGTCAGACCGATTCGGCCTAGAGACGTAAAAGCGATCTCGCGGGTCAGCAGGGTCGATTTGGGGATCTTCATCAAAACTCGAACCGTTGGAAGAGCGCGGCGGAAGCCAGCAGCTCGCATCGCAAGACAGAGCCGTATGAAAACCAAAGAACAAAGTCCGGCGTATGCCGGAGTGGACATCAGCAAGGACCGGCTGGACGTGTCGTTGGCGGGGCAAGGACCGAGCCACTACGCGAACAGCGCGTCAGGAATAGGACAGTTGATCAAGGTGTTCGAATCGTTGCCGGGACCGGTGCGCGTGATCTGCGAACCGAGCGGAGGCTACGAGCGGGCGTTGTTGGAAGGATTATGGGAAGCGAAGATCGCGGTGAGCCTGGTGAACGCAGCCCGGGGCCGGGCGTTTGCGCGTGCACAGGGCCTGCTGGCCAAGACCGATCAGATCGACGCGACCGTGTTACGTGAGTTTGGGGAACTCCTGCAGCCTGAGGAACAGGAAGCGCCGTCGCCGCCGCGGCAGAGACTGGCCGCGTTGGTGCAGCGCCGTGAGCAATTGGTGACCATGCTGTTGATAGAGGAGCAGCGGCTGACACAGACGCGCGACAAGGTGGTGCGCAAGCTGGGCGAGGCGCTAGTCAAGGAGCTGGAGAAGCAGGTGAAGCATGTCGAGAAGTTGATCGAAGAACAGATCGACGATGACGACACGCTCAAGGGCCAGAGCGAACGATTGCAACAGGTCAAAGGCATCGGCAAGGTGACTGCCTCGACACTGCTCGCGGAGTTGCCGGAACTCGGGAAGCTCACACGAAACGAAGCCGGGGCACTGGCCGGAGTTGCACCGTATAACCGGGACAGTGGCATGCATCAAGGCCGACGAACGATCCGAGGCGGACGAATCAAAGTCCGCCGGGTGCTCTACATGGCCGCCACCGTCGCGGCCCGGTTTAATCCTATACTCAAGGCGTTTTACCAACGCCTTGTCGCCGCCGGTAAACCCAAGAAAGTCGCGCTGACCGCCGTCATGCGGAAGCTCGTCGTCCTCCTAAATCAACTCCTCAAAAAACCTGAATTTACGCTCGCCTGAAAGACCGTTGCTGACCCCATTGGCTTTTCGGCGGGTATGGGAAACGACTCGGAGATTTGGCCGCAAAAAGGCGCAAGAGGCGCAAAGAGTAATGTCGGCTTGAAGCCTGCATCATTCATCCGTGCCCATCCGAGATATCCGTGGTTAAAATCCGACTGCTGGAACGATTGGACTAACGCCTTGCATCATTTGAAAACGAACGTATGTTTTCATAGATGAATTTTGAGTGGGACGCCGCCAAGGCTGCCAAGAATCTCGCCAAACACGGCGTGAGCTTCCCCGAAGCGACCCTCGTGTTTGCGGATCCCAAGCGGCTCACGGTCGTGGACACTCGGCACACCGCTGAAATCCGAGAAAACACCATAGGACTCATCGCCGGACTGCTGGTCGTCACCGTCACGCACACCGACCGCGCCGGCGTTACCCGACTCATCTCCGCCCGACCCGCCAGCCGCCAAGAAAGGAACCGTTACCATGCCCACGATTAAAATGACTCTCGCCGAGGCCAAGGCCCGCAAGCTCACCGCCGCCGACAAAGCCCGCCTGACCAAGCTCGCGGCCAAGCCCGACGCCGAAATCGATTTCTCCGACCAGCCCGAGATCACCGACGCCGCGATTGCCGACAGTAAGTTTCGTGTGGTTGGTCGTGGTGGTAAACGAGTCGGCGCCGGTCGCCGCGCGCTCGGCAAAACCCGCAAGACGGTGAAGCTATCTCCGGTCACCGTGCGTCGCTTGGAAGCCTATGCCCGTCGCCACAAGCTCCCGCATTTCTCCGCCGCCATCGAAGCCGCGAGCGAACTGCTGGTGAAGTGAATGAAACTAGCAACTAGCGGCATGAACCCATCAGTCTGAGCGTTCGTCAGTCGCGGCCTGATCTTGTTCGTCTGTCGCTAGCCAAACAAGAAACTCGGCCATCGAGGGATATTGAGCCGCAAGTTGGGCGGCGGAGAGCTTTGGTAGATCCTGTTCCAGTTGCTGGATGACCTCCTCACCTTTGTCCGCAATTGAGAGCACGTCTTCGATGGTGCCTTCTTTCCAAACCCAGACTCCGTGTTTTTTAAGTTTTTTGTGCTGAGCGGCTGCTATCGTTGCGCCGGCAGAATCCTGCGCAAAAAGACGCCAAACCTTCGCTGCGGTCCAAGTGCCAGTTTTGTCTTTCGTTGGCATACCACTATCGAGCGGGAAGCCATGCGTTGCCTGCAGCTTGGAAAGAATCGCCTTAACAGCATTCAGATTGGGTGCATCCGCTTCGCCGGAAATATGCTTTGCGTTGCCAAATGCATAGTCTAGGTCGGCGACAATTCTTACGTTAATCTCCATCGCTTTGAGAACGGCGAACGCGTTATGGAAATTTCCGCTGCCGCCCATTGGAACAACACCGGTTCGATCAGCCCGAGGTGTTCGACCATGGTGGCACTCATAAAGCACCGGGAGCAGTGCTTGCTCTGTTTTTCCTTCGTTCAGAAGAACGCGGTCAGAAAAGAAGACTTGGGCGGCATTACTGAGCTCAAAAATGACACGTGCTGCATGGCCAGCATCGATGATCGAGTCATTAACGGCCTTTGCGAGAGATTTGCGAGCGAGCGTTCCATCGGTGTGGCTAGGCTTTCGAACGATTACCGCACTTGGTGCGTGCTCCCGATGAAGCATCATCGGTGAGTGTGTGCTGAAAATGACCTGATAACGGCCGACCGACAGTGTCTTCAGTGCCTTACGAACTTGCTCGACGCCTTGCGGGTGGAGGAACAGCTCGGGCTCGTCTATCAGCAGAAGCTTTCGTTTTGAGTCGTCAGGCGTCGCTTTCTTCTCTGCGAGGTAACGGATCAACGCCATCTGGATGCAGCGTTGGGCACCGTGTCCGACGGTCCCAAACGTGCGAGATGTGGCTGTATCTCCTTGTGCTTCGATCACTCGGACAGTGCCGTTTTTGAAAAGGTCGGGAATTTCTGGGACAGGGACATCGAGCTTCAACTTCAGGCCCAATCAGTTGCGCAGTGACACCCGTCACGAGCCCTTCGATCACGAGCGCTGAACTCGGATCAAAAAAATCACCGGCCGCTAGAGCCGACGGATCGATCAACCATTCAACAGCGGCAAGGATGTTGGATTTCCCCGCGTTATTGTAGCCGACGATAGGTGTGAAATCGCTAAGACACAGACTTACATTTTTGCAGGAGCGGAAATTGGAAATCGAGATCTGGGCGAGTGTATGCATTTTGGTCTTTGTGTTTCTTCAAACGATCATGGCTCTCAGTAAGTGGCTATGCGCAAGCAGTTATGAACCTCATTCAGGTTAGTTAAAGCCTTAATGACATCTATGTGAATTTTCCGACGGCGCTCGGAGATCGCCGTCCACCTTTGGCTCCGCGCCGAGCTTGCGCCTTTTCAACCGGCAGGTCTTCCTCGGCCTGCCGGTTTTTTACGACCTTTGCCCGCGCATGCGGGCGCGGTGTCGCAACCGTATCCACTCTCCATGTTTTTAGCTGCCATCGACATCTTCAAGGGAGCCGACCTCCTCATCTATCCGCTCGCGGTGTGCTCCATCGCGCTCGTTTTTATTTTGGTTGAGCGCACTTACGCGTTGCGCCGCTCGGCCATCTTGCCCGACGACCTGGTTGATGCCGTCGTTGCCGGACGCCCGATCAGCGGTGGGCAACACTCGGTGTTGTCGCGCATCGTTGCGTTTTCCGAGCAACACCCGAACGACCCTGATGCGGTCAAGGCGTTTGCCCGACTCGAACTGGTGCGGATGGAACGTGGAATTCCTTATCTTGATGTCATCTATGCGGGGGCGCCGCTCATCGGGCTCACCGGCACTGTGTGGTCGCTCATCCGGGTGTTTTCCAGTATTTCATCAGAAAGCGGTCTGCCTGATCCGGTGAAGTTTACCAGCGGTGTGTCGCTTGCACTTTCGGCAACTGTTCTGGGCCTGCTCATCGCAGTGCCCGCGCTCGTCGGCGGGGGGATTCTCCAGCGCCGTGTCGAAAAATACGCCGCGCAACTCGACGTGCTGTTGGAGCGCATCCTCGCCCGCTCGACCGCAAAGTGACCGGCACAATGAGCGGACTTTACCAACGCCGTCGCAAGCGTCCCGAGCTGAACCTCGTCCCGCTCATCGACGTGCTCGTGATGCTCGTGTTCTTTTCGTTTGTGACGATGCAGTTCCGCTCGTCGGCGACGCTCAATATCACGCTGCCCAAAGTCGATACCGCCGGAAAAAACGAATTCAAGGGACCGGTCACCATCGGCATCGCCCCGGACGGCGTGTTGTCGTTCAACGGCAAGGTGGCGAGCGAGTCCGAATTGGCCGACTTGCTTCGGCAGGTTCGGGATCTCGACAAAGACACGCCCGTGCTGATTCGTGCCGATGAAAGCACGCCGCTCAAGACACTGACCTTTGTGATGGATGTGTGCCGTAAAACCGGCCTCAACCGCTTCAGCCTGCAGAGTCGTTGAGCACTACGCCGCGCTTGCCGTCGCAGGTTGCACGTGTGGGTGATTGTGGGCATGAGCCTGTTTGGCTTCGGATAACATCAGCTTGAAGACGTCGGGGATCGCTGTGATGTCCGCCGGGATCGATGGGCGATTGGCGAGAAGCGCGGCGTAGCTGTGTGGCGCGTCGGGGTGATAACCGTGCATCGCGCGAATCGGGCGCTCGCCCATGTGGCTGGGCACAATCAAGACGCCCTCGGCAGCCAAGAAGATGAGTTCGCCGAAATAGCGGTCGGGGAAGAGCGTCCCGAGTTTTTCCAGTTCGTCATCGGACATGACTTTGCCTTGCGGGATCGTTTTGAGCTCATCCGTGATGACTTGGCGGGCCTTGTCGTTGAAAAACCAAAAGCGCGCCATGGTGGAGTCATAGACGACCGCATAGTCACGTCCTGCTTTTAAATCCAGAGACTGGATGCGTGAGCGGAGATCGAGGTGCCTGTCGCAGTTGGCCATGCCGTGGTCACTGAAGATATAGAGCCGCACATCGTCGTAATGTCCGCGGGCGATGGCGATGAGCCGGCGAATGTCTTTTTCGTAGGCGCGAAGCTTCATGGGAACCTCGGGGGATTTGTTGCCGACCCGGTGCAGAAGGCCGTCCAAGTCGGGCCAATACAGGAATGCGAAGTCGATCTGCTCGGCAGTGATATCGTGCAACAACGCCTCCAGATTTCCCTGTTCGCCCCGGGCTGGTTCACTGACGTGGTAGGGAATGCCGCTTTCCTGAAGATGATCGAAAATATTGGCTCCGCGGTTCATGCCGCCGGGTTGAAGCGGGCTCTTTTTTTCGGTGAAGTTGTATTGGTCGATGTCTCGAAACGGCATGTTGTAGAGATCGAAGTAGCCGCGAAATTTCAGGCGCATCTTCACGTATTTGGACAACCAGCGGCGGACGCGACGGCGTCCGGTGAACGCGTGGGGAAACCAGCGGAGCCAGCGCAACGATGCGAAGGGCGAAGCCTTGGGGTCATAGACAAAATAACACCAGTTGCGGTGCTCCGCGGGGAGTTGCCCGGAGAGAATCGATGGAATGCACGCCGAGCTGTAGCCGAAAACGGAGCGCAGCCGGCGGCGATGCGGGGCGAGGTCGCTGAGGAAGGGATCGTCTTTGATGATTTCCCAGCCACAGGCATCTATGAATACAAACAAAGGGAGGATCGGTTTCATGGTTATGGCGGGGGGATTGGATCAACGGATACAGCTGCGTGGGGACGATATCGTGTCAGCGTGCTCGGGGTGGTGGTAACGGGCTTATCAGAGAAAATGAGAAACGCCTGGTCGTCGCGCAGAGGCGTATCGGCGCGGAAGCGGCTCAACTCGGATGCGAGTCGTTCGCATGATTGCTCCGCTGTTTCGGTTGGACTGGTGTTTTTGCTCAACCAGTCGATCAATCGTCGTCGTCCGAACATCTCGCCACCGGGGTTGATGGTTTCGGTGAGTCCGTCGGTATAAATGAGGAGGCGGGCGGGTTCATCCAGTGTGGCGGATTCCTCGTCGTAAACAGCATCACGCAAGATACCCAAGGGCGTGCCTGTCGGGCCGAAATCCCGGGCGGGTCGATGCGCCGCGAGTAGAAGAGAGGGACAATGACCGGCGCTCGCGATCACCGCCTGACGGCTGTGTAAATCGATTCGGACGAGTTGCACGGTGATGAACATCTCGACGGCTGAAAGCTCTTCGTAGAGCAGGGCGTTGAGCCGCGCGAGCAGGTCGCCGGGCTGGTGATGTTGCCCGGCCAAGACCCGGATGAGCGCCCCGGTGATCATGGCAAACATGGCGGCAGGCACCCCTTTCCCCATGACATCCGCCATCACGAGGAGGATCGAATCATCACCGAATGGCAGCGCATCGTAGAAATCTCCGGCCACCTCGCGGGCGCTATTCCAGCGGCCGGCGAGGGTGAAATCGCCGGGCTGTGGGAGCGAACGGGGAAACGATGCGCGTTGGATGGCGCGGGCGACTTCGAGTTCGCGCGTCATTGTGCCGAGCGCCTGCTTGAAGTCAGCCAGCTCGCGATGAAATTCGGCCGGCGTGACCACCGGGAACGGTGTGAACGGCTGGGGAAGGTGGTGTAGGCGTTCTTTCCGCATGATGCTGTGTTACTCGCTTTCCCCGCACATGACATGCGGCCTAATCCTGGCTGATCTCGAAGAACTGATGCATCTGCGTCAGGTGAAGCAGTTGTTGGATTTCCGGGGCGGGGTTTAGCAGGCGCAGTTTGATGCCGGTGCCGTTCGCGAGGTTTTTGTAGAGTGAAACCAGCGCGCCCAAACCGGAGCTATCCACGAAGAGGGTTTGCGAGAGATCGATCTCCAGCGTGTGCAATGCAGGAGGAATGGCGGCCTGCACCTCCTGGCGAAAGAGCGTGGAGTTCACCGCGCTCAGTTCGGGGATATGGCTGACACTCATGCGATGACCATCTTGGTTTATCTTCATGGGGCATCAGCTTTGTTGCCCCGGGATCAGGTTCCGGAGTGGCGCCATCGGTGATTTAACGAGACGGGTTGTCCGCGGTTTGAGCGGCGGCTGGGCTCTCAAGGAGCTGAGAAGAAACGCATCGGGCACCTCCAGGCAGGAACGGTTTTCCCAATTGATGAGGAGATTGCTGCTGGCGAGGGATTGTTCGACGAGGGTGAAATCGCCGACGAACGTTTCAGGCCCGATCACGCTTTGCGTGATACAGGCTCCCGAACCAACGAACGCACGGTCTTCAAGAATCGCGCCCGGACCAATGATTGCATCGGCGCTGACCACGCAATGTTCACCAATCCAGCACGGTGAGTGAAGCTTCGCGGATGCGGAGATCCGCGCATGCATGCCCACGGATATGCCGGGCTTGATTTCCCGGCGACCAATGCGAGCCGGAGTGCCTGCATAAGGCATCCACGTCTGCAGGGCTTTAAACCATGTCCGGTAACTCTCGAAGAGCGGCACTCCGGCAAGTCCCGGAAGGTGGTCCATGATCATGACGTGGTCGGGAGGAGTGTCGGCGGTGCTGTCGCTTTGCGTCATGACTTCCACGCGCAGTCCCCAGCGAGAGCCGTCGCCGACAAGCGCCCTGACTTGATCCGGGCGGTCGGAGGCAATGATGCGGACGTCGCGGTCACCGCGCGAAGCAAGATGCTCCAGCCAGTATTCCATGAGGCATTTGCCAAGGAGCGGGGCGAGGACCAGTGGGTGGTGCTCACTCAAACGCGAGACTTGGGACCGGTGAACCGGGCATATGAGGAGTGTATTCATCAATAGGCCCCCGTTCCCCGCAGCACGGCGGGAATGGTTTTGAAAAGGATTTTGATGTCCTGCCAAAAATTCCGGCTCTCGATGTAGCAAACATCGAGCAGGACTTGTCCGTGGAAATTGATATGGGCTCGTCCGGAGATTTGCCAAAGGCAGGTGATGCCTGGCTGGACGGCGAGCCGACGGTGATCGGCCAGCGAATAGAGGGCGACTTCGCGTGGGAGTGGCGGGCGCGGTCCCACGAGGGACATGTCGCCGCGCAGCACGTTGTAAAACTGAGGAAGCTCATCGAGTGAAAATTTACGCAGCCACCGACCGATGGTGGTGACTCGCGGGTCGTTTTTGATTTTGAAGGTGATGCCGCAATCATGGTGATTTTCCGCGAGCAACAGGCGCAATCGTGCTTCGGCATCGGCCCTCATCGAACGAAATTTGAACATTTGAAACTCGCGGCCAAACCGGCCTACGCGGGTCTGGGGGAAAATAATCGGTCCGTCGTCCTCGAGTTTGATGAGAAGCGCGATGACGAGAAAAAGAGGGCTGAGCACGGCCAGCGCGGATACGCTCAGCACGCAATCCAAGGAGCGCTTGGAAGCGTGTGATGCATGAACGAAGTATCGCCAGGCAAGCCGATCCAGGCGCAGGTGGCATTGCTGGCGCCAGCGGCCTGTGCGAGTTTCAAGAGAGGCAAGGTATTCCACCAAACGTGGATCTACGGAGGGACTAGTCGGTGTGTTCATCGGTTTCCAAGCAGGGTTAAAAGGTCTGCGCAAAAAGACGGGCGGGTGCCGAACCTGGACGAATCGGGACGGAGCAAGGACCAAAGACTCTCGGCCAGGCGGGTGAGATCGGACTCGGAAAACGGCTGGGTTAGAACCACGTCGGCCCATTTTTTCTGCGGCTCGACATAACGCTCGTGTAGAGGCGCGATCCGTTGAAACCGGCGCTCGACCGCAGCGGCCGTGCGACCTCGTTCCGCCACATCTCGAGCCCGCCTCCTCCTCAGTCGCAATGATGCCGGGCAATCGAGGTAGATCTTGAGCGAGAAGAGGCGTCGTGTGGCCGGAGATCGCAAAAGCCAGAGCCCCTCGACGAAAACCAGAGACGTGGGTTGCCACGGATCGGTGGAGGTCAAACGGGTGTGAGTGGTGAAATCATAGCGCGGAACCCGGGTTGCCTGGCCTGCGAGGCAATCGCTCAGCACTTGTTCGGTTCGGTCCCAGTCGATCGCCCGGGGAACATCGAAATTCACCTGCTCGCGACGGGCAGGCGGAAGGTGCGAGCGATCACGATAAAAGTTGTCCAACGAGAGGTGGCAGGCCTGTTCGCCGAAAAATTCGCACAGGCGCGCGGCCATCCATCCTTTGCCGGCTCCGCTGCCGCCGACGATTGCGATCATATGCGGAATGGTTGTTGGTTGCGGCGTGATCATGGGATGGCCGTTTCCGCACGGGCGGTGCTCACTCGTGCAAACATGTCCTCGAGACCGCGCACGTAGCTCTCGAAGTTGAAACGCTGTTCGGCCCACTGGTGCCCGTGCTCGCCCATCTCGCGGGCGAGCGATTTGTTTTTTAGCAGCAGATCCACGCACGCGGCGTAGCGAATGCGATCCATCCACGGGACGAGGTAGCCGGTCACGCCATCGACCAGCCATTCACGAATTCCGCCGGCGTCGAACGCGACCACGGGCAAGCCGTGCCGCATCGCCTCCAGGCCGACGGCACCGAAGGGTTCGGGCCACACCGAACTCATCACCGCGAGACTGGCATCGCGGTAGTAATCCGCGATCCTCTCCTGTGGCACGAAACCGGCGAAATGCACGCGGTCGGAAAGTCCCAGCTTGCGACTCAGTCGTTCGCAATGAGCGCGGTGATTGCCGTCGCCAAGAATCACGCATTCGAAATTGGTGCTCACCAAGGCGAGGGTTTGCAGGAGCACGTCCACGCCTTTTCCACGGACAATCTGGCCCGCGTAAACGATGCGGTTGCGCTCGTCGAAAGAGCTTTTTTCAGTGGATGCGACGAGTGCCGGCACGGGCGCGTGGGTCTCGATTCGCTCGGGTAAAAAACCATTCCGAAGCAACTCGTCGCGCATGTAATGCGTGGCCACGACCATGCGCTCGAAGCGCCGGTTGAGATCAATCTCCCGGCACTTATCGGAGTAGCTCACCCAGCGCGCAGGCAGGCCTCCGCTGGGGTTCCTCGCAAGGCAGGCGCCACAGGGAAAGATGCAAAAAAGAGAGGCGGGGCGGGTGCAAATCCGGCGCGTGATGCAGTTATATTTATAACCGCGCATGCAGTAGAGATTGTGGTCATGGACCATCCTCACGATCGGTGCGCCGCATTTCACCAAGGCTTCGATGACCAAAAGATCGGTCATGTTGTGGATGAAAATGAGATCGGGTGAAAACGTCTCGACGGCATGGCTGACCACCACAGCGGGATCGTTTCCATCGGTTGAAAATCTACGCGTGAACGTTTCTTGCCACGCCTGCGCATCCTTGCCGGTGGACTCGCCATGAAGGAGGCCGATGGCGTGTCCGCGTCTGCGCAATTCCAAGCCGGTCAGCATCACGTTGACCTCTGCGCCTCCGAATGCGCCAAACCGATCGTGGACAAAAAGCAGTCGCATGGGAGTGGGTTGATCGAAGTTTTCCGCCGGGTTTCGGTGCTGTGCTTGGTGTCACTCAATAGTAACAAAAACAGTTGCCGTGTTCAGTAGGTGAAGACCGTATCCGCGCCCCGTTCCGCTCCTTGATCCGCATCGTGGGATTCCCGAATTCACGGTCGGACAACGGTGGCGTTTCCCACGGCAAACACCCGACGACCATCAGGCCATTGCGCCTCCGCCTCGAACCAATGCTCGCCGGTGTTGCGTGGTGTGAAGGTGAAATCCCCACCGAAAACCGGTTGTTCGTCGCGTGCCTCCCAAACGATCCGGGCCTGGTTTAAATCGAGGTCGCGAACGCTGATTCGGACTGTGAGCGGACGGTCCACCAGAGCCTCGGCAGGCAGTTCACTGATGGTTGCCGCGGTGGCTTTCCACAGTTGGCTGCGCAGGGAAGTTTCCGCCATTAACCACGCGGTGACTCCCAGCCCGCGTGCCTGGTTCACGACGACAAACTCGGTCGCGAGATTAAAACTGTCACCCCAACGGTCGTAGATAGGGTAGGGTGATTCTTTATCGCCATCGAGCGGAGAGCAGAGCGCGCCGAGTTCCTCCTTGTAGTAATCGAGCCAGCCAAAGCCGTTTTGAATGCTGCCGATGGGAATGCCGGATGGCGGGAGCACGCGCCGGTCGTTCAAGGCGTAATGGTGCACAATCTCACGCTGACGCTGCCAGCCGAGTCCGGTGAGGTAGGACTGGTTCACCGGATTACCGCCCGCCTCGTAGTTCACGTTGGAGAGAAGCGCGGAAAAAAAGTCGGCACGCGGATCGTTCCCGATCGGATAATCGAGCTGGCAGGCGGTCGCCAGATCGAAGGCTTGGTCGAGCGGAAAAAACCAACCGGCCCCGAGCATGCGTTTCGTGGCCTCGGGCAGGGCGAGTCCATAGGCGCTCTGCTGCGAGGCACGCAACCAATCCTCGGCCCCGGCGACGATTTCCGCTTCGCATTTCCCGAGAAGCAAGGGATCGACCTGCTCGCGAGTGAGCCGGCCCGAGCGCACGGAAAATGCATAGCTCCGAATGGCACGCCCGTAGCTCTCGCACAATCGCCACCAGCCCCAGCGGCGTGTCTCGGGATCGGCTGGATTGAGCCAGGCGTGCGCGCGGTCGTGAAATTCGCGTTCTCCGGTGGCGACGAAAAGTTCGGCCGCGGCCCAGGCGAGTTCGTCATTGTGTCCGAACTCGTCGCCGTAGTGCGTCAGTTTTTGGTAGGCGCCGTCCTTGCCGTGACGCGCGATGGCGGCTTCGAGAAACGCCCAGCCGCGCCGTGCAACGACAAGGTAACGCGCGGCATCCTCCGGAAACTCGCGCTTGAATCGTGGCGAGCCGGCGCACTGCGCGAGCGCCGCGACGGCGGCGGCAGTGACGGCGGTGTTTTTTGGCCATACGACCTGGGGGTCGCCTTGATCGGGCAGAACGTCGTTCTCGTAACGACGGTCGCGCGGATAGACCAAGAAATAAAAGCCACCGTCGTCATCCTGCATACGGGCCAGGAAATCGGCCTCCCATTTTGCTTCTTGCAGCAAATCGCTGCGACCGTCTCCGCTCTCTGGCAGACCAAGATTATCGAGTTCGCCCGCCTTGGGAAACGAGTCCACGGCGAACACCAGATGGTGAACGAGACCGGCGCTGTTGATGGTGTATTTACTGTAATCGCCCGCGTCGTGATGACCCCCGGCGACGTCGATTTTACCGCTGCGTTTATAAGGATAGAGACTGGTTTCGACGCTGGTGAGCGGCGGCGCGCTCTGGCTTGGATTGTCGACTCCCTGGTTGGCGACTTTAAGAAAATCCTGGGTCATCTCGAAGGCGGGCGTCGGCACTTCGGCAGGCGCGGTGTGGCAAGGACCGTGAGCGAAGCGGGTGAACGGCAGAGCGTTGTCGGTGCCGCAACGTTGGTGATAAAGCCCCAGTGCGTAAGTGCGCGCAAACGCACCGGGGATCCCGTCGTCGATGCGGAAGGATCGCGAGGCGCCCAGTCCTGGAACAACCAAACGGTATTCTCCGGGTGTTTTGAAGGTGCTGAAATCCGCGGCGAGCACGCGTTGATACCATGGAAACGGGAAGCCTTGATCGGGTCGCGGCACGAGTTTTCCCCCATGGACGATTTTTCCGGAGTGGACTTCCACGAGCTGAAAGCCGGTGGTGGCCGGCACGTCCAACTCGCCGAGACTGCCCAGATAAAAGCCAACCATGGCGATCTTCGGCCATGCAGGAAAATAGCCCGCTTGGTTGACATGGATCGCGGGACTGAATCGCAGGGGGGCGGTTTTGGCGGTGAAGACGGGCAGGGCAAACCGGCGATCGGGAAACGTGAGGGACACCTCGTGGTCGTCGGGCACCGGTTCGGCAAGTTGAAGGTAAAGGAAATTACCGATGCGTAAATCCCGTTCGCGGAGTGGGGCAAAAACCGGGCGACGTTTGAAACCGGTCGCGCGCACTGCCACGGGCTTTCCGCCAACGATGACTTTCGGGAGCGCGTCAGGGGCGCCGTCCTGGAGCGCCTTGAATAGATCCACGCCATTGACCATACCACAGCCATCCGTGGTCGGCGGACTGGAGGTGATCCATGTGACCTCAAGCGTGAGTGGCGAGAGCACGCGCAAGCCGTGTTCACCGGATGCGGGCAATGCCAATGAAGGTGCATCGCCGACGAGCGTGTTAAGGGCATGGCTAGCCGTGGCCGGGACCACTCCGGCAAGTCCGGCCATCAGGGCAACGAGGCACCGGCACGCGTGGGTTGAGGGGATGGAAATCATCCTCTTATTGGACGTTTTCCGGGCCGCGCGACGTATGGGGTGTGCGCCTGCTTGGCGCATTTTTCCTTACCCAATTAAAGTGAATTAACCGCCGAGATCGGCAGAACCTTGGGGCCGGCGTTGTGTCAGTTTCGACACTTATCCTGCATGTCCCGCTTCCCTTTTGCCCTATGAAGAAGACGACCGAATCGAAGAGAAAATCCCGCGGAGGTAAACCGGAAGCCAGGGAGACTCCGTGTCATGGAAAATGAAACGATGACCGAAATCCACTGCGCGGTGGATATCGTGACCGCCCGGCAGCGGGGACGGGCCTTGGCGCAGGAGCTTGGTTTCAGTGGTCGCGATGTGACCCTGATCGCGGCAGCAATCTCCGAGGTTGCCCGCAATATCGTCGATCATGCGAAGCAAGGGCAGATTGTGATGAATCGTATTAACGGGCGAGGCGATCCGGGTATCCAGATCATCGCGATCGATGAGGGCCCGGGAATTCGTGATGTGCCGCAGGCGATGCAATATGGCTACTCCACGCGAAAGGGGCTGGGGGTTGGGTTGCCCGGGGCCAAGTGGATGATGGACGAGTTTGATATCGTTTCGAAGATGGGAAGGGGAACGACCGTCACCATGAAGAAGTGGCTGCGGTAACGTCGTTGAATTCCTATGACGCGACCACGTCCCAGTCTGACGAGCGCCTACCGGAAAGCCCTGCGAGATCATCTCGCGAGGGAAGGGGAGGCGCATCTTCAGCGAGCCTACGAACTCGGGCGCGTCGCGCTTCAACGGGGATGGGGACTGCTGGACATGACTCGCTTGCATCAGGAATCGCTGGGCACCATCGCCGCGCATTCTGGAGAGCCGGTGGTGAAGGCGGCCGAGGCTTTTTTCATGGAAGCGCTTTCGCCTTTTGAGGCCGCGCATCGCGGGTTTCGCGAGGCGTTCCATCGATTGCAGCAACTCAATAAGGCGGCGGGCCGGCGCAACCGCCAGCTCGCGGCCATCAACATGCGGTTGAAGCAGGAGATCGCCGGACGAAAAAAAACCCAGGAGGAACTTGGCAAGCGCGAACGCCAGTTGGCCGAGGCGCAACGACTGGCCAGCGTGGGCAGCTTCGAGTTGGATCTGGGCACGGGCCGGCTCCAATGGTCGGACGAACTTTTTCGGATTCACGGATTGGCTCCACAATCGAGAAAAGCCTCGCTCGGTGATTATTTGGTGCGTGTGCATCCGGAAGACCGGCTGCGCGCGAGGCGTTCCATCCAAGCCGCCATCCGCGATCGAGCGCCGTATTCCTTCGATGGGCGTATCGTGCGCGGCCGGGGAGAAGTCCGGACCTTGCACTCGCATGGCGAAGTGATTCCCAGTGGTCGAAACCCTGGCGCTCCGTTGCGGTTGGTCGGTTATTGCCAGGACATCACCGACCGAAGGCAGGCGGAGGAAATGTGGAAGCGTTACGAGACCATCGTGAACACCGCGCGGGATTTTCTCACATTGGTGGACCGGCGTTACCGTCACGAGGCGGTCAACGATTCCTATTGCCGCGCGCATGGTTTGAGGCGCGAGCAGATCATCGGCCGTGGCATCGCCCAATTGTGGGGACGCGCACCTTTTTGCTCGATGATGAAGCGGCACCTCGACCTGTGCTTTTCCGGGCAGGACGTGCATTACCAGTGTTGGTTTAAATTCGGGGAGCTCGGTCGCCGTTACTACGACGTCAACCACTACCCTTATCTGCACAATGGCGCGGTTACGCATGCCATCGTGGTCATTCGCGATATCACGGAAGAGAAACAGGCGCAGGATTCGTTGGAGGAAAGCAAGGAGCACCACGTCCAATTGTTCCGAGAAGCCCGGGCGATGGAGGAAAACTTGCGCCAGCTTTCCCATAAGGTCGTGTCGGCCCAGGAAGAGGAGCGTAAGCACATCAGCCGTGAGCTGCACGACGAGGTCGGACAGACCCTCACGGCGGTCAACGTGAGCATCGCGATGCTTCGAAAGGAGGCCGGAGATGATGATCGGTTGATCGGCAAGGTGGCCGAAGCCCAAAAACTCCTCGAACAAAGCATGGAGACGGTGCACCGGTTTGCGCGGGAATTGCGTCCGGAGATGCTTGATCATCTCGGCCCCTACGCCGCGTTGCGCTCTTATGTGAAATCCTTTGGGGAACGCACGGGCATCAAGACGGTGCTGCAGCCCGGCGCGTGCCTGGACCGCATCGACGGACAACAGGCCATCGTCTTGTTTCGAGTTGCGCAGGAAAGCCTGACCAACGTTTTCAAGCACGCAAATGCCACGCAGGTGGATATACGTTTTCCCCGGATCAGCGGGGGCATCTGCATGGAAATCGCCGACGACGGACGTTCGTTTCGAGTGAGTGAGCAACTCGCGGGCAAAGGGCGACGACGGCTCGGACTTATCGGAATGCAGGAGCGCGTGCGGCTCGTGAACGGGACGTTTTCGATCGAGTCCATTCCGGGCAAGGGCACGACCGTGCGGGTGCAGCTGCCCGTTTCTCCCGCTCAAAAAATCACCGGAGCAATGCGGGCTCCGGCAATCAAGAAAACCAAACTATCATGAAAAAAATAAACGTGCTCCTGGCGGATGATCACACCGTGATGCGGCAGGGGCTGCGATCACTGCTGGCGGTGGAGACCGACATCGAGGTGGTGGGCGAGGCCGACAACGGCCGTCAGGCGGTGCAGCTGACGCGGCAACTCAATCCAGACGTGGTCATCATGGACATCGCCATGCCGCGGCTGAACGGATTGGAAGCGACGCGGCAGATTATCAAGGAGGGGGTCGCGACGAAGGTCCTCATCCTCTCGTCCTACAGCGACGACGAGTTTGTCGATCAACTCACGGAGGCGGGGGCGATTGGTTATCTGATCAAGCAGACCGCGGCCAACGATCTGATCCGGGCGATCCGTGAGGCGAGTGCGGGGAATGCGTTTTTTAGCCCGTCGATTTCGAAGCGTTTATTGGAGCACTACCGCGAAGCCTACATGAAGGGGAAGCCGTTGCAAAAACACGCCGAGCCGCTCACGTCGCGCGAGTTTGAAGTGATCCAGCTGGTGGCCGAGGGGAAGGTGAACAAGCAAATCGCCGCCGAATTATGCCTGAGCGTGAAGACAGTGGAGAAGCATCGGCAGCAGGTGATGAACAAGCTCAACATCCACGATGTGGCGGGTCTGACGCGTTATGCGATCGCGCGCGGCATCATCGAGACCTCGCCGAAGCTCATGTGAGCGCGAGTGGCATACATGAAGACCGCTTACGCGTTTCTGCGGCGACTCTCCAACTCGAGCCAGCGGCCAATGAGCACGGCCGAGGTGCACCAGAGAAAGAGAATCGCCGGGTTGTGGAATTGGAAATCCACCCACGCGTGGGCGGCGGTGATGACCAGTCCCAGCACCATGAACATGAGGTGCGGTTTCCTCCATGCCTGCTGACGGATCAAATGGCCTGTGCAGAACGCCAGCATGGCTGAAAGAATCGCGGCACCGATCAGACCGAGTTCGGCCAAGAGTTGCACGTAGTCGTTGTGCGCGTATTCCCAGCGTAATCTGCCGTTCGCGTAAATTTCGGGGTAGTTGCGCTGATAAACCGGGAAGTAGTGCCGGAAGCTTCCGGCGCCCCAACCGGTCACGAGATTATCGGCGGCCATGTCAATCGTGGCACTCCGGGCGAGCGTGCGCGTGACCACGGAATTGTCGGTTTTTCCATCTTCCATCAACTTTCCGATGCGTTGGAAGGCTTGGTCGGTCTTGAGGAAATATGCGCCGAGTCCGATAAAGAGTGCAAAAATGGCGCAGAGCAAGGTGATGACCCAAGCGCTGCGACCTTCATTGCGGTGGATTGTGCAGCGGATGATAAACCCGATGAAGGCGATCGAGGTGAATAGCATCAAAAGGATGGTTCCCGCACGTGAATTGGAGAGCAGCACGCTCAATCCCAACAGCACCGAAAAAAACGCAAACACGGGGGCCGGGCTCCTGCGTTCCAAACGACGTTCGGAGCGGGAAAAATGCCAGTAGAGCAAGCCGGTGCAGAGCATGAGCACCAAATTAAAATAAGCTCCGGCATGGTTTTTGTAGATGATCGTGGCGAATTCGTAGCCGGCGCGCTTGGGAATAAACCATAATATCTTATCGGCCTTCGTGACCTTTTGGAGAATGCCGACGATGGCGAGCAACGCGCCATTGGCCACGATGACACTGAACAGTGTTTGAATCGCGGTTCGACGCGTGATCCCGACCCAGAGCGCGCATCCGAGCATCCAAGCGGCGCTGTAGATGACGAGCACCCGCCAAGGATTCATATCCTTGTAAGGGGTATCCATGCCGCTCGGCAGCCACGTGATATTATCGAGGCGGTTGAGCCACCATGATTTGCCATCACGTGCATAGACCCAGGCCGGGTTGAGCGCTTGTATCAAAATATAACCCAGCAGCAGCAACCCGAGCCAGAAGATCGGGAAGCGAATGAGCTTGGGCCACATGATGAGCTTGAAGTCGCCCTGCGGGGCCAGCTCACCGGTGTAGCGACGGTTGCGCAGCGCCACTGCAAAGGCCAGCGAGGCCAGTCCGAGGCTTACAAACTGGCTCCACACCTGCATGGTGCCGAGCGCCCAAGGCATAAAGCAGAGCAGCAGTCCTGCGATGCTGACCAAGGCAGTTTCCAACACATGCAAGTCCGAGCGGGCGCGCATGTCGCCTCGGAATGATTCCAAGGACGATGGGTTGGAACGCGACGGACCGGGAGAGGAGGGGCGTTGGGAAAGCACGAGAAAGCTGGAAGCTAACAGTGACTAACCGGTTGCTAGAAGTTTTTTCGGTATTCGTAACCGCTGGCGTCTATAAAGATCAGGGTGGAGGTCTCGACCCTGAGGAGCCGCAGTTGGGTGGGGCGATCGACGAGGTCGTTCAGGCGGAAGACGCGGTCGTTCATGATGACTTTGGGATCGGTGGCGGTTACGCGGATGCCGGATATGCGAAGGGTTTCCAGAAACTCGTAAACCTTGGGATTAGCCGTGGGAGTCGAGGGGGCAACCGTGGTGGCGGGGGCTGTCGGCACCGGATTGACCACAACCGGGGTGGCTTGCACGGGTGGTGCGACCGGCGGGGGGGCAACGGGGGGCGTGGCCGCAGGTGTGATTGGCGGGAGCTTAACGGCAACTTCCACCGGAGCCACCGGGGCAACCGGCGGTGGAGTGGGCGTGGGTGGGGGGGGCGGGGTGGGCACGGCTGCCACCGGCGGAATGGGTGCGGCTGCCGTATGCGTTTTAATGGGGGCGGGCGGCGGCGCGTCGGGGATCAGGAAGATGTAGGCGAACACTCCTGCCATGACGGCCACGGCTCCTCCGCCACCGAGTAGCAGAATAAGCGTGCTCGCGGGCATGGGCGGGCGACGCTTGGCGATGCGGGGGGCGGGTCCCGCCGTGGTGACGGTTGCGGGAGGGGGCACGGCCACGGGATCTTCCATTCGCTGGCGCTGTGCTTTCTTGAGCGCTTCGTTGATTAAACTCATGGATTAGGGGGAACGGGAGGATCGGGGTGACGGTGGCCAGACAAAGGGGTTGAAGATGGTTTTTGCAACCTTACGACCTAGCAGGTTTTCGGCCGATTCCGGGCCTGTGGAGCTGGAGTATATTCACGATATTATTCCGTGAGGTTACGCATGTCCTTGTGGGCACGGCGGACGTCCCACCATGTGATTTCGTCGGAATCTCGGATGAACGCCGCGAGAATGGCCTTGTCGCAGAGATTGTTGATAATTCTGGGGATGCCCTTGCTGTAGCGATGAACCGCCCGGAGCGCCCAACGGGTGAAGGCGGGGCGGCCCATGCCGCCTGCGAGGGTGAGGCGATGTTGCACGTAATGCTGGACGTCACCGAGGGTGAGCGGGTGCAACTCGTAATGGATGAGAATACGTTGGCGAAGCTGGCGCAGTTCTTTGCGGGCGAGAACGTCCTTGAGCTCGGTCTGACCCATGAGGACGATTTGCAGCAGCTTCTGCTTGTCGGTCTCAAGATTGGACAAGAGGCGAACCTGCTCGAGGACTTCGAAGGAGAGGTTTTGGGCCTCATCGATGATCAGGACGATATCGCGGCCCTTTTCGATGCGCTCAAGCAGCACGCGGTTCATTTGCGTGACGAGATCGTGCGGGTTGCGGGAGAGATTGACTTCACCGAGTTCGGTGAGGATCGCCTTGAGCATCTGCGTCTCGGTGACGCGCGGATTCAGGATGAGCGCGGTATCGTAACGCTCGGGATCGAGTTCGTTGAGGAAGCGGCGGCAAAGAGTCGTCTTCCCGCATCCGACTTCGCCGATCAGGACGATAAAGCCTTTGCGCTCGCTGACCCCGTATTTGAGGTGCTGAAGGGCTTCCTGGTGAGTCGGACTGAGGTAGAGGAACTTCGGATCGGGCGTGATGCTGAACGGCATTTCGTTCAGCCCGTAGTAACTCTGATACATTGCTAAGGAATTAGGGAGAGGGCGCAGGGGAACGCACGCCCAAAGCAGCACGAACGAATGAAAAAGAATGTGAAACGGCTGCGGAGATTAAACTGCGATTCAGCACCGCGCCGGAAAAAGCTTTCTCTCACGCCGGGGTATGCTCTCTGTTGAAGGAGAGTTTCCAACATGCCCATTCGACAGATCATCGTCGCAGTTTACCTGCTGCTCTTTCTGAGCGTGGGGGCTGGCTCGGCGATGTTTTTTTGGCAGACACGGCAGGAATACAACCAGCTGCGCCAAGTCGAACTGGCCACTCAACGGCGGCTGGCCGAGGCAGAGGAACGTCTGCGCGAACAGCAGCACGTGTTGCAGCGTTTGAGGACGGATCCCGCCTACGTTGAGATGAAAATCCGTCAGCGGCTCGGCTATGCCCGTCCGGAGGAGTTTATCTTCCGATTTGAGGAATGAACGCGTCCGGCCCTGTGATTCAACGGGGTGGCCGGCGCTTGTTGGGCGGCTTGGTTTTGATGATGGGCCTGCTGCTCGGTGGATTTCAGGGCGCTTCGTTGTCGGCTGCGGAAAACCGTCTCGATGAGTTCAAGCCGTGGTTGGCATTGCTGGCAGGTGAGCTGCATGGCGTCTTTACTCCCGTGGAAGGGCGTCCGCTGGCATGGGGGCTGACGTGGTCCCCCGGCAATGGAGCCGTGCGCAAGGGTGAGGTTACGGTTGAAGGGCCTGATATCACGCTGAAGATCGCCGTTGAATTTGAGTTCGTGACCGGTCGTCTGCGCTGGCGGGCGATCGAAGGCCGCGTGGATCTCGGCGCATGGCTGCCCGTGCTCGCAACCCGGCCCGAACTGGAGTCCATGCTGACGGGTCTGAGCGCCACGGGTGTCGTGATCATTAGTGGTGAAGGACTGTGGTCTGATGGCGTTGTCACGGGTGGTCTGCGGGCGGAGTTGGCGGAGGGCACGGTGCGCAACGAGGCGGACGGCTGGTCGCTCGAAGGCGTGACTTTTCGCGTGGGCGGTGATGCGGCGGGGCTTTTCAAAGCGCGCGTGCCCTTCGAGTTGGCGGTGCGCACAATCAGCACTGCGCGTTTCGGTGCGCGTAATTTTACGGTGAGCGCGACTCTGGACGACTTTGAGCGCATCCAAGTGAATACCGCGCGAGTTGAGATCGCGGGCGGTGAGGTGAAGGCCGAGCCGTTTACGGTGTCGTTGTCCAAACCGGCGATCGATGTGAACCTGGTGATGCAGCGCGTCGGGTTGCAGGACTTGGTGGTGTTTGTGCCGACGGCTCTGTCCGAGGCGCGTGGCCGTATCAACGGCAAGTTGCGGCTCAAGTGGAACTCCGACGAGGGCGTGCAAGTCGGCGAAGGCGGGCTTGAGCTGGAGAAGAGCGAGCCCACGACATTGCGGTTGGTCTCGGCGCCGGGCTTCTTGACTGAAAAAGTGCCCGCGCGCTTCACTTGGTTGCCGTCGTGTTTCGGGCCGTTGTCCCGATGGTTCGCGCCGGCCAACCCGGGCTACAAGACCTTGAGCGAGATCGAACGTGGAAAGCTCGGCTTGCGTGTGGAATCACTTGATGTGCGCCTCACTCCGGAGGGTGACGAACGGGGCCGGAGCGCCTCGGTGATCATTCGTGCGCGACCCGAGCAGGACGGCACTGCGGTCGGTGAAGTGACGTTGGAGGTCAACGTGGCGGGGCCGCTCGCCGCCGTGCTGCGATTGGGCATGAAGCAGAACCTTTCCGTGTCGTCCGATTGAGGAAACTTTCATTGCCAGTTTCCGTCTCATTTTAAACCCTACGCCATGCTTCGCCGCCTTTTCCTGCTCGGTTGCGCCGGCCTTTTTTCTGGCTGTATTCATGTGAAACTCGATCCGGTTCAGGTTCACGCCACGGTGGACGTGAACGTCAAAGTGGATCGGGCCCTCGATGAATTCTTTGGTGATATCGACAGGAAATCCACGACCATCAACGCACCTGCCGGCCAGCCATGATTCATATGAAAACGCATTTGCTTCGTCTTTTTTATGTTTCGGTTCTGCTGCTGGGGATTCCCGCTCTGACGCAGGCTCAAGATCTCGGCGCGATCCGTGCCCGCATGGAGCAACGTATCGGCCAGATCGACGTGCTCAAAACCAGTGGCGTGCTCGGTGAAAACAACCGCGGTTTCCTCGAAGTGCGTTCGGGTGATGACCAAGGTGTCGCCGCCGCCGAGAACGCCGATCGTGCCGCCGTTTACGCGGCTCTCGCGAAGAAGACCGGAGCCACGGCTGATTCTGTGGGCAAGGCTCGCGCGAAGCAGATCGCCGGAGCCAGCGCCAAGGGTGTCTGGGTTCAGGCGGAAAACGGCGAGTGGGCGAAGAAATGACGATTCAGGAACGTCTCGCGCAGTTCCTCGGAAAAACACCCGACGTGAGTGGCGCGATTTTTGTCGCACCTAATGCCACGGTCATCGGTGACGTGACGCTCGGTCGCCAAAGCAGTGTTTTTTATGGCGCGGTGTTGCGCGGAGACATCAATCGCATCGTGGTGGGCGAGGGGAGCAACCTTCAGGATAACGTGGTGGTGCATCTTTCCGATGATGCCGGCGTCCGCATCGGTGATCACGTTACGGTGGGGCACGCGGCGATCATTCACGCCTGCACCATCGACGATGGGTGTCTCATCGGGATGGGCGCGACGATTCTCGATCATGCGCACATCGGCGCGGATAGTCTGGTGGGTGCCAACGCGTTGGTGCCGCAGGGATTCTCCTGTCCGCCCGGCTCGTTGGTGTTTGGCTCACCAGCACGGGTGGTGCGGGCGCTCACGGACGAGGAGCGCGGTGCGGGTCGCCGGCTCGCGGCGAAATACAGGGAAGTGGCCAAGGCTCATGCCGCTCGCGGTTGATAACTGGGCACAAAAAAGCCCGCACCAGTGAAGGTTGCGGGCTTTTAAGATGTTAACGAAAGGGCTTAGGCCTTCTCGACGAGACCGGCCTTGATGGCCTTGACCGAGACGAGGACGCGCTTCGTGCCGCCGTTGGCGGTCTTGATGCGGATCTTCTGCAGGTTCGGGCGGAACTTGCGCTTGGTGATCGTCGTGATGTGCGTGCCGATGCCGCCGCTCTTCTTGGACTGACCTTTACGGTGGATGATGGAGCCCTTGGTAGGACGTTTGCCGGTGATTGCGCAGATTCTGGCCATATGGAAGTTGGTTAAAGGGTCAGAGATAAAAGTCGGCTCCATTGCGAAGCAAGGGCAAATTTCAGGCCTTTTGCCGACGTGCGTGCAGCACTTGAAACTTCTGTCCCAAATGCGAGGGATGCAACAGTTGCAACAGGGCCAGTTTTCGAGGGCTTAACCGGGAGGCCTCCGCTGCCATCGCTTGGGATAGAAACTGACCTGCGTGGTGAATGAAAAATGACTCCTGTGATTCCACGGCGCTTCCGACAAACCCCGCGCCATCGAGGGCGTCCACCAACCAGTCCCAGCACACGTGGCCGGTGAGGTCCTGCTCACCCGGGCGCGCGAGAAGTTCGTTGGACTGTTTGTGCTGAAAATACGCGCGGGTCGTTCCGGCGGGCGTCGCGGTCGCGAGTTCGGCAAGGGATTTCCCGTAATCGAAGGCCACGAATAATCCGTCCCAAGGTTGAGTGGCGAGACGGGTTGCCAGCTCCGCGGCCGCCCGTGGTGCGTCGAAGACATAGCCTTCGGCCGCCTCGGACGGAAGCCAGGGCACAGAGACATCCCCCAGCTCAATCTCGCGCAACGTATTCGCGTGGAGGCTAACGCCCAACTCGTTCCAAACCGCTCCTCGTCGCACAAAGCGGCGCAAGGGTTGTGCATCGAATAATTCGTTGGAGAACACCACGCAGGATCCGCTGATCTCCAGTGCTTCGCCCACGCGCAAGGTGCGTGCTGATGCGAACGGATGTGACACGCCCGCCAGCACCCCGTCGCCCGGTTCGGCTCCGATTTCGACGAACACATGATCGCGGGCCGCGGTTTCGCCTCCAAGCAGTGTCACGCAGGCCGCTGAGATCATTTCGCCAAAGACCGCCCCTGACGTGCTCGCCGTATAAAAATCCGTGCCCGGTTCGTAGCCGACGCGCTTCCGTGCCTGGCGATAGTAGCCTAGTTCCGGGTGGTAAAGGGCCAGCTCCATGAAATCGGCAAACGTCAACACGCCCGCCGGACCCGAGCGGGCAAGGAAGGCTGTGGCGAATTCGGGCGAAGGTGTGGATGACGATCCCATTTACAAAAGCGATGAGTTGGCCACAGTCCGACGGATGCTCAAACGCATTCTCGTCATCGCCTCCGGGGTGTTCCTCGGCACCACGCTCTCCTTGGGCGTTGCGCAGATGGCCGCTGCGTGGGGTTGGTGGCCCAATCGCGATCTGGAGCAATCGTCCCGCTACGTGCGCGAGGTGCTCAAACTCGTGAACGAGGAGTATGTGGACGAATCCAAAGCCGAGTTGCCCAAGCTGACCGAGGCCGCATTGCAGGGCATCATCGGTTCCCTCGACCCGCATTCCGAATACATGAATGCGCGCGACTACAAAACCTTGGAGGAGGAGATCAGCAGCGAATTCGGCGGCATCGGTGTGCAGGTCGAAATGCGCAATGGCAGTGTGCTCGTGATCGCGCCCATCGCCGGCACCCCGGGTGCGCGCGCCGGGATCTTGCGCGGCGACATCATCGTGAGCATCGAAGGAAAGAAGATTGAAAAGCCTGCGCTCGACAGCGTGGTCGGCCAATTACGCGGCAAGCCGGGCACCAAGGTCACTCTCGGTTTCACGCGTCCGTCCACGGGCAAGGACTTCGAGCTCACCATCACGCGCGAGCGCATCAAGGTGGAGAGCGTGCGCGACGTGCGCGTGCGGCCCGACGGAATCGGCTACGTGCAGATCACCCAATTTTCCGAACGCACGGGCGAGGAGTTCGTTGATGCTCTCAACAAGCTCAATGAGCAAAACATGCGCGCGCTCATCATCGATCTGCGCGATAATCCCGGTGGCTTGCTCAACTCGGCCGTCGAGGTGGCCGAGCCGTTTTTCAACAAAGGTGAGTTGATTGTGTATACGCAGGGCCGGCGCAAAGAAGACCGGAACGAATTTCGTGCGGCTGCGCCCGAGCCGGCGCTTACCCTTCCAGTGGTGGTGCTCATCAATGCGGGCAGCGCCAGCGCGGCCGAGATTGTCTCCGGTGCGCTCAAGGACACGCGCCGCGCGGTGATCGTGGGCGAGCGTTCGTTCGGCAAGGGCTCCGTGCAAACCATCCTGCCGTTGCGCAAGGGGGAGGGACTTCGCCTTACGACTGCGCGTTATTACACGCCCAGTGGAGTGACCATCCACGAGAAAGGCGTTTCGCCCGATGTGGAGATCGTCATGTCGCCCGCCGAGGATCAAAACGCCCGCCTTCAGCGGGCGCGCGAGGACGTGAGCGATCCCGCGGAATTCAAGGCGCGCTTCAATACCGAGCTGACACCCGATCGTCAGTTGGAGGCCGGAGTCTCCGTGCTCCAAGCCGCGTTGCTGCTCGATGAAGAAGCGAAGGGATCGGGAGTGTCGCTGTCCCCTGTGGCGGCCAAACGTTGATGATTCTAGCGATTGAAAGTTCCTGCGACGAAACAGCCGTCGCTTTGTTCGATCCCGCGCACGGGCTCGCGGGTGAATGGATCCATAGTCAAATCGCCCTGCACGGCCGCTACGGCGGTGTGGTGCCCGACCTCGCCACGCGCGAACACCTGCGCAATCTCGGTCCGCTGCTGGAGCGCGTGCGGGAGGCGTCGGGTTTCGACAACATCAGTCGCGTGGCGGTGACGCACGGCCCCGGTTTGGCGGGCTGTCTTGCGATCGGGGTTGCGGCGGCAAAATCCCTTGCGCTGGCGTGGCGCGTTCCGGTGGCCGGGGTGAACCACCTGCGTGGTCATGTGTTCTCACCGTTCATCGGAGTGCATGCCGAAGCCCCGGCCGAGTTCGACGTGCGATTTGACGCGTTGCTGCCGCACCTTGGGTTGGTGGTCTCGGGCGGAAACACGCTGCTGTTCACGCTCGACCGAGCGCGGCGGATAACCGTGGTTTCCTCGACACGCGATGACGCTGCTGGCGAGGCGCTCGACAAGGGTGCCAAGCTGCTGGGGCTTGGTTATCCAGGAGGCCCGCTGATCGAAAAGCGTGCGGCTCGTGGAAATCCGGAGGCGTTTGCGTTTCCACGCGGGATCGGCCCGCGCAGCGATCTTGGATTTAGTTTTTCAGGGCTGAAAACGAGCCTGCGTTACCAGCTCGAAAAGATAACTCCGGCGGACATCGAGGCACGCATGGATGATTTGTGTGCCAGCTATCAGCAGGCGGTGGTCGATGCCTTGGTGCGGAAGACCACGCTGGCGTTGGAGCGTGAGCGCGGTGGCTTTCGCAGTCTTGGGTTGTCGGGCGGGGTGGCGAACAACCAAACCTTGCGGACCGCACTCGGACGCGTGGCTAAAGAGGATGGGATTCCGTTGCTGGCGGCGCAGCTAAAACACACGGGCGACAACGCCGGGATGATTGCGTTTGCGGCGTGGGTGGACCCGTCGGTCACGGCTTCAGTGCCACTGGCCGCCCTTGGAATCGAGCCAGGATTGGCGCTCTAAAAAACGGAATTTTTCACCACGAAACACACGAAATACACGAAAGGCGGAGCTGAAGAAATTCAGTTGGTTTTCTTTTCGTGTATTTCGTGTGTTTCGTGGTGAACCCGTTTGGGGCATAAAAAAGCCGCCCGGAAAACGGGCGGCCTTTTTGCGGGCTGACTGCTCGAACGCCTTAGAGGCTGTCGATGTAGCGACCGATGGACTTGATCGTGTAGGCTTCCTCGGACGAGCCGATTTTCACCTTCACGCTTTCGCCGGCCTTCTTGCCGAGAAGGGCGAGGCCGAGCGGGGTCTTGTAGGAGAGGATGTTCTTTTCAGGAACGCTGTCCCAGGCGCCGAGAAGCGTGTATTTGGCCGCCTTGCCGGAGCCGGCGGAGACTTCGACGATGCTGCCAACGCTGACTTGCTCGATCGTGGCTTCCTTGAAGTCGGTGATGCGGGCACGGCTGAGTTCCTTCTCGAGCTGGGCCTTTTGCGCCATGAGGACGGTCTGGTCCTGCTTGGCCATCTTGTATTCGGAGTTTTCCTTCAAGTCGCCGTGTTCGCGAGCGGTCGCGATGGCCTTGGAGTTTTCCGGGATCTTCTTGGAGACGATGGTCTCGTATTCGACGCGCTTGGCTTCGTAGCTGTCGCGGGAAACGAGAAGCTGTTCCTCCGTGGACTCGGCGTCTTTGGCAACGATGGATTGGATGCCGGGGAAAATCTTGATGAAGCGGGCGAGCAGGGACTTCTTGGTGAGCTCCTCGAAGCCTTGGTTGAGCATGAGGGCGTTCGCGAGGTCGCGAGCGGTCTCAGGATCGGCGGTGGAGAGGAGGTCGGAGATGAGCTCGGTGTCTTCGCTGAGAATGTCGGCGAGAGGAATGCGGCGAGCGCTGGCGGCCTGGAGCGCCTCGTAGTCGATCGCGAAGAAAATCGCGCTCAGCAGGCGAGGAGTGATGAGGTCGTTGAGCAGCTTGGCGAATTTCTTCGAGTGGCGGTTCTTGACGATCCAGAGGAGGACGGGAGCGCGGAGGTTTTGCTCGATCTGCCAGCGCTTGAGCGCGGTGGCGAGTTCGTCGGAGTGGCCGTTTTCTACGAGGAAATTGATGCACTCGGTGGTGAATTTACCCTGCGAGGTCTTGAGCAGCGTGAAGGCGGCGTCGCGATACTCGATCGGATGGGTGTTCTTGATCAGGTCGAGGAAACGGCCTTGGAACTGGACCGGAATCTTTTCAGCGATGGTGACGAGGTCGCGGACGTTGGCAACGAGATCAGCTTGGGAAGGCGAGAGGGTGGCGGGATCGACGCCGACGAGCTTGGCGAGATTGTCGCGGACGAAGGCGCCGTAGAGGCGTTCGGCGGCGTCGAGCTGGTTGCTCTCCTTCACGGAGTCGGCAAGCCCGGAGAGAATAGCCTTGAGGTCGCCTTTGACCTCCTTGGAACCGGAGGCGGCGATGAGATCCTCGGCGAACTCGATGCGGCGGCGGGCCGAGCGGGTGCCGTTGAATTTTTCGATGATTTCGTCTTCCGCGGAGACCGGGGTCTCGCGGAGAACGTAGCACTCGGTCTTCTTGGCGGGGACGGCGATACGCGGGTCCTTGGCGATGGCCTTCTTGGCGGCGGCCCACCATTTCTTGAATTTTTCCTCACCGAGCACCTGGGCGAGCGTGATCTCGATCTCGATGGCGGTGGCGGCGTTGTTCGGGTAGGACTGAAGACCTTCAACCAGCAGCTGAGCCGGGTCGTTGTCGATCAACTTGGCGATGACGGAGGGTTCGGTTTGCTTGCGAACCAGGAGGTGGTTGGCGGGGAGAATCTGGAGCGTGCCGACGCAGAACGCGGGATCCATCGGGTGGCCCTTCTTGTTCACGAAGTCGATGATGAGCTTCTGGGAAGCCTCGTCGTAGGACTTGATCTGGCCGAAACCCCAGCTGCGATGAATACCATAGGAACCGGGTTCCATGGCTTCGAGTTGGGCTTTGGACGCCTTGAGGGAGGGATTTTTGGCGATGAGCGCAGAGACAGCTTCCGAGTTCATAAATGGGTTAATTCGAGTCGTGAATTGGTGAGTTGAACGCATCGGGGGCGGGTCTGTCAACCAACGGGTTTATGGGTGGGCTCGTTGAAATGCCGAAGGCCCGCTCGTTGGGAGCGGGCCTTCGGTGAGCAGAAAATCGCGGGCGTATCAGGGCTTGGGATCGATGTCTTTTTTGAGCTTATCGAGCTTGGGTTTGATGACGACGCGGCAATAGCCGGCATTGGGATTTTTGGCGAAATAGTCCTGATGGTAATCCTCGGCGGGCCAGAATTTTGTCAGCGGAGCGATTTCGGTGGTGATGGGCTTGGGCCACTTCTTGGCGGCTTCATCGCGGGATTTCTCAGCGGCGGCTTTTTGCGTATCGTCGGCGAAGAGAATGATCGAACGGTATTGGGGACCGTGGTCGTTGCCTTGCCCGCCGACTTGGGTGGGATCGTGAATCTTCCAGAAAAACGCCAGGAGTTGATCGAGGGTGATCTTGGTGGGATCGTAGTCGATCTTAACGACTTCGGCATGACCGGTGTGGTCTTGTGAGAGCTGTTTGTAGGTGGGGTTGTTCGTAAAACCGCCCGCGTAGCCGCTGGTCGCAGCGGTTACGCCGGGTTTAAGTTCATAGGCTGCCTCAACGCACCAAAAACAGCCACCGCCCACGACCAATGAGTCGGCGCGGGTGATGACCGGCGTGAACGCCAGTCCTAACACCGCTACTATAAGAGAGAGAGGAGAGCGCAGGATTTTCACGGCGAGGACGGGGCTGGAGCGGTGGCGGCCGGTTGAGCGGACGTTTTTTGTTTCGCGACCCATGTCTCGTAATCTTTGCGCGGCATGAAACGCAGGGAGGCGGAGTTGATGCAGTAACGTTTATAGGTGGGAGCCGGACCGTCGCTGAAGACGTGCCCGAGGTGGGCGCCGTCATTGGCGACGTGCACCTCGGTGCGGCTCATGCCGTAGCTGTTGTCGGTCTGCTCAACGATGAAGAGCGGCTCAATGGACTTGGTGAAGCTGGGCCAGCCGGTGCCGCTGTCGAACTTGTCCTTGCTGTCGAAGAGCGGGGTGTCGCTGCACACCGAAAAATAGACGCCATCGGCATGGTGATTCCAGTATTCGTTCTGGAAGGGGGGTTCGGTGCCCTGCTTGCGGGCGACTTTAAACTGGATGGGAGTAAGCAGTTTTTTCCATTCCTCGTCGGTGCGACGCACGGTGGCCTTGGACATGTCGATGATGACCTTGGAGGGAAGTCCGCAGGCGGAGACGCAATTGGCGTCGTTGGCGGTGGCTTGGGTGGATTTCATAGGTGCTTGAGAAAGGAGATGGGACGAGACGACGAACGGAACGAGGAGGAGTAAGGCGGGCCATTTCATATGAGGTAGGAGAGATGGGACGGTGAATTATTCCCAGAGTCGCGCCAGCGTCGGTGAATGATGGCAAACAGGCTACGAATGGAACCCGGTAACGCAACCCGACGGACGCCCGAGCGATGTTAGGGCTTGCCGATATCGGCGGGGGTGAACGTTAGTGGCGAATGACAAAGCCTTTTAAAGCCACCGGACCCGTTGATGCCTGGACCACCGCGGCCGAATTGCTGGTGCGCTGGCTCGAAAATAATGAACGCGTTGACGCGCTGCTCGACAGCCTGCCGCGTTCGCTCGGACGCGCGGAACGCGGACGTTGCCAGCACTTGCTCTTCGGCGCGGTGCGTCACTTGGGCCGGATCGAGGCGATCTTCACGCCCATGCTGGCGCGTCCGCCGCGATCGATCATCAAGGCGGTGTTGCTGATCGCCGGTTACGAATTGATCGAGGGCGGTGGCGACGGACACACCGCGCGCGTGGTTCATCACGCGGTCGAGCAAACCAAGTCGCTCGCCAGCCAGCCCGAGGCGAAACTGATCAACGCGGTCGTTCGCAAAATCGCCGCCGCGTTGGCCGAACAAGCGGAACCGGGCAAGCATGCGGGCGCGACGGAGCTGGCGGCATATTTCTCGCATCCCGAATGGTTGGTGCGTCGCTGGCTCGCGCAGTTCGGCGCGGCGGGTGCGCGTGCATTGTTGGAGTGGAATCAAAAGCCCGCGCCGGTGTATGCGCGCTGGCGTTTGTCGGATCGCGGCCCCGAGGGTGAGGATGCAGCGCTGTTTACCGCGACCGCCTGGCCGGGATTTTACGAGGTGAAATCGGGAAGCTGGGCGCGGGTCGAAGCATTGATCGCCGACGGCTCGTTGTTCCTGCAGGATCCGGGCACGCGTCACGCGGTGGAATTGCTCGCTCCGAAAGCCGGTGAGACGGTCTTGGACGCGTGTGCTGCGCCCGGTGGAAAGAGCCTCGCCATTGCCGATGCGATGGGCGCAGGACGCGTGGTGTCACTTGATTTGCCCGGTCCGCGCATCGAGCGTCTAAAGCAAAATCTTTCCCGCTCGAAGGGAGACGTGGCGCTGGTGCAAGGAGACTTGTTGCAGGCGGAGCGGCTGGGGATTTTTGAAGAGCACAACCTGCCGAAGGCCTACGACGCGGTGTTGATCGATGTGCCATGTTCCAACACCGGCGTGATGCGCCACCGTGTCGATGTGAAGTGGCGTTTGCAGGTGTCGGACTTCGCGAAGCACGCGCGCCAGCAAGGCGACTTGTTGAGTGCGGCGGCGCGTTTGGTCGCTCCCGGCGGTCGCCTCGTGTATTCAACGTGCAGCCTCGACGCCGAGGAAAATGCCAACGTGGTTTCCACGTTCCTCGAAAAAACGCGCGGGCGTTATACGCTCGAAGCCAAACGTCTCAGCCAGCCTTGGGTGGACGGCCACGACGGCGCGGCGGCGTTCCTACTTCGCAAAGCAGTGGGCTGACCGGCTTACTTTTCCGGCTGCGGCAGCCGTGTGCCGGCGATCCACGCACCGATCGCCAGCACAGCCGCGCCGAGAAACACGGTCTTGGAGCCGAGCGTCCAGAACACGATGCCGGCCGTGATGGGCGTAATCGCGCGCGAGAGGGAGCCGAGCGAGCGAAAGATACCGAGCACGCGGCCTTGCTCGTTCGCGCCGGCATAGAGTGAAATCAAGCCGGTGGTCGATGGATTGACGAGACCTGAGCCGAGTGCGAGCAAGCCGACGCCAGCGTAGAGCCAGATCGGCGCAGGCGCGAATCCGATCAATAGCAGGCCGATCGAGGAAGCGATGAGTCCGCCACCCAGCACGCGGGTTTCGGATACGGTTTTGAGGAGCCGGCGGACGATGACGCCTTGCGTGATGATCGAGCACACGCCGAGAAAACCCATGAGCAAACCGTTTTGGCGAGCGGTGTAGTCGAAGCGTTCGGCACTGAGGAACACCAGCGAGGCTTCCATCGCCACGAATGCGACGGAGTAAACAAAGGCCACGAGGTTGACGCTGCGGATGCGCGAATCGTCGAGCGAAAGGATGGCGCGAAGCGGGTTGCGCAGACGAGTCTCGCCGGGCGCGCCGCGTTCGGACGGTGGACGCGTTTCGCTGAAGCGACGGTAGATCCACACGAGGTTGACCACGCTCATGAGCAACGAGAGCAGTGCGGGGACCGAAAACGGATTGATGCCCCACGATGCGAGCGATGGGAAAGGGTTGAGCAGATTCACATGCGCGGTGAAGGCGCCGATCATCGGGCCGGTGACGAGGCCGAGTCCGAATGCGGCTCCGACGACCCCCATGGCCTTGGAGCGTTCGGCACGCGTGGTCACATCGGCAACCGCGGCGGTGGCGACGGAGAGATTGCCGCCGAAGGCGCCGGCAACGAGGCGGGCGAGCAGGAAGAGCCAGAAGGAACCGCTGACCACCCAGAGCAAATAGCTGAGCGCGGTCCCGGCGACCGTGAGGAGCAGGATGGGTCGGCGGCCGCGTTTGTCGGAGAGCGAACCCCAGAAGGGGGCGAAGATGAACTGCAGGATCGAGAAAAGGGAGCTGATGATGCCGCCGAATAAAACTTCGGGCAGGTGGGTCTCGTTGCCGAGGGCACGGGCCAGGCTGTTGATATGGTCGAGCAGTGCGCCGAGAAGTCCGCTGTGGCCGTCAACCGCGAGGTAATGCTTCAGCAGGTCGGGTCCGAGCGGAAAAATAATGGAGAAGCCGACCAGGTCGATGTAGAGCGTGAGAAAGATCACGCCGAGAGACAGGGTGCGTTTGGGCGATGTGGACTCGTTTGTGGACACGAAGTGCAAAGGCAAACGATTCGGAGAGATCTAGCCAAGGCGCGAATGGGGGAAATCCTGAGAGTCGCGGGCGGAACGCATGATTATGCCGACTTTACCCACGGCTGGGCGCACCGGTCGGTGTGAGGGGTGTCTGGCCGGGGATCACGTTGTCGCGCCATGAGCAAACGAGGATTGTCGAATTGGGCGGCGATTTCCCTCCGGGCCGCAAAAAACTGGAACGAGGATGGCGCGTTTGCCCACTCGGCGGCCGTGAGCTTTTATACGCTCTTCTCGCTCGCTCCGATCACGATCATCGTGCTCGGAATCGCCGGGTTTTTCTTTGGTCAGGAAGTCGCGACGCGGCAGTTTAGCGCGCAGATATCCAGCTTGGTGGGCAAGAGCAGTGCGGAGCTGATTCAACAGACCGTGGCCGAAGCCAAACCACAGAGCCGCGGATGGACCTCAACCGTCCTCAGTGTCGGCATGTTGATCATCGGCGCCACGACCGTATTCGCGCAGCTTCAGGAGGCGCTGAATAAAATCTGGGGTGTCAAAGCGAAGCCGGGCCGCGCTGGATGGCTCGTATTGATCATGCAGCGACTGATCTCATTCGCGATGGTGGTGACGGTGGGTTTTTTGTTGTTGGTTTCGCTTATTCTTACGACCGCGCTCACCTCGTTTGTGCACTTTGTCGAGGGGCGGATATCATTGCCGGGGGAACTCCTCCGAAGCGCTGAACTCCTGGTCACGCTTGGGGTGGTCACTGCATTGTTCGCGTTAATGTTTAAGATCATGCCCGATGTCCGCGTGAGCTGGCGTGCGATTTGGGTGGGGGCGTTCGTCACTTCACTCTTGTTCAGCGTGGGCAGGTTTTTGATCGCGCTTTACCTTAAATACTCCGCCGTGGCCTCCGTTTACGGCACGGCGGGATCGCTGGTGGGCTTGCTTGTCTGGGTCTATTACTCATGTGCCATCTTGTTTTACGGGGCAGAGTTTACCCGGGCGGTGTGCGAGCATAACGGCGAGCCGGTGAGCCCTAAAAAGACAGCCGTTTTCATACGCCAAGATACGGGTGAGCTCACGCCGCCCATCGACCCTGATTAAAATTTGGGGGTTTAAGGACTGAAATCAGGTTTTTAACACGGATTTCACCGTGTTTCGCAGTTAAAAAGCTTAACAATGCAGCTGTTGCGCATATCTTGCTATCACGGTTGCGAGCTACTTATCCCCTTGGTGCGAGTGACCGTTTGAACGGATTCACGCTTATGTATCCTTCCTCACCCAGTCAGCAAAGCCATGACGGCCACACTCCACTGAACATCGTTCACTTGGAGGATAATCTAAACGACCGCGTGTTTATTAAACGCGCTCTCTCCAAGGCGGGCATCTCGTGTAATCTCACTTATGCAGTAAATTTTCAGGAGTTTGACGCCGCGCTTTCCTCGGCCTGCCCCCATCTGATTCTGTCTGACTTCACGCTTCCTGGTTACAGCGGCACACAGGCGCTGGCCTTTGCGCAAAAACGCTGTCCCGAGGTGCCCTATATTTTTGTATCCGGCACCATCGGCGAAGAGCGTGCCGTGGATAGCCTCAAGGGCGGCGCGACCGACTACGTGCTTAAAAACAACCTTGCCCGGTTGCCCGCCGCGGTCGAGCAGGCGACACGCGCCGCTCGTGAGAGTGCTCGTCGCAGGCAGGCTGAATTGGCGTTGCACGAAAGCGAAAAACGATTCCGTGAAATGGCGGAGAATATCCGCGATGTTTTTTGGGTCTCCTCGCCCGACGGAAAGCAGTTGCTCTACGTCAGTCCGGGTTATGCGCATATCTGGGGACGTGCGGTCGCCGATCTTCACGCGGATCCCGAGTTGTGGGCTTCTTCGATCACGGATGACGATCGTGACCGTGTGCTCAAATCGTTCGCCACTTTGGCTCAGGGCGGCGAGGTGCGGATCGAGTATCGTATCGCGCGTCCCGATGGGACGGTGCGCTGGGTCGAGACCCGGGCATACCCCTCGGTCGATTCCGGTGGTGTCGCTCACGCGGTTGGTGTTTCCGCGGACATCACGGAGCGCAAGCTCCTCCAGCATCAGTTGCTCCAGTCGCAAAAGATGGAGGCGGTCGGCCAACTCGCCGGCGGCATCGCGCACGATTTCAACAACCTGCTTACGGTCATCAACGGCTACGCCGAACTGGCACTGCAGGACGCCGATATCCCGGGTAATATTCAGAAACCTCTTCAGCACATTCGGACCGCCGGCGAACGCGCCGCCACGCTCACCCGTCAGCTGCTGGTGTTCAGTCGCAAGCAGGCGATGCATTTCAAGCCGCTCGACCTTAATCACACGATCGAAGAGTCCGCGCGCATGCTGGGTCGCCTGATCGGTGAGCAAATCGACCTGCATCTGGCGCTCGATCCGGCTCTGCCTCAGGTGGAGGCGGATTCGACAATGATGGATCAGGTCGTGATGAACCTTGTCGTGAACGCCCGCGATGCCATGCCCAAGGGCGGTCGTTTGCTCATCACGACGGAGGCTCACAGAATCAGCGCGACGGCGGCAAAAAACTCTGAGGGAAAACGAGCCGGCCTCTTTGTTCGATTAAGCGTCTCCGATACGGGCGAGGGCATAACCGCGGATGTCCTGCCGCGGATATTCGAGCCTTTTTTCACGACCAAGGGTATCGGCAAAGGCACGGGCCTGGGCCTCGCGATGGTATTCGGGATCATTGAAAACCATCACGGATGGATCGAGACCGAGAGTCGCTTGGGCGAGGGAACCATCTTCCGTATTTATCTTCCCGCCGCGTGTGTCGTTTCGGGAAGTGGTGATCGCCCTGTGGTCGATGAGGGACCGGCCGGGCGCGGCACGGAAACCATCCTGCTGGTCGAGGACGACGACGCGGTGCGTGAACTCACCCTCACGGTTTTACAGAATTACGGCTACACCGTGTTGACTGCCTGCACGGGCAGGGAAGGGCTGGAGGTATGGAAGCGCCACCGCGGGTGCATCAGTTTGTTGCTCACCGACGTGGTCATGCCGGATGCCATGACCGGTTTGGAGTTGGCGAGGCTGCTACGCGCCGGAGATCCGAATCTCAAAGTAATCTGTATGAGCGGCTACAACAAGGAGGTGATGGGTCGCCAGTCCTCGGCGGGCGGAAGCATGGAGTTCCTTCCCAAACCCAGTTCACCTCAAACCATAGCTCGTTTGGTGAGGCAGACTTTGGACGCGAAGATCACCTGAATGTTCTGAAGTAATCTGTTGATTTACAGGCTACTACCATAAGGTCGTTACGCTATCAGCAGTAACTTACCTAACAAACTCTTTTTCCCGCTTGAAGGAGGGCGTCACAGGCTGCACGTTGATCCTTTATCATGACCACCGATTCTGCCGCTCCCAAGCCCCTCGTTGCCAACGAAGGCATCAAGACCGCCTCGCGTCACTTGCGCGGCAACCTTAAGGCGGAGTTCGCCGATACCTCCACGGCGACGGTCTCGGCCGACAGCGAGCAACTCATCAAGTTTCACGGCACCTATCAGCAGGACGACCGCGACCAGCGCATCGCCCTTAAAAAGGCCGGCAAGGACAAGGCCTACTCGTTCATGCTTCGTGTGCGCCTCCCGGGCGGCAAAGCCACCGCGCAACAGTGGCTCGTCCTCGACGATCTCGCCACCCAATTGGCCTCGCCCTCGCTGCGTCTCACCACGCGCCAGACGTTCCAGTTCCACGGCGTGCTGAAGGGCAACATGAAGCCCCTCATCCAAGGCATGCACAAGGTGCTGCTCGACTCCATCGCCGCATGCGGTGACGTGAACCGCAACGTCATGGGCCCCGTCAACCCCGAGCAGTCGCCTGCGCAGGAGCAGGTGTATCAGGATGCCAAGCACTGGTCCGATTACGCGCTCCCCAAGACCCGCGCCTACCACGAGATCTGGCTCGACGAGGAACTCGTCGCGGGCGGCGAGCCCGAGGTCGAGACCATGTATGGCTCCACCTACCTGCCCCGTAAATTTAAGACCGGTTTCGCCGTTCCTCCGTCCAACGACATCGACGTCTATTCACAGGATCTCGGCTACATCGCCATTATCGAGGATGGCAAACTCGTCGGCTACAACGTGACCGTCGGCGGCGGTCTCGGCATGAGCCATGGCAACGAAGAGACCTTCCCGCGTCTCGCCGACACCCTCGGCTTCATCACCCGCGACCTCGTCAACAAGGTCGGCGAAGCCGTCCTCACCACGCAGCGCGACCACGGTGACCGCACCAACCGCAAACACTCGCGTCTCAAATACACGATCGAGGACAAGGGCATCGCCTGGTTCAAGGCCGAGGTCGAGAAGCGCTCCGGCGTCACCTTCGCGCCCGCCAAGCCCGTTGTCTTCACGACCATTCAGGACCAGCACGGCTGGCACAAAAACGCCGACGGCTCCTGGTTCTATGGTCTGCATATCCTCTCCGGTCGCATCGTTGACCGCGCCGGCTGGGCGATGAAAACCGCTCTTCGCGAAATCGCGCAGATGCACCGTGGCGACTTCCGACTCACGCCTTCGCAAAACCTGACCATCTCCGGCATCAGCGAGCGCGAAAAGCCGGTCATCGAAGCCATCCTTGCCCGCTACGGCCTCGACAAGGAAAACGCCCGGTCCGGCGTGCGCCTCAATGCGCTCTCCTGCGTGGCGCTCCCCACGTGCGGTCTGGCCCTCGCCGAGAGCGAGCGTGCGCTGCCCGACATCCTCGCCCGTTTTGAAACGGTCCTCGACGAGGCCGGTCTGCACGAAGATGCGATCAGCCTCCGCGTGACGGGTTGCCCGAACGGTTGCGCCCGTCCGTATCTCGCCGAGATTGGTTTCGTCGGCAAGGCGCCCAATAAATACGCGCTCTACCTCGGCGCCGCCTATAACGGCACGCGCCTCAACCGTCTCGTCTCCCCGAGCATCACGATCGAAGACGCCGTGAAACTCCTCGAACCGGTCATCAAGCGCTACGCCAAGGAACGCAACGAAGGCGAAAAGTTCGGCGACTTCTGCGAACGCGTGATCATGCCGGCCGACGCGACCTTCCACAAGGTCGGCACCGGTGGTCTCGTCCCGCCCGCCGCGCCCAAGCCCGCTGCTCCCGCCGTTTAAACCGTCCCAACAAAAAGGCCGCCGAAGAAATTCGGCGGCCTTTTTATTCCGAAAGGTAGGAGCCCATTTATGGGCGATGTTGACCCACCGATAATCGATGACCCGCAGTTTGCGGGGGGCCACGGATCGCCCATAAATGGGCTCCTACCTTTTTGAGTCTCCTCAACTGCCCGGCTTTTCCACCGGGATCGCGGCCAGCGCCGGTGGCACTTGGTCGGCCGGGTAGGTGGGAAAGCTGAGTTCCAGCAGCGAAATCGCAGGGATCTCAAAGCGCATCGTGCCCGCGCTGCGGTCCACCAGCATGGCGACCGCGACCGGCACGCCTCCACCGTTTTTGACGATGTCGATGCACTCCAAAACGCGACCACCGCGCGTGACGACATCCTCGACGATCAAGACGCCTTCGCCGGGCGCGAACTTGAAGCCGCGGCGCAGCACAAGGCGGTCGTTTTCCTTCTCGGCAAAAATGTAGCGCGCACCTGTTTGGCGGGCGACTTCCTGGCCGATCACCAAGCCGCCCATCGCGGGGGCGAGCACGGTGGTGAACTTAAAACCGGCGAGTCGAGGCAAGAGCAGTTCGGTCAAGCGGCTGACGGCGTCCATGCGCTGGCAAACCTGCGCGCATTGGAAATAGTGGCCGCTATGCAGGCCGGAACGCAGAACGAAGTGGCCGGTGAGCAGCGCCTTCGTGTTTTTGAAAATATCGAGCACTTCCTGTTGCTGGGAATCCATAGATGTGGGCCGACGCTGCGGGGCGTGCGTTGAAAAAACAAAAACATTTTTGCCGCAGCCTGCGTTTGCGTGCATACCTTTGGGCAATGGTCATCGAACACGCACCCTTGGAAGACGAGCTCGGCGACGTGCTCGAAAAGGCGATGCGTTGCGCCGGGTTCGGTGATGGCGAATTGGCGGCACGTGCAGGCGTGCCCGCCGAGAAAATCCGTGATGCCTGCGATTACCGTTACGATTTCGGTCCTGACGAGATTCGCCGGCTGGCCACGCAACTGAAGCTCAACGAAGTCGGCTTGTGTGCACTGGCTTCGGGACGATATCCCCTGCCGGCGATCGGTGGATTGCCGTTCTGCCTGTATCCGTTGCGCACGCCGCATGGGATCGGCGTGGCCAATGCCTATCTCGTCGCCGATTGCGGGTCGAAGCGTGGCGTGCTCTTCGACACGGGGGCCGATCCCGAAGCGCTTCGGCGGGTGTGGCCGGCGGGCATTCGTCACCTCGACGCGATTTTTATCACTCATCCGGAAACCGAGCATCTCGCGGGTCTGGCTGATGTTCAGGACCGGTTTGGCCCTGTGCCCGTCTTTGGTCCGGTGGGCGCGACGATCCCCGGCGCGGTCGCGCTGACGGAGAGCGCGCGCATGAAGCTTGGTCTGTTCGAAGTGGAGACGCTGGCCACGCCGGGTCATGCCGAGGCGCATAATTGCTACTTGGTGCGTGCCGCAGGCGTGTCGGGCGGGCGGGCGTTGTTGGTCTCCGGCGACATCCTGTTCGCGGGGTCCATTGGCGGGGCATACTTTTGCAGCGAACGTTTGAAGAAGCATGTGAAACGCCTCTTGGAGTTACCCGCTGATACGGCGGTGGCGCCGGGGCACGGTCCGCTCACCACGATCCAAAACGAACGCACGTTTAACCCGTTCGTGTTTTAACCCGACGATGCAGTCGGACGTAGCAGCCGAGGTGACGAGGCTGGGCCGGTGGTGAACTCCCTCCAGCCAGCCTCGTCAACTCGGCTGCTACGCGCTTTTTCGTGAGTTCACCGCATGGATTTGGCTTAGGCCGGAGCGGCGGTTGTCTTTCCTGTTGCGGACCGGCCGATTCCGCTTCTGTTGGCGACTCATGAAATTGCACGTCCTGCCCTCCGGACCGATCAAGACGAATGGTTTTCTGTTAACAGATGCCGTGCGCGGCGAAGCCGTGCTCATCGACGCGCCGGGTAATATTTGGGTTTTGGTGGAGCCGATCCTCGCTCGCGAAAAATGCCGGCTGGTCGAGCTCTGGCTCACGCATGGACATTGGGATCACATTCAGGATGCGGCCAAAGTGGTGCGTGCGTCCGGTGCCAAGGTGCGGGGCCATGCGGACGACCGGGTCTTTTTCGAGACGCCTCAGATCATGTCGGCGTTCATGGGCGGCCAAATCACACTTGAGCCGATTGCGGTCGATCATTGGGTGACGCAGGGAGATCAACTCGAAGCGTTGGGACGTTCGATCGAGGTGCGGCACGTGCCCGGGCATTGTCCGGGCAACGTGCTGTTTTATTTCCCGTCCGCGGGCGCGGCGTTTGTCGGTGATGCACTGTTTGCCGGCAGTGTCGGGCGCACCGATTTGCCTCATGGCAACAAGGATCAATTGATCACGGCAATCCGCGAGCAGATCTACACCTTGCCGGATGACACGGCTGTCTACCCCGGGCATGGCCCGGCAACCACGGTCGGTGCCGAGAAGCGGAGCAATCCGTATGTGCGCGGGTGAGTCGGACACAAAAAAAGCGACGGTTTAAACCGTCGCTTTTTTTGGGGCTGCGAACTGGCAGCCGGCTCACTTCTTACTTGGCGGCCGGGGCCGTTGGCTTGGCTGCCTCGATGGAGGCGGCGTTCCACAGATCGACGCTCATGTAGTAGTGCTCACGACGCTTGTAGTCGGCCGGCATCACTGCGCGAGGGATCAAAATCACGGGCTTCGCGGCAAGGGTGGCTTCCTGTTCCTGCTGGGCCTTCAGGGCGGCGATACGGGCGGCTTCGCGTGCGGCGGCCTCCTGTTTTTCCTGTTCGGCGAGGGCGATCTTGGCGAGGGCTTCGCGACGGGCGGCGTCGGCGAGGGCGGCTTCCTTGGCGCGTGTTTCGGCGGCGAGACGTTCGGCGGCGGCGAGCTCGGCGGCCTCCTTGGCGGCTTTTTCGCTCGCGGCCTTGGCGGCGGCAAGTTCGGCTTCGGCGGCGAGGCGGGCGGCTTCGGCGGCGGCTTGCTCGGCTTTGCGGCGTTCGAGCGCGGCGGCCTCGGCTTCGGCATCTTTACGGGCCTTCTCGGCGGCGAGGCGGGCGGCCTCGGCTTCCTTGGCGGCTTGCTCGGCCTTACGGCGTTCCTCGTTTTCGTTGTCCGCATTCACGAGGCGTGAAGCGTTGTCCTTTTCAAGGCGCTCTTTGTAGACGCGATAGCCAATGAGGCCGAGGAGGAGCAAAAGAATGAGGGTGGCGGCGATGGTTTTTTTCATAAATCGGAGGAGGGCTGACCGCGACTCGGCGAGGAGGTTCGGGATTTTACCGAATGAGGTGCATGCTGTTTCCCGGATGCGTCAGGCACGGTCGCAATGGAGACGAGATGGAGGGCTTATTCAAGAACAAGACTTGGGCAGTTCTCAAAGAAGGCTGCCGTCAGGCGGTTTCACTTTTCGATGAAGACCGCTTCGCGCTGTGTTGCGGCTTAACGAACACGTAATCCATCAGGATACTCAGCCCGAAAACGCTGCCGAGCGTGCGCACGTTGCGCATGGCCCCGACAACGCTGAAAAGCGGACTCGCCGCCCGCTCGTGGACCCGGGTGAGCAAGAGGCAGGCGAGGAGGGCCAGGATGGGCAGCACGAGGAACACGCGGTGATAGACATCAATGGAGGTGCCTTCTTTTTGCAGCAGGTGCTGGAGCACCTCGCCGCCAAAGATCGGCCCCATGGCGGTGATCACCGAGGTGATCGCGAGATTGGTGCTGATGGCGAGGGTCTTGGCTTCCGGGGGGATGATTTTGAGTTGGAGATTAAACAGCGCCAGCACGAAGCCGGTGCTCATCACGCCGCCGAAGGTCCACATGCCGTAGAGCAGCCAGCTGTTGTCGGGGGTGAGCATGCACCAGAGGAAATTCTGCACCTGCCAGACGATCATGCAAAACAGCATCACGGGTTTGTTGCCAAAACGGTCGGAAAGCGCGCCCCACGCCGGCGCGGAGACCGCCCCGCCGACGCTGGCAAGAATCACGATCGTGCTCACCGTCTGCACGGACAAGCCGAGATCCTTATACATGAACACCGCGTAAAAAGGGCCGAAGGTGCTGGCCGAAAATCCCCACGCCGCACCGTAAGCCACCAGCCAGAGAAACGGCCTGATCGACAGAAGAAGGGCGGCCTGATCTCTCCAGGAGAGTTTGGTCTCGGCCCGGTTATCGATGGGCGATTCCGTCTGGATTTTGCGTTGGAACAACACGGACGCGATGCGCAACACCACCGTGCCACCGAGCAGGATTTGAAACGCGCGAACAGACCCCGTGAATTTTCCAAGCAACCATCCGCACAGCAGGAGAAACGTGATCTGGGAAACTTGCAGGAGGCGATTGCGGCGTCCGAAATACTTCCCGCGAAGCCTGAGGGGAACCCATTCCTGAACCCACGACATCCAGCTCACGCTCGCAAGCGCGGTCAGGGCGGCCGAGATCGCGAAAAAGGCGACGAACCACCGCCCGCTGATTTCCGGTTCGTCAACCGGTAGAAACGAGAGCATCACGGCCATGACTCCCCAGCACAGCGCTTGCAGCAAAGAAGCGGCTACGGAAACCGCCTTGGGCGAATAGGCCCGGTTCACCAATGGCATCAGGAATGCCTGGGCGAAATTTCCCCAGAACGGAAGCGATGCAATGAGGCCGTAGGTCGCCGGGTTCAGTTGGAACATTTCCACCAACAGCGCGGCGATGATGAAATTGCCTGGTTGCAGCAGGTAAACGATCGGGGTCGCCGCCAAGCCATCGTAGGTGCAATGGCGCAGATTATACCGGAGTGGCGAAGTGGACATTGCAGGGCGGGTCGATTAGATACGGATCGCCGAGTTAAGACCATGTCCGCGGTAATAGAAGCCAAAGTCATCCAAGCGAAAAATACGGTTGCATTGGCCCGGTGGCTCCTCGGCAAGGTGCTCGTGGCAAGCAGTCCGGATGGCGTGGTGCACCGCGTCCGGATCCGCGAAGTGGAGGCCTACCACGGTGAAAACGATCTCGCCTGCCACGCCAGCAAGGGCCGCACGGCCCGAACCGAGGTGATGTATGCCGCCGGTGGCGTGTGGTATGTTTATCTCTGCTATGGCATGCACGAGATGTTGAATCTCGTCACCGGCCCGATCGATCAGCCGTCGGCGATTCTTATCCGTGGCGTCGAAGGGATTGCGGGTCCTGGCCGGGTCACACGTGCCTTGGGCATCAACCGCCGGTTCAACACCCGACCCGCCGAACCCGGCACGGGATTGTGGCTGGAGGACGATGGCTTCATCGTTTCGTCGCGGACGATTCAGGTCACGCCACGCATCGGTGTTGCCTACGCCGGTCCTGTGTGGGCTGCGAAGCCTTGGCGTTTTCTCTACACCCCGGTCAGAGCCTCGTCGGCGGATGATAATCGGTGAGCACCGCGAAGGCCGTGCCGACTTTTAGCTTCACCTCGAAGCGCAATGGCAGCCGGTCTTCATCCGCCGAAACCCACACGCGCACTTCGCCCCCACGACGGAACATGCCCTTCGGTTCGCCGATCATGCGAGGGATGAGAAGCATCGTCTGGCGTTTCCCTTGTGAGGTGGAAATGGTTTCCTCGTGCTCGGCGGTGATTCGCAGCGGATAAAACTCGTCGTCGAACAACACCTGCACATCGCGCGACTGGCCGGGCTCAAGACCCCAAACGCGGGTCTGGATCAAAGCGGTGATCAGGTCCATCGACTGGCCTTCGGGCAGGGGCAGGGTGGCGGATCGCGAGGGCTGCAGGTGGTCCACATAAGCCGCCTCGTTTTTTTGGTAATCGAAGACGATGGAGGCTTGGGTTTGTTCCTTCTTCGAGCGGGTGGCCGCGAACGCTTCGAGGAAGCGCCCGTCTCGTGGGTCGAACACCATGGAGGCGCTGCCATCAAACGAATACAGGGCACGCACGAAGCCGCGTGTTTTGCTGGTCGTGGTCACACGCAGACGCTCCACACCATCTTCGCTCTCCTCGGTCTCCGCGCCGATTTTCATTTCACCCGCATTGCCAAGCATGCCCCAGCCGACGCGGTAGGTGAGACTTTCGCCGGGCCTGAGCAACGCGACCGCCTGTTCCGCCCGGGCAAGAGGCCAGAGCAAAAACGACAGCAATAGGATACGAAGTAGGTTCATCAAGTGTGCAGGCGTGGGTGCAGAGTGTCGGTTGATCGCGGTTCGTCCACGTTTTAAGTCACCGGGATGGAGGCCGGGACCGGAGGAATCACACTGGCGGCGGCGAGTTTCACGCAGGTGGCGAGCGTGTCGATCTCCTCCACGGTTTTATCCGTCCGGATGCGCACAATGCGCGGGAAGCGCAGCGAGAAACCACTGGCGTGTCGGTCGCTGCGTTGAATGGAATCGAAGGCGACTTCCAGCACGACATTCGGAACGACGGTGCGGTAATGTCCGTTTTCGGAGAGAGTGTGCTCAAGGAAATGCCGCGTGAGCTCCGCGATCTCAACGTCGGTGAGTCCTGAGTAGGCTTTGCCGACCGCGAGCAATTGTCCGCCCGTTTCATCGTCGCGCACCGCGAACGTGTAATCACTGAGCACGTTCTTCCGTTTGCCGTGGCCGTATTCGACCGCGATCACGACGACGTCGAGGGTGGCATAGGCTTTTTTCAATTTGAGCCAGGCCTGTCCGCGCCGACCGGGCGTGTAGATGCTCCGAGGATCTTTCGCGAGCAGGCCCTCGTTGCCACGTTCGCGTGAACGCAGAAACGCGGCCTCGATGTCCTCGGCCGTCTCGGCGTGTGTGACCGGCGCGAGGTGCAAACGCGTGCCGGTGTCGGCCACGAGCAGGTCTTCGAGTTTGCCACGTCTTTCGCGCAGCGCGGTTTTCAACAACGATTGGCCGTCCAGCCACAACAGATCGTAGCACGACACCGACACGGGGATTTCATCCCCGAGGAAAAAGTCGCCGCCACCGGTGCGACCCAGACGTTTTTGCAATTCGGCAAAGGGCAGGGCGCGTCCTTCGCGCCACGCGAGGAGTTCACCATCGATGACGAAATCGCCGGGAAGCCCGCGGGCGAGCTGCACGATGTCCGGGAATTGGTGCGTGATGCGATGCAGGTCGCGTGAAAAAATCTCCACGCGTTCGCCCTGCTTGTGGAGCTGACAGCGGATGCCATCGTATTTTTCCTCCAGCCACACAGGTGCGCCGAGTCGGGCAAGAAGGGCATCCGCCGTGGGTTCGGGGCTCGCGAGCATGAATTGGAGCGGTTGAAACACACGCAGCTCAATCGAGGAAAGTCGGTCGGCACGAGCTGCGCGCGACACCTCCGCAAGATCTCCGCACAATAGGTTCGCCTCGCGCACGGCGGCGATGTCGCGATTAGTCGCGGCGGCAATCGCCTCTTCGACGAGGCCCTCCTTAAGGCCGATGCGGAGGTCGCCGGTGATGATTTTAATCAGATACTTGGCGGTGCCCGGCGACAGGGTCCGCAGGCGATCGCGCAGCATGTCTTGTTTTGCGGACGGACTGCGGGTTGAGGCGAGCGTTTCAAAGAAGTGCGTGATCTCGGCGAGTGAAGCCGGCGCGCCATGGGTGTGTCCTGCAAGAATCGCCTCGGCCGTGTCCCCGCTGTCGCCGTAGCGCCCGTAGGATTTTCGGAAATCGCCCTCGTGGAGTCGGGAAATGTCCAACAACGCCCGTTTGATCACGGCCCAGCCAAGGTTGAGTGTGCGCGAGTCGGCCTGCGGAAATACACGTCCCGTGAAATAAAGCGCCGCGTGGGCGGCATCCTCGGTCTCAAGCGTTGCAAGGTAGCCGGCAAGCAGCCGGATTTTGTCGAGTTTGCCCGCTGATGCCTTGATGCGTTCAGCAACAGCTGCAAACGCAGCCAGATCGTTCGGGGCGAGATTGGCTGTCGGTGCCCGAAGTTCGATGCCCATGACTGCTGGCGGGATGGAAGCTGGCAACGAAGGCAGCAGAAATTCGAGTTGGTTGTCGCGCCCAATGGCCCATGCCTCGATTCCGCGTTCCCGAAGCGTGCGGGCGAAGTCTTCGGCGAAGCCGTGCAACGTGAACACTTTCTTCGGATTCACCCGCTCGACGAAGCGGAGCAGATCGTCGAAATCCGCGTGATCCGAGAGGGGAAAGACCGCGTCGCATTGGTAGCGAAATGTCGCGCCGGGATCGAGCGCCCACCCCGTGATCATCGCGGTGCGCGGGCGGGGTATGGATTTCAGAAACGCCGAGCCGGGTGCGTGCGGTGGCGCGATCACGACATGCCCGGTCGCTTCGGCCGCGTCGAATTCGCGGTGCGCGGGAAAAGTGAGGCCGCATTCCTCGTAAATCCGCGTGAGCTTCGCCGCTTGTCGGTGCAGCATGATCGGTAAATGGGCTCCCGCGAGGCTGCTGAGGAGCTCCTGACTCTTGCCCAGGCTGTAACCAAAGAGCACAGGTGTTTCGCCTTCATCCAGCGCTTGATGGCAGAAATGCGTGATCGCGCGCAGCACATCGTCGGTCGGCGGGAGCACGTAGTGGGGACGACCATAGGTTGTCTCCATGATGAGCACATCGGCAGGCGGAGTGGCGCAGGTTTCGGCGGAGCGGCCGGGGCGCAGTTTAAAATCGCCGGTGTAGAGCAGTCGTCCGTGCGTCGCGTGCTCCAATAGAATCTGCGCCGAACCGAAGATATGGCCGGCCGGGTGCAGCGTGACGGTGGTGTCGGTCGTGAGTTGCTCCGTGTGGCCGAAAGGGAGCACGTGCTCGCGCCGGGTGGCGGGCATGCGCGCGCGCATCAGTTTCGCGGTGCCTTCGGAGCAGATGATCTCTTCGTGATCGGCGAGGTGATCGAAGTGCGCATGTGAGACGAACGAGCGTTCGACCGGGTGGTGCGCGTCGAGCCACCAGCCGATTTGCGGCAGCCATACCCCGTTGCGAAACTGAACATCCCACGCCATCGATGCGAACAAGGTTTTCACACCCGCGCCTGGCTCAAGCGTCGGAGCGTGAAAATTTTCAACTTTTCGCGTCGAGGGAATGTTTGCCCGGACCGGTGAACAATAGGCCTAGGCAGACGATGGCCAGCGCTGCGGGGTGGGCGGCGGCAGCCCAGCCGCCGAACGGATAATATTTCCAGATCGACGCCACCGACATGGTGATAAAGAGCGCCAACGCGGCCGGTCGATGCGCCCATCCGAGAATGAGCAGGAGTCCGCCGAGCGTCATCGACAGGGCGGCGGCGAAACCCCAGGCGACGTGAGCAAAATCGATTTCCAAGTAGCTCATGGATCGGCCGACCGATTCCCATTTCTCGGGGCCACCCGCGAGCCGCGGGAAACCGTGCACAAACGTGAACAACGCCCCGATGCCCACGCGCATGGCGAGCAGTCCTTCGTCGGACCAGCGATCGAGGGATTTCCACTTCAGGTTCATCGCAGCAATCCCAACGATCCTGCGATGAGCACGATCAGCAAAACGATCACCAAAAGAATTCCATACCACGGCAAACTGCCGGGCGCCCGTGAGTATTTGCGTGACGGCGTAGTGTCGGATGCCGACTCCTCGGGCAGGTCCAGTCCGTCATAGATCGACACCTCGCGCCAGCCGGTGCGTTCATCCGCGCCGCATTCGGGACAGGCGTGAGCATTGCGGGGGATCGACGCCCCGCAATTGGCGCATTCCTCAGGTGGTGGTATCGGACGCGGCATGAACGACGACCGGCTTGAAGTATTTGTGTTTCACCAAGCGCCACGCCGTCACGAAAAACGCGGTGAGTGGAATCGCCAGCACCATGCCAAGGATGCCGTTGAGGGCCGTTCCCCAGAAGAAAATCGAGACGATGATCGCCACCGGATGAAGACCCGTGCGGTCGCTCATGATTTTTGGCGTGAGATACCAGCCTTCGATGTTTTGCACGATGACGAACACCAGCAGCACAAGGCCGACGAGCGGCATGCCGCCGTCGGGTTGAAGCAAGGCAAGCGGCAGCGCCACGCTGAGGCCGATGATCGTCCCGAGGTAGGGCACGATGTTCAAGATGCCGAGCAAGAGTCCGATAATGAGTCCAAATTTAAGCCCCACGACGGTGAAGCCCACCGCCAGCAGAACGCCCATCAGCAGGCCGATGACGAGCTGACCTCGGAAGAATGAGACGACGATGGCAATGAATTCACGGATAAGAAACACCACGTCATCGCGCACGTCGGGTTTCAGGAAGGGCAACTGTTTTTGGAGATCCTTCGTGGGCTCGCCGCTGGAGAGCAAAAAGAAGAACAGATAGATGGGAACTACCGCGAGGTGGGTGATGAAACCGAAGACACCCAATATGCCGCTGCCGGCGGATTTGAGGCTGGGAAGCATCTGGTTTGTCAGCTCTCGCGCCTGTTCGAAAAGGCCGTTCACCGCGTTGCGAATGGTGTCGTTTTTCAGCTGGTTACGGGCGAAATCGACCCATTGCGGATAGTGTTGCTGGACGTAGTCGATGGCGTTTTTCCAGAACTCCGGAACATAGGCGACGAAGGCGAGCACCTGTTCGACGAGGGGCGGAGTGATCAGCACCAGGCTGCCGGCCACGATCAGCACGAAGACGCCGTAAAGAGTGATGACTGCGCTGAGCCGCTTCAGTTTAAGGCGCTGCTCCAGCAGCTCGACGACGGGGCGCATGATCAACGCCATGATGCCGGCCACCGCCAACGGCCAAAGCACGCCTGAGAATTGTCCGATGAGCGCGCCCAGTTTATCGAATGAATAGACAAGCAGCGCGATGGAGCCGATCAGCGCCAGCAGACTGAGGGCGAAGGCGACCAGGCGTCGTTGGCCCGGATTGAACAGACGCGGCTCTTGAGTTTCGGACATGCGCAAACAACAAGCATCCACGCCCGCCGACGCCAGCCGAAAGGTCGGGGGAGCTTTCCGCTTTCGCCGCGTGCTTGCCTTCGCCTCCAATTGAATACGGTGTCGATTCGTTACATGCAGGCCGCGACCCACATTCACGTCAAAGGAGCCCGCGAGCACAACTTGAAGAACCTCGAGTTGCGCATCCCGCGTGGAAAGCTCGTGGTCGTCACCGGCCCGTCGGGTTCCGGCAAGTCGTCGCTGGCCTTCGATACGATTTACGCCGAGGGCTACCGGAAATATATGGAGTCGCTCTCCACGCAGGCCCGCCAGGTCTTGGAGCAACTCAAGCGGCCGGACGTCGATTTCATCCATGGGTTGTCGCCAGTCCTCGCCATCGAGCAACGCACAGGCGGTGGCTCACCTCGCAGCACCATCGCGACGGTCACCGAGATCGCCGACTATGCCCGCCTGCTCTGGGCTCTGCACGGCGAGCAACGGTGCCCCAAAGACGGCGGGCGCGTCCAGCAACGCTCCCTCGACGACAACGTCGCCCGCGTGCTCCGCGAAGTTCCGGGCGAGCGTATCATGATCCTCGCGCCGACGCTTAAGGCCAAGCCGTCCGTGCTGCGCGATGAATTGCCTCGCTTGCGTCAGCGCGGCTTTCAGCGCGTTCGACTCGACGGTGAAATCAAGAACCTCGACGACGCCAAGTTACTGCCGGCTGGCGTGGGGACGGCCGAGCTCCAGGTCGATCTCGTGATCGACCGCCTCGTCGCCGTCGCCGATCAGCGCAGCCGCCTTGCCGATTCGCTCGAATTGGCTTTCCGCGAGGGGAAAGACCGCGCGCTCGTTCTCGCCCAGAAATCTGCCGACGCTCCGTGGCGCGAGATCAGCCTCAGCCAGTCGCTCGCCTGCGAAGTGTGCGGTGACGTGTTCGAGAAACTCACGCCGCGCCACTTCTCGTTCAACCATTCGGAAGGCGCGTGCGGCACGTGCGGCGGACTCGGTCGCAAGCTACGCTTTATTCCCGAGCTGGTGATCCCCGATCCGGAAAAATCCGTGCGCGGCGGTGCGATCAAGCCGTGGCGCATCGGCGGGAAAAATCTCATCATCAAACACAACGCCCAGCTCAAGCAGCTCGCCGAGCAGCTTCCGTTCGATGCCGACACGCCGTGGAAAGACCTGCCCGAGAAAACCCGTGACGTGTTGCTCAACGGCGCCGGGGGGCGGTTGTTTGCGTTCAAGCTGAAACGCATGCGCGAGCCTCGCGCCATGCCGTTCCATGGCATCCTCGCCGATCTGGAGGAGAGTTTTCGCGAGACCGATAGCGATGGTTTTCGCGCGCGCCTGACGACCTTCATGATCAGCGGCGAGTGCCCGGAGTGCCGCGGCACTCGCCTCAACGCCCGCAGCAGCGTCGTCACGGTGGCCGGGAAAAACCTGCCTGAGTTTTTCGCCCTCGATGTCGGCGACGCCCATGCGTTCGCCTCCAAGTTGGTGGCCGAACTCGCCGGCAACGAAGCCCTGCGCGAGATCGTCACCGGGATCGAGCAACGCCTGCGCTTCCTGCTCGAAACCGGTCTCGGTTATCTGACGCTGGATCGAGATTACGACACGCTTTCCGGCGGCGAGGCCCAGCGTGTGCGCCTCGCCACCCAGCTCGGCATGGGCCTGATGGGCGTGATCTACGTGCTCGACGAGCCGAGCATTGGACTGCACCCGCATGATAACCAGAAGCTCCTCGAAACGCTCCGAGAGTTACGTGATCGCGGCAACACCGTGCTCGTGGTCGAGCACGACGAGGACACGATGCGCATCGCCGACGAAATCATCGAACTCGGACCCGAGGCGGGCACCGAGGGCGGGCGTATCCTTTTTCAGGGCACGCCCACCGGGTTGATGGCGACCCCGGCCAAAGAGTCACGCACGGGCCCTTATCTTGCCCGCAAGCTCAAGGTCACCAAGGACGCGCCCACGAAAATGTCGGACGGCCATTTTCTCACCGTGCGCGAAGCGCGGGCCAACAACCTGCGCGACATCGACGCACGTTTCCCGGTGGGGCTGCTTACCGTCGTCACCGGCGTGTCGGGTTCGGGGAAGAGCACGTTGGTGAACGACGTGCTCGCCGCCGCTGCTGCGCGCAAGCTCAACGGCGCCACGCGCATCACGCCGGGCCTGCACCGCCATATCGAAAACCTCGACCATTTTGAGAAGCTTGTGCAGGTGGACCAGTCGCCCATCGGGCGCTCGCCGCGTTCGAATCCTGCGACCTACGTGGGCTTGCTCGATTTGTTGCGTGATTTGTTCGCGCAGGTGCCGCTCGCCAAGGTGCGCGGATATAAAGCCAGCCGGTTCTCCTTCAACGTGCGCGGCGGGCGTTGCGAACGTTGCCAAGGTGACGGAGTCATCAAGCTCGACATGCAGTTCATGGCCGACGCCTACGCGCCGTGCCCGAGTTGCGGCGGGCGTCGGTTCAACCGCGAGACGCTTGAAATTCTCTTCCATGGCAAGTCCATCGCCGACGTGCTCGATATGACGGTGCGCGATGCGATGATGCTTTTCCGAAACATCCCGCGCGTGATGGACAAGTTGGAAACCCTCAACGCCGTCGGTCTCGGTTACCTCACGCTCGGCCAGTCTGCGACCACGTTGTCGGGTGGCGAGGCGCAGCGGTTGAAACTTTCGCTGGAGCTGAGCAAACGCCAGCAAGGCGGCACGCTCTACATCCTCGACGAGCCGACAACCGGCCTGCACTGGGTGGATATCCAGCACCTGATGGACTTGCTCTTTAAGCTGCGCGATCAGGGCAACACGCTCATCGTGATCGAGCACAATCTCGATGTGATCGCACTGGCCGACTGGATCATCGACCTCGGTCCGGGCGGAGGGAGCGCGGGTGGGGAAGTGGTCGCCGCGGGCCCGTTCGATGTGATCGAGGCTGAGCCGCGCAGCTTTACTGGCGCGGCGTTGAAACGCTGGCGCACGGGTGGTGCTTAGCCTCGATCGCCTTCCGGGCCTTCCGCTTGCGGCGCCAGAGCAGAAACACCATCAGGCTGGCCGCCACGATCACGATTACCCCCCACAACGCATAACCTTGGGAGCGGGAGAGCGTGCGGTTGAATTGCTCGATGTCGTCGTGGAATTTGCCCCACAGCCAATGCCCGAGCCACACGAACACCGGCACGCTGAGCAATGCGGCCAGTCCGTCGAAAAACAGAAACTTCAGGAACGGCACCTTCATCGACCCCGCCGTGAAAAAGATCGGAGCGCGCAAGCCGGGCAGGAATCGTCCGATGAACAGGCCCATGGAGCCGTTCTTATCAAAAAAATCGACGACCTTGGCCTGCTTCTGGGGCGGAAAAATGCGTTGAAACCATTTTGAGGTCAGAACCCAGCCACCGACATGCCGGCCCGCGAAAAAGGTGATGGTATCCCCGCCGAGCACGCCGGCATACATCAACGCACTGATCTCGATCCACGAGCGCCCGTCGATTTGCCCGAGCACGCCGGCGGTGATCAGCACCACATCCTCGGGAACTGGCAGACCCAATCCGCACAGGAGTAGCACGAGAAAAGGCCCCCAGAGCGAAAGGGGTGAGTCCTGGAAAAAATTCAGCAGCGTCTCAAACATCAGGGGGAGGCTCGTTGAAACATCCGGCCTAATGCTTGCCAAGGGTTTTATCAGCCGATGCGCATCGGTCGCCCCGGCGGGAATGATTAAAGTTGAAACTTCCGCTGTTTTGCGTGTGTTGAGGACACATTTGTTTAGGCGAACCCGAGGCGTCGGGCTGAGACCGGGACACGATCCGTCCCCAAAGCCTTCGAACCTGATGCGGTTAGCACCGCCGAAGGGAAAACGGAATCCGCTGCTCTCCATGGGCGACGGGTTCGGGACTCCTGATGGCGATGATGGCCGCGACTTTTTTCACAACCCATCATGTCCACCTCCGCCACCAAGACCGAAGCCGCCGACTCGTCGGCCAACCGCCGCGAGTTCCCCGCGTCCACCCGCGTGTATGTCACCGGCACCCGACCCGATATCCGCGTGCCGATGCGCGAGATCGCCCTCTCACCCACGAAACTCCCCAACGGCACCGAGGTCCCGAACGAGCCTGTGCGCGTCTATGACACGTCCGGCGCGTGGGGCGATTCGTCGTTTCACGGCGATTCGTCGCAGGGACTTCCGCAAATTCGCCGCAACTGGATTCTCGAACGCGGCGATGTCGAGGAGGTCGCCGGTCGCGAGGTGAAGCCCATCGACGACGGTTATCTTTCCGAGCAACACCGCGCCCAAGCCGAGGCCGAGGGACGCCGCAACCCCATCAAGTTCTTCGACCGCAGCGCCAACAAGGTTCTGCGCGCCAAGCCCGGCAAGATCGTCACCCAGCTGCAATACGCCCGCGCCGGCATCATCACGCCCGAGATGGAGTTCATCGCCATCCGTGAAAACATGAAGCTCCAGCGTTCGCGCGAATTGCTGGAAATGACCGAGGAAGGTCCGCGCAATTCCCTCTGGCGTCAGCATCCCGGCCAGTCCTTCGGCGCTTCGATTCCCAAGGAAATCACGCCCGAGTTCGTCCGCTCCGAGGTCGCCCGCGGTCGCGCGATCATTCCGGCGAACATCAACCATCCCGAGCTCGAGCCGATGATCATCGGCCGCAACTTCCTCGTTAAGATCAACACCAACATCGGCAACTCCGCCGTCGCTTCGTCCATCGACGAAGAGGTCGAGAAGATGCGTTGGTCCGTGAAGTGGGGTGGCGACACGCTGATGGATCTCTCCACCGGCAAAAACATCCACCAGACCCGCGAGTGGATTCTCCGCAACTGCCCCGTGCCCGTCGGCACCGTGCCGATTTACCAGGCGCTGGAAAAAGTCGGCGGACGTCCCGAGGCGCTCACGTGGGAGATTTTCCGCGACACGCTCATCGAGCAGGCCGAGCAGGGCGTGGACTACTTCACGATCCACGCGGGCGTGCTGTTGCGCTACATTCCGCTCACCGCGCGTCGCATGACCGGCATCGTTTCCCGCGGCGGCTCGATCATGGCGAAATGGTGTCTTTCGCACCACAAGGAGAACTTCCTCTACACCCATTGGGACGAGATCTGCGACATCATGGCGGCCTACGACGTGTCGTTCTCCATCGGTGACGGCCTGCGCCCCGGCGCCATTGCCGACGCCAACGACGAAGCCCAGTTCGGCGAACTCAAAACCCAAGGCGAACTCACCAAGCGCGCCTGGGCCCGCGGCGTGCAGGTCATGAACGAAGGCCCCGGCCACGTTCCCATGCACATGATCGCCGAGAACATGGAGAAACAGCTCGAATGGTGTGACGAAGCGCCGTTCTACACGCTCGGGCCGCTCACCACCGACGTCGCCCCCGGCTACGACCACATCACCAGCGGCATCGGCGCCGCCATCATCGGCTGGCACGGTTGCGCGATGCTCTGTTACGTGACGCCCAAGGAGCACCTCGGCCTGCCCAACCGCGACGACGTGCGCACCGGCGTCATCACCTACAAGATCGCCGCTCACGCCGGCGACTTGGCCAAGGGACATCCCGCCGCCCAATACCGCGACAACGCGCTCTCCAAGGCCCGCTTTGAGTTTCGCTGGCAGGACCAGTTCAACCTCTCGCTCGATCCGGACCGCGCCCGCGAATACCACGACGAAACGCTCCCGCAGGAAGGCGCCAAGACCGCGCATTTCTGCTCCATGTGCGGCCCGCAATTCTGCTCGATGCGTATCACCGACGACATCCGCAAATACGCGGACGAAAACGGCCTCAATTCCGTCGAGGCCATCGAAGCCGGCATGAAGGCGAAGGCCGACGAGTTTCACGCCAAAGGCGGCGAGATCTACCTCGAAGAAAAGAAATAACCCGTAGCCGCGAGCGTGAGCGAGTGGTGGTTCGTCCACTCGCTGGCGCTCGCAGCCACCGATTTCTCATGACCATCCGAGTCAACGACCAATCTCGTGAAGTCCCCGCCGGCCTCGTGCTGGCCGACCTCGTGCGTGACCTCGGGCTCGCCGACCGCAAAGGCGTGGCCGTTGCCATCAACGACGAAGTCGCCCCGCGTTCAACGTGGCCGACCCGCGCCTTGGTCGAGTCCGACTACGTCCTCGTGATCCAAGCCACCCAAGGCGGCTGAGCTTCCGTGAAACTCATCGTCATCTCCCCCGAAGCCGAAGACGCCCGCGAGCAGACCGTGCTCGCGGAGCTCTTCGCCGCGGGCCTGACGAGTTATCATCTGCGCAAGCCGAGATGGAGCCGCGACGACCTCGTCGCGTTTCTGCGCGCGCTCCCGGCGGAGTTTCATCCGCGCCTGATTCTCCACACCCACCACGATCTCGCCACCGAGTTCGCGGTCGGCGGCCTCCACGACCGCGACGAGCCTCCGATCAAAAGTAACCCAATAGGTTACTCTTGGCGGAGCCGCGCCGTTCACGATGTGCCGGCGCTGCGGACGGCTCTCGGCGTTTACGACCGGGTGTTGGTGAGTCCGGTTTTTTCTTCATTTTCAAAACCCGGGCACACGCCCGACGCCCGCCTCGCGTTCGCCGACCTCAAAGCAGTCCTCGCTCTTCCTCGTCGCGCCGAGGCGATCGCGCTTGGTGGCATCGATGTCACGCGCATCCCGGCCTGCCGCGAACTCGGTTTCGACGGCGTGGCCGTGCTCGGTGCGATCTGGCAGACCACCGATCCCGTTGCGGCGTTTTCCGAGTTTCAAACCGTGATTAACCACGGAGGACACGGAGAGCACGGAGTTAGTCACCTCTCCGGCTCCGTGTCCTCCGTGCGCTCCGTGGTAAAATAAAATGCCTCTAGATCCCGATCATTTTCCTCCGGTCATGGCCCTCACGCAGGACGGCCTGACGCTTTCGCATGTCGATCAAGCTCGCGCCCTCGTGGACGCCGGCGCGGGCTGGGTTCAGTTGCGCATGAAAAACGCCACGCCCGAGACGTGGCTCGCCACTGCCCGGGAAGTCGTTGCCATCTGCCATGCGGGTGGGGCGCTCTGCACCATCAACGACAACGTCGAGATCGCCCTCGCATCCGACGCCGATGGCGTGCACCTCGGCAAACTTGACGAAGACTGGATCGCCGCTCGCGGGCGTCTCGGTCCGGGAAAGCTCCTCGGCGGCACCGTCAACAACGCCGAAGACGCCCGCCGCGCCGCGTCGGCCCATGTGCTCGATTACGTGGGGATCGGCCCGCTGCGCTTCACCACCACGAAGCAAAAACTCGCGCCTGTTCTCGGCCTCGAAGGCATCGCCGCTCTCCTTCCGCTCCTCGATGGCTTGCCTGCCTGGGCCATCGGAGGCGTGCAGCCCTCCGACCTGCCCGCTCTTCGCCGCGCCCGCCTCGCAGGCGTCGCCGTTTCCTCGTCCCTCTACATCAATAACCAAGTCTCCGAGAACCACGCCGCGTTCACCGCCGCATGGTCCGCCGCTTCATAATGAAAACCTCCCCCCTCGTCATCGCCGGCGTCACTCTCCGCTCCCGCCTCTTCCTCGGCACCGGCAAATACAGCTCCGGCACCGTCATGGCCGAGAGCCTCGACGCCTCCGGCGCGGAGCTTGTCACGATGGCGCTCCGTCGCGTGCGCACCGACGGAACGCATGACGATATCATCGGCAATCTCGACACGCAGCGTTACCGGCTCCTGCCGAACACCTCGGGCGTGCGCGATGCGAAGGAAGCCATCCTCGCCGCCGAACTCGCCCGCGAGGCGCTGGGCACGAATTGGTTGAAACTGGAGATTCACCCGGATCCGAAGTATCTCATGCCCGACGCTTATGAAACCCTTCTCGCCACGCGCGAGTTGGTGAAGCGCGGTTTTGTCGTTTTGCCATACGTGCACGCCGACCCTGTTCTCTGCAAACAGCTCGAAGAAGCCGGCGCCGCCGCCGTCATGCCCCTCGGTGCTCCCATCGGCAGCAACCTCGGCCTGGAGACTCGCGCCTTCCTCGAAATCATTATCGCTCAAGCTCGCGTGCCCGTGGTGGTCGATGCCGGCCTCGGCACGCCGTCGCATGCCGCCGCCGCCCTCGAAATGGGCGCCGATGCCGTCCTCGTGAACACCGCCATCGCCGCCGCCGCCGATCCCGTCGCGATGGGAGCCGCCTTCAAGCTCGCGGTCGAAGCCGGTCGCCTCGGCTACGAGGCCGGCTTAGCGGCTCGTTCCACCAAGGCCGAGGCGAGCGCCACGTCGCCGCTGACGGCGTTTTTGGCCGATCAAGTAGCGCAGGCTTCCAGCCTGCATTCGGTCTAAGAGCAGGCTGGAAGCCTGCGCTACTCTTCCCATGAGCACTTTTCTCGATACTTGGAAGCAACACGACTTCGCCGCCGTCGGCGCGCGTATCGCCGCCGCGACCACGGCTGACGTTCGCCGCGCGCTCGCCAAGCAGGGCAGGGGACTCAACCTCGATGACCTCGCCGCGCTGTTGTCGCCCGCCGCCGCGCCGTTCTTGGAGGAGATGGCGGCGCTCAGCCACCGGCTGACCGTTGAGCGCTTCGGACGCACCATGCAGCTCTACGCGCCGATGTATCTGACGAACGTCTGCGCCAACGTGTGCAGCTACTGCGGCTTCAGCGCGCAAAACCGCATCCCGCGCAAGGCCCTCGACGATGCCGAGATTCTCGCGGAGGCCGATGTCCTGGAAAAATTCGGCTTCGATCACGTCCTCCTCGTGACCGGTGAATCCTCGCGCTACGGGCTCGCCTATTTCCAGAACGCGTTGCGCCTGCTGCGTCCGCGCTTTTCCAATCTCACGATGGAGGTGCAGCCTCTCGACGAAAGCGATTACGCCGCGCTCACTGCCGACGGACTCAGCTCGGTGCTGGTGTATCAAGAAACTTACGATCCGGTCGTTTACCCCAAGCATCATCTCAAAGGCCCCAAGTCCGACATGGCTTACCGCCTCGGCACACCCGACCGCCTCGGCCGTGCCGGCGTGAAGAAGATCGGTCTCGGTGCGCTTTATGGGCTTTCCGACTGGCGCGCCGAATCGTGGTTTGTCGGTCTTCATCTCCACTACATGGAGAAAAACTACTGGCGCACTCGCTACAGCATCGCGTTCCCGCGCCTGCGTCCGCATGAGGGCAACGAGATCCCGGTCACGCCCTTCAACGAGCGCGATCTCATCCAGACGGCGTGTGCGTTCCGTCTCTTTAGCCAAGAGGTCGAGCTGTCGCTCTCGACCCGCGAGAGCCCGCATTTTCGCAACCACGCGTTCAAGCTCGGCTTCACGTCGATGAGCGCGGGTTCGAAAACGAATCCGGGCGGTTACGCGAGCGAGCCGGAGTCGCTCGAGCAGTTTCAGATCAGCGATGAACGCACCCCGGCCGAAGTCGCCGCTTACTTGAAGTCACAGGGATACGAACCCGTCTGGAAGGACTGGGACGCCACTTACGACGGACAACAAACCGTTTTAACCGCTAATACCCGCTAAGGCCGTTAATCCGGATTTTATTAGCGCTCATCAGCGCCAATTAGCGGTTTAAAACTCCGATGTCTTTTTCCTCCGACGAACTCGCCCGTTATCAGCGCCACCTCTCGCTCGCCGGCTTCGGCCCCGAGGCTCAGGCGACGTTGCAATCATCGCGCGTGCTCGTGATCGGAGCGGGCGGGCTCGGTTGTCCGATCCTGCTCTATCTCGCCGCCGCCGGGGTGGGGCGCCTTACGATCATCGACGCCGACACGGTCGATGTCTCCAATCTGCAACGTCAGGTCCTCTTTACGACCGACGATGCCGGCCAACCCAAAGCGGAAACCGCCGCGCGTCGCCTGCGCGCGCTCAATCCTTGCATCGCCATCACGGCCGTGGTCGCCCGCCTCTCGCGCGCCAACGCGCTCGAACTCATTCGCGCCCACGATGTGGTGGTGGACGGTTCCGACAACTTCGCCACGCGCTACCTGGTCAACGACGCCTGCGTGCTTGCGGATCGTCCGTTGATCTACGGCGCGATCCAGGGTTTCGAGGGGCAGGCGAGCGTGTTCAATTATCGCGGAGGTCCGACCTACCGCTGCCTTTTCCCCGAGCCGCCCGCGCCCGGCACTGTGCCCAACTGCTCCGAGGCGGGCGTGCTAGGCGTGTTGCCCGGCCTCATCGGCACCGTGCAGGCCACCGAGACGATCAAAGTGCTGACCGGCATCGGTGAGCCGCTCTCCGGACGTCTGCTCCTCTGGAACTCGCTGACGATGACTTCGCGCACACTTCGCTTCGGCTGCGATCCGGCAAGTCGTGCCATCACGGACCTGCCGCCGGAGGGTTATGGCGAGACCTGTGCGGTGCCACACAAGGCCATGGAGGATGAGGTTGCCGCCCGTGACCTGCGGGTGATGTCCGGTTCGTTCCAACTCATCGACGTGCGAGAAAATTGGGAACGCGAGCTCGGTGCGATTCAGCCTTCCGTGCACGTGCCGCTCGGCCAACTCGGAACCGATGCCGCCGCCGAGGCCTTGACGGCGCTCGATCCCACTGCGGATACCATCGTCTATTGCGCCGGTGGCGTGCGCAGCCTGAAAGCACTGGTGCCCTTGCGCGAACGTCATGGATTTACGGCGGTTCGCAGCCTGCGCGGTGGATTCAAGACGTGGTCGGCCGAGTCCTGATCGAGTAATAGGAATTTCTACCCGCGTATAAAACCTTGATGGCGCCCATAGGCACGGGAGGTTACTTTTACTGAAACGAGGCTCCTACATCTCGGAGGCAAGCGCGGCGCGGGCGGCGGACTCTTCGGCGATTTTTTTGGAACTGCCACGTCCCGTGCCGAGCAAGCGGTCGCCGAGATAGACGCTGGAAGTGTATTCCTTGGCGTGGTCGGCGCCTCCGGAGTGGACGGTTTCATAGCGCAAGGCCCCCGTGCCGTGCCGAGGTTGGACCCGTTCTTGCAGGCGGCCCTTGGGGTTGGCCTCTTCGATCTTGAGGCTGGCGAGGCGGGTCTCCCAGTTGCCGTAGCTGCGGCGAATGAACTCCTGCGCGGTGGGCAGACCAGCATCGATGAAAATGGCTCCGACCACGGCTTCGTAGGCGTCGCCAGCGGCCGTGGGGGAGCCTCCGGTTTTTTGCTCGGCCGCACAGAGACGCAGATGAGCGGGTATGTCCAATTCGCGGGCCAGACGCCCGAGAAAAATACCATTGGTGAGAGCAACGCGCAATCGGCTCAGCTCGCCTTCCCGTTCGGTCGGGCGAAGGTGAAAAAGCGCATCGGTGACAACGAACTGGATGATCGCGTCACCGAGGAATTCGAGGCGCTGATAGTGGTCGCCCTCGCCGGGGTGTTCGTTGACGTAGCCGGGATGGGTGAGTGCCTGGAGCAGCAATGCCGAGTCACGGAAGGTGTGACCTAGGCGCGCTTGAAGCGATGCAAGTGAAGCACTCATGAGCTGGCGCTGGCGTAGCGGCGCAGGCCGCGGTTGAAGACCAAAACCGCGATGGACAACCATACCAACGTGACCGCGATCAGCCACATCGTGTTGGCGAGATTGAAGCCGTGGATGAGCGCGGAAGCAGGGACGTTGCTCACGACGACGGCGGGCAGCAGCCAGACGAAGAGGATGCTGGAAATGCCCCTGAATGCCTGACGCGGGAGGCGGGAGAACTCCATCAGGGTGAAATAACTGCCCTCGATTCCCTGTGCCGCTCCCAGCCAAAAGGTCAGCGAGACGGTGATCAGGAGAATGCTGTAGTTGATGAGAAATCCGCAGAAGATCATCAACGCATAGAGCGACAGGTCGGTGAAGGACGGCACGATGTTCAGCCGGCCCAAGGCGTAGATTACGACGCCTGCGGCGACGATGGCGTTGGCGAGGCCATCAAGATCGAGTTTGCGGGTGGAGACCATGACCAGCGGGTTGCCGGGTTGGGACAGGAAGAAGTCAAAGTGGCCGGTGCGGATGTTGCGCGCCATTTCAAACAGATTGGTCCACACGAAGCCCATGATAAAGCGTTGCACGAGCATGGAGCTGCCGACGAGGAGGAGCATCTCGTATTTGGTCCAACCGGCGATGGAGTCGGTGTGGTCGTAGATGACTTGGACGAGCAGCAGATTGACTCCCATCCAGAAGAACTCGACGAGTGCCCACATGATGAAGTCGAAACGAAACATCATCGTGCGCACGACGGAGTAGCGTGCGCAGGCGAGCCAGATGCGGATGTAGTCGATGAGTTTCATTGAAACCAATCAGCCGCCAACGGCGGTGTGGCGGCGGAGACCGCGGGTCCAGAGGAACTGGGCGAACGCCAGGAGCACGACCACCCAAAAGGTTTGAATCGCGAGGCCGCTCCAAACGGTCGTCATATCGAGGCGTCCGGTGAAAATCGCGGTTGGAAAATACATCTGATAATAATAGGGCAGCCACTGCGATATGCGGAAGAACCAGGCGGGCATCAAATCAAGCGGGAACATCTGCCCGCCGAGCATCGTTTCGATGGCGAGCGAAAGGATGATGAAGGACTGTATTTCCAAGAACCAGAACGTCAGCAGTCCGAAAATGTAGGCGATGGTGAACTGGATCAGCGCCGCCATGATCATGGCGGGGACGCCGAGGACGAGACGCCAGGGGTCGTCCGGCAGGACGATGTGGTCTTTGAGTAGCGGCAGCGCGATGAGGAGCGGCAGCAAAACGAGGAGACCCGATACCAAGCGCGCCGCGATGAAGATGCTGAAGCGGTAGAGGTAGTAATTAATCGGTTTCAGCAGGAATTGGTTGATGAGCCCGTTGCGGATTTCCTCGCTGATCTGGTAGTCCTCGTTGAACGCGCCGATGAAAAAATTCATCATCAAAATGACGATGAAGTAGGTGAGCGTCTGGTTGAGATCGAAGCCGCCGATGTGGGTCTGTCCGCCGTAGGCCGCGCCCCAGAGAATGAAGACGAAAACGAGGTGGAAGAGCGCAAAGAGTGCCCGAATGCCAAAGTTCCACCGATAAACGATGTTGCTCTGCAGGCCGATGAGGAAGGCGTGCCGGTATTTGGCGAGAGACGACATGAGCTGATGAATCTGGAACTCAGGAAATCAAGAACAGAGCAGACGCAATCGCAGAGAACTGTTTCCTGATTTCCTGAGTTCCAGATTCTATATCAGGAAGATTTGAGATTGAAGCGGCTGATGATCTCCTTCGCCAGATTCTTGTAGGCGGTGGAACCGGGGGAGAGCGGGTCGTAGTCGAAGATCGTTTTGCCAAAACTCGGGGCTTCGCTGAGGCGAATGGTGCGAGGGATGACCGTGTTGAAGATTTTTTCGGGGAGGTGTTTTTTGACCTCGTCAACGACTTGGCGAGACAGATTGGTGCGGATGTCGAACATCGTCATGACGACGCCGCCAAGTTCGAGATTGTGGTTGATGCCGGCGGTCTTGATGCGCTCCACGTTGCGGAGAATCTGCCCGAGGCCTTCGAGGGCCATGTATTCGCATTGAAGGGCGATGAGCAGGTAGTCGGCGGCGGCGAGGCTGTTCATCGACAGCATGCCCATGGAGGGCGGGCAATCGATGATGATGGCGCGGTAGCCTCCGGAGTTCTTGATGGGTTCGAGAACGGTGCGGAGTCGGGCGAGGTAGTTCTCGGTCTGGGCGAGTTCGATTTCGGCGGCCGCGAGGTCTTCCTCGGACGGGATGAGTGAAAGGTATTCGTAGGCGGTGGGAGTGATCATCTCCAGCGCGGCGCCTTCGCCGTGCAGCGGGCCGTAGAGACTGCGACCGGCCTGTTTTTCGATGCCGATCGCGCTGGTGGCATTTGCCTGGGGGTCGAGATCGATGAGAAGGGTGTGGATCTTCTTCTCGGCGAGCGCGGCGGCGAGGTTGACGGCGGTGGTGGTTTTGCCAACGCCACCCTTCTGGTTGGCGATGGTGAAGACGAGGGAAGGCATGTTGGGAGTGAGCAATGACCAATGACGAATGCCCAATGGGCAAGACCGGAAGGCGGTTGAATTGGCGAAGCGGTGCGCCGCAAAACATTCATTGAACGAAATGGCCGGGATGATCGTCAAAGCCAGCGACCTCTCTTCACATGATTGATTCCTCATTGTATCGCACACGCATCGAGACGCTTCGGCGTCCGCTCTCCACGCTGTTCGCCCTCGGGCTCGGCGCCGGGCTGCTGTTCACGCAGCCCTTGCGATTTGGCCAAGGTATCTATGAAGCGATGGAGCTGATCGGGTTTATCATGATTTTTTTGGCGGTGATCGGACGCATGTGGTGCATCCTTTATATTGGCGGGCGCAAGAATCGTGAACTTTGCCAAATCGGCCCTTATGCGATCAGTCGCAATCCATTGTATTTCTTCTCGTTTCTGGGGCTGCTCGGCGTGTGCGTGGCTGCGGAGAGCGTGCCGGCGGCCTTCCTGGCGAGCACGGCGTTTCTGGGCTTCTATCATTGGGTGATTCGGATGGAGGAGACGCGCCTGGCGGCGCTTTTCGGGGCGGAGTTCGAGCGGTATTGCGAGGAAGTGCCGCGTTTTTGGCCACGCTGGCCCGAGCCGTTGAAGGCGCATAAACTGGAGGTCGATGGACGGGCGTTCACCCGGGCATTGACGGAGGTGTTTTGGTTCCTGTTCGCGATTATTTTGGTCGAGGGATTGGAGATCCTGAAGGACTTCTCTTGGTGGCCGCACATCACACTGCCATTCTGAGGGTGAAGAACCCGCAAGCCGGCTTTGCGGCATGGAAAAGCCCGCCGCCCGATAATCGGGTTGGCGGGCTTGAAATTTGGAGGCGCGAGCCGGAATCGAACCGGCGGTAGAGCTTTTGCAGAGCTCGGCCTTACCACTTGGCTATCGCGCCTGACTGAGGGAGCGCGGAACTTGCGTGAAAAAAGTGACGTCCGCAAGAACGGAAACGAGGTCTATGCCGAGAAGTGCAAACGTGTTCGCGGACGGTTTTTTACGGGAACGTCTGTATCGGAGCCTGCTTCAAGCTTTGGCTGCGGCCTTGCGAGGATTTTCGCCTGTGAAGGGCGCGGTGCTGTGGCCGATTTCATAATCGGCCAGGACGCTGAAATAAAAAACGGAGCCTTCGCCCACGCGACTTTCAACGGAGATTGCGCCGCCCATGCGTTCGCAGAGGCGCTTGGCGATGATCAGGCCGAGTCCGGTGCCGCCCCGGCGACGTTTGGCCGAGGTATCCACTTGGCTGAACGGGCGGAAGAGCTGGTTAATCTTCTCGTGCGGGATGCCGATGCCGGTGTCGCGGACGCTAAATTGGAGGCGCACGGCGCGGTGAATGCCGTCGTTCATGACTTCCTCGGGAGCGGCGCTGACCGAGACCGTGATGCCGCCCTTTTCGGTGAACTTGATGGCGTTGCCGACAAGATTGCTGAGGATCTGGCGGAGGCGGCCGTGGTCGCTGCTTACCAGCACGGGCGTGCCGGGAGCGACTGACGTGGTGATGGTAAGGCCGGCCTCCCGGGCGCGCGGGCCGAAGAGTGCGCCGATTTCTTCCATGCAATCGCGAAGAGAAAAGGGGGCGTGCTCGATTTCAATTTTACCGGCCTCGATTTTGGATAAATCCAGAATGTCGCTGATGAGTGTTTCGAGCGCTCGCCCGCTGCTGGTGATCATGTCCACGAAGGATCGTTGCTCGGGGGTAAGCGCCGAATCGTTGAGGAGCTTGGCAAAGCCGATCACGCCATTGATGGGAGTGCGAATTTCGTGGCTGACGATGGCCAGGAATTCGCTCTTGGCACGATCAGCCGACTCGGCGGCTTCCTTGGCCGCGATCAACGCGAGTTCGGCGGCCTTGCGCGCGGTGATGTCGTGGCCGACCGCCTGGTATTCGATGATCCGGCCTTCGGTGTCCTTGATCGCGCGATGCGTCCACGAATGAAGGACGACGGCATGGCTGGAATCCGTGGAAGAGTGCTCGAAAACGGCGGTTTCGGGGAAGGTGCCGGAGTTTGGCTTAAGAAGCCCCGATGTGAGCAACAGGCAGGGCTGCCCGAGCAATTCGAGGCGTTTGCGAGCGAGAAAACGCGAATAAGCGCCGTTGACGAAGGTCAGTTTGCCGTCGGGGGTGTAGCGGCAGATGAGATCGGACTGATCCTCCACCACGCCACGATAGCTAGCCTCGAGCTTTTGAAGGGATTGGGCCATGCGCTCGATTTTGCGCGCGAGTCCGATGACCTCGTCGTGAATTTCGTCGTGATCTACATCGGCAACGTTCGTCTCGGCTTGGTGCGTTACATCGCGCAGCCGCTGCATCATCGAGCGGTCCCAGACATAGCCGCCGGTAACAAGAAGCACACATCCGATAACTGACAGGCAGAGGACGAAATACTGGGACGACACCTCTTTCCCCTCGATTACGGTCGGAATGATAATCGCCGCGAGAGATGCCAATAAAGCAAATGCCAGGGCAAAGATCAGAATGGATTTCCTGCTCTGGACTGAACTCATGGACTTCATAACTGGCTGAAATCTACGCGTAGTCTATGCCAAACCCAGACACGACCCATTGGCAGGGAGGGTGAACCGGGTGAGCGTTGCGGAAAAAAATCAGCTCAGCCGTCCGGGGAACGTGAGTTCGGCGACAGCCGATTTGTCCAAGGCGCCGCGTCCGAGGGCGACGAGGCGGTCGTATTGAAGTTTGGTCGCGGCGGCGAGGGGCAGGTTGAGACCCGCCTCGGCGCCGAGCGTCCAGGCGATCGTTGAATCCTTGGCGGCGTGGGCGCCGGAGAAATAACAGTCGTGAGCGCGGTTCTGCATGTCTTCGCCGTCAGTCTTGAGGACTTGGGAGTTGGCTCCGGTTTGGGCGAACACTTCGCGCAACATGTCCAGATCCAGGCCGAGTGCGTTGCCGAGACCCAGGCCTTCGGCGAGCGCGGCGGTGTTGATGTTCATGACCATGTTGACGAGCGCCTTGACCTGCGCGGCCTGACCGGCGGGGCCGATGTAGCGCAGGGCGTTGCCGAGGTGCAGCAGCGTCGGTTGGAGACGATCGAAGGTGGCGCGGTCGCCGGCGCACATGAGGTAGAGCGTGCCGTTGCGCGCCTGGGGGATCGACGATGCCATGCAGGCTTCGAGGGCTTCGGCTCCGGCCTCGCGCGCACGGCGTGCGACCTCAACGTGAACCTTCGGTGTGAGCGTGGCGCAGTTGATGAAGGTTTTCCCCCGGGCTCCGATGAGCAGCGAGTCGCCTTGGGACGCGGCGGCAAACACGGAGAGTTGCGCGGCATCGTCAGTCACCACGGTGAAAATCAGATCGGCCGACGCGGTGATCTGGGCGAGGCTGGTGGCGTGAGTGGCTCCCAGTTCGGCGGCCAGGGCGGAGGCGGCCGGTGCATGGACGTCGTAAATGGACGTGATCGTGTGGCCGCACTCTTTCAGGCGGCGGGCCATGTTGGCGCCCATGCGGCCAACTCCGACGAAGGCGATGGTTTCAGGCATGGTGAATGAAAACGAAGCGATACAAGAGGAGCGGCGGCGCGTCGGGGGGCTCAGCGGGCGAAAAACGGATTGTGCTGTTTTTCGAAGGTCAAGGTGGTGAGCGGGCCGTGGCCTGGGGCGATCACCGTGTTGCGCGGAAGGGTGAAGATCTTGTCGTGGTCGTTGCGCAGTTGCTCGGAGTAGTGGGTGGCGCTGCCGCCAATCGAGCAGGAGAACAGGGAGTCGCCGACGATGGCGACGGGCCAGCTCAAGCCGGTGACAAAGTAAGTGGTCATGCCGGGCGAATGTCCCCACGTGAAGAGGGTTTTGATGGCGATTTCATCGCCGATGTGGAAATGCGCGTTCTCGGCAAAGGTCTTGGCGCCGGGATGGTCAACGGGTTCGCGTTCGCTGGACCAGACCTCGGCGCGCGGACAGGCGGCGGCGAGCGCGGGGAGGGCGGCGATGTGGTCCGCGTGCGTGTGAGTGATGAAGATGTGCCGCACGTCCAAGCTCTCGGCCTCGATCATGGCGATGAGCGACTCGGCGTTGGCCCCGGTGTCGAATACGGCGGCAAAGCGTGAGCGGGCATCCCACACGAGGTAATTGTTCACCGTCATGTCATCGCACGGGGTGTTGAACATCACCAAGCCGCGTGCGAAGACGGGGGCGGTGGGATAATGGCGTTTGTGGGCGAGGTCCTCCAGCGCATTGGCGCTGACCTTCAGGTGGCGGGCGATACGACGAATGACGGCGTCGAGAAGCTGGCCGGATTTGACGGCTGTCAGATCCGCCAGCGACACCTCGGCGCGCTCGGCGAGTTGTTCATCGCTGATTTTCAAGCCGCGTTGGGCTTTGGCGATGACGTCGGTGAAATTATCTTCGAGAGGAAGGCGGGCCATGACCTACTAACAGGTCCGCCGTCGGCTCGCGCAAGCCGTAAGCCCGTTAATCACTCGGTCAATGTGACTACCTGCGACCTAGGCGGGCGGATTGTAGACCGCGTTGATCAATGTAAATGTGCCATGCAAGCGACCCGGAGGCACCACACGCGGTGCCTCCGGGGTTTGTTTCGAAGACGTGATCAAGCGTTCTGGTGCGTGTATAGGAGAAGGTTGGATTCATTATCAATCAGAGATAGATGCGGCAGGTTGCCTGTATCGCGTGTATTTACGTATCCATCAGTAAGCTGACATGCGCACTATTTCGGAAAAAAACGTGTGAATAAACCCTAAGAATGTCCGGCGTGAATGCGGTGACGCATAGTTGTCGCCAACGGGGCAGGCCATAACGATCTTATTTAGCCTCAGGTCGCCGTTTGTATTAACATGTAATATAGACTTGATAATCGATGATCATGGTTTGATGTTAGCTGCGATATGTCATTCACCGACCAAATTGCAGAACTTCAGAAAGCCAAGGCCAAGCTCGCTCAAGCCGAGGCCAAGCTCGCCGCCGATCGTGTATCCGCTCTCGCCAAACTCCCTGGTGATTACGGCTACTCCAACCTTAATGAGTTTATTAAGGCCCTGAAGGCCGCCGCTGGCAAAGCCGGCAAGAAGTCCAAGGCTGCCAAAGCCCCCAAGGCTGCGAAGGCCGTCAAGCGCACCCGCGCGAAGATCACGCCCGAGCTCAAGCAGCAGGTGATCGCCGCCGTGCAGGCAGGTCAGTCTGGTGCCGAGATCGCCAAGTCTCTCGGTCTCTCGCTCCCCAGCGTGCAGAACATCAAGAAGGAAGCCGGTCTCGTTAAAGCCCGTGGCGCTGCCGCCCCGGCCGCTGAGACACCCGCCGCCTCGTAAGGTTTTCTGGATTAATTCTCAGGCAACGCCTCCGTGTTTAATTACACGGAGGCGTTTTTTTTGGTTTACCGCTTGCGCCACCCGCCGGTGAGGGTGTGGGTTCTTTGTTCTTCATGTCGCCCGCACACTTTATACAGGCCAATACCAATGGCCGCCTTCACCCCGCCGACGAACCGTCCATTGCCCCGCTCAATCGAGGCTTCCTTTATGGTGACGCCATTTATGAGGTCTGGCGCACGTATCATGGAGTGATCTTTGCCTGGGACGAACATTGGCAACGGTTGGAGCGCTCGGCTGCTTCATTGTATATGACGCTGCCGTGGACGCAGGCGGAGATCTTCACGGAGATTAAAAAGACAGTCGCCGCCTGGCGCGCCCGGAGTGGACGTGATGTTGCTCTCTATATTCGTCTTCAGGTCACGCGGGGTTGCGGAGCCATCGGGTTGGATGTGGCGTTGGCCGATCGACCGGACTTCGTATTACTCGTGCAACCGTGTCCGTTGCTCACGGCGGAGCAGGAAGCGCGTGGCATCACGCTTTCACTCGCACGCACGTTGCACCGCAATCATCCGGCCACGCTTAACCCGGTTTGGAAGACCGGTAATTATCTTAACAACCTGCTCTGCCTGCGCGAGGCGCGTGCGCGCGGGGCTGACGAGGTGGTTATCACCAATCTGGCGGGCGAAATCACCGAGGCCGCCGTGAGCAATATCGGCTTTGTGCGCGATGGCGCGTTGGTGTTGCCCCCGCTTGAGGCGGGCATTCTCGCGGGCATCACCCGGCAGATCATGATCGATCATGTTGCGCCCGCAGCCGGAGTGACGGTCATTGAGCGGACGGTTCGCCCCGAGGAATTGGCGGGCATGCAGGAGTGTTTTCTCACTGCGACGACCAAGGATCTCGTGCCGGTCCGGGCGATCGACGACGTGGTGTTTCGCACCGGAGCCGACACGGTCACGATCCGCGTAAAGCGCGCGTTCGCCGATTACGTGAGCGCCTACACCGCGAGCCGCCCCGCACAGGCGGTTTAATATCCGCTCCGCCGACCGTTCGGATGGCACTCGGGCCCAATCCCATTTGTCACCTAATAAGTGACAAATGGGATTGGTCGGGAATTGGGAAAGGCACGGGTGGGTTAATACCTCGGAACGGTCGAATCGATGATGAGCGACCACGCGTCGATGCCGCCGGCGACGTTGCTGACCGCTTCGTAGCCGTTGGCCCGTAAATATTGGGTCACGCGCAGACTGCGACCGCCGTGATGGCAGTGGATGAGCAGGTGTTTGTCCTTGGGCAGTGCGCCTACGTGCTCGGGGATCTGACGCATCGGAATGTGCTCGGCTCCGGCGATGCGGCAGATGTCCAACTCGTGCGGTTCGCGCACGTCGATGAGGACCACGTCGCCGGGTGTTTCATCCAGCAGGCGTTTGGTTTCTTCAATCGTGAGTTCAAGCGGGTGGGAGTCGGGCATGACCATGGGAAATCTCCTTCGCACCGTGCTCGCAAATGAAATTGCACCGGCCTGCGACCATGACGCAAAATCTCCCCTTTCCATGCCTCAACATTTTATCGTCATCATCGCGGGCGGCAGAGGTGAGCGTTTCTGGCCCCAGAGCCGTGCGCCGCGTCCGAAGCACCTGCTGCCCGTCGTTGGCAGCAAGCCGTTGCTCACGCAGACGATCGACCGGGTGAAGCCGCTCGCACCGGCGAAAAACATTTTTGTCATCACCAGTGCGGTGCAGGAAAAAGCCGTGCGCGAGGTCTGCAAAGGTATCCCGGCGGCAAACATCATTGCCGAGCCCGTGGGCCGCGACACCGCCGCCGCCGTGGGACTGGCCGCCGCCATCGTGGCGACGCGCGATCCGCAGGGCATTTTCGCCGTGCTGCCCGCCGACCATGTCATTCACGACAATGTTTCATATCAGGCCGATCTGAAGGCCGCCTTCGCCGCTGCCGAGGCGGATGCCGTGATGGTCACGATCGGCATCAAGCCGATCGAGCCGGCGACCGGGTTTGGCTACATCCAGCGCGGTGAGAAATGGAAGACGTTTAATCGTCGTCCGGTTTTTAGCGTGAAGCGTTTCGTCGAAAAACCGAAGCAGGATGTCGCCGAAGGCTATCTGGCTTCGGGCGACTATGTGTGGAACGCCGGTATGTTTGTGTGGAGCGTGCCTGTGGTCGAAAGCGCCCTCGCGCAGCATGCACCCGAACTGGATGCGGCGCTGAAGCCTATTCGCACTGCGCTCGCCAAAAAGCGTCCGCTCGCCGGTGTGCTGAAGAAGGTATATCCGACGTTGCCAAAGATCTCCGTGGACTACGCGCTGCTTGAAAAATCCACGAACGTCGTGGTGCTGCCATCGTCGTTTGATTGGGACGACGTCGGTGCGTGGCCGGCGGTGGCCAAGCACTTCAAACCCGATGCTGCGGGCAACGTGTCGCGTGGACTCGCGCTGGTGGAGCAGGGGGCCAACAATATTATATTCAGCGAGGGCAAGCACCTTGTGGCTGTGGTGGGTGTGGACGACATGATCGTGGTTCACACGCCCGATGCGACGTTGGTCTGCCCCAAGTCCAAGGCGCAGGATATCAAGGCTCTTCTCAAGCAGGTCGAGGCGCTCAAGGGCGGCGCGAAGTGGCTGTGAACGGAGCGGGGGGAGTGAGGGAGTAAGGAAATGAGGGAGTGAGGGGCGGAACCGCAGAAGGCTCGCCTCGCTCCTTCTCTCCCTTTCACTCATTCCCTCACTCCCTTTCCCCATGCGTTTTCTCGGCATTGATTACGGCTCGCGGCGCATCGGTCTCGCTTATGGCGATGACCTTGGCATCGCCACGCCGTTGCCGGCGCTCACCGACGCCGAGCCGAAGAAACGTCGCGAGGGACTCGCCGCGGTCGTGAAACAGCGACGCATCACCGAACTCGTTGTGGGTTTTCCCTACAATATGGACGGTTCCGTCGGCTTCAAAGCCAAGGAAGTCGAGGGCTTTGCCGAAAGCCTCAAGCGCGAGTTTAACCTGCCGGTGCACTTCATCGACGAGCGTCTTACGTCGCATATGGCCGAGGCGGGAATGAATCAAAAACAGCTCCGCGAAATCCGCGGCCAGGGCATCGTGGACTCTCGCGCGGCTGCGATCATCCTGCAGGATTATTTGGACCAGCGCTTCCCGCCTAATCTGGCGATAACTCCGGAGATTTAATCTGGAACTCAGGAAATCGGGAACGAACCCATAATATCAAAGCTTTCGTTTTCGGTTCGTTTTCCTGATTTCCTGAGTTCCAGATAATAATGTCCGCCCTCAATCCCTCTCTTTCTCGCTGGAAATGCACCGTTGCCTACGATGGAACGACGTTTGCCGGCTGGCAGATCCAGCCCAACGGCGAGACCGTGCAGGCCGTGATCGAACGGCGGCTTGCCGAGGTGCTCAAGGTCGCCACGCCCATCACCGGCAGCGGGCGAACGGACGCAGGTGTGCATGCGAGCGGACAGGTGTTTCACTTCGATGCCTGCTGGCCGCACGATCCGGCGAAGTTGCTCACCGCTCTCCGCATCGGGCTCCCGCCGACGATCCAAGTGAAAACCGCGCGACGTGTGCCGACGGATTTTCACGCCCGGTTTTCGGCGAAGGGGAAAATCTACCATTACCAGATCAGCCACGGCGGTTACGCCGATCCGTTTACGCAGGCCTATACTTGGTCGATGCCTCGCACGCTCGATGTTGAAGCGATGCGCAAGGCCGCCGCCGTGCTGGTCGGCACGCACGATTTCCGGGCGTTCAGTGCGATCGCCGGCAGCGGAATCGAAAAAGAGGATACCGTGCGCACCGTTCGCAGGCTTGATATCGTCGAGCGTGGTTCTCGTCTGCGAATCGAGGCGGAGGGCAATGGCTTCCTTTATAAAATGGTCCGCAGCCTGGTCGGCGCGCTGGTCGATGTCGGCCTCGGACGCATCACGCCGACCGACATCGAAGATATTCTTGCGAGCAAAGTTCGCACCGAGCGGGTGTTCACCGCGCCACCGCAGGGGTTGAGTTTGATAGAGGTGTTTTACTGATGAGCGCGCCGTCCACATTCGGCGGAAAACTATTGCGCGGCCTGTCCGACGTGGTGTTTCCGCCGGTGTGCGTGCACTGCGGTGGCTTGGTCGAGGGCGGGCGTTTGCGTCATGTGTGCACCGCGTGCGAGCCACTTATCCATCTGGTCAAAGCGCCGCACTGCACGACCTGCGGCAGCCCGTTTTTCGGCGAGGTCGAAGGCGAGCGGATGTGCCCGCATTGCGAAGGCCTGCATCCGCTCTACGCCGAGGGTCGCACGTTGACGCTCTGCAAAGGTCCGGCGCGCGCCCTCATCCATGCGTTGAAATACCACAAGGGCCACCATGTGCTCGCCGACATCGAGCAGATCGTGCGCGCATCCCCGTCGATGACCGACTTCCTTCGCGATGCCGTGCTGGTTCCCGTGCCACTGCATCCCCGCAAAGAGAGGGCGCGCACGTATAACCAGACGATTTTGCTGGCCCATGTGTTTGCAAAGGCGGCTGGCGGGACCACGCGAGTCGAGTCCGTTTTACGGCGGGTCGTGAACACGCCTTCACAAACGACCTTTGATCGGAAGGCCCGTCGGGCTAACCTAAAAAATGCCTTTGCACTCGCCCGCGGGGTGACCATAAACCCCTCCTCACCTTATATCCTCGTCGATGATGTTTTTACAACAGGCTCAACCCTCAATTCTTGCGCTGGCGTTCTCCGCCGTGCAGGTGTGTTGAATCTGAACGTCGTCACGTTCGGCCACGGCTAACAATTTTCGTATGTCGCTCTTCAGCAAACCGAAGTATTCCACGGTTGTCGTCAAAAAGAAGGATATCCCCAAGGGTATGTGGACCAAGTGTCCCATCTCCGGGGAGATCGTCTTCAACAAGGAACTCGAAGATAACCAGATGGTTGTGCCGAAGTCCGGCTACCACTTTCCGATCGGCGCACGCCAGCGCATCGCCGCCTTGTTCGACGAAGGCACCTTTGCGGAGATCGATGCCAGCATCCGCTCGGCCGATCCGCTTAAGTTCGTTGATTCCCAAAAGTATCCGGATCGCATCAAAAAATACGAACGCGATAGCGGCCTGACCGAGGCGGTCGTGTGCGGCACGGGCACCATCCACGGCATCCCCGTGTCGGTCGCCGTGATGGACTTCCGTTTCTGCGGTGGCGCGATGGGCTCGGCGGCCGGTGAAAAAATCACCCGGGCCATCGAGGTCGCCCTCAAGAACAAGACGCCCTGCCTTATCTTCAGCGCTTCCGGCGGGGCGCGCATGCAAGAAGGCATCTTTTCCCTCATGCAGATGGCCAAGACCAGCGCCGCGCTGGGGCGCTTGTCCGAGGCCAAGCTCCCTTACATCTCGATCCTCACGCATCCGACGATGGGCGGTGTCACCGCCAGCTTCGCGGTGCTGGGCGATGTCAACATCGCCGAGCCGGGGGCCTTGATCGGCTTTGCCGGTGCGCGCGTGATCAAAGACACCGTGAAACAAACGCTGCCTGCCGGTTTCCAGACCGCGGAATTCCTGCAGAAGCACGGCCTCATTGACCAGATCGTGAGCCGTCTCGAAATCCGCGACCGCCTGCGCGACATCCTTCAGGCGCTTTATCTGAAGAAGCGCCCGGTCGCTGGGAAGTGAATCGAGTATAGGGCTTATGGGGCCACATAGGACCTATAGGCCTTTGCAGTCCCATAGGTCTCATGCCCGCCGACTATGCCGCGATTCAGGACTACCTTTTTTCGCTGAAGGCGAAAGGGGTGAAGTTTGGCATCGATCGGATGCGCCTCTTGGTAGCCGGCATCGGACACCCGGAGCGAGCCACGCCCGTGGTTCACATCGCCGGCACCAATGGAAAAGGGTCGGTCGCGGCCATGTTGGAATCGATTTTCTCCGCCGCCGGCTGGCGCACGGGGCTCTATACATCGCCGCATTTGGTGAAGCTTGGCGAACGCGTGCAAGTGGCGCGCGAGATTCTCACCGAAACGGAAATAGTCGATTACACGCGTGAATTATTGCCCATTGCCGAAGCCGTGAGCCAAGGCAGCCCGGACGACCATCCGAGTTTTTTTGAGTTCATGACGGCGATGGCGTTTCTGCAGTTTGCGCGGAAACGCTGCGACATCGCCATCATCGAGACAGGCTTGGGTGGACGGCTCGACGCGACCAACGTGGTTCTGCCCGAGGTCGCCGTGATCACTTCGATCGGTCTCGACCACTGCGACATGCTGGGCGACACGTTGGAAAAAATCGCCGCCGAGAAAGCGGGCATAATCAAGCCGGGGAGGCCGGTCGTGATCGGACGTCTGCCGTCCGAAGCCGAGGGGGTCATTCGTCGCGTCGCCGGGGAGCGGGGGGCGCCGGTGCATTCGGTGCGCGAGGTGTTTGGCGAGGAGATCGCGAATTATCCCACGACGACGTTTGAAGGGGATTATCAGCGCTGGAATGCGGCGACGGCGGTGCTGGTCGCGCGGTGCATGGATGCACGGTGGAAGCTGGGCGATGAGGTTGTGCGGCGCGGGTTGATGTCGGCCCGCTGGCCGGGCCGCTGGCAACGGACGAAGATCGGCGGACGAAATTTGATTTTGGATGCGTCGCACAATCCGGAAGGCGCGGGTGTGTTGGATGCGCAACTACGCACGCTCGTGGCCGAGACCAACCGCAAGCCCATCGTGGTGACGGGCGTGCTCGGCGCAGCGAGGGCACGGCCTTTGTTGGAGACGATCAGCCGTTATGCGGCGGAAATCCACCTTGTGATGCCGCAGCAATCGCGGGCGAGCGGCTTCGAGGAGTTGGAGGCGCTCATTCCGAAGACGTTTGGCGGACGGCTGATGCGTGCAACGGTGGCCGGCGTGTTTCCCGATGCAAAGACCTGCACGGTCGGAGGGCCGGACGACACGGTAGTCGTGACCGGTTCGATTTACCTGCTCGGCGAAGTGATGGCGAGAATCCAGCCGGAGCGCGGCGTGATCGAGAACCGGCTGCAGGATTTTTAAGAAATCAGACCAGCTTGATCAGTTCGGACGTCGGGGGGACGTCTTTGATGATCTGGGAGGGCTCGGGGCCGACGCCGAGGTAGCGCAGGTTGGGGAGCTTGTCGCACGCAGGGAGCGGCTCGCCGTGGAAGGCGACGTCGAGGAGCGACTTCACCATCGCAGCGACGTAGCGCTGGGCGTTTTTCGGAAGATCGGCGAACTTTCGAACCTGCGAAACGTCCTCGGTCCAGCCGGCGTGTTTCGTGTAAACAGGCTTGAGCGTTTTGCGAATGGCGTCGTTGCGGGGGACGTGGTGATAGCGTTTGCCCGAGGCGTCTTCGTAGCAGGTGCAGATGAGCAACTCGCTGTTCCACTCGCCGCGGTGGGTGAGGGCGTCGAGCTTGTTGATCATCACGTCCTGGTAGCCGCCGTAGCGGAGGGCGTCGCCTTTTTCCACCGCGTCATACCAGCCGACCATACGCTGGCGTCCGGTGGAGGTGCCGAATTCGAGTTTTTTGAGCAACGTGGAGAGCGGGTGATCCTCGTCCATTTGCGTGAGGAACACATGGGTGCCGACCTTGGTGTCGTAGGCCTTGGCGACGCCGAAGGTGTGGATGCGCTGCACGGGAATACCGGCACTCTCGAAAAACTCGGGAGTGAAGGTGTGCGAAGCGGTGACGTTGGGCGAGTAGCCGTGGCGTTTGTCGAGCCAGTAGGCCTGGCCGAATTCACCGATGATGGTGTGGCCGGCGCGGATTTCCTTGAGGATGAGTTCGCGGACTTCGCCGATGTTTTTGGCGAGGCGCTGGCCGGCCTGCCAGTAGGTCTCGGTGAGGACGGCGAGGTTGATTGAGAACGGGCCGTTGCCGCGAAAGATGGTGAAATCGAAGTCGGCCTTGGTGAACACGCCGAGTTCGATGGCTTCGGAGTTGGCGCGAAGTTCGGCCTCGCCGAGTTTTTGGAAGAAGCCGGCGAAGGTGTCGGCGGAGACTTTGCAAACGTGCTGGATGGTCGCGAGGGCGCGGTCGGCGCGCTGGGCGAGCTTCTTGGCGTAGGCTTCACGGCTGCCGAGGAAGTCGGCGTAGGTGATCTGCCACTGGCCAACTTCGTCCTGGTAGGCGGGCGTGATGCCGCGACCGGTGGAACCGCGGGGCTCTTCGTGGAGGACGTTGACGCGGTAGTCTTCCCACGCGAGGTCGAGCAGTCGGTGGGTGAGGTCGGAGACCATCGTGCGTTCGTCGATGATGAGACGATTGAGCACGTTGTAGCCCTTTTTTTCGAGGGGCTGGGCTTCCCACCAGGCTTTGCGGGGGTCGGCGACGACACCGGCGCCGATGGCGAGGTGGGCGAGTTCTTTTTCGACGACGCCGGAGGGGAGAAGGTTGAGCTTGATGCCGGCGGCCGTGTGGCCGGAGTTGGCGCCGCCGTTGACCTTGAGGACGGTCGTGACGGGGGTGGCGGTGTCGCGTAGCTCGTGGACGACCTCAGGGATCAGGCGACCCTTGCCCTCGTCACCGAGGGAAATACCGACGTCTGCAATGAGCTGGCTGGAAAAAGGAAGAAGCGACATGGCGAACGGATGAACAAAGCGGGCGGGGCAGGGAGGTTCAATCGCGGAATTTTAACCCGCAAATTTTGGGCAGTTCGAAAGACAGGATGGCCGACCGGATCGCGTCCGGTCTTCCATCCTGTCATCCTCTCTCGAATCAGCCCTTCGTCTGCGTCTTGATTTCGACCACGTCGTGGGGGGCGGCCTCTTTTTGGCCCGCCGGGGAGACGCGGATGTAGCGGGCTTTTTCGCGCAGGGATTTGAGGTCCTTTGCGCCGAGATAACCCATGCCGCTTTGCACGCCGCCAATCAGGTTGGCGAGGACGTCGTCGGATGAACCGGAGACTTCCTTGAGCGCTTCGATGCCCTCGGCGGTGAGCTTGCGGGCGTTGTCCGTTTTATCGTGGCCGTAACGGGCGGCGCTGCCGGCTTTCATCGCGCTGAGCGAACCCATGCCGCGATATTGTTTATAGAGCTTGCCGTTGATCTCCATGATCTCGCCCGGGGCCTCGCGGCAACCGGCGAGGAGTCCGCCGAGGATAACCGCGTCGGCGAGCGTGAGGGCTTTGACGATGTCGCCCGACTTGGTGATGCCACCGTCGGCGATGATTTTGACGCCGCGGGCCTTCGCGCCTTGGGCGGCGACGTAGAGGGCGGTGAGCTGCGGAATGCCGACGCCGGCGACGACCCGGGTGGTGCAGATCGAGCCGGGGCCTTGGCCGACTTTGACGGCGCTGGCTCCGCAGGCGCCGAGATAATCGACTCCCGACGCGCTGGTGACGTTGCCGGCGATGATCGTGAGATCCGGGAAGGCGTCGCGGACGAGTTTTACAATTTCGCCAACGCCGGCGGTGTGGCCGTGGGCGGTGGAGACGGCGACGGCGTCAACGTGTTCGTCAACGAGCTGGCTGACGTGGGTGACGATTTTTTCGTGGTCGAGCGTGCCGTCGGGCAGGCGCACCGGGGCGATGGCCGCACCGACGACCAGGCGGAAATCGGCGTCGCGGGCAGGCTTGCGGCGGGACTTGGCCTCGGCGGTGATGCGGTCCACGTCGGAGAACGTCACGAGTCCGCGCAGGCGGTCGTGGTCATCGACGACGAGCATTTTATGGATGCCCACGTGTTCGCTGAAGAAGGCGTCAGCGGCCTTGATCGGGTCGGGCTGAAGGGATTTTTCGTGGACCGTGAGAATGTCGCGGCGGGGCGTCATGGCCTCGGCGACTTTTTTGCTCTTGTAGCGGTCGCGCACGGTGCTGCCGGAGAGCAGGCCGACAAGTTTTCCGGATTCGTCGAGGACAGGGAAGGTGCGGAAGTCGAACTTGCGGTTTTCGATCAGGTTGAGGACGTCGCCGACGTATTGGTCGGGGGAGACGGTGATCGGATCTTGGATAAGGCCGTGGATGTGGCGTTTAACGCGGGCGACTTCCTTCACTTGGTCGCGGGCCGGCATGTTGTAGTGGATGAGGCCGAGACCGCCATTGAGGGCCATGGCGATGGCCATGCGGGCTTCGGTGACGGTGTCCATGTCGGACGAGATCACCGGGATGGAAAGCTTGAGCGCGTCGGAGAGGGCGGTGGACGTGTCGGCGTCCTTGGGCAGAATCTCGGAGTAGAGGGTCGCGAGTGAGACGTCGTCGAAAGTAAGCGCAACGGGCAGGTTGGCGCGGAAGAAGGCGTCGGCCGGCTGATAAAACTCAGCGTCGAAGGCGGTGGCGAAGGGCGTGGCAACCTTTGTCATAAGTTGCCGAGAACGTAGTAGGCCGGTTCCGGTGGAGCGCAAATCGTTTTTCAAGTTCGTCTCGAAACCGCTGTTTACCACGAAACACACGAAATACACGAAAGTCGGAGCTGCGGGTGGGTTAATTTTTCGTGTGTTTCGTGTGTTTCGTGGTGAAAACCTCTCATGCGTCTGCACCTCGCCTATCGCCGCTATTCCCAACCCTTTCGCACCCCGGTGCGCACGGCGCATGGCGTGTGGGCGGAGCGCGAGGGTGTGATCGTGCGGTTGGTGAACGACGAGGGCCGCGTGGGTTTTGGCGAAGCGGCGCCCATTCCGTGGTTTGGCACGGAGTCGATTGATGAAATCGAGGCGCAACTGGGCGCTCTGGGCGAGTGGGTCAGGACTGAACAACTCGCCGTCGTCCCGGAGCGACTGGGTTGTCTGCGCTTTGCGTTGGCGGGGGCGCTGGAGGGCGTGTTTGCGCACCGGGTTTACGATCATGTGCCCTACCTGTCCGTCGCGGCTTTGTTACCGGCGGGGCGAGCGGTGCTGGCGGCGATTACCGCCAAAGCCGAGTTGGGTTTTCGCACGTTCAAATGGAAGGTCGGAGCGGGGGATCTCGCCGATGAACTGGCCCTGCTGGATGACGTCATTGCGGCGTTGCCATCGGGATCGCGGCTTCGACTCGATGCCAACGGGGCCTGGGATGCCCGGCAGGCGGGACGCTGGCTGGAACGCGCGGCGGAGCGTCCGATTGAATTTATTGAGCAGCCCTGTTTTGCCGAGGCTTCGCAGGGCGCTTCTCAAGTGCGGCGAACGGAAGATGTGCTGCGTGGGCTGGCTGAAGATTATCCGACGCCGCTCGCATTGGACGAGTCGCTGGCGGGGGCGAACGACATCGAACGTTGGCTCGCGACCGGATGGCGCGGGGTGTTCATCGTGAAGCCGGCGCTGCTGGGAGATCCGACGCCGGTGATGGCCCGGTTGGCCGTGGCGAAAGCGGATGTGGTGTTTTCGTCTGCGCTGGAAACCGCCGTGGGTGCGCGTGCGGCGTTGCGGGTGGCCTTCTCGTGGCGGGTGGAAAAACCACGCGCGCTCGGATTTGGCGTCTGGCCTTTGTTCAAGGATGAACGGCTGGATGGTCCGTTTATCGCGCCCTTTTTTCGTGCTGAAGACGTTGCTCGACTCAACCCGGAGGCCGTATGGACCGCGCTGAGCTGAGCCGCCTGCTCGGATCGGAAGGGCTTCTCGCCGAGCCCCGCGACGTGATCGTGAATGAACGCGAACCGGCCCGGTTCATCGAAGCCTTTACTGGCGCGGTGGCAGCAGGCGGAACTGTGTTTCTCGCCGATCCGAATTGGGGTGAACGCGAGCGTGCCCAGTTCAACGCCCTCGTGAGTGCCAAATCTTTCAGCTCCGAACCCATTGGTCATTCGGCATTGGGCATTGGTCATTCTCAAGCCCGTCTGGCAGGCGGGCTCGGGTGGCTTTGTATTCCGACCGGTGGCTCCTCGGGCAATCTCAAGCTGGCGCGGCACGACGAAGAGACGCTCGCTGCGGCGGTGAAGGGTTTTTGTGCGCACTTCGGGGTGGGCCGGGTCAACGTGGTGGGACTTCTGCCGCTTCATCACGTAAGCGGGTTCATGGCTTGGATGCGCACGGTGCTCACCGGCGGGACATATTTGCCATGGGAGTGGAAGGCGGTCGAGGCGGGTGAGCGTCCTGCGTTGCCCGCGGTAAGCGGTGATTGGTTTCTTTCGCTCGTGCCCACGCAATTACAACGTCTGCTCGGCGATGAGGAGGCCGAGGACTGGTTGCGTGGATTCAGGGCGGTGTTCGTGGGCGGCGGCCCCGCCTGGTCTGAGTTGGTCGAGGCCGGCGCGCGCGCAGGGCTTCCTCTGGCGTTTTCCTATGGCATGACCGAGACGGCGGCGATGGTGGCCGCGTTGCGTCCTGACGAGTTTTTGGTCGGTGGGCGCGGCAGCGGTGCCGCGTTGCCGCATGCGAGAGTGGCATTGGATGATGCGGGTCGAATCGCGATCGAATCCACGTCGTTATTTCGCGGATACTGGCCGGATTTGAGAACGGAGGGTCCGTGGTTAACCGAGGATTTGGGACGTTTCGATGAACACGGCAGCCTCCATGTGTTGGGGCGGTGCGACGCGCTGATCATCACGGGTGGCGAAAAGGTTGATCCGGCGGAGGTGGAGGCGGCGCTGCGGGCGACGGGGGCGTTTGCCGACGTGGTCGTGCTGGGCGTGCCGGACGCGGAGTGGGGCGAGGCGGTGGTGGCGTGTTACCCGGCGGCGGGCGGTCTTGCAGGAGAGGTGATTGAAGGCGATCAGGTGAGTCAAAGTCACCTGATCGATCATCTGTCCGCCTACAAGCGACCCAAACGCTACGTCGCGGTGGCCGACTGGGCGCGCAACGCGCAGGGGAAGGTCAATCGGGCGGCCTTGCGCCAGCGGGTGCTCGACTTACAGCGGTGAGGAAATGTCTTGGATATTGAATTTCTACGAACCGATGGACGCTGATCCAAAACCAGTCTCACCGCCCTTGGCGACGAGCGCGGATTGGGCCGCGCTTAAGAAAAGCCAGCCCAGCGATTACGACGGGCACACCTGTTTTGCTCAGATGACACCGGAGGCCCGACTTCGCTGGCTTGAACAGGCTGCCGAGTTCGTTTCGCGTCAGAAAGGTGCCGCAGCAAGGCCGGTCGATGATCTAGCCACTGGCCACTAGCCCTTGGTCACCCAGGCGGCCACAGTTGCCGGCAGGGGCAGGCGCTCTCTGGTTTTGGACGAGATGCACACGTGTTCGGTGCGGGCTACGGCGGCGCGTTTGTCGACGGTGCCCGTTTTCCAGATCACGTAATCCAGCGCGTAGCTGTTTTCCGTGAGCAATGTTGGCGTCACTTCGATGCGGAGTTTGTCACCACACACCAGCGAGCGCAGGTAGGTCACCTCGCTTTTGGAAACAGGCACGATCACGCCATGATCGGCAAAAAACGTTCCCAGCGGCACGCCCGCGGCGGCCAGTGCTTCCTCGTAAGCCTCGTGGCACATCGATAGGTAGCGCGCGAAGAATACCACGCCGGCGGCATCGGTATCGGGAAAATGCACAGTGCGTGAATAGGCGAAGGGCATGGAGGTGAGATTAGCAGGCTGAACGGTTTTACATCGAGCGTTCAAACCGGTTTACCACGAAACACACGAAATACACTAAAATCGGAGCACCGGTGGGAAGTCCTCGGATTCTTCGTAAGCATTTACGCCTGCGGCTCAGACGACGATTTTCGTGTATTTCGTGTGTTTCGTGGTCAAATTCCGTGCTCCGAATCATGACCAAAAACGAGATCGCCGACGTGCTCACTGAGATTGGCACCCTGCTTGAGCTGAAGGGTGAGAACCCCTTCAAGACGCGTGCCTACCTGGCCGGCGCTCGTGTGCTGGAATCCTTGGAGCAATCCGAACTCGACGCCTTGGTCCGCGAGGAGCGGTTGAAATCAGTCAAAGGCATCGGCGACGCCCTTGTGCAAAAAATCACCGAATTGCACACCACGGGGCGGTTGGAATTCTTCGAAAAACTCAAGGCCTCCATTGAGCCCGGCTTGGTGGCCATGCTCGAAGTCCCCGGGCTTGGCCCAAAAAAAATCAAAGCCGTCCATGACTTGCTCGGCATCACCACGATCGAAGGACTCGCAGCCGCTTGCACCGATGGCCGCGTGGCCGCGCTCGCCGGCTTCGGGGAAAAATCGCAGGAAAAAATTCTTGCGGGCATCCGCAATCGCGAGGCCTACGGAAAACGCCATTTGTGGTGGGACGCGGAGTCGATCGCCATGCCCATCGTCGCCGGGTTGCGCGCGTTGCCCCAAGTGTCCCAAGCCGAGGCGGCCGGCAGCCTGCGTCGCGGGTTGGAGACCGTGGGCGATCTCGACTTCATCGTGGCGGCGACCGAGGTGGCTCCCGTGGTCGACTGGTTTGTCACTCAACCCGGTGTGAGGGAGATCACGGCCCGCGGCGACACCAAGGCCAGCGTGCGCTTCGAGAGTGGTCTGCAGGCGGATCTTCGCTTGGTGCCCGCGGAGCAGTTTGCCTTCGCTCTGCACCATTTCACCGGGTCGAAAGATCATAACGTGCAGATGCGTCAACGAGCTCTTGCCCGCGGCCTGTCGTTGAGCGAATGGGGTCTGGTGCCGGCGGAGGGCGAGGGCACGGCGAAGGAAAAGGTGGAGCGCAGCGCCGGGACCCCAGAGGCAACATCCAACGTCCAGCATCCAACACCCGACGTCCACGGATCGGAGTCCGGACTACCCGCTGCTTCGAACGCGTTGCGCATCACTTCCGAACAAGCCCTCTTCGCCGCGCTGGGGCTGAGTTTCATTCCGCCGGAGTTGCGCGAAGGCATGGGCGAGATCGAGGCGGCCGGGGCCGATTTCAACGTCCAGCACTCAACACCCAAAATTCCACTGCCGGAGTCCGAACTACTCGCTACCCGCTACTCGCTACCCGCTACTTCTGCCAACGCCCTGCCGCGTCTGATAGAGACCGCCGACCTGCGCGGAGCGTTTCACAACCACACGACCGCTTCCGACGGACGCAATACCCTCGTCGAAATGACCGCCGCCGCCGAGGCGCTTGGTTGGGAATACCTGGGTATCGCGGATCACTCCAAATCCAGTTTTCAAGCCAAGGGACTCAGCGAGGAGCGTCTTGCCGCCCAAGTCGCCGAGATCCGCGCGCTCAATGCGTCCGGCCGCTTCAAAACCCATGTTTTCACCGGCACCGAGTGCGACATCCTGCCCGACGGTCGCCTCGACTTCGACGATGCGGTGCTGGCCACCCTCGATTACGTGGTGGTGTCCGTGCACAACGTGTTCACGCAATCCGCCGACGAGATGACGGCGCGCATTATTCGGGCGATCGAGAATCCGCACACCACCATCCTCGGCCATGCAACCGGACGCCTTCTGCTGCGCCGCGAAGGTTACCCGGTTGATTTGGTGAAGGTCATCGATGCGGCCATCGCCAACCACGTCGTTATTGAGCTCAACGCGAGCCCGTGGCGCCTCGACCTGGACTGGCGTCACTGGAAAAAAGCCGCCGCGCGCGGGTTGCTCTGCGCGATCAACCCGGATGCGCATGAGACCGAGGGGCTCACCCATGTCCGGGCCGGCATCAACTCCGCCCGCAAAGGCTGGCTGACAAAGGAGCAGGTTTTGAACACCCGCACGCTCGCCGAGGTGAAAGCGTGGTTGGCAGCTCGCTAGCCACTAGCCACTAGTCCGCCACTTGCTCGCGCTCCGAACCGCGCCTGCAAGGCAGGCTACTCTGAAAACGGAGTGCGGCATTCTTTGCAGACAGTCCCTAGCCACTAGCCACTAGCCACTAGCCACTAGCCACTAGCCACTAGCCCCTCACCGGGACCACCAGTTTTGTCCGCCCCACCCAACTCAGCAACATGGGGGTTGCGACCAAGACGGTATAAAAAGCAAGCCACACGCTGCGCCCGAGAAAGAAGTAGCCGCACGTTGCGGTCATCATCGTGGCAAAAAGATAGCCCGCGTTGAAACTGGTCATGGCGAAGGCGGAAGTGACGCCGATCACGATCGCGGACAGCGCCACGATCCAAGGCAACAAGGCCAGCATCATGCCGGCCAAAAAGCCGGAGGGCGAAAGCGTTTCGCCCTTGGAATGCCGTCCCGATGTTTGCACACACACGATGACCAGCAGCGCCAGAAAGGTTGCGATCACCGGGGCCACCTTGGCTACCCCCGTCGCTTTTGGGACGGCTGTGAACGCTTGGCTGATAAAAACAGCGGTGACATACCCGCGCACCGGATCGATCCATACCAAGGGTAATTTCCACCAGCGGCGACGACGACTTGGTTCGGTTTTGATACGGGACGGAAATATGCGAGCCATGAGCCCCTCGAAGCCGAGGTAATGACACTCACTGTTGATCAAAAGCCGGGGAGGAATCAGCCCGAAAAAAAGTCCGGGGACTAGCGTAAGCCAATTGATAATCATGCGATACGATGTGCAGGTGAAAATCTTATGCTAGGTCTGATCTGTGGACGTAGTTCTAATGATGAAAATAAGGTATAGATCATGATTAAGTATCAAGCAAGTCTTCATTAACTCATTTAATGTAAGTTACTTGATGGGTGATTGCCTTGGTCTTGGCTCCTTTTTTACGTTTAAATGACCCTGCTGTTCATTTTTAATTGAACTAATTAATTTTTTCATAGCCACTGGTAGAAATCCCGATGGCGCGCCCCTCCGATTCCACCATTCATCCGCTTCCGCCCACTCAGGCGAGCGTCAATGGGGAGGTGACGGGATCAGCCTCTCCGTTTAAATCTACTGATCGGCAGGGGCTTACGACCGGTGAAAATGAGGTGGTCGCGATTTTTGTGCAGATGATCCAAGTTTTGAGTCTGCCGCGTTCCGTGGGAGAGATTTACGGGCTGCTCTTTGCCACCCCGCAGCCGCTGTCGTTTCAAGACATCGCGGACCGGCTCGGTTTGAGCAAAGGCTCGGTCAGCCAAGGTTTGAAGTTTTTACGCACGGTCGGAGCCATCAAACCGGTGGTTGTGGAAGGCGATCGCCGGGAGTTTTTCGAGCCGGTGGTCGAGTTACGTGCGTTGGTCGGTGGATTTCTCAAGGAACGGCTCAATCCGCAGTTGGAAGAGTGGGGCGGACGTGCCAATGCACTCAAACTCGAAGCGTTTGAACGCACGGAGGACGATTCCCTTGAACTTAATCTTCCCGCTTCAACTGCGCAGCACCGCAAGGTGCTGTCGGGCCGCCTCGACAAGCTGAAGACCTGGCAAAAACGCGCCAACACCGTGCTTCCGATGATCGGGAAGCTGCTGGGCTAGCCCACTAGCCTCTAGCAACTAGCCTCTAGCAACTAGTCACTAGCTGCTAGGACAGAACAGTTCATTTGATAGATGCCCGGTTATTTCCCCAAAAGGAAGTGACGGGGCGAAGCCTTAGCTAGCCCCTAGCAACTAGCAACTAGCTCCCCATTTTCCCTATGAAACGTATTTTTGTCTCCGGCTGTTATGATATTATTCACGCCGGCATGTGCAGTTTTTTACCGAAGCCCGCGCGCTCGGTGAGCACCTCACGGTCTGTTTTGCGTCCAGTGAAGTGCTGTGGTTTCACAAGCAACGCCGCAGCTCTCTTCGAGTTTCCAGTGGCTCACTTCCCGTTCGCCCCCTCGCTTGGAAATATTGCGGCGGCGGCTTCGGCGGCTATGCGCTCTACCTATGTGCGACGCGGGATGATCGCGACCTCCTTTGCATGCAGCCGGGTGTCCGGCCTGTTGAGCCTTTTGTGAAATAAACCGCTGGTATCTCAATATAACCGATATCTTATTATTCTATATGAAAGCAGTTATCCTTGCTGGTGGCCTTGGCACTCGGATCAGTGAAGAGACCCATCTTAAGCCCAAACCGATGGTCGAAATCGGCGGACGGCCAATTCTCTGGCATGTGCTCAAATGCTATTCCGCTCACGGCATCAACGACTTCGTGATCTGTGCGGGTTACAAAGGCTATGTGATCAAGGAGTATTTCGCCAATTACTTTCTGCATATGTCCGATGTGACATTTGATATGAAGGAAAACCGGATGGAAGTGCATCAGCGCCGCTCCGAGCCTTGGCGTGTAACCATTGTAGACACAGGTGAGTCAACTATGACCGGTGGACGCTTGAAACGCGTGCGCGACTATTTGGATAATGAATCGTTCTGCTTCACATATGGTGATGGCGTAGGTGACGTGAATATTGCCGAGTCCATTGCGTTCCATAAACGTGAAGGACGCAAAGCCACGCTTACCGGTGTGCAGCCGCCCGGACGCTTCGGCGCCTTGGAGCTCGATGGGCATCAAGTAAAGAGCTTTCAGGAAAAGCCGGATGGAGACGGGAGCTGGATCAATGGCGGATTCTTTGTATTGGAGCCCTCCGTAATTGATTTGGTGGCTGACGATACAACGATCTGGGAGCGCAAGCCGCTGGAAGTGTTGGCGAAATCCCACCAGCTCAGCATCTACAAGCATCATGGTTTTTGGCAACCGATGGATACCCTGCGCGACAAACAGCACCTCGAAGAGCTGTGGGCGTCGGGTAAAGCCCCTTGGAAAACCTGGAAATAATCGCCATGGCCTTCGCTGATATATATAAAGGAAAACGCGTCCTTCTCACCGGCCACACGGGTTTCAAAGGCTCATGGATGGCCGAGTGGTTGCTCTCGCTTGGCGCGGAAGTGACGGGGTTTGCCTTGCCGCCTCCGACCACACCCTCGCTGTTTGACCAACTCGGCCTAGCTGGGCGCCTCCGACACATTGAGGGGGATATTCGCGATTTGACTGCTGTGCGTGCCGCAGTCCTGGAGGCTTGCCCGGATTTTGTGTTTCACTTGGCGGCTCAACCCTTGGTTCGTCTGTCTTACGAGCAGCCGGTGGAAACGTATGCGACCAACATCATGGGGACGGTCAACGTGCTCGAAGCCGTGCGTCTCGCCGGCCGCCCCTGCACGATCGTGGCGATCACTACTGATAAATGCTACGAAAACAGGGAATGGGTGAATAGTTACCGCGAGGAAGATGCGATGGGCGGCTACGATCCCTACAGCTCCTCCAAGGGCGCGGCCGAGCTGGTGATTGCTTCCTATCGCCGCTCTTATTTTTCGGCCCCAGACTCGCCCGTGAAGCTGGCCTCGGCTCGGGCCGGCAACGTGATTGGAGGTGGCGATTGGGCGCTTGATCGCATCGTTCCCGACTGCATTCGCGCGATCCAGCGCGGCGAGACGATCCCGGTGCGTAACAAAGTCGCCACCCGTCCTTGGCAACACGTCTTGGAGCCGCTCAGCGGTTATCTCTGGTTAGGTGCCTGTCTGGCCAATCCACAACTTTCCGCTTTCAACTCTCAGCTTACCTCCGCCTTCAACTTCGGTCCGGCGCTCGCCTCGAATCGCACCGTCGCCGAACTCGTGAAGGAAATCCTTAAGCATTGGCCGGGCGAATGGGCGGACAAGAGCGACCCGAAAGCCGTGCACGAAGCCAAGCTGCTCAATCTCGCGACCGATAAGGCGCACCATTTCCTCAGTTGGGCGCCTGCCTGGCCGTTCGCCCAAACAATCGAACACACCGTTGGCTGGTATCGACAAGCGGCCCAACCCACCGTCGATCACCACAGCCTGACCATTGGGCAGATCAATGCCTACGCCGCCGCCGCGAAATCAGCCGGCATCGCCTGGGCGTGCTAGCTACTAGCATCTAGCTTCTAGTAACTAGCCTCCTAGCTCCCATTTAAGTAACAGCTCCGACTATTAGTGGTTAAAAATCCGATGTCTTCTCCTACGGAACTCAAAGCTCAGATCCTCAAACTCACCCGCGAATATTCCGCGCTCATGCACACCGGCCAGCGCCCGGGTGACGATGCAGCCCACGCACCTTGGCAGCCCGGCCAGACGATTCCCTATGCCGGTCGCGTATTCGACCAGAACGAAGTCGAGGCCGCCGTCGGTGCCACGCTCGATTTTTGGCTTACGCTCGGACCCGAAGGCGAGGCCTTCGAGAAAGAGCTCGCCGCTCTCCTCGGCGTGAAGCACAGCCTGCTGGTCAACTCGGGTTCGTCGGCCAACCTGGTGGCCTTCGCCACGCTCACGACCCACAAGCTTCCTTCCCACAAGCGCATCCAGCCCGGCGACGAAGTCATCACCGTGGCGGCGGGTTTCCCGACCACGGTCTCGCCGATCCTGCAACTCGGAGCCGTTCCCGTGTTCCTCGATAACGATCCCGCAACCGGCAATATCCGTCCCGAGCAACTCGAGTCGGCCTTCGTGGCGGGCAAGACCAAGGCGGTCATGATTGCCCACGCTCTCGGCAATCCCTTCGATCTTGGAGCCGTGCTGGAGTTCTGTCGTAAGCACGACCTGTGGCTTGTCGAGGACAACTGTGACGCGCTCGGTTGCACCTATTCGATGCCGGTTGCGCGCGCCAAGGCGCTTGGCATCACCGAGAACTCTCCCGGCATCCCCTCCGATGGCGTGAGCATTATACGCTTCACCGGCACTTGGGGCGACATCTCCACCCAGTCCTTCTATCCTCCGCACCACCTCACGATGGGCGAGGGTGGTGCGGTCAACATCATCAGCCGTCCCCCACTTAAGACCTACGCGGAAAGCTTCCGCGACTGGGGACGCGACTGCTGGTGTGCGTCCGGCAAGGACGATACCTGCGGCAAACGTTTCGGCTGGCAGCTCGGTGAGTTGCCCAAGGGCTATGATCACAAATATATTTACAGCCACTTGGGCTATAACCTGAAGCCGCTCGATCCGCAGGCCGCCATCGGTCGAAAGCAGCTCAAAAAGCTCCCCGCCTTTATCGAGGCGCGTAAGCAGAACTGGGAAACCCTCCGCGCGGGCCTGGCCGATCTGGAGGACGTTTTCGAATTCACATTGCCCACCCACGCGAAGCGCTGGGTTCCTCCTTCCGAACGAAAGCTCTCAGCTCTCAACTCTCAGCCCCCAGCTTTTTCCGCCTGCTTCGAATGGGACTCGACCGGTTGTCAGACCGACGCCTCTTGGTTTGGGTTTATGCTCCGGGTGAAACCCACCGCGCCCTTTAGCCACACGGATTTGGGCCGTCATCTGGACGAGAAGAAGATCGGCAACCGTATGTTCTTTGGCGGCAACCTGCTCCGCCAACCGGTGTTTGTGCAGCTTCGCAAGGACCGCCCCGACGCGATTCGTCTGGTGGGTTCCAACGGTTCAACTATTCAACCCGTCAACGATTCAACGATCGGTGCCGGCTTTGGTGGGGCTGATGCGATTATGCATCAGGCCCTCTTCCTCGGCACTTATCCGGGGCTCACCCAGGAGATGCTCGCTTACGAAATCCAAGTCATTCGTGACTTTGTGACGACCAAAACCCTGAAAGGCTAAAAAGTCGGCTCCCGTGGGTTTTGCGTTTTCATCCGACCCACATCAAATATAAGCCTATCGTCGTCATGCCATCCATAGCGAACCTCTGCGGGGGCACCGCCCATGTCTCTCCCTTGTTGCACAAAGCGAAGCGACTGGGGCTGGCTACGGCCGATTCCTTGCTCAGGCTTGCGGTGGCGCGTGGCTGCGAGCACTACGCTCCGGCAGATTATGATGGGGCGCGGGTAAACGATCCCGGTTCCGAACGGTTCACCAATGCGGAATTGGGAATGGCGATGATTTCAGGCGCACAGGACTACGACCCGCAACTTATGCGCTGTGCGGCCCAGCTGTTGAGCGGCCCCGACTTGGATCCAAGGATCTTGGTTCGGTTGGCGAGGATGGAACGCTGCGGCCCCGTTCTTGCCTATATTGCCGAACAGGCGAGGCAATGGGACGACGGCAGGGAAGTGTTTTGGGGCACGCTCGTAGCGATGCTGCCGCAGGTAGCGGGCATGTCATCGGAAGTCTGGCCGCATCCCAGTCGGTTTATGCTACAGGCAGGATACCGGCGCGGTGGGGGCGTTCACAAGCCCGTATGGCTGCGCCCTCGTCAGCGAACCTCTTCCCGATGACGAGTAATCCCCTGCGTATCCTGCAAACATTGGATCGGCACCTCCATCAGCCGTTCGATTTGTATGTGTATGGGCGATCCGCACTGGCCTTGGGCTATCCTGGTGCTCCGGCCGCCATGCATGGGACGATGGATGTGGATGCCATTTTGCCGGCACGGGATATCCTCGCGATCGAGGCCAATGACGATTTTTGGCGGGCACAGGAAATCGCCAATACCGAGTTGGGTGATAGCGGATTGTATTTCACGCACTTGTTTGAAGACCGGCAGGTCATTCTGACGCCCGACTGGCTGGCGCGTGTCGTCAAACTTCCTGTTTTGACCTTGAACTATTTGCGTCTCTACCGGCCGGCCACCGAGGACTTGATTCTTACTAAAATGATGCGGGTCGATCCACAGGATCGTGAGGATATCACGTTTCTGATCGGCCAGACCGATTTGAGTAAAGAACGATTAAGAGAGGCGTTGGATGCCGCCGTCATCCCGGAAGTATCCGAAATTAAAGAGGCCTTCGAACGGAATAAAACATGGTTGATTCCTCAGCTTTAAGAACGGTGAAACCTGATTCCATACTCGGTGGCAACCTGCTCCGCCAACCGGTGTTTGTGCAGCTTCGCAAGGACCGCCCCGACGCGATTCGTCTGGTGGGTTCCACGATTCAACTATTCAACGATCGGTGCCGGCTTTGGTGGGGCTGATGCGATTATGCATCAGGCGCTCTTCCTAGGCACCTACCCGGGGCTTACCAAGGAGATGATGGCCTATGGGGTCAAAGTCATCCAAGATTTTGTTAAATCGTATTTTGTGAAAAAATGACAATACTTCTTAGTGGTGCAACCGGATTCATCGGTCGGCATGTGGTAAGGCAAGCACTTGCCGCCGGGCATTCTGTGCGCGCGGTCGTCCGGTCGCTGAAAAATGCGAATTTCGACTCACATCCCAATTTGGTGCTCATAGAGCGCTCGTTGCTCGATTTTAAGAAGGAAGACGTCGGTGATTCAGATGCATTTATACACTTGGCTGGATATGGAGTGATAAATGGTATGAATGATTGGGAGGCGTGTTTTCGAGTAAATGTAGCGGAAAGTCTTCAGTTATGGCTTACCGTAGCAGAAGCAGGTGTGAAACGTTTCGTCATCTGTGGTTCATGTTTTGAGTATGGAAAGAGCGCAGAACGTTATGACTATATTCCGGAGGATGCTCCATTGGAGCCAACTCAGGCATATCATGCATCTAAAGCGGCTGCGTCTATGTCGGCCATTGGATTTGCTAGAGATAAGAACGTGGAGTTGTTTATACTAAGACCATTTCATGCTTTTGGGGAGGGGGAGGACAGTCGACGTTTTTGGCCTTCTTTATGTAGCGCAGCTGTATCCGGTTGCGATTTCCCTATGACCTTAGGTGAGCAGATAAGGGATTTTGTCCCTGTTGAAAAGGTGGCTGACTCGTTTATTGCTGCCTGTTCATTGCCAGTGGTTCAGGGTGTTCCAAAAATCTACAATATTGGATCGGGCGTGCCCAAGAGACTCGCTGATTTTGCGAGTGAATGGTGGGTGAGGCTGGGTGCGACTGGGGAGATCAGGCTCGGTGTGATACCCTATAGGCGTGATGAAGTCATGAGGTATGTGCCGCTCGTGTCATTTCCCTCGCTGTTGTAGTTTATATTTATTAATAATCATGACGTTCAGCTATATGATGGCTGATTGTGTCATCGCTGCTCGACACAACGGCGTAAACTTGGGATCGGCGTGCATGTTGTCCGTGCGGTTTAGCTGCGGTTTGTTTTTTCATCCACCCACATCCTTCCTACAAGCCGTGCGGACAACCTTTTGAAACTTCACAGCTAGCCACTGTTTTTTACGTTTAAATGACCCTTCTGTTCATTTTTAATTGAACTTATCATTTTTTTCATAATCACTGGTGGAAATCCCGATGGCGCGTCCCTCCAATTCCACCACTCATCCGCTTCCGCTCTCTCGGGCGAGCGTCGATGGGGAGGTGACGGGATCAGCCTCTCCGTTTAAATCTACTGATCGGCAGTGGCTTACGGCGGGTGAGAATGAGGTGGTCGCGATTTTTGTGCAGATGATCCAGGTCTTGGGTCTGCCGCGTTCCGTGGGAGAGATTTACGGGCTGCTCTTTGCCACCCCGCAGCCGCTGTCGTTTCAAGACATCGCGGACCGGCTCGGTTTGAGCAAAGGCTCGGTCAGCCAAGGTTTGAAGTTTTTACGCACGGTCGGAGCCATCAAACCGGTGGTCGTGGAAGGCGATCGCCGGGAGTTTTTCGAGCCGGTGGTCGAGTTACGTGCGTTGGTCAGTGGATTCATCAATCAACGGCTCAATCCGCAGTTGGAAGAGTGGGGCGGACGCGCCAACGCACTCAAACTCGAAGCGTTTGAACGCACGGAGGACGATTCCCTTGAACTTAATCTTCCCGTTTCGACTGCGCAGCACCTCAAGGTGTTGTCGGGCCGCCTCGACAAGCTCAAAACTTGGCAGAAACGAGCCAATGCCGTTCTGCCCATGATGGGCAAGCTGCTCGGCTAGCCACTAGCCTCTAGCAACTAGCAACCAGCCCCTAGCCGCTAGTTCGTCAGAACAGTTTAATTCAGAGCCCGGTCATTTCCCGAAAAGAAGTGACGGGGCGAAGCCTTAACTAGCCCCTAGCCCCTAGCCCCTAGCCCCTAGCCCCTAGCCCCTAGCCCCTAGCCCCTAGCCCCTAGCCCCTAGCCCCTAGCCTCCAGCACAATCCATGAAACGTATTTTTGTCTCCGGCTGTTATGACATTATCCATGCGGGGCATGTGCAGTTTTTTACCGAAGCCCGCGCGCTCGGTGAGCACCTCACCGTCTGCTTCGCTTCGACTGAGGTTCTGTGGTTTCACAAGCAGCGCCGCAGCTCCCTGCCGGATGAGCATAAGCAGGCGCTGATCGCGTCGCTCAAGATGGTCGATGAGGTGGTGGTCGGGCAGGGACTGGAAGAGGGTATCGACTTCCGGGAGCATTTCCTTCGCATCCGTCCCGATATCCTGGCGGTGACCGAAGACGATAAATACGCACCCCTTAAACGCGCTCTCTGTGCCGAAGTGGGAGCCCAATATGTGGTCCTTGATAAGACTCCGCCGAAGTTTAAGCCGGTCTCCACGTCCGAAATCGTGCGTTATATACGTGCCCCGCAAGAAGCACCGTTGCGGGTGGATTTCGCTGGCGGCTGGCTTGATGTGCCGCGCTATGCGCAAGCTGGTGCTTATATAGTGAACTGCGCGATCTCTCCCACCGTATCGCTCCGCAGCTGGCCGTATGAGCGCAATGCAGGCTTGGGAGGCAGTGGCGCCTGGGCGCTGCTCAACGGACACAATGGTGTAAACTCCGAGCTCGACCTAGGCGTGGGCTGGCAAGACCCCGCAGTGATCAACGAGACGGGGCTCTGCGTGTGGCACAGCGGCGAGCGTCCGCGTCTCGAGGTCAAAGTGGCGCCCGACTTTCTCGCGGGCTGTATGGCCATATATTGGACAGGAAACTCCCACGATACTCCAGGGGTGGCCGATGGGAGGCGCGATTATACGGCGATCGCACGGGCCAGCCAACTGGCCCGCGACGCCGTCTGGGCACGCAGCCTGACGGGTTTGGCCGAAGCGGTGGCGGCCTCGTATGCGGCCCAACGCGCAGAAGGGATGGCGCCGCTCCCGGGTGATCCTGATCAGAAAGCGTCTAGCAGCCAGTTACTAGTTTCTAGTGGCTCACTTCCTGTCCGACCGCTGGCGTGGAAATACTGTGGAGGCGGGTTTGGCGGCTACGCGCTTTACCTGTGTGCAACCCCAGCGGAGCGCGATCAACTCTGCACGCTGCCGGACTTCCACCCCGTTGAACCCTTTCTACTCTGAATTGGATTGCGGGGATAAATTCTTTTCAGAGGCGTTCTCGAAAGCGTCCTTCTGACACCAAAGTTTTAACTTCTATCATGCCAAAAAAAGCGCTTATCACCGGAATAACGGGTCAAGACGGCTCGTATCTGGCCGAGCTTCTACTCGCCAAAGGTTACGAAGTTCATGGTATCATCCGCCGCGCTTCGACCTTTAATACCAGCCGTATCGACCACCTCTATAGTGATCCGCATCTAAACGGTGTTCGTTTGTTTCTGCACTATGGAGACCTCGCCGACTCCGTGCAGATGGTGAAGCTGCTTTATCAGCTCCAGCCCGATGAAGTTTACAATCTCGGTGCCCAGTCGCATGTGCGCGTGTCCTTCGACGTTCCCGAATACACCGGCGACGTGGTTGGTCTCGGTGCGCAGAGGATCCTGGAAGCGATTCGTGAAGCAGGGCTTGTGAAGAAAGTTCGCTATTATCAAGCCTCTTCTTCCGAGATGTATGGCAAGGTTCAGGAAGTGCCACAGACCGAGAAAACCCCCTTCTGGCCCCGTTCACCTTACGGCTGCGCCAAGATGTATGCTTATTGGCTGACGGTAAACTACCGCGAGTCCTATAACATGCACGCGTCCAACGGTATTCTCTTCAATCATGAGTCGCCCCGCCGTGGCGAGACGTTCGTCACTCGCAAAATCACTCGCGCGGTTGGCCGCATCAAACACGGCATCCAAAACGAGCTGTATCTCGGTAATCTGGATGCGCAACGCGACTGGGGTTACGCCAAGGAATACGTCGAAATGATGTGGATGATGCTCCAGCAAGACCAGCCCGACGACTACGTCGTGGGCACCAACGAGACCCACAGCGTGAAGGAGTTCTGCCAAGTGGCCTTCGCGCGCGCCGGCCTCGACTGGGAGAAGTATGTCAAATACGACGCCCGCTACGAACGTCCGGCCGAGGTTGAATTGCTCATCGGCGATCCCGCCAAAGCCAAGAAACAGCTCGGCTGGGAGCCGAAGGTGCGATTCAAGGAGCTTGTAGAAATCATGGTGGACCACGACATCGAGCTCGCAAAGCGCGAGGCCCAAGTTGCCAAGCTGCCCCGCCCGTGACCGCATTTATGCGTAAAGCCTCTATTCTAACAGCACTCGTGCTAGCTATCGCGATTACATATCAGTTCATCGGTCAAGCGAGGCAAAGGGAAGAGATGATCGCTCTCAATGTGGCGCAGCTACTGCCCGCTAAAATCGAGGGTTGGGAAGTTGAAGATCGGCAGGTGGCGGATTCGCCGGATATGGTGCAGGCGGTCGAATCAATTCTGCGTTATGATTCGGCGATGTTCCGTGTGTATAAAAGCGGTGGAGTTGAAATCACCGTCTATATGTCATATTGGCTGCCGGGAAAAGTTCACTTTGAGAATATTGATACCCATACTCCCGACGTGTGTTGGGTAACCAATGGATGGACCATGGAGAAGCTGGCATCCCCGGCTCCTGTTTCTGTAGGAAATCAGCGTATAACGCTGCCAAATTACCGTCGTTTTAAAAGTAACGAGGCAACACAGACGGTCCTCTACTGGCATTACGAAGGATCCAAGTTGCTATCTTCGCTAAGTGTGGATGAAGCCAAGGTTTCGTTTTTGGGGCATGCAAAAACCAGGCTAGTTAATTTTTACGATTCAATTGGGCAGGCGCCCAAGCAACAATTATTCGTGAGAATCTCAAGCAATTGGAACTTGGAAAATCAATTGGACGAACGCCCGGTCAGGGAATGTCTGGAGCTGCTCGGGAAAATCCAATCGGGTTTGGTTTTGTATAGTAAGACCTCCAAATGAACCGTCATTCGGGCAGGCCGGTGTTTCTAATATTGTGTCACGCTGATGCTCCGATGTTTCATCGGCTGGTTGGGCGGCTGGTGGCTGTCGGGCCGGTATTGGCCCATGTCGACGCCAAGGCTGACATCGATCAATTTCTCAATCCGTCAGTCGGATTTACGCTCAGTCGCATATCGGTGAATTGGGCGGGTTACACCATGATATTGGCCACCATTGAGCTGTATAAAATGGCAGCAGAGCGGTATCCGGACGCCTCGCATTATGTGCTGCTGTCGGGTTCTGATTATCCAATCGTGGGGACTGTTGCGCTAGCTAAGTATTTCGAGGAAAGACGAGGGCGAAATATAGTCCGATTCTATGATATGCAAAAGAGCCGGGAGCATTTCTGGCACCATCTCGAAAGATTTCATTTCCGCGATTTTTTTGGCGGCCGAGGTGCGTCGTTTTTATCACGGTTATTAAGACGTGCCCTGGAGGCGACACTGAGCCCAGTTAAGCGCCGATGGCCGAACGGCTTATGTGCGTATGCGGGGAGCCAGTGGATAGCGATCACGCCAGATGCATGCCGGCATATACTCGCAACAATAAATAGCGATTCGTTCTGGACCAGGTTCTGGCGTTTTACGATGGCTCCTGATGAGATTTATTTTCATACAATCTTGGGGAATTCTCCGCATTTTGAAGCTTGTGAGGGGTTCGTAGGGAGCCCGTATCAATGTGATACGGCGATTATGCACCTTGTGGATAGATCGCTGAATAAAATATATACAGTCGATGACGCGGCTTTGGTGAGAAGCTCTGGCAAGCTATTTGTTCGCAAGGTTAATACAGCGCAATCTGAAAAGCTTTTGAATGCTTTGGATGCGGGCTGCATAATATAATAATGCACAAGACGCAAAGAAGAGATCGATTGCTTAAAGTTAACCGACTTGGTCAACTGCTGGCAAAGGGCAGCAGTGCAGGCACGGTATTTCTGGCAGTTCCGTTAGTCCTGAAGTCGCTTGGAACCAACGATTATGGTGTATGGGCAACCATTACGTCTGTGCTTGCGCTTTTGATGTGGGCCGACCTAGGGCTGGGTAGCGGCCTTGTTACAAAGTTAGTGAAGGCAAATGCAAATAATGACAAGCGGCATGCTGCCGCTGCGTATAGCACAACGTTCTGGATGCTGATAGTAATGTCTGTATCTGTTTTTGCCATATGTTCGATTTTATTGCATGTTTTAGATGTGGGTCGTATGCTGCATGTCGATGCGTCGAGGATTGTTGATGCTAAAAATGCAACCTTCGTAATATTGGCCCTGTTTTTTGCATCGATTCCGTTTTCTCTGGTGGATAGGGTTCGAATATCGACCCAGGAAAACTATTTTACATCTTTATTTCAGGCATGTGCATCGATGCTCACATTGGGGGGGTATTGGTTGTGCAGCAGATTTGAGTTGGGCATGCCGTGGTTTGCGTTGGCAATGTTGGGTCCACCATTACTTGGCTATCTTGTGAATCAAATTATTCTGTTTGGGCAGTATCCATGGCTGTTGCCCAAGCCTGCGAACATTCGTCTAGAGCTAATAGGTTCACTCGCCTCCACGGGTGGACTGTTTCTTGCCTTATATTCGTTATATTCAATAATACATGGAAGTGATAATGTAATAATCGCAAAAGTATCTGGAGCGGATGCGGTGGCTGGGTTTTCTGTGCATGCTAGGCTCGCAACGCTTTTAACTGTTCTCTGTATGATCATTGCGGCGCCTCTGTGGGGGGCGCTCGGGGAAGCGATAGCAACCAACGACTACACATGGATGCGTCGCTGTGTTTATCGCAGTCTTTCTCAGATAGGGGGTATCGCTATATGTGTAAGCATAGGGCTGCTGATATTCCTGCCGCAGATTTTCGCCTTATGGTTGGGAAGAAAGGGAGGGATTCCAATCGCTCCTTCAGTCATACTTTTGGGTGGGGTGCTTACCTGGAGCTTCTTTTTGGTTCTAAATGCAATGGGCAGTATCTTTTTGAATGCCGCATCAGAAATTAAAATTCAAGTATTTTGGGCGGGCATAACATTCCCCATTGTTATTCTAGTGAAATATTTTTCACTAAGGCTTTGGGGTGTAACAGGAATGGTTTGGTGCGGTGCGGTGGCTTATTTTTTTACATCAGTTTTGTCGCTGTGGGTTTATATATATAGGAAATACCTTCGGCTGGGTTTGGTGTAATGTGCTGATAAATTTATGAAAAAGGTTTTACTCACAGGGGCGACTGGCAGAATAGGTCCTTATGTTCATGAGGCGTTGATTGAGGCGGGCTATTTTGTGCGTGTTGCGACACCGGATAGGCCGAAATTTGAAAAGAATACGGAGTGGGTTGAGATTGACTTTTGCATAGCCGAAGAAATAGATTATCAAGCGCTTGTGGTAGATGTTGAAGTTGTGATTCATATGGCGGCTGAGCTGCACGATCCGTTGCGAATGGAGGCTGTTAATGTAATGGCCAGCCGCCAACTCGCAACAGCGGCAAACAATGCGGGTGTGTCTCTATTTATCTATTCGAGCTCGGTGGGGGTCTATGGTCATCCATGTGTCCGCTTGATAGATGAATCTACCCCTGTCCTGGCAATGGATAAGGGTGATGTTTTTCTGGATCATAAATTTCTGTATGACTATTGCATAACGAAGCTTAAGGGGGAGTATGCAATACGTGATGTGTTGACTGTCACGCCATTGATAGTCCTGAGATTTTCTAATGTAGTGACGGAGGTGCAGATCGAAAAACTATCTGAGTGGGGAATTGCTCGAATTTTGTGGAGGGGCGGGCGTTATACGCATCAAATATATGCGGGGGATGTGGCTGCTGCTGTTCTGTATTTCTTGGGTTATTGCGTTGAGGGTCGGGTTATGAAAGAGGATTTTCCTGTTTATATACTCAGTAATGATGACATTGTTGATAACACGTATGTGAATTTTTTTCGGCGTCTGGCAAAGGCACGAGGTCAAATGCGGTGGCTGCTTTATTTGATTGTTTTCCCCTCGTGGATAGATCGGCTGAAAGACAGGCTAAAGTATAGGCGGTGGCGAATCGGCTTGCCGTCAGGAAGTGTCAGATATTCGCCCGCAAAATTGATTAAACATGGTTTTCGGCATAAGTATGGAATACGAGCAGTTCAAAATGCCGTGATTGCTAAGATAATACAAAAGGAGCGGGTATGATTTCGATATTTTTATTTTTGATGCCTGTTTTGCTTAATGTTCGCTTCGACTTTGTGGGGTCGGTGGCTGTAGGTGAGCTGGTTCTAGTGGCAGCGACGCCTTGGGCCTTGCCGAGAATGATGGGATGGATTAAGGTAAGGCGAGTGAAGTTTGTTCTCTTATTGATCGCTCTATTTTTCCTCGCTCAGATTATATCTGATTTGTATAGGGGGTCGGATCCGTATGATTATATGAGGGGGTGGGCGCGACTGGTGGTGACGAGTTTCTCATTTGTGGTTCTTGGCGCATTAATTCAGGGCGATGAAAATCGTATAAGGATATTTATTGCCGGTTTTGCGTTATCGAGCTTCCTTGTCTATGGTGGGGCGGTTGATGTTAGTCTACTTACGATGGCAGAAAGATTTAAATATGGCATCGGGAGTGCGATTGTGATGTTTGTTTTCATGGGATTGGGTGTGGCGCGTGTTCGTTCAAGGCTGTGGCTTGCAATACCATTCCTGCTTGGGCTCTGTGCTTTTTTCTTAAATGCGCGATCATTGGCAGGTATTACACTTGCAACCACCGTGCTGGCGTTTGTTGTATCGCAGCCTAATTATTCCAAGTCCTTGGTAAATATCAGGACGATTCGCTTTTGTGCCGGCGGGTTAGTTGCGGCAATCGGACTACTTTACGCTTATGAATTTTCGGCCAGTGCAGGCTACTTTGGGGATACAGCGAAGGAAAAATACCTACAGCAGTCGGATAGGACGGGATCGTTTAGTATCCTTTCAGGGCGCGATGAAATGTATTATACGCTACCGAAGATAATTGATTCACCAATTGTTGGCTGGGGGTCGTGGCATAGGGATCTTCCTTATGTGCTTCAACGCACAATGGAAATGGGGCATTCAGAGAATGCTTCGAAATATATAGCGGAATCGCGCATGGGGCTGGTGCCTGCTCATTCTCATATTTTTGGAGGATGGATGGAGGCTGGCATTATGGGGGGAGTCTTTTGGGTTTATGTATTATTTCTACTTTTCCGTGTAATCATGTCGGGGGCCTTTAATCAAGTGGAGGGCATTGAATGTTTGGTGCTTTACGTATTGGTGAACTTTACGTGGGACATTTTCTTTTCTCCGTATGCAGGCGAGCGCCGCATGTGGACAGGTTTCCTGCTGGCACTGATCGTGATTGTTTTGGATAAACATGAACGCAGAGTTGCGAGTCGTAATTCACCATTGGGCGTGCGGCCGTCAGGTAAGGAGGGGGTAGCGTTAATATGAATCGTTCTTGGAATAAAGTTAACGTGATCATCTCTGCAGGTGTTGGGCGCTTGCATTTTATCGATGTAGGCAAAGCGTTGCTTGCCCGCGGCTGCCATTTCACGTTGGTCTGTGGAATCCTTCCTAATCCGCGACTGAACAGCGTCCTTTGTGTGGCCGGCAAACTTCTTGGACGCCCTAACCTTGCCAAAAGCATTTCGGCGCGGGCGGGGGAGGGGGGCACGTTGCTGCCGCTTTTACGCAGCAACGCGCTGGCGGAGGGGTTTTCACAGCTTTTACTGCGGCTGGCGGATCTTCATCTTTTGCCACGTCCTTCCACACAAGCCCTTTCGTGGCGCTTTTACGGGTGGCGCACCCGGCGTTACTTTGCGAAGCAAGCCATATTTCATGTGCGGACGGGCGGCGGTCAAGGCGGTGCGATTGCCGAGGCGCGCGCACGTGGCATGCGAATCATCGCCGACCAAAGCATTGCGCATCCGGCCTATGTCACTAGGGTCTTAGCTCCGGAATGGAAAAGGTTTGGTGCCGAAAAGGAGGGCCGGCTTGACGGAGCGTTTTGGGATCTAGTGGTCCAGGATTGTCTCGATGCCGATGTTATTTTGGTTAACTCCGATTTCGTTAAAAAGACATTGGTGGATAACGGTTTTTCGGCGGATAAGATCAAGGTGCTTTATTTAGGGACGCGACTAGACTTTATGGGTGTGAAGAAGGACTATCAAATCAGGGGGCGGGCAAAGTTGCTTTTCACGGGCACGTTCGAGCTTCGTAAAGGATTGCGCATATTGATTGAAGCCTTGGAAATGTTAGTCGCTGAAGGTATCGATTGCGAGCTGCATGTGGCCGGAAATCCTGCGGAGTCGACCCGCTTTTTTGGCGACCGTATCGCCCGTCTGCCGATTATCATGCATGGCATACTAATGCAGGACGACCTGAAGCAACTACTTGCTGATGCGGATATTTACGTGTTTCCCACCTTGGCTGAGGGGTGTGCCAAGTCTGCCATGGAGGCAATGTTTGCGGGACTGCCGGTGGTGACCACCGAGGCCTGTGGGCTGCCGGGGCGCCCTGGCGAGGATTATGAGCAAGTGCCGGTGCTGAGCTCTTTGGCGTTAACGGCCGCCATAAAAAGACTGCTTGGCGATGAAGACGCGCGCCGAGGGCTAGGCGCGGGAGGTCTCAGGATGGCCAAGTCTGGCGACTACAGCTGGGATATGTATGCCAAGAAACTAATGGATTTTTACGCGGAACAAGTGACGGTGGACGAGAGGGGGAATGACAAGCAGGCCCCAGCTGGGGCCGTTGGGTGAGGTTTATCCGATATAGGGTAGTGTCTGCCTTGTTTCTGTTGGTGTATATTGTGTATTATTGATTGATGCATCTGCTGAATCGTTGTGGCATGGACTTATGTGTAAGTGGCTTCTTTTGTTAAATTATAAATTTTTTAATTAAAAAATGTTTAATATTCAATATCTGTCTCATGTAGGTTTTTTTCGTTGGACTGCAAGGAGTTTTGCACGCCAATGGTATAAGCGCATTGCTCGTGTGGAACATTCTATGATCTTGCCAAGCGGGGCTTCCTTTTTATTGCCTTTGAACAGTCATCTGGCCTCTGAGGCATATGTTTCGGGTGGGGATATTGATATTGGTAGCGAGGCGATTTTTTATTCGCTGATAAGCAGCGGGGCTGTCGTCTATGATGTAGGTGCCAATGTCGGTTACTACTCGGTGTATCTTTCGCCGAAGGTGGCTAAGTGTTATGCCTTTGAGCCCTCCGTTCGCACTGGGAAAATTTTAAATCGTGTGATAGCTGATTATTCAAATATCAAGCATGTTGCCAAGGCGGTATCGTCTAAAAGCGGTCAAGCAACATTTTATGATGAGCCGGACATGGAGGTCTCTGGTTTGCGTGCGAGCTCTTCCGCGGCAAGAGCTGTGGAGGTTGAAGTTATCACGCTTGATGAATTTAGTAAGTTGGAATCCGAAAGGGTAGATGCTATTAAAATTGACGTGGAGGGATTCGACTTCGAGGTGCTAGTAGGTGCACGACAATTAATAGAGCGTGATCAGCCTCTGGTGCTTACGGAGGCCAAAATGGATATAGGTCTAACCCAGTTTGCGAAGAACTCTGGTTATCGGATATTTGCTAATGTGTGGCGGAACGGCCGATCGCGAACCGTCGAGCTATTCCAGCCGGGGATTGATACGAAAATGATTTTTTTAGTGCCACAGCGTCTCAACGGGGCATTTGAGGAATTGGTTGCAAAATCGGGTTTATCTACTTAATGAAGTTTTGTTTTATCACCACGCTCCATATGTCCAGCCACGCTTCGATGAAGCGTTCTTTGGGCATGGCGCCGGAACTCATCGCTCGCGGGCATGCCATTACGCTCGTGATGCACGATCATCCGGAAAATCACCTTTATGCCGATAAGATGCTTGGGGTTGAGTGCATCTTTGTTCCTGTTGGCGGCACGATGGCGGAACGCCGATGGAAAAGCCGGTTTTTGGCTGGCCGGGCATTTGATGTTATCGTCTATAATTCGCTTTGCTGGCGGAATGCGGTGCGCAAAAGAGGGCGTTGTGAATCAGCGTTGGCATTGATGGAGCACTGCGAGCTGGAATCGTCCAATAAGAATACGCCACTCGTGCGTCGATTGGCGCAGTCAGTTCTGGAGTGGTGGTCGTTGTTTGCATTTGACGGGCATATTTGCGCCAGTCGTTACCTGTTGGATTTGATGAAACGACGGGCGTTTTTCTTTAACCTGAGCCGGCTTATCTTTTGGTCGCCCTACGCGGTCGATAGCGCGGTTGCGGAAGAAATCCCAGTGTCCGCACCAGCGGAGGAGAGAAAACTCATTTTTCATGTAGGCACGGTGGCGAAAAACTATGGGTGTCTTTTCATGCTGGACGGGCTCAAGGCGCTCCATGGCAGGCGTCAGGATTGGTATGCTCGCTTCATCGGCAAAGGGCGCGATCTGGATGAGGCGCGCCGTCGTGTGGACGACCTGGGACTGCAGGATCATGTGGTATTCGAAGGCTATGTGAATGAAGGCCTGATGCGCACTCAATTGGCGCAGGCCCGCGTGTTTCTTTCGCATCTCAACGATACGGAGCAGGATTGGGCGCGCTGCCCGAGCAAGCTGTATTATTATATGGCCAAGGGTAAACCCATCGTGACGTCCATGGTGGGGGAAAACCGGGTGGCCTTGGGCAACAGCGGGTTTTATTACAAGCCCGACGATGCGGGGGATTTCGCTCGCGCTGTCGAGGAAGCCTTGGACGCCGCCCCGAGGTGGGCGCCTTCCTATACGGCTGCAAGTGTGACATGGACTCGGCGCACCGAGGAGTTTCTGCGTGAGTTGCCTATCGTGATCGCCCAAAAAACATGAGTCAGCTAAAAAGTTATCTGCTGCCGGGAAAGGCGCATTTGTTCATGGGATTCCATGATACGTCGGCAATTGATGCTCTCACCGGTCGAATGGTCGTGCTGGCGGTCGATTGCATGGATCGACCGCCTGTGAAGGGTGATGTGGCGTCGATCTGTATCGCGGATTGGAATTCCGGGGCGGTTCGACAGGTGGCGGAGACGGATGCATGGAATTTCCCACAGGGATCGCGTCAGCATTTTCTGAACGATAACGCGATTACGTATAATCTATCGATAGACGGCGAATGGGCGGCAGTCGCGCAGGAACTGGGCTCGGGCCGGCGCACGCAACTAGAGAAACCGCTGTATGCGATTCATCCTAACAAAAAAGTAGGCTATGGGCTCAACTTTTCCCGCCTCCATCGGTTAGGGGGCTATGGTTATGTAGGCTGCGCGGATACCACGGCAACCGAGCCTGCCCCGAAGGGGGACGGGTTATGGGAGGTCGATTTAGTGAGTGGGCGTGCTAAGTTACTAGTTTCGATTTACGATGCATGCACGGCCGCGGGGGCTTTGCCGTTGGACCGTCCGCACTATTTTACCCACGTGGTGCCGTCTCCTTCTGGTAAGGACTTGTCTTTCCTTCATCGTTATTGGTTGCCTGACGGAGGTATTCAGACGCGGCTGCTGGTCTGTGCGGCGGATGGCAGTGGGCTGCATTGCCGGGCGGAGGGTTACTTGAGCCACTTTGACTGGATGGATGACGATGTAATCATGATCTGGGGGCGACCGCCTTCCTCGTTGCAGAAAGGGCGAAACCACCCCTTGCTTCGGTTTCCCGGCGTGCGTCAGGTGGTGCAGTTGGGAAAGCCGCTGATTCGCCGTGTGCTAGGGAAGAGCGCCGCCACTCAAGGCAGTTATATGCTGATTCCCCCGGGCGGGTATCAGGGACAAAGTTTCGCAAGGGGGCTGCTCACGGAGGACGGACATCCTAGTTTCCGGCCGGTTACTCGGGACTGGCTCCTCACAGACACTTATCCGAATGGGGAGCGCTGGCGGACGTTAATGCTGAGCCCAGTGAAGGCACCGGTGATTCATGTTGTGGCTCGCCTTCAGGAGGTTGGAATTAAAGCTCGGACTGACATGCTTGCCGGAGCCACCGCAGGCATGGATGCGGCGGTCTTGCGGAGTTTTAAGCCTGAGTCCTTTGCGCACACGCGAAGCGGCATTCATTGCGATTTTCACCCCCGCTGGCGACCTGATGGCAAGGCTGTGTGTATTGACTCTAATCATGAGGGGCACCGTGCGTTGTATTCCGTCTCGGTCGATTCGCTGGTAAAAGGCGGGATTGCCTCTTAATCCTACGTTCTATTCGAAAGCTGGCGGTTGCATGAAAAAAAGGCTCATTATTTTCTGGGACTATTACGGGCCCTATCACATCGCACGGCTTTTGGGGGCTGTAAGGGCTGGTAAAGCGGAGGGTTATGAAGTGCATGGTTTGGAACTCGCGGGCCAAAGCGCTACCTACGCTTGGAAAAGGGAGCCGAAGCCAGCCGGGGTGCCATTCCATACGCTATTTCCCCATGAGACTGCTGAGAAAATCGGGGTGCTCCGAGTTTACCAGGCATGCGCGGCCTATTTCGATGACTCGGTCGAGAATTATCTTTTTGTTCCGAGTTATTGGCCCGCGTATGCGCTCGCAGCCGCGTTAGCAGCCAAACGCCGTGGGGCGCGGGTGATGCTCATGGCGGAGAGTCACTATGCCACCGGCCGGAATGATGGTTCATTGGTTTGGATTAAGCGCGCTCTGATGCGCTTGTATTCTAGCACCCTGGTGGGAGGTTCCGCCCAGCGGTCCTTTTTCCGTTATCTTGGGGTGCCGGACTCGCATATTTTTGACGGATATGATGTGGTCGAAAACTCGTATTTTGAGCAGCGGGCGGATAGTGCGCGTGCGCAGGAGGCGGACTGGCGCGAAAGGCTTGAGCTTCCTCGGCGTTATATCTTGAGCCTGGGTCGGTTCGTTCCGAAAAAAAATCTACAGATACTAATCAAAGCGTATGCAGGGGCGCGTGCCCAAGGGGGCTTGCGCGGTGTGCATCTCATGTTTGTGGGCTCAGGTGTCGAGCAGGCGTCGTTGATTGAGACGGCCAGACGATTGGGGCTTCCGGTATTTATTGGGGGCAACTCTGGAAAAGCTGGCGGGCCGGGGGGCTGCCCGGCTGATCACGCCGTTCATTTTCGGCCCTTTGCCCAGATCGAAGAAACCCCGGTCTACTTCGGGTTAGCGGAGTGCTTTGTGTTAGCCAGCCAAGTCGAAGAGTGGGGGTTGGTCGTGAACGAGGCTATGTGTTGCGGCTGCCCGGTTGTGGTATCAAGAGCGGTCGGTTGTAGCTATGATTTGATCTCAAATACTGAGACCGGTTTTTGCTTTGATCCCAACAATACCGACGAACTTACTCGTTGCCTAAGCACAATATGTGCCGACGTGGTGTTGCGGGATGATATGATCGCAAAAGCGAAAACTCGCATCGCCTCATGGGGGCCGGATCGATTTGGGAGAAATGCGGTCCTCGCCGCAAAGGCGGCCTGCTCTCCCTATATTGATACTGCGGAAGATGCGGAAACGGCACGCTCCATTGTCTTACTGCAAACGTCATTTCCTGACTATCGTATTCCCGTGTATTCCGGACTGAGCAAGAGAATCGGTGAGCGATTTCAGCTTCATACGGGCATGGATTATTTTACGCCGGACGTGAAGACGTGTTCGGAGTTTAAGCCGTGGATATATATAGTTAAGAATAACTTTTTTTGGGGGAGAAAGCTCCTGTGGCAGAGCGGTGTTTTTACGGCACTTTTGGACGCAGATGTGGTGATCCTAGAGCTGAACCCACGTATCCTGAGTAATTGGCTGATATTGTTTGTCAGGCGTTTGTGGGGCCGTCCAACGGTTGCATGGGGCCATGCATGGGGACGACAGGGCGAGGGCTCGGGACGAAATGTGTTCCGGTTAATGATGGCTAAATTTGCGAATGCCGTGATTACTTATACTCACAGCCAAGCGGAACAGCTGAGGCGTGTTTTGCCGCATGCCATTATCAAGGCGGCGCCAAACTCGTTGGTTGAGAGACGTGAGTGCAGCGCGGTTCGTTTGCCTGTCGGTGAATTAAATATGATTCTATATGTCGGGCGTCTTAATCCGGCAAAGAAGCCTGCGCTTCTACTTAATGCATTTGCTCGGGCACTGCCGTCGCTTCCATCGAAAATCTGCCTTTGTTTTGTAGGATCTGGCCCGGAGGAGAGGTCCTTGACCCAGCAGGTTGTAGACATGGGGCTTGTGGATCGGGTTCAGCTCCGAGGTCATATCATGGATCGGAATGTGCTTAGATCGCTTTACGAACAATCACTGTGCTCTGTTTCACCTGGTTACGTTGGGCTTAGCTGTATACAGTCATTTTCTTTCGGCGTTCCTATGGTTATTGCCGACCAGGAGGATCACGCGCCTGAAATCGAGGCTTGTGAGGATGGCGTAAATTGTAGGTTCTTCCGTTCCGATGATGCGGGCGATTTGGCACGCGTTCTCGTCGAGATGCACGAGTCTAGGGACGAATGGTATGTCCGCGCGCCGTCAATCGTGGGGGGGGTCTCGAGTCGGTATAGCACCGACTCTATGGTCGAATCATTTTCGGAAATTATCAATAAGTTGGACCAGAAGTCATGAATTATTTGAATAATAAGCGTGTGCCCGCGAGAGTATTGGCAGCTGTCGCCATACTGGCGGTTTCACTTTTGTTGCTGGGCACGTTGGGAAGTTACTTGGTGTGGCGGACAAGCTCCGCCTATGATCGCTTGGCGGAACGTGATTTTGCTGTGCTGAATCTGTTGCGCTCGATTTCTCGTGAAAGCAGTGCAAATCGACGTGTTGCCAACTCGATATTGGAACTTCCCGATGGGCAGGCCAGAAATCAATTGGTGGAACGTTATAATGCGGGCGTTGAAGTGAATAACGTGAATTTCGATCGGCTGAGAACGTTGGTGGAAGATAAAGAACTTCTCTCCGAGGTGGAGCTAATGGGTGCGCATCGATCTACGTATATCGCCTATTTTAGACCGGCATTACTTTCAGATATTGATAGGCTCAATTCCGTCGTAAAACCGACTCGCCCTGAGATGGATCGCTTGTATGACGAATATTGGGTTCAGCAGGACAAGGTGGCAAACCTGCTGGAGCAGATAGTTGAAATTAATTCGCGGCAGGTGACCAAGGAGTGGCGATTTTTGTTTGTATTTTTCGTTGCCGTTGCACTTTGGCCCTTGCTTTTGGGCGGTGGCGTTTTCGTCTACATGTTTGTATCAACCTTGCTTATTTTTTGGCGTAATAGAACGTAAAAATAGGGCGGATATTAATCCATGTTTATGGAATTATGATAAATCCCAAGGCTCGGCCAAAGAGTAATGTAACCGTTATCATCGCGTAAGGATCAGAGTGCGATTCCCGGTTGATGGAAGCTCAATCATCGGATTTGGGGAAGACAATCGGATGCGACGCGGGTGTTTTTGGCTCGCTTGTGGTTCCCAATGACAAACTGATTCCGGTCAACACTGCAACTTAGTGCATCATTTTTGAATTATGAGGAAATCGGAGAAACAACGGATTTTGGTTCAGGGAATGGGATGTGTGGAGACCGGTGCCCAGATTGTCTTGAATGAATTGATGAAAGTGGCGCCGCCCGAGTGTCGTATTTATGTGCTGTGCACGCAGCAAACCGCCGTAAAGTTGAAACAACTGCCGCACAACGTAAAAGTGTATGGATTGTCCCATGAAATATGGGGGCGATGGTTTCGCGTGCTTCTGGAACTGGTGGTCGGTTTTTTCGGTTATTTCAAATTTTTCGATACAATAATAAATTTATCACATTATGGTTTTTGCATGGGAGGAAGTTATGTTTTGTATATTCATAACCCCTTGTTGATGGACGTGTGCGCGGAAACCGGATGGTCGAACGGCAACCCAAATCCTATAAAACGATATTTTCTGGAGTCTTGTTTGCGCAAGGCGCGCCTCCTTGTTTTACAGACCGATAGCATGAGGCGGCAGTTGCTCAATTATGTGAACGCGAAAAAGATAGACGTCGTGGAGTATCAGTTGGCGCGACCTTGTGTCCAAGTGCCGGAAACGCGCGAAGTGCGACGAGCGTATGAGTTCCAGCTGTTTTATCCCACATCGAGGTTTCCCCATAAACGCGCGGATCTCGCGATAAATGCGGCCCGTGAAGGCTTGTCGGGTAATGGCGGTGCCGGGCTGGTAATAACAGTTCAAGGGAATAAAGAGGCGGAGCCCTCGCCATGTGTGCGGTATTTGGGAGTGATATCCCGGGATGAAGTTTATCAGTGGTTTAAAGGTTCGGATGCTCTTTTATTCACATCTGAACGTGAAACGCTCGGGCTGCCGATATTGGAGGCGTTGGCATTTGGACTGCCAGTTATTGCACCTAATCTCCCGTATGCAGTGGAGCTTTTGGGCGAGGCCGGGTGTTATTTCGATGGGGACTCGGTGAGTGAGGTCGTCAAGGCGATCCACCGGTGCCGTGACGATTATGAAACGTGGCGTGAGCGTGCCGTAATGCGTGCTGTGCAAATACAATCGGAAAGTCTTTCCTGGGAAAAGCATTGGGATTTATTCTTGAAGGAGAAATCGTGAAAATATTAATCCACGACTATGCTGGGCATCCGTTCCCCGTGCAGCTGAGTAGAGAGTTGTCACGGCGGGGCCACGAGGTGACGCATGCCTTTGCCAGCCAGTTGCTCACTCCGAGGGGCGTCTTACAACGGTTGCCCAATGACCCGGTCGGCCTGTCCTTTCGCTCGGTTCCGATGTCTCCGGACTATCGGGAAAATAAATACAGTTTCATTAAACGCCTCGGGTATGAGCGGGCTTATGGAAAGGAGTTGGTCAAACTTATCGACTCGGTGCGCCCCGACGTGGTGCTGAGTGGCCAAACGCCTTCGGATCCTCAGCTCGCGTTTGTTCAGGCGGCCAAACGGTTGAAAGTGCCCATGGTCACGTGGGTGCAGGATTTCTATAGTTTGGCGGTCGATAAGCTCGCTCGCAAAAAACTTCCGGTCATCGGAGCCTTTGCGGGGTGGTGGTATCGTCAGCTCGATGTGCGCGGGTTTCGGGGAAGCGTCGCAGTCGTGGCCATCACTGAGGATTTTGTGCCTGTTCTTAACCAGTTTGGTGTATCCGCCGACAAGATTGCGGTGATTCCAAATTGGGCCTCTTTGGAGGATATTGCGCCGGCACCCCGACCGAACGTGTGGTCCACCGCCCAAGGGCTCGATGGCTGCTTTGTTTTTTTATACTCGGGCACCCTGGCCATGAAACACAACCCGGAGTTGCTGCTGGATATGGCACGACGTTTCCTCCCGGATCAGCAGGTGCGCATCTTGGTCATCTCGGAGGGGCCGGGGGCGGATCATTTGAGGACGCGGAAGCAGGCGGAGAAATTGGATAACTTGCTCCTGCTGCCGTTTCAGGATTTCGAAAGGATGCCACAAGTGCTCGCAAGCGCCGACGTGGTTCTGGCCATTTTGGAAAAAGATGCCGGGGTCTTTTCCGTGCCATCCAAAGTTCTGACCTATCATGCCGCCGGTAAACCTATTCTGGCGGCGATTCCGCCTGCGAATCTCGCGGGGCGGATCGTCGCTCAGCAAGGTTCCGGCTTGTGTGTCGCTCCCGACGATGTGACGGGCTTTCTCCGAAGCGCTGAATTGCTGCGTGCTGATGACCCTGGGCGCCGTTCAATGGCAGACCGGGCACGCGGTTATGCCGAACGGCAATTTGATATCCAAAAGATTACGGATCAGTTTGAAGCTGTCTTCGCTCGGGCTCGGGGTAAATCGCCAGTAAGCAGCCGGGTGACCGAGGTCAGAGTCGGGTAGGGGTCTGTGCCGGGACTCATCCCTGATCGGCAGATACCTCCGCAGCGGAGGACCGACAGGAATGTCTGTGCCACTCAATACGCGTTTTTGTTACGGAGAAAGGTGCGGGCCATAATTTGGAAATCGAACCACACCGACCAGTTCTCGATATAATAGAGGTCGTAGTTAATACGCTCGACCAGACTGGTGCTTCCACGCAGGCCGTTGACTTGGGCCCAGCCGGTCAATCCAGGCCGCACTTCGTGGCGGGGATTGTAGTGCGGGATTTCGTGCTCGAACTTTTCGATCAGCTCCGGGCGTTCCGGGCGGGGGCCCACCAAGCTCATGTCGCCTTTGAGCACATTCCAAAACTGGGGTATTTCATCGAGGTTCCATTCGCGCATAAAAGCGCCGATTTTCAGCCGACGCGTGTCCCCGGCGACCGCCCATTGCGCACCCGCCGCCTCCGCATCGAGGCGCATGGAGCGGAGTTTTAGAATCGTGAAGGGGTGCCCGTGGCGTCCCGTGCGCACTTGGCGATAGATGACCGGTCCGGGGCTCTCGCGTTTAATAATGATGGCCAAGGCGAGCATGATGGGCATCGAGAGAGTTAGGCCTACCACCGCACCGACGATGTCGATGGCGCGCTTTATCCCGCCATTCAGCAGCGTGGTGATCTGGAGCTGCTCGATGCCGAGCACCGGCACGCCCGAGATGGTCTGCAAGTGAAGGCTAGATACAAAAATACGGAAGAACGATGGAACCATTTTAAACTGCACGTAGAGACGCTCGGCGAGGGTCACTGTGCGGGCCAATTCTTCGGGTGTGAGGTTCAGATCGGCGACGATCACAATGTCGACCAGCTCTTGGGTGAGCACGGTTTCCAGGTTTGCAAACGTGCCCAGTAAGGGGCAGGGGTGGCGGGTGTCAGCTGCAGCCGAACTCGTCTCGACATACCCCGAAATGGAATAGGGGTGGTTGCTGTCGCTGTTGATCGCATGGGTGAGTTGGTCGGCTTCAGGACTCCAGCCGACGATCACCACATTTTGCGTAATGCGTTCGCGGAGTGGGCTGCGCGACAGCCACACGTTAAAGGCCGCACGCCAAGCACTGACGCAAAGAAATGTTGTCACGCATGAGGTAGCGACGAAGACGCGCGAGATCGCCGGCTCAAACTTGAGCACCAGCGACATTCCCAAATAGAGCAAAAACCAAAAAAAGGTGCCCTTGGCAAAGAGGGTGTAGGCTCGGAACGGGCGAAGGAGGAGTCGGGCGTCGTAAACTTTCAGGTAAGCGAAGGTAAAGAGGAAGAACCCGGTGCCGATGAGGAGCAGCGGCAGGTAATTAGCCAAAGAGGTGTCCTTGGGCTCGATGCCCACACTCCGCAGGGGGCCGAGAAAGCGGAGCCAGTAACCGAGTAGCAGGCCGGCGAAGGCCATCACGGTATCCCCTGTGACTTGAATAAGGAGGAGCGCGTTCTGGGTCCGCGGATAAGTGCGTTTTACTGCCATGGCGTGGGGGGGGAATGAAGGACCCCCATAAGAAAACGAGCAATATGATTCCGACCTCCGCACACGGGGGCGAGCTTGCTCGCGATGTTGAACCGATCCGGATGTGGCCCCGGCATTCTTGCCTGTGTGGTCGGGCCGAGCGGTCGATCAAACCCACAGGCAGGAATGCCTGTGACACACCTAGTAGGTAGTGTGCTTCCCCCGCTAAAACGACATGCGTTTTAACTGTGAATTATTCGTAGGAGTGGTTTTGTCTCGGTTCATATTTCATGAGGCCATTCCCGTTACGCCGTTTGCTAGGGGTTGATTTTTTTGCGGGACCTCTCCCTGTCGCGGTTGACTGGGTGGTTGGGCAGCGGGACGGATCCGGTGCCCGCTTGGCGGTCGCGCCTTCGGCCCCGGGCTTGGCCGTGGATTTCGTTAAATCGGCGGCTTATCGCGAGGCTCTGACCTCGGCCTCCCTAGTCCTGACGGATTCGTCCTTCATGGTGATGTTGTGGTGGATGATTACCGGTGAAAAATTGCCGCGACACTCGGGACTTAAATTTCTCCGTGCAGTGCTGGCACGACCCGAAATCAAGGAACCGGGAGCCGTGTTCTGGGTGATGCCATCGGCCGAGGAAGACGCCCATAATCGGGCTTGGTTGGTGGCCAACGGATTTCCGGTCACGACCGACGATGTATATGTGGCACCCCACTACCCGGTGGGGCCGATCACTGATGATGTCTTGTTGAGCCGAATTGAGGCACGCAACCCGCGTCTGGTGATGCTGGCAATCGGAGGCGGCGTGCAGGAACGCTTGGGTCTGATGTTGCGTAACCGTTTGAATGGGAGTCCGTCCATTCTGTGTTTGGGTGCCGCCATTGCGTTTATCACGGGTGGGCAGGCCAACATCCCTCCGTGGGCGGATCGTTTGATGCTCGGTCTCTTTATCCGCTTTGTGGGCAATCCACGAAAATTCTGGCGCCGCTATTGGGATTCTTTCCCGTTGGTTTCCTTGCTGTGGCGACATCGCGAGCGGCTGCCTCCGCTGGCCCCTAACACCTAGCTAGTAGTCTAGAGCATTTCAAATGAAGCTATAGCCACAGGCGGCAAACCAACCGAGGACATCCTGAGGGGTGACAGAGCGCAGGGAGGAGGCGATGGCGAGAAGCAGATCTGTGTGGTTACGGGCTTGGGCCTTG